>Ga0326727_10000760_pt1 | contig 129185 bp, 107 predicted proteins | sample MB2enrmetagenome_FD_207643 | JGI IMG/M metagenome (GOLD analysis project Ga0326727, IMG submission 207643) | Lab enriched peat soil microbial communities from McLean, Ithaca, NY, United States - MB29MY | ecosystem: Environmental > Terrestrial > Soil > Wetlands > Peat | place: USA: New York...
GGCGATGCCGAACCAGGTGGCGTGCGGATTCCCGGCGTGCAGCAGGCCGAACAGCACGCCCGTGGGAAGCACCGTGGCGAAGGGCCCCAGGCGCGACATGAGAACCTGGAAGGCATAGCCGCGGCAGAGCAGTTCCTCGCCCATCGCGCCCACCGCCAGAAAGACGATGGCGAACGCCATGCCGCTCCAGTCGAACGGACCGGTGAACCGGATGTGCGCCGCTCCCACAACCAGCGGCGGCACGAGCACCAGGCAGGCGGATCCGATTCCGCCCGCCAGGCCCGCCGCCAGGTTATCCGCAGAGGCGCGGTTCCACCACAGCCCCAGGGCCGCGATGGGGAAATCCTCGAAGGCTCGCAGGCACAGCCAACTGGCAAACACTGCCGACACCAGTTCCGCCGCGGTCGCCCCGGCGAACTGGCCGCCGATCCACCGGAACAGCGGCCCGCAGACGAACCCCGCCAGAAAGAAATACGCCACCACGAACAGACCCACCTGGATGGCGATCCGCAAGGCATCCCGCTTTTTCGGTGTGTGGGTGGTTTGCATGCAGGTGCCCGCAACGATTACTATAGCGAACTCCCGGGCCTCGCCCATGGCGGGGCCGGAGTCCATCGGGAAAATCCGCTGCGGCGACTGAGCGTGAGTCACCCGCCCGTGGCGGCCTGGGCGCACGGCCCGGCAGCGGAGCGAGAATCGGCCGCGGGTCCGTGGCGGGGCTGGAATCCATCGGGCAGATCCGCCGCGGCGACTGAGCTCGAGCCGCCCGCCCATTGCGGCCTGGACGGACGGCCCGGCAGCGGAGGGAGAATCGGCCGCGGGGCAAGGGGCGGCCGCGAGTCCATGGCGGGGCCGGAATCCATCGGGCAAATCCGCCGCCGTGACTGAGCTTGAGCCGCCCGCCCGTGGCGGCCTGGGCGGACGGCCCGGCAGCGGAGCGAGAATCGGCCGCGGGGCAAGGGTCGGCCGCGGGTCGATGGCGGGGCCGGAATCCATCGGGCAGATCCGCCGTGGTGACTCAACTTAATTCACCCGCCCGTGGCGGACTGGGCGGACGGCCCGGCCGCGGGGCAAGAATCGACCACGGGTCCATGGCGGGACCGGAATCCGCCCGCAAAATCCGCAGTCGTGACTTAACTTAAGTCACGGCACATCGGTAAGTAATTGAAACTAAAAGCAAAGTCAGAGCGCGGTGACTTAATCCAAGTCACGGTCTGGTGGCGGCGTGGCCGAATCCTCCGGCAGCGGAGGAAGATCCGGCCGCGGGGCAAGGGCCGGCCGCTGGTCCATTTCGGATCGCGGCATCCCGGTCACGGTTGCCGCCGGTACCCGCCGCCTGATATCCTTTGCGTTAACCGATCCCACTAACTAGTATCGCAATCAAGGAGAAAACATGGCAGTCAAAGTAGGTATCAACGGCTTCGGCCGGATCGGCCGCAATGTCGTCCGCGCCGCTCTGGGCCGCGACGACTTGGAATTCGTGGCGGTGAACGATCTCACCGACACCCGCACGCTGGCGCACTTGTTGAAGTACGATTCGGTGCTCGGAACGTTGCCCGTGGGCATCTCCGCGGATGCCGACTCCATCACCGTCGACGGCAAAAAAATCAGGGTGTTCGCCACCAAGGACCCCGCCGCGCTGGATTGGGAATCGGTGGGCGCCCAGGTGGTCATCGAGTCTACCGGCAAATTCACCGACGCCAAGGAGGCTGTAAAGCACCTGCACGGCCCGGTGAAGAAGGTCATCATCTCGGCGCCCGCCAAGAATGAAGACATCACCATCGTGATGGGCGTCAACGACTCGGCCTACGATCCGGCCCGGCACCACATCATCTCCAACGCCTCCTGCACCACCAATTGCCTGGGGCCGGTGGTGAAAGTGATCCACGACAAGTTCGGCGTGGTCAAGGGATCGATGACCACGATCCACAGCTACACCAACGATCAGAACGTGCTCGACTTCCCGCACAAGGACCTGCGCCGCGCCCGCGCCGCCGCCCTGAACATGATTCCGACCACCACCGGCGCCGCCAAGGCTATCGGCCTGGTGATGCCGGAGTTGAAGGGCAAGATGGACGGCTACGCCATGCGCGTACCCACTCCCGACGTTTCGGTGGTGGACCTGGTTGCGGTGCTGGCCAACCCGGCCACCGCCGAAGAAATCAACGCCGCGCTCAAGGCCGCCGCCGAGGGCGAACTCAAGGGCATTCTGGCCTATACCGAAGACCCGGTGGTATCCACCGACATGCTGCACAACTCCAACAGCTCCATCGTGGATGGCCAGTTGACCAAGGTCCTGGATGGCAACCTGTTGAAAGTGGTGGCCTGGTACGACAACGAGTGGGGCTACTCCTGCCGCGTAATCGATCTCATCGCCTTCCTGGAAGCCAAGGGTCTGTAGCTCCGGCCCGCTAACCGCTCTCCGCCCGGAGGGCATCCGGTCGCGGCTCCCACGGGGGCCGCGACCGTTTCCCGCCCTGTAACATCCTGCCCGCTGGAACCATCATCTCTAGTGCAGAAATCCGCCTCGAAGTGTGAGCTTTCGTGATGAAAATAAAGGCGAACTTCGTCGGCTCCGGGGCTGAACTAGAGATATAGGTCTCCGTGAAACGCACTTCCCTGATTGCTGCCATCCTGCTGGGTTCCGGGTTGCTTTCCGCCAGCCAATTCACCGGTTCGGTTCGAGTCGCCGACCAGTTGATCCCAGGCGCCACCGTCACTGCCCGCCAGGGCGGAGCCAAAGTGGTCGCCTTCACCGATGAAAACGGGCGGTATTCGCTGGAGCTCACTCCCGGTGTGTGGGAAATCGAGGTTTCCTCGTTTGGCTTCCTTCCGCGGCGCAGCCAGGTCACGATTACGCTGGAGCCCAGCGCCCGCGAATGGACCCTGGAGATGCCGCGCGCCGGAGAGCCCGGATCGGCCAGCCACCCGTTGAAGCCCGGTGAAGAGCCTCCGGATGTGATGCCCGCTGCCCAGCCAGCGGCCCAGGCTGCGCCGGCCGCGACTGCGGCCCCCGCGGCCGCGGCCAGGACCGGGCGGCAGGGCCAGGGCGGTTACGGACGCCGCGGCGGCCAAGGCCAGGGCCAGGGCCAGGGACGGGGTGGGCAGCAGCAGGCACAGAACGGCCAGGCCACCGGACAGGGCCGCGCCGGCCGCGGGCAAAATACCCCGGCCCCGGGTTTTCAGAACGTGAACGTGAACGCCACCGAACTGGGCGCGCAGGATCTGGCGGCGGCCGGCGACCTGGGCGCGACGGGGGCGGATAGCGGCGCCGCGAGCGATCTCACCATCGCCGGCAGCGTCAGCGGCGGTCTGGGCGCGGCCTCCGACGACATGGCCCGGATGATGCGGCAGGGCGGCGGCCGGGGCGGCGCGGGCGGAGGTCAGGGCAGCGGTCTGGATATGCTGGGCGCGAGCCTGGCGGGCGCCGGTTTCGGCAGCGCCGACGGCCTGGGTATGGGCGGATTTGGCGCGGCCGGAGTCAACAGCGGATTTGGCGCGGATACCGGCGGCGGCCTGGGCGGCGCCGGTGGTGGACGCGGCGGCGGAGGCGGCGGGTTCGGGGGCGGCGGCGGCCGCGGTGGTGGAGGCGGCGGTGGTGGACGCGGCGGCGGGGGTGGTGGAGGCGGCCAGGCCGGACGCGGCGGACGCGGCGCTCCCTACGGCGGGCAGTTCGCGGCCTTCGGCAATCGGCGGCGCAATCAGCAGGCGCCCTATTCCGGCTCGGTCGCGGTGACGGTGACCAATTCTTCGCTGAACGCGGCTCCGTTCGCTCTCAACGGCAACCATTTGCAGAAGCCCTCCTCGTCGAGCCAGAACATCACCGGAAATGTCGGCGGACCCTTGCAGATCCCCCACCTGGTCACGGTGCAGAAGAACTGGTTCGTGTACCTGAACGTCACTTATGCGCACAGGCACAGCGCCACTAACCTGTCCTCCACGGTCCCCACCCCGGCGGAGCGCGCCGGAGATTTTTCCAGCGCCCTGCTGGCCGGCAATCCGGTGAGCATCTTCGATCCGCTGGGCGGAGCGCCATTTCCGGGAAATGTGCTTCCGGCCGGCCGCATCAACCCGGCCTCGGTGACTCTGCTGAAGTATTACCCGAACCAGTTATATCCGGGGATTATTCAGAACTATTCGGTGGCCGTGGCCAGCCCCAGCGAGAGCCGTTCCATCGGCCTGCGGCTGAACGGCCCGGTGACCACCAAGGATACGCTCAGTTTCAACCAGCAGTACAGCGGGAACGATTCCACCAGCAAGAGCAACATTTTCGGCTTCACCGACACCGGCAGCGGCTATGGCCTGAGTTCCAGCGTGGGTTGGCGGCACGTCTTCAAACCGCGGCTCAACAACAGCGCCAACCTGACGTTCAGCCGCAATATCGGCAAGACCACGCCGTTCTTCGCCTACGGCGCCAACATCGCGGCCGAACTGGGCATCGCGGGCACGGACCAGTCGCCCCTGGACTACGGCCCGCCGAGCCTCTCGTTCACCAACTTCAGCGGTCTGAGCGACGCCTCGGCCTCGCTGAGCCGCAGCCAGACCACCAATTTCACCGACACCATCACTTACGTGGCGCAGCGCAAGCACAATCTGAGTTTCGGCGCCGGCTACCGGCGGATGCAAAGCAACCCGATCTCCTATTCGAATTCGCGGGGATCGTACAGTTTCGGCGGCCTGGTGACCAGCCAGATCGACACCAACGGGAACGTAGTGGCCGGCACGGGATTCGACATGGCCGATTTCCTGCTTGGATACCCGCAAACCAGTTCGCTGCGTATCAGCAAATCGGATAACTACGCCGACTACTACCGCGGCTGGTACTCGAACGCCTTCGCCATGGACGATTGGCGCGTGTCGGCGGGCCTGACGCTGAACCTGGGCCTGCGCTGGGAGTATTTCGCTCCGTATACCGAGTTGCAGGGGCGTCTCGCCAACCTGGAAGTCAGCGGCCCCGGGTTTTCCACTTATTCGGTAGTTACTCCGGGCGCAACCGGTTACCCGGCCAGCCTGGTCAACGGCGACCCGCACAACTTCTCGCCGCGGTTGGGTTTCGCCTGGAGGCCTTCGCAGAAGCACAGCCGCGTGATCCACGGCGGTTACAGCATCCTGTACACGGGCCAGGCGTATCCCACCATAGCCTCGCGGCTGGCCGCGGAGCCGCCCTTTTTCGCGACCGCGACCCTCAGCACCAGCCTGTCGGACCTGTTGACTATTCAGAACGGCTTTCCCTCCACCCCGGGCGCCGTCACTAATAACTTCGCCGTGGATAAGAACTGGCACCTGGCCTATGCGCAGACCTGGGCCATGGCGCTGCAGCAGACCCTGCCCGGCAACCTGCTGGCGGAGGTGGAGTATATCGGCACCAAGGGCACCGGCCTCGACATGGAACTGGCGCCCCTGGCCGTGCCTCCGGGGGTGGAGGCGCGCGGCGTCGCCACCACTACCCCATCCACCGCGCAGTCGACCGGTTTTCTATACGCCACCAACGGCGGCAACTCCATCTTCAATTCCGGCCAGGCCCGCCTGACGCGGCGTTTCTCGCGCGGCATGGGGGCCTCGGTGCAGTACAGTTTCTCGAAGTCCATCGACAACGCCACCAGTTTCACGTCCACCGGCGGCACGGTCGTCCAGGACCCCGCCGACTGGAAGGCGGAACGCGGCCTTTCCAGCTTCGATCAGCGCCACAACCTGTCGTTCAACTACACCTTGTCGGCTCCCGTCGGCCTGCACGGGTTCTGGCGCAACGAGACCTGGGAAGCCAAGGTGCTGCGCGGCTGGACCCTGAACGGATCGATCAATCTGCATTCCGGCTCGCCGCTCACGGCGCTCATTTCGGGGTCTTCGGTGACGCACGCCATCAACGGCCAGTTGCGCGCGGAGGCCACCGGCGAGCCCATCGAGGCGATGGCCGGCGCCAACCCTTACTTCAACCTGGGGGCGTTCACCACTCCCACGCCGGGAACCTGGGGCGATGCCGGCCGGGACACCATCACCGGGCCGACCATCTGGACCACCAGCGGCACGCTGAACCGCGCCTGGCGGTTCGGCGAAAGCCGGCGGACGCTGCAGTTGCGCATTCAGGCCAACAACGTGCTGAACCACGTGCTGATCACCGGGTTCGGAACCGTGGTGGGATCCCAGACCTATGGAATTCCGACCTCGGCATCCGCCACGCGCAACGTAACCCTGCTGATGAGGTTCAATTTCTAGCCATGCGGATCCAAGGTATCGTCGCACTTCCCGCCGTGTTTCTGGCAGGCACCGCGCTCGCACAGCAGTCGTCGTCCAAGCCGCCAACGCCCCCGCCGGCGCAGGCCCAGGCGCAGCCGCAGCCCGGGACCACACCGAGCTTCACCACCACCGCCAACCTGGTGATCGTGGATGTGACCGTGAAGGACAAGACCGGCGGCGTCATCGAGAACCTCAAGCAGAACGATTTCAGCGTGTTCGAGGACGGCAAGCCGCAGAAGATCGCGGTCTTCGAGCTGCAGAAGCTGAGCATGGAACCGGCGCCGCCCCCCGAGGCTCCCACGCTGGAAGACCAGAAGGAGCTGCCGGAAGATCCCAAGACCACCATCTCCGTGCCGGCCAGCAATGCCGCCAACAAGGTGCAGTATCACGACAAGCGCCTGCTGGTGCTGTTCTTCGATTTCTCCAACATGGCCATCCCCGACCAGCTCCGCGCCCAGGATGCGTCGCTCAAATTCCTCGATAAGGAGATGACGGCCTCCGACATGGTGGCCATCCTGCTGTTCACCACCACGGTGCAGGTCAAGACCGATTTCACGGCGGACCGCGACCAGCTCCGGAGGGTGATCGAAGACCTGCCCATCGGCGACATGACCGACCTGGCCGCCATGGCCGACACCGGCGCCGACGACAGCGAAGATACCGGCGCGGCGTTCGTGGCCGACGAAACCGAGTTCAACATTTTCAATACCGACCGCAAGCTGGCGGCCATCGAAGACGCCGTCAAGAAGCTGGCGAAACTGCCGGAGAAGAAGGTGATGATCTACATCACGGGCGGCATCAGCAAGACCGGCGTGGACAACCAGGCGCAGCTCGAAGCTTCCATCAACGCGGCGGTAAAGGCCAACGTGGCGCTTTTCCCCATCGACGCGCGCGGGCTGATGGGCGACCCTCCGGGCGGGGCGGCATCCAGCGCGGCATCGCGCGGCAGCGGCGTCTACACCGGGTCGCAGTGGAACACCCAGCGCGCCAGCATCAACGGCAGCCAGGAGACCCTGGTCACGCTGGCCTCCGACACGGGCGGCAAGGCGTTTCTCGACAGCAACGATCTTTCGCTGGGGATCGTGCAGGCGCAGCAGGAGTTCCGCAGCTATTACATTCTGGGCTACTACACCACCAACCCCACGCTCGACGGCAAGTACCGCAAGATCACGGTGAAGTTGAACAATAACACCACCGCCAGGCTGGAAGCCCGGCCGGGTTACTATGCCGACAAGGTTTGGGGTAAGTTCACCAGCGCCGACAAGGAAATGAAGTTACAGGAGGCGCTCTCCGCCGCCGACCCGGTCACGGAGATTCCGCTGGCGCTCGAAATCGATTACTTCCGCATTTCATCCACGGCTTACTTCGTCCCCATTTCGGTCAAGGTGCCGGGATCGCTGATCGGGCTGAAGGACTGGAAAGCCGGCGGCGAAACCGAGTTCGACTTCATCGGCAACGTGCTCAACGAGCGCAAGGCGCAGGTGGGCTACGTGCGCGACAACATCAAGGTCCATCTGGACGCCGCCAGCAAGGAGACGCTGGCCAACCGTAGTTTCCTCTATGACGCCGGGTTCACGCTGGCTCCGGGGCGCTACCGTCTGCGTTTCCTGGTGCGCGAGAACCAGTCCGGCAAGATGGGCACCTTCGACACGCGCTTCGTGGTGCCGGACCTGGCGGCCGATTCCATGACGCTGAAGACCAGTTCGGTGATCTGGAGCGGCCAGAAGGACGCGCTGAAGGCCGCCGTGGGCGCGGCCGAGAAGGCCAACCAGAAGACCGTGGATGCCAACCCGCTGATCCTGGGCAACGAGAAGATCGTGCCCAGCATCACCCGCGTTTTCCGGCGCAGCCAGAACATGTACATCGCCTTCGACGTGTACGATGCCGCGCCCGACCCGGTGGCGCCGGAGAACCGGCGCGTGGCCGTGACCATGAGCCTGTTCAATCAGAAAGGGCTGAAGGCTTTCGAATCGGCCCCGGTGACGGCGACCGCGCAGGTTTCCACCCGCCCCAACGCCACGCCGGTGCAGCTTCAGGTCCCGCTGAAGACCGTCCCGCCCGGCAGCTACGTCTGCCAGTTGAACGTGGTGGACGAGGCCGGCCGTAAGTTCGCGTTCCAGAGGGCCAACCTGGTGATCCAGTAGCTTTCGGGTTGGGGCAGCAGATCGGCCAGGTACCAACGGTACCGGTGGTTTGTGCCGTTCCCGAATCCTGGCGCCCTCTTACCGGCCGGCGAGGGCCGCTGAGACTGCGGTGTAAGTCGTTGAAACAGGCAGCCCTACGGGTATTCGCACGGCGGCCGATGGGAACCCTGGGCCGGCCGCCCGGAGGCCCAACCACAGGAATGGCCGCATGACGAAGAGCCACCGGCGAATTGAACGTCAGTTACCCCGTGTATACTTGTCCATGTCTGGTTTCTCCAGAGGAGGAGGGGGAATAGTTATGACCAACGGACCAGCTTCGCGATTCGGGCATCTTCTCTCCGCCAGCCTGAAGGCCGGTTGCTTGCTGCTGTTGGTGGCCGCAGCCCACGCGGACACCGTCTACCTGGACTTGAACCAGGTTCCGCCGCTGTACACCTTCACCGACAGCAGCGGCGACAGCGTGAGCAACTACGTCGGCCCGTATCCCACCCTTCTCGCGTCCACTCCGGGCGGCTCCAGTCCTCAGATCTTCTCTATCTGCTTCGACATTAACAATCCCACGGACGGTGGCCTATGGTATTCGGGCCAGCTTGTCACCAACACCGACACAGCCACGCTTGAGGCCACGTTTCTGATCAACCTGCTGAGTCTGGATGGGGGACCATCGGCGCCCATCGCAGTCAAGGGAGCTATTTCCTACGCCATCTGGGATATCATGTTCCCGAGTTCCACCGATTCCGAGGGCGGAGGTTACGACGACGACCCGGCGGCGCAGCCATACGTTAACCTGGCCGTTTGGGAGGTTGCCAACAACGTGTGGACGGTTGCCGATTCCGCCCTCTACCCGACATTCATGCCGGACAATAAGAGCTCCCAGCGGTTTGGCATCATCCTCCAGGACACCCCTCCAATCTATCTGCCGGAGCCGGGTGGCTGGCTGCTGTTGGGTACAGGCCTGCCGGTTCTGGGATTGCTGCTGCGCCGCCGGGCCAGGCATTCCGCGTGATCCTGGGTTGCCCGGCCAGCGTGTCCGCCGGGTGAATAAACGGTTTCCCGGCGGCCAGTTTCCGGTTCCTGTCGCACCTCGGTGTCATCTACATTGCCAGCCCGGCAGGCCGGTCGAGTACTGGTAGTTCCAGTAGACTGCGCCGTCCTGGAGTCGTGGCACCCAGCCGCCAAGGGCTGCCGGGGTTCCCGTGCAACTTATTGAAACAAAACCCTTATCGGGCTCCCCATCGCCTGCGTTGCGACCCCTTTTGGCCGGCCGCCCGAAACGCCCCATCGCGCGAATAGCCGCATCCCAAGCGGCACGGGGCGAATCGAATTGCAGTGACCTAGTGTATGCTTATAGACACTTGGTATCTGAAGAGGGGGAACGGAAGTTTTATGAAGAGCAGCACAACTGCAACTGCGCGAATCGGCCGCCTTCTCGCCACCAGCCTGAAGGTCAGTTGCCTGGTGCTGTTTGCGGCTGCTGCCCGCGCCGACGACGTGATCGCACTGCAGTTGACCCAGGGCTACCCGGACGGGTATCAGTTTTATGACTACCTGCCCGCCAGCGGCCCGGAACAGAGTGTACCGGCCAACCCCTACCCGATTCTGCTGACGGACCTAACCGATCCGGCTCTGTTCGACAACACTGCGGCCTTCGCGATCTGCTACGACCTTAACAATCCCACGGACGTCCAGACCTGGTATGACGGTACATTCGTGTACGCCACCGACGCCCCTGGCGATGTGATCTACATGGAGGCCTCTTACCTGGCCAACATGCTGGATAACTATGGGGAGCTGAACCTGTCCATCACCGTCCGGGGAGAGATCTCCATGGCGATCTGGCAGATCATGTGGGACACCTCGACAGATTCCGAAAAGCTGCCCTTTTACCCCGACCCAGCGGCGCAGGTATATATAGACCAGGCTGCCGAGGCGGTGGCTCTCGGCCAATGGACCGTCTCCGATGCCAGCCTCTACCCGACATTCATGCCGGACAATACCAACTCGCAGCGGTTTGGAATCATCTTCTTCTATAACCCTCCAGTTAATGATGTGCCGGAGCCGGACAGTTGGCCGCTATTGGGTACCGGCCTGCTGGTTCTGGCAGTACTGCTGCGCCGCCGCGCAAGCCCGTCCGCCGTTTGAAGCCGGTTGACCGTCCACGGGCGGTTGTCAACCGCATCCTGCCTGCCGCTACAATATGCAAGTGCAAGCCGGCACGGGTCTCTACTTCATCTTCCTCGCCACGGTTTTTTTTCTGTACTGGGGTTGCGCCCGATCGCGCCTCGCCCGGCTTTCCATCGTCCTGGCGGCCAATTTCGTATTCCTGGCGCACTACGGTCTCTTCTACATTTTCCTGATTCCGGCGTGCGCCACCATCGACTACCTGGTGGGCCTCGCCCTGACGCGCTTCCAGGCCCAGGCGGCGCGCCGCGCGCTGGTGGGCGTCAGCGTCGCGGTGAACCTGTCGCTGCTGGTGGGATCGCGGCATATGGGCTGGTTCCTGAGTCCGGGCTGGAACTGGGTGTTTCCGCTCGGCCTGTCCTTCTACACATTGCAGGCCCTCACCTACACGCTGGATATCTACCGCCGCGACGCCGAGCGAACCGGCAGCCTGCTGGCGCACCTTTCCGCCGTTTCGTTCTTTCCCACGCTGCAGGCCGGTCCCATCACGCGCGTCCCCGAGCTGATCAAGCAGTTCGCCCAACCCCCGGCGCTCGACCGCTTGATGGGCGGCCGCGCTTTTTTTCTCATCGGGCTGGGCCTGCTCAAGAAGACCCTGATTGCCGACTTCCTAGCGGAGAACCTGGTCAACCGCGTCTTCGACACGCCCAATCTGTATAGCGGCGCGCAGGCGCTGATGGCGGTGTACGCTTACTCCCTGCAACTCTATTTCGATTTTTCCGGATACACCGACATCGCGCGCGGCGCGGGGATGCTGCTGGGCGTGGAGCTTCCCCGGAATTTCGACCGGCCGTATCTCTCCGTGAACGTGGCGGAGTTCTGGCGGCGCTGGCACATGAGCTTCTCCAGTTGGCTGCGCGACTACCTGTATTTCTCCATACCCGGCAAGCGCACCAAGGTCATGCCCTACGCGGGCCTGGTGATCACCATGCTTCTGGGCGGCCTGTGGCACGGCGTCACCTGGACCTTCGCCATCTGGGGCGTGCTGCACGGCGGGGCGCTGGCGCTGGCGCGCTGGCGGCAGATGCGCCGGCGCGAAAGCCACGCGCAACCCCGGTTCGGCCGCGCCGGCCGCTATCTGGCCATCTTCGGAACCTACCAGTTCGTGTGTTTCACCTGGATCTTTTTCCGCGCCGGCAGCCTGACCGAGGCCGGGCAGATTCTGCAGCGGATCGGCTCGCTGACGGTGGGCCTGGAGAGCTTTTCGCCGCTGCTGGCGGTGGTGCTGGGGCTCTCGGCGGCCACGCTGTTCCTTCCCAGGGAATGGCACGCGCGCGCCATGGACCGCTTCGCCTCCAGCCCCTTCTACGTGCATGCGGCGGCGCTCGCCGCGGTGGTGGCCGCCATCCAGTTGCTGGGCGGCCGCGGCAATGTGGCCTTTGTGTACTCGCGGTTCTGACCCATGAAAGCCTTCCCTATCCAAACCGCCCTGACGATTCTGACGCTGGCCGCGCTGCTTTCCGGCGCGCACCTGCTGCTGCCGGCCGTGCAGGGCCCCGTGCCCGCGCAACTTTTCGCCATCGTGGATTTCGATCCCCAGCAGACGCTTCTCAGCCCGCTGGTGCGCCAGGCCGATTCCGCCGCGGCGATTCCCGAGCCGGGCCTCCGGCCGACTGGCGCACCGGCGCTTCTGGACGACGCCTCGCCCGCGCTCGACCATTTCTACGCCGCCCTGTGGCGCACCGAAAAGAAGCAGGAGGGCGCGGTAACCCGCATCGTCCACTACGGCGATTCGCCCACCACCGCCGACCTCATCACCGGGGACGTGCGCGCCATTTTGCAGAGCCGCTACGGCGACGCCGGCCACGGCTTCGTCCTCATCGACAAACCCTGGGCCTGGTATCAACACGTGGGCGTGCGGATTTCGGGTTCCGGCTGGGAGATGAGCCGCGCCACCAGCTACGAATCGCACGACGGGATGTTCGGGCTGGGCGGCGTTTCCTTCGTCGGCGCCGAGGGAGCGTCCAGCCGGATCGTTTTCGCGAGCCCCGGGCACAGCCACTTCGAAGTCTGGTTTCTGAAGCAGCCCGGCGGCGGCTGGCTGAGCGTCACCGGCGACGGCCGGCACCTGGGCACGCTGGACACCAGCGCCGACCGGAAAACTCCGGGCTTCGCCGGGCTGCTGGCGCCCGCCGGCGTCCACGCGCTGGAACTGCGCGTCCAGCGTCCGCCGGTGCGCGTGTTCGGCGTGATCGCCGAAAAGCCGGGCCCCGGCGTGGTTTACGACACCCTGGGACTCAACGGCGCTTCCATTCACGTGCTGGCGCAGCTCATGAACGCGGATCACTGGGCGGCGGAGTTGCGCCAGCGCCATCCCGACCTGGTGATCGTCAACTACGGCACCAACGAGGCCGATTTCGGACGGTTTTTGGAAAAGGGCTACGAAACGGAACTGCGCGAGGCCATCCGCCGCATCCGCGCCGCGCTGCCGGAGACGTCGATCATGCTGATGAGCCCTATGGACCGCGGCACGCACTCCGGCGGGGAGATCGTCACCATGCCGGCCATCCCCAAGCTGGTGGACACGCAGCGGCGCGTGGCGCGGGAGACGGGCTGCGCCTTCTTCGACACCTTCCACGCCATGGGCGGCGAGGGCACCATGGCCCGCTGGTATCTGGGCCAGCCGCGCCTGGTGTCGGCCGACCTCATCCATCCCGGCCCGGCGGGCGGCAAGATGATCGCCGCGGTTTTCGCCCGGGAACTGGCCGCCGGTCTGAATCGCTACAAGCTGCGCCAGATCCGGGAGATGGCGGTGGCTCGCGCGGCGCGGTGAGGGCGCGAGGTCTTAACGCGCCGCCCGCATCCAACTCCCCCTCGGGCGCATCCGGTATAGTGAATCACATGTCCAATCGCGAGATCGCCACCCTGGGCGGAGGTTGCTTCTGGTGCCTGGAGGCGGTGTACCAGCGCATGCAGGGAGTCGAATCGGTGGAGTCCGGCTTCATGGGCGGCCACCTGGCCGACCCCTCTTACCAGGCCGTTTGCACCGGGCGGACCGGCCACATCGAAGTGGTTCAGATCGCCTTCGACCCCGCGGCGGTTTCCTTTCGCGACATCCTGGAGGTCTTCTTCTCCATTCACGACCCCACTACGCCCGACCGCCAGGGCAACGATAGCGGCCCGCAGTACCGCTCCGCGATCTTCTACCACGACGATGCCCAGCGCGCCGCCGCCGAGGCCCTGATCGCCGGGTTGACCGCCGAAAAGGCGTGGCCCGGCCCGATCGTCACCGAAGTCCGCCCGGCGTCCGTTTTCTATCCCGCCGGGGACTACCATCGGGAGTATTTCGGCAACCACCCGAACGACCCCTATTGCGTCTTCGTGGTGGCGCCCAAGGTGCGGAAGTTCCGTGAGAAATTCGCAGCCCGGCTGCGGCCGGAGGTTTAGACGCGCATGCGTATCGCCATCCTGTCCGATATCCACGACAACGTCTGGAAGCTGGACGCCGCGCTTCGCTCGGTGGCTTCCGCCGGCGCCATGATCTGCTGCGGCGATCTGTGCTCGCCGTTCATCGTCCATCAACTGGGCCGCGGGTTCTCCGCTCCCATCCACGTGGTTTTCGGCAACAACGACGGCGACCGGTTCCGCATCGCCGCGGGCGCGCGGCGCTACCCGCACATCCAACTGCACGGCGAGTGGTTCCGCGGCGAGTTCGAGGGCCGCCGCGTGGCCGCCCATCATTTCGACAACGTGGCGCGCGCCGTGGCCGCCTCCGGCGAGTTCGACCTGCTGTGCTTCGGCCACAATCACGTGCATGAGATTACCCGCGTGGGCCGCACCCTGGCCGTGAACCCCGGCGCCATCATGGGCGCCACATTCGATGCCGATGGCGCGCGCACGGACGTGGAGCCGATGTATGCGGTCTACGACACCACAACCGGCGAAGCGCAGGGATTCCGCGTAGGGTAGCGTGGGGCGGGCTTTCAGCCTGCGGGGGGTTGAAAGCCCGCCTGCCGGCCATTTGCACGCAGCCGCCCAGGCGGGATGCCATCCCGCCGCAGGATGCCATCCCGCCCCACAGGGGCGCGCCCGAAACCGTCACCCCGCCTGTCCTACAATAAGCATAGTGTCTGGGAAAACCTTCTACCTGGAAACCTTCGGCTGCCAGATGAATGTCCACGATTCCGAGAAAGTCGCGGGGACGCTCGTGGCGCGCGGGTACACGCGGGTGGAAACGCCCGAGGAAGCCGGCCTGGTGCTGTACAACACGTGCAGCATCCGCGATAAGGCCGAACAAAAAGTCTACAACCGGCTGCGGAATTTCAAACGCAGCGGCAACGGCAAGCTCTTCGCCGTGCTGGGATGCGTGGCGCAGCAGGAGGGCGGGAAGATCTTCGACCGCGCGCCGCACGTCGGCCTGGTCTGCGGGTCGGCCAGCTATCCGCGATTGGGCGAGATGCTGGCGCAATTGGAAGCGGGGGAACGCCGCGTGACCGGCCTGAGCCTGGACACGAAAGAGACTTTCGATACGCCCTTCACGCGGCGCGACAGCCCGCACCGCGCCTATATCACGATCGGCGAGGGCTGCGACAAATCGTGCGCCTATTGCGTGGTGCCGTTCACCCGCGGGCGGGAACGCAGCCGCACGGCGGCTAGCGTCATGGACGAGGCGCGGCGCCTGGCGGAAGCGGGCTCGACCGAGATCCAGCTTCTGGGGCAGAACGTGAACAGCTACCGCGATCCGTCGCCCGAAGGCTGGGATTTCGCGGCGCTGCTGGCGCGCGTGGCCACGCTGGCGGGCATACGGCGCGTGCGTTTCACCACCTCGCACCCGCGCGATTTTTCGAAAAGCATCGTGGAGGCGATGGACTCGCACCCGGCCATCTGCGATCACGTGCACCTGCCGGTGCAATCGGGATCCTCGAGCGTTCTGGCCGCCATGCAGCGCGGGTACACCCGCGACGACTACATGCGGCGCATCGAGTGGCTGAAGAGCGCCCGCCGCCCGTACTCCATAACCACCGACATCATCGTGGGTTTTCCGGGCGAGACGGAGCGGGATTTCCAGCAGACGCTCGACCTGCTGGGCGAAGTGGAGTTCGATGCGCTGTTCAGCTTCAAGTACTCGGCGCGGCCCAACACGGCGGCGCTCGAATTGCCCGGCGCCATTTCGGACGAGGAGAAGCAGCGCCGCCTGGTGACGCTGCAGGAGATGCAGCGCGCCATACAGATCCGCCGCAACGCCGCCTTGATCGGCGCCACGCGGGAGGTTTTGGTGGAGGGACGGAACCAGGCGCTGGGGCAATGGATCGGGCGCACGTCGGACAATCGCACGCTGAATTTCGCGCACCCCGGAAACGGCGCGGAATCGCTGGTGGGGCGGTACCTGGCGGTGCGCGTCACACGCAGCGGGCCGAACTCCTTGGTGGGCGAGAGCGCAACTGTGGTGTAATGAAGTTTCGGAGGGCAGCATGGAAGTGGAAATGAAGATTCGCGGTCTCATGATGGATCCCGGGACCAGCATGCCCATCGTCATTTTGAAGGACGTGAACGGCAACACCGTGCTTCCCATCTGGGTGGGAGTGTACGAGGCCAATGCCATCGCCCTGGAAATCGAAAAGGTGTCCACGCCCCGTCCCATGACCCACGACCTGATCAAGACGCTGCTGCTCGGCCTGCACACGGGCCTGCGCAAGGTGGTGGTCAGCGAACTCAAGGACGACACGTTCTACGCGGTGATCTGGCTGGATCGCGGGGGCGAATTGATCAGCGTGGACTCCCGCCCCAGCGACGCGCTGGCGCTGGCGCTGCGGCTGGACTGCCCCATCTACGTGGAAGAGACGGTGTTGAAATCGTCCCGGCTGGCCGCCACGGTCTCCGAGAAGGTCAACGCCGAGGAATTACGCCGCTGGCTGGAGGGCCTCAACGACGAGGACCTCGGCCGCTACAAAATGTGAGGTTGCCGTGTCGCCCATCCCACCCAAGAAGCCCGTGCCGGAGGAACTGACGGCGCGCCTCCAGGCGGCCGGAATCTGGCAGATGGTGAACGCGGCTTACTACGGCGTGTTCGTGCGCGAAGGCTGCCTGGTGGTGGTGAAGCGCGATCCGGGCACGGGGAATTACACGTCCATGGGCAATTCGGGCTACCCGCTGGAGGGCGTGGGCGTGGCGTATTTGCAGTGGGACGGGGATACGCCGTTCCTGTTTCACAAGGACTGCGGCGCCGTGCCGGCCACCCCGGAGCAGGTCGAAATACTTCGCAAATTCTCCGCCGACGTGGGCGCGGCTCTCGGCCTGGAACCGCCGGCGCGTCCCTGATTCGGCCCGACTTAAGTCAATAAATTTTTTTATCTGATTGATCTTAAACCAGTTACACGTTTCTAGGTGACTTAACTTAAGTCATCGCAGCGGCCCGCCCAACCATCTCCCAAGGTTTCCAGTAGTACGTTTCCACCTCTGCAGCGGCCACCCCATCTGGCGCTTTTCCACGATTGTGTTCATAATTGAAGCTCGGAAGGGGTGTCGATGCGCTACTTGTCCGTGATTCCGGCCCTGCTAATCTTTCTGCCGTTCTCCCCTGTCGCCGCGGCCCAGACCGCGCCCCAGCCTGCGCCCACGAAACTGAACCTGGTCATCGTGGAGGGCGACGGCGCCATCAACAACATCCGGCTGCGCACCGCGCGCGAGCCCATCGTTCAGGTGGAAGACCAGAACCACGTGCCCGTCGCCGGCGCGGCGGTGGTCTTCGTGCTGCCCAACCTGGGAGCCAGCGGGACCTTCGCCGACGGCTCGCACACTTTGACCGTCATCTCCGACAACCAGGGCCGCGCAGTGGCGCGCGGATTGCGCCCCAACGGCGCTAAAGGCCAATTCCAGATCCACGTCAACGCTTCCTTCGCCGGCCATACAGCCAGCGGCGTCATCACCCAGACCAACGCGGTGGTCGCGGCCGGCGCGGCGGCCGGCGCCGGGGCGGGCGCGGCGGCGGCGGCCGGCGGAATTTCCGCCAAGCTGATCACCATACTCATCGTGGTGGGAGCGGCGGCGGCGGGCGGCGCGGTTGCCGCCACGCATTCGGGCAGTTCCGCGGCCAGCCCCACCCCACCGGCTCCGCCTGTTTCCACCACCATCGCGGCGGGCGCGGGAACCGTGGGAGCCCCGAGGTAACGGACATGAACTATCGAATCCTGCCTGTTGCGATCCTGTTGCTTGCGCCGGCCATGCGGCTGGGCGGCCAATCGGGCCAGGTTGGCGGTCCCATCACGGGCTTCGTGTTCGACGGCTCGGTGAGGGCTCTGCGGCCCATCCTGGGAATCCCCGGCGCGTCCACCATGGGCGCTCCGCTGGACGCCGGCCTGGAGTTGGCGTGGGCCACCGTGGCGCCGCGCCAGGACTCCGCCGTCGCCATGGCTTCCGACGGCTCCCTGCACCTGCTGCGCCTGGGTTCGGGCGTCGCCGAAGTGCGCTGCGCGGTTTGCCCGTCCACCGCCGATGCCGCGGTTTTCAGCCCCTCCGGATCGGCCGTGGCGCTGTACTCCGAGGGACGCGTGCAGATTGTGACCGGCCTCCCGGACGCTCCCGCGCTGGGCGCCGGTTTCGAGGTTGGATCGCGGTCGCGCGCCACCCGCGGCCCCACGCTGGCGCCGCCGCTGGCGCTCAGCGACGATGGCGCATGGCTGCTGGCGTCCACCCGCGACTCGGTGGATTTGTTCAGCGCCAACGGCGGACCGCGCCAACTGCTGGCGGCCGGAGCCTACGCGCTGGTATCCTTCGCTCCCGGCGGCCACGATGCGGCGGTGGCCGATGTCCGCGGCGCGGCCCTGGCGCTTTTCCACGATGTGGCGGGCGCGGCCACCCAGCAGCCGCTGGCCGCGCCGGATGGCATACAGCAGGCCGGCGCTCTGGCGTTTTCGGCGGATGGCCGCCGGCTCCTCCTGGCCAGCGCGGCGGGGCAATCCGTCGCGGTCATCGACCTGGCTTCGGACGCGCGCACGGTGGCCGCTTGCAACTGCGCGCCCACCGGCCTGGCCGCCATGGGCAACGTGGTGCGCCTGAACGAACCGGGCAACGGCCCGCTGTGGCTGCTGGATGCCATGAGCGCGGGCGAGCCACGGGTGCTGTTCGTCCCGCCCGCGCAGTAGGGGCGGGCCGGCCGCGGCGGCCGCACCGGCCTACGAGAACAGCGCGCGCCACGAGCGGTCCAGGCGCATCCAGGTCTGGGTGCGGAAGGAAACCGTGGGGATCTCGGGGACGTGCAGCAGGCCGTGGCCTTTGGCGCAGGCGAACTCGGTCCCATACCACTCCAGGAGCACGTGCGAAGGCTCCCCGATGGGCGCGGGGTGAGACACCAGCCGGAGACACTCCGGGCATCGCCGGCGCTGGTCGGCGAGCGCCCACCGGAAGGCGATTACGTACCCGGGCAACATGACATAAATGAGGAGCATCCTGAGGATCGGCCACAGGGCCAGCGCGCCGAAGAAAACGATCGGCATCACCAGCGCGATCTTGGCCGCGAAAAACGCCCAGCGCCGGCCACTGCGATGCGCCGGATACTCCCCCAGCCTCAGGGATGTGGTCGCCAGCACCACCGGCATGGACATCGCGGCCAGGTACAGCATCGCCAGAAGCGGCGGCCCGACCGGCACCAGCGGCGTTTTTGGGGGACCGAAGCCAAGCGCCAACAGCAAGCACACTCCCGCCGCCGCGCCGAGCGTCCCCAGGCACTGCGCCGGCGATTCCAGGCGCAGCCAGGGTCCTGCGTCCGGCGGAGAGTTGCGCCGCAGCCAGCGCGCGTCCCGGAACGATCCCAGGCAGAAACGGGCCGCGCGCCAGCCGCCACGCTGCCGCACGTGCCAGAGTTCGGCGCTCCACTCGGCCAGCCATTCCACGCGCCGCTCGCCGGGAACCAGCCACGAAGCGCTCCGCAAGATGACGAGGTGAATCGTCATCGCCGTTCCACCTCCTCGGCGGCCAGCTTGGCCAGCAGCGGATAGCGCCGCTCGGAGGCCTCCCGCGCCGTCTGGCCCGTCCGCGTGAGCTTGTAGTACTTGCGCGGGGGCCGCTGGTCCGCGTCCGCGATCGCCTGCCGCTCCCATTGCGAGCGGATCAGGCCGTCGCGCTCCAGCCGGCGCATGGCCGGGTAGACCGTGCCGCTGGGAAGACCGGTCATTTCCATCACGCTGAAACCGTAGCCATCGCCCGCGTGAATGGCCTTGAGGATCAGGGCGGCCGTGTGGGAGAGCTTCGGCTCGGGTACCATACGGAGATTATACCCTATGTAGGATGCTACTTGACAGCCATATGTATTTTGCTACATAGTGGGGGCAGCCATGCTTGAATTGCGCCATGTCACCAAACGATTCCTCGGCATCGCCGCCGTGGACCAGGTGAGCTTCACCGCCCGCCCGGGCGAGATCACCGGCTACCTGGGCCCCAACGGAAGCGGCAAGTCCACGACCCTCAAGATGATTACCGGCCTCATGGAGCCGACCTCGGGCGAGATCCTCTTCGGCGGGGAACGGATCGGGCGCCCCACGATGGCCTTCAAACAGCGCATGGGGTACGTGCCCGAGGAGCCGCACCTCTACGCCCACCTGAGCGCAGTCGAGTACCTGGCGATGGTGGGCCAGTTGCGCGGGTTGCCCCAGCGGCCCACCGCCGGGCGCATCGACGGCCTGCTCCGCCTGCTCGGCCTCCATGCCGACCGCAACGCGCCCATCTCCGCCTACTCGAAGGGCATGCGGCAGAAGGTGCTGCTGTCGGCCGCCTTGCTGCACAACCCCGATCTCATCCTGCTCGACGAGCCGTTCTCCGGCCTCGACGTGGCCACCGGCCTGGTTCTGCGCAGCCTGATCCAGGAACTGGCCGCGCGCGGCAAGGTGGTGCTGTTCAGCTCGCACGAGCTGGAAACCGTGGAGCGCGTCTGCTCGCACGTGGTGATTCTGCACCGCGGCAAGGTGGTGGCGGACGATTCCATCGCGAATCTGCGCGCGCTCATGAAGGCGCCCACGCTGGAGGCGATCTTCTCGCAGCTCGCCGTGGAGCAGGATACCGCCGCCATCTCGCGCCAGATCGCCGGCCTGATTGAGGCGTGAGGGGCGACATGGGCAAGCGCCAATTCCGCGTGCTCTATCGCGAGTTCCGTTTCCGCGTGGTCGATTTGGAACTGCTCTCGGCGGATGCCCTGGGCGATTCGCACAAGCTGCTGGGCCAGTTCGCGGCGCTGCTGATCTCGGTGAGCCTGGGTCTGTCGATTTTCGGCGCGGGCGGCGGCGATAGCGGCGCGCCGCCCGAAATGCGGCTGTTCGGCGTCTGGGCCACCGAGCACTTTCTGATCGCGACCACCATGCTGGTGGTGGGGCTGTTCGCGGTGCTCAGTTGGGACTCCACGTTTCCGGACCGCCGCGACGTGCTGGTGCTGGGGCCGCTGCCGGTGCGCGCGCGGACCATGTTTCTGGCGAAGGTGGCGGCCGCCGCTACGGCGCTGGCTCTGGTGGTGGTTTTCCTGCACTCGGCCGTGGGCCTGGTGAGCCCGCTGGCGTTGGGCAGCCAGGGCACCGAGCGCGTGGACATGCCGGCGCTGGGCTATCTGCCGGCCAAGGCGCCGGTGGATGCGGCCGGGCTCGGGCCTCTGCTGCGGCGCGATCTCGAGCCGGGGCTGCGGCGCGACACGGGCGCCGTTGTGGGAGTGGTGAAGCACGGCCAGCGGCAGGTGTTCGCCTTCGGAACCGCGCGGCCGGATTCCGTTTTCCAGATCGGATCCATCACCAAAACCTTCACCGGGCTCATCCTGGCGCAACTGGTGGTGGAAGGGAAAGCGAACCTGGACGATCCGGTGCGCGAGCTGTTGCCCGCGGGCGCCATTGGGAAACCGGCGGGCCGCGAAATCACGCTGCTCGATCTGGCCACGCACCACTCCGGCTTGCCACCCATGCCGGACGATTTCAACGCCAAACGCTTTCCCTCGGTGGCTGCCGGTTTTGCGGGCTATCATACGGCCGACGTGCACGCATTTCTGGCGAAGCACGGCGCCGCCCGCGAGGCCAACCCTCCGTTCGTCTACAGCAACCTGGGACTGGCCCTGCTGGGAGAAGCGCTCGCCGCGCGGGCCGGCGCACCGTACGCGGAGTTGGTGGCGCAACGGATCACGGGCCCGCTGGGAATGCGCGACACAACCGTCGGGCTGCCGCCGGAAGGCCGCGAGCGCCTGATCCAGGCTTACGACCAGTATCACCGGCCCGTTCCCCCGTGGGAGATGGACGCATTCGCCCCAGCCGGCGCCATCAGTTCCACCGCCGGCGACCTGCTCACGTGGCTGGAAGCGCAACTGCGCGCCGCCTCCCCCGCGCTGCGGCTGTCTCAGCGGGTCCGCGCCGAGGCCGGCGGGCGCACGCGCATCGCTCTCGCCTGGTTGTACGACGAGCGCTCCGGAACCTACATGCACGCCGGCGCCGTCTCGGGGTATACCAGCTACGCGTTCTTCAATCCGCGGGGCGATTATGCCGGGGTCGTCCTGGTCAATCAGGCGAACTCGCTCCCCTGCGCACTCTCCACGCTGTACATCCGGCAGAAGCTCGCGGGCGAACCGGCGATTTCGCTGGCGATGGTGACGGTCCCCGCCAGCGGCGGCCTCTCCGGCATGGCGCGGATGTACCCGGCGTATTGGGCCATCATGCTGCTGGCTGGGGCGTTCGTTTACTGTTGCGTGTTGGGCCTGCAAGGCGCCGCCGCACAACTGCTGCCGCGGCGGCTGTTTCTGCGCGCGTCGTCGTGGCTGCAGTTGGGGGCCTTCTGCGCCATCGTATGCGTTTACTGCCTGCAGCCGATGCTGGCCACTCCGCAGGCGCTGACGGACGCGAGCGGCCGCGGGCTGCTGGCCTGGTCGCCGTCCTATTGGTTCCTGGGTCTATTGCAGCAATGGAACGGATCGCCGGCGCTGGGTCTGCTGGCGCACCGCGCGTGGATGGGGCTCGCGGCCGTGTTCGCCGTTACGGCGGCCGCTTACGCGCTGTCCTACGCCCGCACGCTGCGCAAGATCGTGGAGGAACCGGACATCGTCTCCAGCACCCGCGGCGGCACGTGGCTGCCGCGTTTCGGCAACGCGGTCTCAACCGCCCTGGTGCAGTTCACTGTGCGCACGCTGCTGCGCAGCCGCCTGCACCGCATCATTCTGGCCTTCTACCTGGGTGTGGGATTCGCGCTGGCCATCGCCCTGGTGAAGGCGCCCCAACCCGGGAATCCTCTGGCGGATGCCCCGGCGGCCGATCCGTGGGCCCAGGTGACCGTTCCGCTGCTCGCGGCCAGCATCGCCATCATGGGCTTCGCCGCGATCGGAATCCGCGTGGCGTTTTCGATACCGCTGGACCTGCGCGGGAACTGGATCTTCCGCGTGACCGGCGCGCGCCGCGTGTCCGAGTGCCTGGCGGGCTCCCGGCGCGCGCTGTTGCTGCTTTCCGCGGCCCCGGTGTGGCTGCTGTGCGCGGTGTTCGCTTTCCGCCTATGGCCGTTCTGGGCGGCTGCCGGCCACCTGGCGATCCTGGCGACGATCGGGCTGATCTTCGCCGAGCTGTGCCTGCACGGGTTCCACAAGATCCCGTTCACGTGCTTCTACCTGCCCGGCAAGTCGCAGATCCACCTCGTGATCATCGGCGTCGCGGTCCTCATCCACTTCATCGTCCTGAGCGTCGCCTATGAGCGCGAGGCGCTGGAAGACCCGGTCCGCTTCATCCCCGCGCTCGCCGCGCTCGCCGTGGTGTGGGCCGTTGCCCGGTGGCGCACTGCGTCCCACGCCCGCGAGGAGGACGCCGATCTGCAATTCGAAGAAGTGGCCGCGCCCGCCGTACAAGTGCTGGGCTTGAACCGCGACGGCGCCTGGCCGACCGGCCCGCCGCGGGCTAGCTGAGCCGGCGTGCCGCGGAATCGAAACCCGTCCCGCCCGCGGACAAGACGTTATGATGGATACTGAATCGATCGCCACGCCCTATGAAAGCCTTCGTGACCGGCGCCGCCGGCTTCATCGGCAGCACCCTGACCGACCGTTTGCTCGAAGCCGGGCACACGGTCACGGGCTATGACAACTTCTCCACCGGCCGCCCGGAGTTCCTGGCCGGCGCCCGCGGGAGCGGCCGGTTCGAGCTGTGCCAAGGCGACCTGCTGGACCTCGAGAAACTGAAAGCGGCCATGGCCGGCTGCGGCGTGGTCTTCCACCTGGCGGCCAACGCCGACGTTCGGCACGGGCCGGAGCACCCGCGCCGGGACCTGGAGCAGAACACCATCGCGACCGCCCACGTGCTGGAGGCCATGACGGCATGCGGCGTGGGGCGGATCGCCTTCGCCTCGACGGGGTCCGTGTACGGGGAACCTGGTGTTTTCCCCACCCCGGAAGACGCTCCGTTTCCGGTGCAGACCTCGTTGTACGGCGCATCCAAGCTGGCGGCCGAGGGGTTGATCGCGGCCTACTGCGAGGCGTTCGGGATGGAAAGCTGGATCTTCCGCTTCGTCTCCATTCTCGGCGAGCGCTATACGCACGGGCACGTATTCGATTTCTACCAGCAGCTCAACGAGCACCCGGAGAGGCTGCGGGTGCTGGGCAACGGCAGGCAGCGGAAGTCCTACCTGTATGTCCAGGACTGCGTGGATGCCATCCTCCTGGCGCTGGAGCGCGCCACGGCGAAGGTGAACCTTTTCAACCTGGGGACGGACGAGTATTGCACGGTGGACGACTCGATCGGCTGGATCGCCGGCCGGCTGGGGCTCAATCCGGCGCGCCAGTACACCGGCGGGGAGCGCGGATGGGTGGGCGACAGCCCGTTCATTTTTTTGAACTGCGGCCGGATGCGCGGTCTGGGGTGGCAGCCGCGCCTGACCATCCGGCAGGCCGTCGAGAGAACCGTGGACTACCTGCGGGAGAACCAGTGGGTGTTCAACGCGCGGGCGGAAACCCTATGAAACTGGCGGGGATGAAGGCCATCGTCACCGGAGCTTCGCGCGGGCTGGGCTTGGCGGTGGCGGGCGCCATGTGGCGGGAAGGCGCGGACCTGCTGCTGGTGGCCCGCTCCGAGGTCTTATTGCGCGCGTATACGTACCTGCTTGCGACGGCCGTGCCAGGCCAGGCCGGCCAGCAGGCCCACGCCTTCGCCGCGGATCTGCGCGACCCAGATGCGCCGCGCGCGATTCTGGCGGAAGCGCGCCGGCTTTGGCCGCGCCTCGACATCCTGGTGAACAACGCCGCCATCGGGGGACCGATCGGGCCGCTGGCGGATAACGACTGGGACGCCTGGCGCGACACCATCCAGGTCAACCTGCTGGCGCCGGCGGAGCTGTGCAAGCGTTCGATCGAGTGGATGCGCGAGACCGGCGGCGGGCGCATCGTGAACCTCTCGGGCGGCGGCGCGGCCAGTCCGCGTCCTAACTTTTCGGCGTACGCGGCGGCCAAGTGCGCGCTGGTGCGATTGACCGAAACGGCCGCCCGCGAAACGGCGAGCCTGGGGATTCGCGTGAACGCGGTTGCGCCGGGAGCGATGGACACCGAAATGCTGCGCGAGGCGCAACGGAGCGGGCTGGAGCCCGTGAGCACCACAGTGGACCCGCGGACGGCGGCGGAGCTGATCGTGTACCTGGCCTCTGAGGAATCCGCCGGCATCACCGGAAAGCTGATCAGCGCGGTGTGGGATCCCTGGCGCAGCCTCGACCGGCACGTAGCGGATCTCCAGGGCACGGACGTGTACACGCTGCGGAGAATTCTGCCCGAAGAACGGGGAAAGGCGTGGGGCGGTGAGTGAGCGGCTGGGAGTGGCCATCATCGGCTGCGGTTTGATCGGGACGAAACGCGCTCGGGCGATGGGCGATTGCCGGGTCCGCGTCTGCTGCGACGCGCGGCTGGAGCGGGCGGAAGCGCTGGCCGCGCGGTTTTCCGGCGCCGAGGCCTCGGTGGATTGGCGCGCGGCGGCGGCGCATGAAGATGTGGATATCGTGGTGGTAGCCACCACCCACGATGCTCTGGCCGCGGTTGCAGAGGCGGCCGCCGCGGCCGGCAAACACGTGCTCATCGAAAAGCCGGGCGCGAGAAGGGCGGCGGAACTGGAGCCGGTGCGGCGGGAAGCCGGACGCACGGGAGCGCGCGTGCGGGTGGGATTCAATCACCGCTACCACCGGGCGATGCAGGAGGCGCGGCGGATTTTTCTCTCCGGCGCACTGGGCGAAATGATGTACGTGCGCGGGCGGTACGGGCACGGCGGACGCCTCGGATACGAGCGCGAGTGGCGGGCCGACCCGGCGGCCTCGGGCGGCGGAGAGCTGCTGGACCAGGGCGTGCACCTGATCGACCTGGCGCGCTGGTTCCTGGGCGATTTCGAGCGCGTGCAGGGCCACATCGCCACCTACTTCTGGAACATGCCGGTGGAAGACAACGCCTTCCTGATTCTGACTACCGCGGGCGGACAGGCGGCCTTTCTGCACGCCACCTGGACGGAATGGAAGAACCTGTTTTCGCTGGAGATCTGCGGGCGGCAAGCCAAGCTGGAAATCTCCGGCCTGGGCGGAAGTTACGGCGTGGAGCGGCTGGCGTTCTACCGCATGACTCCCGAAATGGGCCCGCCCGAAACCACCATCCGGGAGTATCCCATGACCGATCATTCCTGGGACGCCGAATTCGCGGATTTCCTGGACGACATCCGGCTGGGGCGCGATCCGGTTCCCGGCATTCGCGACGCGCAGGCGGCGCTCGGCGTCATAGAGAAAGTGTACCGGGAGGCGGGCCGATGATCGTGGTGCGCTCTCCCATGCGGATCTCGCTCGGCGGCGGCGGAACGGATCTTCCGTCCTACTACCGCCGGCACGGCGGCTTCGTGATTTCGGCGGCCATCGACAAGTACGTGTACATCGCGCTGCACGAGACGTTCGTGCCGGAGGTGATCGTCAAGTACTCGAAGATGGAGGTGGTCGAGCGCGCCGAGGACGTGAAACATCCCATCGTGCGGGAGGCCTTGAAGCTGGTGGACCTGGGCATTCCGCACCTCGAGATCGCCAGCATGTCGGACATACCGGCGGGGACCGGCCTGGGATCGTCGGGCAGCTTCACCACCGCTTTGCTGCGGGCGCTCCACACCATGAAGCGGGACAATGTCGGCAGGCAGGAGTTGGCGGAACAGGCCTGCCACATCGAACTGGATCTGCTGGGAGAGCCGATCGGCAAGCAGGACCAGTACATCGCTTCCTTCGGCGGCATCACCTGTTTCGAATTCCAGCCGGGTGGCCAGGTCGCGGTGACGCCGCTGCGCCTGGACCGCATGACCCTGCACAACCTGGAAGACAACCTGGTGCTGTTCTTCACCAACTACACGCGGGACGCCTCCGCCATCCTGAAGGACCAGGATGAGCGCAGCCGGCAGGGCGACCAGGCCATGATCGAAAACCTGCACCGCGTGAAACAGTTGGGTTATGAAAGCAAGGCGGCGTTCGAAGCGGGCGACCTGCGCCGGTTCGCCGAGATCATGCACGTACACTGGCAGAACAAGAAGCGGCGCAGCGCGGGCATGAGCACCGGGCTGATCGACGAGTATTACGAGCTGGCCCTCCGGAACGGCGCGCTGGGAGGCAAGCTGATCGGCGCGGGCGGCGGCGGCTTCCTGATGTTCTACACCGAGGACAAGACGCGCCTGCGGCGGGCGATGTGCGAAGCCGGATTGCGCGAAGTGCGGTTCCGCTTCGATTTCGAAGGGACGCGGGTGCTGGCCCAGTCGTGAGCGGAGCGATGCTGCCATTGGCGATCCTGGCGGGCGGTTTGGCGAAGCGTCTCCGGCCGCTCACCGAAGCGCTGCCCAAGTCGCTGGTTCCGGTTCGGGGAGAGCCGTTCATCGGACACCAGTTGCGGCTGGCGCGCGCGCGGGGCGTGGAACGCGTGGTGCTGTGCGTGGGCTACCTGGGCGGGATGATTCGCGATTTCGTGGGCGATGGCGGCGCCTTCGGCCTGGAAGTGGAGTACTCGTGGGACGGCGAGAAGCCGCTGGGAACCGCGGGGGCCGTGCGCGCGGCGCTGCCGCTGCTCGGCGATGCTTTTTTTCTGATGTACGGGGATTCCTATCTGCCCAGCGATTACCGCGAAGCCGAACGGGCTTTCCGGACGGCGGGCAAGCCCGGGCTGCTGACGGTTTTCCGCAACGAGGGCCAGTGGGATTCGAGCAACGTGGAGTTCCGCGAGGGCCGCATCGTGACATACTCGAAGCGGCCCAACCCGAACATGCGGCACATCGACTACGGCCTGGAGGTATTCGCGCCATCGGCTTTCGCCGATCTGGCGGAAACGCCGTGCGACCTGACGGCGGTGTACCAGGGGCTTCTGGCGCGGGACGAGTTGGCCGCGCTGGAAGTTGGGGAACGGTTTTACGAGATTGGCTCTTTCGAGGGCATCCGCGCGCTGGAGGAATTCCTGGCGCGGGGAGGCGGGATGTGTGGGGCAGGCTGACAACCTGCGGCCCCGCCCAGAGGGCACCCGTAATCGGCCAGGCGAGCGAAGCTCGCCCGCGCGGGAGACCAGCCAGCCGATGGCGGGCATTCTGGCCGGTCGGAAGGCGGGTTAACAACCCGCCGCAGGTTGACAACCTGCCCCACAAGGGCTGGGGAAACAGTGGTAGAACGGCATGAGGTTGCGGTCATGAGCGAGTTCACAACAGCGTATCTTCGGGAGACGGCGCGGGTGGTCGAATTGCTGGATGCGGCGGCCATCGACAAGCTGGTTGCGGTGATCGAGGCGACGCGCGCGCGGGGCGGCCGGCTGTTCATTCTGGGAGTCGGCGGAAGCGCGGCCAATGCCTCCCACGCGGTCAACGATTTCCGCAAGCTGGCGGGTTTCGAGGCCTACGCCCCCACCGACAATGTTTCGGAGTTGACCGCGCGCACCAACGACGACGGGTGGGCCAGCGTCTTCGAGTCCTGGCTGCGCGGCAGCCGGCTGAGGGCGGACGATTGCGTCCTGGTGTTTTCGGTGGGCGGCGGGAACCTGGAGAAAAACGTCAGCCCCAACCTGGTGCTGGCGCTGCAGTACGCGCGCGCGGTGGGAGCGGCGGTCGCCGCCATTGTGGGGCGGGACGGCGGTTACGCGGCCCAGGTGGCGGACGCCTGCGTGATCGTCCCCACGGTCAACCCGGCGCACGTGACGCCGCACACCGAGGCGTTCCAGGCGGTGGTTTGCCACCTGCTGGTGTCGCACCCGGCCCTCAAGCAGACCCCGACCAAGTGGGAATCGACGCCATGAGCGCCATGAGCGAAGGAATCCGGCGGGCGGTTTTTCTGGATCGCGACGGCGTGCTCAACCGGCCGGTGGTGCGCGAAGGGAAGCCTTATCCGCCGGCCGGCGCCAGAGACCTGGAGATTGCGCCCGGCGCCCCGGCCGCGCTGGCGGCGCTGAAAGAGGCGGGATTCCGGCTGTACGTGGTGACCAATCAGCCCGACGTGGCGCGCGGCGTGCAGACTCGCGCCGCGGTGGAGGGGATACACGCGGCGCTGGGCGAGGCCCTGCCGCTGGACGGTTTCTATGTCTGCTATCACGACGACCGCGACCGGTGCGACTGCCGCAAACCGAAGCCCGGACTGCTGATCGAGGCGGCCGCGGAGCACGGAATTTCGCTGGGGGCGAGCTACCTGATCGGCGATCGCTGGCGCGACATCGAAGCCGGACAGCGGGCCGGTTGCCGGACGGCGTGGCTGGATTTCGGGTACGCCGAACGGGGGCCGGCGAATCCGGCGGACTGCCGCGCGGCAACGCTGGCCGAGGCGGTTGCCTGGATTCTCCAGGAAGAGCGTAAGATGGATTGATCCGGGCATGAAATCCATTACCGATCTCAGGGTCAAGATTTTCGCCGATGGCGCCGACAAGGCGGGGATGCTGGAAATGTACCGCAACCCGGCCATTCGCGGCTTCACCACCAACCCGACGCTGATGCGCAAGGCCGGCGTGCGCGATTATGAAGCGTTCGCCCGCGAGATACTGGCGGCCATCCCGGACCGGCCGATATCCTTCGAAGTGCTGGCGGACGAATTCGCCGAAATGGATGTCCAGGCGCGGGCGATCGCCGGCTGGGCGGAGAACGTCTTCGTGAAGGTGCCGGTCACCAACACGCGCGGCGAGTCCTCGGCCGGCCTGGTGGAGCGCCTGAGCCACGACGGCATCAAGCTAAACGTCACCGCGCTGCTTACGCTCGACCAGGTGCGGACGGTGGCGGCGTGCCTGGCCGGAGGCGCGCCGGCCAGCGTCTCGGTGTTTGCGGGACGCATTGCCGATACGGGCCGCGATCCGGCGCCGCTGATGGCCGCCGCGGTTGGCGAGCTCGGCGCCGCGCCCAACGCCGAGCTGATCTGGGCCAGCCCGCGCGAGCTGCTGAACATTCTTCAGGCCGACGCCGTGGGATGCCACATCATCACGGCCACTTACGACATTTTGCAGAAGCTGCCGCTGATCGGGAAGGATCTTACGAAGTTCTCGCTCGAAACGGTGGAGATGTTTTATACGGACGCGGTGGCGTCGGGGTTCAGGGTTTCGGGGCCCAAAGGGCGATCTCAGCGATAGGCCTCCCGGCGGTTGCGAACGCGGACGATTTCGACGGTGTTGGCGCCCGATTTGCGAAAGATGACGCGCCAGTCGCCGACGCGAAGGCGGTACTGCGGCGGATCGAAGCCCTCCAACTGCTTCACATCGCCGGAGTTGGTCACCAGGAACCGGGCCAAGGCCTTGAGCAACCGCAACGCGGTCTCGCGGTCGATGGCTCGAATGTCGGCGCGGGATTCAGTGGAGAAGACGACCCGTTCCGCCATCACTGCGCCGGCTTTTCCGGGAGCGGCGTCTCGGCCATCTGGTGAAACTCGTCGATGGTGAGGCCGAAGTCTGCCAGGACGTCGTCCATGGGAACGCCACCGTCCCGTTCCAACGAGGCGACCCCAGCGCGGATGGCATCGGTTTCGCCGGGCGTGAGCGGTTCATCGTCAATGGGCGCCAGCGCGAGTCTGCGGTCGAGGGGGGACAGCATGGTCTCCAACAGACCGCAGACGGCGGATAGCTGATCGTCCGGCAAGCGGTCGAGAAAAGCGTGCGCGTGTTGGCGTTGCTGTGCTTGTTCGGCAGGCATGGGGACCGTTCCTCGCATCCCCATTTTACCGGACTCGCGATAAGAATGTAGCTGCCGGGAAGTTTTCGGGCCCCCCGGCCTCGGAAGTCTCGGTGCCAAGCGGCATCGGCCTGAAATGGAAACAATTGAAAACAGGCAACTTCAAGAGCGGCGTGCGGCCCGCTTTGGACTCGGACTGTCGGGCGTTCAAGAGGTGATCCACCGGAAGCGCTTGGGCGCGAGCGTTTCGCGGCCACCGGAACCTACCCTGCCGCTGGCGCGGGAGCTTCAGCACGAATGACGCGCGCCTGGATCGGGCAGAGCGGCTTCAGAACCATTTCGATTCCATCACCGATGGCTCTGGTCTGAAGCAGTCGGCAGACTTCATCCGCGTTCTCGATGCGGGCGCGAGGGATGTGATATGCAACCGGGCCCGTGCAAATAGGCACGCCGAACAGCATTTGCCGGGTGAAGTACTCAGGCAGTGTCACGAGGTAGGCGCCTTCTCCGCGCACGGTCTCCGTCTGAGCGGCACCCAAGTCGGCGCGTTTGATCAGCTCAAAGCTAATGTCGTCAACGGCCAGGGCGAGGCCCTCGATTAGGCCCTTCAGCAAGGTGAGCGAACGAAGGTCATCGGGCGTCGGGGTTTCAGGCATTTTCAGATCGACGCCGTAGAAGTCCGCCACGGCTATGGCATCGCTGATAAGCGAGTCATAGGCAGAGAACCAGACGGGCAACGCCCCGCTGATGCGGGCCTTTAGGAGTGTTGCCGCTTGTTCCAGGTCGTACATCTCAATCTCGCCTGACCGAAACATGGCCTTGATGCCCCGCAGGAACTTCTCGACGGTGCTCAGGTCCGCGCCGGCGAAGCGCCTCTCGAAGTGCACCGATCCGGTGCCGGAGGAACCGACGATCAGGGACATGCGGAACGGCAGCGTGCCCGAGCTTTCGAGTTCTGCTTCTTCCAGACCGCGGCGCGTGACTTCGAGCTTCATGCACTCGTAAACCACGCCACCCGGACCGGGCCCGAACGTGACGCGCACGAGACGTGGAGGCAGCCCGCCAGTCGTCGGACCGATTAGCAGCTTTGCGCTCTGTGCCTGGCCCTCGAGCGGGCCGAGGAGTGCGAGGTCGGACGTGAAATCCAGCAGTTCCCCCGGCTCGATCACTTGCGGCCGGCCGCTCCGGATGAACTCGTTCAGTTTGTCTGCGCCGGAGCCGGTAACCGTGAACTGGGCCTTCGGCGGATTCAGCTTCAAGGCTTCAACGTCCCTCGCGAACACGTTGATGGACATCGTCTCGTCGGAAATCGATGCGACCAGGCCGGTCTCCGGCTGGCTTGTGGCGGCCGGCCGGGTGTTCCGCCCATACGTAACGGAGTACGCGAAGCGGCTATCGGCATCTTCGAGGCGCCTGAGAAACTGCTCCACGTTCCCGGCGTTCAGGGCGGCAAGTTCCTCTGTCGACAATCTCCCGGTCTTCGTAGCGGCTTGCAGGAACTCCGCCATGTTAAGTACGGCGCCAGGAAAGAACACTTCTCGGATTGAGGTGCGATAGCAGAGGGCCTCAACGATATCGCTGGCCTGCATGAGGCCGATATCGACACGGCTGGCATACGAAATCCTGAGCCGCTGAAACCAGCGATGCGCGCCGGCGTCCATGTCCACGGACAGGCACAGGACCCAGCGCCGCGGAGAATGCTCTAGCGCCCTCTTGAGCGAGTCACGAATCTCCTCCCTCTGATGTTTTCCAACGCCGTTCGGGAAGCTCTTGCACTGCCAGATCGCGGGTCCGGCATCCAGCGAACCCAGAAACAGATCCAACCCCTCGTCACCCGCCGCTCCGTGAACGTGCCGAATCTCGGCTCCGGGAAAGCGTGCCTTCACCACGTGAAAACAGAGCTTCTCGAATGTATCAGAATCCAGTTCTTTCAGGCGCTGGTATAGAGGGTGCACCGGAGAACGGCACCATTCTAGCAGGCTTCTGTGGTCTTCGGGCTCTTTTGGCACCTCAGCGTCAGGGCGAAGCAAAAACGTCCTATCCTTCGGATCCGCGGCCACTCCGAGTCTTGTCGTTCCCTCCTCTCCGGGCGTCTTCCCGATCGCGGCCCCGCGCCGTGAAGGCCGCGCGCCATTGCGCCGAAGGCCCCCATCCGTCTTGACGCCCGAAGCCGCCGCCGGTTACCCTGGTAGCCGATCGACCGGTTCAATTTCCATCCATCCATTTGGAGGCCACTGTGATTCTGCTTCTTTTCGGACCCCCGGGCTGCGGCAAAGGCACGCAATCGGCATGGCTGGCGGCGCGCTTCGGCATCCCCGCCGTCTCCACGGGAGAAGTGTTCCGCGCCGAGATCAAGGCCGGGACGCCGCTGGGCAAGACGGCCTCGGCCATCATGGCCGAGGGCGGCCTGGTGGGGGACGACATCGTCAACGGCATCGTCGCCAACCGCATCGCGCAGCCCGATTGCGCCGGAGGGTTCCTGCTGGACGGCTATCCGCGCACGGTGCCGCAGGCCGAGGTGTTCGCGGCCTTGCTGCGGGATCGCGGGCTGCCCGATCCGGTGGTGATCCACCTGGATGTCGCCGATGCGGTGCTGATCGAGCGGCTGACGGCGCGCCGGCAGTGCCCGCAGTGCAAGCGCATCTACAATCTGATCTCGCAGCCGCCGCGCGACGCGGAGCGATGCGACGACGACGGTGCCTTGCTGCTCACCCGCGAAGACGACAAGGAAGCGGTGATCCGCCAGCGCCTGCAGGCCTACGAAGAGCAGACCGGGCCGATCCTCAACTACTACGGCCCCGCGCTGGTCCGCAAGGTGGATGGCGCCGCGCCGCCGGAGCAGGTGGCCAAGGCCATCGCCGAAGCCGTCGCCGGGCTGGTCTGACGAAGGCTACTTCGCGCAGCAGAAGCCGATCGAGATGTGGGTCTGGCTCTCGATCGCGACCCCGTTCAGAATGGTCGGTTTGTAGACCCACTGGCGGACGGCTTCGACCGCCGCCTTGCTGAGAGCGGGGTCGGCGGCTTTGACCACTTTCACGTCCTTGACCTTGCCGTCGGCGCCGATGGTGGCCACCAACTCGACAGTGCCGCGCGCGCCCTCCTGCCGCGTGATCTTGGGAAACACGGGGTCCACCTTGTGTAGGAGGACGGCTTGCGAAATGGCACCCGGCGGCGGCGCGGGCGTGGGCGCGCCGCCAGGCAGCTTGCCGGCGTCGGTGGACGGGCGTTCGAACTTGAGGACCAGGTGCATGTGGTCCTCGACCGGGAGCCCGTTCACCAGAGTCGGTTTGAACACCTTGTGGCGGATGGCTTCGACAGCCGCATTGCCAAGGGCGGCATCGTCGGCCCTGGTTGCATAGGCTTCGCGAACGTGGCCGTCAGCGCCGACAGTCACCGCCAATTCCACAATCCCGTGCGCGCCTTTCGGAAACGCGGGATCCAGCATGAACTCCGTCTCGGCGTGGTCGATCTGCGCGATGAGAAACTTGCCGGCCGGTTCGGGGCCGGGTATCTGGTAGACGGGCACGGCCTCGGTTGCGGCGGCCTGCGCTTCCTGGGGATGATCGGGCTGGTTCTGAGGCTTGGCTGCGTGTCCTGCCGGGAGCGGCTGGAAATTGATGGTGATGTGCGTTTGGTTTTCGACCGGGACGCCGTCCATCATGGCCGGGATGTAGACCCACTGCAACACGGCCTCCTCCGCGGCCTTCTGCAAGACCGGCGGACCATTCAACACTCTGACGTTTTTGATCCTGCCATCCACGCCGATGGTGGCCACCAGTTCGATGGCCCCGCGCTGGCCCATCTGCTGCGCGATCCTGGGATAGTTGGGATCGCGCTTATAAACCAATTTGGCCGGGCTGACCGGGTTCGCCGGGGGCTTGGCTGCCGTGGCGGGGCCGGGCGGCGGATTGGCGGGCGTGGCGGCCTGCGGTTCCCGGGGAGGATCGGGCTCACCCTGCGGCGCGGCCGGCGGCGGCGCCGGCGGTAGTGAGAAACTGATGCTGATGTGGGCCTCGTTTTCGACCGCGACGCCGTCCAGCATGGTGGGCACGTAGACCCATTGCATCACGGCCTCCTGAGCGGCCTTCTGCAACATCGGTGGACCCTTCACCACCTTGACGCTTTTGACCCGGCCATCCACGCCGATGGTGGCCACCAGCTCGACGATCCCGCTCTGGCCCACCTCCCGCGCGGCCTCGGGATACTCGGGATCGCGCTTATATACCAACCTGGCTGGGGCGATCCGGTTTGCCGGGGCCTGGGATGCCGTGTCGCTGCCCGACGACCGGAGGACCGTGGTATCGGCTCCGGCGCCCTGTGCTTGCCTGGGCTGCTCGGGCTCCGTGGAGCCGGCCGGCGGCACAGGTCCCGCCATCCCTGGAAACAGTTTGAAGGTGATGGTGGCCTTGGTCTTCTTCTCCACCGGGACACCATTCAGCGAGGCCGGCTTGAATCGCCAGTGGCTCAAGGCTTCGACGGCCGCATCGTCGAGGAGCGGCAGGGATTTCACCACGCGAACGTCGCGGGGGACGCCGTCCTCGCCGACCAGGAACTCCAGCTCGACTTCGCCGTTGACTTTGGCCCTCCGCGCTTCCTCGGTATACTCAGGCTCCCTCTTGTAGATAAGAATGGGGTCCTGGAAACCAGGCGGGTGGGCCACCCCGACAGGCAACCGGAAAATCACCGTGGCCGTGCTGGCGATCTCAGTCCCCGGCTCGCCGCTCCCCGGCGGCGTGCGGTACACGTATTGCAGCACGGCCGCTTGCGCCGCGGCAGCCAGCATGGGGCTGCCGAAGATAGGACGCGCGCTCTTCACGTGCCCATCCGCTCCGATCACGGTCTCCAGGATCACCTCGCCTTGTGTGCCGGCCTCAATGGCTTTGGGCGGATACTCCGGTTCCACTTTGCGAACCAGGCGGCGCTCCATGTCGGCGCCGGGGATATCGATGCGGGACGGGCGCTGCGGCCGCGGGCTGGCCGCCGGCTGGGGCGCGGCGTCCGGCTTCGACTGGGGCTGCGCCTCGACGGGTTGCGGTTGGCTCGCGGCTGCGGGCGCGGGAGTGGCTTCCTGCGCCCTGGTCACCCGCACTGCCGCGGTCATGTAGAACAGCGGCAGGCTGCAGGCCGCCACCGCCAGCCATCGCGCGGGGCTCCAACCCCGCGGGATCTCCCGCGTTTCATCCAGGATTCGTTCGATCCGGTTCCGTACCTCGGCGGTTCTCGCCATGGCCATGGCCTCCCATACCAATCGCCCGCGGCCGCTTTTCACCGCCGCGGTCATCTCCAACAAGGTCTGCGCGTAGCACTCGCGCCGGCCGAGTTCGAGCACCGTCGCGTCGTCGCACGCCTGTTCCGCCAGGGCCGCCAGGCGGCGGCGCAGCCACCACGCCAGGGGATGGAACCAGAACAGGCACCAATTCAGCCCCGCCAGCACGGCGATCGCCCAATCCGCGCGCCGCACGTGCATGCGCTCGTGGGCCATGGCGGCGGCGAGCTTTTCGGCCGGCCATTCGCGCCAGCCCGCCGGCAGGAGAATCCTGGGACGCGCCAGCCCCACGGTCATGGGCACGGCAATCCAATCCGACTCGAAAACGCCGTCCGTTCCCAGGCCATCCACCGGGCGGCTGGCCCGCACCAGCCGGCGCGTGAAAGCGTAGCTGGCTCCCAGCAGCGCCGCGAACAGCAGCACGCCGGCGCCATAAACCGCGGCCACCGCCTGCCGCCAGGAGATGGGCGCGCGGCGCGGCGCGGGCTGGATGGCGGGCGCCCGCTCCACCGGAAGCGACGCGTCCACCGCCGGCGCGGCGGCCGGGGAAACAGACGCCACCAGCGCCACGGATGCCACGGGCGCCACGGCCGGCACGGGCGCGGCGGGCGCGGGCCGCAAGACACGCAGCGTGAGGGGCGGGAGCAGCGGATGCAGAACGGCCATCAGCAGCATGGCCGCGGTGGTCAGGGTCCAGATGGCGTGCCGCCCCGCCGCGCCGCGCACCCGCAGCAGGCGGATAGCCGCCCATGCGGCCGCCGCCAGACCGAGCGACCGCAGGCTCACGTCCGCCAGGTGAGCCGCCAGCGCCGAACCGGGATCCATATCAGTCTCCTTCGCGGGTCTTGCGCCGCGCGATGCGCTGCGCCAGCCGCCGCAGTTCCTTTTCGTCCACCACGTCGTTGTTGACCATGCCCACCAGCAGTTGCTCCACCGAGCCGCCGCAGAACCGCTCGATGATCTGGCGCACCGCCCTGGCCGCCACGTTTCCGGGCCCATCCACTCCGGAGTAGATGTTGGACCGGCCGTCCACGCGGTGCGCCACGTAGCCTTTCTCTTCCAGGCGGGAGAGAACCGTGCGGGCGGTCGACTCCTTCACCGGATGCCGCGCGGCCAGCTCTTCGCAGATGGCCTCGGTCGAAACCGCGCCGCGCCGCCACACGGCTTCCATGACGAGGTGTTCCAGCGCGCTCAAGGGTTTTCGGGGATGTTTTTCGCTAAACATTGTAGCGCTACTAAATGTAGCGCAAAACGGCGGGCGTGTCAAGGGGTATGTGGGGCCGGTTTCGGGCGCGCTTCCCGGACGCGATAGAACCGCTGATGTCACTGCCGATCCGGCCCGCTACATGCGCGAAGTCACGCTGCGCGAGCCGGCCGCAGTTCCTTTGCCCGAGGCGGGCTGGGTCGAAGTCGAACACGGCCACCGCGCTGCCCACGCCGGTCAGGCTGCGGGTGGGGACATGCAGGAAGGAACTGTTGGAAAACGCGGTCCAGGCTTGCGTGGTGGTCAAGATCACCGACGAGCTGCCCGCCGGCGCTGGCCGCCGGGATCGCCCACGCACCGCGAATTAGAATCATAAGAATACCGCCAGCCGTAGTGTAGACGAACCGGAATCCCGGCACAAGGCGGCGGGGCGCAGGCTCCGGCTAGTAGGGGTTTGCGTAAAACATGGGCGCTACCCCCAGCGCCGAGTTGACGACGTGCTGCACATCTACCACGTTGGGTTGGCCGCTGCCGATAAAATCGCCGGTTCCAACCGGCACGCTCCCCGACGAGACACCCAGCGCCTGGTTGATCACGATCTGCACGTCCACGACGTTCACCAACCCGTCGCCGTTGAGGTCGGCGGAGACCGGCGCTGGCACGCCAGGTACCAACGTCACCTGAAGGTACTGGGTCACCGGAAGCGCCGCCGCGTAGGTGGCGTCGCCAGCCTGAGTGGCCTGGATCACGCACAGGCCGACGGCGGAAAGCGTCACGGTCGATCCCGATACGGTGCAGACGATGTCCGATGGCGAACTGAACGTCACCGGCAGACCCGAAGTCGCCGTGGCGCTTACGGTGAACGGGGCGGTGCCATAGGGCAGGTTTGGCAGTGCGTTGAAGGTGATGGTCTGGCTTCCGAGAGCGGCCGCCTGCGTGACGGTCAGCGTCAGACCGCTATCGAGCGCGATGACGCCCACGCGCGGCGCGTTGCCGGTGTTGGCGTCGAAGCTGAACTGCAGGGAGCCGGCGCCAACGCCGCCTGGCGTAGGGAGATGCAGCCAGGTGGCCTGGGTGTAAGCGGCCCACTGCAGGGTGGAACTGGCGGGCTGGAAGCCCACCGCAACCGAGTTGCTGCCAGCCGCCGAGCCCACCGCGATCGCAGTGGCCTCCAGCGTCTCGTATTGGGAGGAGATCACCTTGATGGCGCTGTTTAGGACGTCCGCGAAGTAGATATTGCCCGCGCTGTCCAGCGCGATTCCCCCCGCAAACCACAGCCCGCTGGATACCGCCGCCGGGGTGAGGTACCCGAATGAGATCAAGGTCGTCAACTGCTGCGCCGCCGGGATCCACTCCTCAACCGCGGCATTCGCGCCATCCAAAATGAAGAGGTTGCCGGAGCCGTCCACGGCCAATCCCTCGGGCACGAAAAGCCCCGTGCCCGTGCTGGCCGCCGTCACCACCTCGGTCGTCTGCAGCGTTGTCGAATTCAACTCCAGGATGGCCTCCGAGCCGGCGGCAGGGTAGTTTTGGGCCGCGAGGTAGACGTTGCCCGCGCCGTCGGCGGCCAATAGGCCGGGACTATAGTCTCCATCCTCCAACTTCGCGACCGGCTGAATCGCCGCCGGGCTCCAACTGAAGATCCACTGGCAACAGGGGTCGGGGTTCCCGAGGTAGAAGACGCCGTTCGAGCCCATCGCAAATACAGGGTAGTAGGCGTCAAAGGTGGCCACGATCCCCGAAAACGGGTCGTCCGTCAACTGCGCCAGCGCCGAGACGGGCAACGCTTCCGGCGACATCGAAGTTGCCGGCCCACCCCCGGCGGAATACTTGCAGATCCCCAGCCCGTGGCTGCTTACCCAGTAGACATTGCCGGCGCTATCTGCCGCGATGGGCGAGTTGGGCGTGTCATAGGTATAGACGAAAGTCGGGATAGGGTCGGCGGGTTCGCCGCCTTCGATCTGGAACACGCAGTCCGAAACCCACCCCTGCTCGTAGCTGTACTCGACCGTGGTGTCGGGGAGGAGCGTGGTCAACTGCCGCGTCGCCGGGCTCCACATCTGCAAGATGGCGTTCTTGCTGGCGTCGAAGTTCACGATGTAGACGTTACCCGCGCCGTCCACAGCCACTGAGTCCGGTTGGTTCAGCCCCGATACCAGCGTGGTCACCGGACTCACCGCGGCCTGCGCCGTCTGGGTGACGGTGAGCGTCAACCCGTCGATGGTCAGGGTGCCCATGCGCGTGCCCGGGCCCGTGAAGGCGTCCACGGTGAACCCGACCAGCGCGCTGCCCGTGCCCGCCGCGCTGCCCGAGGCGAGGTGCAGGAACGACTCGTTGGCATCGGCGATCCACATTCCCGAGGCCGTCAAGAAATCCGAGTAGCTGCCCCCGGCGCTACCCACCGTGATGGCAGTCACGCGCAGCGCCGGCGGCGTGGACGTTGCCTGTACGGCCGGCGCCAACAGGCAGAGCATGGCGGCCAGCACCGCCAGTACAGTAAAGTTGCCAAGGCCCCGCCCGACGATCGCGCCGGGACCGCCTTGCACTTTGGTCGTGTTTTCTTCCATTTGCACCTGTTTACCCTCAACTTGCAATTGTGGACGTGCCATGTGGCTCAATCCATTGAATGCCCGTGGCCGCCCCGCGCGCTCAGCGGGCGGATCGGCCCTCCACTTGATGTAGCGACAAAGCCCGGCAAAATGCGTCAAAAAAACCGGGGCTCCCCGCCGGCAGCTTCCCAGAGGCCGAAGCGCACGCGGGCGCGGCGATAGTTCGGGGTCCGGAGGAGGCGTTTGAGCGGCATCCGGGCGGCCTTCTGAGACGCGCCGGAACCCAGGAACAGTCATCCCTCACGGCAGATTCCGGCCCGGACGCGATAGAATGGCTACTCCCGTCATGTCGCGAGTTCATACACCCGTCACCGCCGATCTGGCCCGCTACATCCGCGAAGTCACGCTGCGCGAGCCCGAGGCGCTGCAGCGCCTGCGCGAGGAGACCGAAGAACTCCCCGAGGCCTCCCTGCAATCGGCTCCCGAACAGGGCCAGTTGCTGCACCTGCTGGCGCTGGCGGTGGGCGCGCGGCGGGCGCTCGAAGTGGGCGTCTTCATGGGCTACAGTTCCGCGTGGGTGGCGCTGGCGCTGCCCGCGGACGGCCGGCTGATCGCCTGCGACAGCAACGCGGAGTACGCCCGCCGCGCCCGGCGGACGTGGCGCGAAGCCGGCGTGGAGGACCGCGTGGAGCTGCGCCTGGCGCCGGCCCTGGAGACGCTCGACGGCCTGCTCGCCGAGGGGCAATCGGGCGCGTTCGATTTCGCCTACATCGACGCCGACAAGGGCAACTACGCGAATTACTACGACCGCGTGCTGGCGCTGGTGCGGCCGGGCGGGCTGATCGCGGCCGATAACGTGCTCTGGCACGGACAGGTGGCCGATCCCACCGTCTGCGACGCCGATGCCGAGGCCATGCGCGCCTTCAACCGCAAACTGCACGGCGACCGGCGCGTGGTGCCAAGCATCGTTCCGCTGGGCGACGGGCTGATGGTGGCGTACAAGCGATAGCGGGCGCTCAATCCACCAGGCCGCTGCGCACGGCGAAGCGCACGAGATCGGTGATGCTGTGCAGGTTCAGCTTCTCGAGGATGCGGCCGCGGTGCGCCTCCACGGTATACACGCTGAGGTTGAGCACGCCGGCGATCTCCTTGTTGGTCTTGCCCTCGGCCAGCATTTGCAGCACCTCGCGCTCGCGGCTGGTCAGCAGGTCGATGGGGTCGGTCACGTGGCGCCGGTAATCGCCCAGCACGGCGTTGGACACCTGCGGGCTGAGGTAGCCTTCCCCGGCCGAGACGGCGCGGACCGCCGAGACCAGGTCGTCCGCCACCGAGTCCTTGAGCAGGTAGCCGCGCGCGCCGGCGCGCAGGATTTCGCGCACGTAGACCGAATCCTTGTGCATGCTCAGCGCCAGCACGCGGGTGTGCGGCGTGGAGGCGGCCAGGCGCCGGGTGGCCTCGATGCCGTTCAGCTCCGGCATGGAGACGTCCATCACCACCACCTCGGGCTTCAGCCGCTCGGCCAGTTCCACCGCCTCGCGGCCGTTGCCGGCCTCGCCCACGATTTCCATGTCGGGGTGGGCGGCGAGAATCATGCGGAAGCCCTGCCGCACCACGGCGTGGTCGTCAGCCAGGAGGATGCGAATGCGTTTCATGGGTTATGGGAACCCGCACTTCAATTAGAACACCCTCGCCGGGGCGCGAGTGCACGGTGAGGTCGCCGCCCGCGCTGCGGGCCCGCGCGCGCATGCCCACCATGCCCATGGCGGCCGGGCGCCCGGCGGCGGGCGGCGCCGGCGCGAGCGGGCGGTCGAGGCTCATGCCCCGGCCGTCGTCGCGCACGGTGAGCCGGATTTCGCCGTCCCGCGATTCCAGGCCGACCTCCACGCGCCGGGCGCCGGAGTGGCGCGCCACGTTGGTCAGGGCCTCCTGGGCGATGCGGAACAGGTGCGTCTCGGTCTCGTCCGGCAGGCGTCCGGAGAAGTTCGAATGGAAGCTCGCTTCGGCGCCGGTGCGCGCGGCGAAGCCTTCAGTGAGCCAGCGCACGCCGGCTTCCAGGCCGAAATCGTCGAGGATGGTGGGCCGCAGCAGTTGCGACATCTCGCGCACGTTGCCGATGGCGCCGTCCACCAGCGCCAGGCAGTCGGCCAGGCGCCGCTGGTCCCCGGGAGCGCCGCCGAGCGCCGTGAGGCTGGTCTTGACGGCGGTGAGCGCCTGCCCCAACTCGTCGTGCAGTTCGTGCGAGAAGCGGCGCGCGGTGGCCTCCTGCCGCTCCAGCATGTGCCAGGAGACGCGGCCCAGTTCGGCGGTCTGCCATTCCATGGCGTGGATGAGCTGCGATGTCAGGCGCAGGGTGGCCGCCGCGCAGACCAGGGCCAGCGCCACGCTGAGGGAGGCGAACAGCAGCGAGACGTCGCGCAGGCGCGAAGATTGCCGGTCGATCTGCGCCTGCGCCGCGCTCACCTTGCGGTATTCGGATTCGATCAGCTTGCCGGCCACCCGGACGAAGGCTTCGTGGCCGCGGAACAGCTCGATGGACGCGTAGGTCTGCGGGTTCTCGACCGCCAGGATGCGGCGCGCTTCGCGCGAGAAGTCCGCGGAAGCCATCCGCAGGCGCGCCCACAAGCCAGCCTCGGCGGTGCGGGCGCCGGCCTGGGAGATGCGCTCGATGTCGCGGTCGGCGGCGTCCAGTTGCGCGGTGATGGCGTCCGAGTCGATGGAATCCGGATCGCGCGCGAGGATGGAGAAGACCTCGCTCAAGCCGGTCTCCTGGCGGTCCAGATCTTCGATCAGGCCGTTGGTGACGGATTGCTCGCGCAAGAGGCTGCGGGCGCTCCGCTGGATGGACTGGATGTTGCGCACGCCCACCACCGCGGCGGCCAGCAGCAGCATGGTCACCAGCGCGAAGCCGGCAATCAGCACGCGGAAAATTGTCCGATGGGTGATGGGCCGCGGGAACATGGCGATTCCAGTATCGCGCGGATCGCGCCGCGGCGGATTCCCATAAGTATAAAACTTCATTCATCGCCTGCCCTGCAAATTGGCCGCGCGGTATAGCTTGCGCGGGCTATCGAAGTTACTCGCGATGCGGAGCAACATGGAATTGTAAGCGGGCAGGAAAGCCCGCCAAGGAGAAAAAAGATGAAAACGACCGTACTCGCAATCGCCCTGGCATTCGCCGCCATGCCCTTGACGTTCGCCGCGCAGAACCCGCCCGCGAAGACCGACAGCACCGCCAAGCCGGCCCCGAAGACCGTCAAGAAGGGCCACAAGGATACCGCCAAGAAGCCCGCCGCGAAGACCGACGCCACCGTCAAGCCGGCGGCCGCCACTCCGGCGAAGTAAGTTCCCGCCCGGTCCGAGGAAAGCTCCGCCGGTCCCACCCGGGGCCGGCGGGGTTTTCCGTTTCAGAGGCGCCCCCGGCGCACTACGCCGCCATCCGCCGCGCCTGCCGTTCGGCCAGGCGGCTCCATCGGGCCACCACGCGGCGCATGTAGCGCGGGGCGGTGCGGGCCGCTTCCACTCCAGCGAGGTAACTCTCCGTCCGGTCCGGCGGGGTTTTCCGTTTCAGAGGCGCCGCCAACGCACTACGCCGCCATCCGCCGCGCCTGCCGTTCGGCCAGGCGGCTCCATCGGGCCACCACGCGGCGCATGTAGCGTGGGGCGGTGCGGGCCGCTTCCACTCCGGCGAGGTAACTTGCCGCCGGGCTGGCGGGGTTCTCCGTTTCAGAGGCGCCCCCGGCGCACTACGCCGCCATCCGCCGCGCCTGCCGTTCGACCAGGCGGCTCCATCGGGCCACTACACGGCGCATGTAGCGTGGGGCGGTGCGGGCCGCTTCCACCGCCCGCGTGTAGGCCTGGCGCGCGGCGCTGCGGTCGCCCAGTTCCTCGAGGGCGCGGCCGTACCAGTACAACCCCTGCGGATCGTACGGCCGCCGCTCCACATAGACCGCCAGTTCGCGCCGGGCATCCTCGATCCGTCCCAGGGCCAGGCAGACCGCCCCCAGTTCGCGCCGGATCTCGCTCTGGCTGTACTTCTCATCCTGCGCCAGTACGGTTTCGAAATGGCCCAGGGCATCGTCGAAACGCTTCTGGGAAAAGGCAATGCAGCCGAGTTGATAGTGCGCGCCGGTTTCGCCGGGGTCTATGGCCACGGCGGCCTTGAATCGCTCGATGGCTTCGCCGTAGCGCCGCCGGGACTGCTGGATGAGCCCGATCTGGTACTGCGCGTCGCCATCGTGCGGGTTCAGCGCGGCCGCCTCCAGCATCCGGCGCAGGCTCTGCCGGCGGCGCAGACCGCCGGCCAGGTGGGCAAAATCGCTGCGCAGATAGTAAATCGCGAAGATCAGGAAGAACGGCGACGCCACCAGGCTCAGCAGGGAACTGAGCGGCCCAAGCAGAAAGCTCACCAGCAGCGGCGGCAGCCAGGAAAGCGACACCACGGCCGCCGAGACGCCGTCGCTGGTCCCGAACAGCGTGCGCACGGCGAAGAACATGAGCGCCGCGAAGTGCGCGAAGGCGATCCAGGCGAGGACCACCAGAAGGATCGGCGGCAGGAACCGCACCAGCACCGCCAGCGGCAGAAACGCGGCCGCCGCGGCCATGGCCGTGCAGGTCAGCAGTGGCGCGTAGTCGCGCTGGAACAGGACGCGCGGGCTGCCCAGCCACCCCAGCAGGTTGCTCAGCACCAGCACTCCCGGCACGTAGACCGCGGCCAGCATCAGCAGCGGGGTGTAGAACCTGAACGGCAGCCAATCGGGCGCGTTCCAGGTGAACAGCAGCGAGACACAGGCCGCCGCCAGGATGGCGAACAACAGGCTGGCCCGGTCCAGGATGTCGCTCATGGCCGCGGCGGGCCGCGCGAACAACTGCAGCAACAGCTTCAGATTGGGTCCCACGATGGCAGCATAACATCGGGAGCGGCCGTCCGCCGGAGCCGCGGACCGGCACGGGTGTGCGCCAGCGGCCGGCGCGCTAGTTGGTCGCCCAATAGCCGGGACGCGTACGCACGGTCAGGCCGCCGGCCGCCTTGACGGCGATCTTGATGGTGCGGAACTTGCCGTCCATCACCTGGTTGGCGGGGGTGTACTGGACGATGTACTGATTGCGGATGTCCTGCGCCACCTGGTGCGCCAGGCGGTCCACTTCGGTCACATCCCTGGCGAAAAACGCCGACGCGCCGGTGGCTTCCGCCAGCGTTTCCAGCGCCCGCTTGGCCTCGTGCGCCGCGCGCGGCTCCTCCTCGGCCAGAAGCCCGATGGAATAAATGAGCACCCCGCCCTGCTGCGCGCTTTTCACCAGTTCGTCCAGGGCGATCTCGCTGTAGTTGTCGTTGCCGTCGGTCACCACCACGATCACTTTCTTGTCCAGGCGCGACCGCTTCAGGTGCTGGACCGACATCTGGATGGCGTCGCGCATGGCCGTTCCCCCGCGCGAATCGATGCGCTTCAAGGCCTGTTGGAGCACGTCCAGTTTGTGGGTGAAGTCCACGCCGGGCGGCATATCCAGGTACACTTCGTCGTTGAAGTTCACCACGAACACGTCGTCCACGGGGTTGGAAGCCTCGACCAGCGCCAGGGACGCGGCTTCCACCTGCGCCCGGCGGGGAGCCATGCTGCCGCTGTTGTCGATCACCAGGCCCAGCGCCACCGGCACGTCCTCGCGTTTGACGGTCTTGATGTGCTGCGGAACGCCGTTCTCCCGCAACGAGAAGGCGTCCGGCGGAAGATCAATGACCAGGTGGCCGGTCTTGTCCGTCACCGTGGTGTGGCACACCACCAGCCGCGCGTCGGCGTGAAAGACCGCGCCCGGGTCCCCCGACGAGGTGAGCAGGGGCGCCTGTTGTCCGAACGCCGCTCCACAGGCCGCGGCCGCTCCGCAAACGACGGCGAACACGAATCTGGTGTGGAGACCTATCATCCTGTTGAGTTTGACGTCCAATCCCGGCGCGGACGTTTCCACTTTCTGGACATTCCGCCGGCCCAGCGGAGGTACCGTACTAGATCTTCCCGGCGTTTCCAGGTGAATTCCCAAAACTGTCTTAAGGTGATTCGCTCGGCGTGCAGGCCGGAGTAGGTTTCGATCCGCCACCTCAGGTAGGGACTCCGCCACGGCCGGAGGCGGTATCCGCGGCTCAAACGCCAAAGCATGCCGATCACTTCAGCGTCTGCGCTCCCTTGGGCACGGTGTTGTCGGTGGCCCAGTAGCCCGGCCGCGTGCGCACGGCGGGCTTGCCCGGGGCGTTGACGGCTATCCTGATAGCCCGGAACTGGCCGTCCATGTTGGTGTTGGTGGGAGTGTATTCGATGGTGTACTGGTTGCGAATGTCGTGCGCCACCTGGTGCGCGATGCGATCCACCTCCGCGAGTTCCTTGGGGAAGAACGCCGACGCCCCGGTGGAATCGGCCAGGGCGTTCAGCGCCCGCCTGGCCTCCCGCGCCGAGCGCGGCTCCTCTTCCGCCAGCAGCCCCACCGAGTAGATCAGGACTTCGGCCTGTTGCGAGGCCTTCACCAGGTTCTCCAGGGTGATCAGGCTGGAGTTGTCGTTGCCGTCGGTCACCACCACCAGGACCTTCTTGTCGCGGCTGGCATGCTCCTTCAGGTGCACGATGGAACTGGCGATGGCGTCCCGCATGGCGGTTCCGCCGCGCGAATCGATGCGCTCGAGGGCCTGCTTGAGCACGTTGATATCGCTGGTGAAATTCATGCCGGGCGGCAGGTCCAGAAAGGGCTCTTCGTTGAAGTTCACCACGAAGACTTCGTCCTCGGGGTTGGAGTCCTTCACCAGCGCCAGCGAGGCCGCCTCCACTTTGGCGCGCTTGTCGCGCATGCTGCCGCTGTTGTCTATGACCAGGCCCATGGAGACCGGAATGTCTTCGGCCTTGAAAACCTTGATTTCCTGCGGAGCGCCGTTCTCGGTGACGCTGAAGGCGTCTCTCGCCAGGCCCGTCACCAGGTGCCCGGACTTATCGATCACCGAGGTGTGGCAGACCACCAGCCGGGTGTCGGCGCGGAAGACCACCCCGGGATCCTCCGTCTTGAGGGGCCCAGGCTGCTGCGCCGCAACCGCCCCCGCGACCGCCGCTGCCACAGCCATCACAGAAGCCGCCGTGAACGCGCTGCGGAGCCGCGCCGGAGATCCTTTCAGGCCGGCAGGCGCGGGGACGGCCGTCCCGGAACGGGGCCTAGTGAGATGGCGCATAGTAGCCCTGCCGGAAGAACGCCCGCAGCGGGGGCATGCCGCGAGGCTGCACCAGCTTCACCGTGACCTTGCGGTACTTCCCGTCGCGCTCCTGGTTGTCCGGCCGGAAGCCGATCATGTACTGGTTGCGAAGTTCGGTGCCGATCTTGGCGGCGATGTCGGCCATCTCGTTCATGTTCTCCACGGGGTATTGGCGCCCCCCGGTCTGCTCGGAGATCTCGGTGAGCAGGCCCGGCCCCGCGGCTTCCTCGGGTGTCCGGCCGCGCTCGGGTCCGGCTTCGTAGATTCCCATGGCGTATATCTGGACGTCGGCTTCGCGCACCAGGCCCTTGATTTCCGTCTCCGTGTAGCGGCTGTTGTTGTCGCCCCCGTCGGTGATCAGCAGCAGGGCCTTGCGCGGATTCCTGGCCTTCTTCATCTCGTGCAGGCCCAGGTACACGGCATCCAGGAGCGCGGTTTCGCCTTTCGACTGGGTGAAAGTGAGGCGGTTCTGAATCTCCTCCAGGTTGGAGGTGAACGGCTGCACCAGCCGGGTGCTGCTGGCGAACGTCACCAGGAAGAACTCGTCCTCGGGATTGGCCATCTTGAAGAACTGCGCCACCGCTTCGCGCGATTTCTGGAGCTTCTGCCCCATGCTGCCCGAGCAGTCGAAGATCACGCCCACGGAAAGCGGCGCGTCCTCGCTGGAGAACTGGGCGATGGCCTGCTCCCTGCTGTTTTCGAAAATGCGGAAATTCTCCTTCTCCAGGCCGGTGACGAACCGGTTCATGGGATCGGTCACCGTCACCGGGATCATCACCAGGTCGCTTTCGACGCGGATGTCCGGCCTGGGCAACACCTCCGCGTGCTCCACGGAGGGCGCGCGAGGAGCAATCGGACCCTGCTGGGAAACCTCGGGCCAGCCTGGTCCCGACAGCAGGGCGCCAACCACCAGCAGCTTGCGGCACAAGGACGGCATTGCGGCTCGGCAGCCTTTCTTCCTAGAGTCTAACATAGCGGTTTTGTGGTATGATCGCGTGTGCCGCGTAAAATTCTGGGCGTCATTCCGGCGCGCCTGGCATCCTCCCGTTTCCCTGGAAAAATACTCGCCCCCATCGCCGGCAAACCGATGCTTCAGCACGTTTACGAGCATGCCACCAGGTCCCGCTACCTTTCGAACACGATAATAGCCGTTGACGACCAGCGGGTCTACGAAGTTGCGAGAAGTTTCGGAGCCCCGGCGCGCATGACCCGCTCCGATCATCCCTCCGGCACGGACCGTGTCGCCGAAGTGGCCGCCGCCGAGCGAGCGTCCATCGTGGTCAACATCCAGGGCGACGAGCCGGGCATCGACCCGGAGGCCATCGACCTTGCCATCCTGCCCCTGGTTCACGACTCCGGCGTGGTGATGAGCACCCTGAAGACGCGCATCGCCGATCCCCGCGAGATGGCCGATCCCAATGTGGTGAAGGTGGTCACCAACCGGCGCGGCGACGCGATTTACTTCTCCCGCGCCGCCATCCCTTTCGAGCGCGATGCGGGCGGACGCGCCGCTTGTTTCAAGCACATCGGTTTGTACGTTTACCGCCGGGAGTTTCTATTGAGTTATCCCGCTCTGCCGGCTGGACCCCTGGAGACCGCCGAGCGCCTGGAGCAGTTGCGCGCCCTCGAAAACGGGTACTCCATCCGGGTGGTGGAGACGGATTACGATTCGGTGGGGGTCGACACCCCCGAGGATCTGCGCAGGGTTTCACGAATGTTCGAGCAGTGCGCAGCGGAGGGACACTAGTTATGGCCAAGTACATATTCGTCACCGGCGGCGTGGTTTCGTCGCTCGGAAAAGGGATCTGCGCCGCGTCCCTGGGTTGCCTGCTGGAAAGCCGCGGCCTGAAGGTGGCCTGCCAGAAATTCGATCCCTACCTCAACGTCGACCCCGGCACCATGAGCCCGTTCCAGCACGGCGAGGTCTTCGTCACCGACGACGGCGCCGAAACCGATCTGGACCTCGGCCACTATGAGCGCTTCACCCACTCCAAGCTCACGCAGAGCAACAACGTCACCAGCGGCCGCATCTACGAGCAGATCATCACCCGCGAACGCCGCGGCGACTATCTGGGCAAGACCGTGCAGGTGATTCCCCACGTCACCAACGAAATCAAGGCCGCCATGAAACGCGTGGCCCAGGACGTCGACGTAGTCATCGTGGAGATCGGCGGCACGGTGGGCGACATCGAAAGCCTGCCGTTCCTGGAAGCCATCCGCCAGATGCGCCACGAACATGGCCGCGCCAACTGCCTGTTCCTGCACGTCACCCTGGTCCCCTACATCGCCGCCGCCGGCGAGATGAAGACCAAGCCCACCCAGCACAGCGTCAAGGAACTGCGCGCCCTCGGTATCCAGCCGGACATCCTGGTGTGCCGCTCGGAACGCTTCATCCCCCCGGAGATGAAAGAGAAGATCGCGCTTTTCTGCGACGTGGACGTGGAGGCCGTGGTCACCGGGCGGGACGTCAAGTCGGTCTACGAAGTGCCCGTTATGTTCGCCGCCGAGGGAGTGGACGAGATCGTGCTAAGGCTGCTGAAACTCGACGCCCCGCCGCGCGACCTCAGCCGCTGGACCGAGATGCTGGAGAGGTTGCGGAACCCGCGCGGCGAGGTGACCATCGGACTGGTCGGCAAGTACGTGGAATACGAGGACTCCTACAAGAGCCTCAAGGAAGCTCTGCTGCATGGCGGCCTGGCCCACCAGTTGAAGGTCAACATCCGCTGGATCGTCTCCGAGGGCGTGGTGGGGCCGGGCTGGGAGAGCAAGCTGGAGGGATACGACGGCATCCTGGTGCCGGGCGGCTTCGGCGTGCGCGGCGTCGAAGGCATGATCAACTCCATCCGCTACGCCCGCGAGCGCCAGGTCCCCTACTTCGGCATCTGCCTGGGCATGCAGACCATGGTCATCGAATACGCGCGCAACGTGTGCGGCCTGGAGGGCGCGCACTCCACCGAATTCGACCCCGGCACGCCGCACCGCGTCATCTTCAAACTGCGCGAGTTGAAGGGCGTCGACGAACTGGGAGGCACCATGCGCCTGGGCAGTTGGCCCTGCCGCCTGGCCGAGGACAGCTTCGCCTACCGCGCCTACGGCGTGCGCGAGATCCAGGAGCGCCACCGCCATCGCTTCGAATTCAACCGCGAATACGAGCAGCGCCTCACCGCCGCCGGCCTGCGCATCACCGGCGAGACCCCCGACAACACCTACGTGGAGATCTGCGAAATCGCCGGCCATCCCTGGTACCTGGGCTGCCAGTTCCACCCCGAGTTCAAGAGCAAACCGCTGGAGCCGCATCCGCTCTTCAAAGCGTTCATCGGCGCCGCCTACCGCGAGCGCCTGCGGCGGATGGAAGCGGGGACGCGGACGGAGCCGCGGCACACCCATGCCGATTGATGCGGACCGCTTCGGGAATGGCAGGCCGCTCGGGCTGATCGCCGGGCCGTGCGTCATCGAGAGCGAAGAGCACACTCACCGGCTGGCGCGGGCCATCCGCCAGGCAGTGGGCGAATTCGTCTTCAAGGCGTCCTTCGACAAGGCCAACCGCACGTCCATCGGCGCCTATCGCGGCCCGGGGTTGGCCGAGGGGTTGCGCATCCTGGCGGGCGTTCGCGCCGAGGGCTTCGCCATCCTCACCGACATCCACGAACCGGCGCAGGCCGAGCCGGCCGCCGAGGTGGCCGACATCCTGCAGATTCCCGCCTACCTGTGCCGCCAGACCGACCTGCTGCTGGCCGCCGGCCGCACGGGGCGCGCCGTCAACATCAAAAAGGGGCAGTTCGTGGCGCCCCACGACATCCACCGCGCCGCCGAGAAAGTGGCCTCCACCGGCAACAGCCGGGTCATCCTGACGGAGCGCGGATCCTGCTTCGGATACAACAACCTGGTGGTGGATATGCGGGGGCTGCGGATCATGCGCCAGGCAGGCTGGCCGGTGGTGTTCGACGCCACCCACTCGGTGCAGCTTCCCGGCGGCGCCGGAACGGCTTCGGGCGGCCAGCCCGAGTTCATCGAGCCGCTGGCGCGCGCCGCCGTAGCCGCCGGCGTGGACGGCATCTTCGTGGAAGTCCACGACGCCCCGGAGAAAGCTCTCTCGGACGGGCCGAACGCCCTCGATATCAAACTGCTGGAAGGATTCTGGCGCGGTTTGCAGGCTATCGACCGGCTGGTGCGGGAACTGGGCGGACTGCCGGGTTGACGAAAGCGTCTGTCCCACGCTGCCACCAAACGACCTGCAGGCAGGGGGCAGGCGATTCCACCTGCCAACCGGTTATTTACCCTAAAGCCATTCAGCAAAACGGGCGATATATACGGCATGGGCTACCGTCATCTTTCGCTGCTGTGCAAATGCGGCCAGCCTCCCTCGCGCATCGACGAGGTGGGGCTGAGCGACGATCATGAACTGGTGATTCACTGGTGGTGCGAGGAGTGCAGACGGGTGGTCTACGCTTCCAAGCCGCTCACCGAATGTTGGGAGGATTGTCCCGAGGGCGAGAGTGTCGCGGAGGAGCGGCGTCCGGCGGCGCATGCCTCCCACGGCAACTACGACGACGACTTTCTGAAAAGCCTGGGCATCCGGGCGCTCGAGGAGGCGTAGCGGGCGCTGAAACGGACGGGGAAGATGGCTTCGCCGGACGGATACCTGGCAACTGCAACTTGCCGGCCCGGTTCTGTCTTCAAGCCAAACGGGGAGAAATCGATAGGCTGAACAGACAAAGCCTCGGCACCCGCCCTCGATCAAACCACGGGTGCCCTTAAGCGGCGTGGATCAGGGAACCGCCAACATCGGGCGACGGGCTGCCAAGTTGGCTCTGAGCCTGATGCAGTCCATGGGCGAGCGACCGCGTCGGAAGACGATTCCGCTGCCGCCGAAGATCGTGGCCCGGAAATCGACGCGGCGTCAGCAATAGTTCGCAATGCGGCTCTCCGGCTTCAGGCCGCGGCTCCAATAACGGTGCAACCGGCGGCCCGCCAACACCCGATGGCTCTGGCAAGATCCTGGTTGACAAACGGAAGCAGCCTTGCAGACAATAATCGTGAAACGTTAACTGTAACGGCAAACACCAACCGAGAATGACTTCCCCCATTCGACTGGCGGCTGTCAACCCAACGCTGCAATTCAATGAGCCGCCTGGATCGAGGCGCAAGAAAGCAGAAGAAAAATGACGACGATCAGCAGGCGAAGTGCCATGGCAGTTCTGGGCGGTGCAGTTTCCTCCGCCGGCGTGCGCCCGCTATCCGCCGCGCAAGCACCGGCGTTTGAAATCGCCAAAGGCCCGTTTGAGCCGACGCGCGAATCGCTGAAGGCGTACCGCGTGCCCGATTGGTTTCGGGATGCCAAGTTCGGGATCTGGGCGCACTGGGGGCCGCAATCGGCCGCGGAATATGGCGATTGGTACGCCCGCCGCATGTACTTCCAGGGCGAGCGGCAGTATGAGTACCACGTCAAAACATATGGGCATCCGTCGAAGTTTGGATTCAAGGATGTAATTGGCACCTGGAAGGCCGATAAGTTCGATCCGGATCGTCTGATGGAGATGTACCAGAAGGCGGGGGCCAGGTACTTCTGCAGCATGGGCGTCCACCACGACAACTTCGACTTATGGAATTCGAAGTATCAGCCGCGGTGGAACGCGGTCGAGTCGGGACCGAAGAAAGACATCGTGGGGCTGTTCCGGCAGGCCGCGCTCAAGCGGGGGATGAAGTTCGCGGTGAGCGAGCACCTGGGCTTCAGCTATAACTGGATGGCGGCGGCACATACCAGCGACAAGACCGGTCCCCTCGCCGGGGTGCCTTACGACGGCGCCGATCCGCAGTACGCGGACCTGTATCACGCCCTTCCCAAGGATTACGACTACTCCAAGCTGACCCCGCTCGGCATGTCCCTCACCTCGCCGGACTCCTGGAAGCAACTCTACTACAAACGGATCAAGGACCTGATCGATCAGTATGAGCCCGACATGCTCTATACCGACGGTGGGATTATGTTCGAGGAATACGGCCTCAACCTGGTGGCGCACCTCTACAACGCGAGCGCGCAGAGGAACGGGGGCAAGGTCGAGTCCATTTACACCAGCAAGTCGCGGCGGGACTGCGTGGAGGGGACCTGTGTGATGGACATCGAGCGCGGCCTGGCGGAAGGGATCTCGGCCAATCCCTGGCAGACCGACACGTGTCTCGGCACCTTCCACTACGACAAGACCTATCTCACGGAAGGCAGGTACAAGCCGCCGAAGAGGGTGATCGACATGCTGGTCGATATCGTCAGCCGCAACGGCAACCTGCTGTTGAACTTTCCCCTGCCCAACAGCGGCGCGCTGGATTCGGCGGAACTGAAGACTCTGGACGAAATCACCAGGTGGATGGCGGTTGCGGGCGAAGGCATTCATGGCACCCGTCCATGGAAGATTTTCGGAGAAGGCCCTGGCACAAAGACCGCCGCGGTGGCGGGACAGCGGTTCAACGAGAATAACCGCAAGGACCTGACCGCCGAGGACGTGCGCTTCACCACCAAGGGAAACGTGCTGTATGCCTTCGTCATGGGCTGGCCGGAGAAGGAGACGGTCATAAGACCGCTGGCGGCCGAGAGCGCCGGCATGAAAGTGGCCAATGTCGCGCTGCTGGGCTTTCCGGGCAAGCTCGAATGGACGCAGGAAGCCGGGGGCCTGAAGGTGCGCATGCCGCAGGAGAAGCCTTGCGATTATGCCATCGCGCTGAAGATATCCACCGCGTAGAAGGAACGCAAATACGACTTACGATTCCGAATTTGATTTCGGTAGTGCCGATGGTTTTCGCCCCGGCCGGAGTGGCCGCGGGCCGCGTCCAACACGTGGTCGTCGACTTCAATGCGCCCGCGCGGGAAAAGTTTGCCACTGAATACGTGCCCGCTCTGATGCACTCGTTCCCGGTTTCGGGGCATAAGTGGGCGATCAAGGAGTTCAAACCGGATTTGCCGTTCGGCTGGTCGTCGTACAGGTTGCTGGTTACGGACGTCGGATTGTCCAACCCGCGGCGGTTTCTGCTGTGGCTCTACACAACGGACGGGATGCGGGCCATGCGCGTCCACCAGTTCGGAGGGGGCGCGTCGAACCGCTTCGCGACGGTGGCCACCATCGTCTCCATGCTTACCGACGCTGTGAGCAAGAACGGGAACCTGATGCTCAACGTTCCGCTGCGCGGCGACGGTTCGGTCGATGAGCATGAGGAGGCATTCCTGGCGGGCCTCACGGCCTGGATGGACGTAAACTCGGAGGGCATTTGCTCCACGCGGCCCTGGAAGATCTGCGGCGAAGGCCCGTCAACGACGGCCCAGCCAGTCCGAGGCTACGGCCGCACCTCGCCGCCCTACACTCCCGAGGACATTTGCTTCGCCACCAAGGCCGGCGCGCTCTACGCGTTCGCCGGAGCGTGGCCCGAGTCGCGCATTGCAAGGATCAAGAGCCTGGCTGCCGGGTGGCCGCAGTTGTCCGGCGCGAAAGTAACGCCGGTCTCGCTGCTTGGTTATGGCGGCCAGGTCGCGTGGAAGCGGGATGAGCAGGGATTGTGGGTCAGTTTTCCGGAGCAGCCGCCAGGCCAACACGCGGTGACCCTGAAGCTCCACGGCTTACCAACGGCGTAGGAGGTCTTTTATGAAGCTCACACGAAGACAGATCGGTGCATTGGCCGGCGGCGCAATCGCGGGAGTGGCCTCGACGTGGCGGCTGGCGGAAGCCCGGGACCTGGAAGTGCCGCTCTACGACATCGCCCGCGGCCCGTTTCAGCCCACCTGGGAATCGCTGGAAGAGCACTATCGCTTACCGGATTGGTATCGCGACTCGAAGTTCGGCATCTGGATGCACTGGGGGCCGCAATGCCAGCCCGGCGACGGGGATTGGTACGCGAAGTACATGTACGACCAGGGCCGGCCGCAATATCAGTTTCACACGCAGAAATACGGGCATCCGTCGAAGTTCGGCTTCAAGGACGTCATCAACGAATGGAAGGCGGAGAAGTGGGATCCGGCCGCGCTGGCCCAGCGCTTCAAGGGCGCCGGCGCGAAGTTCCTGGTTTCGATGGCCAATCACCATGACAACTTCGACAATTTCAATTCGAAATACCAGCCGTGGAATTCCGTTCGTGTCGGTCCCAAGAAGGACGTCGTCGGCACGTGGGCGAAGCTGGCCCGCCAGGCCGGCATGAATTTCGGAGTCAGCGTGCACGCGGCGCGGGCCTGGAACTGGTACGAAGACGCCCAGGGCAGCGACAAGACCGGACCGCTGGCCGGCGTTCCCTACGATGGCAAGCTGACCAGGGCCGACGGCAAGGGCTTATGGTGGGAAGGCCTCGACCCGCAGGATCTGTACGCGCAGAACCACGCCATCGGCGCCGAGCCGGACCCCGCGTATGTGATGAAGTTCTTCAACCGGATCAAGGACCTGCTCGACCAGTATCGTCCCGAGCTGGTGTTCTTCGACGATCCCAAGCTGCCTCTCGGCGTTACCGGCTTAAATCTCGCGGCGCATTTCTACAACGCCGATCTCCAGTGGCATGGCGGGAAGCAGCAGGCCGTCATCGTGGCCGACGGCCTCTCGGTAGTGGAACAGCGAGCCATCGCCAACAACCTCGAACGCAACATGACGCTGGACATGCTGCGTACGCCGTGGAACAAAGGTAGTTGCCTCGGCCCGTGGCATTACAGCATCGCCGATTACAACCGCGGCTACCGCAAGACCGCCGAGTGGATTCATCTTTTCGTGGACGTGGTGAGCAAGAACGGCACGTTCCTGCTGGCCATTCCACTTCCAGGCAGCGGCGAACTGGACGACAAGGCCGGCGCCTTTCTGGACGAAATGACCGGGTGGATGGCCGTCAACAGCGAGTGCATCTACGGCACGCGCCCTTGGGTGATCTACGGCGAAGGCCCCTCGGTCAGGAACGCCGCCGCCGCCGTGGACGCCGCGATCAACCCGCCCCGCGGCCTGGGCCCGAACCTTACCGCCAGTGACATTCGTTTCACCACGAAAGGCGACGTGCTGTATGCCGTGGCCATGGGCCGGCCGGAAGCCGGGAAGATCGGCATCAAGGCCCTGGCAACCAGGTCGGCTCATTATCCGGGCGAAATTGGCGGCGTTCACCTGCTGGGCTCTTCCGCCAAGCTGGAGTTCTCCCGCGACGAAACCGGCCTGTTCGTCACCATCCCCGACAGCGCAGCGTCCGATTACGCGACGGCTCTGAAGATCACCAGAGCCTGATTTGCCGGCCTCATTTCGGCGACGATCTCAGTTGAATTTGTCTCTAAGCGCACGCAATTTGATCCATGCCGCGTCCCACGCCTGCTTGTCGGCTTTGGGCGCATCCGGCCGCGCGCCGGACTGCATGAACCCGTGCGCGGCGCCTTCGTAGGTCACGGTCTCGTAGAACTTGCCCGCCGCTTTCATGCGCTCCCGGGTGTCCGCAATGGTGGACCCGACGCGCGTGTCGGCGCCTGCGTAGAAACCGTAGACCGGGGCCTGGATGTTGGGGATGGCCTCCGGTTCCGGGCAGATGCCATAGAACACGAATGCAGCCGACAGATCCCTGCGGGTGGCCGCAAAGCGGAACGCCTGGTCGCCGCCCCACGAGAAGCCCACGACGCAGACCTTCCCGTTGGAAGCGGGCAGCTTCATGCAATAATCGGCCAGCGCGTTGAGATCCGCGGCGACCTGTTGGAGCGGCAGCCTGCGGGCCGGGCCCACGGTCCTTCCCTCAACCTGCAGCGGCTGCCGTTCTTCGAGGGACCGGCCCGACAGCAGGTCGGGAGCGATCGCCAGATAGCCCGCCTCCGCAAACCTGTCGGCCACGTTTTCCACCCAGGGGGCCATAGCGATCACGTCGTGGATGACGACCACCGCGGGCGCTTTGCCCTGCGAGAGCGGGTAAGCGACAAACGATTCGACGCTCCTGGCGCCGTATTTGACCGACACCCACTCGTGCCGCCGCGGTGACTTGTCCACCGCCTGGCGAGCCCAATCCTGCGCACCCAGGGAGCGCAGGCCCAAGCCCGCTGCGGCGATGCCGGCGGCGCTTCCTTCCAAAAACCGTCTTCTTGAGATTGTCCGCATGTCCGATGCGCTCCTGTCCGGCTTGCTGCCGTGGGCCCCCGTCGCCGGGATTCCCGTTTCGCACATGTCTCGTGCCAATATTCTCGAACGGTTTGCCCCGCGAGCGCAAACCGAAAAACCACTCCAGCCCGCGACACTACGAACCGGCGCCGGCTCCCGACGCCGCGGCGCCGTTTTCGCCAACGGCGCCGGATTGCGGGTGAAGAAGCGCTTCAATCCGGTGCGCTCGGAAGTCGAGCCCTTCGCCCGCTTCATGGATGTTTCTATCTCAGCGTTTCGCGTGTGGCCGCCCGAAAGCGCACCGATAATACCGGTCGACTCTACGGCTGTGGGCAACCCGGATCGTAGCATGGGCGCTCTTGTGAAGCAGGGGCCTGCCGGGGGAGGCGAAACTGTGGCCGATGCCGATAACTCGGGGTAACCAAGAGGATTCAAGGAAGAAAGGTTGGGTGTATACTGAACAGGATCTGCGGGTTGATCTGGCGGCCGGCGTCCCCAGCCACCCACGCTCGCCTCCGCGGCGCAGACACCCGGGACCCGTCAAGGAGAAGAGAATTGAAAAGACCAGCTATTGCAACACTACACACGAAATGGGCAGTCGCGCTTTGCCTTCTTGTTGCGGCGGCTCAGATGGCCGCCCAGAACCCGCAGAGCCAAATGCCAGGCAAACCAAGCTTCGAGAATGACCAAGTGGTTGTCGATCCGCCGCAGACACCACCATGGCCTGGCGCCGGCGACTCCGGAACCGACATTCCCAAGATCTGTGGGACATTGCCTCCAGCAGACAGGGCACGGTGCGGTGAGGCCCATAACTGGCACAACCACAAGCTGAATCGCGTGATGATCTACCTGCAGACCGGAGGGGAGCGGCTGAATTTCCTGGACGGCAGCACGCAGGTGCTGAAGTGGGAGACGGGCACGGTGCTTTGGAGCCCGGCATTCGGGTTTCACTACTCGGATGCCCATTGGTCAACCGGGCCGGGGCCAACAGCTCACTTCGTCGCAATCAAGAAGCCGGGATATCCCGGCAAGGTGGTGGGCACGGCGCTCGACCCGTTGCGGGTTGATCCCAAAGACTTCACGCTGGTATTCGAGAACAGCCAGGTCCGGGTTCTCCGCTTGAAAATCGGTCCGCGGCAGAACGCGCCGATGCACGAGTACAGCCTCGACCATCTGGCCGTCTGCATCACGGATCAGAACGTGCGCGAGACCTCGCCCGAGGGAAAGGCCGTGGTCGCGCAGCACAAGGTGGGGGATTTAGCTTGGGACGGCCCATCCAGACAGAAGATAGACAACCTGACCGACAAGCCGCTCGAAACGGTGGTTGTGGAATTGAAGACTATTTACTGATCCAAGCGCCCTGGCCGTCGCGAAGCGGCAGCGGCGGCTTGGTGGCATCAGGCGTAAGCGGAGAGATCCTCTTCCCGCGAAGGCCGATTACGGCCCAGGTTTGGCGGCAGGTCCAGCATCGGGCCGCGCCACTCCAACATCCGGTCCACGTCGGCATGCAGCCGGTACTTCCTTTGGACGTCGGCGATTTTGGCGCCAATCACGTCGATCTTGGCCAGATCGTACTGGCCAAGGCCGGCCTGGTAGGAGTAGTTGAGATAGCCGGGCCAACTGGCATCGATTCCCATGCACTCCAGGCTCACGCGATCCACCGCCAGGAAATCCGTCGAGGCCAGGGCGATGCGATGCGGCGGCGAGAGCGGCGTGCCCGAAGACGGACCGTTTCCTTCCATACCCTCGAATCCATCCACGATCCCGACTCCCCAGTTGGGGATCATTCTCTGGGCGGCGAGGTACATGTTGAAGTTGCCCGCCCGGATGCCAACGTGAAACTTGCGCTTCTCGCACTGCAACCAATTCATATTCGATCCGATAGGCACAGCCAGCGGCGCCCCCATGACCACGTTTTTGATCGACAGGGTTGCGACCACCATGTTGTGTGTCTTCATCACCGCCGAAGAAATGAGGAACGCCTCGCGATCCAAAAACCGGGCACCCATCCGGATGGGAATCAGATGCATGTCGTAGTCCATCCCGTACATGAGCCCGAAGCGGCACTCCTCGTTGGGCACCTCAAACGCCAAATTGAGGGGCTTGTACTCGGCGAAGACTTTGTCCCAGCCGAACTCACTGACGGTCTGCCTGGCCGGACTGTCGGCGGAATCTCCAACCACCACGGGACCCTTGAAGCGGGGCGCCAGGTAGTCGAGGATTCCTCGCAAGGCATCGGGCGAGGTGGAACCAAGTTGTCTGGCAACCGGATCGACGCCGTTGAGTTTGACGAAAACGTACTTCTTAGCCTGGAGAGCGGGCCGGATCTGGTCGTCGATCGCCATCAGCGCATCGTAAATGTTCCTGCGCCGGTTTTCACCTTTGATGAGGGACACTTTGGAGCGGCGATCGAAGTAGACGAACTCCCTGGCGGCATCGGCAGTGCCCAGGTGAGGGTCGTGCGGCGCTCCCGGGGGAGGCAGTTTCGAGGGCGGCGCAGGCGTCTGCTGCGCTTTCAGAGCCAGCCCCTGGGCGGCGGCAATCGCCCCCGCGCGGGCAAAGAAGGATCTGCGAGTCACTGACATGGGCCACCGATCTCCTGTCGGTATTTAACGACCAGCCCCAGTATACTGCCAATCCCGGAGTGCCGGGTACGTTCGTCGACCAGGCCGAAATCATCGGGCGCTCACTCCGCCCCAGGGTACGAAAACGACCACATCGCGATCGCCGCTCAGCTCCGCTGCATGTAGACGACGTGGGTCTGCGTGAACTCGTAGAGGCCGTGCTTTCCGTCCGCTCCGCCGATGCCGCTCTTGCGCCAACCGGCATGGAAGCCCTGCATGGCTTCGAAGTTTTCGCGATTGATATAGGTCTCGCCAAAACGAATTTCCTGGCAGGCCCTCAAAGCCACGTTCAGGTCGCGCGTGTAGATCGAAGAGGTCAAGCCATAGTCGGAGTCGTTCGCATACGCGATGGCTTCATCCAGATCGTCGAACCGGATCACGGGGATCACCGGACCGAATATTTCGCGGCGCACGATCTCCATGTCCTGTTTGCAGCCGGCCAGAACGGTCGGCTCATAGTAGTAGCCGCCTTCTCCGGGCGCCCGCTTGCCGCCGGTCACCACCGTGGCTCCAGCGGCAACAGCGCTCCGCACCAGCCCGTCCACCTTCCGATATCCCGATTCATTGATGAGTGGCCCGTATTCAACCGCCGCATCGACCAGCGGGTTGCCGACCTTCGTCGCCTTCATCGCACCCGCCAATTCCGACACGAATTGATCCGCAACGGCCGCTTGCACATACACTCGCTCCGCGCAGTTGCAAACCTGGCCGCTGTTGATGACGCGCGAAGCCTTGATGGCCCTGACCGCCAGTTCAAGGTTGGCATCGCCCATCACGATGGCGGGCGCTTTTCCCCCGAGTTCGAGGTTCACCTTAGTGATATGGGGAGCGGCCGCAGACATGATGGCCGAACCGGTTTCGACGCTGCCGGTGAAACTGATCATGCCGACATGCGGCGACGAGGCCAGCGCTTTGCCGGCGCTTGCCCCGCGCCCATGCACGATATTGATCGCGCCGGGAGGCAACTCCGTCTGCGCCAGCAGTTCACAGAACTTCACCGCATTGTGCGGTGTCTCTTCGCTGGGCTTGATGACAATCGTATTTCCGGTGACCAGCGCCGGCGCGGCCTTGCGCGCGATCAGGAAGAAGGGGAAATTCCAGGGCAGAATGCCCCCGATCACCCCTATCGGCTGGCGGAACAGGAAAATGGTCTCCCCGGGCCGGTCGCTTTCGAGGATCTCGCCTTCGATGCGGCGCGCCCACTCCGCCATGTAGTCGAAGTAGTCGGCGGTGAACGCAACTTCGACGCGCGCGAGATCGAGGATCTTGCCCTGCTCTTCCGCGATGACGCGGGCGAGCGGTTCCACCTGTTCGCGAATTCGGGCCGCGATCGCCCGCAGCGCCTGTGCTCGTTGAATGGCGGGGCGTTTCGCCCAATCCCGTTGCGCCGCGGCGGCAACCGCCAGGGCCTCTTCGACATCGCCGGCGGTGCTGTCGGGAACCGTGCAAATCGCCTGGCCGTCTGACGGATTCACGACCGTGATGCGATCCTGGCTCTTCGAACTTGTGAATCTGCCGTTAACAAAGTTGTCGTAGTCGCGCACGACGTGCTCCTTCGCCGCTCCCCGGGTGTATGGAATCTTCCGGGAAAGCCATAGCCATTATGGAGCAAAGCGGAACTGCTTTGTCCGGGGTGTTTGCCTCCGCCCTTCTGTTGTCGCAAGCATCTACGCGGTTTGCACAGTACGAAGTTCGTTATTCAGGATAAACCGATCCAACACCATTCAGTCGCGCTGTTTACTCGCAACTCCCATTACCCTCCTCGCGGAGGACCGCTTGGGCCTTCATGCGTTGACAGACTACTACGCCCACTGCTGACTCCTGCCCCCCGGTCAGGACCGATCACTCGGCCCTCAGTCCGGGTTCCCGGACCAACGGCAGATCTCCCGAAGTAAGTTCGACCGCCTTCTGCACGCAACCGCCGAATTTACAACCCGTGCCTTCGATGGATATGGGCTTCGCTGTCATTGGCCAGCAGGCCCGACACCGTATGCCTCAGATCCGGTTCTTGTACATCGGCTCGTACGTTTGCCCCGCGCTTCTTTCAGACCCTCCGTCTCCGGAACGCCCTTGCACTTCGCTATCACTTCGCCTCCATCAGGCTGTGAAGGGGACTTTCACCCCCGAGCTGTCGAACATGCTCGGCACAATGAACATAGGTAGGCGGTCGCCCGCTTTCCCTGTCACACCACCGTACGTACGGGTCCGTATACGGCGGTTCGGCGGGTTGAGCTATCGGCCGCCAGCCAATCTCGGAATCCCGAGCGAGTCGAAGTAAGCATTGGGCAGCGCGAAATGAAGCCCCGGCGAATCCGCCAGCCTCCACGGGCCGTGAGCGCTGCCCGCCGTTTTCGCAGCGAGATCTTTGCTCACTCCCCGTTTCCGCAATTCGGCGAACCGTATCGAGCCCCGCGTCCACTGCTTCCAGATCGCAGACCGAAGCCTGCGCCGGAACCACTTTTCAAGATCCTCCAACACCGAGGGCGTCTGGCACTTCCCGAAATAGCCAATCCAACCCCGTAGATAGCGGCTCAGATCTTCGGCCATCCGTTCCGTGCTCACGCCGCGCGTCCGTCGCGTCAGTTCCCGGACCTTCTCTTTGAACCGGAGCACCGCTTTCGGCGCGATCCGCCGTTTTGGCTCCCGATTCGCCGTGAAACTAAAACCCAGAAACTTCCGTTCCCATGGCCGTGCCACCGCGCTCTTCTGTTGGTTCACCTTGAGCTTGAGCTTCGTCGTGATGAATCGCGTGATGCTCGCCATCACTCGCTCCCCCGCCCGCCGGCTGCGAACGTACACATTGCAGTCGTCCGCGTACCGCGCGAACCGGAGACCTCTCCGCTCCAACTCCCGGTCGAACTCGTCGAGCACGATATTACTGAGCAAGGGCGATAACGGGCCGCCTTGTGGCGTCCCCTCATCCACCGGACTCACCAGCCCGCCTTCCATCACTCCGGCTTTCAGAAACGAACGGATCAGCTTCAGCAATCGCCGATCGCTGACCCTGCTTTCGATTCTGGCCATCAGTTTGTCGTGCGAAACCCGGTCGAAAAACTTCTCGAGGTCCAAGTCTACACACCAGCGATAGCCTCCCGCGATATACTGCTGCGCTTGCTCCACCGCCTGATGCGCCGAGCGTCCGGGCCGGAACCCGTAGCTGTGATCGGAAAACGTCCGGTCCCACCTGCCTTGCAGCACCTGCATCACCGCCTGCTGGATGAATCGATCCAACACCGTCGGGATACCAAGCTTTCGTACCCCTCCGTCCGGCTTGGGGATTTCCACCCGTCTCACCGGTTGCGGCTTATAGGTCCCGCTCAACAACTGTTCCCGAATGGCTGGCCAATGCTGTTTCAGGTGCTCTGGCAACTGCTGGACGGTCATCCCATCCACGCCAGCGCTCCCCTTATTGGCCTTGACTCGTTTCAATGCCTGCGTGCAGTTTTCCCGCTCGCAGACTGCCTCCATCAACTGTTCGGTGATGGCCGGGCTTTCAATCCCGCGCTTTCCCGCAGACGATTCGGTCCCTTCCGGAAGGCACTTCGAGGCTTCACCCCTATCCTCCTCCAAGAAGGCCAACACTAGCTGGTTCTTCTGCCGCTTCTCGTCCATGAATCGCGCCGTCTACTCACCGCTCCCATTACCCTCCTTGCGGAGGACCGTTTGGGCCTTTATCCGTTGCCGGACTACTACGCCCGCTGCTGACTTCTGCCGCCCGGTCAGGATGGATCGCTCCACCCTCAGTCCCGATTCCGGGACAAACGGCAGATCTCCCGAGGTAAGCTCGACCGCCTTCCGCACGCAACCGCCGGATTTACAACCAGTGCCCTTGATGGATATGGGCTTCGCGGTCATTAGCCCGCTCGCCCGGCACCGTATGCCTCAGATCCGGTTCTTGTACATCGGCCCGTACGTTTGCTCCACGCTTCTTTCAGACCTCGCCTCACGACGACGCCCTTGCGCTTCGCTATCACTTCGCCTCCATCGGGCTGTGAAGGGGACTTTCACCCCCGAGCTGTCGAACATGCTCGGCACACTGACAAAGGCGGCCGCTCGTCGAGCGGCCGCCTCCAGTTGGCGGGATGCCTGAGGTTAACTCTTCTTGGCGGGGCGTTCCACTTGAAGATTGTTGATCACGGCGCCGAAGCTCAATCCAGCGCCCGAGGCGCGGATTCCGGCGATGTTCTTCTCGAAGTCCGTGGCTACTACGCCGGTCAGCGTGACGTGGCCGTTCTCCACGATGATGTGAATCGGCGGCAGGGCCCTCATCGCGTACTGCTGGAGCGACGGGTCGCCGTAGACGGCGCGGGCCACCTGCAGCCGCAGACGATTATCGAGATCCGAAAGCGGCAGCACCCGGATGCCGTCGCTCACGCTGGTTACGCCCGGAATTCCGCGAACCAACCGCTCAATGTCGGCCTTCTTGTACGGCTGGCTGACCGCTCCGATGAGTTCCACCTGGCCCTCGGAAACTCGAAAGCTGACGTCGTCCCAGATGGTGTACCGCGGATACATCATCAACTCATGACGGACCTGTTTGGCGAGATCCGCGTCGCTGACATTCACGGTCGCGCCGGCGGAGCCTGCGCTCAACGCCAATCCCGCGGCCACCAGAACTTTTCCCAGAAATCCTTTCTTCATTTTTCCCTTCCTCCTGTATAGAAGAACGTATGGCGGGGTCCGGCGGTTTCCGGTGCGATGGAAGTGGAGGATGGGTAATTCGAGCTATGGCGGGGCCGGGCGTGATGCCGGCCCCGCCGATGGGCAGGAGGCTTCAGGTCAGAGTTTCTTGGCGCGGTGTTCCACTTGAAGATTGTCAATCACCCGGCCGAAGCTCACGCCGGTGGTGGACGCGCGGAGCAGCGCCATGGCTTTGTCGATATCCGTGGTGACCACGCCGCTCAGCGTGACGTGGAGGTTCTCCACCACGATGTGCACCGGCGCAAAGCCTCCGGGAATGCCGTTCAACCGAAATGCCGGGACGCCGTAGATCGCCCACGCCAACTGCACCCGCAACCGGTCGTCGAGACCGGACGCCGGCAGTATTCTGATGGAGTCGCTCACCCCGGTGACACCGGGAACCATGCGGACCACCCGCTCCATCCCGTCCTTCTTGTATCGCTGGGTCACGGCTCCGTCCAGATAGACCTGGCCGTTGAATACGTGAAAACCGACGGCGTCCCAAATGGTGTATTGAGGATCCGTCGCCAGTGCATTCCACACCTGGCCGGCAATGTCCGCGTCGCTGCGGAACGCGGCTTGCGTCTGGCCAACGCCGCCCTTGTCGGGTGCGTTGGCCGCCCCTGCGATTGCGACCAACCCCGCCGCCAGCAGAACCTGTTTCAGGATTCCGTATCTCATTTTCTTGTACCTCCTGCCTGCTTGGGTGCGGTGCGAGGCCCGGCGGAGTACAACGCGGCGCAACAAATCGCGTGGGTATTTCGAGCTACGGCGCTATGCCGTCCTGTCTTTGGCGTAGCAGAGGGAACTAAGCCCGCATTCCGCGCACTTCGGTTTGCGGGCCTGGCAGAGGGCGCGGCCGTGCAGGATCAACTGGTGCGCGAACAGAATCCACCGGTCTTGCGGAACGATTTTGAGCAGGTCCTGCTCGATCTTCACCGGGTCGCTGTTCCTGGTCAGATCGAGGCGCGCGGAGAGCCGCTGCACGTGGGTGTCGACCACAATCCCCGACGCGATGCCGTAGGCCGTGCCCAGCACCACGTTGGCCGTCTTGCGGGCGGCGCCGGGGATGGTGAGCATTTCAGACATCGTGCGCGGCACTTCGCCCCCGAAGGCCGATACCACGCGTTGCGCCGCGCCCACGATGGACTTGGCCTTGTTGTTGAAGAAACCGGTGTTGCGGATGTCTTGCGCCAGCACCTCCGGGCGCACCGCGGCGAAGTCCTGGGGCGTCGGATATTTCCGGAACAACCCGGGCGTCACTTCGTTGACGCGCTTGTCGGTGCACTGCGCGGAGAGTATGGTGGCCACCAGCAGTTGCCAGGGGCCGTGGTGGGTCAGCGCGCAGGTGGCGTTGGGGTACATGGCGTCCAACCGGCGCAGAATTTCCGACACGCGCTCGCGGCGCTCGGCTGCGGTGCGGGGACGTTTCCCGTATGCTCGTAATTGGGAATGCGCGACAGGCTGCTGCTGCTCGCTGCCGCGGGGCTGGCTTTTGGGGCTTCGCTTGGTTCGGGCTTTCATTTTGACGATTATGGCATTTTCTCCGACCCGGCTATCACCTCGCCGGACGGATGGCTGCGCCTTTGGGGTCTTTCGCAGACGCGTCCGCTCACCTATCTCACGTACTGGTTGAACTACCAGGCCGGCGGAACGAACCCGCTGGGCTATCACGCCTTCAACCTGGCGCTTCACCTGGCGGCGGCGCTGCTGGCATTCGAGTGCCTGCGGCGGATGCTTCCCGGGCGCGCCGCCTGGCTGGCGGCGGCCATCTTCGCGGTTCACCCCATACAGGCCGAGAGCGTGGATTACATCTGGGGCCGCAGCATGGTGCTGGCGTCCTTGTTGTGTTTCGGATCGCTGCTGGCCTGGCTCTCCGGCCGGCGCTGGATGGCGGTGGAGTGCTTCGCGGCGGCGCTCGCGGCCAAAGAGGAATGCGCCGCATTCCCGCTGGTGCTGGGATTGTTGTGGATCTTTCCCGGGCAGGCGGATCGCCTTCCCGATAGGCATCGGGCCAAGTGGCCTTTGGCGGCGATGCTGCTGCTCTCGCTGGCCGCAGGATTGCGCGTGATCTACGCCGCGGCCGTCACTCCCGGCGCGCAAGCCGGCGCCGGCGCCGGCATCACGCCCGCCCACTACGCCCTGACGCAAGGCGTGGCGATCCTCCGCTACTTGCGCCTGCTGATGGTCCCCTGGGGATTCACCATAGACCCCGATATCCCTGTCCCACCGCCGTGGCTTGGCGCGCTGGCCTGGGCGGCCATCCTGTGTGCCGCCGCCCTCGCCTGGCGCCGCCGTACGGTTTGGGGGTTATGGCTGCTCGCCGGCCTGGTACTGCTGCTTCCCAGCTCCTCCGTTTTTCCCGCAGCCGACCTGGCCGCGGACCGCCGCATGTACCTGCCCCTGGTGGCCTTTGCCGCCGCCGCGGCGGTTCCGCTGAGCCGGATCCGCTCCACGTTCATCCCGGCGCTGGCGATTGCGGTTCTGCTAGCGGGCAGCGTCTACCGCACCGCAGTCTGGAGGTCCGACCAGGCGCTCTGGCGGGAGGCCCTGGCGCACGCTCCACGCAAGGTGCGGCCACGCATCCAACTGGCCCGCTCGCTGTCCCCGCCCGAAGCCCTGCGTTTGCTGGATGAGGCGCGCCGCCTGGCGCCCGGCGATCCGGCGGTGGCCGCCGAGACGGGCAGGACGCTGCTGGCCGCTGGCAACCCCGCGGCCGCCCTGGGCGAATTCGGACGCGCCCTGGCGCTCGATCCGCGCGATGCCGGGAACTACAATAACCGGGGCGTGGCGCTGGCCGCCCTGGGGCAGACGGATGCCGCGCGGCGCGATTTTGAGCGCGCCCTGGAGCTCTCGCCCGGCTTTACGGCTGCAGCAGAGAACCTCCGGAAAATGGAGGGCCGGTGATCTGCACGTCGGGGCTCAGGTACTGCCAATCGGCCAGTTCCACGGCCTGCTTGGTGGTGGTGAGCGGAACGGTCAGTTCCCGGGACGCGTAACCCTTCAGATCGGTGGCGAACGAAAAGCTGCCCTGGGCATCTTCATCGCTGCGGCGGGTGTTGCTCCACAGGGTGACATTCCCCGCCAGACCGGACGCGTCCGCGGGTGAATGATTGGTCACCACGAAAGTCACCAGGATGACGTTCTTTTTGACTGCGTCCTGCTGAAAGCGTATGCCCGAGATCTCGATGTGCTTCTGCAGCGGGTGTACCGGCGCGCCCGGCTTGGCCGCCGCGCTTTCCGCGTTGGAGCTGGGCCCCGAGAGAGCCGCCGCGGATCTCGACCGCGACGAAGACACCAACCAGTAAACGCACAGTCCGATCCCCACAAAGGCCGCCGCGAAGAGAATCGTCATCAACCACGTGGGTATGCCACTCCGCGGCGGCAGCGGCTCGCCGTGCGGACCGAAGCGATACTCGGGCTGCGGCGCGGCGGCGGGCGGCGGCATGGCCGGGGCCGGCGGTTGCGGAACCTGGGGAACGGTCGCCGAGCCCTGGGGCGCGGCCGGTTGCGGCGGCGGCCCGGCCGCCTGGGCAGTCTGCTTGGAACAATCCGGACACTCGGTGTAGGCCGGGGGAACTTCGCGCCCGCACTGCGGGCAGATCCACGTGAACATGTGAGCGGTCTCTCCTATACTGTAACGCCGGACAGCGGCAATGGGTTTCGCCATTCCCTGCCGGCGGCGGTTGCGCCCACGCCGCCCTTCCCACGACAATCGAAGATGTGGAGAATCACACTCATCGAGCCGACAGCATCTGGGCGGACGTCGAGCGCATTCGCGCGGAAGCTCCGCTGGTTCACAACATCACCAACTACGTGGTCATGAACGTCACCGCCAACGCGCTGCTGGCGATCGGCGCATCGCCCGTCATGGCCCACGCAGAGGAGGAAGTCGCCGAAATGACCGCCATGGCGCGGGCGCTGGCGATCAATATCGGAACGCTGAGCGCGCCGTGGATCGCCGCCATGTTCCAGGCGGGCGGCGTGGCCCGGCGCCATGCGGTGCCCATCGTCCTCGACCCGGTTGGGGCGGGCGCCACCACCTTCCGCACCGCTACCGCGCGGCGGCTGCTGGAAGAGCTCTCACCGGCGGTCGTGAGGGCCAACGCCAGCGAGATCCGGGCGCTGGCCGGCGATGAGCGCGGCACGCACGGCGTCGACAGCGCGCATTCATCGGAGGATGCCGCCGGCGCGGCCGCGGCGCTTTCCGATCGGACCCACGGCGCGGTGGTCGCCAGCGGCGCCATCGACCTGATTGTGTCGGGCGGCGCCACCTCGCGCGTTTTCAACGGACACCCCATGATGGCGAAGGTGACGGGTATGGGATGCACGGCCAGCGCGCTGGCCGGCGCATTCGCGGCCGTCAATCCGTCGGCGAGCGACGCGGCGGTGAATGCCATGGCGGTGATGGGGATTGCGGGCGAACTGGCGGCCGAGGGCGCGCGCGGGCCGGGATCGTTTCTTCCCCGCTTCCTCGACGCGCTGTACCTGTTGAGCGAATCCGATATTCGCAGTCGGCTCAAGGTGCGCGAGCCGTGAAGCCGCGGCACGGTTGGGAACTGTACCTGGTCACGGACCGCGGCTTGGCCGGTGGACGGCCCCTCGAAGGCCTGGTGGAAGCCGCGGTGCGCGGCGGAGCCACGGCTGTGCAGTTGCGCGAGAAGCACTGCTCGACGCGGGACTTCGTGGAACTGGGCCGCGCCCTGTATCGCCTCCTCGCTCCCCTCGAAATTCCCTTAATCGTCAACGACCGGCTGGACGTGGCGCTGGCCATCGGCGCCTCCGGGGTTCACCTCGGACAGCAGGACATGGATTACGAGAGCGCGCGAAGGCTCCTGGGCCCGGAGGCGGTGATCGGCCTGTCGATCGAGACGGTCGAGCAGGCCCGGGCGGCGGAACGGCTGGATGCCGACTATCTCGGCGTGGGACCGGTCTTTCCCACCCCCACCAAGGCGGACGCCGCTCCGGCCCTGGGCCTGGCCGGCCTGGCGCGGGTGCGCGCCGTTTCCCACCACCGGTTGGTGGCAATTGGCGGTATCGGCGCGGGGAACGCGCGGCAGGTGATCGATTCCGGCGCCGATGGCGTGGCCGTAGTGTCGGCCATCTGCGCGGCCGGCGATCCCGAGCGCGCGGCGCGGGAACTGCGCCAATCGGTCGATGAGGCGTTGCGGGCGCGGCGATAGAACCGCGCGGTTGCCAGCACAGGCGGTGGCGTGCTATCAAGCAAGGGAACAAATGAGGGATGAGGTTCGTCAGTCCTTAGGTAGCCGCCGTTGCGGGCGGCAGGCTATCGGGCAAGAGGGTCCATGCGCGCATTGGGTTCGTACCGAGAGGCGTTCCGGGCGGCTATCCGGAGCATTCACGCCAGCAAACTGCGGAGTTTCCTCACGCTGCTGGGGGTGATTCTGGCCACCGCCGCGCTGATCGTGGTGATGTCGCTGGTGCACGGGATGGACGTGTACGTCGCCGAAACGGTGTCGGACATGGGCACGGACGGCTACCAGGTGCAGCGCATTCCGCTGCTGGGCGATTTCGATCCCAAGAAGATGATCGAGCTGGACAAGAAGAACCCCAAGCTCCGCGCCGAGGAGTTCGATTACATCAAGAGCCATTTGATGCTGTCGCGGGAGTTCGGCATGGAGGCGTTCTCCAGCGTCCAGATCCGCTACAAAAGCCAGAAACTGGACGCCGTGGATCTCTCGGGCGTCACCGCCAACGTTGCAGTCATTTCGGATATCACCGTCGAGAACGGCCGGTTCCTCACCGAGATCGACGACCAGCGGCGCTCGGGCGTGGTCTTCATCGGGGCGGATGTGCGCGACAAGTTTTTCCGCGACACCGATCCCGTGGGCAAGACCATCGCGCTCGACGGCAGCCCGTTCCGGGTTGTGGGAACGGCCGCCAAGCGCGGGTCGGTCTTCGGTTTTTCGCGCGACAACTTCGTCATGATCCCGATCGGCGCGTTCTTCAAGACCTTCGGCACGCACCCGGAGATCGACTTCAACGGGCTGTCCATCTCGCACGACCGGCTGCAGGATGCCCAGGATGAAGTGCGCGTGCTGCTGCGGACCTATCGCCGGCTGCGTCCCAACCAGGAGGACAACTTCGGCCTGCTGGCCTCGGCGTCGCTGGTGGCGTTGTGGGACAAGCTCACCAAGGTGCTGGCGACCATGGCCGTGGGCGTCGTGTCGGTTTTCATGGTGGTAGGCGGGGTGGTGATCATGAACATCATGCTGGCGGTGGTGACGGAACGCACCTACGAGATCGGCATTCGCAAGGCGGTGGGTGCGCGGCAGAAGGACATCATGCGCCAGTTTCTGATCGAATCGTCGGTGCTCTCGGCCTCGGGCGGATTGATCGGCGTGGGGCTGGCCTGGCTGCTGACCGTGCTGATCCGCGTAGTGGTGGGGATGCCCATGGCGGTGCCCCCTTCGGCGATCCTGGTCGGGGTTGGCGTGACCGCGCTGGTGGGCTTGTTCTTCGGCGTTTACCCGGCGCGGAAGGCGGCGAAACTCGATCCAATTCACGCCCTGAGGTGGGAGAGATGACGTTCTTCGAGATCTGGTCGTCGGCGGCTATGGCGCTCGCCACGGTGCGGGAGCATAAGACGCGCAGCCTGCTCACCGTGTTGGGCGTGATCATCGGCACCGGCACGGTAATCGCCGTGGGCTCCATCATCACCGGCGTGAACGGCGCCATCGCCGACCTGGCGACGGCGTTCGGCCCCGAGACCATCTTCTCCTTCCAGTTCAACCTGGGCTTCCGGGGCAACATCACCAGCGACGAACTGAAACGCAAGAAGTTCACCTGGGAGCAGGCGCAGGCGCTGGAAGACAGGTGCCCGTCGGTGGAGCACGTGTCGCCCTATCTGATCAGCCCCAACACCTTCCGCCAGGGCGGATGGGTGGACAGCGCCAAGCTGGGCAACCGCGACCTGTACAACGTGGAGATCGCCGGCACCGAGGAGGGCTACGTGCAGGGCGGTGCGCAGAAGATCCTCTGGGGCCGCTTCTTCACCGACGAGGAGAACCGGCGCCATCGGCCGGTGGTGGTCATCGGGGAGCACGTCTACAAGAGCCTGTTCATAAGCGGCAATCCGGTGGGCAAGTGGATCGAGGTGGACGGCCACCAGTTGGAGGTTGTCGGGGTGATCGGGCGGACGGTGAATTTTCCGGGGATGGAGGACCGGCGCATCATGATGCCGTACTTCACGATGCACAAGATATTCCCGACCGCCGACGACATCATGTTCGTGATTTTCGCGCGCAAAGGCATGGTGGACCGCGCCCTGGACGAGGTGGAAGCGGGACTGCGCGCGCTGCGCAAAACGCCGCCCGCCAAACCCAACGATTTCTGGCTGTCGACGGGCAGCCAGATGCTGGACGATTTTCACCGCATCACCGGCACGGTGGCGCTGGTGATGATCGCCATGAGTTCCATCGGCCTGCTGGTGGGCGGGATTGGCGTGATGGACATCATGCTGGTGTCGGTGACGGAGCGAACGCGCGAGATCGGGATTCGCAAAGCCGTGGGCGCGCGGAAGAGCGACATCGTGGTGCAGTTCCTGACCGAGGCGGTGGTGTTGACCGGTCTGGGCGGGCTGCTGGGGATGACGCTGGGATGGTTGAGTTCGCTGGTGTTCCACCTGATTTTCCCGAGCCTGCCGACGTCCGTGCCCTTGTGGTCGGCGGTGCTGGGAGTGTGCGTGACCGTGGGAGTCGGACTGATCTTCGGCACCTGGCCGGCGATCAAGGCGGCGCGCCTGGATCCAGTGGTGGCGCTGCAATACGAATAGCGGGATAGCTGGGGACGCGACAAATCGCGGAAATGGCGCCTTTGGCGCGGCTCACCGCTCCAACCGATACACCACCGTCTGGACCGTCTCGGCTTCTTTCTCCCGCTCCGTCACGCGCACCTCGGCGATCTTCGACAGGACGCGGCTCAGGCTGCCGATATTCCCGGAGAAGAACGGCGGCGCGGCGCCGCGCAGGCCCTGCCCGTCTTCCGGATCCCCGGCGAACCCGGCGAAGTCCAGCGCGGCCATGATGCGCGCGTAGTTGGCGCGCTCGCGCGAATGCCGGAAGCCGGCGGCGTAAGTGAATGGCCCGGCGGGCGCAGGAGTTCCCACGCGATCGAGCGTGGCGGCCAGCAGCCCTGCGTCGTTGGCCAGGAACAGGAGCCGCCCGCGAGTTGCGAACAGCAGCGTTCCCAGCCCGTCCAGGCGTTCGACGGAATGCCGCCCGGCCGTCCCGCGAAGCCATGCTGCGCCGAGTTGCGAGGTGGTCCACAGCTTTCCGGCGGCGGCCGAAAGCGCATTCCGCACGGCGTCGAGGTCCCACTCCCCCGCGCCCGCCAGCACAATCGCCGAAGCGACCGGCACGAACGTCCCCTCGGCGGGCGCGCTGGACTGCACCAACAGCAGAACGCGGGACGCAGAGTTATCGGCCAGCGAGCGCGCGGCGGCCACGGAATCGGAGATGCCCGCGTCCGCCGGGAGTGGCTGCTCGTCGATGCGGGTTTCCAGATCGCCCTCGCTGCCCACGCGGCCGTCGGGAGAAGCCGCCGCGGGGGCAGAGCGCCAATCGCGCACGCGCGGGGCAGCCGGGGCGATCAGTTTCGCCACGATCTCGGCTGCCGCCGCGGAGGGATCTCCGGCGCTCCACGCCTTGTACAGGCCCGCTTCCGGTGGAACCAGCGCCACCAGACTGGGGACGGCGGCGGCGCTCGCGGCCACGCGCGCGGCCTCCGCCGGATCGGGCGCGTTGAGCAGCACCCGGGTCTCCGTGATGGCGCCATCGGACCGCTTCACGTCGGCCACACCGGCCCAGTACCGTCGGAGCGCGGCGCCGTTGCGCTGTACCCAGTAAGAACGGAACGCCGCGGTCTTCACCAGGGCGTCCAGGTTCATCGCCAATCGCAAGTCTCCCTTGCCCTGCGATGCGGCGGCGGCTTCGCGATACCAGCGGTCGGAGGCGAGGCTCGCACCGGCGCCGCCGGCCAGTAGTTCCAGCGATTGCGCCAGCAGATCGGCGCGGGTGGCGAGAAACAGGTGGCCGCGGGCAAACGCGAAAGCGACCGTGCGCCGGGATGCCGGGTCGGTGCGCTGGAAGAAAGCTGCGCCGCCCGCTTGGCGCTGCTCGAACTTGTCGCGGACAGCCCATAGCTGGCTCTTCATCAGGTCGGCATCGGCGATGCGGCTGACGTACAGGAACTCCACGTCGCGCAGTCCGTAGAGCGCCAGCGCGGAATCGCTCCCGGCGATTTCGGAAACGCTCTGAATGTTCGGAAAGAACCCCGCGGCCGTGCCGTACTCTTTGTAAACGTCGGACAGCTTGGAGAGCAGGTTGGACCGGGAGAAGACCTGGTAGTCGTCGCTGGCCAGCCAATCGGCCTTCGCCTGGGATGCATCCCAATCGCGAAGCAGGCGTCCGAAATCCGGCGCCTCCAGGTATAGCAAGGCGCCGCTGGGCATGAGCGTGGCCGGATCGGGGGACTGCGGCGCCGTTTGCAGGCACACATATCCCGCCGCCGCCAGCAGCAGCGCGGAGAGCAGCAGGGCTCGTTTCATTGGGCACTCCTGAGGATGCGCGGGCGCACCACCTGGGTCTGTTCAATCGCGTTCTTGACCGCCGGCAGGCGCGCGGTGTTGGCGGCGCGGCGGTTCTGTTCGGCATTGAGCGCGTCCAGCTTGCGCTCCAGTGAGTCCCGGCGATCCGGCGGGCCAAGGTCGATAGCGGTGTGCAGGTGCCTCAGCGCGGCGAGCAGGTCGCCGATGCGCTCCGCCGCCCCGGCCAGCGCTTCCTCGATCATCGCCTTCTGAGCATCGGCCGGTTCGGGGCGCGGCGGCGGGACGGTAGTGCCGGGCGGCTGGTAGCCGCCGTACACGTTTCGCAATTGCGCGCCGGCCTCGTCCATCGCCAGCGCGAGGTTGTCGCGGTGCAGTTCAGCCGCCGCGAAGATCGCGCCCGTGCGGACGCGCTCGTCGGTGGGATCGATGGCCAGCGCCTCCATCCACAACCGCAGCCCGGCATCGGGCGCGGAAACGGCCCGCGCCGCATCCATGCGCGCCTCCACCTGGTACGGTTTGGCGGCGGCATCCGGCTTCACGGGGCTCACGGACAGCAGCGCAAGCTCGCTCGCGGAGGCGGCGCCGGAAGCGGACATGCGCGCGGCTTCGGCGCGGAGCCGGTAGGCGGCCTGCGTGTCGGCTACCACGCTGGCCGCCCATCGCTGGCGCTCGGCGGGCACGGCGCGGGCCAGTTGCAGCCGCGCTTCCGCGTCCCAGGGCACAGCGCCCACGCGCCTGCGGAGGAAGTCCGCCGCTTCGGCGTTGTTTCCATACTTGACGAGCAATTCGGCCGCCGGCAGCAGGGTGTCGAACGGGTTCTCAGTCACCAGCGCCATGCGGTTGAGCAGCGCCAGGGCCGCCGGCACATCGCGGCGCTCGAGCTTCACTTCCGCCAGGCCCAGGAAGTTAGCCGCCACCAGTTGCCCGTTGCGGATCTCGCGTTCGAAGAGGAACTCCAACACCGCGCGAGCTTCCGCTTCGCGGTGGTCGCGCCGCAAGGAATCCCAGGCGTAGCGGAGGTTGTCGGCGGAGGGCGCAGCCTGCGCCTCGGAGCGGTACCGAGCCAGCACCGCGTCGAGCCTTCCCTCCGCCGCGGCCAGACGGAATTCCACCGCGAAGCGGCCGGCTGCATCGGCGGGGATCATGCGCCATTCCGCCGAAGCCGCCTTCACATCGCCCGAATTCAGCAGCATCTCAATCAGCCGCAAACGGGCCGCCACGGCCTGGGCCATGGCGTTGGCGCGGGCGTCGCCGAATAGGATTCCCGCGCGCCGGGCGATCTGCGCCACCAGCTCGCGTTGGAGCGGAACGCGCTGCGCATTGGTGAGGGGCGTTTGCAATACTACGCTCAGAACCGCCTCGGGATCGCTCGCCGAGCGCGCCAGTTCCACCAGCCACGCCGTTCCCTGCCCCGAAGCCATGGACGCCCGCACGGCCGGCGACATGAGCTGGTTAAGCCGGTACTGGCCGTTCCGCCGGCAGTAATCGCCAAGCAGCCGCGCGATATCTTCGCGCAGTGGCGCCAACGCGCGGCGGTCGCCCATCGCCGTGAAAGTGCCGGCCACACGGCCCCAGTAGGTTTCGGGAAGCGTCCCGGCGCGGCTCTGAATTTTTAGATACGCGGCCAGCGCGGATTTCCAGCGGGCGATGGCTTCGTCCCGCCGCTCTTCACTCCACAGCACGCGGGCCATGCGGTCGTAGGCATCGGCGCGGTCCGCGTCGAGTTGTAGCGCGCGCTCGTACTCTGCGATGGCCCGGGCGCCATGGCCGGCTTCGGCGAAGGAATCGCCCAGCGCCACGTAAGCGTCCGGATTGCCCGGCGCAGCTTCCAGCGAGGCGGGCAGCCAGGCTTCGGCCGCGGCGCTCTTGCCGGCGGCCAGGTAGTCGCCGTAGCGCGCGCCGTAGTAGAACCAGACGGAGCCCAGAATCACGGAATCGGGCTTGAGCGGATTCCGCAGCCGTTCGCCGATCGTGCGCGTGTCGAGCGCCCCCTGGAACGCGGCATCCACGGCGGGCGAACGGTCGTCGAGATAGTGGCCGGCCAGGGCCGTGTACGCCCTGGTCCAGACCGGGGGCAGCGCGCGCCCGCGGGCCTGCACGGCGGAGTATGCCAGGTCCGCGCGGCCGTTGGCGATGGCGTGTTGCACCGCCTGGTTGCGCACGGCGTCCGAAGCGTTGCCGCGGATCAACGCCAGCAACTCCTCGGGAGACCGCGCGGCCAGCAGGTCCAGGTAGCGGTCCAGCAGCGGACCCGAGAGCGCGTAGCGGGCCAGCGCCTTTCGCATGACGCGCATCTGGCCTTCGGTGTCGCCCTCGGAGACGAACGCCTGCGCCGCCTGGATCAAAGCGGAGGCGTGCTCCTCCAACTGGCGGCCCAATTCGCCGTAGACGCCGCGTTGCGATTGCAGCTCGACAAACCGCGGGTCGACGCTGTGGGGCGGAGCGGCCATGGCATCGCTCAGCCATCGGGCTTCCAACTCCGCGAGACCGGCGAACTGGGCGAGTTGCAGCAGGCTGTTGCTGCGCCCCGCGTGCGCGGCCTGGTCGGTCAACAGCCGCTCGAATTGCGCCTTCTCCTCGGGCGTGTAGGTTTCGGAGACGATGGCGCCGGCCGTCCGTTCGGCCATTCGATCCGCCCAGCTATCGTTGGTTCCCAGGCGGGGCAGCACCGCATCCATGCGGCGGGCGCGGGCCATGATGCGCGCATACATCACCGCGCGGTCCGGCCCCGTGTAGCCATCGATCTTCTCGAGCGCACCGCCCGCGAGATCGGCGCCGCGCTCGGCAAACGTCACGGCATCGGGCAGGATGTGCCACGTTTCAAGCTGCCCGGCGATGGCAAAATCGGCCGTTGCGGTCTCTCTCCGCGTGCCGATCATGGCGGTCTTCAGCGCGGCCACTGCCTCCGCGTTGCGCCCGCGGCGCGCCTGCAGCTCGGCCACTTTGACGAGATACTGCGGATCGTGGTAGGCCAATTCGTAAGTGCGCGAATAGGTCTTGATGGCGTCGTCGAAGCGCATGAGCCGCTCCTCCAGCCGCGCCTTGGCTTCGAACACATCGGTTCGATCGGGCCGCGCCTTGATGGCGCGCTCGTAATCGGCGATGGCCGCGGCGTAATCCTCGGCCACGGTTTCCATGCGGCCCAGCACGATGGGCCAGCGGTAGTCGAGCGGCGCATCGGCGATGGTCTTGCGATAGAACGCCAGCATCCGCGCGGCCTGGTGGTGCGCCACCGCGTACGAGGCGGCTTCCCGCGTGAGCGCTTCGTCCTCGGGGTAGCTGTTCACCACTTCGATATACTGGTCCACCGCGCCGGCGTCGTCCTGCAGGCGTTCCAGCGCGGGAATCAAGCCGCGGCGGATGGTCGAGATCCGTTCCAGGCGCTCCGCGGACGTCAACTGGGATTGCTTCAGTTTCAAAATGATGGCCAGCTCGAAATCGCGGAAGCCGCGATCGTCCTTGGCCTGGAGATACGTGTCCGCCATGGCGGCGAGGTAGTCGGCGCGCAGCGGATCGGCCGCCAGCAAACCGGCCAGCAGCGCGCGGGCGCGTTCCGTCTGGCCGGCCGAAGTCGCGGCGCGCGCCGCTTCCAGCGTGAACTGCGCGGCCAGATCGGCGCGGGCATGTTTGGAAGCGTCCAGCAAAATATCGATGGCCGCCGCGGATTGGCCGTTGCGCATGTGAAAATCGACGGCGGCGCGCACCACTCCGAGAATCAGCGGGTGGTCGCGGTAGAGGCCGTCCACGGCGCCGGCCGCGCGGGCGACGTCCTTTTTCCCCTCGAGCAGCCGCGCGTTGGCCAGCGCGAGGCGCATCTTGTCGACGGGATCGTTGGTGACGGCGGCCATGCGCTCGCTGGCGCGCTCCTCGATGGAATCGAAGCCCAGGCGGCGCGCGGTTTCCTGCAGATCGGCCAGAGCGGAATACGTGCTCCCGGCTTCCACGCGCGCCCGCAGAAATGTTTCCAGATCGCGGCGCCGTTCGAGCGTACACAGCACCGAGATGCGCAGGGACACGGCCGCGGGCGTCGGATGGGCGGCCACGGCATCGGCGGTGGCGCGGTCGATTGCGCCGCGGGTCTGCGGCCGGTTCAGCAGCGCGATCAGCCGGCCGTTCGCGGACGGCTCGCCCTTCAGAGCGCCGGCCAGGTACTCACGCACCGCGCCGGCGGTATCCCGCTTGCCTTCGTAAATGGCGCCGGCCTCATAGGCGAACAACGCGGCGTCGCCGAACTTCCGGCGCGCGGCGGCGATCCAGCGCAGCGCATCGTCGTACCGGCAATAATCCCAATACACCGTCGCGGCGTCCAGGTAGGCTCCCGGCTTGCCCGGTTGCGTGGCCGGCATGCGCTCCCAGAACGTGCGGGCGCGGCCGAAAAGTTCGCGGTCGGCGTAAATGTCGCCCATGCGCGCCAGCGCGGCCGCGTCACGCGGATCGGCCTGTTGCTCATAACCGGCCAGGGTGACGGCGATTTCGGTGTCACCGGGGTAGAACGCCGCCAGCGACCGGTAGAGCGAGGATGCCTGGCTGGCGAATTCGCGCCGCCCCGGATAGGCGGCGGCCAGCGCGCGCGCGGCCGGAGCTGCGGCCTCGAAATGCGAAAGCCACGCTTCCGCCTCGGCGGCAAACTGCACCGCGGCGGGGTTGGCGGCCACCGCCTGGTCGAACTGCCCGTTGGCGATTCCGAGATTGGCGGCGCGAATCTCCGCCAGTTCGGGATACAGGCGTCCCCGCTCCGAAAGGTTCCTGAACAGCGTGTCGCGAAGCCCCGGATCGTAAAACCAGTACTGGCGCAGCAGGCGCTCGGCCGCGGCGGCGTCGCGGGGCGTCTGGCGCCCGTAGGCGCCGATCAGATTGTGCACGAAGACCAGGTCTTCGGGAAAGCGTTCGTGGGCGTACAGGTTCAACTGGAGGTAGAGTGCGGAATCGGGATGGGTGGCGTTGACGATCTCGCCGAAGTACCGTTCGAGATCCGCGCCGGAGAACACCGCGATCACGTCGCGGCTGATCTTCTCGAGAGCGCCGTATTCCCGCGTGCGGAGGTACCATCGCGCCAGCTTGTGATACCAGGAGCGGTCGGCGAATTTCGCAATCGCCTTGGTGTAGACCTCTTCCACCTCGCGGGACACGCCGTTCTGTTCCACGAACTCGCCCAGGCGCTGGTAGAGGCCGGCGTCATTGGGATTGCGGTCTATCTCGGTGCGATATACGCGCAGCGCATCCAGCGTGCGCCTCATGGCCGCCAGGCGCGACAGGTACTTGTCCAGCACCTGTACGTACTCGCCCGAGCGTGCGCCGCCGGGCTGGGAGTTGGCTCGAACGCGACCGAACAGCGTGCCGTCCTGCCGGTATTGCCGGGGTTCCGGGCGCAGTTGCTGCGCTTCGGCTTCCGGGTTCCAACCGATGGGCACGCCCTGGGCCTTGGCCGCCAGTTCGCGCAGCAACTGGTCGTAGAGGGAAAACTCCTCTTCGGCGCGGTTGGCGCGCGCCAGGGCGTCGGCGACCTGCATGGCCACGGGGACGCGCGCCGCCCCGGCGGGAAATGCGGCCAGGTACTCGCGGCCGGCGCGAATCACGGTGGCGTCGTCGCCGTAGGCCGCGTAGGCGGAAACCAGTTCGGCGCGCAAGGGCTCGAGGTGCCCGGATCGCGGGAACTTCCGCTCCAGCAGGCCCACCAGGCGGCTGCCCGCGGCGCGGTGGAAGTAGGCCGCCGATTTTTCGTTCTGCTTCTGGTACTCCCAGCCGGGTTCGGTCCAGTTCAGCAGCAGCGAGAGGATGCCGTTGAGAAAGCCGGGCGAGGCGTCGATGGTGGCGATGTCCGGGTAGAAGGAAAGATCGCCCGCGCCGAACTGGATGGGCTGATCGGGCGCGGTGAGCAACAGGTTGGCGAGGCCGTACAGCGCCTGCTCGCTGTGCGCGCCGCCGGCCGGCGGGAGGCTGTATAGCGCGTAGTACCGGCGCGCGGCTTCGTTCACGTCGGGCAGCCGCTCGAAGAGTTGCGCCAGGGTTTGCAGCTCACCGGCCTTCCAGGCTTCGCGGGCGGATTCCCTAGCGTTGCGGAACTCCAGCAGCGTCCGGCGCGCGGCGGCCGGATTGCTCTGGAAGCGATAGTAATGGAAGAGGCGCGCGGCGGCGTTCAGATCCGCGGGATTGACGGCCAGCGCGGCGCGCGCCCGCCCCGAGAATTCCCGAAGCTGCCCCTGTTCCTGCAGCAGCTTGAAATAGCCGCCGGTCATCTCCTCCGGCCAGAGGGGCTGGAAGGCGGCATCGTAGATCGCGATGGCGCCGGACGCGTCGCCGCGCATCGCACTGAGCGAGGCGCGCATCCGCACCGGCTCCAGTTCGTCGTGAAAGGCGCGGCCGTAGGCGGCGATCTCCGTTTCGGCGGCGGCGAATTGACGGCTGGCCGTGAGATGCCCTATGTTCTTGCTCCAGGCCACCGGCTCCTTGGAATAGCGGGCCTCCCAACCGCGAAACACCGGTCCCGCCGCGGCTTCGGGCAGCGCTTCCTCTTCCGCCAGGGCGGCCATGCGTTCGAAGGCGCGCCAGCCGCGCTGGCGGCTCGCGGGCTGAAGCGGATCGTCGGGAGCGCTCGCGGCCTCGCTCAGCGTGGCCAGTTCGTCGCGCTGCCGGGCGAGCCGATGGTAGAAATCGGCCAGTTCGATTTGCGCGCCGTAGCGGTCGGATGCGTTGCGCGCGTAGCTGCGCCAATCCGCTTCGGCCGCCGCGAAATCCAGCGCCGCTTCGGCTTCCCGCGCCCGCAGCCGGTAGAGCATGGCGTCGCGCGGAGCGCCGGCGCCGGCGAGCAGCGCGGTCAACGCCGGCCGGGTTTCGCGAGGCGGTCTCAGGATGGGCACCGTGCCGCCGGGCATGGGCACGCCGCGGAAGAGCGCCGCCGTAGCCGGCCCCGAGGGAATGTGCTGCACCCAGGGCGCGAGCGCGCCGCGCACCAGGAACGCGCCGACGAGCGGGAGGGCTGCCGCGATCGCAACGCCGCGCAACGCGGCGCGACAGTTTCTGTCCGGCGGTCGCTTACCAGATTTCAAGGGCCACCTCCTCGCTTCCGATATTGTGGGCGATGTCCTCGGCCGTGACATGAACCATGTACCGGCCCGGCGGCAGATTCGCGGGCGCCGCAATTTCGCCGGTGTTCGCCTTGGCCGCGCTGTTCCAGCGCAGCGCCACCGGCTCGGCTCCGTACAACCGCGCCGTGATGGTGCGCGCGCTCGCCGACACCTGGGCGGAGATGCGCACCGTCTCGCCGGCGTGCACGCGCGATTTCTCCAGGCGCGCGCGCAGCACCGGCGGGTGGCTGGCGATCACGAAGGTCTTGGATTCCCGGTAGACTCCTCCGTTGCGGTCGCGAAGAATCAGCCGCACGTCGTACACGCCGTCCGCCATCTCCACCGGCGCCAGGAAGCGCGTCTGCCAGGTGTCTTCCCGCGTCAGATAGCGCAGCGACTTGGTGAGGCCGAAGGGAAACAGCGCGATCACCGACACGATGGACGGGTCGGCCTTCACCCGCAGCACCGGGTCGCCCGGCCGGATGACGCGCGGCCGCAGCAGCGCGCGCGGCACGGCCAGGAAGGACGTGTAGGGCGTGACGAATTTGTACTTCCTGGAAAGCCGGATGATTTCGTCGATGCTGGCCTGGTCCTCGCCGTCCCGTTCGATTTTGGCGAGGAGCGCGTCCACGCGGGCCTGCGCCCAGGTGCGGGGCAGTTCGGGATGATCGGTGGCGGCGGCCGGCAGCGCGGCTACCGCCGAAATCCGCAGCGGCTGGCGGTCGCGCGTGCCCTGGACCACGAAGGTGGCTTGCGGGAGCGGCGCCTTGTACAGCCCGGCCCAGGTGGCGATGGAGCCCGCGAAACGCGAGTCTTCCAGCGGGTAGACCAAGTCCGCATTGGACGCAGGCGTCACCGCCAGCGACAGGTTCCCGACCGGCTCCTGGCCGATCTTGGCCAGAAAGGCGCGCAGCTTGAAGTCGATCGGCTCGGTGGACCGGAGCCATTCGAAGAATCCGTGGTTGCCCGCCAGCGCCTCGAGCAGCTGCAGATTGGCGTCGTCGCCGATCGCGAATACCAGCGTATGGGGCCGCCCGGCCGGAGCGCGTTTGCGCCACTCCGCAGCGTACCAGGCGGCCAGCTTTCCGCTGTGAACCGTGCCCTCGGTTGCTCCGCCATCGCCGATCAGCAGGAGGTACGGTTCGCCCGGCGCGCTCTGCGCCAGGCCCGCGGCCAGGGCGCGCTCCATATCGGTTCCACCGCGAATGCGGCTGTTGCGGATGAACTCGAGCGCTTGCTCGATGTTCGGTGCGGTCGCCGGCCGCGGCTGCGGCGCGAAGAGGCTCACATCCGAATTGAAAAGCAGCAGGTTGAACGAATCGACCGGGCGCAAGCCGCGCAGGGCGGCCTCGCAGACGGCGAAGCTGCGCTCCAGCTTGTCCCACTGCATGGAAAGCGAGCTGTCGAAAAGCAGGATCAGCGTCCGCGGCGGCTGCGCCGTGGCCGGCTGGTTGGCCGGAATTCCCAGCAGCGCTTGGGCCTGGAAAAACCCCGGCCCCGCGGCCGTCTCGCGCTGGGTGATGACGCGGAGCGTGTCGGCCTGCGCCGAATCCAGCGCGTACCGCACCGCCAGATCTTCTTTGAGTTCGACGTTGTCGCCGAAGAACTCCGCCCGCACCAGGTTGGGAGTGCGTTCGCGGACGCGAAGAGGATACTGTTTGGCGATGGCCTCGAAATCCCGGATGGCGTGCGCGGATCGCAGCTCGAAGAGGATGGTGAGGTGTCCGGCGGTCTGGACTCCGAACACATCGGGCTTGAGAGGAACCACGAATTCGGATCGGTACCGCTCCACGGCCACCGGGTGCTGGTACTCCATCTCGATCCGTTTCGTGCCGAACGCCGGTATAGGCACGATGCGCGCGGTGAACTCCTGGCTCGGCCTGGCAGGCGCACCCGATTCGCCGGCGCCGCGCTCGCCCATTTGCAGCAGCCCGGGATCGATGGTCTGGGCCTTCAACTGCGCGTAAATCTCTCCGGCGCGGCGCCGCTCCAGAATGACGCCGGGGATGCGCGTGACGCCGTCCCAGACCGCGAAGCCGGAGACCGTCGCTTTGCCGGGCAAAGCGAACTGGTAGACGCCCTCCTGGATGGAGCCGCTGCGGTTGCCGAAGATCTGGTGCACCTCGACGCGGGCGGTGCCGTTATCGATGCGCACGTACAGGGACATCTCGTTGAGGGAGAAAACCGCGGGATCGGGCTGCTGCCGGTTTCCCGGAATCAGCACGCCGGTATCGGCCATCGCGCAGAGCGCCCAGGCGAGCCAGGCAACCCAAAGCCGTATCATTCCAAGCCTCCTTCGCGAATGCGCACCAGGCCGTTGTCGGTTCCGGCGTAGAGATAGCCGCCGCCCAAAGCCAGCGCCGTGACGTTTCTCGAGGGCAGTCCCATGGTGGTGTTGGTCCAGCGGCCGGACGCGCGGTCGAAGACAAACAGGCCGCGGTCCAGGCTGCCCGCGTAAACCCTCCCGCCGCTCACCGCCATGGCGTTGGGGTTCACCACGAAGCCGTCCTTCAGATCGCGGAAAGAATGCCAGTCGCCCGCCGGATCGAGCCGCAGCACTCCCGCGCCATAGGTGCCGGCGAACCACTCGTCGCCTACCCGGACCAGGGCCGTGATCCAGTTGTGCGGCAGGCTGGAGTTGGCGGTGGTGTAATTGCGGCGCACCGCATCGCCGTCCAGCATCGAGACGCCGCCCAGGGTTCCCGCCACGGTCTCGGAGCCGTACGCCGCCACGGTGTACACGTGGTTGTTCACCAGCCCGTGAAAAGCGTAGAGGCTGCGCACGCCGGTGCGGTCGACGAACGACAGCCCCGCCGGCGTGGCTACCACCATGCCGCCATCGCGGAACGCGACGTCGGTGACGTGATCGGAAAGCAGGCCGTCCTTGCGGCCCATGGTCTGCCGTGCCTGGCCGCCGGCATCGAAGAACACCAGGCCGTTGGCGGTGGCCACGGCGGTGCGCGAGTCGGCTGTGCCGGCCACGATGCGGTTGATGCAAAAGAGCGTGTCGTCTTCGTAATGGACGGCGTTCTCCAGACCGGCGTCCACCACGTCCAGGCCGCGGTCGAAGTAGCCCACCCACAGGCGGCCGGCGCTCAGCGCCAGGGATGCCACGTTGCGGTCGGCCAGCAGGGCGGCGCCGGCAGTCAGAACCGGACGCCAGCGCTTGGACGCCGCGTCGTAGCGGTCAATCGCGCTTTCGCGGGCCGCATAAGCGTCGCCCTCCAGATTGACTACGCCCAGAATCGGCGAGGACGGCGCGGCATTCTCCGCCGGCGCGGGCGGCGCGGACCGCACCTGCGATTCGAGCGGCACATCGACGATTCCCTCATCCTGCGTGCCGACATGCAGGGTCTCGCCGGCCAGCGCCATGGCGCGGGCGCAAAAGCCGCCGGCCAGCGTGCGCGCCGGCTGCCCGTCGCGGAACTCCACCACGCCCAGCGGCGTGCCCACGTAAGCCACGCCATCGCCAACGGCCAGCGAGAGCACCTGCGGATCGGGCAGCGCCGGGGAAAGCTCGGCGAGTTGCCCGCCGCGGTAGTGGAAAACGCCGTTCCCGATGGTTCCGATCCAGAGGTCGCCGTCCGTGCCGGCCAGAGCCGTGATGTGGGCGGCATTGAGGCGCGCGTGGAAGGGCGCGAGGCGCCGCCCGTCGAACACCAGCACCCCGTGGCGCTCGGTGCCGAGCAGCACCCGGCCCGAGCCCAGCGCCAGCACCGCTGTGACGATTCGCAGAGCGGGATCGGCCGGTAAAATCTGGCGAAAGCGCTGGCCGTTGAATGCCAGCAGCCCTTCGCCGCGCGTGGCGATGAACAGTTCCGGTTCGGAGGCGCCGGCGGCGACGCCCGCCGACATGGCTCCCAGTTCGGCCGGTGGCAGTTCCAGTCCCGCGCGGTACGAACGCAACAGGGCGCCGTTCCGGCTGTAGAGGAACAGGCCGGCGCGCGCGCTCACGGCGATGCTATCGCCGTAGGCGGCCAGATCGCGGAAGCCCGGGCTGGCGGCAATGGGATCGACGGCCGGCGGCGCTGCGCGGTCCACGGGCACTATCCGGAACGCGAATTGGGATTGGGAGAGAATCTCGGCCGCCGCTTCCTGCCGGGCGTGCGAGGCGCGCCAGAACACCAGCGCGATGGCCAGCAGCGGAGCCATCAAAACGATGGCCGGAATCCATCGCCAGCGGCGCGACTGCCAGAAGATACGCAGCATGGATCGTCTCACCAGGATACAATGCCTTCGCCCGCTGCATTGGCACTTCGCGGGCCAAAGGCGCAACCTTACGCGCGCGCGTCACCTTTTCAAACCGGCGGAGCGAGAAAACGTGTCGGGGCGCCCACGCTTGTAGACACGCCCACACGAACAGCCGCTCAGCGGCCGCAGGCAGGCTTTCGGCGTTTCGCGCTTATTCCCAGACGCGTTTGGGAACGCCACGGTCGCGGTCTTCCAGCCGGTCGTAGGAGTAAAAGGTCGAGGTAGTTCCCAGCGATTGGTTGTAGTAGCTCTCCTGTCCGAGGGCTTCGGCAAGATCCTCCTCGAACTCGTGGAGCGCTTTCAACTGGTCCGCCAGAGCGGGCTGCTGCCGGCCGGACGGAGTGCGGAAGAACTTCTGGAATCCGCCATCCACCAGGGCGCCGATCTGGCCGCCCATGGCGATCCCGGCCCGTCCTGCAGCGCGCACGCCACCGCCGTCTTCCAACAGTTCGACGGCGTATCCGCCGCGGCTCACGCGCACCGCACCGCCGGCCAGAGGCTCGGTTGCAAAACCGGCTTGGCGGAGGGTTTCCAGGCGTTCGGCGAAGGCCGGCGGCTTAAGGCGCTCTCTGCGGAAGAACATGAATCCATTATACCGGCGGGAGTTACTCCACCAGTTCCGCGGCCGCCGTGTCGAGAAACCAGGTCACCGCGCGGCCGTGATGCGAGGCTATCTGCGCGGGATACCTGGCGGGGTCGTATTCGTCCTGAAAGACCGCGCGCACAGCCTCCTTCTTGTCCGCGCCCGCCACTAGGAAAACCGTGTGGCTGGCCGCCAGCAGCGCTCCCGGCAACAGCGTCACGCGCCACTGGTGGAACTTTTCGACGAAGGTGGCGGCGGCGATGTTCTCGCGGTCCTGCGTCAGCGGGTCGCCCGGAAACAGGCTGGCGGAATGGGCGTCGGGTCCCATGCCGCGGTGGACCAGGTCGAAGCGCGGGAACTCGCCCGGCTCCAGTCCGAAGAAATCGCGGATCTCCTCGATGTAGCGGCGGGCGGCGACCTGCGGCGGCAACTCGCCGCAGATGCGGTGCACCTGGCGCTGCGGGATGTGCCCGAGCGAGATCAGCGTTTCGAGGGCCAGCCGGTAATTGCTGGCCGCGTCGGTGGGAGGAACGCAGCGCTCATCCACCCAGAACAGGTGAATGCGGTTCCAGGCGAAACGCGATGCGGCCAACTGCCGGAACATGAGTTTGGGCGTGGAACCGCCGGAGATCGCCAGGGTGGCGAACTGGCTGCCGGAAAGCGCTTCTTCCAGAAGCGCGACAACCTGATGGGCGCAGGCCTCGGCCGCCGCTGCCGCATCCGGGTAGGTGTGCCAATGGGCGCTCATTACCCGCTAGGATACGCAAGCTGAAGGGCGCGCGCCAGCGCCGCATCGAAAACCGGGTCGCGCCGCACGATGCCCAATTCCTCGCGCATCAGCGAATAGTCGTTGAGCAGCGGCAGATTGGCACAGCGCGAGAGCCCGTCGACCGTCACCGCGAGCCGGTCCTGGTGGCGCTCCAATTCCACGCGGAAGCCGCCGCCGGCCAGGGTCACGCGCAGCGAATCGCATTGCGGGTCGGGCGCGATCGAGATTTCCAAATTGGGAAGCGCATTCGAAATCCAGGCGGCCATGTAGGCGGCGGTGTTCGCCATGGGCGCGGAGTGCGCCACCGAGAGATTGGTCAGGCTCCCAAGCCGCGCCAGGTTGTGCCGGTTCTCGAAAACCAGAGACAGGGTTTCGCGCCAGCGCGTGATGCGGGTCCAGGCCAGGTCGCCCACCAGCGTCCCGCGCGCGGCCAGCCTGGCCACTGCGCCCAGCGGAAGTTCCTGGCTGTCGACGATCACTTTGCCGGCCCGGGCCGCCAGGGCGTCGAACTCCGGCATGCCCGCCAGGCGCGCGCTGCGGCACCACAGAACGACCGGCAGATCGGGAACCGCCAGCGGGCGCACCACCGAAGGCAGATCGGCCAGCGCCGCGTCCGATGCCGCGATCTCCACCTGTTCACAGCAGATATGGCGCCGCTGGCCGGAGGGCAGCCAGCACTGCGCGGAGACCAGGCCGCTGAGGGCGCGGTCTCCGGCGCCGGTCAGGCGGATCAGGATAGCGCGCGCGGGGTGCTCGGGCATCAGCGCCGCGATGGTTTCGCCCAACCCCTGCCAATCGTGGCCGTCCTCCGCCGCTACCACCAGCGTCATGGTGCAGGCCCGCAGCACGCCCGCTTCCGCGCCATCTTCCGCGCCGCCGGGTTGGCCGGCTGAGGCCCACAGCCCGGCCAGTTCCCGCAACACGCGCTCGGGATTGACGGTGGACGTCATGGCCGCCTCCACACGTGGCCGCGCCGCGCCAGCATGTCGCCGGCCGCCGCCGGCCCCCAGGAGCCCGCGTCGTAGTTGGGGAAATCGAAACGGGTCTCGCGCCACACATTCTGAATTGGCTCGACCACGCTCCAGCTTGCCTCCACCATATCCTGCCGCGTATACAGCGTGGCGTCGCCGATCATGGCGTCCACGAGCAGCGTCTCGTACGCCGAGGGCGAGCGCTCGCCGAAACTCGAGCCGTAATTGAAATCCATCGAGACCGGCCGCAGGTCCATCCCCGATCCGGGCCGCTTGGAGAGGAACTTCAGCGAGATGCCTTCCTCGGGCTGGATGCGCACGATCAGGAGGTTGGGCGAACGGTCGCCATCGCCCTCGCCGAAAATGGCCAGCGGCGCGGGGTTGAACTGGATGGCGATCTCGGTGACTCGCTTGGGCAGCCGCTTGCCGGTGCGAACGTAGAACGGCACGCCCGCCCAGCGCCAGTTCTCGACGAAGAAGGTCGCCGCGGCGTAGGTGTCGGTCTGCGAATCGGGGCGCACCCCGGGTTCCTGCAGGAATCCCAATACGTCCTGGCCGCCGATGCGCGCCGGGCCATACTGTCCCGGCACGGAGTTGCGGCGGATCTCGTCGGGGGTCATGGGGCGGATGGAGCGCAGCAGCTTGGACCGCTCGTCGCGGACGGAGGTCGAGCGGAAGCTGGCGCTCGGCTCCATGGCGATGGTGGCCATCACCTGCAGCAGGTGATTCTGGATCATGTCGGCCAGCGCGCCGGCCTCCTGGTAGTAAGCCCCGCGGCCCTCCACGCCGATGGATTCCGCCGCCGTGATCTGCACGTGAGCCACGTAGCGGCGGTTCCACAAGGGCTCGAAGATGCCGTTGCCGAAGCGGAAGGCCAGGATATTCTGCACGGTTTCCTTACCGAGGTAATGATCGATGCGGTAGACGTCGGATTCGTCGAAGACTTCGTGCAGGCGGCCGCTCAGCTCGCGCGCGCTGGCCAGGTCGTGGCCGAAGGGCTTCTCGACCACCAGGCGCCGCCAGCCCTTGCCCTTGCCGAGCCCCGCCGCGCCGAGGCCCTGCGCCGCCGAGGCGTACTGGCTGGGTTGGGTGGAGAGATAGAACATGACGCTGCCGCCGGTCTGGCGGGCGCTTTCGATCTCCGCCAGGCGCGCGGCCAGGCGGGTGTAAAGGCCGGCGTCGCCGATGTCGCCCGGGATGTAGAACAGCCCCTCGGCGAAGCTGTTCCACACGTCGGCGTCGAAGGTGGTGTCTTCGGAAAACTGCTTGACGGCTTCCAGCATTCTCTCGCGGAACTGCGTGTCGGAGAGCGGCGTTCGCGAGATGCCCACCACGGCGAAACCCGCCGACAGCCTGCGGTCGTAAGCCAGGCGGTAGAGCGCCGGCAGAAGCTTGCGCCGGGTCAGATCGCCATTGGCGCCGAAGATGACCACCACGCACTCGGGCACATGGCGCTCGAAACGCAGCGGATCCTGAAAGGGATTGTCCGTAGGCATCGTGACCAAAATAGCACACGGGATTTCGGGCAGTTCGCCCGAGATGCCCCGTTCTTGAGAAGCGTCGACGTCCGGTTACTCATCCCAACGACACATTCGCGCATAGCTCCGATTGGCCTTCCCACCACCGCGGCCCCCCGTTAGAATCGCGCTAGGAAAAACGCCATGACCACACGCCTCTCGATACTCGCGCTGCCGCTCGTGCTGCTCGCCCCTCTCGCCGCGCAGGACAATCCGATGGATACCGGCCCCACGTCGCTGGTCATCCAGTACCACTGCTCTCCCTCGCGCCGGGCGCAACTCCGCCTGGCCATGAGCACGAGCGGACTGGTCCGCTTCGAACAGTGGCGGACCAACGGCATCCTCAGCGCCTACCGCATCCTCTTCAGCCGCTACGCCGACACGGATTACTGGGACATGCTGGCCCTGCTGAGCTTCCGCAAGTACGACGACGTGCGCCGCTGGGGGTTGGTCGAGCAGCGCTATCCCGCCGGGCTTGACCCAGATTTCGCCGATTGTCTCACCGCGATTGCCAGCTACCCGGCCGACCTGGTGCGCCAGAAGGCGCCGCCGCCGGTGCTGGAACACCCGGTCTATCTTGTCGTACCGTACAAGATTTCGTCGCCGGTGGAGTACTTCCTGCGCTTCGTCGACGGCCACGAGCGGCCGCAACTCGACGCCTGGGCAGCCGCAGGCATCCTCGTGGGCTACGACTTCTACATGCAGCGCTACCCCGTCGGGCGCCCGTGGGACTCTCTGGCGGTCCTGGAATTCAAGGACGATCTCAGCCTCGGCGCCCGCGAAAAGACCGCTGCCAAAGCCCGGCAATCCCTCCAGTTCAAGGAGGATTGGCAGCAATGGGAGCAGAACGTGCAGAACACTTGCGTGGAGCAGGCCGGGGTCATCGCCGATGAACTCGGCCGCGATCGCTGACAGGCCGCCGCCACGGGTGCTTTCCGCGCGTTGACACTTGAATTGCCGCGGACTTAGACTGGGAGCGAAATGTCTATTCAACTTCTCCCCATCACCGAGGCCGGGTGTGTCCGGCGAGGAACCCATCTGCGGAAAGGGCGCACCAAGGCGCTTGCGCCCGGCGAGGCGGCCGTGCAGCAACTACACTACGGCCGGATCGTCCTGGACGAGTCCGATCCGCCACTGAGCTTCTCCACGGGCGGGTTGGAGACCGGCCTGATCTGCCTGCGCGGCGCCGGGTCGATTGACGCCGCCGGCCAGCGCTTCGAGCTTTCCAAGTACGACGCGCTCTATGTGCCGCGCGATACCGCGGTGACGGTCGCGCCGGCTGCCGGCGGCTTCGATCTCGCCGAAGTCGCGGCGCCGGTGGAGGGCCAGTACCCCATGCAGTTCGTCCGCTTCGCCGACGTCCAGCAGGAGCCCACGCTGCACTTCGTGACCGGCGGACCAGCCGCCAGGCGCAACCTGAACATCCTGATCGGCAAGAACGTGAAGGCCGGCCGCATTGTGGCGGGCGTGACCTTCACTGAGCCGGGCAACTGGGCGTCCTGGCCGCCGCACGAGCACGGCGTCATGCTGGAAGAAGCCTACCTCTATATCGACATGCCGGATCCGGCGTGGGGCGTCCAGTTCGTCTACACCAATCCGCGGAACCCCGAGTTGGTGGTGGTGGTGCGGGAAGGCGACGTGGTGGCGATGCCGGCGGGCTATCACCCCAATGTGTCGGCGCCGGGCTGCACCGTCGGGTTCCTGTGGATGATGGCTGCCCACCGGGAAGTCGAGGACCGGCAATTCGGCGTGGTCAACGTGCAGCCGGAATACGCCCAGGGCGGCAGCGGCCTGGAAGCTTCCCGCAAGTGACCGCCCGCTGGTGGCCCGCGGCGGCCCTCGCGGTTCTGGCGCTCGCCGCCCCGGTCCGCCCGGCCGCGGCGGAAGCGCGCATCAAAGTCCTCAAGCTGGCGGTAACCAACCCCACGCCGGCCGCGCGCCCGGCGGAAGACATCGTGGTGTCCGTCGCTGCGCTCAAGCGAGTCGCGCCGGATTTCACCGCCGGAACCGCCATCGTCACCACCAGCGACGCAGCCACTCCCGACCAGGACGCGCGCACGCTTCAAACCGTGGAACTGCCGTCGCAGGCCGACGATCTGGACGGCGACGGGAAGTACGACGAGTTGGTCTTCCAGATCGATCTCAAGCCACGGCAGACGCGCATCGTCACCATCGCTTATGGCGACGCGGCCACCATTCAGCGGCTGCGGACGCCCTATGCCAGGCGCACCGCCGCGCGCTTCGCGGCACACTACGAAGGGCCGGGCTGGGAATCGGAAACCACCGCCTGGCGCATCTACTTCGACCGGCGCAATGCCATCGACCTGTGGGGCAAGCGGCGCCCGGGATTGTACCTGGACCTGTTCGCCTCGCCCGAGTACGGCTACCACGAAGAAAGCCCGCTGGGCCGCGACATCTACGGCATCGGCAAGGCGCTGGGCGTGGCCGGGATCGGTGCGGTGGTGGACGGCAAGGTGACCTCGGTAGCGGAGGTGACCGGCCGAAAGTGGCGCATTGTGGCCGACGGCCCGGTGCGCTCCATCGTCGAGCTCGAGTACCAGGGCTGGAAGATCGGCGGGCGCACGGTGGACCTTGTCAGCCGCATCACGCAGTGGGCCGGCGAGCACGGGTTCGAACACCGCATCGCGATCGGCAACGCCGAGGGGCTCTCGCTGGTGACCGGAATCCCCAACAAGCCGGCGACGGAGAACCTGGAAATCGCCGAGCCATCGGTTCGCGCGGTGGCCACTTGGGGACACCAGGTGGTGGTCGCCGGAACCAAGTCGATGGATAAGGACCTTCCGGACGAGAACCTGGGCGTGGGGGTGATGGTGCCGGCAGATCAGGCCGGCGGCGTCAGCTCGGATGAAAACAACCGGCTGCTGGCGGTGAAACCCAAGCAGGGCGTGGCGCGGATCTACGGCGCGGCCATGTGGGACCAGGAAGGCACCGAAGCGCTGGAGCTGCGCACGGCGGTGGCGGCCGAACGGCATGACGGCGGATCGCTGGCGCCGGCGCTTGCGGAACGCCCCACGCGCGAACGCTTCCGGGCGCTGCTGGCGGAGATGGGCGCTCGCATGACCCAGCCGGCGACGGTAGAAGTGCTCTCGAAAAGCGCCGCGCCCGAAAGCGCGCCGCCGGACACGCTCGCCGCGGCCGGGCATCGCACCTACGACCAGGCCATCGCTCTCTTGCGGCAGGCGGCGGAACGGACGGCTGTCAAGCTGGAGCCGGCCGCCAGAGCCGCCAAACCCGGGACCATCGGCAAAACCACCGGCGACGGCGGCTTCTTCACCGAAGGGAATGGCGACTCGGGCGTTTGGAAGGAGCAGAAGGGCTACTACTGGACGGGCGGATTCTGGCCCGGCGAACTCTGGAAGCTCTACAGCGCGACCCACGACGAGCGGTTCAGAAACTGGGCTGAGCTTTGGACCTCGCTCATCATGGGAACCGAGGCGGCGCAGGACCACGACACCGGGTTCATGAACTTCTACTCATCGGTGCTGGGCTTCCTGTCCACTGGCGACCCGAAGTATCGCGCCGAAGGGTTGCGCGCGGCAGAGCGGTTGGGTGAGCTGTTCAACCCGAAGGTGGGGCTGGTGGCTTCGTGGTCGGTGGGCGGCGACGACACCATCATCGACACCATGATGAACCTGCAGATCTGGTGGTGGGCGGCGGTGGAGACCGGCGACCGGCGGTGGCTGGAGATGGGGCGGCAGCACGCTCTCAAATCGGCCGCGTGGCTGGTGCGGCCGAACGGCGCGGTGAGCCAGTCGGTGCACTACAACCCCGGGGATGGCCGGCAGAAGTTCGTCTCCGCGGGGAAGTCGCTGGAGTTCCCGAACCAGGCGGCGCCGGGGGAGATGGTGTTCACGCACACGCACCAGGGCCTGGCGGCGGACTCGGTGTGGTCGCGCGGGCAAGCCTGGGGCGTGTATGGCTTCGCCGAAGCCTGCCGCGCCACCGGGGATCGGCCGCTTCTGGCGGCGGCTGACAAGGCCGCGGATTTCGCCCTGGACCGGATGCCGGAAGACGGCGTGCCGTGGTACGACTTCTACGACGAAGGCGTGTTCTTCCGCAACCGCGACAGCTCGGCCGCGGCCATTCTGGCGGGCGGGCTGCTGCGCCTGTCGCAGCTCGATCCCGACGCGGCCCGCGCGGCGCGCTATCGCCGCGAGGGCGAGCGCGTGGTGCAGTCGCTGATCGACCGCTACCTGTCGCCGATGGGAACGTTGCGGCACGGGTCCAGCACTCGGCCCAGCGACGGCATGCTGGTCTACGGGGACTACTACCTGCTGGAGGACCTGCTGTGGCTGCGGGACCATCGCGCCAACTAGATCCAAGGTGTATCCTTTACCTATGCCGGTCGAAACCAAACGGGTGAATCCAGGGACGGTGGTGGTGGTGGTGTCGGGCAGGCTGGTGCTGGGCCGGGAAGTGGAGCGGCTGGAATCGGCCGTCAAGGAACTGGTCGAAGAGACGCCGGCGCGGGTGGTGTTCGACCTTTCGGCACTGGACTACGCCGATAGCGCCGGCATCGGCACCTTCGTGGCGTGCCTGACGCTGATCAAAAAGGCCGGCGGCGAGATGCGCATGGCGGGCGTCAACGCGCGGGTGCGGAGACTCTTCGAGCTTACCGGGATCGACCAGTTGATGACCGTGTTCCCGACAGTGGCGGAGGCCGCTTCGGAATAGCCGGATTCTAGTGATCGCGCTCGGTCACCAGGCCGGTGACGGCGACCAGCGCCCGCTGGTACGGGGAATCCGGGAACTCGCTGAGCACCATGCGGGCCTTGTCGGTGAAGGACTGGGCGCGGTCGCGGACGCGTTCGATGGCGCGGTACTTCTCCAGCAGATCGAGAATGCGCCCAAAGGGCACGGTGCGGTAGCTGCGTTCTTCGAGAATGGTGCGGACCAGGCGGTGCTCGGCGGCGGTGGCGCGCTCCAGCGCGTAGACCAGCGGTAAAGTTACCTTGCCTTCGCGCAGGTCTCCGCCGACCGGCTTGCCGAGGGTCTGCTCGCGGGCGGTGAAATCGAGCACGTCGTCGACCAGTTGGAAGGCCATGCCGAGGTTCCAGGCATACTCGCCGAGGCGTTCCTGAAGAGCGGCGTCGCCGCCCGCGGCCAGGACGCCCAGACGGGCGCAGACGGAAAAGAGGCGGGCGGTTTTGCGGTCCACCAGTTCCATGCAGTCGGGCTCGGAAACGTCGATGCGGCCGATGTGTTCGAGCTGCAGGAGTTCGCCTTCCACCATGACCTGGGTGAGACCGATCAGCAGGTCGAGCGTCTGGAAGTTGCGCTCGCGCAGGGCGATCTGGAAGGCCTGCATGTAAAGCCAGTCGCCGGCCAGGACGCAGGTGTGGTTGCCCCACTTAACGTTGGACGAGGGGCGGCCGCGGCGGGTTTGAGCGGCGTCGATGACGTCGTCGTGCACCAGGGTGGCGGCGTGAATCAACTCGACGACCGCTCCCAGGTGGATGGCGCCGGCCGGGCAACCGGCGGAAATCTCCCCGGCCAGTTCGCTCGAAACCAGGCGGGCGGAGAGAATCAGCAAGGCAGGGCGTAGCCGCTTGCCTCCGGCGGACTGGAGATACTGGCCGATGGCGGTGACCGTGTCGACGGATGCAACCGACTCCGCCGACAGTTTGCGCTCGACCTCGACCAAGTCGCCTTTGATCAGGTCGAAGACCTCGTTGGCTGTGAGGGCCCGCTCCAGCTTGCCTAAATTCATGTAAGTTAACTAGTTTAACTGTTGCGGGGGGCAGCCGCAAACCGGCGGCGGGCGGGAAGCGCGGAAACCGTGGGAAAGCCGGCCGTTTTTCGCGCGGCGGGGCACTCCCGGCTGGGGCCAGGATGCGGGGAAAGCGGCGGGTGTTCCCGACCGGCCCCGTCTAGCCGAACAGGGCGTGGAAGTTGCGCGTGGTGGCGCCGGCAATCTCGCCGGGGGTCGCGCCGCGGATGGTTGCCAGGTACTTTACGGTTTCAAGTAAGAAGGCCGGCTCGTTGCGCTGGCCGCGGTGGGGGACGGGGGCCAGATAAGGACAATCGGTCTCCACCAGCAGGCGGTCGAGGGGCGTAAGGCGGGCGGATTCGCGGACGGAGTCGGCTTTGGGGAACGTGATGACTCCGCCGAAGGCCAGGTGGAATCCCAGATCGAGGGCCTGGCGGGCCTGCGCCGCGCCGCCGGTGAAACAGTGCAGGACGCCGGGGCCGTTCCAGTGCTCGCGCAGGATCGCCACGGTATCGTCCCAGGCTTCGCGGGTGTGTATCACGACGGGGAGCCTAACTTCGGCGGCGATGGCCAACTGCGCGGCGAATACCGAGCGCTGAACGTCGCGCGGGGAGTTGTCGTAGTGGTAGTCCAGGCCGATCTCGCCTACGGCGGCAACCTTGGGATGCGCGGCGAGGCGGCCCAGGCACTCGAAGGTTTCCTGGGTGGCCTTGGAGGCGTCGTGGGGGTGCACGCCAATGGTGGCGAGCATAAAAGCGTAGCGGTCCGCCAGGCGGATGGCGGCTTCGAGATCGGGCGGGCCGTCTCCGGAGCCGATGGCCAGCATGGCCTCGACGCCGGCAGCCAGGGCGCGCGCGATGGTCTCCTCGCGGTCGGCGGAGAATTGCCGGTCGTCCAGGTGGCAATGGGAGTCGATCACGGTCACTTGAGGCGGCTTCCCACCGGAATGTCTTCGTGAAAGCCGGCCAGCACCGGCTTGCCGCCCTCGACCGACGCGGCCACGATCATGCCATTGCTCTCGATGCCTTTCAGCTTGCGCGGCTGCAGGTTGGCTACGATGACGACCTTCCGGTTGACCAGCGCCTCCGGGGTATACGCTTCGGCGATGCCGGCGACGATGGTGCGCGGTTCGGGCTCGCCGATATCGACTTTCATGTGCATGAGCTTGTCGGCGCCCTTGACGCGCTCGGCGGAGAGGACCAGGCCGACGCGGAGATCCACCTTCGCGAAGTCGTCGATGGAGATCTTGGCCGAGCCCTCGGCCGGCGCGGGGGCTTCCGGCTGCTTGCCCATGAGGGCGGCTTGTTGGGCGGTGACTCTCTCTTCCAGTTCGCGCATTCTGCCGATAGCTTCATTCGCATCGATGCGCGGAAAAACCGCGGCGATCTCGCCAATGGCCTGGCCGGCTTCCAGGCCGCCCCACTGCAGCGAGTCGAGGCGGACGGATTCCAGGGGAGATTTCATGCCCAGTTGAGACCAGATCCGGCGGGTGGATTCGGGGAGCACGGGAGCCAGCAGGACGGTGACGATGCGCAGGGCTTCGGCGGCGGTGTAAAGCGTCTCGTTGAGCCGCTCAGGCGCCGGGTCCTTGACGTGTTTCCAAGGCGCCTGCCGGACGATGAACTTGTCCACCGCGGAAATCAGCGACCAGACGGCCTCCAGGCCCTTGGAGAATTCGAAGGCGTCGAAGGCGGCGTGAGTCTGGGCGATGGCGGCGGCTGCCACCTCGTGGATTTCGGTGGCCGTGGCGGCGGGGATTACACCGCCGCGGTACTGCCGGATCATGGTCAGGGTGCGGCTGGCGAGGTTGCCGAGGCCGTTGGCGAGATCGGAGTTGTAGCGGCCCACCAGGGCGTCGTAACTGAAGCTGCCGTCCGTACCGAAAACCACCTCGCGCAGCAGGAAGTAGCGCAGGGCGTCGGCGCCCATCACCTGGCAGATGGGCTCGGCGCGGACGATATTGCCGCGCGACTTGGACATCTTGTCGTTCTCGAAGAGCAGCCAGCCGTGGGCGTAGATGCGCTTGGGCAGTTCCACGCCGGCGGCCCACAGGAAAGCCGGCCAGTAGATGGCGTGGAAGCGAACGATCTCCTTGCCGATCAGATGCAGGTCGGCCGGCCAGAGCCCCTCATCGGCGACCGCGGTCATGTACGCCGTGAGAGCGTCGAACCAGACGTAGAAAACGTGCGGCGATTCGCCGGCCACGGGAATGCCCCACTTGATGTTGGTGCGGGTAATGGAGAGATCCGTGAGTCCCTGGCGCACGAAGGCGAGGACTTCGTTGCGGCGGGTATCGGGCTGGATGAAATCGGGCTGCGATTCGTATAGCGCCAGCAGCTTCTCGGTGAAGGCCGAGAGCTTGAAGAAGAAGTTCTCTTCGGTGATGGTTTCGGTGGGGCGTCCGCAGTCGGGACAGGGGTCGCCGGGCTTGGCATCGTTGACGTAGAGGTTGTCGAAGATGCAGTACTGGCCGGAGTAGGCGCCCTTGTAGACGTAGCCGTTCCGGCGGCAGCGGTCGAAGAGATCCTGCACGACGGCGGCGTGGCGCGGGTCGGTGGTGCGCTGGAAATGATCGATCTGCAAGCCGAGCACGTTCCACTGGCGGGCGAACTCGGCGGCGATGGCGTCGCAGAAAACCTGCGGCGACCGGCCGGCGCGTTGGGCGGAACGCTCCACGTTGACGCCGTGCTCGTCGGAGCCGGTGGTGAGGACGGCGTGAAACCCCAGCATGTTCTTATAACGCTTCAAGAGGTCGGCGACGATAGTAGTGTAGGCGTGGCCGATGTGGGGCGCGGCGTTCACGTAGTAGATCGGAGTAGTAATGTAATATTTCATTTGCGTTTGCTCAAGTACGCGTAGTTCGCTTCGGCAATGATGTGCTTGAGAGCCACGCCGGAGGCGCGGGCCAGGCGGCGGCAATCCTCGTACTCGGGGGCGTAGAAACCGCCCGGCGAAACTTTCATGTGCACTTTTCCGTGGGGGGTTTCGACTTCGGTCACGGTGCGCGGCAGGACGCGGCGTTCGGCGGTGTGGATGCGGATGCCCAGCGAGGAGGTTTCGGCGAAAACGATTTGCGCCAAGGCTTCCTGATGCTCGGGGCGGGCGATGACGCGAAGCAGGTGGCCGGGGCGGCCCTTCTTCATGGTCAGCGGCTGCACGGTGACGTCCAGGGCGCCGCACTCCATGAGGCGCTCGGTGGCGTAGGCGAGGACCTGGGGCGTGAGATCGTCGATATTGGCCTCCAGCACGGAGACGATCAGGGATTCGCTGACGCTGAGCGAAACGCCGAGGAAGACGCGCAGCACGTTGGCGTGGCGGGGGAAGTCGTGGCCGCCGGCGCCGTAGCCGATAGATTCCACCTTCAGTGCGGGAAGGACGCCGAAGCGCTGGGCGAGGGTAACGGCCAGCGCCGCGCCGGTGGGCGTGGTCAATTCGACGGCGGGACCCTGGACATAAACGGGGACGCCCTGCAGGAGGCGGGCTGTGGCGGGAGCCGGGACGGGGAGGACGCCGTGCTGGGTTTCCACGGTTCCGCTGCCGACGTTGAGGGGAGAGCAGACCACGGAGCCGACATCGAGGAGGTCGAAGGCGACGCAAGCGCCCACGATATCGGCAATGGAATCGGCCGCGCCGACCTCGTGGAAGTGGACCTTCTCGATGGGCACGCCATGGACGTGGGCCTCGGCTTCTCCCAGGCGGCGGAAGACGGCGACGGCGTCGCGCTTGGCGCGGTCGGAGAGCTGGGCCGCCTCGATCATCTTGACGATGTGCGAAAGGTGCCGGTGGACGGCGGTCTCGGTGGTGGCGACCTTGTACTTTGTGGCGGTGACGCCACCGCGGACAACTTTTTCGAACGACACTGCGGCGCCGCACTGGAGCGAATGGACGGCTTCGGAAATGGCAGCCGGGGCTGCCCCGGCGTCGGCCAGGGCGCCAACCAGCATGTCTCCGCTGATTCCGGAGAAGGCATCGAGATAACAGGTAAGGGACACGGTTTCTCCATTGTAACGGTTGGCGGGCGGAGAACCGGGGCGAGGCTGGGCGACCATTCGAAGCCAAAGGACTCCGGCTCCGGCCGCGCGGGTTATAATCGCTGGGTGATGGACGTTTTCGAGGAACTGGTGCGTCTGCGCAGCCTCGGGCGGAAATGCGCGCTGGCGACCATCGTGGAAGCGCGCGGCTCGATTCCCAGTTACGAGAGCGCCAAACTTCTGGTGCGCGAGGACGGGTCCATGACCGGCACCATCGGCGGCGGCTGCGTCGAGGCCGAGGTCTGGAACGCCGCGCGGGAGGCCATCGAAACGGAAAAACCGAAACGGCTGACGTTCAACCTCGGGCAGGACGCGGCATACGACAACGGCCTGATTTGCGGCGGGCAGATCGAGGTCTTCGTCGAGCCGGTGTTGCCCACGCCGCGCGCCTTCATCTTCGGGGCCGGCCACATCTCCAAGAGCCTTTCCAAGGTGGCCAGCCTGGCGGGATTCGCTTCCGTGATCGTGGACGACCGCGAAGCCTTCGCCAGCCGCGAGCGTTTCCCGGAGGCCGAAGCGGTTCACGCCGGCGAATACGAGCAGGTGATCCCCACGCTGCCCATCAACGAGACCAGCTACGTCATCATCGTGACGCGCGGCCACCGCGACGACATGCGCGTGCTCAAACTGGCCATGGCCACGCCGGCGCGCTACATCGCCATGATCGGCAGCAAGCGAAAGGTGCTCAACGTGGTTCGCGAACTCGAGAAGGAAGGCATCCCGCGCGGAGCCTTCGCGCGCCTGCACGCGCCCATGGGGCTGGCGATCGGCGCTGTTTCTCCGGAGGAGATTGCGGTTTCGGTGGCGGCCGAGATGATCGCGGTGCGCCGCAATGCCGCTTCCAACTGGCGCTCGCTGGCGATGTCTGTATTCGGCGAACCGTCGCCCCCCGTGCCGGCCAAGTGACCGGTCCGGGCGGCACGGCCGGGCTGATTCTGGCCGCTGGAGAATCGCGGCGCATGGGGTCGCCCAAGGCGCTGCTGCGGTACCGCGAGGAGACGTTTCTGGATACCCTGGCGGGGTTGTTCGCGGGCGTGTGCTGGCCGGTGATCGTGGTCCTGGGCGCAGCGGCGGACGAGGTTCAGGCCCGCGCCCGGCGTCCGGCGGTTTTTGTGCGCAACCAGAATTACATGCGCGGACAAACCAGTTCGATGCAGTGCGGTCTGCGCGCCGTGCCCCCGGAGGCGGCGGGCGTGCTGTTTACGCTGGTGGACCACCCCGCGGTTTCGGCTGCTACCGTCGGCCGGCTGATCGACGGCAGCCCCGCGGCCCGGCTGCGGGTTCCGCGCTACCTGGGCAGGAACGGCCATCCCATCTGGTTTTCGCGCGAGCTGGCGCGTGAGTTCCTGGCCCTGCCCGAAGATGGCGCGGCGCGCGAGGTAGTGCGCGCCCACGCCGCCGAAACCGAGTTTCTGGATCTGGACGACCCGGGTGTGGTGGCCGATATCGACGACCCGGAGGATTACGCCCGGCTCCTGGGGGTGGGCACATGACGCCGCCGCGGCGCAAAGCGGTCAAGATTGCGGCGATGGCGCTGGCGCTGGCCGCCATTTCCGGCATTGTCGCGCTGTACCACAGCGCGGGCCGCTACGGCCAGCGCCTGCAATGGTCGCTCGAACGGGCCTTGGGGCGGAGGGTCGAGTTCCTCACACCCGTAGAGTTCAGCCTGCTCCGCGGCCCCGCCCTGTACGTGGAAGAAGTGGACATTTACGAAGACCCGTCCATCGGCATCGAGCCAGTGGCGTACGTGCGCGGCGGAATGGAAGTCCGGCCAAGCCTGTGGTCGCTGGTGGGCGGCAAATTCGTCATCTCATCCATCCGCCTGGAGGACGCCAGCATCAACCTCACCAAGACCGGTCCGGCGGCGGAGTGGGGCCGCTGGAATTTCGCCTCGTTCATCGGCCCGTCGCTGCTGCGGAACACGCCCGCCATCCACGTGCGCAACAGCCGGATTCACTTCAAATTCGGAGACGAGAAGTCGGTCTTCTATCTGACCGAGACGGACCTGGACGTTTCGCCGCCCGGAGCCATCGGACGGGGCTGGAAGGTCGAATGCTCGGCCAAGCTGGCGCGCGCGGACCGCCCGGCCTGGGGTCTGGGTTCGTTCACGCTGGACGGCCGGTGGTTCGTCGCCCCGGAGCGCGTGGATATGGACGTGGAACTGGACCGCACCGGGCTGGGCGAACTGACGGCGCTGGTGCGGGGATCGAGCGGCAGCGTCCACGGAACGCTCTCCTCGCGCCTGCATTTCGGCGGTCCCATCCAGAACATCGGGATTCAGGGGCGGCTTCTCATCGAAGACATCCACCGTTGGGATCTCATGCCGCCCCAGGGGCAGGGCTGGCCGCTCGAAGTGCGCGGGAGGCTCGACCTGGTGGCGCAGCAACTGGAACTGCAGGCCGCCTCCCAGGGCAACGCGGCGCCGCTCGAGGTCCGCTTCCGCGCCAGCAATTACCTGACCCAGCCGCACTGGGGCGTGTCGCTGAACGGAAACCGGTTCCCGCTGGCGCCGCTGGTGGAATTGGCCCGCCACATGGGCGCCGAAATTCCCCCCAAGCTCGAGCTTGCGGGCACGGTGGATGGCGCCGTCGGCTATTCCGGCGAAGGCGGCTTTCAAGGCGAACTGGCGTTCCACGACGCCGCGCTCACCATCCCCAATTCTCCGCCCCTGCGTTTCGACCAGGCGTACCTGGTGGTGGGGCAGAACCATTTGCGTCTTTCGCCCGCGCTGGTGGGCACGGCCAACGACCAGGCGCGGATTGAGGCCGACTACGCCATGGACCGCGAGGTGCTGGACCTGTCGATCTCCGCCAGTTCCATGGACGTGTCCACGCTGCGCGCGCAAGTGGCGCTGGCTGCCGTGCCGTGGCTGGAACAGGTGCAGTCCGGCCGCTGGAGCGGGCAGTTGCACTACCGGTACCAGCCGCCAGCGTCTCCCCCGCCCCCGGTTGTGCGCGGGCGCGTGGGCACTACTGCCGCCGCCACCCAGCCCAAGCCGGGCTGGACCGGGAACCTAGAGGTGCGGGATGCCCAACTGGCCGTGCCCGGCCTGGCGGATCCGCTCCACCTGGCGTCAGCCCACGCCCAGATCGACGGCGCGCGGGTGGTGCTGGATCGCGTCGCAGCACGCTCCGGCAAACTGGCCTTCACCGGCGACTACCGCTATGAGCCCGCCGCGGCGCGCCCGCATCGCCTGCGTCTGCACGCCGCCCAAGTGGATGCCGCCGATCTGGAAGCCGCATTCGCGCCCACGCTGCGACGCAATACCGGGCTGCTGGCGCAGGCGTTGGGCCGCTCGCGTCTGCCCGAGTGGCTGCGCCATCGGGGAGTCGAAGGCACCCTGCAGATCGACGACCTGTCGCTCGACGGGCTGCACTTCGAAGGGCTCCACGCGCGCTTGTCGTGGGCGGCCGAGCGCCTGGCGCTGGACGGGATTCAGGCCACCATCGACCGCGCCTCTGTCTCCGGCCGCCTGGACGTGAACCTGCGCAGCGTGCTCCCATCCTACCGTCTCACCGCCAGGCTGAAAGGGCTGGACTATCTGAACGGCAAGCTGGACGCCGAAGGCGTGGTGGAGAGCTTCGGATCGGGCACGCAGTTGCTGACCAATCTGACCTCCGACGGCACGTTTTCGGGAGCCGGTTGGGACCTGGGCGCGCCGGAGCCATGTCGCGCCGTGGAAGGCGGCTTCCACCTCACGTGGGCGTCCTCCGGCCCGCGCATTCACCTGACCGACGTGAGCCTGCGCGACACCGAGGATACCTACACCGGCAACGGCGCCACCGGGGAGGACGGCCACGTGATCGTGCTGCTGACCAACGGGGCGCGCGAAATGCGGGTGAGTGGTCCGCTGGCCAGGCTGCGGGTGGAAGACGTGGTGAAGCCGTAAAGGCTCTGTCCAGAAGCAGTGTAGGTTTTCTTATTTTAGGTAAACATGGTATCTTTTACCTACGGAAAGCGTAATTAAAGGATCGTTGCCTGGCATGGGAGAGCTTTCGAATCAGCGGCTTGGGCGGTATATCAGCCGCGAAGTCGGCGGGGAAGTGGTGCGGGCCTTCGTTCCGCCGCCGCTACCTCCGGATCCTCCCGTACATTTCGATGCCCTCCAACTTCTCCTGGAACAGGCGAACCAGTCGCTGGGGAGACTCGATGGAATGGCCTCGATCCTGCCGGACCTGGATCTCTTCATTTACACCTACGTTCGAAAAGAGGCACTGCTGTCTTCGCAGATTGAAGGCACGCAATCGTCGCTGTCGGACCTGCTGCTCTTCGAAAACGACGAGGTCCCCGGCGCGCCGATGCAGGATGTGCAGGAAGTCTCGAACTACGTAGCCGCTTTGAAGCATGGGCTCGCGCGGCTGCGTGGCGGGTTTCCGCTGTCGCTGCGGCTCATTCGCGAGATTCACCGGGTGCTTCTCTCGCAGGGACGGGGCAGCGCGAAGGAGCCGGGAGAATTCCGGCGCACGCAGAACTGGATCGGCGGCACTCGCCCCGGAAATGCGGCCTTCGTTCCTCCGCCACCGGACCTTCTGATGGAGTGCATGGGCGCCCTGGAGAAGTTTCTTCACCAGGAGCGGACCGATCTGCCGCCACTCATCCGGGCCGGGCTGGTTCACGTCCAGTTCGAAAGCATCCACCCGTTTCTGGACGGCAACGGCAGGCTGGGCCGCTTGCTCATCACCTTCCTTCTGTGCGCCGCCGGGGCATTGAGGGAGCCGATTCTCTACCTGAGCCTGTTCTTCAAGACGAATCGCCAGACCTACTACGACCTCCTGATGAGGGTGCGCGAGACGGGAGACTGGGAGGCCTGGATGGAGTTCTTCCTGACAGGCGTGAGAGAAGCCGCCGATCAAGCCGTAAACTCGGCGCGGCGCATTCGCGGGTTGCTGGATTCCGACCGGAGAAAGCTCGAAGCGTTGGGGAGGCCGGCGGCGAGCGTGCTGCGCGTTTTCCAGCACGTGCAGACAACCCCGATCTTCTCGATTCAGACGGCCGTGCGGAAGACGGGCATCTCTTTTCCCACCGTGAATGCGTCCGTCGGCCACATGCGGAGACTCGGAGTGCTGCGCGAGATGACCGGCAAGCGGCGGCGCCGTCTGTTCGTCTACGATGCCTACTTGAAGATCCTGAACGAAGGAACCGAGCCGCTTCCCGGGTAGCCCGAGGCGCGGCCCCTACTTCTTCCAGTGCTCCTCGACCGTGGCCTGCAAGTCCGCCATGCGCCGGCGCAGCGTCTGCTCCCGCCGCGAGATCTGAAAGACGTAAGCAAACAGCACCCCGATGCCGATGCCGTAAGCGTAGAAAAGCCAGCTCAGGTTTTCCATCGTCAGATTCCTTGGTCGATCATTTCGTTGGTGCGGCGGACCAGGTCCTCGGCGGCGCGCTCCAGTTGCGCCACGCGCCGCCGCAGGCGCACCATCGAGCCCCACACCAGCAGCATGGCGCACATGCCGAAGAGCAGCGTGAACAGCATCTCCGGCGCCAGCCCGGAACCCGGGCCGCCGCCGATCACCGGCGCCGGGTGCTGCGTGCGGAAGATGCGGTTCGACAGGTAGATCAGCGGCACGTCCAGCATTCCCAGAATGCAGATGACGGCGCAGACCGTGGCGCGGACTTCCACGGGCGTCGCCCGGCGGATCAGCAGGTACGCCACATAGAGGAAGAAGAGCACGAAGGCGGAGGTGAGCTTGGCGTCCCAGGTCCACCAAATGCCCCACACGCGCCGGCCCCAGATCGAGCCCATGGCGATGTTGATGGCTTCGAATACCACCACTGTCTCGTTGGAAGCCACCGAGAGGTCGTCCCACTTGTGGTTGCGCGTCGCCAGGTAGAGAATGCTGGCGACGCCGCCCACGAAACAGGCCACGAAGGCGGTCATGGCGGCGGGCACGTGGAAATAGAAGATGCGCTGGATGATTCCCATGCTGCTCTCGGTGGGGACCCACACGAAGACCAGGTAGAGATGGACGATCATCGCCAGCGCCGCCGTGCCGCCCAGCCACAGCGGCACCGCCGGAGATCCGGTTGCGCGTTGCGTGCTCATGCTTTCGGTCTCACTTCAGCGCCTCGTTCAGCACCCGCGCCAGCCGGTCGCCGGCCTTTTCGATCTGCGTGCGGATCAGCGGATCGGCGGCCCGCTCGTAGGCGGCATCCAGGCGGATCGGGGTGGGGTTGGGACCCGGCACCGGCTTCACCGGCAGTTTCCCGTAGGTCACATCGATCGAGGCCTGGTGCGCTTCCTCGGCCCAGGATTCTACGGTTCCCTGCGACCATTTCCGGCGGTTCTTTTTCGCCTCTTTCAGCAGGCCCGGATAGAGCTCGTCTTCCTTGCCCATGCGGCCCAGCATACCGCTGTCCCAGGCGCTGTGCAGGTTGGTCTGGCGGCCGTCGAGGATGACATGCACTTCGTTGCCGCCTTTGTCCTTGTTATCCGAACAGTGAAGCGGCTGGTGCATGTCGCCGATGAAGTGCACCAGGAACATGAGAGCTTCCTTGCGCTGGCTGGGCGGCGTCGCAGCGTCCTTGAGCGCGGCGCGGAACGTGGCGATGGCCTGAATGACGCATCCGCCCTTGGGACAATCGCGGGCCATGTCGAGGTGCGGCTGGTCGATGGGGATGTCGATGAAATGCCAGGGGGCGGTTTCGGCGCGCTCGCGGCGGATGGAGTCGGCCCAACTGGAGATGGACACGATGGTCGCGCCGGGGCCCAGAATGGCGTCCACCTTGGCGCGAACCTTGGCGGAGAGCTGCGCCTGGGCGATGCGCGCCACCAGGTCGTGTCCCTCCGGTCCCCAGCAGAAGGCGGAGGCGGGCAGAAGGAATGCGGCCAAGACCGTGGCCAGAAATCTGCGCATAGATATCAAGACTATCACGGACCGGGTTGCAGCCTGGTGACCGGCTGGAACCAGGCCTGCCCGCCCGGTGTCTACTGGGCTGGAGGTGTTGTGTTCATCCGGCGCACCATCACTCTCGCTTTGGCTTTGGCGCTCCGCTCATCTTTGGCGATGGCGTGTTCGTGCGCCAATTCCACTCCCATACAGAGGACCAGCGGACGTTACAGCGACAGGGCCGTCTTCACGGCACGCGTCATTCAATTGATGTCGGAGGTCTACCACTTCAACGGCGTGCGAGCCTCCAGCAGGGTTCTCGCAGTCGTGCATCAACGCTACTGGGGACTTCCCTGGTATTGGCCGAAGATCGTAGTTCTGGACGGCAGCTACCCCTGCGATATCGTGATGAGGGAGGGTGAGGAGTATCTGGTTTCCGGGCGCCGTGAGCGATATGGAGTCCTCGATGTTGCCGTTTGCAGCCGGACCCAGCCTCTCAACACCGCTCAAGTCGATCTTCGCACGCTCGATGGTTCCCACTGCGCCGCTCCCGGAGGCACGCTTATCGGACACGCCTGGCAAGCCGGCGAGTCATGGGAGGGAACTTCTTCGGCTCGAAACGTCGTATTGACCTTCCGGGACGGGAACGGCAAGGCATACACCACCGAGACCGACGGCGAGGGGATCTACGAGATGCGCCATCTGCCTCCCGGTTCCTACATATTGGATTCGCACTTGGCCCCGGGCCGGTACGCAATCGGCGGCGGCAGAGCGACAAGCGGCGTGTGCACCGACTCTAGTGTCAGGCTGCGAACCTACGCTGTCACGGGGCGGTTGATCCCGGGGATCGATCGTTATGCCCAGGTGAACCTGCTCAGAACCCGGGGGACGTTGCCGGATGTTAAGGCCGCTACGCTCACCCCCGATGGCCGGTTCTATTTCGACGCCGTTCCGCCAGGAGACTATTACCTGGTGGCAACCGTCACTCTCGTGGGGCAGGGTGGTCTAGCTGCCGACGTTTACTATCCCGGCACGAGCAACCGAAAGAACGCGGTCGCGGTGCGGATCACCGGGCAACTGTCTGACAAGTCGTTCGACTTCGCCCCCTCGGCGCTTCCCTTGGTTCCCATTCCGGTCTTGGTGGAATCGCCGGACCCTTCCAACCCCGCTCCCGTGGTGATCCGCAGTCAGGATTCCGGCGGCATGATCCTGATGGAGTCTCAGGGGGTGACTGGAGTTCCCGAGTTCCCTCTCGGAGTTCGCGGCCAATCCTACCGAATCAGCGCATGCACATATCGAGACCCTCAAACGTACCTCCCGGATAGCCAGTCCGAAATCATTCCGGCTACGGCCGCGCCCGGGATGAAGGCCGTTCATCTATCTCTCACCGCCCGCCAGCAGGCGAGCGAAAGTAGCCGAAGGCCCTGAAGCGCTTCCGGAAAGCCCGGACACAGATCCAGGCGGAGGGTGTGCCCAGGAACACGCAGAGCATCCCGTGCACCCGATTCAGCGCGGTGAGCAACACGCAGGCGAGGAGGAAGCCTGCGACCGCGACAGCCACTGCAAACCCCCTGGCGGCCGTGTGCCGGTTGCGCAGGTGCGCCAGCGCCCCTCCCGCAACTCCCGCCAGCAGCCCGAAAAAACCGTACGATACGGCCGTGATCGGGCACAATAGCACCGTGGCCTTGGCGACTTCCCACTGATTCGGAATGGCATTCCAGATCGACCGGGCGAGCGGCTCCATGGCAATGCCGGTGCCCGGGGTAATGCCGGTGTACGGGTCGTTGGTGCCCGTCCCGCTGAAGAGCGCGATCAGGAAGCCGGAAATCACGGTGACCAGCACGGCGTTGAGCACGCCCGCTTTCAGAATCAAGGCGAATGGCCAATCCGGCCGGCCGGCGGTTTGCTGTTCCATACCGGTTCCGACACCGGTTGGAGCGGCCGGGTTCCCGGTCTTCCGGCGAGAACATTCCCCGCTGGCCCGCGCAACCTGCGTTTCATCCGATACAATGGCTGCTGTGGAGACTCAGATACAAGAAACCGGACCCAGCCTGTGGAAACGCCTTTGGAACCGCTATCACGAGGTCACACAGGACGTCACGCGGGGGTTCATCGCGGAATGGACGGTCACCATCATTCTGCTGCTATTCGCCACCACCACGCTGGTGCAGGCGTTCGTGATCCCCAGCGCGTCCATGGAGGACTCCCTGCTCATCGGGGACCATGTGCTGGTGGACAAGCTGACGTATTCGCCCTCGGGCGCGATTTCCAGCCACATTCTGCCCTACCGCGACGTCAAGCGCGGGGACATCATCGTTTTCCGCTATCCGGAGAATATCAAGGAAGACTACGTGAAGCGCGCCATCGGGATCCCTGGCGACCACATCCGGCTGGTGAACAAGCGGCTCATCCTCAACGGGCACCCGGTCGACGAGCCGTACGTAAAACACGTGACGAGCTACATCGACCAGTACCGCGACAATTTTCCATCCACCCCCAACACGTCTCTCCCCGAAAAGGCGCGGGAAATGCTCGACAACAACGTGGTGAACGGCGAACTGGTGGTGCCGCCCGACAAGGTTTTCGCCATGGGCGACAATCGCGACGACTCGCTCGACAGCCGCTACTGGGGCTTCGTGCCCCGCGAGAACATCGAAGGCACGCCGCTGATCATCTACTGGTCCTTCGAAGCCCCGACCGCCGACCTGACCAACGGCAACATCGGTTTCGACCATATCGTTGACGTGGTGACGCACTTCTTCACCAAGACGCGCTGGACCAGGACGTTCAAGCTGATTCACGGGTACGGTTTGAAGTAGAGAGTTCAGTCCGTGGTCCCCGGTGCGCCCGGGCCCCGCGAATGGCTGGCGGGCGCCTCCATGTGTTACTTTCAAAGATCGGGTTCGTAGACAAGCCGCGGCTTCCGCCCGCCCGCTGTCCGGCTCGAATCGAGGTCATCTCCATGTCGAAGAAATCGGAACATACCCACCCCGTACCCGTGATCGCCGAGGGCTCGACGGTCGGCGTCATCGGCGCCGGCGTGATGGGGCAGACGCTGCTGCGCGGACTGCTCTCCGGCAAGCTGATCGCGCACGACCGCGTGTGGGCGGGCGATAAGAACCCGGCCACCTGCGAAGCCGCCTCCGAGGCGCTCGGCATCCCGGTGGAATCGGACTTCCAGGCGCGCGTGCCCGGCGCCGATCTGATTCTGCTGTGCGTCAAGCCGAACGACGCGCCGGTGGTGCTGGCCACGCTGCGAAACGCCGGACTGCGGCGCGAGACGCTGCTGATATCGATCCTGGCCGGGGTGGGCACCGACCGGCTGGAGTCGCTGCTCGGCACCGAGAATCCGGTGGTGCGGGCCATGCCCAACACGCCCGCGGTGGTGGGCGAAGGCATGACCGTGGTCTGCCGGGGACGCTACGCCACGCCGGCGGACCTGCATCGCGCGCAGGCCATTTTCGAAGGCGTGGGCCGGTGCCTGGCGGTCGACGAGATTCACTTTAATGCGGTCACGGCGCTAAGCGGCTGCGGGCCGGGCTACCAGTTTCTCATCATGGAAGCGCTGGCGGACGCCGGAGTGCGGGTGGGGCTGCCGCGGCAGCTCGCCCTGACCCTGGTGGCGCAGACGGCGCTGGGAGCGGCGCGCATGGTGCTCACCACCGGGCGCCACCCGGCCGCGCTGCGCGACGACGTCACCACGCCGGCCGGCTGCACCATCGCCGGCTTGCTGATGCTCGAGGACGGGCGCATCCGCTCGGTGCTGGCGCGGGCCGTGGAAGAGGCCACCAAGACCTCCGCGCATCTCGGCGTCGGTCCCACCAAGATCTCCGAAAGCGGCGGCGGCCAGCGCTCCGGCCACTAAGGGAGCGCCATGCCTGGAGCCGAATCGCAGGGGACCGCCGCAGACCTGATCCGAATTGAAGACCGTTGGGGCGCCCACAACTACCGCCCGCTGGACGTGGTGGTGGAGCGCGCCGCGGGCGTGTGGGTGCATGCCGTCGACGGGCGCCGTTATCTCGATTGCCTGAGCGCGTACTCGGCCCTCAACCAGGGCCACTGCCATCCGCGCATCGTGGCTGCGCTCGTCGAGCAGGCGTCGCGCGTGACGCTGACTTCGCGGGCGTTCCGCAACGACCAGTTGCCGCTGTTCTGCTCGGAACTCGCGGCCGTGTGCGGCATGGAGATGGTGCTGCCGATGAATACGGGCGCCGAGGCCGTGGAGAGCGCCATCAAGGCGGTGCGGCGCTGGGGTTACGCCCACAAGCACATCCCGCGCGACGAGGCCGAGATCGTGGTCTGCGAGAACAATTTCCACGGCCGCACGACCACCATCAGCGGGTTTTCCAGCGAACCCCTCTACCGCGACGGCTTCGGCCCCTTCACGCCGGGTTTCGTGAGCGTGCCGTTCGGCGACATCGACGCGCTGGAAGCCGCCATCACGCCGCGCACCTGCGCGCTGCTGATCGAGCCTATCCAGTGCGAGGCGGGCATCCTCATTCCGCCCGACGGCTATCTGCGGGAGGCGTCCGAGTTGTGCGCCCGGGAGCGGGTGCTGCTGGTGGCCGACGAGATCCAGACCGGCCTCGGCCGCACCGGCATGATGTTCGCCTGCCAGCACGACGGCGTGCAGCCCGACGTGTACGTGCTTGGGAAAGCGCTCTCGGGCGGCGTGTACCCGGTCTCGGCGGTGGTCTCGTCCAGCGAGGTCCTGGGCGTGTTCCGGCCCGGCAGCCACGGCAGCACCTATGGCGGCAATCCGCTGGCATGCGCGGCGGCGCGCGCGGCGCTGCGCGTGATCGAAGAGGAGCGGCTGGCGGATCGCTCGGCCGAGTTGGGCGCGTGGCTGCTCTACGAGTTGAAGAAGCTGCGCCATCCGCACATCAAGGCAATCCGCGGACGCGGGCTGCTGATTGGCATCGAGTTGCTGGTGCCGGCGCGTTCCTACTGCGAGCGGCTGAAGGACTTGGGGCTGCTGTGCAAGGAGACGCACGATTTCGTGATTCGCCTCGCTCCCCCGCTGATCATCTCCGAAGAGGATCTGGCGTGGGCTGCCGGGCAGGTGCGCAAGGCGTTCGAGGGATAGCGGCGCGCGGGGTGGCCCGGCGGTTGCTTCCGGCGCGGTTTCACCGCCAGCGCGCCGCCTGTTGCAGCAGGGCCTGGTTGCGCGGGGAGGGTTCCAACTCGAGGAACCCGTCTTCGCCGCCGACCGGATTGGCGAGGTCAAATCCCCGGTAGAAGCCGGCGACGTCGGCCCATCGGATCCGGCTCTCATCGCCTTCGATCCACCACACCGGCGACGGTTTCTCCTGAATCAGGCGGCTGGAGATCCACACCCGGCCGCCCCGGCCCCAGACAGCCAGCATGGCTGCGGATATGGAAGATCTCCAGCTTACGGCATTCGCGGCGCCCGCCGCCACTCCGGTCAGCATATTCAGGCGGAACCGGCTGGCCGGATGAAACGGCCGGCTATCCACAAAACGCAGCCCATCGTCCTGAAAGGAGGGAACCAGAATCAGGTCGTTCGCGGCGGCCTGCCGATTGACGCTCTCCAGCCGCGCGATGGTGTTCGCCTCTCCGGGCTCGGCCCGGAAGCGCCACATCGCCCAGGAATTGGCCGCCAGCATGGCGCCCATGAACAGCAGGAGAACGATCCGGCTGGCACGCGCCAGAGGCTCTCTGGCGAGAACCAATCCGATGGCGGCAAACAGCAGCGGGAAGATTCCGAGGTAACGCTCGGGAGGCGACGGGTCAAATAGAAACGCCGCGAAAACGACGATGGGAACCGAGACGGCGCCGAGACACACCAGCATGCGGCGGCCCCAGTCGGAAGTACGCAGCCGCAAGGCCAGGACGGCGAGAACCAGATAGACCGCCACCAGCTTCCAGACGGCGCGGGCGATATCCGCCAGCCCGACGCGATCCCCGGGAGCAGGCAGCAGAACGCGTTTCAACACGGAGTTGTCGGCTCCCAGCAGGAAGAAGCCGCGGGGGATGGCGAACAGCATCCGGGCAAGTCCGCGGGTCGGACGGATCCCGTACCGCGAGGTTTCCACCCACTGCCGGAATTGGCCCACCGTGCGGATCTGGTGGAATGCCATGACGGGGAGATAGACCGCGGCCACCACTCCAGCCGCTGCCAGGCACGCGGCCGCCAGCAGCCGCCAGCGCGCCGCCAGGCTTGGCTGGGTGGTCTGGTCCCGCCACAGGAGCGCGAAGCACAAATACCCCGGCACCGGCAGAACGAAGGGAAACCAGATGGCCACCGAAAGCCCCAGCAACAGGCCCGCGGCCAGCGCCCGCGCGAGCGCCGCGCGTCCCGTCTGGAGCGCGGTATAGAGATAATAGAACGCCGCGACCTGGCAGCCGATTCCAGCCGAATAGGCGCACCCGGCGAGTTTGAAGTTCATCACCGCGTGGGTCGAAACGAAGCCAATCGTCACCAGGGCGGCGACGCCGGCGCGTCCCGACAGGCGCGCGGCAAGAAGATAAAGAAACACGGTCGCGAGCAATCCGCCCGCGATGCTCCAGACAATCAGTGAAGCGGCTGCCGCAAAAACCCGGTTTCCGTCGAAGAGAGCTGCCAGCGGGCCTCCGAAGCAGATGTAGACAAGGTAGCCCATGGGCCGCCACAGGGCGTGCCCGAAATCCCAGAAGGGATCGCGCGCCGGGTCCATGGTCCCCGTCCGGTGGTCCAGGATGTGCTTGGCGTAGTTGAAGGAATCGATGTAGGAATCGGGGCGGGTGAGCAGCAGTGTAAGGAGGTAGAAGCCGATTGCCAGGGCCAGCCATCGCCGCCAATCCCGGGGCAGCAAGTACTGCGGCGATTCCACGGCTACTCCGCCGGCCGCGCGGCCGGATGGGTGGTGGGGACGGAAGCGCTGCGTTCCGTCTCCTGGATGGCGACCCACCGGGATACCTCGGCTTCAATGGCCTGCTTCCACAGAAGATAGCCCTGACCGCTCAAATGGATACCGTCCACCACGAACTCCTTGCCGACCACCCCGTCGCGGAGGAAAGCGGGACGCAGGTCGATATAACGCAGCCGGTCGCCGTCCGCCAGGGCGGCCAGGCCCCGATTCACCGGCTCGCTCCAGCGATTGAATTTGGGAGCCGAGGTGGGAAGCAGGCTTTCGAGGTAAACCACCGTGTCGGGAGAAGCCTGGCGGATCGCGCGGACAATCGCGCGGCAATTGTCCACCGTCTGCGCGGGCGTGTACCCCAGGGCCTGCGGGTCGTTGTCGCCCACCATCAGGAAGACCGCCAGCGGACGCATGGCCCCCACGCCGGGGGAACGCTCGAGAACATCCAAGCTGGTTTCGCCGCCAATGCCGCGGTTCAGGATGATGCCGCGGTTTCCCAGCAGCTCGCGCCACTCGCAATTGGCCACCAGGCTGTCTCCCAGGAAGACGATGGGGCGCGGATGGATCTCCACCGACAGTAGTTCGTACAAGGACTGGCGCTGCATGTACACCGGGTCGCGAAGGCCGGCGGGCTGGTGGGTCAGGTACGACTTGAGGTATGTCAAACCGCCGCGGCCCTGAATCACATAGGCCACGCCAGCCAGTGCCGCCACGTTCATCAACACGGAAGCGGCGATGAAGAGCCGCTTCCAGGGTAGACCCTTACGGCTGGCTCGTGGATTTGCCGCGGAACTGGAAGACGCCATGTAAGTCGCCGGATTCGGCGTGCCAAGGGTATGGTAACACATGCACTTTGCACCAAACCTGGGGGCGTTTCATGCATTACCAAGCGCCGCCGGGCGAGGCTGGGCCGCGGCACGACGGCGTTCGGTGCGCCGGGCATGCCCGTCTCCCGGAGCCTCTCGAACCTGCCGATCGCCTGAACCTGTTCGGCGGGGCGTGGTAAATTGTGAGTGAAATGCGGATTTTCCTTCCATCCGGATCGGGCGCCCTGCTTGCCGCTCTCTTGACCGCGGTCCTTTGCCAGGGCGTATCGGGTCAAGACGAGCAGAAAAAGGACGCGCCAGTCCGCGAAGCGACCGGCATCCCTCCGCGAACGGCTCCCTCCGAGTACCAGGCGCATGCCCAGGCAGGCGCTGTTACGCTCGCGGCAGAGTTCACCAGGCACTCCATCGCCACCCTGCAAGCGACCCTCTCGACGGAGGACTTCGTGGTGGTCGAAGTGGGGTTATTCGGCTTTCCCGACGCGCACGTCAAGGTCAACCACGAGGATTTTTCGCTTCGCATCAACGGGAAGAGGCTGCCCTTACACGCCCAGCCGTACGGGTTGGTGTTGGAGAGCCTGAAGGATCCCGAATGGATCCCGCCCGAGCCCCCCGGCGGGAAGTCGAAGACCGGCATCAGCACGGATGGTGGAAATGGCCAGGGCGCCAGCAGCGATCCGCCGGTGGTGCCCAAGATGCCATTCGAACTGGTGCGCGTGATGCAGCAGCGCGTTCAAAAGGCCGCCCTGCCCGAAGGAGATCGCGCGCTCCCCGTGGCGGGGCTGATCTTCTTCGAATACCACGGCAGGCCCACCGGCATCCATTCGATCGACCTGATTTACGATGGCCCCACCGGCAAGGCGGTCCTGCCGCTTCATCCATAGCCGCGGCGCCAGCGTGCGAATCGCCCCTGACGGGCGGCGCGCTCACATGGCTTTTTCTCTAAGCGCCCGCAGCTTGACCCATGACTCGGCGCGCGCCTTCCGATTGGCTTCCGCCGCATCCGGCTGCGCTCCGGCCCGCATGAACCCGTGGGCTGCGCCGTCGTAGGTTACCGGATCGAAGAACTTGCCCGCCGCCTTCATCTGTTCCTGGGTGGCCGGAAGGGTTCCGTTGATGCGCGCGTCGGCGCCCGCGTAGAAACCATAAACCGGGGCCTGGATGTTGGGAATGGCTTCCGCCGCCGGGCCGCCGCCGTAGAACACGAAGGCCGCCGACAGGTCCTTGCGGTTGGTGGCGAAACGGAACGCCTGGCTGCCGCCCCAGGAAAAGCCCACCACGCAAACCTTCCCGTTGGAACCGGGAAGCTTCTTGCAATAGTCGGCTACGGCGTTGAGATCCGCCGTGACCTGGTCGGGCGGCAGCTTTTGGATAGCCTGGCCCACTTCGGCCGGCGGAAAATCCTTGGTGCGTCCACCGCCGGGCGCCATGCCCGAGAGCAGGTCGGGAGCGACCGCCACGAAGCCGGCCGCCGCGAACTCATCGGTGACGCTCTCCACCCAGTCCGTCATTCCGAAGATCTCGTGGATGACGACGATGGCAGGCGCCTTGGCCTGTCCCTGCGGATAAGCGACAAACGACTCCAGGCTTCTGCCGTCGTGTTTCAGGGTTACCCACTCGCGCCGCCGCGGCGACTTGTCGACCGCCTGGCGCGCCCAATCCTGCGCGCCCAGCGAGGACGCGGCCCAGCCGGCCGCCGCCATGCCCGTTGCACTTCGTTTCATGAACCGTCTCCTTGTGACTGTCTGCATTTCGGTTGTGCTCCTGTTCCGATATTCTCGATCCTGGCGTGCCGCCAGCGCAAGACGAATAGCGATTACCAGCCGGCGATACCCGAAAAGGGGCGGAGGTGCGCCAATCGGCAGATGCGCTGTGTTCAGGTGGCCAGGAGATCGGGAACCCGCCGCAGGCAGATTATAAGCTGGGCGTGGAGATCGAGATCTATGCGCGCGAAACCGGCCGCGGCGAGCCGTTCCGCCTCCGCGGCATTTCCCAGCGCAGCCACCACGAATGGAAGCACATAATCCTGCTGCGGATGGTGAACCCGGTACCCAAACGAAGGGGTTGCAATCTGCCGCCGCAGTTCCTCCTCAATCGCTTGCAAGCTCTGGACCCTTGCGAGCCACGCGGCGAGCACAGGCAATTCCGCATCGAGGAACGACGCCAGGGTGCTCTCAAATTCACCGGCAAGCACGATGACCTTTCTGAAGTTCATGCCGCCCCCGCTAAAGGACCGGGCATACGACTCTGGCCATTCAAACACAGTCGGGTGCGCGGACTTGAAGGTCCGGTGGTACTGCAGACGAGATCCGGCCACGAGCGGAACGAAGCTCAACGAGTAGCCCCAGGCCATGACCGCGCTTGCGCCCTTCAGCAGATAGAACCCTACGACTCGTCGCATCGGGGTGGCACCCTCCTCCACCCAAAAGTAGTCGCCGCGCCACGTCACTCCAAGATGGCTGAGGCGCGGGGAAACGAGTTCATCGAGCCTTCGCTTGAGATTCTGTCCGGAAATCTCGATCCGTTCCATTTACCCGCCCCCGCAGCATTTCTTGTACTTGCGGCCGCTGCCGCACGGGCAGGGATCGTTGCGGCCCACCCTGGCCGGCTCGGCTTTGCGGACCGCCGCCGGCTCGGGCTCCCGCTGCTGCGCCGCCAGTCTCGCGATCGGCTCCCGGCTGTGCAGGAAGAAGCGCTTCAACCCCGCGCAGAGGTAGTTGAGACCGGGCTCGCCGTCGGGCGTCCGGATGAAGCGGTACTTGGGGCATCCGCCGTGGCACATGGCCAGCACTTCGCAATCGCGGCAGAAACGCGGCAGGGAGTCGCGCTTGGCCGCGCCGAAGGCCCGTTGGGCCGGGCTGTCCAGCAGCTCGCCGAGTGGCGTCTCGCGAAGGTTGCCCAAACGGTGCTGGCGGTCGACATAGTGGTCGCAGGGGAAGAAGTCGCCGTTGTGTTCGACCACCGGGACCTGGCCGCAGGTTTCGCGAAAAACGCACAGCGAGTGCTCCATGCCGAGGGCCGGCCGGGCAGCCTCCTCAAAAGTCTGAACCGCTATCCGGCCGGTGTCCCGCGCGATCCATTCGTCGAAAATCCTGCACAGAAGCGCTCCATAGTCCTCCGCGGACGGCGTGTACGGGCCTACTCCGCCGGCACTCTCGGGCGCCTGCTCCACCGCCGGAAGAAAGCCCAGGTAGCCGGCTCCGATTTCGCGGAAGAACCGGTAGACAGTGAGCGGATGGCGGACGTTCAGGCTGTGCACCACGCACACGATGTCGGTGCGGACCTCGTGCTTGCGCAGCAGGCCGTGGCCGCGCATCGCCTGGCGGTGCGTGGGCTGGCCGCCCCTGGTCACGCGATACGGGTCGTGCAGTTCCGCCGGGCCGTCCAGGCTGAGCCCCACGCTGAAATCCTCGGCCGCGAGAAACCGGCACCATTGCTCATCCAGCAGAACGCCGTTGGTTTGAATGCCGTTGCGGATGCGCCAGCCGGCGGGCCGGTGCTTGCGCTGAAGCTCGACGGCCTTCCGGAAGTAGTCCACGCCCAGGGTGGTGGGCTCGCCGCCATGCCACGAGAAGTCAACCTCCGGCCCGGGCGCGGCCTCGATGTGCTGGACGATGTACTCTTCCAGCAGGCTCTCCGGCATGCGGAATTCGCGGGTATCGGGATACAGGCTCCGCTTGTCCCGGTAATAGCAGTATTGGCAATCCAGATTGCAGATCGCCCCGGCCGGTTTGACGAAGACCTGAAACTCCCGGCTTACCTTACCCACCGCGCACCCTCACAGCCTGGTCAGCGTCACCTGGACCACGTCGTTCTCGCGCAGGGAAATGTCCCTGGTAAACAAGCCGCCGGGGTGTTTCAGCACCACCTGCTCCACCGGCGCCCCGCTGGCGCCTTGCCGCAGCGCCTCGGCCTGGGCGCGCGTGAGCTGATCCGGCGCTCCCATGTCGAGATACATGGTGTAGGCATCGTTCACGCGGTAGCCCGTCCGATAGACCCGCAACGCGTAGGTTCCCTGCGGCAGGTTAGCGATGCGCAGCGAAGCGGGAGCGGCCGGCTGAGCGGGCAGTTCCCGCTTGTAGAAAACCTGGTCGTTCACGCCCGCCGGCGGCGCCACCGGCGTGAAGTTCCAGACCAGCGCCTGAACACCGCCGGAGGCGTCCCGGCACACCCACGACGAATCGTCGGCATTCACCAGTTCCTCGGGCCCCAGCCGGCTCAGGAACTGGAACGCGTGGTAGGCCGGTTTGCGAATGCCCTGGTAGTTCAAGAGCCCGAAGCCGCCGTGAAAAGGCGTCATGCGCGGGCCGTTCTCCTCGAAGATATCGGTGAAGACCCAGTAGGAGAGCGAATCGACCGACTCCTGCGCGCCCTTGATCTTGTCGAGGATAAACGCCGCCTGGTGATACTGATCGTGCACGTAGTCGGTGGGGGTGTAGGCCGAGCTCCATTCGGTGAAGTGCAGTTCCAGATTGGGCAGCGGAGACTTGCGGATCAGCTCGCGGGAATGCAGCATGCGCCCGCGCACCGCCGCGGGATCGGTGTCGAGCACCGTGCCGCGCGCGCCGGTCTCGTCGAAGAAACCTTCTTTCACGCCGTAGGCATGCGTGGAAATGAAATCGAGCGGCACGCCATCGCGCACGCAGTACTTCAGCAGCTCTTCCTCGAACCGGTAAGGGATCGCCGAAGCCGGCCCGCCGACCCGGTAATCCTTGGAGACGCTCTTCACCGCCTCCGCCGCGGACTTGTAGAGCTTCAGGTACTCGGCCAGGTCGGCGCTCCAGAACGGCTCGATGTCGGGCTCGTTCCAGACTTCGAAGTACCAGGTCTTCACTTCGGCGTCGCCGTAGCGCTCGCGGAAGTGGCGCACCAGCGCGCCCACCAGCGCGCCCCACTTGTCGTAGGACTTAGGGGGCGTGATGTTGCCATGCCACCAGAAGACGGTCTTATCGCCGCTGGCCATGTCGTGGGGCATGAAGGCCAGTTCGACGAAGGGCTTCAACCCGATCTTGAGCAGGTAGTCGTACAGCTTGTCGATGTACTGCCAGTTATAGAGGGGATTGCCGTTGGCCTGCTCCCGGTAGACGCCCATGTCGTCGTGCAGCAGGCCATGCATGCGAATGTAGCGGAAGCCGATCTCACGCTCGACCAGCGCGAGTTGCTCCTGCCAGTCGGCGCGCAATCCTTCGTTGGCGCGGCCGGCGCCGATGCACTGCTTCCACACCGTGCTGTGCGGCCCGCGCACCTTCGAGAAGTCCACCGCGATCAAGCGCGCGGGTTTGCCGCCCGCGGCGGGCTGAGCGGACAGGACGCCCGCCAGACCGAAGAGAAACGTGGGAAGGAAGATCGACGCAAGCTTCACGTGAGGCACCCGCTTTCGAAATACTCGGCGACTTCCCAGCATACCAGGACCGGCCGGGGCCGGCATCGGGGCCTGCCAACAAAACTCGATCGCCCTGCTAAACTGGAATTAGTGGAGACTCAGAACCCCGAACCGGAATCTTCCGAAGTGCCACCCGAAGACAGCGTTTCCGTGGAGAGTCCGGAGGGGCAGTTAATCCGGCTGACCGAGTTGGCCGCGGACCGCGATCGACTGGCGGCCGAAGCGGCGGACCTGCGGGACCGCCTGCAGCGCACGCTCGCGGAGTTCGCTAATGCCCGCCGCCGCGCCGAACGCGAGCGCTCCGATTTCGTGCAGTTCGCCGCCATGGACCTGGTGAAGGAGATCCTTCCCATTTTGGACGATTTTGAACGCGCCTTGAAAGTGGAGACCGCCGACCGGGATTATGCCAAGGGCGTCGAGCTGATCTACCAGCGGCTGTTGGAGACGCTTCGCAAGATGGGGCTGGAGCCCATTCGGACCGAAGGCTGCGCGTTCGATCCCAACCTGCACCAGGCCGTGGAGCGGGCGGCCGACGCCGAAGCCGAGGACCAGGCGATCCTGGGCGAGTTTCAGCGCGGATACAATTTCAAGGGCAGGCTTCTCAGGCCCGCGATGGTTAAGGTCGCGGTCCGGCCGTAATCCGAATCCAGTGGAAAAACGAGATTATTACGAAGTTCTGGGTGTTGGCAGGGAAGCGGGCGACGCGGACATCAAGAGCGCCTACCGCAAGCTGGCGCTGCAGTACCACCCCGACCGCAACCCCGACGATCCCGATGCGGAGGAGCGGTTCAAGGAAGCCTCCGAGGCCTACAGCGTGCTCAGCGACCGGCAGAAACGGGAGGCCTACGACCGCTTCGGCCACGCCGGCCTGCAGGGCGGCGGCGCGGCTCCCGGCGGATTCAGTCCCGACACCTTCGCCGATTTCAGCGACATCCTGGGCGACTTCTTCGGTTTCGGCGATCTCTTCGGCGGCGGCGGGCGGCGGCGCGGCCGCGGGCAGCGCGGCGACGATGTCCGCTACGACCTGGAAATCAGCTTCGAGGAGGCGGTCTTCGGCATGGGCGCCGACATCCAGGTGCCGCGCCTGGAAACCTGCGACCGCTGCGGCGGGTCGGGCGCCGAACCCGGCAGCGGAACGAGCACCTGCCCCACCTGCCATGGACGCCGCGAGGTTCTCTATCAGCAGGGCTTCCTCTCGGTCCGGCGCACCTGCGGAACGTGCGGCGGGGCGGGCCAGATCGTCCGCAATCCTTGCAGCGCGTGCCGCGGCCAGGCTTACCGCCAGGTGCAACGCAAGCTCAAGGTCAACGTTCCGCCGGGCGTGAGCGACGGCACCCGTCTGCGCGTGGCCAACGAAGGCCAGCCGGGCTCCAACGGCGGACCGCCGGGCGACCTCTACGTGTTTCTCAAGGTCCGCGAACACCCCTTTTTCGAGCGCCGCGAGAACGACCTGCACTGCACCATCCCGATCAACCTGGCGCAGGCCGCCCTGGGCGCCGAGATCGACGTCCCCACCCTGGGCCAGCCCACCAGGCTCAGGATACCGGAAGGCACGGCCAACGGCACCCAGTTCCGCCTGCGCAACAGGGGCGTGGTAGCCCTGAACGGCGGGAGCCGCGGCGACATCTACGTACACATCGAAATCCGCATTCCGTCCAAACTGACGCGCGAGCAGCGCAAGTTGTTCGAGCAGTTGCGCATCACGCTCCCGGTGGATAATGCGCCGGTCGAGAAGGGTCTCTTCGACAAGGTGAAAGACTACTTCGCGTAGGGGACGCCCGCGCACCGCCCGGCAAGACTGCCTCCGCCGGCGGCGGTTCCGCGGGCCGTCGCCGGTTCCCCAAGTCCAGGGCAGACGCCCTGGGTTACCGGGCCGAGGGACTAGGCTGCGTGCGGCGCATCAGGCAGCCGTCGGCTCCGTCTTCGTAGTACCCGCGCAGGATCCGGATCCGGATGAATCCGTACTTTTCATAGAATTCCCGGGCTGCGGTATTTGTCAGCCGGACCATCAGGGACAGGTGCGCGACCCCGCGCCGGCGCAAGCGGCGCAACGTGCTCTCCAGCAAGGCGGACGCGGCGCCCTGGCGGCGCTCGGGAGGATCCACGGCGATGGAGACGAGTTCCGCGCGGTCCCCTTTCGTGCAGGCGAGGCTATACCCGCAAACGCGGCCCTTCTTCTCGGCCACCAGGAACAGTCCCCGGCAGGCGCGGAGATACTCTGCAAACAGTTTGCGATCGTAGGCATGGTCTCCGAAACTGGCGTGTTCCACGCGCAGGAGCGCCTCCAGGTCGCGCTGACGCATGAGGCGGATGTGGTATGGGGCGCGCATTCCGTTACCCTCCATTCTGGACTACCTGGAAGCTCCCCGAAAGCCTTGGCCCGGAAAGCGCGGAGGCGGAACGCCGAGCGGCTTGACAAAGATTTCAGACTCCCCCATACTGAAATCAAGATGCAACTGAGTGTCAACAAGGATCGCGCGGAGGCACACTTCGCAACCCTCGTCGATCTTCACCGGGGCGATGCGGCGGTGCTCGACCGGATCGACCTGCCGGGAGACGACGCCCGCCGTCTGATGGAACTTGGCTTTCTTCCGGGCGCCACCGTCGTCGCGGGCCGGTGCGCACCGGGCGGCGATCCGCGCGTCTTTCAGGTGGACGGCTCGGAGATCGCGTTGCGGCGCGAGACCGCCAGACGGCTCAAGGTCCGCTCCACGAGGACAGCCGCCAAATAACCGATGAGCGAGTGCAGCGATTGCCGGACGTGCGCCACGGCTCCCGAGCCGGAGTTCACGGGACCGGCTGCGCGCCCCAAGCCGGTGGCGCTGATCGGACCTCCCAATTCCGGCAAGACGACGCTGTTCAACCGTTTGACGGGCTTGCGGCAAAAGGTGGCTAACTTTCCCGGGGTCACCGTGGAGCAACACTCCGGCATGGCCGAACTGCCGGATGGCCGCACGGCGCGCATCATCGACCTGCCGGGCGTTTACAGCCTGTCCCCGCGCTCGGAAGACGAACGGATCGCGCACGATGTGCTCACCGGAGCGCTTCCCGGGACGGAGAAGCCCGAAGCCATTTTGCTGGTGCTCGATTCCACCAATCTGCATCGCCACCTTATGCTGGCGGCGCCCATCCTGTCGCTGGGCGTGCCCACGCTGGTCATCCTGAACATGGCCGACGACCTGCGCAGTCGCGGCGGCCACCTGGATCTTCCCGCTCTGGCGGCGCAACTGGGCGCTCCGGTGGCGCTCATCAGCGCGCGCCAGGGCGAAGGTCTGGAGCCGGTCTGGGAGTTCCTGGCGGGCGCCATGCTGAAACCGGAGCCCACCGAACTTCCGGTGCTCCAGGACGTGCCCAAGTGCCGCCAGTGGGCCGGCCGCATGGGCGCTCACGCCAAGTATCGTCCGCCGGCCCCGCCCAAGTGGACGCGCCGCCTGGACTCCGTGTTTCTGCACCCCGTCGGCGGCCCGCTGGTGTTCGCGGCGGTGGTGCTGCTGGTGTTCCAGACCGTCTTCAGCTACGCCAAGCCGCTGATGGACGGCGTCACCTGGCTGTTCGAGACCTCCGGCAACTGGTTTGCAAGTCTGCTCCCGTGGCCGCTACTGCATTCGCTGGTCGAGGTGGTGTGGGTCAAGGGCGCCGGATCGGTGATCGTCTTCCTGCCGCAGGTGCTGATGCTGTACCTGTTCATCGGAATACTGGAGGACTCGGGCTACCTGGCGCGCGCCGCGCTGATTGCCGACCGCACCATGGCACGCGTCGGGTTGCAGGGGAAATCGTTCATCCCGCTGCTCTCGGCGTATGCCTGCGCGGTGCCCGCCATCATGGCCACGCGCACCATCGAGAACAAGCGCGACCGCTTCGCCACGATTCTGATCGCTCCCTTCATGACCTGTTCGGCGCGGCTGCCGGTCTACCTGCTGATCATCGCCGCGTTCATCCCCGACCGCCCGGTTCTGGGCGCGTTTCTCTCGATGCAGACCGCGGCGATGCTGGGCCTGTATCTTCTCGGTTTTCTGGCCGCGGTGGGCACGGCGCGGATTCTGAAGTCGTCGGTACTGAAGAGCGGCCGTACGCCGTTTCTGCTGGAGATGCCGTCGTACCGCTGGCCCACGTTCCAATCCATCGGCCTGCGGCTGGTGGATCGCGGCAAGGTGTTTCTGCGCCGGGTGGGCACGGTGATTCTGGTGGTGACGGCCATTCTCTTCGTGCTCACCAAGATCCCGCTGGTTCACGGCGCCGCGCCGCCCATCGAGAACAGCCTGGCCGGCACCATCGGCCGCACCATCGAACCGGTCATCCGGCCGCTGGGCTTCAACTGGAAGATCGGGATCGGGCTGATCACCTCGCTGGCCTCGCGCGAGACCATCATCAGCTCGCTGGGGAGCATTTACGGCATGGACGAGACCAACAAGGCCGGGTTGCGGGCTGCGCTGCGGCGCGATCTCACTCCCGGCGGCGCCCTCGCCCTGATGATCTTTTTCGCCTTCGCCATGCAGTGCATCTCCACCATCGCCGTGGTGCGCCGGGAAACCGGCGGATGGAAGTGGCCCGCGCTGCAATTCGCCTACATGAGCGTGCTCGCCTACGTGGGAGCCTTCGCCGCGTTTCACATCGTGGGGTGAGGGCGCGCCGCCGCCCGCAGTGGCCCTAAGATACTCTGGAAGCTGCGGCGTTTCGGATCAGAATGGAAACGTGCGGGAGCGCGGCATGACCAGACTCGACAGTTATCTCGTCTACGTGGAAGGGCATCGCGCCACTGTCTTCGCCGCCACCGGCATTCTGATCCCGCTGACCGCGTATCTCGATCTGATTACTCCGGGCGCTTCCCTGGGTTTCTTTTACCTGGCGCCGATTCTGTTGTCCGCGGCGGTGCTGACGCCCATTCAGATCCTGGGCATGGCGGTGGTGTGCGGCTACCTGCGCGAGGCCTTCGACCCGCTGCAGTGGGCTTCCGGCTCCTTCAGCCTGCTGAGAGCCTTGAACCCGCTGGATTGGGGCGCAGGCTCGTTCGGCCGCCTGACGGTGGCCATCGCCGGATTCGCCATGACGGGCTTCTTCGTGGCGGAGCTCAACCATCGGCGCAGGGATCTGGCCGGTCACCTGAGCGAACTGGAGACCCAGGTCACGCTGCGCCGGGAGGCCGAGAGGCAGTTGGCGGTGCTGATCGATACCAGCCCGCTGGCCATCCTCACGCTGGACCACTCCGGCGCGGTGGCGCTGTCCAACGAATCGGCCCGCCAACTGCTGGGATTCGAGGGTGCGTCCCTGGAAGGCCAGAGCGTCGAGCCCTACCTGCCGCTGCTCTCCCGCATGCTGCACAGCCACCGCACCGCCGGCAACATGCGCACCAGCGTGGAATGCAAGGGCCAGCGCCGCAACGGCGAGGTTTTTCTGGCGCATGTGTGGCTCTCCACCTACCCCACCTCGGCGGGCGCGGCGCTGGCGGCGGTGGTATGGGACGCCTCCGAAAACCTGCGCGACCGCGAGGGCGCCGGGCTCAACTCCATGATGGCCACCTCGCGCGTGCTCATCGGCGCGATGTCGCACGAGATCCGCAACCTGGCGTCGGCCGCCGGCGCGGCCTATGGAGCGCTCGAGGCGCCCGCCGGCCCGGACCAGAGCGCCCACTACCAGGCCCTTGGCTCCCTGATTCTCGGCCTGGAGAAGATCGCCTCCTCGGGCCTGCGCGTGGCTTCCAACCGGGAGAGCGCGGTATCCGACCTCGGCACCGTGCTGGACGAAGCCCGCATCGTCATCGAACCCTCGCTGCGCGAAGCGGGCATTCAGGCAAGCTGGGAGATCTCGGGCGGCCTGCCGCTGGTGCAGGCGGATCACCACAGCCTGCTGCAGGTGTTCGTCAACCTGGCCCGCAACAGCCAGCAGGCGCTGGAAACCGTCGAAACCCGCGAGATGCACATTTCGGCCGGCCTGGAGCGGGACCTGGTGGTGGTGCGCTTCCGCGACACCGGGCCGGGTGTCGCGAATCCCGAAGAACTGTTTCGCCCCTTTCAGCGCGGCGCGCACTCCATGGGCCTGGGCCTTTATATCTCACGCGCCATTCTGCGTTCCCACGGTGGCGGGCTCCGCTATGAACCGCAGGCCGCGGGCGCTTGCTTCGTGGTGGAGCTGTGGCCGGTGGAAGCCGGAGAGGAATCCCGATGAACGCCAGCCGGCAGACGATTCGAATCCTGCTGGTGGACGACCACGCACTGTTCCGCGAAAGCGTGGCGCGCTCGCTCGCCGCCGAGCCCGGCATGCAAATCGAACACTGCGGCAGCATTCGAGATGCCCTGGCACTGATGGCGCAAAGCGAATTCGACGTGGTGCTGCTGGACCACGACCTTGGCCAGGAACGCGCCTCCGCATTCCTGCCGGCGGCCCGCCAGGCGGGCTTCGCCGGCCGGGTTCTGGTGGTCACCGCGTGGGTGAGCGAAACCGAGGCGCGCCGCCTGCTGCGACAGGGTGTTTCCGGCATCTTCCGCAAAGAGGCCGCCTTGGAGGAACTGACCGCGAGCATCCGCACCATTGCCGCCGGAGGCGCATTTGCCGAAGCCTCGCCACCCCCGGCGGCGGAGGCCGCGCCCGGGGAACCCTCCAGCCAGCCGGTGTTCAACGAGCGCCAGCGAAAGGTGCTGCGTTTCGTTCTGGAGGGGTTGTCCAACAAGGAAATCGCCTGGCGCCTCCAGATCTCGGAAAGCTACGTGAAGGCCATCCTGCAAAACCTCTTTCAGAAGACCGGGGTGCGAACGCGCGGGCAGTTGGTGCGGGTGGCGTTTGAACAATACGAGGACCAACTGTAGAGGCCGGGGCCCCGGGAGTATCCGAAAGATACACTTCCGCGAATGGATGCCGCGCGGTACCGTAAGCGCATATCGAAACCGGGCCATTGGCCCGGCGGCCGAGGCATCCGGGTGAGTTTCGCTGTCGGCGCATGTGCTTTGAACGGGGAGTGAAAGGTTGATTCGGGAACTCGTCGGCAGTTTGGACGCGTGGGACGCCGGTGCGGGCGTCGGGGTTTGTCTCGAAGCCGGGCGCTTGGTGGCCCTGTTGCGAATACGCTGCGAGCCACTGGTGGGACTCGCAGCATCCCCCTATCTCGCCGAGTTCGAATGCTGCGGCCGCATTTACGCCTGCCCTCTGTATCGGTTTCAGGCACGCACCCAAACCGCCGAACTGGAATTCGCCGAAGCCCTCCCGGAACGAAAGGCAGCGGCAGGCTAGGCCGCGTTCGCCTGCGGAGCCCGTTCCGGGCGGGCTGTAGGGTGGCGGCGGCGGGAGAATTGCGGCCGGGGCGCCAGCCGGTTTGCCGATGCAGCCGGCGAGGGAACTTACTGGCGCTGGAGGGCCGCCTGCCAATCGGCTTCCAACTGGGCCAGGGATCTCCCGAACACGGCCGGGATGGCAAGGCTGCCGGACTGCCAAACCATGTGGATGCCGTCGAGACCGTACGCGTTCTTCAGGTACTCCACGAACCCGGCCAGCTCCCCGTAGGTGATGTCGGGAGAGTACTGCGAGGGCTCCCAATCGGGATTCACCAGCTTTCCGAGCGGCAGCATCCGGCCCGACGCCAGCCATTCCTGGCTCTCACGGTGGAATCCGCCCTGGGCGGCGTAGGTGGCTAGCCCTTCCTCGACCCAGGGCTCCGCCGCGCCCCACAGATTGGATACGATCTCGTGGCAAAGCTCGTGCGTCAGATCGGGACGAACCGGGGTTGGCACAAAGAAGATGACGTGGTGGGTTGGACGGGCGCGGCCCTCGCCGTCGTATCCGATCAGCTCCTTCATGCGGGCGCGCGACTCCAGGAAGAAGACGTGAATCACGGGTTGGTACCCCGGCGCGGCCACCAGGCGGAGAATGTGGGTGCGGGCCGATTCGGCGCTCTTGCGCGCGGCCAGAAGATTGGGGTCCGAGGCGATCTTGGGATCGAAGCAGTACTCGAAGTGCCCGCTCCGCTGGCACTGCCAGGCGAACCCGGGATGCTTCAGGTATTGCTCGATGGCGAGACGGTCCGCGCCACGCTGTCCCTGCGGAGCGGCTGTGCAGAGCCCGGCGGCGATCAGGATAGCGGCAACAGAGAGTTCCGGCCTCATTAAGCTGTCACTGACAACGGTACCATGAACGCAAGCGCCGCATGCTGTCGTGGTGGCGCACACCAGCCACGAAGGTGGAAGGGTGGGCACGCGTGCTATCCTGTTTTCAGTACCAGCGCGGCTTGATCGAGACCGCGAGCCGCCGATTCTTCCGAACCCGGAGAGATGGCCGAGTGGTTGAAGGCGCACGCTTGGAAAGCGTGTATAGGGGAAACTCTATCGAGGGTTCGAATCCCTCTCTCTCCGCCATAACAAAATCAATAACTTACTGTTGCAAGGCGCCTTTCTCGGGCAATGTCGGGCAAGTTGTCGTAAAATGAGGCATGGCGCTCGCACTCTATCGTCGCCACCGCCGAGACTGCAAAGCCGGCCATCCGGAGGAACTGCGCACCACCGAATACGATGAGCGCAAGAAGGGGTGGAAGCGCTGTGAATGCCCTGTCTTCGTGTCAGGATCGCTCGCCGGAACTTTTCGCCGTCAGAGCAGCGGCAGATGGGAATGGGATGATGCCAGGGCAATAGCCGGACAATTTGAGGCCGCCGGAAGCTGGGAGGCTAGGCCCCCGACGCCTGCTCCGGCACCTTCCGAGCCTTCGCCACCGGTGCGCATCACCATCGATCAGGCCGTCAAGGCATTTACTGCGGAGTTTGAGAAACACGCGGCGGCGAACACCCGCAAGAAGTATCGCATCCTCCTAAAGAAGCTGACGAGGTTCGGCGATAGCCGGGGATACCTCATGCTGGACCAGTGGACCGCGCCCGACGTCCGCGAGATGCGGTCCTCATGGGAGGTCGCGCCGCAGACCGCCGCGAAGAACATGAGCACGATCAAGGCGTTCTTCGAATTCTGTCTAGCCAATGAGTGGTTAGAACGAAACCCAGCGCGTCTGGTCAGGAATCAGCGGACCCGCGATGCCGCCGACCGGCGCAACGATCAGAAACTGCCGTTCACGGACGACGAGCTTAGACGCATGTATGAGGCCTGCGAAACGACGTATGGCAAGCAGGAGATTGCGTGGTCTCGCGTCACACACGGTCGGCGTGTTGAGGGCCAGTACGCACGCTACAACTCAAAATGGAGCGGACAGGATTTGGCGGATTTCATCTCGGTCTCGGTCTATACCGGGCTTCGCATATCTGACGTGACCATCTTCCGTGTCGACCGCATGCTACCGAGCGGCGAAATCCTGCTTCGAACCACCAAGGCCGGAACGCATGTCTACACCTGGGTTCCCGAGTGGCTTCAAGAGCGAATCCGCGTCCGCGCCGAGGAATTCGGCCCGCATATTTTCGGCGAGCACGGCACGAGCGACATGAATGTCGTGACCGACGTCTGGCGCCGGAAGCTGATCAAGCTCTGGTCCCTCTGCGGACCATGGAAGGACAAGCCGACGCCGCACCGCTTCCGGCACACCTTCGCAAGGATTCTACTGGAGCGCCCCGGTGTCACAGTACGCGATGTCGCCGAGTTGTTGGGAAACTCCGAGCAGATGGTCCGCAAGCATTATTCCGCGTGGATACCGGAGCGCCAGGAGCGGCTGACCAAGGTTCTGAAGGAAGCGTTCGACGACAGACCGATTCCGCGGCTTGCGGCGATTGCTGACAGGAGGGGATAGACCTTTCTGTCGACGGACTCGATCGACAGACCCCGCGCAGGATTGCCATCCCGATCATCCTTGAGCCGTTGGCCGTGCCGACTGCCCTATTTCTCATATTGAAGAACAGAATACGGTTGCCCCTGTTGCTGGCGCTGAGCCGTCGCAGAAAGGGGCGCAATCGTGTATTCCCACTCCAGACTGGCGGCTGCAGAGGCTCCTGAACGGGCGGGGGTTGCTGTGAACCGGCTTAGGCCGGCCTCTTGCGGAGGCGAGCCGGCCTGATTCAAACCCCGTAAGGCCCGGTCGGGGCTTGACAAGGTCGCTCCATATAAGGGCGTGTTCCTGAAGTGCCGGATTGCCTGCTTGCGCTGGGGCAGGAGAGGGCGGATTCGAGGACTTGCGGTGACCACCGAGGATTCGAGGCAGTATCAACGCGCATTCAGCAGCCGGGTGTGTATTCGTTGCGCAGCGGATTCGGGCACACTATACGTCGTATGCGACTTCTTCCGCCCCTGCCGGATTTTGATAACTCCAGGATCATCCTTTACCAGCTTGCGCACGGTCTCCCGGCCTAAACTCCACAGTTCCGCAAGTTCGCCGACTCGGTAGTGTTTCTCGAAGGTGGTGTTTTCGCAAGGCATGGCGACCTCATCACGCTACGAAAGGCCCTTGGCGGCGGACCGCTGTGGAAGATGCGCAGCCAGACGTCTAGATCTCTCGACCATTTGATCCCAGGGTCGGCAGCACGGGACGTGCCAAAACGCTCTACAGAAAGGCCCGAGTTGTACTGGTTGTGTCTGCATCGAGAAACGGCCCTCACTACAAAGGGCATCTGGGAGGGCACTTGGAGACATCCAATCCGAGAGTTCTCGCATTTGCGCGGCGGGCAGCGCCGAAAA
>Ga0326727_10000761_pt1 | contig 129173 bp, 106 predicted proteins | sample MB2enrmetagenome_FD_207643 | JGI IMG/M metagenome (GOLD analysis project Ga0326727, IMG submission 207643) | Lab enriched peat soil microbial communities from McLean, Ithaca, NY, United States - MB29MY | ecosystem: Environmental > Terrestrial > Soil > Wetlands > Peat | place: USA: New York...
TGAGAGTCGCCGCCTTGATGGCTGCGCCGCCGGTGGAAAACAGAATCGCCGCTGCCACCAGCAGCAGCCGATTGCGAACCGGCGAAGCGGTCATCGCCGTCGGCCGGGCGCCGCTCCATTACGGTCGTGGCTCCGTTCGGAGCGGCGACAATGCGCTGTCGGAGCCGGGCCCAGAGGGCACCCCGTTAGGGAGCGGTCGCTGCCACCGATAAACACAGTCGAACACGCATCGAAGACAAGTGTCCTATCTGCGTTCATCGGTGTTCATCCGTGGCTCGAAATGGACTTCGCCCCGTGCGCCAACCCGGATGCGTGATAGGAGCTGCGCACCAGCGGGCCCGCCTCCACGCGGCCAAAGCCCATTTCAAGTGCAGCCGACCGCAGTTCGGCAAACTCTTCCGGCGGCACATAGCGCACGATGGGCAGGTGCTTCGGCGAGGGCCGCAGGTATTGCCCCAAGGTGAGAATATCAACCCCGTGCGCGCGCAGGTCGCGTATCGCCTGGAGAACTTCCGCGCCGGTCTCGCCCAGTCCCAGCATCAACCCGGACTTGGTGGGAACCGCGGGCGCCGTTCGTTTGGCAGCGGCGAGCACATCCAGCGAGCGCTCGTACCGCGCGCCCAGGCGCACCTGGCGGTAGAGGCGCGGCACGGTTTCGGTGTTGTGATTGAACACGTCCGGCGCGGCTTCGAGCACCGTTTCGACGGCCGCGTGGCTGCCCTGAAAATCGGGCACCAGCACTTCCACGCCGCAGCCCTCGACGCGCCGGCGAATCGCGGCGATGACCAGCGCGAACAACTCAGCTCCGCCGTCTTCACGGTCGTCGCGATTCACGCTGGTGATGACGGCGAACTTGAGGCCCATCGCCGCCACCGCCTCCGCCACGCGCCGCGGCTCGTCGTAATCCACCGGCAGCGGCGCGCCCTTTTCCACCGCGCAGAACCCGCAGCGGCGGGTGCACACATTGCCCAGAATCATGAAGGTGGCCGTGCGGTGGTTCCAGCACTCTCCCACGTTGGGGCAAGCGGCGCTTTCGCAAACCGTATGCAGGCGCAGGCGGGCGATGATCTGCCGGATGTCCTGGTAGTTCTGGCCGGCCGGCGCGGGCGCGCGCAACCACTCGGGCCGCTTGGGCAGTGCGGGAGCGATGTCGATCAGCACGGCCGGCAAGCAACTAGCTCTTGATCGGCACCGGCGCCATGTCGCGGCTCGCGATGACGCGGTCGATCATGCCGTACTCCACCGCCCCGTCGGGCTCCATGATGTAATCGCGGTCCACGTCTTTGGCGACGCGTTCCACCGGCTGGCCCGTGGCTTCGGACAGCATATTGTTGAGGATCTCGCGCATCCGCAGGATTTCGCGGGCGTAGATATCGATGTCCGCCGCCTGCCCCGCCAGGCCCTGCATGGAAGGCTGGTGGATCATAATCCGCGAATTCGGCAGGCTGAACCGCTTGCCCTTGGTGCCTTTGGCCAACAGCACCGCCGCCATGGATGCCGCCTGGCCCACGCAGATCGTCACGATATCGGGACGAATAAAAGCCATGGTGTCCAGAATGGCGAGGCCGGCCGTGATGGAGCCGCCCGGAGAATTGATGTAAATGGAAATATCCTTCTCCGGGTCCTCGGCCTCGAGGAACAGCAACTGGGCAATGATCAGATTCGCCACCTGATCGTCAATCGGCGTGCCCAGAAAGATAATGTTCTCTTTCAACAGCCGGGAGTAAATGTCGTATGCGCGTTCGCCCCGCGAGGTCTGTTCGACCACCATGGGGACAAGGACAGATTGGCCCATCGTGCCTCCGAATCCATATTCGCGGCCCCGCTCCGGCGCAACCGCGGTCTGACTATGCCCGTTTCGCGACCGCGCGCTTGGCCTTGCGCGACTTGCTGACTGCCAGGGTTTTCTTCTTCAGCTCCAGCGCCTTGGCCAGGTCCGCGATCGAATTCTTGCCCAAATAATCCATGATACGCGAACGCAGGGCCACCCAGCTATCGTGCATCGAACACGGCATGTCATCGTTGCATTCGGCAAGCCCGCTGGCGCACTGCTGGTAAGGCGCCAGCCCGTCCAGCGCCTCGACGATATCGAGCAGCCGGATGTCGGCCGCATCCACCCGCAGCGCGAATCCGCCGGTTGGACCTTTGCTCGACCGAAGAAGTCCCTTGCGGGCGAGTTGCTGCAGGATCTTGGCCAGGAAGTGCGCGGGGATGTCTTCGCTCTCCGCGATGTTCTTCACCATGGCGTATCTGCCGTCGGGCACCTGGGCCAGGTGCACGAAAGCGCGAATCGCGTATTCCGACGATCGAGAATAAATCATTCTGCCCCCGGTAGATTCGGAGTAAGCCTACTTCGATATCTTAATTGGTTTCCCTAATCGCACGCAAGGAATTAATCGGATCTTGAATACCCTTAAGTTAATTCGATGCGCCGGCGGGCGCCTAGGGTGCGGGAATTTCGGACTCCCACCCGGTTTCCTAGCCGGCTTAGGCGCCGGGACCGGCGCACCGGGGGTGCAACCCTTGTTATAACTGACGGCAGGCGGCCAGCGCGCCGATCCGGAAAGATGCGCCAAGCATGATTCACCTTTTGAGCCGGTTGACCACCGGCGCCTGCGTGCTGGACCTGGGGGCGGCGGCGGGCAGTTTCGCCAACGTCCGGTCCGACATATGTGTGGTGCGCCTGGACCTGAAGTTCGACGCAAGCGGCGCGGCTGGCTGCCTGGTGCGTGGCGATGCCGCCCGCCTGCCCTTTGCCGACGGCGTTTTCGATCTTCTGGTCAGCAATCACAGCCTGGAGCATTTCGTCGAGCTGGAAGCGGTGGTGCGCGAAATGGGCCGCGTCGCCAGGCCGGGTGCGGGGCTGTACGTAGCGGTACCCGACGCCGGTACTTTGACCGACCGCATCTACCGCTGGATAGGCCGCGGCGGCGGCCACGTCAACCCGTTTCACAAGCCGGACGAGGTCATCGCCTTGATCGAGCGGTTGACCGGCCTGGCCCACCGCGCCACGCGCGACCTTTATTCGTCGCTCTCGTTCCTGAACAACCATAACGTGCGCGGTTGGGGGCCCAGGAAGCTGCTCCTGTTCGCCAGGGGCGACGAGCGCTTCCTGGCCGTGCTGGTTTGGGCGCTGCGCACGGTGGACCGCGTCTTTGGCACCCGCTGGAGCCGCTATGGCTGGGAATTCCACTTCGGCGCCGCCGATCCCGGCGAGGCCCGCGAACCGTGGGTCAACGTGTGTGTGCGCTGCGGCGCCGGCCACTCCGCGGAGTATCTTCGCGAACAGGCCGCGAATTGGCGCAGATTCGGCCCCCTCGAGACCTACCGGTGCCCGGCTTGCGGCGGTTTCAACCTGTTCAGCCCGGAGGTTGTGGGGCAGGTTGACTAACCTGCGTGCCGATTGCCAATCGGCGCGCGCGGCGATTGGCAATCGCCGCGCAGGATGCCATCCTGCCCCACAACAAAGCCTCCTGTGGACGACCATGACGCAACGGAGCCGCGACCCGAGGGAGCGGTCGCTTCCGCTACCCCTTCCGCCGTGCCCGCCACGCTTCGATGAAAGTGGGCGACAGCGAAAGCAAAATGATGACCAGGATCACTTTATCGAAGTTGCGCTGCACGAACGCCACCTGGCCCAGCAGGTAGCCAAGCGAGGTCATCAGGAAGACCCAGCCGATGCCGCCGCACACGCTGAAGGGCAGGAATCGCAGATATGGCATCTGGCTGACACCGGCCACGAAGGCGGAAAAGGTGCGGACAATCGGCACGAAGCGCGCCAGCACGATGGTCTTGCCGCCGTAGCGTTCGTAAAATCGGTGGGTGCGCGTGACGTACTCCTGCTTGAAGAATCGCGAGTCGGGACGGCTGAAGATTTTGGGGCCCGTCTGGCGTCCCAGCAGGTAGCCGGTGGAATCGCCCAACATCGCCGCCGCCATTAGCAGCAGATTCACCTGAAGGATGTCCAGCGCGCCGAAGCCCGCCACCACGCCGATCGTGAACAGGAACGAATCGCCGGGCAGAAAGAACCCGACCAGCAGGCCGGTTTCCGAGTACACCACCGCGAACAGCGCCGCGTAGCCGGCCCAGCCCGCCAGCAATGTGTGCAGCAGATGACTCAGCCGGGGAGGGTCGGTGAGCGACCGGTAGAGGTCGAACAGTTCGCGCAGCATGCAGTTAGCTGCTGCGGTACTGCGCCACCAGCCTTTGGATGACGTCCTGGTGGTACTTGAGCTTGCCCTGCCGGCGCAATTCCTCGCGCACGCCGGTTTCAAACAGCGTGTTGCGGTCGCGCGCCCGCTGGCTCTTGATCTCGTCGCGAATGGTGCTTCGCGACTGGGCCAACTGCGACATATCGGCCGGCACATGCCCGATCACCTTGGCCACCACCGAACCCTGCGGCGTGCCCAGGGGACCGAAAACCGCGCCATCCGGCAGCGAGAATCCTTCATGTACGTAACTGGCCGGGCCCACGCCGTCGATCGAGCCCGCCCGGTTGAATTCTTCCGAGGTCTTGACTTCGAGTCCCATCGACTTGGCTGCCGCCGCCAGGTCGCCGCCGTTGGCCTTGGCCTTGTCGGCAAGTTCCTTGGCGTGGTCTTTCACGGCGGCCGCCAGCCGGCTCTGTACGATGGTGTCGCGCACCTGGTTCTCGACTTCGGCCAGCGTGTTGGGCCGCGCCGGAATTACCCCCGTGACCACGGCCAGCGCCAGCTTGTTCCCCGGCAGAGCCACCGGCTGCGAAACCTGGCCCTGCTTCAAACCGGCGACGGATTGGTCGAAATCGGTGTTGGTGCCGATTTCCGGCAGCGGCTGGCCGGGGCGCGCGCCGTCCGCCCGCACCACCTGCATGTGAAGCTGGGCCGCGATCTGGTCGAAATGCAGCGGATCCTTCTGCAACGCCGCTTGCGCATGGTCCGAGATCTGCTGCACGATGTCGTTCACTCGGTCGTTCTTCCAACTGGCGGCGAGCTGCGCCTTCACCTGATCGAACGGGGTGAGGTGCGCCTCTTCATGCGCAATCACGTGGATAATGTGATAACCCACTTCGGTCTTGACCATCCCGCTGGTTTGGCCCGGCTGCAACGAAAACGCGGTGCGCTCGAACTCGGGCAGCGTTTGCCCGCGCTCGATCCAGTCTAGATCCCCGCCCTTGGCGGCCGAACCGGTATCCTCGGAGTATTTCTTGGCCAGCTCCCCGAAATTGGCGCCACCCTGGATCTGCTTCAGCAGGTCCGCCGCCTGCGCCTTCATCTTGGCGTCTTCGGCCGGCGGCTTGCCGGAGGTCTTCAGCAGAATGTGCTGCGCGTGTACCCGCTCCTTGGTGCGAAATTGCTCTTTGTTCAGGTTGTACATCCGCAGCAGGTCGGCGTCGGAGGGAACCAGGGACTCGGCGATCTTGGCCTGGTCGGCGATTAGAATGGCCAGGTTCCTCGATTCCGGCGCCATGTAGCGCGCCTGGTTCACCTGGAAGAACGTCTCCACGTCCTTGGCGCTCGGCGTCACGTCGGCGCGGTACTTATCGGCGGACACCTTTACATATTGGATCTTGATTTTCTCGTTGCGCTCCTGGTAGGCGTGCTCGATTTCGAGCTCGGAGACGATCGTGCCCTCGATCGCCACCTCGCGCAGTTTGGTGATCAGGATCTGGCGGCGCAGGTTGCTCTCGAATTCCGGAATCGTCAACTGTTGCTCGGCCAGCACCGCGGCGTAGGCGTCCTTGCCGGCAAACTTGCCGTCCGGGAACAGGTTGGGAATCATCTGCTGGATCTGGGCGCGCACGTCGTTATCGCTGACCTCGAAGCCCAACTTGGTGGCTTCGTACGCGAGCGCGTGCTCGCCCACCATCCCGTCCACCATTTGCGGGATGTAGGTGGCGATCAGGTCGGGGGGAAGTTGCCGGCCGCGCATGGTGGCCTGGACCAGGCGCATGACATCGCCCGAGGTGATTTCGTCCTTGCCCACCGACGCCACCACCGTGTCCGGCGTGGGAGCGCCCGTGCCGTAGTTGGGCACCAGGTAGGTGAGCATCGACAGTGCCACCACCATCAGCAGCGCGCCCAACAGGATGCGCACCGATTTTTCTCGGCTGCGAAACAGATCAAACATGAGTCAGAGAACTCCTGATTAGAAGGGGAAAACAATAGTATAGCCAATCCCCGCCAGCCGCGGCGAGCATGAGCGGCGCGACGCCGGCGGCCTTGCCGCCGCTGCAGGCCTCGGCCTGCCTCACCCACTGCAATCGCCTCGTAGGGGCCGGGCACGCCCCCGGCCCGGCCTCATGCGAGCGAGCCCCGGAAGGGGCGGAAGATAGTAGCCCAAGGCGCGAGCCTTGGGAAAACGGTCAACTCAAAGAGCCCCGGAACGGGGCGGCAGAGAACGGTCGCGCCGGCGACAAGCCCAGCCCTTAGAATTTCGCCTTGATTTCCGCGTACGCCCAATCCAGCCACGGCAGCAGGGCTTGGATGTCGGACGTCTCCACGGTCGCGCCACCCCAGATTCGCAGTCCCGGCGGCGCGTCTCTGTATGCGCCGACGTCATAAGCCGCCTTCTCTTTGTCGAGCAGAGAGACAATCGCCTTCGCGCTTTTGGCCTGCTCTTCGGCGGGCAGCGCAAGATAGGCCGGATCGACGATTTTCAGGCAGATCGACGTGTTGGATCGAATCGCTTTCTCCTCGGCTAGAAATGCGGCCCAGGAAGACTTCTCGACCCAGTCCTCGATCGCTTTCAGGTTCGCGCGCGACCGCGCCACGAGCGCCGGCAGTCCGCCAATCGATTCGGCCCACCTCAGCCCGTCCAGCGCGTCCTCCACGCACAGCATCGAAGGAGTGTTAATCGTCTCGCCTTCGAAGATTCCAGCCATCAGCTTGCCGCCCTTGGCCATCTGGAAGATCTTCGGCAGCGGCCGGTCGGGTGTGTATGATTCCAGGCGTTTCACCGCCCGCGGACTGAGCGCTAACATGCCGTGCGCTGCCTCGCCGCCCAGCACCTTCTGCCAGCTCCAGGTCGCCACGTCCAGCTTGTCCCATGGCACTTCCATCGCGTAGACCGCCGAGGTGGCGTCGCAAATCGATAATCCCTCGCGATCGGCCGCGATCCAGTCCCCGTTCGGAACCCGCACGCCGGAAGTGGTCCCGTTCCACGGGAACACCACGTCGTGGCTCCAGTCCGCCAGTTGCAAATCCGGCAGCTTGCCGTAATCGGCCGGGAAGACGAACAGTTCCTTCAGCTTGAGTTGCTTCTTCGAATCCGCCGCCCAGCCGGCGCCGAAACTCTCCCACGAGAATACGTCCACGCCGCGCTCGCCCAGCAGCGACCACAGGGCCATCTCGACCGCACCGGTATCGGAAGCCGGAACAATGCCGAGTAAGTAGCCTTGCGGCATCCCCAGCAGCCTCTTACTCCGCTCGATAACTTCGGCCAGCTTGCTCTTGCCGGTCTTAGCCCTGTGCGACCGCCCGACCGCGGCGTCCTTCAGGGCGTCCAGAGTCCAGCCGGGCCGTTTGGCGCAGGGCCCGGAGGAGAAGCACGGATTCTTGGGAGTTACTGATGGCTTCATATACTTACTCGAACTCGACCGCGCGCGCGAACTTGACCCCGCTGTGGTCGCGCAACTGCGCCAGCACGCTCTCGGGCACCAGCCCGTCGGTCGAGACCAGCGCGATGGCATCCAGCGGCTGGCCGGGAACCGTCGGCTTGTCGCGCCGCCCGAGCGAGAAATTTGCAATGTTGATCTGGTTTCTGCCGAGCACCGTGCCTACGTGCCCGATCACTCCCGGGACGTCCAGGTTATTCATGTAAATCAGCGAGCCGGCCAGCGCCATCTCGCATTGAATGCCGTCCACTTGCATGAGGCGCGGCTTGCCCAGCAGCACGGCGCCTTCCACGGTGGTGACGCCGTTGTCGGTGATCAGGTCCAGGCGGATCGAATCGGTGTGGCCGGAGCGCGACTCGCGGCCTTCCTGCACCGTCCAGCCGCGATGTTCGGCGATCGTCATGGCGTTCACCAGGTTCGCCTTTTTCGAAGTGGACCGCGCCAGCGCGCCCGCCACTCCCGCGTTGCGCAGCAGGTTGGTATTGCCGTCCGCGATGCGGCCGAAGTAAGTCAGCCGCACGATGCGCGGATTACCGTTGGCGATGTAAGCCGCGAAGTTGCCCAGCCGCTCCGCCAGCGCCATGTACGGGCTGAGCGCGCGGTACTGCTCGGGCGAAAGCGCGGGCATGTTGACCGCGTTGATGGCCACGCCGCTCTTCAGGTATTCCACTACCTGCTGGGCAATCCGTATGCCCACGATCTCCTGCGCCTCCTCGGTCGAGCCGCCGATGTGCGGCGTGGCCAGCACGGCTTCGGAAACGAACAGTGGATAACCGGGGGGCACCGGCTCGACGGCGAACACGTCCACCGCGGCGCCGGCGACTTTGCCGGAGGCCACCGCTTCGGCCAGCGCGGCTTCATCCACCAGCTCGCCGCGTGCACAGTTCACAATCCGCACTCCCGGCTTCATCGCCGCGAACGCCTCGCGCGAAAGCATGCCGGTGGTTTCCGGCGTGGCGGCCACGTGCAGCGTGATGTAATCGCTTTGCGCGTAGAGCGCGGCAAGATCCACCAGCTCCGCGCCGACATCTTCGGCGATCTTCGAGGTCACATAGGGATCGTTCGCCACCACGCGCATCTCGAAGGCGCGCGCCCGCTTGACCACCTCGCGGCCGATGCTGCCCAGCCCCACCACGCCCAGCGTCTTGCCGCGCAGCTCACGGCCCATCAGCTTTTTCTTTTCCCACTTGCCGGCGCGCGTCGAGGCGCTGGCTTGCGGGATGTGCCGCGCCATCGCCAGCATCAGCGCCAGCGTGTGCTCGGCCACCGAGACGGCGTTGCCCCCCGGCGTGTTCATCACCAGCACGCCCGCCGTGGTGGCGGCCTCCAGATCGACGTTGTCGACCCCCACGCCGGCGCGCCCGATCACCCGCAGCTTGGGCGACTTGGCGAGCACTTCCGGTGTAACCTGGACGGCGCTGCGAACCAGCAGCGCCTCCGCTTCCGCCAGATGCTGGGCATATTCTTTAGGATTGGAAACAATGACGTTCCAGCCAGGTTCGCCGCGCAACAGATCGAGGGCGGCCGGTGCGATAGGCTCGGCAACTAGGATGTTCATAATATGTATAAGAGAGCGTCAGGCGCCGGCGGTTTGTATACCACCGCTTCGTTCCCGGGCAAAAAGGGCGCCGGCAAGCCTGTCCCATAGAATAACATTACATTATGCCTCTCATCGATCAAGTGCAAAAAGACATGGTTGCGGCCATGAAGGCCAGGCAAGAGGCGCGGTTGAGCGCGCTCCGCATGGTCAAGGCCGCGCTCATGAAGCTGAAGGTGGATTCTCCCAAGCCGCTCGATGAAGCCGCCGAAATGCAGGTACTCAAGTCGCTCATCAAACAGCGCATCGACGCGGCCGATGCGTTTCGCAAGGCCGGCCGCACCGAACAGGCTGAGAAAGAGGAGGCCGAGCGCGCGCTGATCGAAACCTATCTCCCGGCCGCCGCCACCTCGGCCGAAATGGACGAGGCTGTTGCCGCCGCGCTGGCCGAGACCGGAGTCACCTCCCTCAAGCAGATGGGTGTGGTGATGAAAGCCGCGCAGGCCAGGCTCCAGGGCAAGACGGTTGACGGCAAAGCGCTAAGTGATAAAGTGAGGTCGAAACTCCAATGACGCCTCCCGAAGAGAAGAAATTCCGGTCGTATGTGCCGGACAAAACCGACTTGCGAGAATTCACAGTTCGGGCGATTGTGCTGGGTTTGCTGATGACCGTTGTCCTGGGAGCGGCCAACCTCTACCTGGGTTTGCGCGCCGGTATGACGATCGCGGCCACCTATCCCGCGGCGGTGATCGGCATGGCCATCCTGCGCCTGATGAAGGGCTCGATTCTGGAAGAGAACATGGCCCGTACCATCGGATCGATCGGCGAATCGGTGGCCGCCGGCGCGGTGTTCACCATCCCGGCGTTCGTGCTGGCAGGGGTCTGGCCGGCGTTCGACCTGGAGCACGGCTACTGGAAATCGGTGGCGCTGATGGCAGTGGGCGGCACGCTCGGAATTCTCTTTGTCACCCTCCTGCGGCGCGTCATGGTGGAGGACCCCGATCTTCCCTTCCCGGAGTCGGTGGCGGCATCGGAGATTCACAAGGCTGGCCAGCAGGGCGCCAAGGCCGCCAAGATTCTCTTCGCCAACATGGGCGTGGGCGCGGTCGTCTTCTTCCTGGGCGCCATCAATTTGTTCGCCGCCAGCCGGGATTTCCTGGTGCACGTCGGCGAACTGGGAAAGAGCATGGTCAAGTTGACGCGGATGCCGGGCACGCCCACCGTGCAGGCCGGCGCCATGACGACCTTCTCCGCTCCCGCCATCAGCCCGGCATATCTCGGCGTCGGTTACATCATCGGGCCGCGGCTGGGCGCGCTGAACTTCGCCGGTGGCGTCTTCGCCTGGGGACTGCTGGTGCCGCTGCTGATCTTCTTCCTGGGGCCGCAACTTCAGCCCTGGGTCAAGGGTGAGGCCGGCTGGGCGGACGTCGCCGGCACCACCTGGTACAACATCGTGCGGCCCATCGCGGTGGGAGGCATGATGGTAGGCGCGTCGTTCACCCTGTTCCGCATGCGCAAGAACCTCGGCCTCGGCATGAAGCGCGCGGTAGCCGACCTGCGGAAGTCCGCGGCGGGACACGAAGGCACCAGCCGCACCGAGCGCGACTTGAACAGCAAAGTAGTATTCGGCGGGCTGGCGGCGGTTTTCGTTTGCATGGTGGCGCTGTACTTCTACTTCGCCGGCCAGATTGGCGCGGCGGTCGTGGCGGCAATTGTCATGATCGTGCTCGGCTTCTTCTTTGCCGCGGTTTCGGGCAACCTGGTGGGGATGATCGGCTCCTCGAATAACCCTGTCTCCGGCCTGACGCTGTGCACGTTGGTCATCGCGGCGCTGCTGATGGTGGCCATGGGGCTGCGCGGCAACGCGGGCATCGGCGCGGTGCTCGGCGTGGCGGCCGTGGTGTGCGTCTCCTCCGCGGTGGCCGGCGAGATGCTGCAAGACCTGAAGGCTGGGCATATTCTGGGCGGAACGCCGGCCAAAATGCAGATCGGCGACCTGATGGGCATCGCGGTAGCCAGCATGGCTCTGTTCTTCCCGCTGATGTGGCTGCACCGCGCCTACACCTTCGGCACGCCGCAACTTTCGGCGCCGCAGGCGGGGCTGATGGCCTCGCTGGCGAAAGGCATCGTGGGCGGTAACATGGCGTGGCCGCTGGTGGTGGCGGGGATCTTCATGGGCTTCGGTCTGATCCTGATCGAGGTGAAGAGCCCCATGTTGTTCTCGGTGGGCATGTACCTGCCGCTCGAAACCACCTTCGCGATCTTCATCGGCGGCCTCTTCCGCTGGGCCACCGACAAGTACCGCAACCAGGGCAACTTTAACGACGCGCAAAAGGCACGCATCGAGAACGCCGGCGTGCTGACGGCGTCGGGGCTGATCGCGGGCGAGGCCTTGTGCGGGCTGCTGGTGGCGGGATTCCGCGCGGCGGAAAAGAGCTATGGCCACAGTATTTTGCCTGACTGGACCTGGGCGGGTACGCCCTGGCTGTCGATCCTTGTGCTGATCGGCCTGGCAGTTCTGATGACCCAGTTGCCGCTGAAGAATGCCGGACGGCCGGATGAACCCGCGCCGCCAACGGCGATTATGTAAGACGGGAGGCTGAGCTGATGTCCTGTCTCACAGGTTCGCAACATGATTCCGAAGCCTTGTATCAGGGCACGGCTTCAGCCGTGCCGGCGTGGGATCTACTCAACATGGCCTTCAGGCCCTGTGATTGAGCGATCGCCACTCGGGGAGTTTGTCAAGGAGTTTTTCGAGACCGGAGGCCAACGTGAACTACTATCAAGAGCACCAAGCCGAGTTTCTGGAAGGGCTGAAGGCATTTCTGCGGATTCCCAGCATCAGCACGCTCTCCGAGCACAAGCTGGATATCCGGCGCGCGGCGGAGTTCGCCAGGAACGAACTGCTCGGCGCCGGAATGACTTCGGCCGAGCTGATCGAGGACCCGAACGGCGGCAATCCGCTCGTCTATGGCGAATGGCTGGGCGCGCCGGGCAAGCCGACGGTGCTGTTCTACGGTCATTACGACGTGCAGCCGCCCGATCCGCTCGACGAGTGGAAGTCGCCGCCGTTCGAGCCCACCATCCGCGGCAACGACATTTTCTGCCGCGGCGCTTGCGACGACAAAGGGCAGGTCTACATCCAGATCAAAGCCGTGGAGGGTCTCATGAAGACCCACGGCAAGCTCCCCGTCAACGTGAAGTTCCTGCTGGAGGGCGAAGAGGAGACCGGCGGCGAGCACATCGAAGCGTACGTGAAGAGCAAGCCGCCGCGGTTGAAGGCCGATGCGGCCATCGTCTGCGACACCGAAATGTTCGCGCCCGAGATGCCCAGCATCTGCATCGGACTGCGCGGGTTGATTTATTACGAACTGGCCGTCGAGGGCGCCGATCACGACCTGCATTCGGGCGTCTATGGCGGCGCGGCGCCCAACCCGATCATGGCCATCGCGGAGATTCTGTGCGCGCTCAAGGACCGCAACGGCCACATCCTCATACCGGGTTTCTATGATCGGGTGGTGCCGCCGGCGGCCAAGGAGCGCGAGGCATGGGCGCGCCTGCCCTTCGATGAGAAGGAGTACACCGAGAAGGAAATGGGCGCGAAGGAGCTGGTGGGCGAGCCCGGGGTTCCGCTCTTCGAGCGCGTGTGGGCGCGGCCCACGGTGGAAGTGCACGGCATCAAGGGCGGCTTTGTGGGCGAAGGCGCGAAGACCGTGATCCCCGCGCGAGCCGTGGCTAAGATCAGCACCCGCCTGGTGGGTGACCAGAGGGTGGACGAAGCGATAGCTCAGTTTCAGGCAGCGGTGAAGGCAGCTTGTCCGAAGGGCGTGACCGCCGAAGTAAGACTGCTGAGCGCCGGAGCCCCGTCGCTGACCGATCCCGATAACCCGTACATCCAGGCCGCGGCCGAAGCCATGAAACAAATCTTCGGCAAGGAGACGGTCTACATCCGTTCCGGCGGGTCCATTCCGATCGTGGGCGTGTTCGACAAGTACCTCGGCGTGCCCAGCGTGATGATGGGCTTCGGCTTGCCGGACGACAATCTGCACGCGCCAAACGAGAAGTTCCATCTGCCGAATTTCTACCGCGGGATCGAATCCGTAGCGCGGTACCTGGAAGTCCTCGGCCAGTAGGTAGGGCATGCTTTTAGCTTGCCAACGCCCGGTGGGCCAGGTCCCCGACCGCACCTGTCCAGATTAGAAATTGAGCTCAGGCGGAAGCTCTGTTACGGTGAACTTGGGTTCAAGCTCGCTAGCGCCTGCAGCATCGCCCGCAATGCCTGGCCGCGATGGCTGACGGCGAACTTGCGCTCGCCTTCTACTTCGCCGAAGGTGCAGCCGAAGGGAGCGTAATAGAAAAGCGGATCGTATCCGAAGCCGCCGGCGCCGCGCGGTGCATCGAGAATGATGCCTTCCACGCTGCCTGTGTAGACGCCGGCAAGTTGGCCGTTATCGACCAGGGCGATGGCGCAGACGAACCGTGCGCGCCGGTCCTCCACGCCGCGCAGCTTTTCGAGCAGCAGGCGATTGTTCGCTTCATCGTTGGCGCCGGGCCCGGAGAAGCGCGCGGAAAACACACCGGGAGCGCCGCCCAGCGCATCCACCTCCAGGCCGGAATCGTCGGCGAAGAGCAGGCCTGACGCGTGCGCGCCATAGTGGCGCGCCTTGATGATGGCGTTCTCGGCGAAGGTTGCGCCGTCTTCCACGCAGGGCGCTATCGCGCGATAATCGGGCAGCGGCTGAATCACAATGCGCTCGCCGGCGGCCAGCGCAAACTCACTCGCCTTACCCGGATTGCCGGTGGCGCAGAAAAGGCGCAGCGGAGTCGGCCTGGCGCTCAAAGCTTCACCGCGCGCTTCTGCAACTCGACCAGATCGGCGATGCCGCCGCGGGCGAGCGCCAGCAGTTCGGCCATCTGGGCGTCGTCGAAGGGACTGTGTTCGGCGGTGGCTTGCACCTCGATGAAGCGGCCGCCACCGGTCATCACCACGTTCATGTCGACATCGGCCTGCGAATCCTCTTCATAGCAAAGATCGAGCATCGCCGCGCCGCCGACCAGTCCCACGCTGGTAGCGGCGACGTAATCGCGCACCGGCATCGACTTCAGCTTGCCGAAATCCTTTAGGCGCCGTAGCGCCAGCGCCAACGCCACAAAGGCTCCCGTGATGGAAGCCGTGCGCGTTCCGCCATCGGCCTGCAGCACGTCGCAGTCGAGCATCACGGTGCGCTCGCCGAGCGCCGCCATATCCATCACCGAACGCAGCGAGCGGCCGATCAGTCGCTGGATTTCGTGCGTCCTGCCGGAGGGCCGGCCCTTGACCACCTCGCGCGGCGTGCGCTTGGCGGTCGCGCGCGGCAGCATCGAATACTCGGCCGTCACCCAACCCTTGCCGCTGTTGCGCAGAAACTGCGGCACCGTATCCTCGATGGTGGCAGCGCACAATACTTGCGTGTGGCCGAGCTTCATCAGCACCGAGCCTTCCGCGGTCAACAGGTAGCCAGTGACGATTTCCACCGGCCGCATGGCGTCGGGTTGCCGATTATCGATCCGCATTACGATTGCCCCGAACTTCTGAGGACCAGGTACAGAAACAGCATGAGCAGCACCATGCCGCCGATGATGAAGACCACGCAGGGAAGAGCGCCCTGCGGAACGCCCTTCCGGTCACGCTTGCCCTTGGGCGGCTTGAATTTCGCCATCTATGCGATGGTAGCACCGCGATTTCCGGGGACTGACCTCTCTGTCCCAAGGCGCCGGTTTTGCGCCGCGTGGACAGAGAGGTCTGTCCCCGGCACGTTCTCCGGTCACTGTTTCACAAATGAGGCCTTGCCCAACTGGGGCGCTTCACGATCGGCCCGGCGCAGTTTCCGCCGGGCGCCTTGGGCGAACCGCCGCATCCAATCGAAGGTCAGGCTAAATAGGAAACGCAGCCCGCGAAGCATGTATTTGCCCACCCACAGCATGCCCCACCCGGCGCCGGCAAACAAGCTGGCAAACAGGATGATCAGGATTCCTTGATATCCAGGCGAGAAGTGATCGAGGAATTCGCCGACCGGGCCACCCAGTTGGATATAGCCGAGCGCGACCAGCCGGTCAAATAACTGCGGCAGGATGAGTCGAATCAAACCCAGCAACATGGTTACGGCGCCGACCAGGAGGAAGCTGCCGGCAACCGCATAATAAGCGACCAAAATGCCTGCCAGCGCTGCCAGCAGGCCCACCAGCACCCCGACGCCGGCCGATCCCAGGGGGAGCCCGAACAGCGCGATGAGTATCCCGCCCACTACGTACAGCGGCAGATTGCGCTTGGTGCCGGAACGGACCATCGCACCGGGCAGCCGGTCGGACACCACCTCGGCGGGTTCGCCCAAGTTCCGCAAAACGGCGAGGATTCTCGCCACGTCGTCTTCGCCCGGCATTTGCTGGTAAGACTCGTACAGGTGCGACTCGATTTCACGCAGAAACTCGACCTGCTCATGAGCCGGCACCAAACGGAGCTGCGACTTCACGCGCTCCAAATAGTCGCGGGCAATCTTCGCCACCACATCCGGATAGTTGCTCATTTCGTCTACCCCTTTCGCACCACAAGTTTCTTCCCGGCACGCTCCGATTGCTCCGGAGCCTTCCACTTCTGTTGGACCAGCGAAACCAATACGTCCAGCTCCTGGCTCAGCGCATCGAAGAGCTGCCGGCCGGCAGCCGTCAGCGCATAGTATTTGCGGGGAGGCCCCTGAGCGGACTCCACCCATTCCGAGCGCACCATGCCGTCCCGGTCCAGCCGGGCGAGTATGGGATAAATGGTGCCTTCCTTGAGTGAGATGGAGCCGCTTTCGGAGAGAACGCGGACCAGCGAGTAGCCGTAATGCCGCTCGTCATAGAGAACCCCCATCACAGCCAATTCCAGGATGCCCTTCCGCAGTTGGGTGATCCGCCGGTCTCTGCCTTCGTCTTGGTACTCCACAATGCCTAGTATACGATAATACCAGCTACCTTGTTCCAACACTGATTGAATTGGTAGGGCATGCTTGCGGGGACTGACCTCTCTGTCCCAAGGCGCGCTTTTGCGCCGCGTGGACAGAGCGGTCTGTCCCCGCCCCCACGCACTCATGTCAGAATCAAGCAATGGCGTGGGCACTGAAGATTCTGGCGGCTGGCGCGTGTTGCGCGCTGGCCGGCTGCCACAGCCCTGTGGCGATGCCCGCCAACCTGTTTCCGGCCAGTGCGGCGGGCGGGTGGCGGCTGGTGGTGGCGCGCGAGGTTCCGGTTTCGGAGGCTCCCGACCCGGTGCCGCGCAATGAAATCGAGCGGCTGCAAGAGGGTTTGTACGAAGGCCCGGGCAAACTCGCGGCGCGGGTATACGCGCTCTCCTCGGCGACGGTGGGGCTGGAGCTGAGCCAGCGCTGGAGGCCTTCCGCCGATACGGTATTCTTCAATCGCGGCCACTTCTTCGTGGTCGTCAAGTGGCAGGCGGCCCAGCGCCAGGCGCTCGAAAGCTTCATCCGCGAACTCGAGGGCCGTCTCGGCCCGCCGGATTCGCGGTAGGACGGGCCATCGGTTTTTGTGCCTTGTCGGGATGGGCCGCCGGCCCGCGAACTTCGAAAAGAACTCGGTAACGCCGGCGGTCTTGCCGCCGGTGATCTGCCGGGATCGTCCTACCTCCGGCCACGCCGCGCCCTCGGCCACTATAATGTAAGGAAATCATGCCGTCTTCCGCTGCCGAATTAGCGAGCCCGGGCGCGATTGCACGCTATGAAGTGGTGATCGGGCTGGAGGTTCACGTTCAGCTCTCGACCGCGACCAAGATTTTTTGCGGATGTCCGACCAGCTTCGGCGAGCCGCCGAACACCAACGTCTGCCCGGTGTGCCTGGGCCTGCCGGGCGCGCTGCCGGTGTTGAGCCGCCAAGCCGTGGAGCTGGCGATCAAGGGCGCGCTGGCGCTCAATTGCCACATTCGCCCGGTTTCGCGTTTCGCCCGCAAGAACTACTTTTACCCGGACCTGCCCAAGGGCTACCAGATCTCGCAATACGAAGAACCGTTCTCCGAGGGCGGCTACGTGGATATCGAAGTGGGCGGCGAGCGCAAGCGCATCGGCGTGACGCGCGTGCACATGGAGGACGATGCCGGCAAGAGCGTGCACGAGGGCTTCAAGGATTCGCCCCGCGCCTCGTATGTGGATCTGAACCGCAGCGGCACGCCACTGATCGAGATCGTCAGCGAGCCGGACATGCGCAGTTCCGACGAGGCTTACGCTTACCTGACCGAGGTCAAGCAGGCGCTCCAGTTCATCGAAGTCTCGAGTTGCGATATGGAAAAGGGACATCTGCGCTGCGACGCCAACGTGTCGGTGCGGCTGCGCGGGGCCGAGAAGCTTGGCACCAAGGCCGAGATCAAGAACCTGAACTCGTTCCGGTTTTTGAAAGAGGCGCTGGATTACGAGGTCGCGCGCCAGGTTGCGGTGCTCGAAAGCGGCGGCACGGTCGAGCAGGAGACTAGGGCTTACGATCCGGATTTGGGCCAAACCGCCGGCATGCGCAGCAAAGAACATGCCCACGATTACCGCTATTTCCCGGAGCCCGACCTGGTGCCGCTGCGGATCGGCGAAGCCTGGCTGGCGGAGGTCAAAGCTGGCATGCCGGAATTGCCGGCCGCGCGGCGGGCGCGCTTTATCGGAGAATATGGCCTGCGCGAATACGATGCCGGCGTACTGACTCAGACGCGCGCGTTGAGCGATTATTACGAAACCGTGGCGCGCGTTTCCGGCGATCCCAAGACCGCCGCGAATTGGGTGATGGGCGACCTGGCGGGCGCGCTGAAGGCCGAGGGCAAGGAGATCGCCGAATCGCCGGTGAGTGCGGAAAGCCTGGGTGCGCTGGCCCGGCTGATCGCCGCGGGCGACCTTTCCGGCAAGCTCGCCAAGGAAGTTTTCGCCAAGATGTTTTCGACGGGCGATGCCGCGGCGGCGATCGTCGAACGGGAAGGCCTAAAGCAAATCAGCGACACGGGCGCGCTGGAGAAGGTGATCGCCGATGTGATCGCCGCCAGCGCCAAGCAGGTGGAACAGTATCGCGGCGGCAAGACCACGGTGATGAACTACCTGGTGGGCCAGGTCATGAAGGCCACGCGCGGCCAGGCCAGCGTGGCCGTAGTGACCGAATTATTGAAGCAGCATCTGGGGTGACACATGTTGAAAATTGGCGATAAGGCTCCCGATATCGCGCTGCGCACCGATAGCGGCGCGGAATTCAAGCTGTCCTCTCTCAAGGGCAAGCGCGTGGTGCTGTATTTCTATCCCAGGGCCGATACGCCCGGCTGCACCGTCGAAGCCTGTGAGTTCCGCGACGGCATAAAGAAATTCGCGAAGAAAGGCGCGGCGGTGGTGGGCATATCGCCCGACAAGCCGGCCGCGCAAGCCAAGTTCAAGGACAAGTTCGATCTGCCGTTCACGCTGCTGGCCGATGAAGAAAAGGCCGCGGCCCAGGCTTATGGCGTGTGGCAAGAGAAGAATATGTACGGCAAGAAGGTGATGGGGATAGTGCGCAGCACCTTCGTGATCGGCCCCGATGGCAAGATCGAGAAGATCTACGCCAACGTGAAAGCCAAAGGCCACGCCGCCGAAGTGCTGGCCGGGCTTTAGGTCCGGACCATCGGAGCCGCGACCGTCAGCGAGGTCGCCCGCGGCTCGCCCCTGCTATTGCACTCTTCCCGCGGCCGCGTGGATCTCCTCGAGCATGGTCGTCGAGTGCAGGCTTTGCGGGGCAAAGCCGCAAGTCTCGAGAACCCGCTCGACTTCGGCCACCCTGTTCCGGTAAGCCGGGAACTCCACCACCGTCTCGGCTCCGTGATGAATCTGGGGGTTGATCGGGAACGGCACCAGGGCCAGCGCTTCCAGTAAGGCTTCCAGGCGGCGCGGGTCCACCCGGATGGACACCGCCAGCAACTCGCCTTCACTGGTGGACAGATTGAAACCGGACGATGCCGGATTCGGCCAGACGCTCATGGGTAACTTCTCCCTTCACATCCAGCGATGGGGACGCCCGACAACAAAAAGCCCTGGAGCCATGGGCGCCAGGGTCATTGCTTCCGAGCAGACCGAATCGCCTTTAGCATTTTTTTCCGTGGTTGCAATTAGCCGGGCCAACAAACGCCCTAAATCATTCCACGTCGCCTCCAGCCTATCACGACTTGGTAGTGGAGATCAATGGGCTTCGCGACGCCGTGCTGTTAACCTCGGCCGCCTGGCCCCACGAATTTACAAGCTAATGCGTGCCCTGCCGTGTTTCGTAATACACTAGAGAAACGGCCTTCCGCGCGGCCACTCTGCCGTGCTGCGCTCTGAGTCGCCACACAGAAGGAATCCTGTTGCGCAGAACCGCTTCGCTCATGTTCGCCGCCGCTCTCGCCGCAATCTGTTGCCGCGCGCAAGAACAGGCGTCCGCACCGGTGGCGGACGCGAGCGCTCCGGCGGCGTCGGCCGTGCAGGCCGGCACGCCAGTCCAGCCGGAATACGGCATAGAGGTGCATTCCTTCCGCACCTTTGTGAAGCGGCTGTACAGCGTGCATGCGCTCACCTCGACTCTCCCGGCGGCCTTGGTGGAGCAGGTGCACGACTGGCCCGATCAATGGGGCAAAGACCGCCTTGGCTTCGAAAAACGGATCGCATCCCTCTACGGCCAGTTCGTGATTGGGGTGGGCCTGGAAGAAACCGTAAAGGCCATTCACTATGAAGACACGCGCTACCGCAGGTTGGGGCGCGGCAACTTCTTCCGGCGCACCGCGCATGTGATCACCGGCACCGTGACGGCGCGGCGGCAGGATGGTTCGCGCACACCGGCGTGGTCGCTGGCCGCCAACGCGTACGGTAGTTGGGGCATCGCCACCCTCTGGAGCCCGCGGGAGTACCGCACGGCCGTGTCGATCGTGGAATGGGGCAGCTCGGGTATGGGCACCTTCGCGGTGAGCAATCTCGCCCGCGAGTACTGGCCCGATATCAAGGGCGTTTTTCATCGCAAGAAGGCGAGCTGAAGCAGCCCCTCCAGCCGGACTTTGGCATAATGCGAGATGGAGGCGACTGCTTGCATGCTGGATCGGCTGGCACGTGGCATTTGCGTTTCGGCGCTGATGTGCATGGCAGCCGGTCGGGGCTGTTGCGGCGGCCTTAGCGCCGGCACACCGGCAACGCCCGCCATCGCGGCCACGGCTGGATTTGGTTGCGCGGATCTCAGCGCAGCGCCCGGCGGGATGAACGATGGCTCCGGCGCGGTGCCGGCCGGCGAGGCACGCTTCCCCTGCAAGCGATCTTCATCGCCCTACAACTGGCAAAGCGTCAAGATCGTCGCTGGCGGCGTGATGCCGGGCGTCTACTTCCACCCTACCGAGCCCGGTCTGATGTACATTCGTGCCGACGTCGGCGGAGCCTACCGTTGGAGCGCGGCCACCTCGCTCTGGACTCCGCTGACCGACTGGTTGGGCGGCACAAGCGCGGACTGGAGCCTGATGGGGATCGAAAGCATTGCCATTGATCCGACCGACCCAAACCGCCTCTATCTCGCCGCCGGCATGTACATCACCTCGTGGTCTCCCATCAACGCGGCGATCCTGGTCTCCGCCAATCGCGGCGCCACCTTCCAGCGCGTCAATCTGCCCTTTAAGATGGGCGGAAACGACCTTATTAACGGCCAGCAAACCGGCGAGCGCCTCGCCGTCAATCCCTTCCAGCCCAACGAACTCTACCTCGGCACACACGAGAACGGGCTGTGGGTCAGCGAGGACTACGGCTCGACCTGGAACCAGATGGCGAGCTTTCCCATTACGTCTTCGCCCGACATGGCCGGCGTGCTCTTCGTCCGCTTCGACCCGCGCCACGCCGGCACCATCTACGCCGGCGCCTACACCGGCGGCATCTATCGCTCGACCGACTCCGGCGTGACCTGGCAGCAGGTGCCCGGCCAACCTACGACTCTGCCAGACGGAGAGACGCTGCGGCCCATGCGTTGCGCGCTCGGACCCGACGGTCTGCTCTATGTCACCTACGCTAACTCGGCTGGGATGATAGCCATCAGCAACGGCGCCGTCTACAGGTTCGACACGGGCACTGGCGTCTGGACCGACATCACGCCTCCGGATACGCCGAGCGCCCTATGGTACGGCTACTGCGCCGTCAGCGCGGACGCTCAGCGCAATGCGACCGTCATGGTGGGCACCTGGAACCGCTGGTCCCCCGGCGACGACTTCTTCCGCAGCACCGACGGCGGCATTACTTGGCACAGCCTGAAGCAATCTGCCGTAATCGACACCTCCCTGTCGCCGTATCTCGACTATCAACCACCGGTCTTCGGCGTCTGGAACGCTTCGTTCGAAATCGATCCGTTCGACTCCAGCCACGCCATCTATGACGCCGGCAATTCAGTGTTGGCGACTAACGACCTGGCGAACCTGGATTCCGGGCAGCCCACGCATTGGTATGTGGGCGCGAATGGAATCGAGGAAACGGTGATTCACGAGGTCGTCAGCCCGCCATCGGGCGCTCACCTGCTGAGTGCGATGGCCGACCAGGGCGGATTCCGCCACGACGATTTCAACGTTTCTCCGGTGCCGTTTCAGAATCCATACATGATCGAAGTAGCGTCGCTGGACTTCGCCGAGTCGAACCCCGCCCTGATGGCTCGCGTTGGCCTGCTGGACTACGCCGGGCACATCGCCGGCGCGTGGTCGACCGACGGCGGTGCAAGTTGGACGCAGTTTGCGGCCACGCCGCCCGGCGCTGGTCTCGGTCCCACCGCGGACGGCTACGTCGCCATGGTCGCGGTCTCGGCCGATGGCGCCACCTTGATTTGGGCCGCTGGAGACACCGTGCCGGCCTGGTCGCGCGTGAGCGGCAATTCGTTCGACTCTTCGACGGGAGCGCCGGCCGGCCTTCGCGTGGTGTCGGACCGGGTGAATCCGAACAAATTCTATGGATACGATCCGGCCACCGGAACCGTATATGCCAGTACCGACGGAGGCGTCTCGTTTGCCGCGCGAGCCACCGGGCTGCCGGCGGACATAGGGAGTCCGGGGTGGACAGGCGAAGCTCAGCCGAAAGTGGTTTTCGGCCGCGAGGGAGATTTGTGGCTGCCGACGTCGAGCGGTCTCTACCACTCGACGGACTCGGGCGCCAACTTCACCAGGCTCGGCACGATTGACAGCGCTCCCCTGGTTGGGTTCGGCATGGCGGCTCCGGGAGCCTCGTACCCTGCCATATACGTGGTTGGCACAGTGAGCGGCGTCTACGGGATTTTCCGCTCCGACGACATGGGCGCCTCTTGGGCCCGCATCAATGACGAAGCTCACCAGTACGGCGCGCTCGGCACGATCTCGGGCGACCCGCGGATCTATGGCCGCGTTTACATCGGCACTCAGGGCCGCGGAATTGTGTACGGGGATTTGAGAAGAAGAGTTTCAGCGCCATAGCGCAGCCGGCCCGCGCAACCCTACAGCTCGCTTCCTTTGCGCCAGTGGCCTTCGAAAAGGCCCTGCATGGCTTCGCCCATGCCTTCGTGATCGAACACCACCGACGTCCAGGCAGGCTTGGTGATCACCGGATCCAGCAGTGCCACCAGGCCGCGCGATCCGTCGAATACCGCCAGCTTCATGGGCAGCGAGTTGGCCACACGCACTTCCACGCCGACGGCCGCGTAGTCGCTCAGGCGTTGCCGATGCTCTTCGTCGAGCGAAGCGGCTTCCAGCAGAATGCGGCACCTTACGCCGGCCGCGGCGGCCTGCTTCACTAGTTTTTCGTCCAGCGGGTCCACTGCGTAAGGTGGCCGCGAAAACTCCAGGTACTCCGTTCGAACCTCGGCCAGCATGCGCCGGTATTCAGCCGCGGTCTGCGCGGGTTCGGTCACGATGCGCAGGAAATCCAGCGTGCCGCGCCCGCCCTGGCCTTCCGAGTACAGCAGTTTCAGATCGTCGGTCAAGCTTGCGCCGGCGCGGCCGTTGTCGGCCAGTTCCTGCTCGAGCGCCTCGCGGCGGCGGCTCAGATAGCCGGGGATGGCGAGGCTCGGTTCGACCGCCGAGAACAGCTTGGTGCGCTCCTGCACCACTTGAGCGAAACCTTTTTCCACCAGGCTGTCCAGGACCTCGTAAATCTTCTGGCGCGGCACGTGGGCGCGCGCCGCCAGCTCCAGCGCCTTGAACCTCGGATGTCCCAGCAACACCAGGTAAGAACGGGATTCGTAGGCGTTGAGCCCCAACTGTTGCAGTCTGCGCCAGAATCGTTGGAAATCGATGGGGACCAACTCTTCGTCCATATGCTATCAACCTTACCAAACGCAATCGCCAGTGGTGAAATAAGCATCGGAGCCGCGACTATAGGGAGCGGTTCTGTTGGCGGCGGGCTCTCTATGCTGGCGTTTTCTTGCGTTATACTCCGACGCATGGGTCAGCGCCCCGGATCGATGGCGTTATTGGTGCTCGGTTGGGTGGTTGGAGCTAACTGCCAACCGAGTGGTGTGCCACGCGTCGAGTGGAAGCGGTTGGCGTCGCCGGAGCAGGCCGGTTGGCCAGCGGAGAAGCTGGCGAGCATACACGCGTATGTTGAAGAGATGGGCTCTACGTCGGCGATGATCGTGCAGCATGGCCAGGTGGTGGCGGAATGGGGCGACGTCGCACACAGGTCGAACCTGCACTCCTGCCGCAAGAGCCTGCTGAACTCGCTGATTGGCATCGCAGTGGCGGAAGGCAAGATCAACCTCGACGACACGCTTGAGAAGCTGGGCATTGACGATAAGAAACCGTCGCTAACGTTAGAGGAGAAGCAAGCGACGGTGCGCGATCTCCTCGAGGCGCGCTCGGGGGTCTACCATCGCGCCGCTTACGAGACCACCGCGATGGTGGAGCACAGGCCACCGCGTGGCTCCCATGCCCGTGGCACATTCTGGTACTACAACAACTGGGATTTCAACGCACTCGGCTGGATCTACGAAAGAGCGGCGGGCACGAAGATATTCGACGCATTCTACCGGGAAATCGCGCAACCGATTGGCATGCAGGATTTCAGACCGGGCGACGGGCATTACATCACGAACTCGGACTCGCGCTTCCCCGCGTATATCTTTGAGATGAGCGCAAGGGATTTTGCGCGCTTTGCCCTGCTCTACCTGCACGGGGGCAAGTGGAACGATATCCAAGTGGTTCCGAAGGAGTGGGTGAGCGCGAGCATCCGCCCATATTCCGATACAGAGTCAGGTGGCTATGGGTATCTTTGGTGGACCGGCGGCGCGGCGAGCGGCACGCCGCCGAGAATCCGCTTCCCGAAAGACAGCTTCTGGGCGGAGGGCCATTTTGGGCAGTATGCCGTAGTTGTCCCGTCATTCGATCTGATCGTTATCAATCGGGTGGATGAGAAGGAGACCGAGCGGACCATCAACAAGCGGAAGATGGCCCAGATGGTACGCCTAGTGGTAGACGCTGCGCCGAAGAATTAGGGAGTTTGCGTGGGCCGCTGGCATCAGAACGGGTATCAGTTTTCACTTAACCGCGTGGAACAGTTTGACTTGGTAGTAATGGAACCATACAATAGGCCTAGCGAGTAGTGTATGGCTGAGAATAATGCCGCAATCAACGGGCCCACGCCCGGTTCGGGTATTGGTATCACACCCAAGATCCGTATCGTGGTGGCCGACGATCATCCGATCTTTCGCGATGGTCTTTGTAAACTGCTGGCTTTGGAGGACGACTTCGATGTCGTGGCACAGGCCCAGGACGGCCGGCAGGTCCTCGAGGTATTGCACCAACTGGAACCGGACATCCTTCTGCTGGACCTGAAGATGCCCGGCCTGGATGGACTCCAGACGTTGCAGCGATTGCAGGTGGCCAAGGGCAAGACGCGCGTCATCGTGCTGACCGCATCCGACGATAAGAACGAGTTTGTGCAGGCCATGAAGCTGGGCACGTCCGGGATTGTGCTCAAGCAGACCGCCACCGACCAGTTGATCAAGAGCATCCGCAAAGTACACGCGGGTGAGATCTGGCTGGATTCGCACACCACGGCGGCGGTAATCCGCCAGTTCGTGGCCAACGAAGACGCCGCCCCACCGCCGCCCCAGCCACTTCCTGGCTCGCCGGCCCGCGAGCGCGAGCGATCGCCGCTCAGCCAGCGCGAACGGGAAATCGTGGCCCTGGTGGCGCAGGGTTTCAAGAACAAAGAAATGGCCGAGAAGATGTTTATCAGCGAGCAAACGGTGAAGAACCATCTGCACAACATCTTCGATAAGCTGGGCGTCTCCGACCGCCTGGAACTGGCGCTTTACGCCATCCACAACAACCTGCACAACGGCCGCTAGTGTCCCGCCTCACAAGTTCGCAACGTGATCCCAGATCTCTGTATCAGGGCACGGCTTCAGCCGTGGCGGCGTGGGATTTACCAAACATGGCCTTTAGGCCCTGGTGGGGCATGCTTTAGCTTGCCCGAAAGTAAGTGAAACAGGCGATAGGAAAGCTATGGGGCTAACGCCGAATGCGGTCTACCGGAGGCTCTATGAAGGCGTGAATCACCGCCTGCGCTCTTTCGCCGGCGGCCGGTTTGCCCATCGCTGCCGCCCTACCTCGATCATGTTCCTGCTGACCGAGTTGTGCAACGCCCGCTGTGTGCACTGCGACATCTGGAAGAACAAAGGAAAAGAGGATTCGCCCAGCGCGTCCCAGTGGTTGAAGGTTCTCGACGATTTACGTTCCTGGCTGGGGCCGGTCTCCATCGTTTTCACCGGTGGCGAGGCTCTGCTCAAGCCCTATGCGGCCGAGCTGGCCGCGCACGCGTCGTCGCGCGGGTTTTGGCTGGAGTTCCTCACCCACGGATACTGGAAAGACCAGAAGAGAATCGAGCAGCTTGCGCTGGCCCGGCCTTCCCGGATCACCATCTCGGTGGACGGGGTTGGCGCCGTCCATTCCAAGATCCGCGGCCGGGAGGACTTTTTCGAGCTCACCAGCCGGACCATCGAGACGCTGGCGCGCATGAGGAAAGAGGATCGCGGCCTGCGCTACCGGATTCTGCTGAAGACGGTCATCATGGAGCAGAACCTCGACCAGTTGGGCGAGGTGGCCCGATACGCTACTCGCGAGGGAATGGCGGTTTTCTACCAGCCGATCGAGCAGAACTACAATACCGCCGAAGATCCCGAGTGGTTCGTGACCAGTCCGACCTGGCCTCGTCACCCGGAGGCGGCTGTCCGCGCGGTTCAGCAATTGATCCAGCTCAAGCGCGATGGTCTGCATATCGAAAACACCGAAGAGCACTTCGACGCGATGATCCGGTATTTTCTGGATCCAGCCGGCCTGCGGCTACTCACCCAGTCTCACGTTGCCCAACAGAAGAGGCCGCTTTGCTCCGCCCTGACGATGCTTCAGTTGCAGAGCAACGGCGACGTTACCATCTGCGCGCACCGCCCTCCCGTCGGCAATATCACGGACTCGGACGTCCGCCGGATCTGGGAGCGGCGCACGCGCTACTGGGAGTCGGGATGCTGTCTGGCCGGCTGCGTCAAGGGCAGCCCGACCCAGCCGGCTGCGGACTCTCTTCCGGTGACGCCGTCGCAGGCGGAACCTCCGATCGGCCAACGGAGAAGCTAGTTGCCGCGCACCGTCCTTTCCGTGTTCGCCGTCAATCCGCAGCGGATCGGCGGAGTGGAGATGTTCGCCCGCGAATTGTCCCTGCAACTGGACAGTTTCGGCTGGAAAAGCGTTCTTTGCTTTCTGGATTCGCCGCCCAGGAACGTAGGCTGTTTTCTGGCCGCTCCGGGCGTCTCGATCGAGCGGCTGCCGGGCACCGGCCGCCTTCGCTGGAGCGTGCTCCGGGACATGTCGAGGCTGTTGAGGAAGTATCGCCCCGAGATCTTGCACATGCACTTTACCGATTCCAGCAGCCTCCTCCCGTGGCTGGCGAGGCTTCGCTCGGTCCGCCGGATTTACGTGACCGATCACATCTCCCGCCGGGAAGGATCGTCGGCAAGACGCGCGGCGTGGTGGAAACTCGCAATCGGACGCGCGCTGAACTGGCCGCTGACCGGTCTCATTGCGGTGAGCGACTACAACGCGCTCTCCGACAAAACCTACGGCGCGATCCCGGAACGCCGCGTGACGCGCATCTATAACGGCGTCGATTTGTCGCGCATCTCCGGCGACGCCGGCCGCTTCCGTCAGGAGCACACGATTCCCGACGACCGGGCCATCGTGCTCCAGGTGTCCTGGATGATCCCCGAGAAAGGCGTCGAGGACCTGATCGAGGCCGCCCGGCTGGTGCTCTCGTCGAATCCGAACGTGCAATTCGTGCTGGCCGGCGAAGGCGCCAGCCGCCGGGAATATATGGCGCGCGCCGAAGCGGCCGGGATGGCGGATCACTTCACGTGGACTGGCCTGATCGGCGATCCTCTCGCCAGCGGAGTCTACGCGGCGGCCAATGTGGTTTGCCAATTATCGAGGTGGCAGGAGGCGTTCGGCTGGATGATCGCGGAGGCCATGGCGTGCTCGAGGCCCGTGGTTGCCACGCGGGTTGGCGGAATTCCGGAGCTCGTCGAAGACGGCATTTCCGGCTACCTGGTTCGCCGCCGCCAGCCGGCGGAAGCCGCCGACAGGATTCTACGCCTGTTAGACGACCGCGAACTGAGGCACAAAATGGGCGCCAACGGCCGGCGCGCGGTCGAAGCCCGATTCAACCTGCAACGCAACGTCGGCCAGCTACTGGAACTGTACGGAATCACCCGTGGCGCAGCCTGTCCAGGCTGCTGAGCCGAGAGTCCTCTCGGCTTTTCTTGGCGGCGCCTCTTGGCGGTGCCTGCCTCTGTTTTTCCCTTGACAAACGCCTCATTCAAACGAATAATTAAATCAGTCGCATGAGTGAAACACGGCTCAAGATCCTCGACACCGCCGAGCGGCTGTTTGGCGAGCAGGGCTATGCGCCTGTTTCGCTGCGCCATATTACCGCCGCCGCCGGGGTCAACCTGGCGGCTATCCATTATTACTTTGGCTCGAAGGAAGAGCTTTTGGATGAGTTGGTTATGCGGAAAGTGGCGCCCGTAAACGAGGAGCGGATGGAAAAGCTGAGGAGCCTGAGAGAAGAGGCAGGGCCGAACCCCATCGCCGTTCAGGACCTTCTGGGAGCGTTTCTGCTTCCGGCGCTCCGTACGGCGGAGAAAAATCCCGAGTTCGCCAAGCTGATGGGGAGGCTCCACGCCGAGGGCCTCATGCCGGCAGTTGCTCGCAAGCACTTTGGCCCTGTGGCGGAACGCTTTCTGGCCGAGATGCGGATGGCACTCCCCGACCTGACGGAGGACGAGTTGGCGTGGCGGGTACATTTCATGGTCGGGGCGATGGCGCACACGTTATGCGCGCCGCCGCTCGCGCTGGCCGGGCGAACCGTGCCCGAGCCGCCCAGCGACGTGTCTCGGCGCATAGTGGCCTTCTTGTGCGGTGGATTTCGGGCGCCCGTGGCGGCCCGCGAAACGGTTGAGGTGAAGCGATGAAGGTGGCGTGGGTACTTCCGATGGCGACGCTGTGGATGGCGATGCCACCCCTGACCTGGGCGGCAGACCCGGCTGCGGAGCGCGCGCCGGTCGATCTGAGCCTGAAGCGCGCGGTCGAGGTGGCGATTTCCGCCCAAGGCAACACCAACATCCAGCTTTCCGGCGAAGCTCTCAAGCAGGCGCAATCGCGGGCATTGCAGGCGCGGGCGGCGCTGCTGCCGGATCTGGAAGGGGCCTTCAACGACCGGGACCAGACCGTGAACCTGGCGGCCGAGGGGCTGACCAGCATCCATCTGCCGTTTGCCGGCTTCACATTTCCGAGCCTGGTCGGGCCGTTCTCGACCGTGGATGCCCGCCTCTCGGTGCAGCAGAGCGTGTTTGATTTCGCCTCCATCCGGCGCTTTCAGGCCTCGAAAGTGGGTGTATCCGCCGCAACCCAGGAACTGGACAGCACGGCGGAAAAAGTGGCGGCGGACGTGGGGCGTGCATACCTGGCGGCGGTGCGCGCGGATGCCGACGTGGACACGGCGAACGCCAACGTGACGCTTTCCGATGCCGTGCTGACGCAGGCCGAAAATCAGAAGAAGGCCGGCACGGGAACCGGGATCGAAGTCACGCGCGCCAAGGTGCAGCTCGCCAACGACCGCCAGCACTTGCTGGTGGCCGAAAATGCGCGGCGCAGCGCGCACCTCGAGTTGCTGCGCGCCATGGGCACGCCTCTCTCGACCGAGGTGCGGCTCACCGACAAGCTGGGATACGTGCCGGTGGACGCGGTGACCCTCGAACAGGCGAAAGCGCAGGCGCTCCAGGCGCGGCCCGACCTGAAGGCGCAGCAGCAGCGGGAAGAAAACGCGCGGCTATCGGCCAGCGCGGTGAGGATGGAGCGGATGCCCTCGCTGGCCGCATTCGGCGACTACGGCTCCAGCGGCATTTCCCTCGACAACAACATGCCGACGCGGACCTACGGTATTTCGTTGAAGGTGCCGATATTCGATGGCGGGCGGCGGGACGCGCGGCGCGGCGAAGCGGCCAGCCTGTACCGCTCCGAGCAGGTGCGCACCGGCGATTTGAAGCAGCAGATCGAGCTGGACGTGCGGTTAGCGCTCGACGGACTGCGGTCCGCCGAAGACCAGGTGAAGGTAGCCAAGGAAGGGCTGGAGCTGGCCGACAGTGAGCTCACCCAGGCGCGCCGCCGCTATGACGCTGGCGTCACCAACAGTTTGGAAGTGACCGACGCGCAGACCCGCCTGGAGCGGGCGCGCGACAACGAGACTGAGGCGCTGTACAACTACAACGTGGCGCGCATCGACCTGGCGCAGGCCATGGGCAATATGCGGAGAAGCATTCCATGAAAAAAATACTGATACCTGTGGCACTGGTGCTGGTTGCGGCCGGAGTAGCGGTTTATGCGTTTCACGGATCGGGGCGGGATCCGAACGGCCGGATCGTGGTCTCCGGCAACATCGAGCTGACCGAAGTCAATATCGGCTTCAAGACCGCCGGGCGGCTCATCGATCGCACGGTGGATGAGGGAGACCTGGTTAAGAAGGGGCAATTGATCGCGCGCCTGGACCGCGACCAACTGACGGCGCAGCGCGACAGCCTGGCCGCCGGCTTGGCTTCGGCCGAGGACCAACTGGCGCAGGCGGAAACCTCGCTCGCCTGGGAGCGGGAGACACTGGCTGCCGACATCGAGCAGCGGCGCGGCGATCTGGCCGCCAGCGAAGCGCGCCTGGCGGAGTTGAAGAATGGTTCGCGTCCGCAAGAGGTCCAGGAAGCCAAGGCGGCCGTGGATGCGGCGCAATCCGAGTTCGATCGCGCCAAAAAAGATTGGGACCGCGCGCAAACGCTATTCAAGAACGACGACATCTCCGCTTCCCAGTACGACGAATTCCGCAATCACTGGGAAAGCGCCGACGCGGCGTTGAAGCAAGCCAACCAACGCGCGGCGCTGGTGTTCGCCGGACCCAGAGTGGAGCAGGTGGACGGAGCCGCGGCGCAGGTGGAGCACTCGCGCGGCGCGCTCAAAATGGCGGAGGCCAACGCGCTCGAGATGAAACGGCGCGAACAGGAACTGGCCACGCGCCGCGCGGAAATCGAACGGTCCCGAGCCAACCTGGCGCAGGTGGACGCGCAGCTTGCCGACACGCTGGCGGTATCGCCGGTGGATGGCGTGGTGCTGGTGAAATCCGCCGACGTGGGCGAAATACTGGCGGCAGGCGCGACCGTGGTCACGGTGGGCGACATCGATCATCCGTGGCTGCGCGCTTATATCAACGAAACCGATCTGGGCAAGGTGAAGCTGGGGTCGAAGGCGCGCATCACGACCGATTCCTACCCGGGCAAGGTATACGACGGGCGCGTGAGCTTCATCTCCGCCGAGGCCGAGTTCACGCCCAAGCAGATTCAGACGCAGGAAGAGCGGGTGAAGCTGGTGTACCGCATCAAAATCGAAGTGGACAATCCGAAGCACGAGCTGAAGTCGAACATGCCGGCCGACGCCGAGATTGTGTTGGAGTAAACCGGAGCCGCGACATCGAATCGGAGCCGCGACCATAGGGAGCGGTTCTGTGACGAATCGTAACCGGGAACCTCAAGAGAAAGCCATGCAGCTCATCAACGTGAATCGGAGCCGCGACCGTAAGGGAGCGGTTGGTCCGAACATTAGCTGACGAGTCCTAGGCGGGAACCGAGAAAACAAGCCCATGCAGCCCATCATCGAAACCATCGGCCTCACGCGCCGCTTCGGCGAGCTGACGGCGGTGGACCATCTGGATCTGTCGGTGGCCCAGGGCGAGATCTTCGGCCTGGTGGGACCGGATGGCGCTGGCAAAACCACCACGTTGCGCCTGCTCTGTGGGCTGCTCGATCCCACCGAAGGCAGCGCGCGCGTGGCGGGCCACGACGCGGCGCGCGAATCGCAGGCGGTTAAGGACCGGATCGGATACATGGCGCAGCGGTTCGGGCTGTACCAGGACCTGAGCGTCCAGGAGAACATGAACTTCTATGCCGACCTGTTCGGCATCGTCGGCGCGGAGCGAGCCACGCTGAGCGCGGACCTGCTGCGCATGACGCGCATGGAGCCATTTCGCGAGCGGCAGGCGGGCAAGCTTTCCGGCGGAATGAAACAAAAGCTGGCGCTGATGTGCACGCTGCTGCACCGGCCGCAAATCCTCTTTCTGGATGAGCCGACCAACGGCGTGGACCCGCTCTCGCGGCGGGATTTCTGGGCCATCCTCTACCAGTTACTGAAAGACGGCATCACGATTCTGATGACCACCGCGTACTTGGATGAAGCCGAGCGCTGCAACCGCGTCGGCCTGATGTACAAGGGGCGGTTGATCCGCTGCGATACGCCGGAGGCGCTCAAGCGCCAGGCCGGCAAGGATACTCTCGAGGGCGTGTTCGTGGATGGCGTGCACGCCGCCGAGGCGCTGGAGGCCAAATGAGCGTCTGGGCGCGCGATCTGGTGAAGAAGTTCGGCGATTTCGTAGCGGTGGATGATGTGACGCTCGAAGTGGAGCGGGGCGAGATCTTCGGCTTCCTGGGACCGAACGGGGCTGGGAAGTCCACCACCATCAGAATCCTCTGCGGCCTGATCACACCCACCTCCGGGATGGCGCTGGTGAACGGTATCGACGTCGCCAAAGATCCCGAGGAGGTGCGGCGCAACCTGGGCTATATGTCGCAGAAGTTCTCCCTCTACGACGATCTGACGGTGGAGCAGAATATCGACTTTTTCGCCGGCTTGTACGGCGTGCCGCGCGACCGGCGCAACCAGCGCAAGGACTACGTACTTGAGATGGCGCGGCTCACCGAGCGGCGTTCCGCGCTGACCGGATCGCTCTCCGGCGGCTGGAAGCAGCGGCTGGCGCTGGGCTGCGCCATCCTGCACGATCCGCCGATCCTGTTTCTGGACGAGCCGACATCCGGCGTGGACCCGATCGTGCGCGGCGTGTTCTGGGACCTCATTCGCGGCCTCTCGAGCACCGGCCACACCATCATCGTCAGCACCCACTACATGGATGAGGCCGAAAACTGCCACCGGCTGGCGCTGATGCATCGCGGCAAGGTAATCGCGCTCGGCACGCCGGCCGAACTGCGCCACCACGCGAGCGCGCACAGTTTGCTGCGCCTCGACAGCTCGCAGCCGCTCGAGACCATGCGCGCGCTCGAAGATGTCGCCGGCGTGGTGGACGCGGCGGTGTTCGGCGGGGGGTTGCACGTGACGGTGGACGATCCGGAATCGACCGCCGAACGCATCCGCGTGAAACTCGCCGGCGCCGGCATCGAGGTCCGGCGCCTGGAGAAGATTCTGCCGTCGCTCGAAGACGTGTTCGTGTCGATGATCGAAGGCGACGAGCGGAGGGCCGCGTGAGCTACCGGCGCATCAGGGCGATGTTCATCAAGGAACTGCACCACATCACGCGCGACAGCCGCAGTTTGCTGCTGGCGCTGGCCATGCCGGTGATGATGCTGCTGCTGTATGGTTACGCGCTGAGCCTGGACGTGGATCACATTCCCACCCTGGTGTACGATCAGGACGGCACATCCGCCAGCCGCGACCTGGTGCGGCAGTTCCAGGGCTCGCGCTTTTTCGACATCCGCGGATTCGCCACCGGCTACCCGCAGATTGAACGCGGCATCAATTTCAGCAGAATCCTGATGGGCATCGTGATTCCGCGCGATTTCGGACACGACCTGGAATCCGGGCGCGGCGCCGAAGTGCAACTGCTGGTGGACGGCAGCGACTCTAACACTTCCTCGATCGCCATGGGCTACGCCGAGAGTGTCGTGCAGATGTACTCCGCCCGCGTGCGCGTTCGCAACATGGCGCCGCCTCCGCCGCCGGTGATCGACGCCCGCATGCGGGTCTGGTACAACAGCTCGCTCGAAAGCAGGAACTACGTGGTGCCGGGACTGATCGCCGTGATTTTGATGATCCTGGCGGGGCAGTTGACTTCGCTGACCATCGCCCGCGAGTGGGAACTGGGGACCATGGAGCAGCTTCTTTCCACGCCGCTGCGGCCGTCGGAAATGCTGCTGGGCAAGATGGGCGCTTATTTCGTGGTCGGCCTGATTGATTCGGCGATTGCGCTGATCGTCGGCGTGACGGTGTTCGCCGTGCCGTTCCGTGGCAGCATTCTCCTGCTTGCCCTTTCCACGTGTCTGTTCCTGTTCGGCGTGCTGTGCTGGGGCATTTTCATTTCCGCCGGATGCCGGTCGCAGGTGCAGGCCTATCAGATGGGCATCCTGAGCACCTTCCTGCCCGGCTTTCTGATGTCGGGTTTTGTGTTCTCCATCGACACCATGCCGAAAGTAATCCAGGTGATCAGCGTAATCGTGCCGGCGCGCTATTTTGTGTCGATCCTCAAGTCGCTGTTCCTGAAAGGCGTCGGCATGAGCGTCATCTGGGACCAGATGCTGTTCCTGGCTATCTTCGGCGCGTTCGTGTTCTGGCGGGCATCGCAAAAACTGAAAAGGCAGAAAGTGGCATAGGCATGTGGGAACGAATCGGCGTGATGCTGCGCAAGGAATTCTACCAGGTGTGGCGCGAGCCGCGCATGCGGTTCCTGCTGTTCCTGCCGCCGCTGATCCAGTTGGTGGTGTTCGGTTACGCCGTGACGTTGGACGTGGACAACGCGCGGATCGGCTGGATGGACATGGATCATACGCCGGAAAGCCGGGCCCTGCGCGCGCGCTTTGAAGGCTCCGGCCGCTTCCAGGTGACCGCCATCGCGCAAAACGAGCAGGACGTGCAGCGCCTGCTGGACCGCAGCCAGGTGCACGCGGTGGTTGCGGTGCTGCCGGGATTCGCGCGCGACCTGGCCCAGCGGCGCACGGCCCAGGTGCAGGTGCTGCTCGATGGCACCAATTCCAACACCGCCTCGCTGGTCTCGGCTTACGCCGGACAGGTGATCGACGAATTTGCCGCCGACGTTTCCCCGGCGCAGCAGAAGAACCGGCAGACCATCAACCTGATGATTCGCGGCCCCGGCCAGGCGGTGGGCCGGCAACTGGGGCAGGTCGAGTCCGGCACGCGAGTCTGGTTCAATCCGGATCTGCGCAGCCGCAACTATTTCGTGCCCGGCGTGGCGGCCAACATTCTGCTGATGGTCACCCTGATGCTGACGGCGCAGGCCATCATCCGCGAAAAGGAAATCGGCACCATGGAGCAGTTGATGGTGACGCCGCTGCGGCCCATCGAGCTGATGCTCGGCAAGACCATCCCCTTCGCCGTTGTGGGCATGGTGAACATGGTGATGGTGACGACCGCGGCGATCGTGATTTTCCACATTCCCTTTCGCGGCAATTTCCTGCTGCTCATGTTTTGCGCCGCGCTGTTCCTGATGACGGCGCTGGGTGCGGGCCTGTTTCTTTCCACTATCTCGCGCACGCAGCAGCAGGCCAACATGGGATCCTTCTTCTTCACCACGCCGTCGTTCATGCTGAGCGGTTTCACCTTCCCCATCCGCAACATGCCGGTGGCCGTGCAGTACATGACGTATCTCAACCCGCTGCGCTATTTCATGGAGATCGTGCGCGGCGTCTTTATCAAAGGCGTGGGAGTGACCGTGCTCTGGCCGCAAATGCTGGTGCTGACCGTTTTCGGCGCCACGGTCCTGACCCTAAGCGCCGTGCGCTTCCATAAGACGCTGGATTAGCGATCGCGGGGCGACCCCCTGGTCCGCGCGGGACGCCCACGTCCCGCTGCTCACCTTGAAGAACCAAAGCGCGAGCATCGCGCCTTGGTGTCGCAGAGCCCTTGATCCGGCCGGAGCTGTGCAGGGAGGTACAATCGAGGTGCAGAACGTGACGCCCGACGGGCACAACTACTATAAGACGCTCGGCGTTCCGCCAACGGCCTCAAGGGGCGAAATCCGCAGAGCTTACCGGAAACTCGCCCGTCAGTGCCATCCTGATCTCAATCCGGGCGACAAATTGGCCGAGGAGCGATTCAGGAACGCGCAAGAAGCCTACCACGTTTTGATCGATTCGGAGGCCCGCCAGAGGTACGATCAAACCGCGTTCCAGTCCGAGCAGAGCTCCGCCGAAACACCTGGCGGCACAAGGGGAGGCGCTGACGAGCATGATGAAGCCAGTATCCCCTCCTTCCAGAGCGAAGAGTGGATAGACGCGGAGGCGGTCGGTGAGCCCGGCATACGCGACTTCTACGTTCTCCCGCACGAGGACAAGAGCACGGAAGCGTTTCAATCATTGCTGGTGTTCGTTTTCACCGTCAACGTGATACTCCTTATCGCCGGTAAACTCGTCGATTGTTATGGACCCCCTGGGCACACTTGGACTCTCAATTTGCCTCCCGGACTCGGGTTGGGAGGTTTTTCGGGGTTAGTGCCGCTTGTGTGCTTGTTTATGTTGGGCTGGGCATTTGGCGGCCGCCGCAGTAGCTTCCTGGTTGGATCCGTGGCCATAAACGCCTCCTTCTGGGGCAGCTTGATTCTCTGTTGCAGGGCTGCGGCGATCCTCCCTTGGCCGGACATAAAGCGCATGTGGCCATGGGTTTTGCTGACCCACCTGGTGATCGTGCTCGGAGCGAAATCTCGCCGTGGCCCGATGGACTGGACGCGCTGGAGCAATAGAGAAAGAAGCTGGGTTCCAGGGCCGCGGTGATCCTCCGTTGGCCGGACATAAAGCGCATGGGGCCATGGGTTTTGGCGACCCGCCTGGTCATCATGCTGGGGGCGAAATCTCGATCGTCCCGCGCCCCGCTGTCCGATCGGTCTCGCGGGATAATGGAAGAGCCATGCGGCGGCTGCCTCTCCTCTTCCTGCTCCCCTGCCTCCTCGCCGCCGAGGAACACTGGATCAAATTCACATCGGGACCGTTCGAGGTGCTGACTGACGCCGGCCAGCGCGGACGCGAGACGATGGTTCGTTTCGAAGAGTTCCGCCACGCCTTAGGCGAGGTGGTGGGGGACACCAACCTGCAGACGCCGCAGCCCGTGCGCATCCTGCTTCTTAAGAATGCGCGCGGCTGGACTACGAACGCGTCCCTCCTCCAAGGCCGCAGTTGCTATGCGATTGTGCTGGAGGAAAAGGCCCCGGTTTCGCCGGCTGTGTGGAGCGAACTCACTCGCCTGTTTCTCGCGGCCAACACCGCGCAAATGCCGCCGGCCTTCGAGCACGGCCTCATCGAATTCTTCTCCACCTTCGAGGTCAAAGGCATTCAGATCGCCGTGGGCGTGCCGCCGCCCCAGCCGGATCTCGATTGGGCCCGCATCCACCTGCTGGTCACCACTCCGGAATACTTCGGCCGCCTCAAAGTGCTGCTGTACAACCTGCGCAAGGGCGTGGATGAGGATCCGGCTTATCGCAACGCCTACGGGAAATCCGCCGCGGAAATCGAGACGCTGGTGCGGCGGCATTTCGAGGCGGGTAATTTTCAATCCGGCACCATTTCCAGTTTGCCGATGGCGCCGAGAGATTTCATCGAGCGGTCCGTTTCCGACACCGACGCCCGCCTGGCGCGCGCGGACCTTTTGGCCGGCGATCAATCCGCCGCGGAGTATGCCACGCTGCTGCACGCCCACGCGAAAATCGCGGAGGCCGAAGAAGGACTGGGATTGCTGGCCCTGCGCGATCATCGCCCCGACGAAGCCCGCCGCCACTTCTCCGCCGCGATGGAGGCGGCCACCACCAGCGCGCGCTGCTACATCGAGTACGCCAAACTCGAACCGGACAACGCCAAGGCCACGCAGGCTCTGCTGCGCGCCGCGGGTATCAATCCCAAACTCGACGAGCCATTCGCGTTGCTGGCCGCGCGAGATACCGATCCCGGCAAACGCACCGCGCACTGGAAGGCCGCCGCCGAGCGCAATCCGCGCAATCCCGCCTACTGGAAAGCGCTGGCCGAATGCTACCTGGCCGACCACAACTACGGGGAGGCTGCAAAAGCCTGGAGCGCCGGCGAGCAGGCCGCCACCGATCCGGCAGAGCGCGAGCGCATGCACCAGGCGCGCGTCGCAGTTGAACAGCAGCGCGGAGATTACGAAACCGCGGAGCAGCAGCGGCAGGCCGACGAGGACGCCCGCGCGCTGGCTCAGCTCAAGCAGCAGGCAGTCGCCAACGTGCACGCGCTCGAATCCAAATACAATGAAGGCCCCGCTAAGTCCGGCCAAAAGCCAGTGCCGTGGTGGGACGGTCCCAGCCCCGGCGGAAAGATCCACGGTATGTTGAAACAGGTGGAGTGTCTGGGATCGCAGGCGCGCGTGGTCGTCGAAGGCGACGATCATAAGACGGTCAAACTGCTGGTTGCCGATTCCGCCAAGGTGGCGATCCTGGGCGCCGGCGGGCAGACCCTGGGCTGCGGCCGGCAGACGCCGCGGCCGGTATCCATCGCGTACTTTCCCAAACCCAACGTCCGGCTGGGCACTGCCGGCGAAGTGGCCACCATCGAATTCCAGTGACCCATTCCGATGACGCGGCGCCCGTCCGCTGGCTGCTGCTGGCCGTCTTCGTGCTTTCTTCGGCCATCAACTATCTCGACCGGCAGTCACTGGCCACGCTGGCGCCGCTGGTGCGCGCCGAGTTTCATTTGTCGAACGCGGACTACGGGCTCATCCTCGCCGCCTTCTCGATCACGTACGCCGCCGGCGCACCGCTGGCAGGAATACTGATTGATCGCACCGGCCTCAACCGCGTCATCAGCGTTGCCATTGGCTTGTGGTCGTGCGCCGGAGTCGCCACCGGCCTAACGCATGGATTCACCGGCCTGTTGGGTTGCCGTGCGACGCTCGGCGCCGGCGAAGCGGCCGGCATTCCGGCGGCTGGCAAGGCGATTCGCCAATATTTGCGGCCCGCCGAACGCGCCCTTGGCAACGCGATGAACCAGGCCGGTGTCAGCTTGGGAATGGTGCTGGCCCCGCCGGTGGCGACGTGGATTGCGCTCCAGGCCGGTTGGCGCGCCGCGTTCGTTGCCACCGGCGTGCTCGGCCTCCTGTGGATTCCCATCTGGAATTGGGCGGCGCGCCGCGGCGGCCCCGCGTCACCGACGCAAGCCGAGACCGCCGACGCTACCAGCCTGCTGCGCGACCGCCGGCTGTGGGCCTTCGTTGCCGCCAACGCACTTAGCATGATCGGCTACTCGCTCTGGACCAACTGGACTACGCTTTATCTTGTGGATGTGCATCACCTGACCATCGCGCAAGCGGCCTGGTATGCGTGGATTCCGCCGCTGGCCGCCACGCTGGGCGGATTCGCGGGCGGCTGGCTATCGCTGCGCTTCATCCGCCGCGGCGCGCCTCCGCCGCGCGGGCGCTTCCGCGTGTGCCTGCTGGCGAGCGTGGTGGCGCTGGTCACCGCGGCGGTGCCTGCCGCGCCCACCGCCGCCTGGGCCGCCGCCGGAATCTCGCTCAGCATCTTCGCCGTGGCCGCCTTCAGCGTGAATATGTACACGCTGCCGCTGGATGTATTCTCAGGCGCTCATGCGGCGTTCGCGGTCTCCTGCTTGGTGGCTTCCTATGGCGCGGTGCAAGCCGTCGTCTCGCCGGCGTTCGGCCGTCTCATCGATGTGTACGGCTACCCGCCGGTCACCGCTATCGCGGCAGTCATGCCGCTGGCGGCTTCGGCGGTGCTGTGGAGCACGAGGTCGGTCGAGTGAAGCAGCGGCTCAAACGGTGGCTCTTCTCGCTGCTCGGCAAGGATCCCGAGGCCGTGGTGGTGACGTTTACGACGGGCGATGCTGAGCTGTGCCGCCGCATGGCGGAGGAAGTGCGCGCGCTGGTGCCTGACCGGCGCCATTTTGTGGCGACCGAAGCCAACTGGCCCGAACTGCGGCGCGAGTTGCGGCGCTACCGCATCGGGCTGGCCCCGGTGATGCTCACGCGAGACCCCAACGCGCTGCGCCGCGCAGCGTACCGGCTGGCTCCGCGCAAAATCCTGGCCTACAATTCGCGGGTGGAGCGCCACCACCTGCGTCCGAGCCTGGCGTCTTTTCTATTCTGGCGCGGCGTGCCGCTCGACCGCATCTATCTGCGCCCCTGGTGGTGGCCCTGGCCGAAACGCGAACGCACCACGGCACCTTCGGGCGATCGCGTGCTCGAAGGCCGGCCTTGTTCGCCGGAGCGCCGCCGTGTCGCCATACTCTCGCCTTACTTCCCTTACCCGCTCGCTCACGGCGGCGCGGTGCGCATCTTCAACCTGCTGCGCGAGGCGGCGCGCGAATTCGATATCGAGCTGTTCGCTTTCACCGATGACGATGCCGAGCCGCCAGCCGCGCCAGTCCTCGAATTCTGCGCGCGCGTGGTGCTCGTCGCCAAGCCGCGTTACCGCGAGCCGCGCTGGTCCACACTGCTGCCACCCGAGGTCCACGAGTTCCGCTCGCCCGCCATGCAGAACGCCATCGCGCACGAGCGCGCCGCGTTCGGCTTCGAGGCGCTACAGGTCGAATACACGCAGCTCGCCGAATACGGCGGCGCTGCGCTGGTGGAACACGATGTCACCTTCGATTTGTTTGCCCAGATCGTGCGTCGCGAGAACACTCTCGCCGCCTGGTGGGATTGGTTTCGGTGGCACCGCTTCGAAACACGAGCCGTACGCGCCGCGACCCGCGTGGTGGTGATGTCGCCCAAAGATGCAGAAATGCTCGGCCGCATGGCTGCGACGGTCGTGATCGAAAACGGAGTCGATCTGGAGCGCTTTCAACCGGTCCCGGAAACGCCCGGACAGCGCCTGCTGTTTATCGGCTCTTTCCGTCACTTCCCTAACGTCGCTGCGTACCGGTTTTTCACTGAGCGGGTTTGGCCGCTGCTGCGCGACAAGTTTCCGCAAATGGAGTTGACCGTGGTCTGCGGCCCCGATCATCTGACGTATTGGCGCGCCTTCGCGGAAACGCCCGAGCCCGCCGCGGACCCGCGCATACGCCTGCTGGGATTTGTCGCCGACGTCCGCCCGCTCTATCGCGAAACCAATCTCGTGATTGTGCCCACCACCGTTTCGGCCGGCACCAACGTGAAAGTCCTCGAGGCCATGGCCATGCAGCGCGCGGTGGTTTCGACCACTTCCGGATGCGCCGGCCTGGGCCTGCTCGATCGTCACAGCGTGTGGGTCGCGGACCAGCCGGCATCCTTCGCGGCAGCCATCGCCACGCTGATCGCCGACCCAGCCCGCCGCGCGCAAATCGCCGATGCCGCCTTCTGGCACGCCAAACGCAACTTCGACTGGGAGGCTATCGGCGAAAAGCAGCGCGCCCTGCTGCGCGGCTTACTGAAGTGAAGCTCTTGCGCTAGACTGGTTCCCGTGGCGGCTCCCGCGTGACACCCAAACAGCAGCTCGATTCGTTCGTCGACAAATTCGCACCGCGCGTGGCGGCGCAAACGCGCTGGGCATTCGCCTGGATGCGCCGTAAGTTCCCCGGCGCGACGGTGCTGGTCTACGACAACTACAACGCCCTCGCCATCGGCTTCGGGCCCAATGAACGATCGTCAGAAGCGGTGTTCTCGCTCGCCGTGTTTCCGCGGTGGGTGAGCCTGTTTTTCCTGCGCGGCGCCACAATTCCCGATCCGCATCGGCGGCTGGCCGGCGGAGGCAAACAGGCTCGTCACATCAAGCTCGATCCGCCCGATCTCCTGGAGGACCCGCAAGTGACCGCGTTGGTGGATGCCGAAGCGGCACGCCTCGGGCTGGCCCCGAGCTCCGGGCGCGGCAAGATCGTCATCCAGTCGATCTCCGCAAAACAGCGCCCGCGCCGTCCGCCCGCTCTTGGCAGATCGAAGTGAGCGGCAATTCGGCCGGTCCTATTCCACCACGGCCCCGGCTTTGCGGAATGCTTCCTCGACGGCTCCTTTCACCCAAGGGCAGCTCACAAACAGTTCCTGCCGCGCGCCCGCGCTGAGCGCAATTGCCTTCCATCCGTTTTGCGTCGGCACGGTCACCCGCACGCGAACCTTGCCCCTGGCATCGCGCACCGGCCGGATCACGCCCGGAATCACCGAGCGGATTTCCGGGTTCGCCCGGAGCAGTTCTTCGAGCACGGCGCGCACGCCATCGATGATGCTGTGCTCGACTTTGAGGCGGTCGTGGGCGGTTCTCAGGCGCATTTGAGGTGTGTTCCGATAGGGTGTGTTCCGAAATGCCTGTGACTGACCGCTCCCTGTGGTCGCGGCTCCGAAAGAAGCGCTATCGGAGCCGCGACCGTTAGGGAGCGGTGCTCGGCGATAAGCAACCACTGCGCAAGATGGCATCCTGCCCCACATAACATTCATGCCCATCCTTCGCCGCCGCGGAGGGGCACGAAACGGCAGAGCGTCGATACACGGGAGTCGATGTGGCCGCCCTGGCGCCTCACCACGCGCAGCTCCTGGTCTTCGAACTCGCCGACCGGAATCACCAGCCGGCCCGGGTCCCGCAATTGCTCGAGCAAAGCGGGCGGCACGCCGGGCGCGCCAGCCGCGACGGTTATGGCGTCGTATGGCGCCAGTGGCGCATATCCCAGCGAGCCATCGGCCGCAATCACTTCGATATTGCCATCGCGGCCGGTGCGGCGCAGGTTGTGGCGCGCCAGTTCGGCCAGCTCCGGAATCAGCTCGACCGAGATCACCCGCCGCGCAAGCGCTCCCAACACCGCCGCCGCGTAACCGCAACCGGCGCCCACTTCGAGCACCGTCTCGGTTCCATCGAGTTCGAGTTCCGCCGCCATCAGCGCCGTCATGTAGGGCTGCGAAATCGTCTGGCCGTGGCCGATGGTTACCGGCTCGTCGCCATACGCCGTTATCCGCGATTCCAGCGGCACGAATTCCTCGCGCGGAATCTCGCCCATCGCCCGAAGCACACGCGCATCGTGGATGCCGCGCCGCCGCAGTTGCTTCTCCACCATCCCCTGCCGCTCGCCGGCCCAATTTGGGATCACGCTTCCGCCTCAACCTTATAATAGCGATGATGGCTCATCAGATCACGCTGATTCCGGGCGATGGCATTGGGCCCGAAGTGGCGGATGCGGCCGCGCGCGCGGTGGAAGCGACCGGCGCCGCGGTCGAATGGGAACGCGTGGATGCCGGAGCGCGGGCGCTGGCCGAGCAGGGCCAGTTGCTGCCCGACGACGTTTTCGCTTCGCTCGAGATGACGCGGGTCGGGCTGAAGGGCCCCACCACTACGCCCATCGGCGGCGGCCACCAAAGCATCAACGTCGTCCTGCGCAAGAAACTGGGGCTCTATGTCAACTTCCGCCCGGTCATCACGCTGCCTGGCCTCAAAACGCGCTTCGACGATCTCGCGCTCGACATCGCCATTTTCCGCGAGAACACCGAAGATCTTTACGCCGGCCTGGAGCACGAGGTGGTTCCCGGCGTGGTGGAGAGCCTCAAGATCATCACCGAAAACGCTTCTTTGCGGATTGCGCGCGCGGCTTTCCAATTCGCCCGCCGCGAAAGCCGCAAAAAGGTCACCGCCATCCACAAGGCCAACATCATGAAGCTGAGCGACGGCCTGTTCCTGAAATGTTGCCGGCAGACCGCCGCGCAGTTCCCCGAAATCGCGTACGACGAGCTGATCGTGGACAACGCCTGTATGCAACTGGTGATGCGCCCGCAGATTTTCGACGTGCTGGTGCTGCCGAATCTGTATGGCGACATTGTTTCCGATCTCGCGGCGGGCCTGGTGGGCGGCCTCGGCATCGTACCCGGCGCCAACATGGGCGATCACCACGCCATCTTCGAGGCCGTCCATGGCACGGCGCCCGATATCGCCGGCAAGGGCCTGGCGAATCCGACGGCACTGATGCAATCGGCCGCGCTGATGCTGGCGCACATCGGCGAGCGCGACGCAGCCAGGCGCCTCAAGAGCGCCGTCGCCCAAGTTTACGCGGAGGGCGAGCATCTCACCGGCGACGTCGGTGGCCACGCCGGCACTGCCGAGTTCACCGAAGCCGTAGTTCGGCACATCGGCGACTAGGAATCTTATCCGTGGCTCAAAATGACTGAGTCCAGGAATTGCCGGACCATGGCCAGATACTCGTCGAACCGCAAGAACATGGTGCCATGTCCGCCGTTGTGGAAGGTGCGGACTTCGGCCTCGGGATAAGTCTGCCGCAGAGCCCGCCGGAGGCGCGGGCCGAGCACATCCGTATCGGATTCGGCAATCAATATCGTTCCGGGCCAGTTCTCCAGATCCTGAGGCATGAAGTGAAACCGGCGGTAGTAATCATGCTGGATGCGGAGATTCGACAAGAGATCGGCCTTGGTAAGTTTCGATGCGAGCAACTCATCGAGATACGCGGTCCAGAATGTCGTGGCTTCACCGGCTGGGTCAACTACCTTGATCAAAGGTTTGCGTAGAAGACTGGCCGCCACCGGCCACGGTGTTGCGCGAAAAATCAATTCGAGGAGGCCTTTCACCGGCGCCAGATGCCGGATCGGGACGCTTGTGTTAGACAGAATGAGCGCATTAATGCGGTCCGGGTGGCGCCGCACACAGACCTGGGCGACAGAGCCTCCGAATGACGCGCCGAGGATCGCCGCCTGGTCGATTTTCTCGGCATCCAAAATGGCGCACAGGCCGTCCGCCAGCTCTTCGATGGAAGAAACACGGGGGTAGGCTGGATAGACCACGCAGTGCGTGTCACTGATCGCTAGCGCGAACTCGAAACCTAAGTCATTGACTAACTCACCGCCGGGGATCGCTAACAGCGCCCGGGTTGCCGTGCCCAATACGCGGTATCGCCATTCCGCCATCCCCAGCCGGAGAGACTTCTCCGGGAAACGACGGAAGGACTGAAGCGCGGCGGCTTTCGCCGACGATCCGGCATCGTGAGCTATCTTGAGACTGTCTTCGTGATCCGGCATTTCAACTGTCTCCGCCGTGGTAGGACAGACGATCGGTTTATGTCGTCTGTCGAGGTTCGTGCCGGTGCGAGGCACGACAGGCCACAAAAGGCGATGGCCCGTCCCACCAGCTCTTATTTCGCTGCCTCGATCGAGCTGACCTGAATGGTCTTCGCCTTTGCGTCCAACGTACCCTTCACTACCACTTTCTTGGCGGGGAACTTGGCAGCGCCTTGCTGATCGCTCAGGACATAGGTCTCCTTGCCATCCCACAGCGCGTACTTGGCTCCGCCGCGGACGCACTCGATCACGCATTTCTCGTCCGACCCCATGTTCATGGCCTTATGATTGCCGCCGCACATATCGTCGGTGACGGTGCCGGTAAATGTCTGGTCGGCGGCCAGCATGAGCGCCGCCGAAGCGAGTATCATCACGATGATCTTCTTCATGGAACTCTTCCCTTCTTCCTTTCGATCTCCGGTCTATGGCAATTCGACTCGATCTCCTACCGCTCTCACCGGGCCACAATGGAGACGACGCGAACCTCCATGGTTTTCGCGTCCAGCGTGGCCAGCACCCTCACCCTCTTGCCCGCCCACGGCTCGGCCGCTTTCTGGTCGCTCAACACGTAGGTGTTCCTACCGTCCCACATGACGTACTTAGCCCCCGCCCTTACGCAGTTCCGGACGCAGCGTTCGTCGGAGCCCATCCTCATGCTCGTGTGGCAGGCGGTGCACATGCTGCATGTGATCACCGCCTTCATCAGCCCTTCGTTGGCGGTCGCCACCGGCGCCGCAGCAGCGAGGATCGTAACGAGGATCCTCATCATGGAGGGATTCTTCATGGAATTCTCCCGCCCTTTCTTTGGATCTGAAACTGCACGCTCGCCGTAGTAGCTTCCGTGGCAGGTTGCCGCAATTCGACACTAGCACCTTGCGCGCACCTTAGTGGCCCGCCGCTGAAGTTCGTTAACAAAAACCCATGAGGCTATCGCCCCATTGCGGGGCCTAAAGGCCATGTTTAGTGGATCCGATGACGGCACGGCTGAAGCCGTGCCCTGATACAAAGCTCCGGAATCATGTCGCGAACCTGTGGAAGAACACGAGGCACAGCGCCGGGTCCAGCGTGATGGCCAGCACCGCCGCAACGATCATGGTGACGTTCTTTGTGTAGGCCAGCGGCTTGAACGGCCGGCTCTCCTGCGCCTCCAGCGTCAGCACCGGCAGGAACGAAACCGCGATCACCAGCAGCGCGAAGAAGCTGGGCCGCCGACTTCCTTCACCGCCGACACGATCGCCCGCTGGTAGTCGCCGGCGGCCCAGCTTGCGTTTGCCCCTTCCAGCTTTTTGTGAGGCTGCTCGACCACCACGATGGCCGGATCCACCATCGCGCCCACGGCAATCGCGATGCCGCCCAGCGACATGATGTTGGCGTTGATCCCCATCAGGCGCATGGGCACGAACGAAATCAGCACCGCGATGGGAATGGTGACGATGGGGATCACCGCGCTGGGGACGTGCCACAGGAAGATCAGGATTACCAGCGCCACCACCGCCAACTCCTCGATCAGCGTGCGCTTCAGGTTGTCGATGGAGGCCAGGATCAGCTCGGAGCGGTCGTATGCCGTCACCACCTTTACGCCCGGCGGCAGGCCCGGCTCCAGTTCCTTCAGCTTCGCCTTCACGCGCTCGATCACGCGCATCGCGTTCTCTCCCTGCCGCATCGCCAGAAGATTGGAAACCTGCCCATTCCGATCTCAGAAGCATCATTTGGCCGTTTCTTAAGGGAGCTCCGCGGCGTGATAATGACAACATGTCCGATGTCCAGCCTGCCGCCGAGTTCTATTGTCCGAACTGCGCCCAGCCCGCTCCCGATCCCCTGCTATGCGGCGACTGCGGCGCGCTCCTCTGCCGAACCTGCGGCAAACCCGTCGAGCGCATCGACGAGCTGGGAATCGGCTGAGCGTGTGCAACCCAATCGCCGCCCGGTGCGTCCAAAAAGTACCCTGCCCTGCGCCACCGGTCCGCTCTTGGAGCCCTTCTTAGTGTTATAAGAGGCTAAGGGTGTTTTGCTTTAGAGGGGATCGGGGAACGAAAGGAACCAACATAATCGTGTCTCGCAATTACAACTGGGCGGAAGATCGATTCGGCCGCCGGAATCGCACAGTCCGCATTTGTGTCGCAGCTTGGGCCCTCCTGCTGCCCGCTCTCGGCTGTGCCCAGACCTACAACATTTCACTCTTCGCCGGCACGGCGCCGGTGCCGCCGGCGTTGCCAGCGGAGGGGTTCGCCGGGGATGGCGGGCAAGCCCTCAACGCCCAGCTCGCCGGTCCGACAGGCATCTGGGTGGATTCCAGCCACAACATCTACATCGTCGACAAGGACAACGACAGGATCCGTGTGGTTGCCTCGAACGGCGTCATCAGCACCGTGGCCGGCTCCAGCACGGCCGGTGTCTACGCCGGGGATGGCGGCAAGGCCGTCCAGGCTTCTCTGAACCGGCCCAACGGAATCGCCTTCGACAGCGCGGGCAACATGTATATCGCCGATACGTTAAACCACGTGGTCCGCAAGGTGAACACGAGCGGCATCATCTCGACGGTCGCCGGAAATAATGCTAACGCCTATAGCGGAGACGGCGGCCCGGCCATCGACGCCAGCCTTTCCGAACCGAGCGGCTTGGCCTTCGACGGCGCCGGCAACATGTACATCGCCGACACCAACAACAGTTGCATCCGCATCGTAACCCCCGACCAGAACATTCACACCTTCGCCGGGCTATGCAGCTACGCCCTTTTCCAGGGCGATGGCGGGCCGGCCACCTCCGCCAAGCTGAACAAGCCCTACTCCGTCGCGGTGGACGCCCATGGCAACGTCTACATCAGCGACACCGAAAACGAGCGAATACGCAAAGTGACGCCCGATGGCGTTATCAATACCGTTGCCGGCTCTGGCACACCCGGGGAACCGGGCTTTGGCGGCGACAACGGCCCGGCGCTCCAGGCCGAATTCTCCAGCCCGTCGGGCATCGCACTGGATGCCTCGGGGAGCATTTACATCGCCGATAAGGGCAACTTCCGCATTCGTAAAATCCTGCCCAGCGGCATCGTCGTAACCGTCGCCGGCAGCGGGACCCCGGGCTACTCCGGCAACGCCGCGGCCGCCACCAGCGCCGAGATGTACTTCCCCTACGGCGTCTTCGCTGATTCCTCCGGCGACGTTTATATCGCCGATACGCAGAACGACGTGGTCCGCGAATTGACGATTTCGAATGCTTCCAGCCTGCCAGCGGTGAGCAAAGGTGGCGTGACCAGCGCCTACCAGTTTGGCGCCCTGGCTTCGCCTGCGCCGGGCTCATGGATAGAAATCTACGGCTCCAACCTGGCTACCGATTCGCGCCAATGGGCCACCGCCGATTTCAATGGCAACAACGCCCCCACTTCACTCGACGGCACGACGGTGACGATCGGCGGCCAGCTTGCGTATGTCGATTACATCAGCCCCGGCCAGGTGAACGTGCAGGTGCCTTCCACGGCTCCCACGGGCACGCAGCCCGTCGTAGTGACTTCGGGGTCGAATGTCAGCCAGCCGCTCGCCATCACCGTCAATGCCACCGCGCCCGGTCTTTATGCTCCACCGCAACTCCTGATTGGCGGAAGCCAATATGTGGGCGCGCTGTTTCCGATTGCGAGCCCGCTAACCTACGTTCTGCCGCCCGGCGCGGTTACCGGTTTCACCAGCCAGCGCGCCCAGCCGGGAGACACGATCACTCTTTACGGTATCGGCTTTGGCGGGAACCTGCCCGCCGGGCAGATCGCGGGTACCGGCGACACCTTGCCCACCGGTGCCGTCCAGATCTCTTTTGACGGCGCACCAGCTACGGTGAAGTATGCCGGTTTGGCGCCCGGATACGTTGGCCTCTACCAGTTCAACGTGGTGGTTCCCAACGTCGCCGCCAGCGATCTGACTCCGGTCACCTTCACGCTAGGAGGCGTGGCCGGCACGCAAACGTTGTACACGGCGATCGGGAATTGAGACTGGCTTCGGTCATGAGTGGGGCCTGACCGCTCCCTGACGGTCGCGGCTCCGAAGCGATCGGGAATTGAGACTGGGTCCGGTGATGAGTGGAACCTGACCGCTCCCTGACGGTCGCGGCTCCGAAGCGGCGTGTGCGGAGCCGCGCGCGTAAGCAAGCGGTTGCGACGTTCCTACTCGCACACCGCGGGCGTGAGCATCCACTTCAGCGCGCCTTTGGGCTCGCGCGCCAAGCGGTCGCAATCGATGCGCACTAGCGCGGCTTTTTTCATATCCACCTGGAGCGCCGGGCTGCCGAGCAGAAACGCGGCCATCGCGCTCATCAGCGGCTCGTGGCTGGCGAGCAGTATCGCCGGTTCCTCGCCGCGCCGCCGTATTTCTTCCCAGAGATCGTAAGGCGAAGCTTCCGGCAGCAGCGCGGGCGACTCTACAACCTTGCCGGCGTATCCGAGCGCCTCCGCCGCCACCGCCGCGGTTTCCAGTGCGCGCCGCAACGGGCTGGAGAGGATTGACGCCGGCCGTACTCCCGCCGCGCCGGCGCGCTGCAGCACGCGGCGCAGCTTTTCCTTGCCTTCCGCCGTCAACGCGCGTTCCGCATCGGGTTGCCCGGAACGGGCGGCTTCGGCGATACCGTGACGTAACAAATAGATCTGCATCCGAGCCTGCGCCTATTTTACAACCTGCGGTGTCGCCAGACCTCGCACGAGCATTCCGGCCAGATCCGCGATCAGCAGCGAGCCGGGGTTGTCCGGCCCCCAATCGGGTTGTGGGATTCCATCCACCGTAATCGCCATGGCGATCCGCCCCGTCTTGGAATAAACGATCCCCACGTCGGACCGCAGCGCATCGAGCGCGCCGGTCTTGTTGGCAACCTCCAGATCGCCGAACGGGCGCCGGATGCAGGTCGTATCCTGGCAGCGTTTCATCACCGCGATCATTTCGCGCGACGCCTCCGCACTCACCAGCTCGCCGCGCTCCATGCGCTCCACCAGGGCAACCATGTCGCGCGCCGTGGAAACGCCCAGGCCGTATTTCTGGTTCTTCTCCAGCTTGCCCGCCGCCGATACGCCGGCCGGCCCGTTCTTGCCCAGAATCTTGCGCAGCGAGCGCGTGGAGCCCAGGCCGATGCGGTCCAGATAGGCGTTGACGCGGTCGGCGGGAAAGCGCTCCAGGATCATGTTGGTGGCCGTGTTGTCGCTCAGCGCCATCATGAGGTGCATCACGTCCTCGAGCGGCAATTGGACGCCGTTTGAAAGCTCGCTTTCGATCACGCCGGCCCCCGAGACTTTCTCGGCCGCGGTGACGGTCAGCCGCTCGCTCCATTGCAATTCGCCGCGGGCCACCGCATCGAACAGCGCCGCCATCACAGCCAGCTTGATGGTGCTGGCCGTGCGCACCGGTTCGTTCTCGCGGATGCCGATGGTTTCCCCGCTATCCAGATTCTTGGCGTAGAGCGAGACCTCGCCCGGAAAGCCGGCGATGCGTTTGCGCAGTTGGTCGCCGAGCGGCTGCGCCCCGGCCGCTCCGGCCAGCATCAGGAGAGCAGCCATTGCGGCTGCGGGGCCGCGCGCCAGGCGAGTCTCGATCATGCGTTCGATCATAACAAGGCGCTGCTGAGAAGTCCGTGCGCGCGCGTACCAGCCATCGCCGGGATTGAACGGGATTACAATTGCGTGGGGACGCCCGCATGGAAAAACTCGTCTTGAGCGACATTCGTAACAAAAGCATCCTGGTCACCGGGGCGGGGCGGGGCATCGGTAAGCGCCTGGCGCTGGGGCTGGCGCAGGCCGGAGCCCGCGTGGGGCTGCTGGCGCGGAGCCAGGCGGAGCTCGATCTGGCCAAGCTCGAAATCGAGCAGGCGGGCGGCAATGCCTTGCGTCTGCGCGCTGACGTGCGCGACTTGGAACAACTGATGGCCGCCGTGGATCGTATGAAAGTGGTGCTTGGCGGCGTGGACGGCCTGGTGGCCGCGGCCGGCGTGCTGGGGCCCATCGGCCCTCTGCTTTCCAACCGGCCCAAGGCGTGGGCCGAAACTCTGGATATCAACCTGCTCGGCGTGGTGAATTCAGTGCGCGCCGTGCTGCCCTCCATGGTGGAGAAGCGCTCCGGCAAGATCGTCGTCATCGTCTGCGGCGGCGCCGGCCATCCGCGGCCCAATTTCGCGGTCTATGCGGCCACCAAGGCAGCCGTCACCCGCTTCGTAGAATGCGTGGCCGAGGAAGTCGGCGGCGATAACGTGCAGATCAATTGCGTGGCGCCCGGCCGGAGCTACACGCACATGACGGACGAGATTCTGCGGGCGGGCGAAGAGAAAGCCGGAGCCCATGAAATCGCGGTAGCTCAACAGGTGCGCATCGATGGCGGCACGCCCGCGGAAAAACAAATCGCCCTGGTCGCGTTTCTGGCCTCGCCGCGCTCCAATCACATCAGCGGCAAGCTGGTCGAGTCCACCGACGATTGGAAGCGTTTCGAGAAGGAAAACATGCGGCCGGAACTGTTCACGCTGCGGAGAGTGCAGCGGCTGTAGGCGGCGATCGCTGTCCCACCAGTTCCCTGGCTCCCCAAACGGGGCGAATTCGTCCTGTTTGGGCAGGCGACCGGTGAAACGGTCCGGCCCGGTACAAGGGGGACCCAGCCCGGCTCACGGCGTCAGGTCGTGAACTGCGCGAGTCCAGTCCATCGGCCACGGATCCGAACCAGACGTGGCCAACCAGCCGCAATTCGCGTTAGGCGAGACGCGTTGAGCCCGAGCGTCGGCAGCGTGTCCCGCGCAGCCCGGATTCTGATAAGATGAGATTCTGCGCGTGTGGCGCTATCGTCTAACGGTTAGGACAGAGCCCTCTCAAGGCTTAAATACGGGTTCGATTCCCGTTAGCGCTACCATGTTTTCATAGAGTTACGGGCAAAGGGGCAGCACGCTGGCTCTACGCCAAAAACGGGGGCAGACCCCAATCCCAAAATCTTCTAAGAACATAACACCTTCACTCGAAGTCTGTAGTTTTCGAAGTTCCGGAAGCCATAGGCTTGCCGGCTGATTAATTACATTTTGTTGTGGAATCCCTCGGTGATGCCGTTGTTGCGCGTGAAGCGCCACATGGCCACGATCTCCGGCTCCCAAGTCTGGAGGGTCTCGCCGAGTTGTACCAACTGCGCCAGGCCGGCCTGGCGCAGTTGGTACACGGCCCGCAGAAACCGTGGTGCCAGAGCGGCGCATTGCCGGCGATTGCGGTGCTTCTTCAGCAGCAGGTAACAGAGGCGCTGTTTGAAGCGGTAGATCGCCTCCAGGGCGGGATGGGCGAGCAAGTAGGCGCTGAGCTTCTCCTGCTGAACGGAGTTGAGGTTGTGGCGATGCCGGCGCATGAGCGAGAGCAGACCGCGGTTCCTGCTGCCGGCCGGGTCGATCTCCCTCCAACAGGCCAGGAAGTGGTGGTTGACGATGCGAATGACATGAAAGCGGTGGGCCACGATGCGCGCGTTGGGGAAGAATCGGCGGACCAAGGCGCGGTAGGGAGAGGACAGGTCCATACACACCAACAGGACATCTTCTTTGCCTTCCAACCGTTGAAAATAGGCCTCCAGAGCGGTCTCTGAGCGTCCCAGAACCACGTCGTAGACCTTGTGGTTCTTCAGGTCACACAGGGTGGTGGCGTAGCCCTTGCGTCGGGTGAAGAAGTGCTGGTCGATGCCCAGAAACCGTGGGCAGCGCGGTGGATGCCACTCGGCGAATTGGCGCTGGAGCCCGCAGCGGAAATAGCGCTCGACAGTGGCGGCGCCGATGCCTTCCCTCCGGCCCAGGCGGCTGCGGTTGATGCCATCCAGATGCTGCTGGTAGATGGCCTTCTGGAACGCCTCGCTGGCACGCTGGCGGCGCAGGATGCCGGGCAGAGGCTGGCGGGAGCGCCGCCCGCAGCCGAGACATTTCGACTTGGGGACCTGGACCTCCAGCAGGCAATGGCGCAGGCCCCAGTTTTCGTGGCGGATCGATCGACGAACCCAGCGATACGGACTACGCAGTCAGATGGAATCTTGCCTTGCCGGATCCAGGGATAAACCGCATCGGCAGAGACTCTGAATCTGTCGGCAACTTCGCTCACCTTTGCAAATCTCGTTGTCATCGACACGACCCCGTACTTTCATCAAAACCCGTCTGCACGGTGAGAGGTCAAGAGTCTCGCTGGGGTAGGAAGTCGGTAGAAAGGGGTAGGAAAGGTAGGAAAATTATTCCAAGCGGGGCTTGGGTGGTTTCTTCTTCAGCGGAGCAATCCCGGCGAGGACCTTTTCGATTCGTTCGGACATCACGGAATCAGGTTTTAGCTTGCCTCTTCTCCAATCCTGGAACTCGGCCGTATGAACATTCGCTGAATACTTTACGTCTACCAAGGTCGCGCCCGGATGCTCTTGCCTGAATCGCGAAAGCCGATCCTCGGGAGCACCAGCCGGAGGCTCGATGTGCCCGATGACATCTTCTCGCTTTCCTTCCGCCACGCGCCGTTGGACAGCCGCGTTTGCCACGAATGCCGGTGGGCCGATCTGCTCAAACTCCGACGTGGCTTCTGGCTCCGGCGTCGACGGCACTTTAGCATTCGGCGGCCGCTCTACAGTCGTCGCAGCTTCGGAATCGAATCCGAGAACGACCAAATCGTCCCCAAATGCGGCAGATTCGAAAAAGAGCTGGTGGCTGGCTCCATTTTCGGTCAACCGAGCGTTGGATGGCGCAGTTCCCGACTCCATGAACGCCTCCATCGATTCGCCCCCTCTCCAAGAAGGCAATTGCGGTGTTCGCCGAAAGCGCCTCTCTTTCGCCCGCATGACGTCGAGCCAAACGTAGAGGGGCTCTCGCAACGTGATTGCGAGCGCGCGGATCTCTGGATCGTGTGACCGAGGCAGAAGGCTGACCGCGTTCCGGGCCGCCTCTTTGAAGAAGCGCGTGGCTTCTGGACCAGCGAGAACCGTTTGGTATGGTTCAGGTTGTCCGTGCCTGTATATAGGCCGGTCATGAAGTGTCCGCAGTTTCTGACGTGAGTCCCTGAGAGACTTTCAACTCGCGTTTGAGGCTGTTGCTCGCGCCGATGATACCTATGACACCATGTACGACATCGTCGCGCGAGCCCCGGGGGAGAGCGTGGCCGGCATCGAAACTGCGCGGACGATGCTGCGGACCCTTTTGGCGGATCGACTCAAGCTAAAGGTGCATCGCGAGATGAAAGAAATGCGGGTATATGTTCTAGTGGTTGCAAAGAACAAACCGGGCCTTAAAGCGAATCCGGCTGGTGGCTCATGCTCAGTGCACGTCGGACTGGCAAGCGACGGGCGGAACAATGAGGAGACCTTCTCAGGCTGTCCGATTGAACGACTTGCGGATCGCCTAGGGAACTTGATGCATGATCGGCCGGTACTGGACCAGACCCGGCTCACGGGGAATTACGATTTCCGTCTCGTTGCCACACCCGAATACAGGAGTCGTGATCGGTCCGACCCAGCCGACATTTCTGCTTTCACCGCAGTCGGCGAATTAGGTCTGAAGCTAGTGCCGCAAAAGGCTCAGGTTGGCATCGTTGTCGTCGATCACGTTGAGAAACCCACAGAAAACTAATCGGTCTTTCTGCCATTTCTCAGCTTCGCTCGCTTTGGCGCCGGCCAGCGAAGGCGGGGAGGGCATGCTGTGTTGGGATTGGGCTTTTTGGTCAACGCTAAGTGGTGATATCAGCAGCCGTGGGGCGTCTGTTGCAGCGCGGAGGTGATGGCTGGTGGAGTAGAAACGCCTGCCTCCGCGAAAATGTGCACCTTGCAGGGTATCGACATTGTTTACAATCGTCAGAAGCGCCCTAATGACCCTGCCTTCCCTCGCTTCGATCCAGGCCGCGGCGGAACTTGTCCATCGCGTCATGCTGCCGACCCCACAGATCCGGTGGCCGCTGCTCTGTGCCCGCGTTGGAGCGGAGACCTGGGTGAAACACGAGAATCATTCTCCGGTAGGAGCGTTCAAGGTCCGCGGCGGCCTGGTCTACATGGATTCACTCCGCCGGCGCGAACCCAATGTGACTGGCGTGATCGCGGCGACTCGTGGAAATCACGGCCAGAGTGTGGCGTTCGCGGCGAGCCGCATGGGATTGCGCTCGGTCATCGTGGTTCCGTGCGGCAACAGTCGTGAGAAGAACGCCGCGATGCGCGCGCTGGGCGCGGAACTGATCGAGTACGGCGAAGACTTTCAGGAGGCCTACGAGCATTCCGCCAAACTGGCGGAGGCTGAGAAACTGCACCTGGTCCGCTCCTTCGACAGCACGCTGATTGCGGGCGTGGCGAGCTACGCGCTCGAACTGTTCGACGCCGTTGGGGAGCTGGATGCTGTGTACGTCCCGATTGGCATGGGTTCCGGAATTTGCGGAGTCGTAGCCACGCGCAATGCGCTGGGGCTCGGAACCGAAGTCATCGGCGTGGTGGCCGCACGGGCCAGCGCTTACGCCAAGTCATTCGCTGCCGGCCGCCCGATCGCTGCCAATGTCGGGCAGACGATTGCCGACGGCATGGCTTGCCGTGTGCCGGACCCGGCGGCAATCGAGATCATTCTCGGCGGTGTCAACCGCATCGTCATCGTCGAGGAAGATGAGATCCGGAGTTCCATGCGGCATCTGTTCTCCGACACCCACAATGTCGCCGAAGGTGCGGGCGCGGCAGCGCTTGCGGCGCTGCTCCAGGAACGGGAGCAAATGCAGGGCCGGCGAGTAGCAGTGATTCTGTCCGGCGGAAACGTGGACACCGAATTATTCGCGCAGACGCTTGCGAGCAACTAGCCCGGAGACTTTCCGCGTCAAAACGTCGGCGGTGACGCCCGTTCCTGGCCAGCGTTATTTCGGGTTATCGTTAGCGTTTCCTCGTGGAGTTGGGCGCTTCGTCCAGTTGACGTGGGTCGGACTTCACGGGACTGATGACGCGCAGTCGGAATGAAAGCCGTGGTCAGACGCGCGCAGCGAGACTGTTCACCAGAACCGCAAGAACCCAGAAATACCATCACAACGCATTCGGGACGCGGGCTCGCTCCAACGTTCTTACTCTGTCAGTGCCTTCAAGAAGAATGTCAAGTTTACGAAGAACGAACGCTCTCTACTTCGCGTTAAACCGGCACAGTCACATCCGAATTATCCATGGTCTAAATTATTCCGCAGTTCAATGATCTGCCCGCTGATGCTATCTGCTTCGGCCGGCACAAGGAAGGTTGCTAGCCTAGCTACTTCTCGCGGATCGAGGGCCTTCTGACATTCGATTGGATAGAAGCGGCGAACGGCTTCCTTAGCGACAAACCACGGAGCGACACAGTTGACCTGCACTTCGTACCCACGCGTCTCGGCCGCGAGGCCTCCTTCGAAGGCAGTGAGGCCACAGCCTCGGGGCACCGGACGGTATTTGGCCGGGTCGTACCGGCCTGCGATCGCGCTCGCCTATCTTGTCTACTCACCTGTGCCAGCCCGTCCGGCGTGCGTCGGGAACGGATGGTCGCTCGGGAGCTCTCGGGGCAATCCACACGACCGTAACCAGAATAGAACAGATTCCGTTGTATTTTGTTGTTATCGCTAGAAATGTGCCGCGCGGGTGGCTTCGTTCTAACGCCGAAGGGGCAAATAGGCCGTCGCCCGTGGCGATGCACTTTTCATCAAACTGAGTTTAAGGCGTAACGTCACCGAAACGTCCGTTCGGCAAACTAAAGCAGCGGCTCAGTATGCACAGAATTCTGAACACGGCTCTCTTATTTGCCTTACTGGCTCTGTCGGTTGCTCTGGCGATCGGGCAGTCGCAGCAAAACCAACTAACTGGCCGGTGGCGTTCCAGCGAGGTTTCACCTGCCGGTGTAAGCGCCGTCTTCGAGTTCCACGGCGATAATCAACTGGATTCTTACTCGGCTGTAATATCGGAGGGAAGATACCGGCTGGTGGGAACCGATACAATCCTGTTTCAATCCAAGAACGGTCAGGAAAAGCAGGAAGTGGAGTGGGACAGCGAGGATCGGGTGCGAATTGAGGATGAGGCGGCTGGTAAGTCCATCGAATTGGCTCGGCTCGGCAAGATTTCCGATACCAAGAATCCCTTAACTGGCGAGTGGAGCACCACGCGCGAGTGGAATGGCGCCAAATGTCCCGCACGCGTTTTCTTTTTTATTGATGGCAGAGTTGTCTGGATCACTACTCTGCGGACGGATCACGGGCGCTACTCGGTAGAAGGCCAGACCATTCGCGTGGAACTCCCTGGCCGCCCGGTGTTGGAGGGCAGTTTTGCCGTTTCGGAAGATCGCTTGACACTTCCCGATCCCAGGGGTAACGGATCGTACAGCTTCAAGCGCTTCTGAAACCGACTTCTCATCGAAGTGTCAGTATTACGACACGTGGGCCTGATAGCCTTTCTGTTCCGAACCTAAATTCACTCGGGTAAGAGGTGTAAACATGGCGCGTGAACGAATACGAGTGTTGCCGATTGGGGTTTCCATGCTGCTGGTTCTGCAACCATTCAGCTCTGGATTCGCTCAGGAACGAGTTGCAATTCCAGAAAAGGACGCCGCCCGGGCGCACTTCCTGGAGGCGCACAAGCAAGCAGCAAGGGAGGCCCGCGAGCGTCGCGAATCGCTCCGGCCCGAACCGGTGATCAGCCAGGAAGAGTTGGTTAGTCTGATTCAACAGAACATCAAATACGTGTTCGTGATCTATCAGGAAAACCGGTCGTTCGATTCCTATTTTGGCACCTTCCCCGGCGCCAACGGGCTGTACAGCCAGACAGCCTCGGCCACTCCGGGCTTTGTGCAATCGATTGTGAATACGGACGGAACCACCGGCACGGTTTCGCCATTCCTGATCGGTCCGGCGCTGTATGCCGCCGATACGGACGACGTGGACCACTCGCACGCGCGGACCGTCGCCAAGATGGATGTCCAAAACGGCGTGGCTATGATGGACCAGTTCGCGGCCACCGAGGAGCTGAAATACTACACCCCGCCCGCCAACCCGTCGCTTCAGGCGAAGCAGATGGGCGAATTGACGATGGCTTACGAGGATTGCGACACGGTTCCCCTGCTGTGGGCATATGCCGACCGGTTTGCCTTGTACGACAATATCTTCGAATCGATGACGGGACCATCCACGCCGGGCAATCTCAGCATCATCGGAGCGCAAGCGGGCCAAACCCAGTGGGCTCTGCACCCCACCAATACGACCGCCACTGTGCCGCTGCTGCTGGATGACGATCCGTTCTGGGGATCGCCCTCGGACACATCGACCAATCCGCTTCCCGTGAATCCTACCGATTATCCAGGATACGTCACAGCGTCGAACCTCACGTACGCAACGCTTCCCCTCTCCATGCTGCTCAGCACTGCGGGCACCGTTACCGCGACCGACCCCAGCAAGGCGACCGACTTGGTGGACGTTCCCGATGACGTGGCCTTTCTCAGCAAGTTGTCACAGCCGGCAGTCGCCTTCGCCTGGTACCAGGAGGGATTCGACAAGGAGTCCACGGATACAGCCGGGCCGGTGACCGCGAACGGATCGCACGCATCCTACGTCACCCATCACAACGGTCCGCAGTACTTTGGCTATGTGGCGAACACTCCCGCTCTTCGGGCCGAGCTGCACGGCCTGGGCGATTTCTTTACGGCCATTCAGAATACCAGCCTGCCGAAATCCGGTGGCGTGTTCTACGTCAAGGGCGGCTATACGAACATCATGGGCATTACTCCGGCCGATCCGGATCCGACGGTCCAGAAGAACTTCCTGGGCGACGATGACCATCCTGCCTATTCCGACGCGCAGATCAGCGAGGCCATGGTGGCCACCACCATCAATGCGATCGCTAATAGTCCGTATTGGGCACAGAGCGCGATTATCATCACCTGGGACGATGCCGAGGGCGATTATGACCACGTCCAGCCGCCGATCGTCAACTTTGGGCCCGACAAAACCGCGCTCAGTTTTGGGCCGCGCGTGCCGCTGATTCTGATTTCTCCCTACGCCAAACTCGGTTATATCTCCCACGATCAGGGAAGCCAGGCATCGGTGGTGAAGTTCGTCGACACAGTGTTCGGTCTTCCGCCGCTGGCAACATTGCCCGACGAATTGCTGGGCCGCTATCTTGGCCTCGCCCTGCTTGGTCAGGAGGACCTGGGGCCGCAGGATGCAATCACACCTGGAATTTCCGACCTCACAGATGCATTCAGCGTTTCACGCTTGAAGGGATTGTCCGTTCCGCTGGCGCCGGATTACGCCATCGTGGCTCCGAGCTACGTAACGAGAATCCCGCAAGTCACGGGCCTCGGCTGTTCGGACTTGGGTATCCTCACCACGGACCGCCAATTAGGCATACCCAACAACATACCGGCGGACTTTAATCCGCGTCCCAAGACAAACCCGACGCCGGCAGGTAGTCTGTAGACGCACTTTTCGACGGGCCCTCATGCCGTGCCACAGTGGAAGCTGTGGCACGGTTTTTTGTTCGTGCGTCGCGCGCCCGGACTTGGGCAGCCTCGCGGAACGAGCCCGAGTTTTCGTGAACGGATGACGACCCGTAACCGATTATTCATCTTCGCTTGAATGAAAAGATGGGAAACTCGATGGATACCCATGAAACTCTTTCATCGCCTCACGCCAGTTCTTCTGTTCGTTTTTCTCCAGCCGCTAGGTCCGATCGCCTTGCGAGCGCAGGTGGACCGCACGGCCATCACAGGCACCGTCACCGACCAGCAGGGCAATCGGGTGCCCCAATCTGTTGTGCGCGCGATTGAAACTGCGACCGGCTTTCAGCGAGAGACACTGACAACTTCACAGGGCACTTATGAGCTGTCCGGCCTTCCGCCTGGCACCTACTCGGTCCAGTTTCTCAAGACCGGTTTCTCGGTCTTTACCGCCGAGCGAGTGAAACAACTGGTCGGGCAAACCAGAACGCTGAACGTCCGGCTGGCACTAGCGCACGCAAACCAGCAGACAACCGTAACCGAACCTCTGGTGGAGCTCGACAAGGTGGACGCGACGGTCGGCGCCGCAATCGAGCGCGCGCAGGTAAGCGATTTGCCAATCAACGGCAGAAACTGGGCGACCTTGACCGCTCTCACGCCGGGCGCCATCGATAACGGCGCCGGTGATCAGAGAACCATCCGCTTCGCGGGGCACGGTTTGGACGACAACAATCTGACGCTCGACGGAATCGATGCGACCGCTGTCTACAATCAGGAGCAGCGGGAGTACATGCGCCTGAACATTCCTCTCGATTCCATCGACGAATTCCAGGTGCAGTCGCAGGATTTCGGCGCCGACACGCAGAGCGGCACAGCGGGCGGCCAAGTGTCGGTAGTTTCACCCTCCGGCACCAGCACTTTTCACGGGCAGGTCTTCGACTATTTCCGGAATAATGCCTTCGACGCCCGGTCGCCCTTCGACGCTGCCTCGCCCGACCCTTTCCTGTTGAATCAGTTCGGCGGCTCGTTTGGCGGGCCCATCGCGCACGACAAAACTTTCTTCTACGTCAACTATGAGGGTCTGCGGCAAAGACTGGATGGAACGCAGATCGGGCTGGTACCGAGCCCGACCTTTGCGGCACAAGCGGCGCTGGCCGCACCGATGTTGGCTCCCATCCTGAATGCTTACCCCGCGGGTACGTCGCCGACTTCCAATCCCAACGTATGGCAGTATGAAGCGCCGGGCAGACAAGTCGACAACGAAGATTCGGGAATGATCCGGCTCGATCATTATTTTTCCGATCGCACTACCGCATTTCTGCGCTTCAATGCGGATGAAGCAGTCGAGTCGATTCCCAACGGCCAACTGATCGTCAAGACACTGTACGACACCAAATTCAATAACGGAGTCGTCGAGCTGTCGCATGTGTTTAGCCCGTCTCTGATCGACGACGTAAGATTCGGAGTAAACCAAACGATTTACCACACGGCCAATCTTTCGCCGGTTCCGCTCGGAATCGCCGTTTCCGGTTTCAGCTCCCTGACCGGATCTTCGACAACGGACTATCCGTCGAAAACGTTCGATCTCATTGACGACCTCTCCTGGGCGAAGGGCAGACACATTCTTAAGTTCGGGTATGAGACACGCTGGATTCTGCTCAACCAGGGTACGTCCCAAAGCGGAACGTTGACCTACACTTCGACGGCGAATTTCCTGGACAATAGCATGGGCTCCGCTTCCTATACCGCGATTCTTCCCCTGGTGCGGCAGCGCAAGACTCAATACTGGGGTTATGCGCAGGACGAATGGAAGGCAACTCCTAATTTGACAATAACAGCCGGAATCCGTTACAACTTTTTTAACGCTCTGCACGCATTAGGCGACGACGATGTCCCGTTCGACTTCGGCACCTGCGGGGGGTATTGCCCGCGCACCGATTCCTTCTTTCATCCCCGACACGACGATTTCGACCCGCGTCTCGGCATTGCGTGGTCACAGGGCGGCACGGTCCTGCGCGCGGGAGCCGGCATTTACCACACGGACGGCCAGGAAGACGACCAGAACCTTCCCATCTCGAATACTGTCGACCGCTACTCGTTTAGCAACACCATGTTCCCGACGCTCTCCTATCCTTTGACCCCGCTTCTTCAGTATGCGGAAGCCGGGGGACTGGGCGTGGTTTCCCCGCGCGATCTGGATCGCAACCGGAAAGACGACTACATTGCGGCCTGGACCGCGTCGGTTCAGCGAAAGCTGCCGTTCAAAGTCCTGGGAACCGCTAGCTATCTCGGAAACAAAGGAACGGATGTTCTGACCACCACCTACACGAACCTGGTAAACCCAAAGACGGGCGTTGCGCCGTACCCGTCATTCGGTCCGGTATCGTGGCGCGGCGATGTCGGAAACAGCACGTTCCATGCGTTCCAACTGAACGCTCGCAGAGCCTTTCAGAATGGCTTGCTCTTCTCGGCGAATTACATGTGGTCTCATTCGATCAACGATGGAAGCATTGGAGGCGGGGAATCCGACACCCCGCAGGATTCCTTCTGCAGATCGTGCGGCAAGGGGAGCAGCGACGATGACGTTCGCCAGTTATTCAATCTCTCCGCGGTTTACCAGCTGCCATTCGGAGCCGGAAGGCACTATCTCAGCACTCCGGGCATCGCTCGAACGGTTTTAGGCGGTTGGACGCTGAGCGCAATCGGAACGTCGCAGACCGGGCTTCCTTTCAATATCACGATCGATCGTTCCAATGCGTCGGTGCCGGGAAACTACGCGATCGGCGGTCAAGAACGCCCGAATTATGTGTACGGCGTCCCGCTCACTCCGCCGGACGGATCCACTCCGGAGGAATGGGTAAACCCGGCGGCATTTTCCACGCCCGCTTCCGGGACCTTTGGCAACCTGGGCCACAATGCCTTTCGCGCCCCAGCCATCTCGGAGGTGGAACTCGCATTAGCCAAGGATGTCTCTCTTGCCGAGCGCATGAACGTGCGCTTTCGCGCCGATGTGTTCAATGTCCTCAATCGCGCTCAGTATGGCGCCCCCAATGCGGACGTTTCGCAGACCAACTTCGGCACCATTACCACCACCATCAGCAACTATGCGACGGGACGAGGCACGCCGCGAGAGTTTCAGCTTTCGGCCAAGTTATCGTTTTGAGTGAGCGGCGCTTTCCCCGGCAAACCGGACGCCGCCATCCCAGTCACAACGGGTTCATCGGTTCCCAGGTTTACCGAAGCCGTGTTGCAATCCGGTGAAGCCTTCGAGTTCCACAGGTAAGTTAGCTTTGGAATTCATCATAAATTAGCACAGTTATGACACCATCCGGATTCGGGAGGATTTCCATGGCACGTCTAACCGTTTGTTGCATTTGGCTGATCGCCGCGGCCTCAGCCGGCATCGTCTCCGCTCAGAACAGGCCGACACGCCTGCCGGTACCCAGCGGCACCGTGGAAGCACAGGACCTGCCGAACTCCGGTCAGCAGATCACGCCCACCGCGCCCACCGGCGCGCGTTTTGAACCTCTCAATCCGGGGCTCGCGGATTTCCCGTCTTATGTCGCCGGACAGGCGGTTACCACGGTTACCAGTCCGGATCACAAAACCCTGCTCATTCTAACCTCGGGTTACAACTTGATGAACGCCGCCTCCGGCCCGAATCAGGGCAACACGATCGCCGCTGATTCAACCGAATACGTCTTCATTTACAACATCGCGAATGGTGATCCTGTCAAGACACAGGTAATTAAAGTCCCGAATACGTATCAGGGAATTGTCTTCGATCCCACTGGCAGGACCTTCTATGTTTCTGGCGGTGTGGACGATGACGTTCATATCTACGATTCCGGGCCCGCTGGTTGGGCGGAACGTTCGACTAGCCCAATTACGTTGGGCCATAACAATGCGGCGTGCGCGGCACTGATCGGCTGCGGCAATGGTCTCGCGGTTTCCCCCGAGGCCGCGGGACTTGCGATCAGCCCGGACAGCTCGACGCTGGTGGTGGCGAACTACTATAACGACTCAATCTCGATCCTCAAGAACAGCTTGAACGGGTGGACGAAAAGCGGTGACCTGGACCTGCGTCCGGGCAAGATCAATTCTGCCAATTCGGGTGTCCCGGGAGGCGAGTATCCGCTGTGGGTTGTGATTCAGGGAACCTCGACCGCCTATGTCTCCAGCATCCGCGATCGCGAAATCGACGTTGTCGAACTGGCTGGCACTCCCACGGTTTCGGCGCGCATCAAGGTTACTGGACAGCCCAACAAGATGGTGTTGAACGGCGCACAGACGCTGCTGTTTGTGGCGGAAGACGAGTCCGACTCGGTCGCGGTCATCAACACGGCAAACAACGAACTGGTGACCGAGATTCCGGTCGGACCGCCCGCGAGTGTGCTGAACCAGACACCGAACCTCAGCGGCAACAATACCAACAGTGTTGCCTTGTCGCCTGACGAGCAGAGTCTCTATGTTACGAACGGCAATATGAACGACGTGGCAGTGGTTGCTCTCAGCAATACTTTCGGGAACTCAACCGTGGTTGGCCTGATTCCCACCGGACGGTATCCGAACTCGGTTAGCCTGAGCGGCAATGGCGGGTACATATACGTGGTGAACGGCAAATCGCCCACCGGCCCGAATACCGGGTACTGCCATGGCGGCGCGATTCCCGCCTTGACTACGGCCGTCTGCGATGCATCGAACCAATATGATCTGCAGTTGATCAAAGCCGGATTTCAGAGTTTCCCCACACCGACCGCGAGCGAGTTGGCGTTTCTGACGGCGCAGGTCGCGCGGAATAACCATCTCGACCGAACCGTGAGCTCGGCGGACGCCGTCACCATGGGAACGCTTCGCAGCAAGATCCAGCACGTGATCTATATCATCAAGGAGAACCGCACTTACGATCAGATTCTGGGCGATCTGCCGGTCGGTAATGGCGACCCGGATCTGACCGAATTCGGCCAGGCGACAACCCCGAACCTGCATAACCTCGCGCAGACCTTCGTAACACTGGATAACTTCTACGACCGCAGCGAAGTCAGCATGGATGGGTGGCCGTGGTCGGTTTCGGCGCGCTCTCCGGACGTCGTCGAGAAACAGGTCACGGTCAATTACGCTGGCCGCGGTCTGTCAAACGATTCGGAAGGGACAAACCGCAACATCAATGTCTCGCTACCGACGTTAGCGCAAAGGCTGCAGGCAGATCCCCTGAATCCGCAGGATCCCGATCTGCTGCCCGGAACGGCCGACACCTCGGCTCCCGACGGTCCTGGGAACCAGGAGAATACCGGCTACCTCTGGAATGCCGCGTTGCGGGCCGGGCTGACCATCCGTAACTACGGCTTCTTCATCGATCTAGCGCGTTATCAGACGCTGCCGGGACCTTACGCGGCCCTGCAGATTCCTCTGCTCGAAAATCCGTTCGCGAGCGGCACCAAGGTCTCTTATCCGACCAATGGCGCGCTGGCTCCCTACACCGATCCGTACTTCCGTGGCTTCGACAACAGCTTCCCGGATTACGACCGCTTTACGGAATGGCAGCGCGACTTCACCACGAACTATGCAAACGGCGGGTTGCCTCAATTGAGCTTTGTTCGTTTCATGCACGACCATACCGGTAACTTCTCGACCGCGATCGACGGGGTCAACACTCCCGAATTGGACCAGGCCGATAACGACTACGCCGTTGGCCTGCTGGTGCAGCAGATCGCCAACAGCCAGTACAAAAACAATACGCTCATTTTCGTCATCGAAGACGACTCGCAGGACGGTGCCGACCACGTCGATTCCCACCGTAGTATCGCCTTCATCGTGGGCCCTTATGTGAAGCAGGGCGCGGTGGTTTCGACCGAATACAATACCGTGGATTTCGTGCGCACGATCGAAGAGGTGCTCGGTATCGGGCCGCTCAATCTCAACGATGCGGTGGCGGTGCCGATGGCGGATGTGTTCGATCTGAATCAGACCACCTGGAGTTTTACCGCGACTCCCTCGACACTGCTGGCGAGCACCACGCTTCCCATCACTTTCTCCTCGTCGGCGAACCGCCTTCTGCGTCCCACTCACAATGCGGAATACTGGGCGAAGGCCACGGAGGGGATGGACTTCAGCGCGGAGGACCGCTTCGATTTCGCCCGGTATAACCGTATTCTCTGGAAAGGGCTGATGGGCGACAAGCCGTATCCGGCGGCGCCATCCGGGCTGGATCTGCGGCAGAACCGCGCCGAACTTCTTGCACGTTACGAGAAGGCCCTGCAGCCGAACTATTGACGTTCGCATAACATAGAGTCGATCCAGGGCACAACCCGGACGCTCCAACATGCTGGCGATCAAGCGTGGACGGCGGCGCAAGCGATGCAACGCATATTTCGCGACACCGTCTCGCAATCACGGCGAAACCGCGATGCGATAAGAAATCACCGCAAAGGGAGACGGACCAATTGCCACGGTTTGAGATAGCCCACATCCACCACGGAGGTGTGGACCTCATCATCGTGCCTCTGGAGCCCTCTTTTGGATTCAAGTCCCCGGCAGGAACAAAGGGCGGCCATCGCAGAATTGCAGGCCCGCGCCAGTGCTGCTAATCTATGCGGCACGCTCGTGCCGGTTTGGGGTTCAGTTGGGCATATGGCCTTCATCGCACCGAGCCCCTGGCGCCCTTTCTTCGAGAGCATCAACCTTCACTGGGTTGCAATGAATTTAAATCGGGATCTTTACTGGTAAGCACCGGTGCCAGCGAGTCATCCGATTGAGATATCGTTCGCCGGGTCGGCTGATGGTCTGGAAGCTAGTGTCGTGAGCGAGAAATACGTTTACAAAGTCGCTCAACCTTGCCGAGAATCAAATCCGCGTCCGCGGTCCATACGAATGGCTTGGGATGTTGGTTGCGCTGGTCCAAATAGTCGAGCAGGGCCTTCTCCAGCACTCGAACGGCAGTGTGACTACCTCGGCGAACACGGCGCTCGGTCACCTCGGCGAACAATCGCTCCACCAGGTTCAGCCAACTTCCGCTGGTCGGGGTGAAGTGAACGTGGTAGCGCGGGTGTCGCGCCAACCAACCTCGAACTTTGGCGACCTTGTGAGTGCCGTAGTTGTCGATCACCAGGTGCACGTCCAACCCAGCCGGAAGATTGTCCTCGATCTCCTTGAGAAAGCGCAAGAACTCCTGATGCCGGTGCCGCCGGTAGCATGTGCTAATAGTCACTCCGGAAGCTACATCCATAGCCGCAAACAGAGAAGTGACTCCGTGCCGCTCGTAATCATGCGACTGCCGAGCGGGGATGCCCGGCGCCAGAGGCAGAATCGGTTCGGTCCGATTCAGCGCCTGCACTTGGCTCTTTTCATCCACGCACAGTACGATGGCGCGATCCGGCGGGTTCAGATACAGGCCCACGATGTCCCGCACCTTCTCTATAAATTGTGGGTCTTTGGAAAACTTGAAGTTCTCCACCCGATGCGGCTGCAGTCCGAAAGCCCGCCAAATCCGCACGATGGCGTTCTGCGACAGCCCCGTCTCTTCGGCCATGAGGCGAGTGCTCCAGTGCGTGCTGTTGACCGGCATCGATTCCAGTGTCTTCGTAACCACGTCTTCAATCTGTCGATCGGTGATTTTGCGCGGCGCGCCGACCCGCGGCTCATCCAGCAAGCCATCCAATCCAGACTCTCGAAACCGTTCCCACCACTTACCGACGGTCGCGCCAGTGACGTGCAGTTTCTGAGCGACCTCAGAGTTGCTCATCCCCTGCCCACAACTGAGCACGATGCGGGCGCGTATCGCCATGGCTTGGGCCGACTTCGGCCGACGCGCGATCATGCTCAATTTTTCGCCATCTTCAGCGGTGATTTCCAGCGGCTTTTTGGGACGACCTGTACGTATACCCAACTATGCAGCCGAATTCGTACTTATGCAACGTATTTCTAACTCAGGACACTAGTTTAGTCATAGCCTGATACAGGTGTCAAGGAGAGCACGACGGAGAGCACGACATCGTGGCGTCCTGGGCTGGCTACGCGGAAGTTGGCCATACAGCGGAATCGTCATACGGGGAACCGAAAATGGAACGATGTGGTTCATTATCGGAAACCAACGGCCGCGCGAAGGGAGCAAGACCGCACCACCGATGTCTCGATAGGCCTCTGTTCGCGCCAAAGGTTTGAGAGGTTTAATCTTGAATAGGGGTGACTATCGATATCGCTGAGAATCATTTGCGGCGCCCCAGAAGCTTCCACCATCTCACAGACTTCGCGTAAGGCCGTCATTGATGCCGATATTGAAGGCATCAGCACCATACCGCTCGATGAGGCTCTGCCGAACTTGGGCGACGAGCAGCCAGAGATCTTGTTGGTCTTCCATGGCCAGCTCGAATACCTTGCCATTTCGCGCGGCGTGCTTCTTCCGGGAATTGCGGATCAACTTTGTGCAAGAGAACGGGCGGATGATAATCCCCCGTTTCCGCCAGGCCGGGAATGGCAGCAAACAGCGCCAAATCTGCGGCTGCGTAGAGGGTTCGGGACAAGTTCGAGCGGATCGTGTTTCCTCCTTCACCCCACTACGCGTAGTCCTCCCACACGAAACGGGATCAAAAAAGTAAGAGGAGCGGCCTGCGGGGTCAGCTCCGGCCGGCCGGACCCGCGCGGAGCGGCTTCTAAACTATTGGTTTTGGAGTTTTTGCCGCCACTCGGCGGCCAGATCCGGCTTATCCCACGTGAGATAAAGCTGGACGATTCGCTCCCCGGCTTGCGCGATCAGAGGACGGCTTTCGCTGGGGATTGCAGCCGCCTGTCGGCGCATTCCTTCGTATCCGGAGCGGAGCAACGGCTCCGCGTCGGCGTACTTCTTTAATTCGGCCAGGCAGGCTCCGAGGAGGGTTTGGCCGTAGGACTTTTCCCAAGTTTCAGGGGAGGTTTTCTCGTAGCCATCGATGACCTGCCGCAAGACCAGCGCCGCATCACCGAACTTCTGTTCCGCCAATTCGATTTCAGCAAGCAGAGTCATTCCCGTACGCGTGTCGGGGTGATTGTCGCCCAGCACCTTACGCCGCAACTCCTGGGTCTCCTTTATCAAGGCCTTCGCCTGCTGATCCTTTCCTTCTTTGTGATAAACAGCCGCCAGAGCATGCATGCTTCTGATGGTATATGGACTTTCCGGACCCATCACTCGCCGCCACGCTTCGATTACGTCTAGCAAAAGCGGTTCGGCAAGATCGTATTTCTGCTCGTTACGATAAATCACCGCGAGGAGATTGACACCGCTCAATGTATCGGGGTGGTCCTTACCCAGCACCCGGCGCTTGATCTCCATCGCTCGGCTCGCGATCGCCTCCGCGTCGGCGTACTTGCCTTCATATAAGGATGCGACCGCCAGATTATTCATGGTGCTGAGAGTATCGGGATGCTCTTCGCCAAGAGCACGGCGTTCGATCTCGACAATCCGCGCGCAGATCGATTCGGCTCGCTCATAATTACCCCGATGGTTATAGATATTGGCGAGAGCGCTCATGGTGAGCAGTGTGCTGGGATTCTCTTCACCCAGAACACGCCGCTCGGCGCTCAGGGTTTTGGCGACCAGCGGCTTCAAGCGCCGTGCGGAACAGAGCCTCGGCTTGCCGATATCTGCCCTGGTCCTGATAGACCAGCCCCAGAGTGGATATGCTGCGGATGGTCTGCAGATCTTCGCCGCCCAGCTTGCTGCGCCGGATCTTCAAGACTTTTGCGGCGAGTTCCTCGGCGCGGCGAAAACTTCCCATCTGGCGATAAAGATTAGCGAGCATATCCATGCTCGCCAGAGTCCGCGGATCTTCTTCGCCAAGCGTCTGTTCGCGCAAATTCAGTGCACGTTCGGCGTGCCCGCGGGCCTGCGCGTAAAGTCCCATTTGCTGATAGGTCTGCGCAATGGTCTGGCGGATGGAGGCTTCTACCATGGGCTGACGCGTGAATTGACCCGCGATTGCCCCGGCGGCGCGATCCAGCAGAGCGCGGACCTTCAGATCCGGATCCGGTTTCGGCATGGACTTCGCCTGATTGGTGACGCTGGCTTGAGCCAGCAGGTCGGTTCCAAGGAATTCACTCACGGCGGTCGCCGTAGCTGCCTGGGTATCGGCTCTCTGCTGTTCGGCGGTCGCGCGATTGCGTTCTTCGACCGCTTTTGCCTGCGCGGCCTGAGCACGATTGCGCTCGGCGGTCGCCCGATCCCGTTCGCTCAACGCGAGCTGGGTGGCGCGGTTGGCTCGAAATGCCTCCCAGGTGCTCGCCACCACACCGATGGTCAGCGTCAGGAACACTGCGCAAACTCCCGCCACCAGCGTGCGGTGTTTGCGGGCGAATTTTTGAAGCTGATAAGTCGTACTGGGAGGACGCGCCAGAATGGGCTCGTCCTCCAGAGAGCGCCGAAGATCTCCCGCCAACGCTGCTGCAGATCCGTAGCGGCGCGCCTTATCTTTTTCGAGCGCCTTGGCGACGATCGTCTCAATATCGCCGCGATAAATGGAGCGAATCGAGCCCAGCGGCGGTGGATCGGTGTCCCGAATTGTTGCCGCTGCTTCGTGCACCTTCAGACTCATTTCGTAGGGACGGCGCTCGGCCAGAAGTTCGTAGAGGATCACTCCGAGCGAATACACGTCGGTGCGCGTGTCGAGTTCGAAGGGTTCCGCCAAAACCTGCTCCGGGCTCATGTAGGCGAGCGTGCCCACAAGCTGGCCGACATCGGTTTGCCGGGTCGCCTGCGCTTCGCTCTCAGTGACGCGGGCCACGCCGAAGTCGAGGATCTTCGGCTGCCCTGCCGCGTCGACCAGGATATTGCCCGGTTTGAGATCGCGATGGATCAGGCCGCGCTGATGGGCGTGATCGACTGCGTCGCAGATCCGGGCCATCAGTTCGAGCCGTTCCCGAAAATTGGCGCGATGCTCCTCGACGTATTTCCGCAGCGTCTCCCCGCGAATGAACGCCATCGCGAAATACGGCTGCGGGCCGAAGCCGGCATCGGCCGTTCCGGCCTCATAGATTTGCGCAATCCCCGGATGCTGGAGACGCCCCAGCGCTGAGATTCCAGCTCGAAACGCCGCAGCAGTTCCTGGTTGGCGCATCCTGGCCGGATCACTTTCAGCGCGACAATCCGGCGCGGATGCTCCTGCTCGGCTTGGTAAACCACGCCCATCCCGCCTTCACCGATCGTGCCCAGAATTTTGTACTTGCCGAGGCAGCGTGGGCGAAACGCCTGAGCCGTAAGATCTTCGGCCGCCTCCCATACCGGGCGATCCAGCGCCGCGCAGTCGGATTCGGAATCGCAAGCCAGCAGCGATTCGACTTCCCGGCGCAGATCTTCGTCCCCGCGGCATGCTTCGGCCACAAAAGCGCTGCGGTCCTCGGATTCGATCGCGCGCTCAAAGATGTCCCGGATCTGCGCCCAACGCTTGGGCGTCAAGGGATCCTCCTTCGAGTTCGCGCTGCAGGAAAGCGCGCGCCGATTTCCAGCCTCGCTTTACCGTGGCAGTGGACACACCGAGGACTTCAGCGGTCTCCTCGACGGAAAGACCGGCGAAAAAGCGCAGCTCAACCAGCCTGGCTTGAGCGGCATCGAGTGCTGCCAGTTTTTCAAGGGCGCCGTCGAGCCCGATCATATCTAGCGTTCTCGGTCCGCCGATCGCGACCGTATCCTCAAGCAGGACGCGTTCCGCGCCTCCGCCGCGGCACTCGGCCTCATGCCTGCGCGCATAGTCGAGCAAAACCCGCCGCATCTGGGTCGCTGCCAGCGCCATGAAATGGCCGCGGCTTTCCATGGGTTCCCGTTGATCCACCAGACGGAGATACGCTTCATGAACCAGAGCGGTGGGTTGCAGAGTATGCTCGCCGCGTTCCCGCCTGAAGTAGGCGTGCGCCAGGCGGCGCAATTCTTCATAGACCAAAGGAAGCAGGCGATTCATCGCTTCCTTGTCGCCTTGTCCTAATTCGCGCAGGAGCCGAGTGACTTCGCCAGGATCCGGCATCGCATCTGCCGTCAATTATACTCCTTCGGCTCGTCTTCGAACCTCTTAGATCAATCGGCGGCGTGATCCGGTTTTCCGGCGGCTTACGCGTAATCGGGTGAAAGTCAGCAGTTCACATCGGACAAAGGAGAAAACAATGAAACCCAACAACGCAACCCATTTTGTGGCCTCGGCGACGACGCGGAGTGCCTCGGAACAACCTAAATCACGTGGAATTCGTGCCGTCGCCGGAGCGCTCGTGCTTTGCGGCGCTCTTCTGGGTGGAACCGCCAGCGGCCAGGTACTATTCAGCTCGTACAACAGCGCCGGCGTGCTCAACGGCGTGCCCCGCGGCATCACCTACTTTGCAGTAAAGGGAGCGTCATCGCACATCACCCAGCTCGAGACCTATCACTGGAACAGCGGCAAGGGCACCCCTACCGTCGGCGCGATTCATCTTTTCAATGCCTCCACGTACGGCGTGCTGGCGCCCATCGCCAGCTTCCAAGCCGCAGGACTGGCTGGGCAGGGCGGCGTACGAAATGCCAATTGGGTGGCGAACACGAACATCACCCTCCAACCCGGCACCTACGCCGTAAAGGATGACAGCCCTTCCACATGGTCTTACAATTCCCAATCGCTGTCGGCCGGTGGCGGATTCCTGTACGTGGCTGGAAGCATGCTCTCGCCCTACTCGGGTTCCGGAGCTTCCAATTGTAATTACTTCCATCCCGACTTCAGACCCTATGGAGGCGATGGCCCCTGCGGAACCTCTCCCGTCGTGAGCCTGTACAGGCCGGTTCCAACTCCCAAGTTCTCCGTCACCCTGGATTATTCCGCGGGCAGCCCGTTGCTCACATGGGCCGCGGACGCGAAAATCTGCTCCCTGAACTACGGAGGCACGCTAGTGCTGGTGGATGACCAGCCTTATTACTACGCGGACGGCAACAGTCCCGGGAGCAGGTTTGCACACGCCCAATGCGAGTAGGTGCAGATCGGAAATGGAAACATGCGATCAGAGCGTCGTTCGTGACGCTCTGATCCAGTTCAAATGACTCAGCCAAACGAGGAAAAAACCATGATACGGAAGATTCATATCGCGACTCTGATGTTTTCCCCGATTTTACTTCTGGGACAAGGCCAAGCTCCCCTGACTAACGCGGATATCGTCAAAATGTTCCGGGCAGGGCTTCCTGAAGGGGTGATCACCGGGGCCATGAAGGCGAATGACACGGTTTTCGATTTGTCTCCGGACCAGCTCGTGGCGCTCAACCGGTCTGGCCTTACGGCCACAGTCCTGGAAGCGATGCTTGAGGCGGGTGCCGCCAAGCGCGGCGGAACGAATACCGCCATGCCGCCCGCTTTGCCGGCTGCGGGACAACCGGTTTTCACAACGGCGGCATACACCAACCCTCCTGTCTCCGGTGCTCAGTTTCCTAATATGTTAACGCCGCTTTCCGGTGTGCCAACGCCGGCGCAGACGCGGGAAGCGACCGTATCGTTTGTATCGGAAAATGCCTCCCAGATGATTCCCACGGAGCGGCTCGAAACGGTGAAAACGACGGCGAAGACATCCAAGCTCGCCCCGTTCTTCACTAGCGGAATGCAGGATGCCTCCATGATGATGATGGCTGTGCCCGTGGTCGGCATGGCGGTCAGTGGGATCGGCGCGATAGGGACGGCGGTATTCCACGGCGGAAGTGGCAATACAGCTACTTACCTTTGGGGGTTGCCTGGCGGAGACTCGAACAATGCCGCTCCGTCTGGCCGTCCGAAATTCGAAGTGAATTTCGCGGGCATCCCTGGAGTGAATCCCGATGAGTTTGAGCCGCGCATCATACGGCTGAATCCAACGAAAGATAATTGGCGGCTGGTGGGAGTCACGCAGATGAAGGAAGCGCCGTCGCAAGGGTTAGCACCGGCATGGCCTTCCTACTCTGAATTTGTGGAAGAAGCAGTCGCGTCGAAGCTGGAAATTCAGGCGTCCGGACATGTGTTCATCATTGCGGAACAGCGGCTGGAACCGGGCCAATATGCGATTGTTTTGCGCCCGGCATTCAAAGGCAAGAAATTCTCTGCCGAGGCGATCACCAAGAACCAGGGCGAAGGTGTTTTGTTCAACTCTGCGTGGTCCTTCTCTGTCGGCATGGAAACACCAGCGCCGAAACCCGTCTACCAGATGGCTGCGAGCGTCGAGTATCGCTTGCCGCACTCCTCTTCCAAATCCGACAGCGGAAGCGTAGAATCACTGCGGACGAGCGCGGTCAACAATTTTGGAGCGAGCGCGTGGGAATCCATCACTGACTCATCCGGCGTAAGCACGTATCTATCTCCGGATCGCAAGACGATGGTCAGGGTACAAGACACGGTGCGCTCGGCTGATCATGTCGTTCTGGTGGAACGATTCGAACTGGCGAACGAAACAACCGAAATGCCGTAATCTGGTGATGGCCAACCTACGATCTAAAGTTGGGGAGGAGGTCAAAGATGAAGCTGTCGCGCAAAAGGGCAATCTACGCTCTCGGGGGATAGGTGGCCGGAATGATCATCGCGATGGCTCTTTGCTTCGCCTGGAACCCTATCCGCTTTTCCTCACCTTGATCCCACTTTGGGGGATAGTTATCGTTCTTGTGGTGGGGAGAGCACAGCAGGCAAATCCCCACTATTGATGAAGAAAGGCGTCTTCCCGAGCGATTCTGCAAGCAAACCCCGCGACCCGCGGTCCAGCTGAGTAAATTACGTTACCGGCATCCCGGCGCGGCCAAAGCCAAGTCCGCGAGCCTTATCGCGCTTAATCGGAAGCCATCTGGCAATCCTGAGCGCGCGCCCGCTTGCGGTCGAATCGAGGCGACGGCGAAAACACGAGGGAACTTGTGCCACTCAAGCGATCGAACGTACGACGCCCCCGTCGGCGCGCAGGGCGGCGCCATTAATCGCCGATGCGAGCGGGCTGCAGACGAACGCGACTAGCGCCGCTATCTCTTCCGGCTTGATGAACCGCTGGATGATGGACGTTGGCCGACCTTCGGAAAAGAACGCGTGCTCGATTGAGCCGCGATCGATACCCTTGGCTTTGGCCAGCCCGTCTACGAACTTGTTGACGCCCTCGGATGCGGTTGGGCCGGGGAGAACGGCGTTGACGGTCACTGCCGTGCCAGTGGTCATTTCCGCGAGCCCGCGAGAGATAACAAGTTGGGCGGTCTTGGTCATGCCGTAGTGAATCATTTCCACTGGGACCTGGAGAGCAGATTCACTGGAGATGAACACGATGCGCCCCCAGTTCTTTTTCTTCATCATCCCGATATAATGCCGGCTCAGACGCACGCCGCTGAGAACGTTTACTTCGAAAAAGCGGCGCCAGTCGTCGTCGGAAATCTCTTCGAATGGCTTCGGCTCGAAGATGCCCAGGTTGTTGACAAGGATGTCCACCTCGGGAAAGCGGGCGGTGACAGCGCGGGCGCCGTTTTCGGTTCCCAGGTCTGCCGCGACGCCATGGGCTGCGCCGCTCATTTTCAGCGCGCTGTCGACGCGTTCTTGAGTTCGGCCATTCACGATCACGGAGGCGCCCTCCGCTGCAAGAGCGCGTGCTATTGCCAAGCCGATACCGCCAGTGGAACCAGTGACAAGCGCGGTCTTACCGTCGAGATGCAGATTCATAGCTGTTTAGATGTGGGACGGAATGCGTCGATTCGCCGACTTGAGGGGATCAGGGGGGCGAATCTTGTGGCGAGTAGTAGTTTGTGTGTTTAGGTTCATACGGTGCCATCCATCCTTCTTACCTGGGAATCGACATCCAAAATGGCGCTCGCATGGCCGCGGGGTCAGTTTGAACAGTGCGCCGTTCCCCCAAGTACCCCCTTTCGAAGTTGCACCATACTGCGCTCCGTCTTTACCCACCACCAGACCCGCGGTGGGCTCAGGTCGCCTGTTGGCGAGATGAAGGGAAGCGCGTGCTCGTCGGATTTGACTTCGCGTTCGGATGGCGCGAAGGATTACAGCCTTACCAGCGGCGACGGGATAGGCGGCGGTTGTGTGTAGTGAAAACCATCTGTGTGAAGGGAAAGCCAAAAGAAAGGGAGGCAGGGGACTGAGAGGTGTCCATGAAAACTTGCTGGAAAGATGGGGCTTGACGGTTTTTCCGTTTTGTGACAGGTCGAAAGTGCGGTCTGGTGCAGGCGAAGGCGGCTTCCAGCCGAAAAAACGAAACTCGGAGGATCCAAGAATAGCGGCTGGGTGTACACTGAATCGGATCTAGGAGTCCAAATTGCAAATTCCGGGTAGTATCGTTTCGAGCATGAGGACATATGAGGGCAAAAGTTCGAATCGGAGCGGCGGCGCGTGCTCTGTGCGTGCTGCTCGTAGAGGTTGTTCTATTGCAGACATGGCCTGTTCCAGTCAAGGCCCAGGAACAGGAACCCGCGAAATTAAACATCTCGATTCTTGAGGGAGAAGGATCGATCAACAATATCCGCCAGCGTGTGGCGCGAGAGGCCATGGTGCAGGTGGATGACGAGAATCACAAGCCGATTGCCGGCGTAGCGATTACGTTCTTTCTGCCCGAACACGGCGCCGGCGGTGTTTTCTCGAATGGCAGCCATAGCCTCACCGTGATGACCGATGACGCGGGGCGCGCGGTGGCGCGAGGCATGGTTCCAAACAAGGTGGCCGGCGACGTCCAAATTCGCGTTGTGGCGAGATTCAAGAACCTGGATGCCAACGCCATCATCCACCAGCAGAACGTCGCGGCAGCCACGGCAGCCGCGGCTGCAACTGGGGGCGCGATCTCCGGGAAAGTCCTGGCGATCATCCTGATCGTTGCTGCGGCAGGCGCGGCGGGTGGTGCGGTGGCCGCCACTCGCGGCGGCGGCTCGAATCCCGTGACAATCACCGCCGGGACGCCTACTGTGGGCGCCCCTCACTAGCCGGAAAAGGTGATCGACATGACATCAAGCTTGTTCGTGCGAACGTTGACGGCGGTTCTCTCGGCCGGTTTGGCGTTTGGCGGAAGTGGCGCCGCGCCCTCGCTCGGCGGCCCGCGCCTGGGTTTGGTATTCGATTCCGCGGCGCGGAACCTGCGCCCGATCAGCGGCATCCCGGGCGCCGCGATGACGGGCGCGCCGCTGCCGCTGGGAATCGCAATCGCGCAGGCGGAGATTTCCCCGGCGCAGAACGCCGCCTTGGTGGTCGGCGCGCGCGGTTCCGCAGTGTCGCTGGTGAGCGCGGCTGGCGGCGATTGGGTGGTGACCGCGCTCGATCAAGTCGAGCCGGCGCCGGCGAAGATGGCCTTCAGCGCGAGCGGGAGCGCCGCGGCGCTTTATTACACGGCGGGCCAGGTGCGGATTCTGACCGGCATCGCCGCCACGCCCGCCGTTGGCGGGGAAATCGACGTATCCAGCCTGCCAACGCCGGTCACGGCTTTGGCGGTGGACGATACGGGCAGCTATCTGCTATTGGCCGCGGGGCCGGCCGAGGCGGTGTCGCTGTATCGCGTGGCGGCGAGCGCGCAGGCCAGCCTGCTCGGCTCGTTCCGCAGCGTCGCGTCCGTCCGCCTTTTCAATGGCGGCCAGCAAGCGCTGGTGACCGATACGCTGGCCGGGGTCGTGTACCGGATTACCGATCCGGCCGGCACGGCGGCCCTGCAAATGGTCGCCGGGGCGGGTGATGGAATCCAGGGACTGGTTGCGGCGGAAACCGATGCGGCCGGCCAGCGCCTCTTCACCGCCTCCGGCGATGGGACGGTGTCGGTCTCCGATTTCAATGGCGGCATGGTGACCACGCTCGATTGCGGCTGCGTGCCGACGGGGATGTTCCGGATGGCGGGCGCGGCCACCTTCCGGCTGACGGAAGTGGGCAGCGGCCCGATCGAACTGCTCGACGCCGGTAGCGCGCCGCGCATCGTGGCGGTGCCGCCGCCGATTCGGGCGGCAGGACCGCGGGAGGTGCGCCGATGAAACGACTGATTCTTCTTGCTGCGATCCTGTGGCTGCGCGGGTTCGCGCTGTGGGGGCAGACGCCGCCGACAATCGCGCCTGGCAGTCTGGCAAATGGGAATGTGGGCACCACGTATGCGCAGGTACTCACGGCCTCCGGCGGATACGGAGCGGGTACTTACACCTGGTCGCTCGCCGGCGGAGCCCTGCCGCCGGGCATTACGCTAGTCAGCGATCTGCAAATGGATAGTGTGGATACGGGCGATGCAGCGCTGGGGGGCATGCCGACCACCGCTGGGACGTACAACTTCACGATGGAACTCACCAGCACCAGTGCCGACCTCGGGACACTGACCACGACAGAGGCATTCACTGTCGTGATCTATCCGGCTCTCGCCATCCCGAGCAGCGTAACTATCGCACCCGGCAGTGTTCCCAACGGAATCGTCGGCGCCCAATATTTGCAGCTATTCACACCCTCCGGCGGATATGGAACGGGCACTTACACCTGGTCGCTCGTCGACGGAGCCCTGCCGCCCGGCGTTACAGTACCCACCCCCCAGCATCTGGGTCTGGGTCTTGACATAAGAGGACTGTACGGCACGCCGACCACCGCTGGGACGTACAACTTCACGGTAGAACTCACCAGCACTAACGCCAACCTCGGGACACTGACAACGACACAGTCATACACGGTGGTGATCTATCCGGCGCTCGCCATCACGACCAAGGCCGCCAGTTCGGGAACCGTGGGCGCCCCCTATTCGCAGACCTTCGCGGCGACCGGCGGCACAGGCACCTACGCTTGGACCGCGACGGCAAGCACGCTGCCTCCGGGCCTGACACTCTCGGCCGCTGGCGTGCTCAGCGGGACACCGACCACGCCGGGGACCTACCCGCTCGCCGTGCAGGTATCGAGCAACGTTCCTACCGTCGGGACGCTGACGGTGCCCGGAACGTTCAGCGTCGTGATCGCCACAACTGCCACCTTCGTGGTCACCGGCAGCTTGGGCAACGGTGTGGTGGGCACGCCGTACTCGGCCGCGCTCGGCGCCACGGGCGCGTACGGAGCGGGCACTTACACGTTCTCCGTTCTCTCGGGCGCGGTACCCACTGGCACGACATTATCCGCCGCCGGAGTTTTATCCGGCACGCCAACGGCAGCCGGCTCGTTCGCCTTCACCGTGCAGGCCACCAGTACTTACACCAATCCTAGCGCCGGTCTCCAGACATTGACCGCAACCGAGGGGTTCACGGTGGTGATCTATCCGGCGCTCGCCATCGCCACCGCGAGCGCCAGTTCGGGGAGTGTGGGTGCGGCTTACTCCCAGACGCTAACGGCAACCGGAGGTGCGGGCGCTTCAACCTACACATGGTCTTTAGCGAGCGGCACGCTGCCTCCGGGTCTGACACTCTCCGCCGCAGGCGTTCTTAGCGGAACGCCGACGGCTGCGGGAACCTTCTCTTTCTCCGTCCAGGTCTCCAGCCAGGTCCCCACTATCGGGGCGCAGACGGCGAGCCAGGCGTTCAGCGTTGCGATCACCGCGGCTCCTGCCCTCACGATGACCGGCAGCTTGGGCGGCGGCACGGTGGGGGTTCCCTATTCGGGGACGCTCACGGGCGTCGGCGGATATAGCGCCGGCGCATACACATTCGCGTTGGCCTCCGGGGCCCTGCCGGCCGGGATTACATTGTCTGCCGGCGGAACTTTGTCGGGCACGCCAACGGCAGCGGGGACATCCACCTTCACCGTGCAGGTCACCAGCGCCGCTGCCCCCCTCCCGCCACTCACTGCAACCCAGTCTTTCACGGTAGTGGTGTATCCGGTGCTCGCGATCACTACGCAAACCGCCAGTGCGGGGACTGTAGGTACTTCTTACTCCCAAACATTCGCGGCAACCGGAGGAGCAGGTCCTTCCAGTTACACCTGGTCGGTGGCAAACGGTACGCTGCCTCCGGGTCTCACGTTCTCCGCCGCAGGTGTGCTCAGCGGGACACCGACGACCTCGGGAACCTTTTCTCTCTCTGTCCAGGTTTCGAGCCAAGTCCCCACTCTCGGGACGCAGACGGCCAGCCAGTCGTTCAGCGTGGTGATCGCCGCAGTTCCTCCCCCCACCATTACCGGCACCTTGAGCGGCGGTACGGCGGGTGTTCCCTATTCGGCGACGCTTGGCGCCACGGGCGGATACGGAACCGGCACTTACGCATTCTCGGTAGTCTCCGGCGCACTGCCGGCTGGCCTTACGTTGTCCGCCGGCGGAGCTCTGTCCGGCACGCCGACGGCAGTCGGGACATCCACCTTCGCGGTGCAGGTCACCAGCACCCAGAGCGGCCAGCCACTCACCGCAACCCAGTCTTTCACCATCACGGTGGGGGTCGCGCCGGCGCCGGCCGTGACGATTACGGGTCTGCCGGATACGCCCGCGCCGGCCACGCAGCCAACTCTGGGCGTGAGCGCCGCCAGCACGTATCCGATCGCCATTCAGGGCACCGTCACCCTGACATTCGCGCCCGACTCCGGTCCGGATGACCCCAACGTGCAGTTCACGACCGGAGGCCGCAGCACCACTTTCCAGATCGCGGCGGGCTCCCTGCTGGCACAGTTCCCCGGCAGCGCTCCCGGTGTGCAAACCGGCACGGTTGCCGGCACCATCACCCTCACGTTGACGTTGACGGCGGCGGGCGTCGATATCACCCCAACACCGGCGCCCACGCAAGGTCTGGTTGTCGCCAAGAGCGCGCCCGTGATCACCACCGCGACCGTCACCGCTATCAGCGGGGGCTTCAACTTGGTGGTTGTGGGTTACTCCACGACGCGCGACATGGTCTCCGCGCCGATCACGTTTACGCCCACATCCGGCGTCACCCTGGCCAGCAACAGCACAACCGTCTCGTTGAGCCAGGTCTTCACCACCTGGTATCAGAGTTCCGCGTCGGCTCCGTTCGGCAGCATGTTCTCGCTCGAAATTCCGTTCACGATCCAGAACGGCTCAAACCCGCTCGCATCCGTGTCGGTTGCGCTTACCAACTCGCAGGGCAGTTCGGCTGCGGCGACCGCTGCCTTTTAGTTTCAATCCAAGTGCTTGGGTGAAATCTGCACTCGCTGAAGGAAGGCAAGCTGGCTCGAAACAACAACGGCGTTTGCTTGAGAGGTCGGACTGCATCGCGAAGTGCCAACAGATTGCCGGTGGAGTCGCCGGCAAGTCTCAACTCAAGAGTGGACTCGCCTTATCCGTGGCGCAGACTGCATATACGCGGAACGGGTCTGGTATGGGCGACGAGGTATTTATATCATTAAACTGGAAAAAGTGAAGTTGCCCACCTGTTGGTGTTTGGTGGTGTACCCGCGTTTCCCTAAATCACCCATACGCTCAATGTGCAGCGTCCGTTCGATGCGAGCGTTAACGGGTGTTATCGGCAGCCATTCCGAGCGCCCCTGAGCTCAGCCGATCCCGGTTAGTGCGGAACAGCCAGTGACGTTGCGCGCTCTCATCCCGGCGTGCGCGCCAGGACTAAACCCGGAATTCATTTCACCGGGATCAGCCCGCCGGATGGAAACGACGTCGTACTGGTACGCAGGTTGAGAAGGAAGCTCCTGCGGATGGAGGATTGCGATTGCGATCGCGGCCAACCCCGCGCTCAGCCGGTGCGCGACCGTGCTAGTCCGGACAGCCATTCGGACCTACTATAGCAGCGCTCTGGACGTCCGGTGGCGACGTTCGCGCGCGAAGCCGCGTCGCGAATCGGACACTTGCGGGACAACGGATCGGATGCCACTGGCGCTATTCCTTAGCGCCTATCTAGGGGCTCTCCCGATCGGGGTTCCGCTTTCAATCACGTGGATGGCCGCGTCGAGCACCTCGTCCCGTCCCGCTCGAATCCCCGCAATGGTCGGCGTGACTACGAAATCCGGAACGATCCCCACCCGTTGCGTCGGAGTGCGGTCGGGATAGAAGATCCCGTTGCCGCTAAAATAAAACCACAAGCCACCAGGCAGCGGAACCGTCGAACAGTTTCCGTCGGCGCCTGCGGTGGTACTGCCAACGACGATCGCGCCAACCGCTCGAAACGCCATTGCCACGTCTTCGCCAGCGCTTTGCGTGATCTGGTTCACCAAAACCACCACCTTGCCCCGGTAGTGCGGAGAGACCGGCAATACCTGGTCCCCCAGCAACCCCGCCCAGTGGAATGCCCCAGGCGTAGTCACATCACCGTAAGTGGACTGCGCGTAATTCACCGGCTCCGACGCCAGCCACGCGACCAAGGGATACCAGGCAGCCGATGGATAGTTGCGGATGTCGACGATCAGTCCCTCGGTTCTCGCCGCCGACTGAATATAGTTGGCCGTCTGCGACGCGACTAAGGAACTCATTTTGATGTAGGCGATGTTACCTGGGAGCATCTGGAACGTGTTTCCCGGCAGGTCGTCCTCCCCGTTGGAGCTGAGGTTGAGTGTACTGGTTGGCACCCGGTCGGGTGTCAGGCTTAACTGCTGCCGTCGGCGCGATATCGATACGGAGACAGTCCCACAAGCTCCTTGTGTCATGGCGTTGCCGATGTCCCGCAGAGCCGCCGCCTGATTAGAGTCGGCATAGTACGGCGTCCATTGCGCGACCAGGTCGCCGACGGCGGTGCCATCTAACTGCCGGATCTCGTCTCCGACTCGCAGGCCGGAGTTGGCTCCATCTGACGAGAGATAGCCCGTCACCACAGGGACCCCTTGCACGAAACGGATCTGCACCGGCAACTGGCAACTGCCCATCGGCGGCTGTGCGCTAGTGAAATTCGAAATGCCGGAATGCGAATCGTTGATCATGGCTTTGAACAGCAGCATTTGTTGTTGATACGTCAGGCTGCTTTGCGCCATCGCGATCCCCGGAATCGATTGCTGCAGAACACTGTCCCAATAGTTTGGTGAACTCGCCGGATGGTTCGCCATCACATCGCGATCCGGATAGAAATACTGGACCGCGTTCCAGACGCGAAAAAGACCGAGCAATTGGTAACCCGAATCTGGCAGGCTGATGTTCAGATAGTACGAGTCGAATTGAAACACCGGGTTGGAGCCAAGGTCCAGTGAAACAAAAAAGGTCTGAGTCGCCGGAGTCCGGTTGGCATAGACCGATTGCAGTGTCTGACTCAAGCTGGAGCCAAGGAGCGACTCGTCCGAAATCCAGTCGAGATTGGTACCCATATACAAGTCGCTCGTGTCAAGGGTAGCGCAAGGATTGCAAGGGGTGACCGTGCTGCCGAGACGTGCGGTGATCCAGTCGGCGATGGCCTGGTTCGCGGTCGGGGCGTCTTCGGCAGCGAGCACCGCAGGAATCGCACGAAACAGGTCGTAGTCCCATTGATGTTGCCCGCTAGTGACCGCCGGGTGGTAGTACTTGAGGAATCCCCAGACCTTGGCCAACACCGCCAGGTTCTGGACCTGGAGGGCGGAGAGGCTGGTGATGGTGATGCCGGAACCTCCGTCAAATTGATGGTCACCGGTGAAGCCCGCCGGAGGGTTGCTCGCCACCTGCCGACCATCCACTAGCAGTTGAAAATCGTCGACCCAGGCCGTGCCCGTTCCGCTAAGAAAAGCGCCAACGAACAGTAAATTGGCCTGGCCGCTCAGTGGCAGCGTGGCCGAGTACTGTGTCCAGCCCGTGGTGCCCTCGGCTGCCGACCCCTGCGCCGTGAGGAGTTCGCTCCCACCTTGGTACTCACTGAAATATATGGCCGCGACGCCGTTGACATCTTCCGTCTTAACCCAACCGACCCATTGAATCGTCTGCCCAGAGAAGTCGACTGGAATCCAGGCGGTGAGATTGGAGGTGGTTCCGGAACTGGAGGAGGTTCGCTCAAGTCGAGCCGAGCAATTCCCAGTGTGCGAAACCGTGCAGTCGGCAAGGACGGTTCCATCCGCGCTCCCGTAATACCACTGGTCTGGAACAGCGCCAGGCGCCGCGTATTCAAAGCCGAAGATGTCAGCCAGGTACCACTCGTTGGTGGTCTGCGCGTCCGCTGGCAAAGCCAGTGCCAGGCAAAGGATAAAGCCCCAATGCAAGCGGATTCGATTCATCTTTAAACCCCCGCAACTCCGATTTGTCGGACGAGCCCAAGGAGGATCCGGTTTCAATTTTCGCGTGGTGTTTTGATACGCCCACGCGAGCGTTAAGTACCGATATCGGCAGCCAACTATGCGCGCAAGCCGGCGGCCCGACGCTGCAAGTGCAAGCGTAGTTCCGACAGGGTTACACCAAGGGCACGCGCGAACGTCGCCATCAGGCTCTCGTTTTCGTCGCGTTCGATCCCTCTTTGCGCCAGCCACACCGAGATCTTCTCGGCGCCCGACGGGCCAGAAGGGCGCACCGGGCTCGGCGGGTATCGCCGCTCCAGCTTCTGAAGTCTCCTGGTGATCGCTTTCATGGCTTCACTCGCTGTCCGCGAATCCTCCGCAGCCAGGCTGGGTCAGTGGACGTCGGCAACTCAACCGTGAATGCCAACCTTTTTGTTCCATCCGGCGAAACGTAGTAAACGTCGATGATCCTCGGCTCAGCAGCCGGAGCGATGCACGCTTCGAGTTCTTCCAGCCGGCGAGTGAGCTTCCTACTGATCATGGTGAGCGCCTTTCATGCAGCCCGGGTCGTTGCAGGATCGCTTCCGTTACCTTCGTCTGGGATTGCCTGCATGACGGCACGGACCGCTTCAATCGCCGGGAGGACTACCAGATCGGAATCGTCCCGCAAGGTGGCCTCTTGTTGACGGCCGGGATCGACATTCAGAAAGACCGCATCGAGGTCGAGGTAGTGGCCTGGGGACGTGGCAAGGAGTCGTGGTCGGTCGATTATCGGATGCTCGAAGGACAAACCGCCGAGGCGGCGGTCTGGCAGCGGCTCACGGCGTTGCTCGATGCCAGCTACCCGTTAGAGAACGGCGCTTCGCTACCGATTACGAAGTTCGCGATCGATTCCGGATATGCGACTGCCGAGGTATATTCCTGGGCGCTGCATCACGCGAGGCGCGGGCGGTGGTGATCAAGGGTGACGCGCGGGCGGCGAGCCCGGTCAGCCCGCCTTCGCCGATTGATGTTGGTCCGCGAGGAACGCGCCTCCGATGGGGCGTCAAAGTGTGGCCGGTAAACGGATCGATGATCAAAGAAGAGCTGTACCGGTGGCTGCGGCTGCCGCCCAGCGGTGGGACAAGCTCATGCGCCCGTCCGGCGGATCGCGCGAAGAACCCGCCGGTGTAAACTGACCTCATGGAGAGGCCACGCGGGGTGGAGGACCAAGAGGTCCGCCTGGGAAGAAATCTGGCGGCGGCGTTCATTGCCACGTGCCATTGTATCGGTTTGGATTACGCGCGCAAGAAGTATACGGACCGGCCGGTCGGCGAATATTGGATCGCCCTGGCGCGCATGGTAATCGCTGATCAGAACAATCGTCCTGCACCGCCAGAACGCACTCCTATCATCCAGTGAGGCCGGTTGGCCAACTTCCTGTCCGAGACGCTGCTCGCAGCGCGAAAAAGATCCGCCAAGATCTTACAGCGACGAGCTGGAGTTTCCAGTAACGAAACTCATCTGCGTCGGTGCCCGGCCGAGGTGGTAAGATAAGGTCCCAGAAGCTTGGCTATGGACGACTACGAATATGATGGGTTCTTGTCTTATAGCAGTCCGGATCGCGAGTGGGCCGAATTGCTTGAGCAGGAACTGACCGCCCGGCAGTTCAAAATCTTTCGCGATAAGTCACGTCTGACAGCCGGTAACGACTGGAACAAGGACTTGCAGCAGGCCATCGGGGATTCCCGACATCTGATCGTACTATGGTCCGATAACGCGGCCCGGTCGCAGTGGGTCACGCAGGAGATGACCCATTTCGAAATCGACAAGGGCGACATGGCGGGACGCCGGCACATCCACGTTAAGTTGCAGGGCCAAAGTGAAGTCTATACGCGCTACCACGCCATTGAGGATCTCAAAACAGGTGGGGTCTACGCCGCCGGATTCGCCGCGTTACAGACGGCGGCCTCACCGTGGCGAAATACGCTCGTTCAACTGGAACGCGCACTCGACAAGGAAGCGCGGATTCCGGTCCACAAGGTGGTGCTGGTCTCCACGTTAGGCCGGCTGCAAGCCATCCCTCTGAACAAGAGAATCCCATTCATGCCGACCTATGAAGAGGCGTTGGAAGGCATGGGAATCAAGCAAGACCAGACGGATGCCTGGAAGACCGAACTGGCGAAGTACTACGGCGCCGAACGTACCGACTGGAAGCCATTTGGCGGCGCCAACAAGATCGATACAATTCTGGACAGGTTGGCCCTGGATATCCAGGCGATCGCCAGCGCACCCAAGTTCCGCTGGGAGAGCGTCGACGAGCGGTTTTGGACCGCAACTACCCTGGATGAGGTGAATGCGGAAATCCGCAGGATGTTGGGCGACCTCGTGCATATTGTCATCGATCCACTCTCTATTTATGATGACGAGGTCAGCGCGCGCATTACCCCGCTGCGGATCAATCTGCAGAACAATCCCACGGCCACCTCGGTGCTCGCGCCCTTTCCCATCCCCAAGCCAACTTACCTTGTGCGAAAGCTCATCGAGACCGGCATGGCGGACCTGTTCAAGCAGTTCTTCGACCCGGTGTTCGGAGAGGACAGCCGGCTGGCAGTGATGGAGGTCTGTGCACTGGAAGATCGTGACCTCAGGCGGCTGCTGGGAGCCAGCTTGCGCTTCCGCAAGCCCAAGCCGGAAACCCCGCCGGTACTGGCGAACCGAACCTGATGATTTACACGTTCTACTCCTATAAAGGTGGCGTCGGGCGCTCCATGGCGCTCGCCAACATTGCGAAGTATTTGTATGACCGCGGGGTGCGCGTGGTGATGATCGATTGGGACCTGGAAGCTCCCGGTCTGGAGAATTTCTTCTGCGCTTCGGAAGAGCAACTGCTGGATGTGCGGTCTCAGCTCGGTCTGATCGACATGTTGGAGCACTATAAGCGGCAGTTTGCGCAGGCCCGGTCCACTCCCGGCGTCGAAAATTCCACGGTGATGGCGCAACTCAAACCACAGTTGCTCTCGGTGCGCAGCCTGCTCTACCCCATCCATGCGCCAGACCCTTCCGCCGAGCGTAGTTCCGCCGCCCTCTGGCTGTTGCCCGCCGGCTGGCGAGCCACCAAAAGCTCTGGCAAATCGTCCAGGGTCGACGACCGCTTTGCCAAGTATGCCTCGGCGGTACAGTCTTTCGACTGGAGCGATTTCTATACCAGCTTCGAGGGCAACGCGTATTTTGAGTGGTTCCGCGAGCAACTCCTTCCCGCTCCCCCGGGCGGCGATTCCTCTGCAATACCGGACCGCCTGGGCGTGGATGCAGTTCTGATCGACAGCCGCACTGGTGTCACTGAGATGGGCGGCATCTGCACCCGGCAACTAGCCGACGTGGTGGTGTGTTTCTGTGCTCCCAACTACCAGAACCTGGAGGGCGTGGCCAGCATGGCGGCTACGTTCGCGCGCGACGAGATAACCAAAGGGCGTGGGCGCGACCTCGAAGTTCTCATCGTGCCGTCGCGGGTGGATGAACAAGGCGCCACCACAGAAGAAGGCGCTTTTCACCAGCGTTTCAACGCCCGGCTAAAACCCCCGCCGACGTTTCAACGGAATGGGTTGGACATGTACAGCCTGCTCCTGCCCTACATCGCCAAGTATTCCTACTCCGAGAAGCTGGCTGTGGGCGTGGAAGCCAGCAAGCTAGAAAAGGCCTATCGAAGACTGGCCGAGCACCTGGTCTTATTCTCGGAGCCGGACAGCATGCTGCGCAGCTGGTTCTCGGCCGAGTTGCAGACCATGACGCGCGTGACCTCGCCACGCGTGTTCCTATGGTCGAGCGAGGAGGACACCACGGCTGCCGCGGCGTTTGCCGGTCAGCTTGCTTCCATCGGTCTGGCCAACCTACTGGATGAAGCCCAATCGACGCTAGTGTGGCTCACTCCGGCATCGCTCAACTCGCCCGCGTTGCGCCGCCAGGTGCGCCTGGCCCGGCAAAAAGGAATCTGTGTGTATGGGGTCGCCCCGCGGCCGCTCGCGGAACCGCATTTGCCGCGCGTGCTGCGAAAGGTTCGCGTCTTCGATTTGCCTGCCGGCATGGCAGGCCTTAGAACCGAGCTTGCCAAGCCCTGTCAAGCCGCGCGCGTGCCTTCCATGGCTCCGGTCCTTCCCGATTTTGTGGACCGTCCTGCGGAGTTGCTCCTTCTGCGCAGCGCGTTCCTCACGCCCGCCCTGGATCCGGTCGCCGCCAGCCTGGTGCTCAGCGGCGCGGCCGGCTCCGGCAAGACCCGCCTGGCCATGAGGCTCTGCCAGGATGAGGACATCGTCGACGCCTTCGAGGACGGTATCCTCTGGGTCGCGCTAGGCGCCACGCCAGATATTGCCGCGGCCTTGAGCGGGCTGCATTCCGCTTTGACGGGTGTGGAGCCGCAATTCAGCAATCTGTCGAGCGCGGTAGCCACGGAGTTGGCCGGCAAGTCCTGCCTGGTGGTTTTCGACGATGTCTGGAACGCCTCTCATCTGGCTGCGTTCCCCCTGCCAGACACTTGCGCGCGTCTAATCCTAACGCGCAACCCGTCGTTGATACCCGATGCGCGGACGATCAACCTTGACGCCATGACCGCCGAGCAGGCGCAGCGCACGCTGGCGCTCGGTTTGAATTTGCCATTCGAAAGCCCCGCCCTGGAAGGTCTGGCGCGCCGCCTGGCCCGTTGGCCGCTGGCTTTGAGCCTGGCCCGCGGCCTGCTCGCCCAGCAGGTCACGCGGGGGCAAACCCCGGAAGCCGCCGCGGAGTTCCTCAGCCGCACGCTCGACCGGAAGGGCGTTCGCGCTTTCGGAGATCTGGCGCCGCCGCTGGAAAGCGCCATTCGATTGACTTTCGACGTTGCGGAAGCCGAATTGACACCCGCCGAACGCGAGCTCTATGCCGACCTCGCCATTTTCGCGTCCGACATCGACATCCCCTTCGACGCCATCTCCGCACTTTGGCCGCAAGACGCCCTGGATACGGAGCACCTGCTTTTGCGACTTGACAAGCTGGCTCTTCTGCGAGTGGACCTGCAGGCCAGGATCGTTCATCTGCACGCGCTGCTGCGAAGTCTCCTGGTGGGCGAACTGAAGGATGTTTCCGCGCTGCACGCGCGGCTGTTGAGCACCTGGGCCGATCCGCGCCATCCGCCGCATGAGTTCGCCTGGCGATGGGTGATCTATCACCTGGTGCAGGCCGGCCGCCAGAATGAAGCGCGCGGGCTGCTGCTGGATTTCGACTGGATTAATGCCAAGTCCGCCGCCACAGATCTTCCCGCACTGCTGGCTGATTATGACTGTTTTCCCGACGATGTCCTGCTCGCCTCCGTGAAGCAAGCGCTGCGGGAGGAGGGCGCGAGCGTCGCCGCCAGATTGGTCCGCGGCATGGGCCAGCACCTGGAGCCGGAGGCGGTAATCCTGTTTCAATGTGCCAGGAAATGGAGGTTCGTTCATTTCGTTCGCCAGTTCCGGGCACACGCCGGCTGTGTTCGCACGCTGGCCGCCAACAGCCAGTGGCTGATCTCGGCATCCGACGATGAAACCATAGCGGTGTGGGAAGAGTGGACAGGCAGTCTGCTGCGAAGGCTGCGCGGACATACGCGGCCAGTGAACGCTGTCGTTCTGTTCGATGGCGACCGCCTTCTCTCGGCCTCGAACGACGGCACACTCAAGCTCTGGGACATCGATAAGGGACAGTTACTCCACACGTTTGCGGGCCACGCCAACTGGGTATTGTCCCTGGCGAAGGAGTCCGGATTGCACGCCATATCCGGCTCTATCGATGGCACGCTGCTAGAGTGGGACCTTTCTGCTGACGTTCCCGCGCGATCCCTCGGCACGCTTCCTGGATGGGTTACGGCGATCGGTCCTGTGCGCGGAGATCGGCGCATTCTGTGCGCCGCGGGAGACGGCCTTTTGCATCAGTGGCAGCTCGAAACCGGAACCGAGACGGCGACGTTGCGGGGCCACACGGATTGGGTTAGCGCGCTGGCGGTCTCCCCCGATGGCCGTTACGCCGTCTCCGGCGCTTTTGACAAGATGCTCCGGCTGTGGCAACTCAATGGGGATCGGACAACAGATGCGGTGCTCTCCGGACACACGGCCGCCGTGAACGCTGTCGCCCTGATTCCCGACCTCTATCGCGCCGTGTCGGTTTCCGCGGACAAGACTCTGCGCGTTTGGGATCTCAGCACGGTCCAGGAGCTGGCGAGCACCTCGAGCGATCGGGAGTTCGTCTCGTGTGCCGTCGCGCCGGACAACCGGACCATACTGTGCGGCGATGTCTCGGGTGAGGTGTATTTGTTCGAAATGGAGGCGTGATTTTCTATGGAAGCCCAAATCGACGTCGATCTGGAGCAGGCCAGGCACATTCTGCGAGGCCAGTACGCTACTCCGGCGGCCATCTGGGAGCTTGTGCAGAAGCTCAAGGAACGCAAGATCTTCGGCGAATCCCGTAAACTGCTGGCGCGCGCCCGCCTTGACCCCTCTCTGAATCAGGACCCCAAACTCCGCCTGAAGCTGTGCCAGCAACACGCGCTGTGTACCTATAAAGACCCCGACCTGCCTGGCGAGTTCCGCTTTGACCGCGCGCTGGAGATCCTGCGCGAAGTCGAGCCTCTTGAAACCACGCGCAACCCCGAGACTTTGGGCATCACTGGAGCCATCTACAAGAGGAAATTTGAGGCCTTCGCGCAGAAGCCCGATCTGGAGCGCGCCCTCGCGTACTATCTGCGCGGCTACAACGACGGAGACCGCGAAGATTATGGATACACCGGCATCAACGCCGCCTTCGTGCTCGACGTCTTGGGTGTTCAAGAACTGGCCGAAGCGCGCCTGGGCGGCGCCAAGTCGGATACGTCGGCGGCGCGAATCCAACAGGCCCGGCGAATCCGGGAGCACCTGGCGGCTAGGCTGCCGGGATTGGCCCAGGAGTCTGAGACGTGGCTCAATACTGAATGGTGGTATCTGGTTACCTTGGCGGAGGCACATTTTGGCCTGGGGCGTTACAGCGAAGCCTTGGTGTGGCTCACCAGAGCAGCCGCGCTGAACGTCCCCGAGTGGGAATTCGAATCCACCGTGAGCCAGCTTGCATCACTGGCGCGCCTGCAGGCCGAAATCGCCAGTCCTGGAGCCGACCTCTCCAAGTCCGAAGCCTGGAAGGTGATCGAGCAGTTCCTCGGAAAGAGGGCGGCCGACGTGCGCGGCGCTTTCATCGGCAAAGTGGGGCTGGCGCTCTCGGGAGGAGGTTTTCGCGCCTCGCTGTTTCACATCGGCGTTCTGGCTCGCCTGGCGGAACTGGACGTGCTGCGCAGCGTTGAGTTTCTTTCCTGTGTCTCGGGAGGCTCGATCATCGGCGCGCACTACTACCTGGAAGTGCGCAGGCTCTTCAGGGACAAAGAGGATCGCGAGATCACCCGGGAAGACTACATCGAGATCGTGCGGCGCCTGGAGCGCGACTTCCTGGCTGGCGTGCAGCGCAACATCCGCACGCGCGTCGCCGCCAATCCGCTTACCAATCTGAAGATGGCCTTCAACCCCAATCACTCGCGCAGTGTCAGCGTGGGCGAGCTGTACGAATCCGAGCTGTATTCGAAAGTCCAGGATGGGGAGGGCAGAAAGCCGCGCTATCTCGACGAGTTATTCATCCTCCCCAAAGGCGAAGAGAAGGGTCTCCAGCCTAAGTACCACAACTGGCGGCGGCGCGCCAAAGTGCCCATCCTCATCTTGAACGGCACCTCGCTGAATACCGGCCACAACTGGCAATTCACGGCCTCATGGATGGGTGAGCCGCCGGCCGGCATCGATGCGCAGATCGATGGTAACTACCGCCTGAGGCGCATGTATTACAACCAGGCGCCGCGGGGTTTTCGCAAAGTGCGGTTGGGCCATGCTGTGGCGGCCTCGGCGTGCGTCCCAGGGCTGTTTGAGCCCATTACCTTCGATGCGCTTTATCCTTCGCGAGTGGTGCGGCTGGTGGATGGCGGCGTGCACGACAACCAAGGTACGGCTAGCCTGCTGGAGAACCAGTGCAACGTGCTGCTGGTGAGCGATGCCAGCGGCCAGATGGAGACCGAGGACACGCCGAGCAGCGGTCTGCTCGGCGTGCCGCTACGTTCCAACAGCATCCTTCAGGCTCGTGTGCGCCAGGCTCAGTATCACGAGCTGGATGCGCGTCGCAGCACGCTACTGCTGCGCGGCCTGATGTTCGTGCACCTCAAGAAGGATCTGGACGTGGATCCGGTGGACTGGGTGAATTGCGAAGATCCGTACGATGCCTCCGACGAATCGCGCTCAGTGCTGCGTCGCGGCGAGCTCACTACCTATGGCATTCGCAAGGATGTGCAGCGGTGCCTAGCGGCGGTGCGAACTGACCTGGACTCGTTCAGCGAGGTGGAGGCGTGGGCTCTGATGACCAGCGGCTACCGGATGACTGAGCGCGAGTTTCCGGCCACCATCGCCGGTTTCGACGGAACAGCAGTCGCGGCGAGAGAACCGTGGCGATTCCTGGCTGTCGAGTTACCCATGCAGCAGCGCCAGGGAGTCGACGCCGCGCACGAAGAGCTCATGAAACTGCTCGGCGTATCCAACGCCTTGTCGCTTAAAGTGTGGAAACTGTCGCCGGCCCTGCGTTTGGCGCGCGCGGTCGCGCTCGGACTGCTCGCCCTGGGTTACCTGGCCTGGTGCGTGGGAGCAATTGGCGCCAATTTCGACACGATCGAGGTTTCACAGAGATCGGTTGGCATTTTTGGCCTTGTGCTCGCGGCGATCCCGGTTGTGCTCGCGATCGCTCGAAGGCTTCGCTTCCCCGGAATGCAAATCGGCAGCTCCATCTTCCGCGCTGCAAGCGGCCTGAGTATCGGCCTCGTGGGCTGGGCATTTGCCTGGATTCATCTGGCGTTCTTCGATCCCTGGTATCTGCGCTTGGGCCGGGTGGAGCGATTGGGGCTGTCGACCGGCGATGGGGTTCGTACCGGGAGAGGATCGAAACGGCTCGCCTGGACCATCTTCGGCCTGCTGGTAGTCGTGATCGGCGGGTTCCTGGCATATCCGCATTACATGGCCCAAACTCCCACGGACACAAGTATGGCGCTAATTGCGGGTTCGTATGCCAAGCGGCAAGCCGGCAATTATGCCGGCGCGATCGCCGATCTGTCGCAAGGCCTGGAGTCCCCCAAGTCCAAATGGACGGCGCAGATGTATCGCGATCGGGCATATTGCTACCGGCTACAAGGGAATTGGGAAAAGTCGATCGCGGATCTTACGACGGCTCTGGGAATGGAGGCGGGAGGGAGCCAGGGGATGCTCAGCTTGCTCAAACAGCGGGCGTTCGCATATGTGCAGGTCCGCGACCCCGAACTCGCGCTGAAGGACTACGATGCCGCATTGAATATCCTCCCCGGGGACGCGGAGGCGAAGTTGGGCCAGTTTAGCCTCGGCCTGGTCCTGAGGGAACCGGTGGCCAAGCCTCCCTTTCGCGTAATCGTTGGACAAGCCATCGACAGCTCTGAAAAGCTCCCCTTGGCGGTTTTGCTGTTACAACCGAAATTCACCAAGTTTCTTACGCTCGGCTGGTGGTGGAACCCGATTCCGGCTTCGGAACTCCGTTATACCGACTCAGAGGATGCGGTGCTGGCAGGCGACATAGTCGCTACACTTCGATCGCGAGGCGTGCAAGTGAACGGCCCTATTCTGATGGGGGGAACGGGACGCAGCCGCCACTTCGAACTTTGGCTGTCCACAACGATCGAGAAGGCACCTTCCGGCTCGCGCACTGCGTCTCCTTCGTCTTCCGTCGACGGGCTGGATGTTAAGCGGTAGGACGCTGCGCCAGCGAATCCATCCTGGCCTCGAGGGCCGTTTCGGAGCGAAATTCTCGGCGCACAGTGTCAGAATGGCATTATGCCGAAGGGTGGCCGTTTCGTCACGCTTTTCTATCCGGGCCGGATTGCGATCCCAGAGCATTCGGCGTTTCCTGTCGCTGTGGACGGCAAGCATGCAAGTGTTCTTCTGTACCGCCATTTCAATCCGGTGGAGGCGCTTGATTTCAACAATGCGATTCGCCGCGAGGTGCGGGACGGGGTGATTGACTGGTCCCTAGAAAGGCCTATTACGATGCCGCCACGGGATCGAATAGCGCTGGACGCCAACGGCCAGCTCATCTACGTCTTTGAGGACGGGGTTCAGTATTACCGCCTCTTTAAGCCGCGTGCGTTCACGGAGCTTTTCATTCAGTACGATGTCGAGGACACCGCGAATCTGAACGAGGAAGAGAAGACTCGGCATGGGCCGGGTTCTTGAGAGGTTCGTATTGGCTTATCGGGCTTTCACGGGTGACGTGACGATTCGGATGCCCAATGACCTCGCCGGCGATTATCCGGTTGTCCGGGCCGGGGTGCGTGAGTACACCGGGGAAGAACTGCAACTGACCGAGCTCGATCGCACCACGCGCCTTCACGCGATGGATATTCGTATCGAGGGCCTGCCGTGGGGCATAAATCCCGCCCTTCTGACACCGCCTGCTATCGATCCGTAACGCGTCGGACCGACGATTACGCGATTCCTCGCGAGTGGCGGATCCATTCCCGAACCACAGGCGATATTGGTCAAAGCCGCTGAGGAACTCAAAATAAACCAGGATTTTACGTATGCATTGCTTCTCGGGTACTTTTCCATTGAGCACGTACTCACCGATTATCTGGAAGATGTGAAGGAAAACGCAGGAATATTTAAGCCCACCATCAAGGCGTACCGAGGTGAAATCGGGATGGCTTATAAGATCAACGTTGAGCTGCCCTTGGTCATCCGAGCTGACCACCTAGTACGGCAGGTTTTGCCAGATCTCAACGCAGCCAACTCACTCCGCAATGCAGTCGTTCACAAGGGGCGACACAATCCAGGAGGCTGCCTCAGTCATTCAAACTGCAGACAAACTGATCAAGGCTCTCCACCTGGGTGAGTAAACCCTGGAATCGTGTCGGCCCGCCCATAGAGGCCGCATTAGTCCCCATAACGCGCATGTCGCCACTGACGATGACAGCTGCCTAGCCCGGAACGCGCGCGACCGCGCGCCGTCGCCAGCGACGCTGTGCCTCGGCGCCCCAGGCGGAGCTTCACCTGGCCTATAGACCGAGCGGCTCTTCCCCCTCGTAATGCGGATCGAACCCGCCGAAAAACAAGCACTCTAGCCGGTCTGCCTCGGACAGAACTCTCACCGGGACGCGCTTTCTCTCCCGGTCATGATAACTGGTAATTATCACAACCTGAGCGACCCAACTGAACCGAACTGAACTGGCGCTATACGCGTTCGAGTCCCGTTAGCGCTACCATAATCTCTCTAATCCTCGGCAGCGTTGACAGCCATATTCTTCCTCGGAGTTTTCCGGCGCAGCGATCGCCATTATATCCTCGAACATGACCTTTCAAAGGTCAGATCTTCTATTAGGCGGCTTTGTGCCTCAAGGGGGCCGGCTCGGACCGTTCCGTTTCTGCAAGTGCCGTGACCGGCGTTTCGAGACCAGCGCGAGGAACCCCTTACCATGCGGCGTGGTGGCGAGCAAGGGGGCCAGGGGTCTGTAGGCATCCCACAAATCGCCTCCGCTCGCGCGCCGCCCCCGCTACCCCATCTCGTAATGCTCCAGTATCTCCTGCCACTTTCCCTGCGCTTTTAGCAGCAGCTCCACCACTTCGCGGACGGCGCCTTCGCCGCCGGGGGCTTGCGTCACGTGATGAGCGGCGCGCTTCACTTCCACGCGGGCGTTGGCGGTGGCGATGGCCAGGCCGACGCGGCGCATGATCACGATGTCGGTGAAATCGTCGCCGATGTACGCCACCTGGCTCGCGTCGATCTTGGCGTCGGCAAGAATCTCCTGCAAGATCGGAATCTTCTCGATATGGCCCTGGTAGACGTAGGACATCTTGCACTGCCGCGCGCGCTCTTCAGTGGCTGGCGATTGCCGCCCGCTGATGACGCCCGTCTTGATGCCCTTCCAGCTCAGCCATTGGAGGCCGATTCCATCCTGCGAATCGAACCCTTTGGTTTCGACCATCTTCCCCTCAGGGTTGGGAACGTTGTAGAGCCTGCCGTTGGTGAGAACGCCATCCACGTCCATCAGCAACAACTGGATTTTGCCGGCGAGCGCCAGCAGGTCGTCGGGGTTAGAGCTTGGCATGAAAGAGCGGTTCCGTTTCGCCAGACCGCTCCCTGACGGTCGCGGCTCCGAATGAACTCTTAGACATTATACGTGCCGGCCGAAACCGATCCGCCTTTTCCGGTCCAGTTGGTGTGGAAGAACTGGCCGCGCGGGCGGTCGATGCGCTCGTAGGTGTGCGCGCCGAAATAGTCGCGGAGCGCTTGCAGCAGGTTGGCGGGCAGCCGCTCGCTGCGGTAACCGTCGAAGAAGGATAGCGCGGTCGTGAAAGCCGGCACCGGTACGCCCGCTGCCACCGCCTGCACCACCACGCGGCGCCACGAAGGCTGGCACCGCTCGATCACGCCGTGGAAATAATCGTCCAGCAGAAGGTTGACCAGCTTCGGATTGCGGTCGAAGGCTTCCTTGATCTTGCCCAGGAACGCCGAACGGATGATGCACCCGGCGCGCCACACCAGCGCAATGCCGCCGTAATTCAAATCCCATTTGTATTGCTTGGCCGCTTCCGCCAGCAGCATGAAACCCTGCGCGTAGCTAACCAGCTTGGAGGCCAGCAGCGCCTGGCGCACATCCTCGATGAACGCCTTTTTGTCGCCGCTGAACTGGAACGGCGGCCCGCTGAGGATCTTCGACGCCGCCACGCGGTCCTCTTTCATCGCGCTCAGGCAGCGCGCGAACACCGCTTCGCCGATCAGCGTCACCGGAACGCCCAGTTCCAGCGAGCTGTCGCTGGTCCACTTGCCGGTGCCCTTTTGCCCGGCGGTGTCGAGGATCTTGTCCACCACGTAATCCCCGTTTTCGTCCTTGTAGCCCAGCACGTCGCGCGTGATTTCGATCAGGTAGCTGTCCAGCTCGCCCTTGTTCCATTCGTCGAAGACCGCGTGCATCTCTTCGTTGCTCAGGCCCAGGCGCTGTTTCATGATCTGGTAGGCTTCGCAAATGAGCTGCATGTCGCCGTACTCGATGCCGTTGTGCACCATCTTGACGAAATGGCCGGCGCCGTCGCTGCCCATCCAGTCGCAGCAGGGAGCGCCATCCGGCGTCTTGGCGCAAATGGCCTGGAAGATGTCCTTCACCAGCGGCCACGCTTTCGGGCTGCCGCCGGGCATCATGGAGGGGCCGAAGCGCGCGCCTTCCTCGCCGCCCGAAACGCCGGTGCCGACAAACAACATGCCCTTGCTTTCCAGGTAGCCGGTGCGGCGGATGGTGTCGGGGAAATGCGAGTTGCCGCCGTCGATGATCAGGTCGCCGGGCTCCAGGTAGGGCAGCAGGGCTTCGATGAAGTCGTCCACCGCCTTGCCCGCCTTCACCATCAGCATGATCTTGCGCGGCCGCTTCAGCAGGCTGGCCAGTTCCTGGATCGAATGGGCTCCGATGATGGTCTGGCGCCCTTTGGCCGCGTCCTTCAGAAATTCATCGACCTTGGACACCGTACGGTTGTACGCCACTACGGTGTAGCCATGATCGTTCATGTTCATAATCAGGTTCTGGCCCATCACGGCCAGACCGATGAGCGCAATGTCGCCGGTTGGTTGCATAGAATTCGACTCGCGAGAGAAGTTTAACTCAGTTGAATCTCCTTGTATAACACGCGGCGCCGCCTTTGAGCTAAAGCAAAACTAAAGCAATGTTACAGCATAGCTAAAGCGTTCGGCGGACTCGCTAGCGGACCCGTTCGAATCGGAACAGTTCAAACTGAGGGCGGCCGTTGGAATCCCGAATGGTTCGGATCGTCCGCCGTTCGTAGCCATCGGCCTTAGCCATCGCATCCAGCCGATCGTCCGCGCCCTTGAAATACTGGCGGGAAGGAACGTGATTGACGAACACCGCGCCTGCGTCAGAGATCATGGTCCCAATTTCACTATCCGATTCGGAGTCAATGGGCCAGGCGTGCGTCGCTTTGAGCCTACCTTCGTGCAGCAAAATCAGGTTGTCCTCAATCCCAAAGTCGAGCTCGTACACGGTACAGGCTTCGGAGCCGACAAGAGAATCCGAAAGAGGATACAAGGCATCGGTGAACAATCCGTATGAGCCGTTGCGCTCGAACTGTGCGATGTATTGATTCACTACCAGGAGGTTCGCCACGATCAGTGCCGTCCCGGCCGTGGCGGCTAGCCATCTCGGCCGCAGGGCCGCAACTGCGACGGCCACCAAAAGGTGGGGCATTGGATCGAGCAGTACAATGTGATGCGCACTGCCCGTGTAGCGCGTAACCGCCATCGCGGAGAACGCAACGAGTAAGAAAACTATCGAGAAAACCGCCGCGCGCCGGCCGCCGGAACGCCACCACAACGGCGCGAAAAGAAGCGCCAACAAGATCGCATAAACGAATGGGCTCGAATCAGTCGGACCAATGCGATCGCGGATCCAGCATGACAGCCGCCCGATGGCGGATCGGGGGCTCTTCGGCATCTCCTCCGTCTCCGGCGCCACGACGATGCCGAAAAGATCCGAGCCATTCAACGTGTTCTTCAGCGAGACAACCTTGGCATGGAGATTCTCCAACGACAAGTGAACGTTCGCGTGAAGGGTCGCGTTTGGAATATGGACGTTATATACAATTAGCGGGAGCGCACCTGCGGCAAATGCGCCCGCGCAGCAAGCCACAGTGCGGCGACTGGCGAGGGTCTTCCGAACTTCCGGCAGATACGCGGCAATTACCGCCGCGGCCAACCCGCTCAGCGCCCAGATGAAGATGGCTTTATTCCATAGCGCTAATCCAAAGATGAAACATCCGAGGACGGGCCGACGCCGGGCAATTGCCAGACATCCAGTTACCAAAAGGATTTGTTGCAGTGCGACCGGACCCCAGTCATAGGTATTGGTGAGGAGAAACGAAGCGTCGGTAGCTAATAAGAGAGAGGCGAGGAGCGCCGCGCGAACGCCGGCCATTTTCTCGGCCAGTTTGAAGAACATGACGATTGTTAGCGCCCCAAATATCACGACTGGGAGCCGGACGGCGTACGCGTTAGGCCCAAAGACACCGAGGATTGGCCAGTAGATTAATGTCTTTAGCGTTCCGCCATACGGAAAGAGCATGAGGGGGATGTGCTTATGGAATACAGTGGCGCCATACCCGCTATTGAATGGGCAGTAAAGCGGATTGGCAAAAACGGCCTCGTCGGTTTCAATCCCGGTGTAGGGGATCAGTATCAAACCGAGCAGAGCGTAAAGGCAAGCAAATCCGACGGCCAGCTTTCCGGCGGCCGAATCGAGGACGTCCCCGACGGGATTTTCCGAGTGAGCTCCCCGAGCCATTCGTGACAAATTATACCAGCGCTCGAAGCGGCTTCCGATTCGCCGCGCCGATCCAGTAATCTGGAAGGCATGGCGGAGGAAACGGCAACACTGGGCGGGGGATGTTTCTGGTGCATGGAAGCCGTGTACCAACAGATGGAAGGAGTGATCGCGGTGGAGTCCGGCTACATGGGCGGGCGCCTCGCGGACCCAACCTACCAACAGGTCTGCGCCGGCTCGACCGGCCACGTGGAAGTCGTTCAGGCGAAGTTCGATCCCGCGATTTCCAGCTTCCGCGACATCCTCGAAGTCTTTTTCGCGACTCACGATCCCACTTCGCTCGATCGCCAGGCCGACGATGTTGGCGTCCAATACCGGTCCGTCATTTTCTATCACGGTGACGCGCAGCGCCAGACCGCCGAGCAAACTATCGCCGAGTTGAACGCCAAGCGGATCTGGCCCGCGCCCATCGTCACCGAAGTGCGCGCGGCCGAAGCTTTCTACCGCGCCGAAAACTATCACCAGGATTATTTCCGCAACCACTCCAGCCAACCTTACTGCGCGTTCGTGGTCGCGCCCAAGGTGCGCAAGTTCCGCGAGAAATTCGCGGCCAAATTGCGGAAAGAGGGGTGAGGCGGAAATGCGTCTGGCAATTCTCTCCGACATTCACGACAACGTGTGGAAGCTCGCGGGCGCGCTCGCGTCGCTCGGCGGTGCGGATGCCATGATCTGCTGCGGCGACTTGTGTTCGCCCTTCATCGTCCACCAGTTGGGCCGCGGATTCTTGGGCCCCATCCACGTCGTCTTCGGCAATAACGATGGCGACCTGTACCGCATCGCCGCCAACGCCGCCCGATATCCGCATATCAAGATTCATGGCGAGATGCTGCGCGGCGAATTCGGCGGCAAGCGGATCGCCGCCAACCACTATGACAATATCGCGCGCGCAATTGCAGCCTCGGGCGAGTACGACGTCGTCTGTTACGGCCACAACCATGTCTATGACGTGAGCCGCGTTGGCCGCGCGCTCGCCATCAATCCCGGCGCCATCATGGGCGCCACCTTCGCCGCCGATGGCAGCCGCACCGACGTGCCCTCCACCTTCGTCATCTACGATACAGACACGGACATGGCGCAACGGTTCGATATAACTTGAAAAGCTACGCCCGCAAGCGGGCGTTGGCAAGTTAAAACATGCCCCACCAGTTCTTCCGAGCGATACTGACAGGGAATGAGCGAGACTTTGCCGGCGTTTGAAATGGACGTGACGGTTGGGCCCGGCGATATCGACGTGCTGGGCCACGTCAACAACGTGACCTATTTGCGCTGGGTGCAGGACGTGGCGGTGGCCCACTGGACGGCCTTTGCGCCGGGCGCCGACCTGGAGAAACTGGTCTGGGTGGTGGTACGGCACGAGATCGATTACAAGCAGCCGGCGCGCCTGGGCGATCAGATCGTCGCGCGAACCTGGGTGGGCCACGCAACCCGCGTCCGCTTTGAACGCCACACCGAATTGCTGCGCGCTTCGGACCGCGCGCTGCTGGCGAAGGCACTTACGCTGTGGTGCCCCCTCGATCGTTCCACCGGCAAGCCGGCCAGCGTCAGCGCGGAAGTGCGGGCGCGGTTCTCGCTGCCAGCGCCAGCCGATTGACAGAGGCTGCGGAAAACCAACAGAAGAGCTGGCCACGGATGAACACAGATAAACACGGATAAGAAAGACGACTCGTCTGTCTCCAGTCCTGTCTTCGGTCTTCGGTCTCCTGTCTTCTGTCTTCCGTCTTCTGTCTTCTGTCTTCTGTCTTCTGTCTTCTGCCCTCGACTTCTGGCTCCTGTCTCCCGACCTAGCTTAGCCGCGGAAATACAGGTACGAGCCGAGGATGCAGCAGAGCACCAGGGCGGATGCGGCTACTTCTTTCCAGCCCCAGCCGGCGCGCGTGTGGGCCTTGTCTTCGGCGGTCGCGGTGGCGAAGGTGAGGCTCTGAATCCGGCCATACTCGGGCTCCGCGGTCATGTGGCTCACCACCACCATGACCACCGCCGAGACAATCGTGATCAACACGCTGAAATACTGGAAGTAGATGTTGTTGACCACCCAGAGAAACGATCCTTCGGCGTAGCCGCCCTTCAATCCAGCCAGGCCGAGCGTGACCGGCGTGTCCACGCACATGCGGAAGATGCCCAGGACGAAGCCGGCCACCAGGGCCCAGAACGCGCCCTGCGCGTTGAGCCGTTTAAAGAAGACGCCGAAGAAGAAGACCACGAAGATGGGGGGCGCCAAGTAGCCTTGCACGGACTGCAGGTAGTAATAAAGTCCCGACGCACCCTTGATGACCGGGATCCAGGCCAGCGCGATGAGCACCATGACAGCCGTGGCGATGCGGCCCACGCGCACAATCTGATGCTGCGAGGCGGCTGGCCTCCATTTTTCGTAGAGATCCACGGTGAACAGAGTGGAGCAGGCGTTGAAGACGCCGGCCAGCGATCCCATCAGGGCGGAGAGCAGGCCGGCCACCACGATGCCGCGCAGGCCAGGCGGCAGCAGGTACTGGACCATCATCGGAAACGAGCCTTGCGCGACCGACGGAATGGCGTTGCCATCGGGGCCGATCATCGGCGCCAGCTCCGGAATCTTGCCGCTCTTGGCCAGCGCGTAACACACCAGGCCGGGAACGATGAACAGGTAGACCGGCGCCAGCTTGAGGAACGCGGCGAAGATGCTGCCGCGGCGCGCAGTGGTTTCGTCGGGCGCGCCCAGTGCGCGCTGCACGATGTATTGATCCGTGCACCAATACCACATCCCGATAATGGGCGCGCAGAAGAGCATGCCGAGCCATGGGAAGTTGTCGTTGAAATACCACGCCTGCTTGACGATATGGCCGGCGCTCTTGACGATCACGGGCGCCCAGGTGCCCGTCTGGCCGTGCGGGATGAGCGGCTTCCAGAGATTGAACATATCCGAGCCGCAGATGTGGCGCAGCTCGCTCCAGCCGCCCAGCTTGACCACGCCGTAGATGGTGAGCAGGGCCGAGCCGCAGATGAGAACCACCACCTGTACTGCGTCGTTATAAGCCACCGCGCGCATTCCGCCGAGCATTGTATATAGGCCGGTCAGAACGATCACAGCCACCGAACCGATCCAGAAGCTGTCGATATCGAGGCCTGCGACGTTAACTCGCACCCCGGGAAAGAGCGTGCTGAAGACTACGCCGCCGGCGAAGATGCCGACCGCGATCTTGGAGACGATGAAGGTGACGATAGAGACGATCGACAGCACGTAACGGGACTTGACGCTGAAACGGCGCTCGAGAAACTCGGGCATGGTGAAAACTTTCGACCGCATGTAGAACGGCACGAACACCCATCCCAGCAGGAGCAGGCACCAGGCGTGCAATTCATAGTGCGCCATGGCGACGCCGCTGGTGGCGCCGGAGCCGGCCAGTCCCACCACATGTTCCGAACCGATGTTGGACGCAAAAATCGAAGCGCCAATCACCCACCAGCCGAGATTGCGTCCGGCCAGGAAGTAATCGGTTGCGGAGTCCTTTCCTTTGCGGACCACCCAGGTGGCCACGCCAAGCAGAATGCTGAAGTAGAGCGCGATAACCAGCCAGTCGATTCCGGTAATCCGGGTGCTGGTGACGGCGAATGCGAGGTGAGCAGTCATGAATTATCCTCCTGATAGATTAAACCAATTCGGAGGCGAAACGGGCCGATGGGGCGGCGCTTGTCATAGAATAGTGTCGGACTGGTATGAGGCAAACCACGGGAAAACGAAGCAAGGCAAGCAGGCTCGCCGCCTGGATGGCGGTTGTGATGGCGGGAGCGGCGCCGCTGGCGGCGCAGACAACGACCACGCTGCGGCAGGCGGCGGCAGCGCGGGGAATTCCGATCGGCGCCGCGGCACAGGCGGACGAATACGGCGAGACCGATCCGCTGACGACGAACGCCAATTACGTCAATATTCTTTCCACCCAATACGACCAATTGGAGCCGGGCAACGCCATGAAGTGGGACGTGACGGAGCCTGAGTTAAACACCTACAACTTCCAGCCGGGCGACGAGCTGGTGGCACTCGCACAGAAGTACGGGATGCGCGTGCGGGGCCACAATCTCTGCTGGTATACGCAATTTCCCGCCTGGCTGCAGCCTTATGCAAACACCGCCACGACGGCGCAGATGTCGACGTTGCTCCAAGACCACATCAACACCGAGGTGACGCACTACGCGGGGCAGGTGTACGCCTGGGACGTGGTGAACGAAGCGTTTACCGACTCCACGCCGTCCACCCTGCGGGACTCCATCTGGTATGACCAGCCCGGCATCGGGCCGAGTGGCACCGGGTATATCGAGAAGGCGTTCCGCTGGGCGCACGCCGCCGATCCCAACGCGCTGCTGTTCTACAACGACTACAACATCGAGGGGCCGGGCGCCAAGTTCAACGCCGTTTTGGCCATGGTGACGGATTTTGTAAGCCGCGGCGTCCCCATCAACGGCGTCGGCTTCGAAATGCATCTCGAGCTCAACGGCTATCCGAACTTCTATCCAAGCCCCGCCGGCCTGGCACAGAACATGCAAGCACTGGCGGCGCTGGGCATTCAGGTACACATCACGGAAATGGACGTGCGGCTGCCGGTGAATTCGAGTGGGCTCGCCACGGCGGTGGACCTGGACGACCAGGCACAGATTTACCAGGACGTGATGACGGTGTGCTTGCAACAGCCGAACTGCACGGCGTATCAAGTTTGGGGCATCTCCTACAACGATTCCTGGATCCCCAGCGTCTTCGCCGGTTATGGCGCGGCGCTGCCGTTCGATTTCAACTATCAACCTACCCCGGCGTTCAACGCGCTGCTGACTGCATTGCAGACGACGACTCCCCCGATCCATCAAAACTACGTAGTGAACGCCGCGAGTTACCAAAGTGCGGCTGTGGCGCCGGGAGAGATCCTGACGATTTACGGCATCGGAGCCGGCCCGGCCAACCCGGTGACCGGCCAGATGGACGCAATCGGCCAGTTCCCGACGAGCCTGGGCGGCGTTCAGGTGCTGTTTGGCAGCACGCCTGCGCCATTACTTTATGCGGGGCCAACGCAGGTGAACGCGATTGTCCCATTCGAGGTGGCGGGTCAACAGACCGCGGTTCAGTATCAATACAACTTTCCCAACACCGGGCTCTCTTTCTCGAACACGGTGACCATCCCGGTAATCAGCGCAGCGCCGGCGATTTTCTCCCTCGCTGAGAACGGCAGCGGGCCGGGCGCCATTTTGAACCAGGACTACTCGGTCAACGGCGCGTCCAATCCAGCGGCGGCGGGGACAGAAATTCAGATCTTCGGCACCGGCGGTGGCGCGGTTGTCGGAGGCGCGACGGATGGCGCGCTGTGGCCGGCCGTTCTGGGGAGCCTGGTCACGCAACCGGTCACCGCAACGATTGGGGGAATGACAGCAACGGTCGATTATTCAGGCCCGGCGCCGGGGCTGGTGAATGGCGCCGTGCAGGTGAATCTGACGATTCCATCGGGCTTGGCTTCGGGCCCGCAGCCGGTGGTGATCACAGTAGGAACCGCGCAAACCCAGGCCGGTATCACGGTCGCGGTGAAATAAAGTGCCGTGGCGCGCGCAGTCCTGCGTGCAGGGTCGAGAGTCGTCTCGACCTTTCTTAGCCTCGGAGCAAGCGGACGCACCGACCGGCCGGATCGATAGAGGGGCTTGATAGCCTATGGCAGCGGAGACAAAGAAGCCCTGGGAAATCGAAAGAGAGTTTTCGTTCTTCGGTTACGGTTTCCAGTTGGTCCTTGCTTACTTCGGGACCCTGATTGGTCTTTTTATCTTCGCCATCGCCATGGAGCATGCTGCGTCGGCAACAGACTCCCCGGCCTGGGCGGTTGTAACGTACTTTTTCTGTCTGCTGCTGGCCGTGGCGCTGGCGCTGGCCGTTTCTGCTTTGGCCCCTACCTCCAATATTGAGGGGCGTTGGGTCTGGGTGGCGCCGGTTGGGCTGGTGGCCGTCGGTGTCGTCTTGGACCTGATAGGAGGACACGGTTCCGAAATCAGGCAGCTATTCTACGTCGGTAGCGACGAAGGAGAGGCTGGGTGGGTACTGGTGCTCGTCACTCTGCCGGCCTTCGGATGCTGCTGCTACTCGGCGATGATGTTCTGGCGGCGCAGGCAGCGAGAAAGAAAAGGCTTGCTGCCGGACGAATGACGCCGGGTGCGCCATAATTTGGGCCCCGCCCTGCGCTCACTTCCTCAGAATCTTGTCAACCGCTTTGGCTAACGCGGAAAACTCGGCGCGGGCGGGGGAATCGGGGGCGTACTCGGCCACCGTCAAGCCTTGCGAAACCGCTTCGGCTACCACGACCCGCTGGCCGATGGCGGGCAGCACTTTTTTCCCCATCCCGCTGAGCGACGAGGCCAGGCCGCGGCTAAGGTTTGTGGACATCAAAACCTTGGACGGCACGAAGCGGATGCGCGGTTTTTTCGAACGCCGTTCGGCGCGCGCCTTGAGCGCCATCGAAAGAGCTTCCTTGAGGGCGAACAGGTCGAGCGGGGACGGGCCGCAGGGAAGCAGCATCAGATCGGCGGCCAGCGCCGCTTGGTAAGCCACTTCGGGCATGCCCGGCGGCGTGTCGATGAGAACGATATCGGTGTCTTCCTCGGCCTTGCGGGCGCGTGCACGAAGCGTGCCGGGAACAGCCACCTTCTCGACGGCACGGGACAACATGCCGTCGCCCTGCTCGGCCCAGGCCACCAGGCTGTGCTGCGGGTCGGCATCGAGGACGGCGACGCTGCGTCCCATGGCGGCGAACTCCGCTGCCAGATTGCCCACAATCGTAGACTTACCGACTCCACCCTTGCGTCCAGCCACGGCGATGATAGCCATAGAGGTCCATCATAGGACAAGATGGGCAGATAATACATCCATGGGCGGACATCACCAACGAACCCGCATAAGTGCGCGTGCTGACAATTTCGTCAACGTGTGAAAATTTGCCCAGAGAAACCGCTCGGTGGCAAGGCGGAATCCGTTAACAATTACCGTCGAATCCACCAGTACTCATGTGATTCCGATTCAAGACCCCAGCATCTTTTTGTCCCCAATTCACCCGTTTTCGAGGGATAATAGAGTAGAAGGTTTTTAGCACTCCTGCGACAGCCTGAACGGGCTCCTGCTGAGGGTAATTGAGGTTATGCAATGACGAAGGTTATAGATATCACTGAACTTATACTCAGGGACGGCCATCAGAGCCTGCTCGCTACGCGCATGGCGATGGAAGACATGATTCCGGCCTGCGAGGATATAGATAAGGCGGGCTTTTGGTCGGCAGAATGTTGGGGCGGCGCCACGTTCGACGCCTGCATCCGTTTCCTGAACGAAGATCCGTGGGAACGGCTGCGCACGTTCCGCAAGCTGATGCCCAACACGCGGCTGCAGATGTTGCTGCGCGGGCAGAACCTGCTCGGCTACCGGCACTATGAAGACACGGTGGTGGACCGATTCGTGGAGAAAGCGGCGGCGAACGGGATGGACGTGTTCCGCATCTTCGATGCGTTGAACGATATCCGCAACATCCGCCGCGCGGTGGCCGCGGTGCAGCGCGCGGGAAAGCACGCGCAGGGCACCATCTGTTACACGGTCAGCCCGCTGCACACGATCACCGGGTTTGTGGAGATGGCGGAGCGGCTGCTGGAACTGGGCTGCGATTCGATCTGCATCAAGGACATGGCCGCGCTGCTGAAACCGCAACCGGCCTACGATCTGGTGAAGGCCATCAAGCAGGCCTGCGGCGAGCAAACGCGAGTCCATGTCCACGTACACGCCACCACCGGCGTGACCATGGTGAGCCTGATGAAAGCCATCGAGGCGGGGGCGGACTGCGTGGATACCTCGATCAGCTCGCTCAGCTTGGGCCCCGGCCACAATCCCACGGAAAGCCTGATGGAGATGCTGGAAGGCACGCCCTATTCGACCCGCGTGGACAAGAAGCGGCTGCTGGCGATCAAGACGCATTTCGACAAGATCCGCCCGCGCTACAAGGAATTCCTTTCCAACATCACGGGAGTGGACACCGAGATCTTCGACAGCCAGATTCCCGGCGGCATGATTTCCAACCTGGAAAGCCAGCTCAAGCAGCAGAAGGCGGGCGACCGCATGAAGGAAGTGTTGGAGGAAGTTCCGCGGGTGCGCGAGGACGCCGGTTTCCCGCCGCTGGTGACGCCATCCAGCCAGATCATCGGAACACAAGCGGTTTTCAATGTGATGATGGGCCGGTACAAGGTGCTGACCGGCGAATTCGCCGACCTGATGCTTGGCTACTACGGCGAAACGCTGGGCCGGCGCAACCGACATGTAGTGGAGATGGCCGCCAAACAGACCAACAAGCAGCCCATCGACACCCGCCCGGCGGATCTGCTGAAGCCGGAATGGCAGGAACTGCGGTCGGCGGCGCTGGCGCTCGAAGGTTGCAACGGGTCGGACGAAGACGTGCTCACCTACGCGATGTTTCCGGGTGTCGCGCCGAAATTCTTCCCCGCGCGCGCGAAGGGCCCCAAGAACCTGGGCAAGGACCCGTCCGCGGCGCCGGCGCCAGCGCCAGCCGCGGCGGCCGCAGCGGCGGAAAACGGGAAGGGCCCGGTAACCACCACCATCACCTACGACGTGAAGCTGAACGGCCATACCCACAAGGTGACTGTATCGCCGGCGTAAAGAGGCGCCGTAAGCCGGAATTGATGAAGCCAAGATCATGAGAGCTCGAAATATGACCACCACGGCAATGCAAGAGAAAATCGAAGAATTGAAGCGGCGGCGCGAAGCGGTAATGCTGGGCGGCGGGGCGGACAAGCTGGAAAAGCAACGCCGGTCGGGGAAGCTGACCGCGCGCGAACGGATCGACGCGCTGGTCGATCCGGCAAGCTTCGAAGAGAACGGCCTGTTCGCCGAGCACCGCGCCACCATGTTCGGCATGGAAGGGAAAAGCATGCCGGCCGATGGCGTGGTGACCGGCGCGGCGTCGGTGGGCGGACGCCTGATCCACCTGGCCAGCCAGGACTTCACGGTGATGGGCGGTGCGGCCGGGGAAGTGCATTCCATCAAGGTCGCCGAAGTCATGCAGATGGCGCTGAAGACCGGCTCGCCGTTTGTGTTCATCAACGATTCCGGCGGCGCGCGCGTGCAGGAGGGCATCGATTCGCTCTCCGGCTACGGGAAAGTGTTTTACTCCAACGTGATGCTTTCGGGCGCGGTGCCGCAAGTCTCGCTGATCTGCGGGCCGTGCGCGGGCGGCGCGGCCTATAGCCCCGCGCTCACCGATTTCATCATTCAGACCCGCCAGGCGCAGATGTTCATCACCGGACCGCAGGTGATCAAACAGGTAACTGGCGAGAGCGTCACCGCCGAGCAACTGGGCGGCCCGGAAGCCCACATGGTGAACTCCGGCGTGATTCACTTCATCGCGGAAAACGATCAGCACGCGGTGGCGCTGTGCCAGAAGCTGCTCAGCTTCCTGCCCAACAACAATATGGAAGATCCGCCGCAGGTCGAGGGCGACTCCAACGTGGACCCCAACCCGGAACTCGAAGACATGGTTCCGGTGGATGGCAAGAAAGGGTACGACGTTCGCAGCGTAATCCTGAAGGTGGTGGACTTCGGCGATTTCCTGGAGGTGCAGTCCGGTTTCGCGCAGAACATCGTGATCGGTTTCGCGCGGGTGAACGGCCGCACGGTGGGCGTGATCGCCAACCAGCCGGCGGTGATGGCGGGCGCGCTCGATATCAACGCTTCGAGCAAGGCTTCGCGGTTCATCCGCTTCTGCAACGCGTTCAATATCTCGCTGCTCACTTTCGTCGACGTGCCGGGCTTTCTGCCGGGCGTGCAGCAGGAGCACGGCGGCATCATCCGCCATGGCGCCAAAATGCTGTTCGCGTATTCGGCCGCCACGGTTCCCAAGATCACGGTGATTCTGCGCAAGTGTTACGGCGGCGCTTACCTGGCGATGTGCGGCAAGGACCTGGGCGCGGACCGCGTGTTTGCCTGGCCCACCGCGGAAGTAGCCGTGATGGGCGCGGAGGGCGCGGCGGAGATCGTGTTCCGCAAGGAAATTCAGGAAGCCGAGGACAAGGCCGCGCGGCGCAAGGAGCTGATTGCGCGTTATCGCGAGGCGTTCTCCAATCCATACGTGGCCGCCGGGCGCCGCCTGGTGGACGCGGTGATCGAACCGGCGCTGACCCGCCGCCACGTGGCGCGCGCGCTCGAATACCTGGGCACCAAACGCGAGCTGCGCCCGCCCAAGAAACACGGCTTGATGCCGCTGTAGCGCGAGGCCGAACATGACCACCGAGATACAAGCTACCGAACTCGAAGCGCTGATCCGCGATATCCGCGCGCAACTGGCCGCGCTGACGGAGAGGGTGTCGCGCCTCGAAACGCCGGCCGCTCCGGTTGTGACTGTTGCCGCGCCTTCCGCGGAAGTTACCGAAGAAGAAGTGCCCGCGGCGGCGGTGGCGCCGGCCGCGCCGGAGATCAGCGAAGAGGAACTGCTGGCCATTTCCGCCGCGCTGGCGGCCTATTTCGGAGTGCGGGTGCACGTGCGGCAGATCCGCCTCATCAGCTCGTCGGCCTGGGCCCAGCAGGGGCGCGTGTCGATTCAGGCCTCGCACAGACTTTTTTAGTCAGGACTTACCTGTGAAGCTAACCATTAAGATCGATCAGAAGACTTACGAAGTGGACGTGGAAGCCGCGGAGCCGGACGCTCCCGGCCAGGCGCCGCGCGGGTACGTGATGGAATCCGCGCCGGTGCGCGTTCCGGCCGCGCCGATGGCCGCGCCGCCCGCGCCGTCGGGTTCGGTCAACGAAGAGAAAGTGTGCCGCAGCCCGGTTTCCGGCAACGTGGTGCGGGTGATGGCGCACGCGGGCCAGAGCATCCAGGTGGGCGATGTGCTGCTGGTGCTCGAGGCCATGAAGATGGAAACGAATATCACGGCTCCGGTATCCGGCAAGCTTGCCGCCGTCAAGGTCAACGCCGGAGAAAGCGTGCAGTCCGGACAGGTGGTCGTGGAGTTCGAATAATGAGTGATGAATTGAAACAAATGCCCGGTTTTCTGTTTTTCGATCATGTTGCGGTTTCGGTGCCGCCCGGCCAGTTGGAAGCGCACGTCGCGGCGTATCTGGCGCTCGGTTTCCGTGAAGTGCACCGCGAGGACGTGCTCGGCTCCGACCAGGTTCGCGAGGTCCTGCTGCAGGTGGGCGACGGTCCCAACCTGGTGCAACTGCTGGAGCCATTGACGCCCGAGTCTCCGGTTGCGAAGCAGATCGAAAAGAACGGAGGCCGCGGCGGACTGGCGCACATTGCGCTGCGCGTTTCCGGCATTCAGCAGGCCTTCGATTATCTGAAGGAAAAAGGATTCAAGGTCATCGACAAAGCGCCTCGCAAAGGCTCGCGCGGCACCACGGTGTTCTTCATCCATCCCAAGACCACCGACACCGCGGCGTTCGGCTACCTGATCGAGGTGGTCGAGGAGGGCAGCCATGCCTGAGGATCTGCCTGGCGCCGAGATCTTAAACCTCGGCCAGGATTTCCCGCCAGTTCCGACCGCTGCCTGGGAGGCGGCCATTGCGAAGGACCTGAAGGGCGCCGACTACGAAAAGAAGCTGGTGTGGCGCACCGATGAAGGCATCGCCGTGCGGCCGTATTATCGCGCCGAGAACCTGGCCGGCCTGGAAGCGCAGACGCAAACCGCGCCGGGGCAATTCCCCTTCGCCCGCGGCAGCGGCAAGCCCTGGGAGGCGGCCGACATAGTGCCATCCGGCGCCAACGTGATTCGCGCCGACGAACTGGCGGAAGCCGGCGGCAACGCCGTCCAGCAACTTGGTTACGCTCTGGCCGCAGGCGTGGAGCGGCTGGCGGCGCTGGCGGCGACCACCACGGTGGATGAAGCCGCGGGGTCGATCGAATTCGTTTTCTCGATCGGCTCGACTTATTTCCTCGAGATCGCCAAGCTGCGCGCGGCGCGGCTGATCTGGGCGCAAGCGGTGGCGGCATTTGGGCCGGCGGACTTGCAATGCGCGCTGGCGCGCATCCATGCACGCACCACGCGGCTCGACAAGAGCGTTTACGACCGTTATACCAACCTGCTGCGCGTCACCACGGAAGCGCTGGCGGCGGCGGTTGGCGGCTGCGACCGGTTGACGGTCGAGCCGTTCGGCTTCGATGAGCACCTGGCCGTGAACGTCGGACGAATTCTGCGCCATGAGGCGCACGTGGACGCGGTGGCCGATCCGGCCGGCGGTTCCTATTATGTCGAGGCATTGACCGATTCACTCGCACGCGCGGCGTGGAAGTTGTTCCAACAGGTCGAAGCCGCGGGCGGTTACAGCCAGGCCGTGGAATCCGGCGCCATCACCAAAGCTTTGGCGGAAGGCCGCGCCAAGCTTCAGAAGGCGATGGCATCGCGCTACCGCACGCTGGTGGGAGTCAACAGTTATCCCGACCTGAAAGAAAAAACAGCGGAGGCGACGGCGCCGGCCGAAAGCGGCGCGGCATTTCCCGCGTTTCGCCTGGCGGAAGCTTTCGAGAAAATCCGCCGCCGCACAGAACGCCACGCCGCCAAGACGGGCCGCATCCCCAAGGTGCTGCTGCTCAAGCGCGGCGACCTCAAGATGCGCATGGCGCGAGCCAATTTCAGTCTCAACTTTTTCGGCTGCGCCGGTTTCGATGTCGTCGAGGCGGAAGAATTTGTGGGCGCCGGCGCGGATTTGATTGTGCTGTGCAGCTCCGATGCGGAATACCTGGCGCTGGCGCAGGCAGTGTGCCCGGCCGCAGGAGTGCCGGTGATTGTGGCGGGCAATCCGAAGGAGCAGATCGAGGCGTTGAAGGCCGCCGGCGTGGCGGGTTTCATTCACATTCAGAGCGACGCCGTCCAGACCCTCAGCGAGTGGCAAAAGCGGCTGGGGATGGAGGAGTAAGCGATGAAACCGGATTTTTCGAAAATCGATTACCAGCCGAAAGCCGGCGCCGCTGCATCTGTCACACCAGGGAACGATTGGACTACCGCCGAGCGCATCGCAGTGAAGCCTTGGTATACGGCCAGCGATCTCTACGCCATGGAGCATTTGCAGTATGCCGCCGGCGTGCCGCCATTTCTGCGCGGGCCGTACTCGACCATGTACGCGCTGCAGCCGTGGACCATTCGCCAATACGCGGGCTTTTCGACCGCCGAAGAATCGAACGCGTTTTACCGGCGCAATCTCGCCGCCGGACAGAAGGGCCTATCGGTGGCGTTCGACCTGGCCACCCATCGCGGTTACGATTCCGACAACGAGCGCGTGGTGGGCGACGTCGGCAAAGCCGGCGTGGCGATCGACAGCGTCGAAGACATGAAAACTCTCTTCGACCAGATCCCGCTCGGCCAGATGTCGGTGTCCATGACCATGAACGGCGCCGTGTTGCCGGTGATGGCGTTCTATATCGTGGCGGCCGAAGAGCAGGGCGTGAAGCCGGAGCAACTGACCGGGACCATTCAGAACGACATTCTGAAGGAGTTCATGGTCCGCAACACCTACATCTACCCGCCGCTACCCTCAATGCGGATCATCGGCGACATCTTCCGCTATTCGGCGGAGCGTATGCCGAAGTACAACTGCATTTCGATCAGCGGCTACCACATGCAGGAAGCCGGCGCGACGGCGGATATCGAGCTCGGCTACACGCTGGCCGATGGCGTGGAATATGTGCGCACGGGCATCGCCGCCGGTTTGGATATCGACGCATTCGCGCCGCGGCTGAGCTTCTTCTGGGGCATCGGCATGAATCACTTCATGGAGATCGCCAAGCTGCGCGCGGCGCGCGTGCTGTGGGCCAAGCTGATTCGCGGATTCAATCCGAAGAACCCCAAGTCGATGGCACTGCGCACGCATTCGCAGACTTCCGGCTGGAGTCTCACCGCGCAGGACGCGTTCAACAACGTGGCGCGCACAACGGTGGAAGCGCTGGCCGCGGTGCTGGGGCACACGCAATCGCTGCACACGAACGCGCTCGACGAAGCCATCGCGTTGCCGACGGACTTTTCCGCACGCATCGCGCGCAACACGCAGATCTACCTGCAACAGGAAACCGGCATCACGCGGGCGGTGGATCCCTGGGCCGGCAGCTATTACGTGGAGAGCCTCACGCACGAGCTGATGCACAAGGCGTGGCATCATATTCAAGAGGTCGAAACCCTGGGCGGTATGGCCAAGGCGATCGAAACCGGCATCCCCAAGATGCGGATTGAAGAGGCGGCCGCGCGCCGGCAGGCCTACATCGATTCCGGCCGCGAGATCATTGTGGGCGTGAATCGCTACCAAACCGGCCGCGCGGAGCACCTCGACACGCGCGAAGTGGATAACGGCGCGGTGCGCGATTCGCAACTGCGGCGCTTGGCGCAAGTGCGGGCGGCGCGCGACGGCCGAGCGGTGGAAGAAGCGCTGGCCGCTTTGACCGCAAGCGCGGCAACGGGCGAAGGGAATTTGCTCGAACTGGCAGTTCAGGCGGCGCGCGCCCGCGCTACGCTCGGCGAGATCTCGTCGGCGCTCGAAAAGGTGTTCGGCCGCTACCAGGCGGTCAACCGCACCATCTCGGGCGTTTATTCCTCGGAGAGCCAGGCCGATCCGGAATTTCAGAAAGCGCGCAAGCTGGCGGATGAATTCGGCAAGGCGGAAGGGCGGCAGCCGCGCATCCTGGTAGCCAAGATGGGCCAGGACGGGCACGACCGCGGCGCCAAGGTGATTGCCACGGCTTTCGCCGATCTGGGCTTCGACGTCGATGTCGGCCCGCTGTTCCAGACGCCGCTCGAGGCGGCGCGCATGGCGGTGGAAAACGATGTGCACGTGCTCGGCGTATCGAGCCTGGCGGGCGGCCACAAGACGCTGGTGCCGGAAGTGATCGCCGAGCTGCGCAAGTTCGGCCGCGACGACATTCTGGTTTACCTGGGAGGCGTGATTCCGCCGCAGGATTACGATTTCCTTTACCAAGCGGGCGTGGCAGGCGTATTCGGCCCCGGCACGGTAATTCCGGTGTGCGCGCAGAAGATTCTTCATGCGCTGATGGGTACGGCGCGTGCGGCGTAGTCAGAGGTGGGACAGACGATCGGTTTTTGTCGTCTGTCAAGGTGTTGTGCTTCAGCGGGGCATGACAGACCACGAAAACCGATGGTCCGTCCTACTTCGCGGCCAGAGTCAAAGCCATGCCGGCTAGCTCGACCCATCACCGGCGCAGGCTGCCGCTCGAACGTTACGCGGAGGGCATTCTGCGCGGCGACCGCGTCACGCTGGCGCGCGCCATCACGGTGGTGGAGAGCGATCTGGCGGCCGATGGCGAACTGGCGGCGCGGATGCTCGACGCGATTCTGCCTGCGACCGGCAAATCGCGGCGCGTCGGCATCACCGGCGTGCCGGGCGTCGGCAAGAGCACTTTCATCGACGCGCTGGGCATGCACTTGATCCGCGAGCGCGGCGAGCGCGTGGCCGTGCTCAGCGTCGATCCATCCAGCCCCATTTCGGGTGGCAGCATCCTCGGCGACAAGACGCGCATGGAGCGGCTCAGCGTGCAGGAGCGCGCCTTCATCCGGCCCTCGCCCGCGCGCGGGCACCTGGGCGGCGTGGCGCGGCGCACGCGCGAGACCATTCTGCTGTGCGAGGCCGCCGGCTTCGAAAACGTGCTGGTGGAGACGGTGGGCGTGGGCCAGTCGGAAACCGCCGTCCGCTCGATGACGGATTTCTTTCTGCTGCTGATGCTGGCCGGCGCCGGCGACGAACTGCAAGGCATCAAGCGCGGCATCGTCGAAATGATCGACGGCATGGTGATCAACAAAGCCGATGGCGACAACAAGCGCAAGGCCGAACGCGCGCGCGTGGAATATGCGAGCGCGCTGCACCTGTTCCCCGCGTCGGCCGATGGCTGGACGCCGCGCGTGCTCACCTGTTCGGCCCTCCACGGAGAGGGCGTGGCCGAGAGCTGGGACATGGTGCTGGAACACCGGGAGAAGCTCGCGGCATCCGGCCACCTGGCTGCGCGGCGCAGCGGGCAGGCGCTCGAATGGATGCGCGAGCTGGTCTCGATCGCGCTCGAGGATTCTTTCCACGGCCACCGAGGCGTGGCGGCGAGGCTGCCGAACCTCGAAGAGGCCGTCAGCCGCGGGCAGGTGACGCCGTTCGCCGCCAGCCGCGAGTTACTCAACATTTATCGTTCGCAGGAGAAATAATCCGAATGTCATTTTCATTTCCCAAGCTGACGGCGGAAGAGGCCGCCAGCCATATCCAACACGGCCAGACAGTAGGCTTCAGCGGGTTCACGCCGGCCGGCGCGCCCAAGGCGATTCCGCTCGAGGTTGCCAGGCGCGCCAAGGTGGAACACGAGGCGGACCGCGAGTTTCAGATCGGCGTACTGACCGGAGCGTCCACCGGACCTTCGCTCGATGGCGCGCTGGCCGAGGCTGGCGCCATCAGCTTCCGCACGCCGTACCAATCGAACGCCGCGTTGCGCTCGTCGATCAACAGGGGCGAAACGCGCTTCGTCGATATGCACCTCTCGATGCTGCCGCAAATCGTGCGCTACGGCTTCCTGGGGCCGGTGGACTGGGCGGTGGTGGAAGCCTGCGACATTACTTCGGGCGGCGGCATCGTGCTCTCGAGCTCGGTGGGCGCGGCGCCGACGTTTGTGGGGCGCGCCGCAAAAGTCCTGATCGAGCTCAACCGGCGGCATCCGCCATCGCTGCTCGGCATGCACGATATCTACGAACCGGCCGACCCGCCGCATCGCCACGAGATTCCCATTTATCACGCCTCCGACCGCATCGGCTCGCCGCTGATCACGGTGGATCCTTCGAAAATCGTCGGCGTGGTGGAAACCGACCTGGACGATGAATGCGCTCCGTTCAGCCCGCCCACGCCGGCGACGGAAAAAATCGGCCAGAACGTGGCCGAATTCCTGGTGGCCGAAATGCGCGCGGGCCGCATTCCGAAGAGCTTTCTGCCGCTACAATCGGGCGTGGGCGATGTCGCCAACAGCGTGCTGGGCGCGCTGGGACGGCTGCCTGAAATCCCCGCCTTCGAAATGTACACGGAAGTCTTGCAGGATTCGGTGGTCGATCTGCTCGAAAGCGGGCGCTGCCGCTTCGCTTCGACCTGCTCGCTGACGCTCAGCCCGGAGGCCATGCGCCGCATCGTCGATCAGCTCAATTTGTTCCGCGCCAAGATCCTGATGCGCCCGCAGGAGATTTCCAATCATCCGGAAGTGGTGCGGCGCCTGGGCATCGTTTCGATGAACACGGCGATTGAAGTGGACGTGTTCGGCAACGTCAATTCGACGCACGTGTTGGGGAAGCAGATGATGAACGGGATCGGCGGCTCGGGCGATTTCACGCGCAACGCGTACCTGTCGATCTTCAGTTGCGCCTCTACCGCCAAGGGCGGCAAGATCTCGACCATCGTTCCGCTGGTGACGCACGTCGATCACAGCGAGCATTCCGTGCAGGTGGTGATCACCGAGCAGGGCGTGGCCGATTTGCGCGGCCAGGACCCGCACGCGAGAGCGCGCATCATCATCGAGAATTGCGCGCACCCGAGCTTCCGCCCGCAACTGCTCGAATACATCGAAATCGTCAAGCACGGCCACACGCCGCAATCGCTCAGCCGCGCCTTCGCCATGCACCGCCAGTTCATCAGAACCGGAGACATGGGCGGGATCAAGTGGGAGGATTGGGCGTAGGGGGGCGCGAAGTTTCGGCCTATTTGTCGCTCTCGTAAGGGGCGATCACCCGCCCCTTCTTGTCAATGTAGAACTGCGAGTCACCATAAAAGCCGACGACTGCGAGACCGTCGGAAAATGGCCAATAGGCCCGGGAGCCCTTCAAGACTGTAGCTCCCGATCGATCAATGTAGACGCATTCGTCGAAACAGGCCACGGCAAGGCCATCCGAGAAGTCCGATACCTGCGTAAACTCTGCGGGTATGACCATTTTCCCGTCGCGATCAATGTAGCCCATGCCCAGGTTGATCGCCACTCGCGCCAGCCCTTCCGAAAAGTTACCTGCGAAGCGGTAAGTGTCCGGGATCTTGAGAACCCCCGTCTTATCTATAAAGCCCCACGCAACATCTACGACCTGATTGCCGACAATTCGCGCGTTGGTCTCGACGGCAGCCAACCCTTCCGAGAAAGGACCTGCTTGATGAAAGCGAGGGGCAATTACCATTTGCCCTGCTCGATCAATGTAGCCGTACTTGCTGTCGGCGCTTTCCTCCACGCGAACCGCTGCCAAACCCTCGGCGAAGTCCTGGGCGATGAAGAACCGTGGCGCGATCACAACCTTGCCGGTTCTGTCGATATATCCAAACTTGCCGCCCACAGGGAAACACTCAATAAGGTCGGACTTTTCGTCCTCAAGCAGACGAAACGCATAAAAGGGCGCGTCATCACTGGTGAATTCTCCCCGCCCACAGAACACCTTGCTCCAAAGGTGGACTCTCGCCAGTCCTTCGTGAAACTCGCCTGCGGCTTGGAACTGAGGCTCGACCACCATTCTCCCGGATGTGTCAATGTACCCCCACTTCCGTCCGATCCTTACCGGGGCGAGATCACCAACGAAGTCACAAACCTCGTCGAAACGAGCGGCAATGACAAATCTGCCCCTCTCGTCAATAAATCCCAATTTGCCTTCGGGTAGCCGCACGGCAGCCAGGCCACCGAAGAAGTCGTCCTCGCCCGAGAACGCCGGAGCGATTACGACCCGGCCCGTGCGATCCATGAAGCCCCATTTGCCATGCCGCACAATTTGAAAGAGGGGACCCGCTCCTGCTCTTTTAGTAGGGTTCGGGATAGTCTCTGCGCTCGCGCAGACGACCGCCAGTACCGCGGCGGCCAAGATCCTCCAGCGACATGAGAGCATTGTGAGTCCAAATTACCGCAGTCATATCGCCAACGCAAAGGGGGCGCGCCGGACAGTGCGAACAAAAGCCGAGACGACTCTCCGAACTCCTGATGTTATCCGGCGTTTTCCGCGCGCTGCGGAAAATGAGCTGACCCGCCTGACGGGGAATTGGTGGCACAGGCCTGGTAGGACAGACGATCGGTCTTTGTCGTCTGTCGCGCCTCGGCAAGGGCGCGCCGCTTGACAGGGTCGAAAAATCGCCCCAAAACCCATGGGAAGCCCCGAGGCTCGCGTAATTTTTCATCCGCTTTCGCGGGCCAAAGGCCCATGTGGGCAGACGACAAAAACCGATCGTCTGTTTTACCTCTGACCGGAGCCACCTGGCTCGACCCAAATTCCGCCGCATCAGGAGGTCGGACTCTCGGCTCGGCAGACTGGACAGTCTGCGCCACGACTGGGTGGTTACTCCTCGCGTGGCGAGACTGGCGGGTCTACTTGGGCGGCGCGGCGGGCGGGACGCCAGGCGGCGATTGCGGCGGCTGTGGCGAGGACCAGGGCGGCGGCCTGTTTCCTAGTCTGGCGCAAGATACTGTGGTACAGAAGGCAGGGCGGAGATGGCGCCCGGAGCGCGGCGGGAGCGCATAAGGCCTGTGGAGACAGAGGTTTGGGGGAATTTGCCTTAGCGGCGAATGAACTGTGCAATCGGCTACCGATCCCGGTTTCGCGTCCCGGTTTCTTGCCGCGCGGCTGCCGGAGAGAATGGACCCAAAGAGCGCAACTCCCGATGCGTCAGCCGGATCCGATTTGCGGCCACAGGCATACCGCTTCGGAGATCCACACATGTTTCTCTTGTGTTCTGCCCTCTGCTGTGGAATATTCGTAGTGTAACTGGGAGATTCCCCTGTTTATCCGCTCACGAATGCCGCCGGTTGGTGGAGTACGTCTGCGAGCGCGACAAGATCCGCCAGCGCGTCCTCCTGCACGCCGGCCGCAAGAACCTTCTGGCCTGCCTGAAGTAGGGCCGTCCCCTGCGCCCTTCTCGATTCCAGACCGCCCCGGATCTTCGGGTTTGACAAGGAATACGCATGGCGCAAAGCGGCCCTCAGAGCCCTGCTGAAGAACAGACGCAACGCCCGGTCGCACCGAAGGAAAGCGACTTTTCGTGTTTGCGCGACCTGCCCCTTCCGTTGAAAGAACAACTCGATGCCCTCGGCTTTAATCGGGTTCTGTCCCGGTTGATCGAGAGCGAGCGGCGATTCCGGGACCTTTTCGAGCAAGGACCGGTAGCCTACCACGAGTTGGACCAAGAGGGGAACGTGCGTTGGGTCAACCAGGCTGAATGCGAGCTGCTGGGGGTTGAGGCCGGCGCAATGCTCGGCAGACCCATCTTTGAGTTCATTTCGCGAGGCGCACCATCGGAAAGCCGGGAGGCCTTCCAGCGGAAGTTGTCGGGTCAGCAGGCGCTGGATCCCTTCCCGCGCGACCACATTCGCAGTGACGGCCGTCACCTGACTCTCGAGATTCACGAGGTGCCGATTCGGAACGCGCAGGGTGAGGCGACTGGCATGCGGTCCGTCATGCTCGACTTAACCAGGCGCAAGGAGATCGAGGAGGCGCTGCGCGAGGGGGAGGAAGTTCTTCGATCGGTGTGCGCCAGTTCCCTGGACGCCCTGGTCATGATCGACGGCGGAGGCCGGGCGATCCTCTGGAACCCGGCGGCCGAACGGATGTTCGGTTACACGACGGCCGAGATGCTGGGCCAACCGATTCACGATCTGTTAGCCCCCGCCGCACTCCGGCAGCGCTTTCAGGAGAGCTTTCCCGCCTTTCAGAAAACCGGACAAGGGGCGGCCATCGGCACGGTGCGCGAACTGACCGCGCGGCGAAAGGACGGAAGCGAGTTTCCGATTGACCTCTCGTTGGCTGCCGTCCAAAAGGGAGAGGAATGGCAAGCGGTCGGGGTCATCCGCGACATGACGGGCCGCAAGCGGGCGGAAGAGGCGTTGCGGGAGAGCCAGGAAAGTTATCGGAGGGTCGTGGAAAACGCGCCGGAGGCCATCTTCGTGGGGACGAAAGGCCGCTTCCGGTACCTGAATCCGGCGTCCCTCCGATTATTTGGCGCCGCGTCGGATTCCGAGCTCCTCGGCAAGTCGGTTTTAGAGATTGTGCACCCGGATTCCCGCTCCGCCATGACCGAAGGAATCCGGCAGGTCGAGGAACTGGGGGTGGACATGCCCCCGTTTACTCGGAAGTACCTCAAGCTCGACGGCACGGCCATCGATGTCGAGGGGTACGCCGTTCCCTTCCTCTATGAGGGCGAAAAGGGAGGTCTGGTCTTCGCCCGTGATATCACCGAACGGAAACGGGCGGAAGAGGATTTGCGGGCGAACGGAGACCTTCTGTCCGAATCACAGCGCATTGGCCATCTCGGCAGTTGGGACTGGAGGCTGCAAGGCGACACCAGCGTGATGGTGTGGACGCCCGAAACGTATCGTCTTTTTGGGGTCTCGCCGGAGACCTTTGCGCTGTCTGCCGGGACGTTTCTGACTTTGATTCACCCGGACGATCGGGCTTCCATGCAAGCCTGGATGAGCGACTGTCTGGCAGGGCAGGGACCGCCCGACCTGGAGTTTCGCGTCAACCTGCCAGACGGCAGCGTCCGCTATATCAACGGTCGCGGGCATGTGGTGTCGCAGGATGCGGAGAGTAAATCGATCCGCATGGTTGGCGTGGCTCTGGACATCACAGAGCGCAAACTGGCCGAGCAGGCGTTGCTCCGGCGAACCGAGGAACTCAAGCGATCCAACACCGAGCTGGAGCAGTTCGCCTATGTGGCCTCGCACGACCTCCAGGAGCCCTTGCGGATGGTCTCCAGCTACATGCAGCTTCTTTCGCGAAGGTACAAGGGAAAGCTGGATTCGAATGCCGACGAGTTCATCGCTTTTGCGGTGGACGGGGCAAAGAGAATGCAGCAGCTGATCAACGACATGCTGGCGTTCTCGAGGGTCGCCACGACGGGCCGCGAGTTCAAACCGGTCGAGGCAGACGCCGCTTTGAAGCAGGCGCTCGCGAACCTGAAGGCCGCTATCGAAGAGAGCCATGCAAACGTGACATTCGATCCTCTGCCGGTAGTAAGCGCGGATGCGGGACAACTGGCGCAACTGTTTCAGAACCTGATTGGGAATGCCATCAAGTTCCGGCGCCAGGAGCCGCCGCGGATTCATGTGTCGGCGGAACGGCGCGCGAAGGAATGGGTGTTCTCCGTACGGGACAACGGCATCGGAATCGAGCCGCAGCACTTGGACCGCATCTTCGTGATTTTCCAGCGCCTCCACACGGCTGCGGAATTCCCGGGCACGGGGATCGGCCTCGCGATCTGCAAGAAGATCGCGGAGCGTCACGGCGGCCGCCTGTGGGTGACTTCAGAACCAGGCGCAGGATCGGTTTTTTGTTTCAGCATTCCGGTTCAGGACCGATGACGACTGAAATGCAGACTAGACCAGTCGAGCTGATGTTGGTGGAGGACAACCCCGGCGATGTGCGCCTGACCATCGAGGCCTTGAAAGAAGGGGGAGTGATCAACAACCTGATCGTGGTCAAAGACGGCCAAGAAGCCATTGCGGTCCTGCGGCGGCAGGGTCAGTACGCCAAAGCGGCGCGTCCCGACCTGATTCTGCTCGATCTGAATCTTCCCCGGAAAGGCGGACTGGAGGTGCTGGCGGAGATCAAGGAGGACCCTGACCTCAAGCCGATTCCGGTAGTCGTGCTGACTACATCGCAAGCGGCACAGGACGTTCTTCGCGCTTATGAACTGCATGCCAACTGCTACATCGTGAAACCGGTGGATCTGGACCAGTTCATGAGCGTCGTGCAGGCTATCAAGAGTTTCTGGCTGGGTGTGGTCCTGCTTCCGCCGCGCTGCGAACCGCCTTCGGCGATGCCCGCCGATTCACGGAAAATCCCGCGGGCGGGGCGCGCGCCGGAGTGGCACGCCGGGCGAGCTGGCGAAGCGGGCAGTAAATGAGGGATAGGGCGCCAAATGGCTTAACGGCCTGCGCCACGACTTAGATAAGCGGTATTGGGCTTGAGCTTGGCGGCGCGCGACGCGTGCTTTCCGTATAATGTGATATTCCGTCCATGCCTGACGTTGCGAATGCCCCCGCTGGGGCGAATCCGCTGACTTCCGCGCCGCGGGAGCGCCGGTTTGCCATCTTTGCCTGGGCCGTGCTGGCTTACAACTTCGCGGTGGTACTGTGGGGCGCTTATGTGCGCGCTACCGGCTCCGGCGCGGGTTGCGGCAACCACTGGCCGCTGTGCGACGGGCCGGTTACGCCGCAGACTCCGGCGGGGGCGACTGCCATCGAATTCACGCATAGGGTGACTAGCGGCCTCGACCTGATACTGGTGGCGGCGCTGGTGGTGTGGGCCTTTCGCGGCTACCCGAAGCGTCACCGCGTGCGGCTGGGAGCGGCGCTGTCCGGGACTTTTCTGGTGACCGAGGCGCTGCTGGGCGCGGCCCTGGTGCTCCTCAATCACGTCGCCCGCAATGCTTCGTCCTCGCGCGCGTGGTCGCTATCGGCCCACCTCATCAACACGCTCACACTGCTGGCTTCGCTCACGCTGACCGCATGGTGGGGCAGTGGACGCGCAGCGGTTCGCTGGCGCGGCCGGCCGGCGTGGATGGCCGCCGCGACGCTGGCCGTGTTTGCGGCGCTGGGAGTCAGCGGCGCGATTGCGGCGCTCGGCGACACGCTCTTCCCGGTGACGTCGCTCGGGGCGGGATTCGCGCGGGATTTCGATGCGTCGGCCAGTCTGTTCGTGCGCCTCCGGGTGTGGCACCCGCTGATTGCGGCCGGCGCCGGGGCGTGGGTGCTCTACTACGCGATCTCGGCGGTCGGATCTGCCATGGAGCGGCGCCTGTCCTATGCCGTGCTGGCGCTGGCGGGCGTCCAACTCGCCGGCGGCGCCATCAACCTGCTGCTGCTCGCCCCGGTGGGAATGCAACTGGTCCACCTGCTGCTGGCCGATCTGCTGTGGATCGCGCTGGTGCTGCTTGCCGCCGAGCGGTTGCGGGCTTGAGAGGGGAGCGTCCGAGCCGGGCGCGGCAGCGTCGAAAACCTCTTTCATGCGCCAGGGCTCAGCCTGTGTTATCCAGACGTGGCGTTTCGGCACCGCCGGGCGTTTTCCTGGACGCGGCTGAGTCGCTCAAATACTCGAGGGCGTGGCGGGTGAGCTCCGGCACGACCGGGTCGGGGTGGCGGAGCAGCGAGATCAGCGCGCGCACCCAGTGCAGCTCCCTCGCATCGACACCGATCACTGGAACGGTCGGACGCGCACCACCTGGTCCCGCCCTCTTGGCCACCGGCACTGCCTTTCAAAAGGCTTTTCGTCCGGCACCGGCGAACCTTGAACCGCGGCTATCCTTCCAACCGGGGCAGCCGGGTTGCGTCTCATCACCCAGGGCCATAACCCGCATCAAGTCTTTTTAGTTCACTTTCGACCGGCTTGCATACAAAATGAAACAAGTGCACCGTGGTTTTACGTCGATATGTAGTAGGGGAGGTTGGCGATGAGCGACGCGCGTTATATCGACATTCCCGGCAACGGAACTCACGAGCTCCCGCCGCTGCTGCTCAATCCGCTGGCGGGAAACGCACCTGCCCAGGAAGCGCCCGACCTGGCCTCGGTGATGCCCGAAGCCGAAGACATGCTGGCTGCGAGCGATGCCACCGAGGAGGTCCTGGAGCACCGCAAGTTCGAGCTTGCCGTGCAACTGGCCGAACGGTACAAGGGGCTGCGCGCGCAATGGCAGTGGGGCGATTCCATTCTGGAATGGATCCGGCAGTGCGAGATCACCTTCGAAGGCGCCGCCGCGCTGCGCCAGTTGCTGCATCCCGATGTTTGGCCCCACGCCAGCCGCTCCAGCTTCGTCACCCTGCTCGAGGAAAAGCAAGTCGCCACGGCGGGCGTGCCGCTCGAGCGCGCGGTGGGCCTGCGGCTGACGTTTCGCCAGCCGCCGCCCATCGATTGCTGCTCCAACCAGTTCCTGCTGTATCTGAACTCCACGGTCGCCGATACGGCCTACCGGACCTGGTCGCACCTGGTTCCGGAGGCCCTCATGCTGCTTCCGCCGCACCGCTTCCATTTTGAAGTGCTCAACATCGGCAACTAGCCCGTGGCGCGGGCTGTCAAGCCTGCTGTGTCGAGATTCGTCTCGACATTTCTTTGTAGGCGTTATGCCGACTGCTCGTCGGCTTTCATCTTGCGTGCGATGAGGAAAGCCAGCTCGAGCGACTGCTCGTAATTGAGGCGCGGGTCGACTTCGGATTCATAGGCGCGGCCGAGCTCGGATTCGCTGGGTCCGCTCGAGCCGCCGACGCACTCAGTGACGTTTTCGCCGGTAACCTCGATGTGCACGCCGCCGAGCTTGCACCCCAAGGCGCGGTGGATGTCGAAGGACTGCTCCACTTCGCGATAGATGTCGTCGAAGCGGCGCGTCTTCACTCCGCTTGAGGTGGTTTGCGTGTTGCCATGCATCGCGTCCGCAATCCACAACACGTTGCCGCCCTCGGCCCGCGTGGCTTCGATCAGCGCCGGCAATTCGTCGGCGATGCGCTGCGCGCCGCAGCGATGAATCAGCGTCAGGCGTCCCGGCTGGCGCGCCGGATCGAGCGCCTCCAGCCAGCGGCCGATGATTTCACGGGTGGTGCCGGGACCGACCTTGATGCCGATCGGATTTTCGATGCCCCGCATGTACTCGACGTGCGCGCCCTCCGGATGATTGGTGCGGAGCCCGATCCAGGGAAAGTGGGTGGACAGGTTGAAGTAGCCCGCGCGGCGCGGCACTTTCCGCGTCTGCGCTTCTTCCGACCCCAGGTGCAGCGCCTCATGGCAGGTGTAAAAATCGATGCGGTCGGTGGCGCCGGCGCGCACGCCCAGCACGTGCTCGGTGAAACGCAGCGATTCGTTGATGGTTTCGACCATGCGGTGGTACTCGGCGGCGAGCGGCGCTTGGGCGGCCCAATCCAGCTCGAAGTACTCGGGGTGATGCAGGTCGGCGAAGCCGCCCTTCACCAGCGCACGGACGAAGTTCAGGGTGAGCGCGGCGCGCTCATAACCGCGCAGCAGTAGCGCCGGGTCGGGCGTGCGCGCCTCGCGCGTGAATTCCGCCCGGTTGACGTTGTCGCCGCGGTAGGAGGGCAGCTCCACGCCATCGCGCACTTCCACCGGGGCGGAGCGCGGCTTGGCGTATTGGCCCGCGAAGCGGCCCATGCGGATCACCGGCCGCTGCGCGCCCATCACCAGCACCAGGCTCATTTGCAGCAGCACTTTCAGGCTATTGGTGATGCGATTGGGAGTGCAGGCCGCGAACCGCTCGGCGCAGTCGCCCGCCTGCAATACGAAGCAGCGGCCGGCGGCGGCCTCGCCGAGGAGCTGGCGCAGTTGCACGATTTCCCAACTGGTGACCAGCGGCGGCAGCGCGCGCAATTCCGCCAGCACGGCTTCGAGAGCGGCCGCATCCGGGTAGTCGGGCTGTTGCAACGCATCGCGCGTGCGCCACGATTGCGGCGTCCACAGGATCGATTCGGCGGTGCGGCCCATGCACCTTCACGGTATCACAGGCAGGTGGGGCATCCTTTAGGTTGCCGCGTCTCACAGGCCCTCTAGCTTCCCATATTTTTCGGCCGCGTCCACTGGCACGTAGTAGGACAGAGGGCCGACGCACGGGCCCTTGATCGGGATCCGCATGCTTGCAAGGTGGTAGCTCTTGACTCTGAGTGACCTTAGCACCTCAGCTCCCCGGCTTGATATCAAGATAAACCCTGGGAGCGGCCACACGATGAACAGGTCGTCCCCGCTCCACTTCTCCCAGTCGATCAGTTTGTCATGCCTGTCCACTCCGCTGTACTTCCTCATCCCGCAGCCAGCGCACACCTCCACTAGATGAATCCCGGACTCTGGGGACGCAAGCCCGGCCCAGCCGATCACGACGAGTTGCGAATAATCACTGGTCACCTTACCGTCCCGGAAGCAGACCGTAGCTGGTCTTAGGCGGAAACCGGAGATCCCAACCTTCTCAAGATCCGCCACGAGGCGTTCATGAACGACGACCTGGCGCAAATGGGTCCAGATCATGAGTTCCTCGCGCCTATTGTGCCGCACCTGCAAGACAAGGTCTTTCTCCTGTTTGATGAGCCGGTGCTGGTTAATGTCGGTTGTGATTGGACAGAGCGCAACGTCGAACGGGTTCTCCACGACGTCCGCCATTAGCCCTTCCGGGAACGGCCTGCCTAAGTTGTGGTACTCCATAACTCCTCGGGGCCCGTCGAGCCTCGTAGACTGCCTATGCCCCAGGAATGCGCACTGCCAGCGGGGCTACATTTCCCGCTTGGTGGCGTGGGCTATGCCGCCGGGAAAGACCGGGGCGGGCGGGCGCGATCCCATGCCGCATTCGGCATGCACGGCGCCGACGGCTTTTTCGAGGCCCTCGCGGCGCACCACCACGGCGATGGTGAGCTCGCTCGATCCCTGCGCGATGGCGATGATATTCACCTGCACGCGCGAGATCGCGGTGAAGATGCGTCCGGCCAGGCCGGGCTTGCCCTGCATGCCTTCGCCCACGGCTGCCAGCATGCCCACATTGCGATCGATGCCAATGGGATCGACATAGCCGTGCGCCAGTTCGAGCGCCAGCGCGGATTCGAGCGCCTGCACCGTGCGCCCGAGTTCCTCATGCCGCACCAGGAAACAAAAATTCTGCCGGTAGCTGGAACTGGAAACGATCAGCACCTCGACATCGGCGCGCGCCAGGGCATCGAGCGCGCGCGCCATCACTAGCACCGGGTTGAGTTCCGGGCTCGCCGGGTAAATCGACACCAGCGCCACGTTGGCCATGGAAGCCACCGCGCGCGCGCCGGAGCCCTCGCGCACGGTAGGCACGATTCGCGTGCCGGGTTTTTCGGGAGCGAAGCTGTTCTTGCTCCAGACCGGGATCTTGCGCTCCACCAGCGGGGCCAGCGTCTTCGGGTGCAGCACCTTGGCGCCGTGATAAGCAAGTTCTGCGGCCTCGGCGTAGGTGACTTCGTCGAGCACCTGGGCGTCCGGCACCAGGCGCGGGTCGGCGCTCATAATGCCATCCACGTCGGTCCAGATCCACAGCTCGGAAGCATCCAGCGCGGCGGCCAAAATGGACGCCGAAAAATCCGAACCGCCGCGGCCGAGCGTGGTGGGCCGCCCGTCGGCGGTAGCGCCGTTGAAGCCGGTGATCACTGGCAAGGCGCCGCTCTCGATCAGCGGCAGCACGCGGGCGCGCGCCTTCTCGCGGGTGGGTTCCATGAGCGGGCTGGCGTTGCCGAACACGGCGTCGGTAACCAACACGTCCCAAGCGTTGATGGCCGCGGAGGGCACGCCCTGGCTCACCAGGTATTCGGAAACGAGGAGAGCCGAGAGCCGCTCGCCTATGGCGACAGCTTCATCCACCGAGCGCGGCGGCCGCTCGTTGAGCATCGCCATGCCGCCCACAATGCGCTCAAACTCGGCGATCAGTTCGTGCACACGTTCCAGCACTTGAGAGCAGCGCGGCTCCGGGAGCAGTTCGCGGCAGGCCTCTTCGTGGCGCGTGCGCAAGGCCGCCATGTTGGCGTCCATGCCGGCGCGGTCGCCGGCTTCGGCGTGGCGCATGGTGCCGAGCAGCAGGTCGGTGATCTTGGACATGGCGGAGACCACTACCACCACCGGGCGCCGTGCGCGCTCCGCCGCGGCCAGGCCGGCCGCCACCCGCATGCGCTCGGCCGAGCCGACGCTGGTGCCGCCAAATTTCATCACAAGCAGATCGGTCAATGGAATTCCTTCCCGTTCGTCACGCGAGAGCGGACGATCTTGAGAATCGCTTCCTCGACGCCATCGATGCTGAGCGGGGTCGAATCCAGGTACACCGCGTCCGGCGCCTGCGCCAGCGGCGCATCGGCGCGCGTGCTGTCCCGTTGGTCGCGCTCGCTCATCTGGGCGGCCAACTGCTCTTCGGCGACGGAATCGCCCTTGGCGCGCACTTCGGCCAGCCGCCGCCGCACGCGCTCGCCGGGCTGCGCATCGAGGAAAATCTTGACCTGGGCGTCGGGGAAGACCACTGTCCCGATGTCGCGGCCTTCCATCACCACGCTGGATTTTTCGCCGATAGCGCGCTGCTTGGCCACCATGGCGCGGCGCACGCCGGGGATCACCGCCACGCGGGATGCGCCATTCGAAACCTCAGGCGTGCGGATGGCTTCGCTGACGTCTTCGCCGTTGAGGCGTATGCGGCCGGGGGAGAGCTCGATTTCCGAGGCCAGCGCCAATTGCTCCATGCGATGGTGATTGGCGAAGTCGACGCCCTGGCGGAGCGCCCACAGCGCCACCGCGCGGTACATGGCGCCCGTATCGATATAGGTGAAACCCAGCCGGTCCGCCAGGCGCCGGGCGATGGTGCTCTTGCCGGCTCCGGCGGGCCCGTCGATGGCCACCACCACGCGTTGCGAATCGCTGTTTCCCAAACCAGTAGAATAACAGGGCGGAGCAAGTTCCATGCGCTCGGACGAATTCGACGGTTTGGTGGCCGAGGCGTTCCAGCGCATTCCGGCGCGGTTTCGCAAGCGGATGAAGAACGTGGCCCTGATGGTGGAGGCCGAGCCAACGCCGGAACAATTGGCGCGCGGGCGTGTGCCGCGTGGAGGAACGCTGCTCGGGCTCTACGAAGGCCGCCCGCTCACCCATCGCAGCGTGTTCGAATCGTTCGCCATGCCGGACCGCATCGTGATCTTTCAAGGCCCTCACGAGCGCCTGGCGCGCTCGCCGGAGCAGCTTGCGGAAATGGTCGCCGGCACGGTGTGGCATGAGATCGCCCACTACTTCGGCTTGAACGAGGCGCAAGTGCGCGCCGCCGAGTGCAAGCGCCGCGCGCGGTGACAGTGGCAGGGCGTACAGTTTCTCTTTTTACGGGCAAGCTAAAGCATGCCCTACCCTGAGCGCGCGGTGAACGGCGCGCCATCGGCTACAATCGGAGAAATGAGAATCGCGGGGTTTCTCATATTGTGTTCGTGCAGCCTGGGAGCTGCCAGCGTCCCCATGACGCTGCTCTCCGAGGATGAGGCCGAACCTATTCACAGCGCCATTCTCCGCAAGGAGCCGTGGACGCTCGACGCGGTCCGCCGCCTGCGCGCGGAAGCCGACAAGCGCCTGCGCGAAGGCCCGTGGAGCGTCACCACGGACCGTCCCGCCGGCTTGAACCTGGACGCGCACGACTACTACGGCGAAGCGCCTTTCTGGTGGCCCGACCCGGCCAATCCCGCCGCTCCCTGGGTCCGCAAGGAGGGCCACGTCAACCCGGACCGTTTCACGGCCAACAAAACCGGCCTCGACGCCACCTGCGATTCCATCTTCACGCTCGGCGCGGCGTCTTTTTTCCTCGACGATCCGCGATACGGCCGGCATGCCGCGCAACTGATCAACGCCTGGTTTCTCAATCCCAAAACGCGCATGAATTCGAATCTGGATTACTCGCAGGCGATCCGCGGCGTCAATGAAGCCAGAGGCGGTTCGATCGACGGCCGGGTTTTCGTGCGCGCCGTGCAGGGGATGGAATTCCTGGCTCAGAGCGGGCAGTGGGACGCCAAGGAAGCTGCCGCCACGCACAAATGGTTCGAGGACTACCTGCGCTGGCTCACGCACAGCAAGACCGCGAGCGACGAAAAGACTAGCGGCAACCTTCGCGCCTCCTGGTGGACCGCGCAAGTGGCGGCCATCGCCACCTTCCTGGACGACAAGGCCGCCGGGCAGATGGCGTTCAACTACTATCGCGATTCCGTCTTCCCGCGGCAGATTGGCGCCGAGGCGGTCGCTCCGCGCGAAGAGGAGCGCACCCGCTCGCTCACTTATTCCGCCTTCAACGCCGAAGGGATGGCCGCCACCTGCCGCATCGCCCAGGCGCAGGGCGTGGACCTGTGGGACGTGCAGGGCAAGGGCGGGGCCACGCTCGCGACCGTGATCGCGTACCTGGCTCCTCATCTGGCCGACCGGAAGAAATGGGACAAGGAGCAGATCGC
>Ga0326727_10000763_pt1 | contig 128761 bp, 106 predicted proteins | sample MB2enrmetagenome_FD_207643 | JGI IMG/M metagenome (GOLD analysis project Ga0326727, IMG submission 207643) | Lab enriched peat soil microbial communities from McLean, Ithaca, NY, United States - MB29MY | ecosystem: Environmental > Terrestrial > Soil > Wetlands > Peat | place: USA: New York...
GTTTGTTCGTGATCATTTGCGGCGGTTTGGGGATGGCCTCCGGCCATCCCAACCGCCGCCTGATCATTACCGGCTCACTGGTGAATTTTAATTGTCGTCAGTGGTGAATTTTAATTGTCGTTTGACAAGGTTGACCGGCCCGAGTCTGCCCGATCTCAGGGATGGTCAAACAGACTGGCAAAACAAAGGGTGTACCTCAGCGACTTTTTGGAGGGTTCGGAAAAGTCAACCGGGACGAGAATGTTCCGCAACCCCCATTTTGGCTGGCGGCCGTCCTTTTGGTTGCGGGAGGGATTCTGGCTTCTCGCGCCGGTTTTGCCGCGCTGAACCTCCGCAGTCGGTTCTTGTGTTTCTGTTTTTGTAATGGTCTTCATCACGGAACGATTATCTTTAAGTCCAAACTGTTCAGGTTTCAGGGGCCGTCGGCGGCGCTCCCTTCATCCCCCCCAGTCCCTCCGCCCTGGCGCCAGCCCTCAAAACCTGAACATTTACCTTTATGCACTGTACGTGCCAGAGTTGCTCCGCGAATGTAATCCTCTTGGAATCAAGAAGTTCCATGAATGGGGGAATGCGATGCAGCGATCTGCGGGCAGTTGCAAGTTATAAAATTTTGCAAATGAACTGCAATATTGCGCTCGAGCTTGGCCTGGCACATGACGCGTTCACCGACGGCGGGCGAACTTGCGCTCCCGGCCGGGCGAACATACAGTCAGAACCGCGCACGACGCACGCGCAACGACCTGCGCGGCAATACTCCGAAAAAAGAGCCGGGAAACTCCGCGATGCTTGTCGGCGCCGACCACAATCAGGTCAACTTTCAACCGCTCCGCCGCCTCAACGATTGCGTCATCCGCAAGTCCCGAAAGCACCAGGATATGCGCTTTCACCCCTTCCTTGCGGACCGTTTGAATGAGGGGGCTGATGCATTCCTCCGCCTCTGACCGGCACTGTCTTGCCCATACGTCGTAAGAATCGGCCGTCATGACGCTGAGGCTGCGAGGCACGGCGCAGGAATGAGCTATCAAAAGCTCCGCACGGTTCTGTTTGGCCAGCTTTAATCCTTGTTCGAACGCAGGGGTTGAAGCAGCCGTGAAATCCGTTCCCACCAGAATGCGTCTGTAAATTCGCCCCGGGTGTTGTGCCGGGTTGACGGGTTCGGACTCCAAGTCGCTTTCCCGGATTGGTTTCAGAATATCTGGCATAATCACCTCCTATTTGGCATTCCACCATCCTCCACCGAGAGCGGCAAAGAGGGCCACGGTATCTTGATATCGCACGGCGATGGTTTGGAGATCCGCAATCTTAGCCTGGTGGTATTGCACGTCTGCGATAAGGACATCGGAGTAATTTGCCAGCCCAGCCTGGAAGTTTGCCTGAACCAGATGCAGAGCTTTCTGGGCTGCGACGAGGGCTTCTTCTTGCGCCTCCAAAGTCTCGGCGTCGTGCTCAATGGCCCGGAGTGTATCCGCCACTTGGGCAAACGCGCTTAACACAGTCTGCCGGTACAGGGCTGCTGTTTCCTTGTAATTGTCAACGGCCGCCTTTCGCTTGTACCAAAGCGTTCCTCCCTCGAAAACTGGGGCCGTTGCATTAGCGGCCAGTCCCCAGAAGGTGGTGCCAGCAGCGGTCAAGTGGCCCAGGGAGGTATTGTTCGCTCCATAGTCTGCGCTGAGAGTAAAACTAGGCAACATGTTCGCGGTGGCCACACCGATGTTGGCGCTGGCCGCATGAAGCGTGGCTTCGGCCTCAAGAACATCCGGGCGTTGACGCATTAAATCCGAAGGCAGACTGACGGGTAAGTTGGATGGGAGGGTAATCTCCGCAAAATCAATGCGGGGCGCCTTCCATTCGGCGGGGGTGTGCCCGACGAGGCTGGCCAGCAGATCATCGGTTTGGTCGAGCTTCTGCTGAAGCTGAGGGACAGTCGCCTTGTAAGAATCAAGTTGGCTCTGTAGGGTGAGCACAGTCGAATACGGCACGGTCCCTGCCCGCGCTTGCACTTCGGCCAGTTCCACCTGCCTTTTTTGCATTTTGATCAATTGTTCGGTGGCCTCAATCTCCGCCCGGTATGCGGCTTGCGCAATCATGGCGTTGGCGATGTTGGCCGAGAGTGTCAAATAAGTGGCTCGCTCGGTATTTTGCTGCAAATCGACCTGGGCCGCCAACCCCTCGACCAACCGGCGCTCGCCGCCAAACACGTCCAGCGCATAGCTCGCCGAGGCTGAGAGAGTGAAGAGATTGAAAACACTCGGCTGGAGATTTTGCCCGAACTTCAGCGGTGTGTACCTCTGTCGCGTGGCATCAAATTCGCCGCCGACTTGGGGATAGAAAATGCCGTAACCGCTGCGCAAAAGGTCCTGGCTCTGACGCAGACTCGCTTGTGCCGACTGTAAACCGGGATTATTGACAAAAGCTTCATGGATGACGCCATTAATCTTCGACGAGTGGAAGAGCGTCCACCAGTCCGCCGGAAGTTTGGCCGTTGGGTCGAATGTCTGTGCTACTTGATCGGCCCGTACCGTGGCGGTTGGATCGCGGCCATTCACATAGTCTTTATCTTGGGGTGCAGTCGGCCGGGAGAAATTTGGGCCAACAGCACAGCCAGCGATGACACAGATCAATGCTGTCACGCTGACGCGGATGATGAATTCTCGATGGCGCATGGCGATTGGCCTATGGTATCGTGCTCTTTCCCGGAACATCCTGTTTCTGCCCGACATAAACATCAACGAGTTGGCCAGGAAACAGATTCAGGTCCTTCGGCTTTTCAAATCGAAATATCAGCGGAAGCACGCGCACATCGACGCGTTCTTCCCGTTCATTGGAGAGTTCGATCTTGGGCGAAACATAGGGTTGGAGCCGTTCAAATGTCAGTGGAATGCAGATGTCCGTTCCTTGGATGAACATCTTGCCGGTCATTTTGGAACTCTCCGGCAGGCGGTGGACGAGGATTTCATCAATGTAGCAGCGGACCTCAAGTTGCTCCCGCGATGCGCCCATGACGACGAGCGGGCCAAATCCTTCCGTGTAAGTATTATAAGCGCCTTGCGATGAAACATAGCTGCCGACCGTGGCCTCAAGCGAGAGCACGATTCCGTCCACGGGCGCCGTGATGGTGTATTTGCCCAACAAGGCGGCGGATGCCTGGTCGGATTTGCTCAGTGCATCGTATTGTTTTTGCTGGTTTTGAATGTCATAACTCCACGCTCCGGCTTTGGTGAGATCGTACTGCTTCTGGGCCACGACCAGATTTGCTTCCGCCACGGTGGCCGCGTTTCGGGCGCTGTCGAGCACATCCAGACTGACGGATTGGGGATCGAGCGCGTAAGACCGTTGCTGTTTATCCAATGTGTCGCGGGCGCTCTTGAGCGTGGCTTTGGCGGAGACGACCTGGGCCGCCGCCACGTCCAGTGTTTCCGGCCGCGGCTGCGCCTTCAATTCATCCAGCAATGCCAATGCGGCTTCGGCCTGGGACTTCTGCTGCTCCGCCGTCGCCCGCTGCACGGATTCGTCAATCGTCAACAGCGGGGTTCCCTTCTTAACCTTTTGTCCTTCGGCCACAAGAATCCTGGTAATTGGGCCCGAGACTTCTGGATAGATGTTGATGTTTTCTCCCTCTGTCTGAAAGCTTTCGATGATGCCGTTGGCGTAGATTCCATTGGCATAAGGATTCGGCGCCGGATTAAATACCGGTGGCTGGGCTGGAGGTTGCTGGCTGTAAACGTGAGCGCTATAAAGGGCCAGCGCGATGCCGGCCAGCGCCACGATGAAGAGGATTTTATTTTTCATGGGTTTTGGCTTCTTCAATGCCGATGATCCGGCCATCTTCCATTTTCAGAACGCGGTCGGCAAAACTGAATATCCGATCGTCGTGTGTAACGATGATGATGCAGCGCTTGTCGTTGAGAATGTTGTTCCTCACGAAGGCCACGATGTTTCGGCCCGTATCGCCGTCAAGCGAGGCGGTCGGCTCGTCAAAAATCAAAATGTCCGGGCGACTCACGATGGCCCGGGCGATGGCGACACGCTGCTGTTCGCCGCCGCTGAGCTTGACCGGCGGCAAGTCCGCGCGGTTTTTGAGGCCGACGGTTTCAAGGTTCTTGCGCCCCTCGTCCAGCGCATCGTGCCAACTTCGCCCTTGCAAGATCAGGGGGATGGCCACATTCTCGGCGGTCGTTAAACGCGGGAACAGGTGATAATCTTGAAACACAAACCCGATCTTCCGCAGCCGGAAGTCGGCAATGTCGTTGGTGGAAAGGCTCCAAATTTCCACGTTCTCGACCTTGACGGTGCCGCTGTTGGGCCGGAGAATGCCTGAAATCATGCTCAACAAAGTGGTCTTGCCGCTGCCCGAGGGACCGACTATAAAAAGCATTTCGCCAAAATCGGCTTCGAAACTGAAGTCGCGCACCGCATAGGTTTTGGTTTCGTCCGCGCCGAACCATTTGGTGAGACCAGAGGCTTCTATGGCAACGGCAGGCATGTGATCAACTCCGGAAAATATCGAATGGTTCGACTTTTAAGACCTTGCGGACTCCCGCATAGCTTGAGATCGCGGCGATGATCACCACCATGCCCAGGGCAAGTGCGAGGTTGCGATAAATGATGATGGCGGCATAATCAGGCAGATTGATTTTGGCCAGCCAGATCATCCCCGCGCATAGACCTACGCCCAGGCCATATCCGGTTAGCGAAACAAAGGTTGCCTGAAACAGGATCATTAGGACCAACTCATGACTCTTGGCTCCGATGGCTTTGAGGGCTCCGAATTTTTCAAGGTTTTCAAGGATGAACGTGTAGAACGTTTGGCCTGAAATGGACAAGCCAATGATGAAGCTGAACGCCGTCATCAGCAGCATGTTGGTGCCCATGCCCGTCTGGAACATGTAGAACCGGGTGATCTTTTGCATAAACTCGTTTTGCGAGAGGGCGAGATAGCCGGCGGCCGCAACCTGCTTTTTGATGTTGGGCACATCCTGGGGCGACTTCGGTTCGACCAACAGGTAAGAGATCGTAAAACGGCTATTGGGGATGTATTGCAGCGCTCTGTTGTAGGTGGTGTACAGTGTCGGCACGCCGAACAACCCGCTCGAGGCCACATGGGCGATGCCCACGATGACTCCACGATGGTCGTTCAGTTCGAAATCCGTGCCGATTTTCGGATTTTCCAGTTTGCGAAACTCCGAATCCTCGATGGCAATAAAAGCATTCTCGGCGAAGATGTCCTGAATGTTACCGGAGACGAGCTGAGGCCGTCCGACAAGGCTGCTGTCGTCCAAGCCAACGATGTTCACCGATTGATAATCTCCGCTCTGCAGCTTGAGCAAGGCGCCCCCGGAATAGAGCGGCACGGCGTATTTGACGCCGGGAATGCTGCGCACTTCGTCCAGGGTGTAATCTGGCAGTGGAATGGTATTGGCTACCGTCTGAACTGAAGGATCCATGACCCACACTTTCGCTCCGATGTTGACAACCGTTGCCGATGCGCGGCTCATGATCCCCGAGAAGAAGGAGAGCATTTGGACCATCAAGAAGACCGCGAAAGTGATCCCCACGAGAAGGGCGGCGAATTTGGCCCGGTCGTTGACCAGAAGCTCGTAGGCAATTCTCAGAATGCCGAACTTCGGCGCCCTGGCCATATTCACCCATTTCATTTTATTTAACCCATTCATTTATCGGTCAGCCCCGGTTCACTCGTTTAATCCTCCACGGTAGTAACCCTGGCAATGCCAGCCTCTGAGTTCCAGGAGTGCTTGCACGGTGGTGCCGGCTTGTTCCGCAATCAACTCATTGGAAGAAATTGGCGATGCGGCTGGCTGGTCCCGCTTCGGCGGAAAAGAATCCAACTGGTTTGTGGGCGCCACGGCCTGTAAACAGGCACGATCTTCCTTCTTGTCGTCGGCTGTTTGTTTGCCTTTTAGTGGGTCAGTCAGATTGCTGTTCATAGATTCCAATCTTGCATGCGCGGTGGACCCCGCCTGCTTAGTGCCCTCATTACAGTTTCCATGCCACGGGGGCGACGGAGTTGCAATGGGCTGGTGTGGAGCGACTTGTGAAGGAATTAATCAGCGATGAAAACCCCTGCGACCGTTCGCAAATTACAAAATCTTGCGAGCAAGCTGCACTCTTTCGTCACAACGTCCGTTGATTCAGTTCAACCTCGCCACGCCCGTTCCATCTTGGACTCATCGAATCGCGGATGTTGCTGTCGCCGGACGAACAGCCGGCACAGGAGCATCCCGGTGGAAAATCCGCCGACGTGCGCCCAGAAGGCGATTCCGCCCACTTGTTCGGGGCTGGCCAGCGCCAGTGTCCCGTTGAACAATTGGCTGACAAACCACAACCCCAAATATAATACCGCCGGGAGCTCGAAGAAGAACGGGGTGAAGAATACCGGCAAAAGCACGGTCACCCGCGCTTTCGGATACAACAGAAAATAGGCTCCCAGCACCCCGGCGATGGCCCCGGACGCGCCAAGCGAGGGCACTTGAGAGTGGGGTTGAGCCAGCAATTGCGCAAGCCCAGCCAGCACGCCACTGAGCAGATAGAACACACCATAGCGCAGGTGTCCCATGGCGTCTTCGACATTGTTTCCGAAGATCCAAAGCATCCACATGTTGCTCAGGATATGCAGCCAGCCGCCGTGCAGGAATTGATGGGTCAGAAAAACCCACCAGCCGCCCGCGGGAAATCCGGCCTCGCTCGCCCAGGCAGGATCGGTGAAGCGTGCCGGCACGATCCCGAACAGATAAAAGAGATTCTGCAGCGATTTCTCGGGCAGCGCCAACTCATAGAAGAATACCAGCACATTGATCAGAATTAAGGCGCGCGTAACCGCCGGCACTGAACGGCTGGGAATCGAATCACGAATGGGAATCATAACATTCTTCGTCTCATCAAACTGGCTGCCGCATAAATGGATAATCGGTGTAGCCTTTGGAGCCGGGCGTGTAAAAGGTGGATGGATCTGGCGCGTTAAGCGGGGCGTTTAGGCGAAAACGCAATGGCAGGTCAGGATTCGCGAGGAAGGGCACTCCGAAGGCAACCGCGTCGGCCTCTCCGGCCGCCAGCACCTGGCTCGCCGTTGCCTGGGTGAATTTTTCGTTGGCAATGAAACTGCCTCCAAAGGCCGCTTTCAATTGCGGCCCGATGCGATTTGCGCCAAGCGATTCACGAACGCAAATAAAGGCGATGCGGCGGCGGCCCAGTTCACGAGCCACATATCCGAACGTGGCCGGTGGGTTGGAATCACCCATGTCGTTGGAATCGCCGCGCGGCGCCAGATGCATTCCAACCCGATCCGCGCCCCAGACGGAAATCACCGCGTCCACGACTTCCAACATGAGCCGGGCGCGATTTTCAATCGGACCGCCGTAGCCGTCCGTGCGATGATTGGTCTTGTCTTGGAGAAATTGATCCAGCAAGTAGCCGTTGGCTCCATGCACTTCCACACCGTCAAAACCGGCCCTCTGTGCATTTTCCGCCCCTTTGCCGTAGGCCTCGACAATGCCGGGAATCTCCTCCAGTTCCAAAGCCCGGGGCGTGACAAAGGGCTTAAATGGACGAACCTGGCTGACATGCCCGGCAGGCGCGATGGCGCTGGGCGCCACCGGCAATGCGCCATTCAAAAACATGGGATCGGAAATGCGTCCGACATGCCAGAGTTGAAGCAACATGCGCCCGCCCGCCTTGTGAACCGATTGGGCAACCAGTTTCCAGCCTCCCACCTGCGCTGACGACCAGACGCCCGGGGTATCGGCGTACCCCACTCCCATCGGGGTGACGGCGGTCGCCTCGGAGATGATCAGACCCGCCGAGGCGCGCTGGGTGTAATATTCGGCCATCAACGCATTGGGAATGCGTTCGACTCCGGCGCGCGAGCGGGTCAGCGGAGACATGACGATGCGGTTGGGAAGGTCCCACGCGCCAATGCGGACCGGGTCAAATAAAGCAGGCACATTCATTTTCGGAATTTATTTTCATGAGCGGATTACTGCCGTCCATGCGGAAACGTCTGCGAGTGCGACGTCTTCATCTCACGCCGGCCGCGATCCTCGCGTGTGTCGCGGGACTTCGAAAAGATGTCGTCCCGCTTTTTGCGGTTTGGACTTGGGGTCGCTTCCTCGGGATTGGGCCGCAGCCGGTGAAGTGTTTTCTTGAAAACAGGAATTTGGCTCATAATAAAGCAGATGTGCGTTTTTACTTCGTTGCTTGGGAATGGGCTTCGACAAACCACAGCCATTTATCAATTCCCCGGGAGATTTCGGTGAAGATGTCTGCCGTATCCTTGTCATCCAAAGCGTCCACTTCATCAATGGTGGCGCGGGCTGACTCTCCGAAGGTGGAAAGCGCGCGGGCAAGCGCCTCGACATGAGCCGTGCCCTCCGCGATGTCGAGCGGATATTCGGGGAGCCGTGTGCGTGACGCGGCCACGCGTGCCGTGCCTTCGGCAACGCCACCAAGTTGCACAATGCGTTCAGCAATCAAATCCACGTAAGACTCCACGGCTTCGCCCACCTCGTCAAAAAGCTTGTGGAGGGCGATGAAGCTCGGGCCTTTCACGTTCCAATGCGCCTGCTTGATCTGCGATTGCAAATCAATGGCATCGGCCAGGCGTTGATTCATTAACTGGTTGAGCGCGATCCTGGCCGGATTCGGCAGATCGTTCATTGTTTCATACAGGGTAGGCTCTTCTTTGCTTATAGGAGTGCTTTTTTTCATTTGATTTGTCCTTTCATTGGTGATTATGGATTGCATGTTTTATGATTACGGTACAGCGGGTGCGTTGACCGGTTCCGGCAAAGCCTGACGATGTTGCCAGAAGTCAGCCCAGGGATCAATGGCCTCCAAGCGGCGCGGGATGGTTCGAATGTTGAAATGAGACGGGTCCAAGCGCGGGCTGACCTCGTCCCAATGCAGTGGCGTCGAAACGGGCGCCCCCGGACGGCACCGAACCGAGTAAGGCGCTACGATGGTCTGACCAAATGCGTTGCGAAGCCAGTCGCTGAAAACCCGATCTTGGCGCTCTGCCTTTCGCAGTTCAACGGTCATCAGCGTGGGCGATAGTCTGACCATCTCCTGGCTGAGGTTATGAGCGATCAGGCGCGCCTGGTCCTGATCGGGCCCTCGCCGCAAGGGCACAAGGACGTGCAGCCCCCGGCCTCCGGTGGTCTTGGCGAAGGAGCGAATCCCTAGTCCGTCCAGGAGTTTGCGCAAAACCGCGGCCGCTCTTGCCGCGTCGCGGAACTGTCCGGATGAAGGGTCAAGATCGAATGCCAGCCAGTCAGGTTCGTCCAGCGAGCCAGCTTCGCAATTCATAATATGAATCGCAATACAACCAAGATTAACAAGCGCCAAAAGAGTTTCGTTCGCCCCACCTACGACGTAATGAACGATTTTTCCCGTGTTCCCGGCTGGAACGGCGCAGGTCGGAACGCTGGCAGGAAGGTCTTTGCCGAAATTTTTCTCAAAGAAACAATTGCCCGTGATGCCGTCCGGGCATCTCTCGGCTGTCAGGAGGCGTTTGTTCAACCAGGGAAGCACGCGGGGCGAAACGGCTGCGTAGTACTCAGCGACCTCAATCTTGGTGATTCGCTCCTCTGGAAACCATAGCTTGGTTGGGTGGGTGATCGGGATGCCCGCCACATCGGCTACATTCACACCCTGCTTTCTTTGCGCGGCAAACATTCCCTTATTTTTCACGTTCCCTCCATCGGCATTCGGACGGATTCTTGTCATCCCGCAGACCAAGAAAGGCGGGTTGGCGCAATTTGCCGTCTCGCGTCCACTCGGCAAACGCAATTTGGGCAACTAAACTGGGGCGAAGCCACGTCACGCCGCTCTGGCGTGGCGCTGGCTCGAAAGGTGAGTTTTGCGTCGCCAAAGGCGCCATTTTCTTTGACAGGTCCGCCAGGACTTTTTCTGAGTAACCTGTCCCCACTTTGCCGGCAAAACGGAGTTGCCGGCCATCGTACAAGCCGACGAGAAGCGCGCCAAAGTGATGCCGGTGTCCTTCAGGCGCGGTGCAACCGCCGATAACAAACTCGGATTCCTTCCGACATTTGATTTTGAGCCAGCACCTCGATCGTTTGCCAGGCTCGTAGCAGGAAGAATCATCCTTGGCGATGATCCCCTCCCAGCCCCTGGTTTGCGCTGCCTTGAATGCGTCAAATCCGTTGGTTGAAAGACGCCGTGCCAGAAGCAATGGCCCAGGATTGACGGATAGCAGCGTTTCCACCGCTTCGCGGCGCGAGCAAAGAGCCGATTTGAGCATCGGTCTGCCGTTTAATTTGAGGCAATCGAACACGGCGAAAACAGGCCTGATCCCTCCTCCAAGAGCGCGGCGCTGCAGAATTTGGAAGCGCGAGACGTCGTGACTATCAAAGGCAACGATCTCGCCGTCCAGCACGAAGTCGCCCCCGGGAAGGTCCTCCAGGACATGGGCGATTTCCGGAAATTCAACGGTGAACTCTTTCAGGTTCCGTGAAAAGAGTTTGATGCGTTTTCCCATCCGGTAGGCGAGGGCCCGAATACCGTCGAATTTCTCTTCGTTGACCCAGCCGGGGCGATCGAAAGGCTCGGCCACCAGCGTCGCCAACATGGGAGAAATCAGGCCATTCATGGGATCATCCTTCCACCTCTCTGGCGCTTTTTGATGCCATCCCTTTAATTTCGGAGAGTGACCGGCCGCTGAGGACGGATCGAGGCTTAAGCTTGGTAATATCTTCGCTCGACGCGTAAGCGTCACTGTGCTTGATGAGCAGCCAGTTATTACTCCGCGTCCGGACGAGCACCCACGAGCCGCGAAGCTTCTGGCCATGCAGAACGAACTTCAATTCGCCCTTTTCGAGACTTGCCGCAACATTATCCGAATCCTCTGGAGTGTATGTGCCCTGGTCCCAGACCATGACAGGCCCCGCCCCGTACTGGCCTTCGGGAATATTGCCCTCGAAATCGGCGTATGCCAGAGGATGATCCTCAACCGCCACCGCCAGTCGTTTGACGGCAGGATCCAGGGAAGGTCCTTTGGGGACTGCCCATGATTTCAACACGCCATCCGCCTCCAGCCGAAAATCGTAGTGAAGATTTCGACCCCGATGCTTTTGAACGACAAAGAGCAGGCTCAACTTGCTTGAGAGGCTCTGTCTGAATTGTCTTTCCGCGTCACTTTTCATATTGGCCCATCTCTTGTCTCCCGCCTGCCTCGCAGCGGCAGCGCGAGAACTGCCGCTGCAAAGCTATTTCAGCCCCTTGGCTGTTTCAAGCGGCTACTCCGCAAGGCTCCCAAACCACTCCACCTTGAGATGATTGTCCACGCAGGATACACCCGGAGCGGCCCAGGCGGCCCGTTCGGCCTCATCCTTCTCGGCGTGAGTCCGAACTTTGCCGCGAAGGGTCACCTTGCTTCCGGAAGTCTCGACCTGGATCTTGTTGGCCTCCAACAGGGCATTTCGCTCAAAGGCCGATTTAATGGCCGATTGGATTTCCACTGGGGCCACTTTGGGTTTGATCGTGATCAGATTGGTCACGCCTTTCACGCCCGCCAGACGAAACACGACGTTTTCGGCGGCGCTCCTCTGGTACCACCATTCCACCTCGCCCTCCAGTGTAATCCAGCCGTCACGGACCGTTATCTCAACGGTTCCTGTTGGAATGGTCGTGGACCACTTGATTTGATTCGCCGCTGCGGCGGCGATGTCCCCGTCGGTGCGGCGCTGAGAATCCGACAGTTTGACTTCGATGTCATCCGCGATGGCCTTCACCCCGGCGACCCGTTTAGCCACGCGCACCGCATCCCATTTCTCGCCATAGGTGCTGGCGTAGCCATTGAGTGTCACCGTCCCATCTTTCACCAGGACGCCGATGTCCGCGACGTTCACGCTGGGCTCATATTCGAACTCGGCCAGCACATCCTTCTTTAGTTCGGCGTCACTCTTCTTCACGTTAGTACTCATATTTGCATTCCTTTCTTTTGTTTCATTCGTTTCTGTTGGTGATTTTCTTCGATTGATGAGTCATGCTGCTCTTTTTCCCGCCTTCGCTGATCTCGGGCGCTGGAAGGAACGAGCAGCGTCAGATTATGAGAACGATGCGGTTTTCGACATTGGTCACTCCCTGAGCCGCCCAAGCGGCCCGTTCGGCTTCCTCCCGTTCGTAAAAATTGCGCACATGGCCGCGGAGCAGCACGTGACCCCCGTTAGTCTCGACTTGGATCTTCCGGGCATCCAACATGGAATGGCGATCAAATGCTGCTTTGATCGCACCTTTTGCGTCCACGGAAGCCATCTTCGGTTTGATGACAATGCGGTTGGTCACACCCTTAACGGCTGCCAGGTTGCGCACCGCCTCTTCGGTGGCGCTCTTCTGGCGCCAGCCCTCCACGGCGCCTTCGAGGCTGAGCCACCCATCTCGGACCGTTATCTGGACACTGTCCTCTGGTACCATGCTGATCCATTTGACGGCATTGACAGCCGCGGCAGCAATATCACTGTCGGTACGGCGGGACGAGTCGGGCAGCTTGACCACTATATCCTCCGCGAGGCCCTTCACACCTGCAACGCGTTTGGCCGCGCATGCGGCAGCCAACTTTTCAGCATGACTGCCCACAGAACCGTTCAGCATTACGATCCCCTCCTTGACTGAGACTCCGATATCTTCGACTTTGACGCTTGGCTCATATTCGAGTTCAGCCAGGACATTCTTTTGCAAATCCGCATCGCTTTTCATCAATTCCAATCTTTGCGCTCTTGGCAGGTGGTTGACGGAAAAATAATTCGAGATCTCTGTTGTCCTCGGGCCAAGGCCCTGCTGCGGCGACTCTCATTCGCCGCCGCAGCAACCGCGTGCTCAAGCGACCTTCACTTCGACAGCCTTGGATTTGGCCTTCTCGTTCTTTGGCAGATGCACCTTCAGCACGCCATCCTTGAACTCCGCGTTGACTTTGGCGCCATCGGCGCCCTCGGGCAGTGTGAAACTCCGGAAGAAGTTGCCATACGACCGCTCGATACGGTGATACTTCTTGTCCTTCTCCTCCTTCTCGAACTTGCGATCGCCCGTGATGGCGAGCACCCCGTTCTCGACCGTCACTTTCACGTCCTCCTTTTTCACTTCTGGAATTTCAGCTTTGATGAGCCATTCTTTGTCGTCTTCGCTGATGTCCACCGAGGGCGCCCATTCAGCCAGGGTCATCAATTCCTGACCTCCGGTGGTCGTGCTGGCCGGTGCCAGGCCAAAGAACTTGGCCAGGCGATTCTGCAGCACATCCATTTCTTTGCATGGATCCCAACGTGTTAATGCGTTCATTTCTTGATCCTTTCCAAATCGGCGGAGTGGTTAATCCAGCCGCGTACTGCCCGCCCGCCGATCTTTCCGGGCAGCAACGGCGAAATTCCTTCACCCCTGCATAAGCACCTGTTCCGTCGGATATTCTCTTGCTCAAAAATCAAGGCCCTGAGAATGAGAGGACTATATTTGTTCATTTTGCTCAGCCGGCGGGTTTCCTGTCGGCTGAGTCTTTCATTACAAGAGCCGTGCCAACTCAGTTATTGGCGTGTAACACGCTGGTACATAGCGGGATGGGCAAGGCAGGGGCGGATCCGAACCATTTGCGAAGACACGCAATCTGCAAGAACTCGCAATCAAATTACAAACCGCTGAAAATCCTGGCCATTGAACCCGCCGTTATCTGGCGACGCCGTTGCCGGGTTCATTCATCCCGTGGCGGGGGAGGTTGGGAGCGCTCCGTGGACCTCCTTTTTGAGTCCGAACCGTTTGATTCGCGCAACCAGTGTGGTCGGCTTTAGACCCAACAACTCCGCGGTGCCGCCCGGACCGTGAATCTTCCATTTAGTTCTATTGAGCGCTGCCAGAATATTGTCGCGCTCACGCTGCCTAAATTCGACGTCACTTAGAACGTCCGTTTCGGCTGGCCGGGCTGTGGCGGCGGGAGTCGGGGCGGCGATTTCTGGCGAGGCCCCGCCAGTGGGCAAGTCGAGATACATCACGCCGTTCTCCGCGAGTATCAAGGCCCGTTCAATTCGATTCTGCAATTCACGCACGTTGCCAGGCCAATCGTAACCTTGCAACTGGATGATATGCGCCTGGGTGAGCCGGGCTGGCCGCACCTTTAATTTCCGGGCTGCTTTGTCAAGGAAGTGCGCGGCCAGCAGGGGAATGTCTTCCTTGCGTTTGCGCAAGGGGGCCACTTCGACAGGAAAGACATTGAGGCGATAAAAAAGGTCCTGCCGGAAACGGCCGGCTTGGACCTCCATCTGTAAATTCCGGTTCGTGGCGGCGATGACGCGCACGTCCACATTCCGGGTTCTCTCTTCGCCGACCCGTTCATATTGGCCTTCCTGCAAAACCCGCAGAAACTTGCTCTGCAGCTCCAATGGAATCTCGCCCACTTCATCCAGGAGCAGAGTGCCTCCGTTGGCCGCCTCGAACCGGCCGGCCCGATCCCTCAACGCGCCAGTAAACGAGCCTCGAACATGTCCAAAAAACTCGCTCTCGTACAGTTCCCGGGGAATCGAAGCGCAGTTGACTCGGATGAGTGGACGCTCGCTGCGCCGGCTATGTTTGTGGATTTCCCGGGCGACCAACTCCTTCCCAGTGCCGGTTTCACCGAGGATCAGCACGCTGGCATCGGTCCGGGCAACCGTCTCCACTTGGTGGAGCAACCGCCTGAGAACCTGGCTTTTTCCGATGACGTCTCCAAATTCTCTCGCCTCCTTCACTTCTTCCTGAAGGTACGTGTTTTCCAGTTCGAGCTGCGTCTTGAGCCGCTCAATTTCCACAAGAGCGCGGCGGGCGGTCTCTTCACTCTCGCGCAACGCCTGATTGGAAGCCTGGAGTTCGGAGGTGCGCTCCCGCACGCGGATTTCCAGCGTGTTCCGGGCGTTGAGCAGAGCCTCTTCGGCATCCCGCAGACGCAATTGGGTCCTGACCCGCGCCAGCACCTCTTCCGGTTGGAAGGGCTTGGTGATGTAGTCAACACCCCCCGCATCGAACCCCTTCACCTTGTGGTCCGTCTCGCTAAAGGCGCTGATAAAGATGATGGGAACCCGGCGGCTCTGTTCGTCTGCCTTCAAACGGCGGCACACCTCGTAACCGTCCATGCCAGGCATGCTCACGTCGAGCAGGATCAGGTCCGGCGCCTTGGCAGCCACGGACTTCAGCGCAAGGCTGCCGTCGGAGGCAGGTCGGACGCGATAACCCTGCTTTGTCAAAATGTCCGCCAATAGCCGCAGACTGGCCTGGGTGTCTTCGACAACCAGGATCTCCTGCTGGGCTGGGGTAACCTTCTCAACATCGCTCATAAAATCTGCCTGGCCTTAGTTTCGCTTTCCAGCAGTCTCAAAAGGTGCGGGTAATCGAGCTTTGTGGCGAGATCATTCAGCAAACTGCCAATAGAGGCGTCCAGTTCCGTTACCCGCTCGATCAGAGCCAGGGTGCGGGTGGTGTCCAATTCAACGGCCGCCTGATGCAGTTGGGTCAGCAACTCCAACGGCAAAGCTGCCCACTGTTCCGGACGAATTGCGGCCTTCGATCCGGCCGGCGACAATTGGCTCCCCGCCTTTCCATACAAATACTTCAGACCGAGATGTCTGGCCATTACCTCGAAAAGCTCCTGCTCACGGTACGGCTTGCGCACCACGTCATCGCAACCCGCGGCCAGAATCGGCCTTCTTTCCTCCTCCAAGGCATGGGCTGTGAGCGCGACAATTGTCGTGCGGCTGCCGGCTTCCGTGGCCTTGATGCGGCGCGCCGCTTCCAACCCGTCCATCACCGGCATGCGGATGTCCATCCAGATCAAGTCAGGGTGCCATTCTTCGAACAGCGCCACCGCTTCCTGGCCGTTCACCGCCTCCCGCAGGTCGAAGCCCAACGGCTCAAACAGTTTGCGCAACAACAGCCGGTTTTCTGGTTGGTCTTCCGCGATGAGAAGTCGAAAACGGGGTTGGCCTTCAGCCAATCCTATGATCCGTCCATGCGCCAACTCCGTGGGAGTCTCCGCCGTCGGCAGCACCACCACCGGAATTTCGAAGTGAAACACAGAGCCTTTCCCTGGATTGCTGGCCACGCCAATCTGCCCGCCCATCAACTCGACATACTGCTTGCTGATGGCCAGCCCCAGGCCGGTTCCAGCTTCTGCGGGCGCCCGATTCCCCAGTTGCACGAACGGGAAGAAGATCCGCTGCCGATCTTCCTCGCTTATGCCCGGTCCAGTATCCTCCACCTCAAATCGCACCCGTGCCCGCTGCGGGGACTCCCAACTCACGACCCCGGCCCGCAGCTTCAACCCACCGTGTTCGGTGTACTTGGTGGCGTTCCCGATCAAATTGATGAGCACCTGGCGTAATTTGCCAGCGTCAACCACGACGTGCCGGGGCAAAGCTGGGGATTGCTCCAAAGTAAAGCTCAGTCCCTTCTCTGCGGCCCTGACACCCATCACTGATTGCAGTTCATGCAACAATTGGCGCAGATCGGCATCGGACTCCTCCAGGGCCACCCGGCCGGATTCGATCTTGGAGATGTCGAGCACATTGTTGATCAGGTTGAGCAGATGTTCGCCGCTGCGGACGATGATGTTCAGGTTTTCCTTCTGGTTCGCCGAGACGCCTTGGTCATTCTTCATCAAACGCGAAAATCCGAGCACCACGTTCAGGGGCGTGCGCAGCTCATGACTCATGCTGGCGAGAAAAATGCTCTTCGCCCGATTGGCCACTTCGGCCCGCTCCTTGGCTTCGAGCAACTCCTTCTCCGTTTGCTTCAGTTTCGTGATGTCAATGACCGTGCCCGTCATCAGCAGCGCATGGCCTTGCTCGTCACGCAAGGGCACATCGGCCCGGGCATCAATCCATTTGACAGACCCGTCAGGCAATGCCACTGGATAGATGGCTCTGTAATTGGTGTACTTGCCCGAAACCGCCCCTGAAAACCGCTCCATCGTTTCATCAATCACCCCTGCATGTTCGGGCAAGGCGGTCTTTGTGTCAGCCAATGACTTCGCCCATTGGCTCAATCGGTAGGACTTCTCTCCGGTTGCATCCCGCGTGTAGGCAAGCATTTGAGGAATGTTGTCCAATGCGTGGAACGTGTCCTTCTCCTTGAAATCGATCCACCATGCGCCAACGTCCGCCGAGGCGAGTGACCCATAGACAAGCTGGTTGAGCAGCGCTAATTCTTCGGTGCGTTTCTTCACCAGATCCTCAAGATGATCACGGTGCTTTCGCAACTCATCCTCCGCCATTCTGCGCTGCGTGATGTCAGTGAACATGGAAAAGGACCCCTGAAAATGGCGCTCCGCGTCCAGGACGGGGGTTGCCGAGACATGCACCCATAAGGGGCGGCCGTCTTTTCGACGAACTCTCTGCTCGTATCGCTCGGCGGTACCCTGCCGGCGAACCGCCGTCCTTCCTTCGACCTCGGCGAGGTCTTCCTCAAACAGGTAATCGCTGAACTTCCGGCCCAGCATTTCCTCCGGTTCAAATCCGAGCATGTCCGCGAACCGCTGGTTGACGAAAGTGGTGATGTAACGCTCGTCAAATACGCAGATCCCCTCGGAAGCAGTATCAACAATGCGCCGGTAATGTTGTTCGCTTTCTCTGAGTTGGGCTTCCGCCTGCTTGGCCACCGTGACATCCATCAGCGCTCCGATAAAATCGAGTCCCCCCGGATCCTCTCTAACGGCGTGAGCAACGATGTGAATATGTTTTACGGAGCCATCCGGCATGAGCAACCGATATTCAAAATCAAAATCTCTCCCCTCGCGCGCGGCCCGATCCAGCGTCTCCCGCCGCATGGTCCGATCCTCGGGATGAACTCGTTCGATGATCAACTGTGATGTGATCTTGGTCGAGGCATCGTACCCGAAAATGCGGAATGTTTCCTCAGACCAGAAAAATTCGTCGGTGGAAACCTTCCAGCCAAAACTGCCCGTGTGGCTCAACCTTTGCGCCTCCGCCAAATAGGCCGCCGTCCTCCGCAGTTCTGTCGTCCGTTCCACCACCTTCATCTCGAGCTCGTTGCGGGCCAGGCGTAGCTTTAGCTCGCTCTGACGCAACGCGTCCTCGGCTTGCTTCCGGTCAGTGATGTCGCTGCAGGTCCCAAACCACTTGACGATTTTCCCTTCGCTGTCATGGACCGGCGCTCCGCGCGTCTTGAACCAGCCGTACACTCCGTCCGATCGTCGGATACGGTATTCCACGTCATAAGAACGGCCCCCCGCCGCCGATTCCGCCCAGAATTTCCGGGTAGGCTCCCGGTCATCCGGGTGCAACACCTCCAGCCACCGCCAACCGAGCAACTCGCTCTCTGGGACGCCGGTGTAATCCCTCCACTGAGGGCTGAAATAGTCACACGCGCCATCCGGCGTGGCGGCCCAGACCAAATGCGGCAGCGCCTCCGCCAGCAGCCGCCAGGCTTCGCTCTCACGCCGTAATTTTTCGGCCCGCTCGCGTTTGCGTGCTGGTACCGACTTCATGTCTTCGATTCTTGAATCCCTTCGAGCGAAAAGCAAGCCTGTTCCCAACGGCGAGGCGTTCTCAGGCTTGAATTCCGTGTCGCTCCAGATTACACCGGCTCCAGTCATGCTGCGAAAATTGATTGAAAACTCACCCACCCAAGACGTGGCCCATCGGGTCGAACTCAACCTGCGGGATGTCAATCAACTTTTCAACACGATCGATCCCTCTCCATTTCGCGAGAAGGATCTGGATCACGACGCGGAGGAGTTCATCGTAAGCTGGACGCGAGAATTTCCGCTGCCCGAACCAGTCGTCCTGGTCATTTATTTGAGTGAACTTCCGGTCGGAAATGATGTCGAACCGATGATCCAACAATCAGTCCAAAACTATTTCGCGTATCGAGCCAGGATCAATCACATGGAATTCCGGCGGTTGATGAAAGACGGCCGCTTCAGCTTGTTGATCGGCGGGCTGTTCCTCGCGGCTTGCTTGACCGCAAGCCATGTGCTCGTCGGGCGAAATCCCGGCGCCTTCCTGAGCGTGGCCCGGGAAAGCCTGACGATCGCCGGTTGGGTGGCGATGTGGCGGCCGATGGAAATCTTTCTCTACGAGTGGTGGCCATTGCGTCGGCGTGGGAGAATCTTCGAAAAAATGAGCCGCATGAAAGTGGAGGTGCGAAAGCGCGAGTGATCCTGAAGATTCTCAGGAGATTTCCGAGGTGAGTTCGTAGCATTCATGGATCGGTTTGGCCAGCGCGTCATGGAGGTCCTGTATGCAACCCAGCCGATATCGCTGCTCCACTTTTCGAATATCCAATGCGAGAGGATGATCGTGGAACACGTCAGCGATCCATCGCGAGAAATCGCCTCGACGCGCGTGCCCATCAAGCACCTTGGGCGGGCAGTTCGCCAATGCCGAGACAAACTCCCTCAATGTCCTAACCGGGGCTCCAACAGGATTACCGTCATCCGTGAATACGAATGAGTGGCCCTCCATCATCGGCTCATCCAAATACTTGGACCTGTGATGGACATGTGAAGTCAGCCGGGGCAAAAGTTCAAATTGCTGCAGCTTTCCTCCAGCCTCTTTGATCCCCGGTAGAAGGGCGGCCTGGTTGGTGGCCAGTCCTGCGAGAATGGGTTTCCATTCGGACTCGTTAGTCCCCTTGCCGAGCATTCCCAGAAGTGCCTAGACTTCACCGGGGTCAATGGTACGCGTGACAATGACCGCTTCAATGGCCTGCCGAATATCGGGGTGGATGTCCGACAAACGATGCGTGACGAGCGTGTAGGCACCCAAGTCAAGATCCAGCAACCGCCCGGCGCCGGGATCATGAAGGAAGTAATGGGCCTCATCGACAACGATCCGGTGTGGCAATCCCGTGGTGCGCCTGAGTCTGGCCAGCATCGGCAGGAATGAGTACAGGAAATCAACCTTCTCTTTGTATGCCACATGTGAAAGATTCACGACCACGCTCATATCCGGATGTTCCAGCCCGCGAACCAAATCGTCGATTTGGGGTGGCAGATGGCCACCTCCGAACAGCATCACGCCAGGCAGAGACTCCAGCGTGCCGTAATCCCCTTCGGGATCTATCACGCACAGGCAGTAGCCGTCCAGAATGAGCTGCTCGCAGTAAAGCCCCGTGAGCCAGGATTTGCCCGAGCGCGGGTCTCCTGCCACAAGGACGTTACGCCCGCGGATGGCAAGCGCAAGCGGACGCCCGTCTCTCATAGTGCCCAGCTTCACGCGGCGCCGGCCTATGCTATCAGGGGGCAGCCTAATCTCCCTCTCTGCTCGCCCGATAAAGGCAGCCACGGCGCCCGGACCACTTCCGGGCAGAATTTCATCTGCGATCCTCTGGAGAGCCTCACTACCCCAGCCGACAGCCACAGCAAGTTCGCACACCGCGAGGAGGTCATGGTCGTTCTCGGCGTCCCCGATCGCGATCGTGTTGTGTACCGAGAGGCGCAGCGCGGTGAGAGCTCTGTGCAGCCCGGTGCCTTTGCTGACCGACTGTGGGAGCACCATGAGGCGGTCACGGTTAAACGCCAAAACGAGCGGCAACTCCAAATCTCTAATTAGTGCGAGAATCCGGGGAGCGGATGCCGCGTCGGCCTCCACGATGCACTGGCCTGCTTTGAACTCAATCTTGCGCTGACGAAGTTCATCGAGAAAAACCGGCGGGGGTGGATGACCGTGCAACCACGAAAGATCGTTTGGGAAAGCGAGAACGGCACCGTTCTCCGCTACCACGGCGTCCACAAACCCAAGATCTCCTGCAACCAGTCTTAGATCAGATAGAATGCGGCCCGTAACCAGAACGACTGCGATCCCATGTGCCCGCGCATCCCCGATGGCGATCCGGACATCAGAATTAAGAACTCCGTCCGTCGCGATGGTTCCGTCGTAGTCAAGCGCCAAGACGCCGAATTTCATGCTCAATCATGCTGAGACTTTTATTGCTTTACCCTTTGATAAAATATTTTCTTAACCCACTCCGTCAGCAAGATATATAGTGCCACAATAAAGCCCATCATCGCCAGAAAAGATAAAGGAAGGGGCACAAACCCTAAAATCTTCGTGCCAGGCATGAAGGGAAGGATAAGCGTGACAAGAACGATGGCCATGGTGGCGACAAATAAATACGTCCCCGGCAGGCTCTTAAAAAAGGGCCTTTTGGTGCGGATCACCAGCACGATGACAGAAGCAGAGATCACAGACTCTACAAACCAGCCTGTTCTGAACTGGTCGGGCGTGGCATGGAGGATCCACAAGAGAACCCCGAAGGTGAGATAATCAAAAATAGAGCTTACCAAGCCGAAGACGATCATGAATTTCCTGATAAAAGCGATGTTCCACCTCCTGGGTTGATCCACCATCTCAGCGTCCACCTGATCGGTGGCAATGGTCATAGCCGGAAAATCCGTCATCAGATTGGTCAGGAGGATCTGTTTGGGCAGCAGGGGAAGAAAGGGAAGAAAGAGCGATGCGCCGGCCATGCTGAACATGTTTCCAAAATTGGCGCTGGTTGACATAAAGATATATTTGAGCGTGTTGGCAAATGTGGTTCTTCCTTCACGCACACCCTGCTCCAACACAGCCAGGTCCTTTTCCAGGAGCACGATGTCCGCCGACTCTTTGGCCACTTCAACCGCTGTGTTCACGGAAATGCCCACATCCGCGGCATGGAGAGCGGACGCATCATTGATTCCATCTCCCATGTATCCCACCACATGCCCCGCCTGCCGCAATGCGAGGATCAGTCGCTCCTTCTGATTAGGCTCCACCTCCGCGAAGATGTCCGTCTCTTTCACCTTCATCAATAGAGCATCGTTGCTTATTTGGCGGAGATCGTCTCCGGTAATGATCCTGGCATCCCGCATCCCCACTTCCTGGCTCACCTTGGCAGCGACAAGACGATTGTCTCCGGAAATAATCTTGAGAGAAACACCGAGTTGATTGAGGGCGGCAATCGTCTTGGCGATCCCCTCTTTGGGCGGATCCATTAGAACCAGAAATCCGAGAAAAGTCATGTTCTGCTCATGATCCTTGGTGATGGACGATTCCGCGCCCCTTTGCCGATAAGCGACGCCCAGGAGACGAAAACCCCGGTTGCTGAACATCTCAAATTTCTGCCGGATCTGCTGACTTACGGAAGCCATCTCAACTTCGCCGCCCGAGGGAGTTTCCACCGTGGAACAGACGGCGAGCACATTCGGCAGAGTGCCCTTGGTGACCATGAAGTACCTGCCATCCTTTCGAACCAGGATGCTCAGCCGCTTGCGGATGAAGTCATAAGGGACCTCGTCCGCCTTTTCGTATCCGGCAATATCCGGCTGTCTGTAACTCCGGATCGCTTCATCCATGGGATTGGAGAAGCCGGTTTCGAAGAAGGCATTCAGGTAGGCATGGAGGAAAACCCGGTCGCTGGGATTGCCTTCCATATCCAAGGCCGAACGCACCTGCACTTTCCCTTCGGTGAGGGTTCCGGTCTTGTCGGAGCAAAGAACATCCATGCTGCCGAAATTCTCGATGGCGGCCAACCGCTTCACAATGACCTTTTGTTCCGCCATCTTCTTGGCGCCTTTGGCCAAATTGATGCTGATGATGGCGGGCAGCAATTGAGAAGTCAGCCCCACCGCCAGGGCCAGGGAAAAGAGAAAAGATTCCAAAACCGGCCGGTGGAAATAGACATTCACGGCAAAAACCGCGAGAATCAGAATCAGCGTCACTTCCTGCAATAGATACCCGAATCGGCGGATGCCGTGTTCGAATTCGGCCTCCGGCCTCCTGAGTTTGAGCCTTTCCGATATTTTGCCGAATTCTCCCTGCTTCCCGGTGAACACCACCACAGCCCTCGCGGTGCCACTGATGACGTGGGTTCCCATAAAGAGGCAGTTGCTGCGTCTTCCGAGGGGCGTTTCCGCCGGCAATATGCCGGCATCCTTCTCGACGGGGTAGGTTTCACCCGTGAGCGTTGATTCATCCACGAAAAGGTCTTTCGATCCCAAGATCAGGCTGTCCGCCGGGATGGCATCCCCGGCATTCAAAGTGACGACGTCGCCCGGCACAACCTCTTCCAAGAACAGGTTTGCCGGATTTTTGTCACGAAAAACTGTCGTCTTGATCCGGACCATGGCCAGGAGCTTTTCGACGGCCTGGACGGCGCCCCGTTCCTGCCAGAATCCCAGGAGGCTGCTGACCAGAACGATAAATAGAATAATGCCGGCATCCACCTGGTCCTGGAGGAAAAAAGACAACCCGGCAGCGAAAATCAGCATGAGGACGATGGGATTCTTAAATTGGCCCAGCAGCAGTACCGCCGTACCGGACTGTTGCTGCGGCTTGAGCCGGTTAGCCCCATAATTGATCAGCCGCTGCCTTGCCTCTTCACTGCTCAGTCCGTCCGGTTGAGATTCAAGTTGAGCCAGTAAGTCAGCCCCTGGAACATTCCAGAAGTGTGATGGTTGTTGAATCATTTAGCTTACCGTTGGAACTGATGATTCCCCTCATAAATGGCACCTCACCCCCATCTGCCACCAGCCCTGATTGGGCCGCCCGCGCAGGCCGCGCTCCGAACCGGCTGACAAAAAGTCGTTGGACCGCATTCAGGGCGGGCGCGGCATCAGCGCCAGTGGCGGTGAATTTAACCTTGTCGCCATAGGCAATGCACAAAGAAAGCAGTCCCAGAAGGCTCTTGCCATCAGTGGACTCTCCATTAGCCTCGGCCCTCACGGGGCTTTCAAATTGGAGCAGCGTGCAAACAATTATCTTAGCCAGCCGGATCTCCAAACCAGGAGCATTTCTCATCGCAAAGGTCCTCGACAAGGGATGTCCTCGCGGCTCTCAATGGCCGACACGGGGACTGAGGTGATGACTCATGATTGGCTGCATGATGTCACTATGAACTCATGCCTGGATGGCGGCCACCAGAACGCAATTCAGGCCACCGAACGGATTCGATACGAAAGCAGACGACAGAGGGTCGTCAGTCCACCGGCCATCAACAACGAACCGATATTCATGCCTCCCTGGCTCAAGCATCAACTCAACCACCCAGCGGCCGCCGGCTTGCCTTTCCAAGGGCATGGCGGATGGCTGCCAACCGTTGAAGGAGCCGGCCACGAACACGGCCTGCGCGTCGGGAGCATATAATCCAAGGCATATCCGCTCTTTGTCGGGGTTTGAAAACCGCTCGGGCAATAGCCGGACTTGCCTGATGGCCGCTTCGGTCCGGGGAGCGTAGACTTTGGCCGCGCTCGTCTTGGACGGCCTATTGGATCTCGATGGTGCGGCATTAACGGCGGCCATCGCTGGATTCTTTTTCGCGTGTTGAATTACAGGCGTTTTCATCATTGTATTCTCTGGTTCGATTGTTTGCTTCAATTGGACTGCGAATATTGTTTGTGGCTTCCACATTGCGTTTAGTGAACTGAAATGAGCAGCCATGCCTCATCCCTTACATCTGGCGCAGGGCAAGCGCCAGCGCGACCCAGGCCCAGCCGAAAAACGCCAGATCAATTCCGACGAAAAGGCCGATCGCCCACAGGCCCGAAACCGGCCATTCCAGCAGGAGGAGAATCCCCAGAACAAATGAAATGACTCCGTCCAGCGTGTGCCAACCCCAGCCCGGCAGGTGAATCGCCAGCGAACTGACCAGTTTAAACAGCCCGGACATAAGGAAGAACATGGCCATGAAAAGGGTCGCAGCCTCGGCGCTGATCACCGGCCTCCTGACAAACAGCACGCCCGTTACTCCAAAAAGAACCGCCGCCAGCAAATGCAGGAAGAAGCCGGCCCATTTGCCGACCAGGCAAGCCTGCGCCACCTCGATACCGGCCGCAATCAGCAGCAGCCATCCGAAGAATGACATCGAGATGACCGTGGCTTTGACCGATCGAATCAAGGCGGCGATTCCCAGCAGCACCAATCCGATGCCGAACACCAGGAACCATCCCCAATTCTGAGTCATCTCGTGGGGAATTCCAACTGTCAGAAAATCAATCGCGCTCATTGCAATGTTTCCTTTGCCTTTGATCAGTGAGCGTTCTCCGGTTCAAGGAATTCTCCCGGGAGGGCGTGGGCCATGCGGCGGACGGCTAGGGAGAGCATCAATCGGGTGAACCCACTGAAGATCATGCTGATGCCCACCAATGTGCCGATCACCCAAGGGGCGTTGGATGGCCATGTCCATCCGATCATGACGCCCAGAATAAGGGTGATAATCCCATCAAGCACCAGCCAGCCGGACCCGGTCAACGGGCGGAGTTGAAATGCCAGGATGAACTCCAAGATCGATGCCATAAGCAAGTACGCCGCCAGCACCAGCGTCAATGACGCAAGACCCGCCATGGGATGCAGCAAGATATAACCGCCCGCGATGATATAGATGACACCGATAAGCAGCCCCCACCACAGACCTCCGCTATGGCGCGTTTGCCAGGCGTACGCCAGATGAACCCCGCCACAGAACACCAGCAGCCAACTCACCAGTATCGTTACGGCGATGCCGGAAGCCTGCGGAACGATGATCGCCAGCACACCCGCGAGGATCAGGAGCACACTTAGCGCAATGGACCATCCCACCGCTCGATTGATTTCTTTGTTCGCATTCATATTGACTCGCCTTTCATTTGATGTATTTGTGCCGCCGGTTTCTTCGTCAGCCCGTAACGGCCGGCTTGGGGGCGCCCAATTCATGCTCATTCAGTTCGGTTGGTTTCGTTGTGCTGAGAATCTCTTTGGCCTTGGCAACTTCGGCGACACTCCCGTGGGCGACGAGGAGAAACTTGTTCGCCTTGACTGCTGTTTCGTATCTCAAGACGCTGTCTTTGGGTATTCCAATGCTCCAAAGGGCGGCTCCCAGAACGCTCAAACCACCCACCACAACGGCGCTCTCCAACGCAGCGACGATGGCGGCCGACAGAGGGCCGGCGACGAGCAGTGGACCGACGCCAGGGACCCAAAAGAACGCAGCGCCAAACAGGAGGCCCCAAAATCCGCCCCAAAAGGCGCCCCACTTTCCCCAGTACTTCATTCGATCTCCCGCGTTGTAGTAGCCCACCACTTGTTCGTCCGTGTGATAGTCTTTGCCGACGACCGATAATTTCTTCATGTCGAATCCCCCTCGTTGGAGTTCCTTCACGGCTGCCTCGGCCTCCGGGTGGGTGTTATAGACCGCGATGACCGCTTTCGGGTCTGATATGCATCCGGCTGTCTGCGATGTTGTTGTCATAAACGTGTTCCTTTCGTCATTTTTTGTTATCCTTGCAGTGACCTGACGGGGGCCATAATACAGAAAGCGTGCCAAGGGGCGGATTGAGGCGCAACTCACTGATATGGAGTTGGATGGACAAATTGGAAACCGAGGTCGTTTTGGCAGCGAATGCTCGCAATTTGCAATATCTTGCAATCAAACTGCAAGGAATGGCGATCTGTCCAACTTCCTTCCAGGAAAACCGTTCATCGCCCTTCTGCCCATCGTGAGGTTCGCCTATTCTGCCACAACGCTTTGCAACAATGCCGCCCAACCGGAGGTGAAGTTGGCACGATCAATGCGTGTGAGCCAAGGACTATGATTACAGATGAAAACTACTCTGGGTTTTCCGAAATGAAGAGTAGAAGACCTGCGTTGGAGATTCGCCTACAGTTCGTGGACGGTTTCACTGAAACGTTTATCCAGGCCAGGGCGGATGAGGCGAATGCAATCCTGCATCGAATCGATTCATCCACTTTGTTTCACCAATCCCGGATCGTCCTCGCGGATGATTATTCGAAATCTGTCTTTGTCTGTTCCCAAATCAACCGCGTTGACTTTGCCTTCGACGATTCAGGATTTTCGGGAATCCCGTCCGATTGCGCTGACCTGGTGGAGTTGACGGAAGCGGAGTTCAACCAGCGAGTTCCTGTAAATGAGCCGGCTCGTTTGCAACGGCGTGATCAGCGGCGGGAGGTTGGAGACCTAATGGTCTCGTTTCTCCACCTTCGGATGAGAGGCGGCAGCCATGTGTACCTCATGGACGAAGCAGTTGTTAAACTTCCGGCCGAGAGCCAGTCTTATATGCAACGCTTGCTCTCCAAAGGAGTCTTCGGCGTACGCCTCTCTGAAGGCGGCCAAGGGTTCCTGAATCTCGAGAACCTCATCGGCTATGCCGTTTATCCGGGCGTTCGCGAAGTCCCGGTTGACACCTGGATGGCCCAGTCAAAGAGGACTTGAGTAATGCGTGGGTCGGAGGCATACAACGATTATCGCAGGTCATGAATGAAATTTAACGCATTAACACGATTGGAACGCAACGTCCACCGCGCAGGCGAAATCATCGGCGTGCTGGCTAAATACGGCCTGGCCGATTGGGTCAAGGGACTGAACTTCTCATGGATCCAGAATCGAATTCAGAGCATGGACGGCCAGCATATCCCCGACCTCAAAATCGAGGAGCGCGTGCGCCTGGCCTTCACCGAACTCGGCACGACCTTTATCAAGCTCGGCCAGATGCTCAGTACGCGACCCGACCTTGTCGGCCCCGAGATGGCCAAGGAACTGGCCCATTTGCAAATCGACGCCCCGGCAGATCCGCCCGACACAGTGCGAACTACGATTGAAGCCGAGTTCGGCAAACCACCAGGCCGCCTGTTTGCGCAATTTGAAGCTGTGCCACTTGCCTCGGCTTCCATCGCTCAAGTCCATCAGGCCCGCCTGCCATCGGGCGAGCAAGTCGTCGTCAAAGTCCAGCACGCCGGCATTCTGGACAAAATCATGCCCGACCTCGACATCCTCGCCGACCTGGCCGAATTGACGGAAAAGCACGCTCCCCAGATGCGCCTGTACCAGCCCTCGGCGGTCGTCCGGCAGTTCCGCCGCACGCTCCTGCGCGAACTGGATTTCACTTTGGAGCGTCGCAACATCGAGCAGTTCGAAGCGAATTTCGCCCAGGATGATACCGTCCATTTCCCTCACGCTTATGCTCAGTTCTCGACACGCCGTGTCCTGACGATGGAACGGTTGGACGGTATTCTCGGCACGGACTCCCCGGCGCTGGCCGCTTCAGGAGCCGACCTCAATGAATTCGCGCGCCGAGGCGCCAATATGTATCTCCAAATGATTTTCCGCGATGCGTTCTACCATGCCGACCCGCATCCCGGCAATCTAATGCTGCTGCCCGGCGGGGTGGTTGGCGTGCTCGACTGCGGCATGGTCGGCCGCCTCGATGAGGAACTGGCGGAAGCCATTGATGACATGCTCATGGCCGTCGTCAACCGCAACTCAGTGGAGTTGGGAGACATGCTCCTGCGTGTCGGCTCCGCGCCGCCTGCCACGCCCCGCGATCAATTGCGTGCCGACCTGACGGATTTCGTGGCCGATTACGTGGGCCAATCCATCCAAGATCTGAATCTGGCCGACGCTTTGAACAGCCTGCTTGAAATCATCCGGCGCTACAACATCACCTTGCCGGCTCCCATGTCGCTGCTGCTGCGCACGCTGGTCGAGTTGGAAGGAACCGCCCAGCGGCTAAGCCCGCATTTTAGCCTCGCCGAAGTGTGCCGCCCTTATTACATGACGATGGTCCGCCGGCGACTCTCGATTCGGGGCATCCTCGGCCGGCTCCACCACGCTTATCGCGACTGGGAACGACTGGCCGAGTCATTGCCGCGCGACCTGAACGACACTCTCAAGCGCGTGCGTGAGGGCACCTTCTCCGTCCACTTGGACCACCGTCATCTCGATCCGGTAATCAACCGCTTGGTACTAGGCGTGATGACCGCCGCGCTCTTTGTCGGCTCCTGCCTCCTCTGGAGCATGAAAGCACCGCCTCTGATTCACGGTGTTTCGGTGTTTGGGAGCGCAGGTTATCTGATGGCGGCTTATTTCGGCTGGCGCCTGCTGCGCGCCATCAAAAAGTCCGGCGACATCAATTCGAATAAATAGGCGATTAAATTCTCCCGCGGTCATTATTGATGGATTCACTGCTCATGGTTTTTGCTTCTCATTTATTGTCCATCGCCAGGACTGCCGCGCCTTTGACCTTGCCGCTGCGCAAATCGCTTAGGGCGGTATCGGCTTGCTCCAGCGGATACACGGTAACTTCGGTCCTCACCGGCACCTTGGCAACAAGGGCCAGAAATTCCTGACCGTCGCGCCGCGTGAGATTGGCCACCGATCGCACCACCCGTTCCCCCCACAACAAAGCATAAGGAAAGGAAGGAATATCGCTCATGTGGATTCCGCCGCAAACAACCGTGCCTCCTTTGGCCAAGGTGCGCAGAGCGGCGGGAACCAAGGCGCCGACTGGAGCGAAGATGACTGCGGCATCCAATTTCTCCGGCGGTTGCTCATCTGAACCGCCCGCCCACACGGCTCCCAAATGCCGGGCAAATGACTGGCTCTCCTTGTCCCCTGGTTTGGTGAACGCATAAACGCGTTTCCCTTCGTACTTGGCCACCTGCGTCAGAATGTGAGCTGCCGCGCCAAATCCATAGAGACCCAGCTTCTGCACATCCTCCCCGGCCATCCGATATGAGCGATACCCTATCAAGCCCGCACACAATAAGGGTGCGGTTGCCGCATCCTCAGTTCCCTCGGCGAGATGAAAGCAGTATTGGGCGTCGGCCACAGTGTATTCGGCATAGCCGCCGTCAATGGAATAGCCGGTAAAAGCAGGGTGGTCACAGAGATTCTCCCGGCCCTCTGCGCAATAAAAACAATGGCCGCACACAGAAGCAAGCCAGGGCACGCCAATCCGGTCGCCGACATGGAAGCCCTCGACCTTCTCGCCGGCCTGTGCCACTCGGCCCACGATTTCGTGTCCGGGGATCAGAGGCAGTTTTGCCTCCGAAAGCTCGCCGTCCACGATGTGCAAATCCGTCCGGCACACTCCGCAGGCATGGACTCGGATCAGCACCTGGCCCGGCTTTGGCCGGGGAACGGGTACTTCCTTAAGACGCAATGGCTGCCCTGCTTTTTTCAATACCATCGCGTACATTGTGGCTGATTCATCCATTCTTGGCTCACTAACGTCAACTGCTTCTTTATTAACGACTCGCGTTGGAATCAATCAAGACCTGAGCCACGTCGGTGTGGCCGTTGCTCACGGCCTCTCGCCAGGCTTGCTCTCTGCTGATGCGGCATGGTTCGCCGGCTTCCAACAGAAGCCTGACGATCTCGGTGAACCCATTGCAGGCGGCGCGAATTAAGGCCTCATCTCCTTGAGCATGCCAGTCCGCACCGTGTTGAATCAAAATTTCGACCATCGCCGTGTAACCCCGCTTCACCGCTGTTCGCACCGCCTCGTCGCCCCTGGCGTGGACACCCGCTCCATTCTTCAACAGGAATTGGACCATCTCGACCTGATTGCCGGCTACTGCGGCCAACAAGGCGACATCGTCGTTCGCACGGATAGTTACTCCCCGGTCCAGGAGCGACTTGACACACTCAATGTGGCCGAAAGCGGCCGCTTCTCGAATCGGATCATCATGGGCGGCGTGAACATCGGCCCCCCGTTCGATCAGCAACTTGAGCACTTCGACGTGGCCCTGGTTTGCCGCATTGCACAGCGCCAAATCATCTTGTTCATGAACACCCGCACCCGCGTCGAGCAGAGCACGAGCGCCTTGCGCATCACCGGCCAGGGCGGCATCAGCGAGCGTCTTCATGGTCTGGGTTCTCATGAATCTCCAAATCGTGGCGGGTTTTATCGCGGGTTCTGAATTGGAGTGCGACTGGCGCCGGCCAGCGGCTCCGGGACGGCATCATGCGCGTGCGGCATTTCCTGGCCAAGAAGTTGGTAGAGAGCCTGGCCGTCGAGCGTTTCGCGCTTCAGCAATTCGGCCACGAGTTGCTGGTGCTTCTGATGGTGCGCGATTAGAATCTCTTTGGCTTCGCCGTAGGCCCGGTCAAGGATTTTCTTGACTTCCTCGTCAATTTTCCTCGCGGTTTCTTCACTGCAATCACGCTGCAATTGAAAATCCTGGCCGGCCAGGAAGACCGGAGGCCGTTGCGCGCAATTGGCCAGGCCAACCGTGTCGCTCATCCCAAACAGGCAGACCATCTGGCGGGCAATCATGGTGGCATGTTCCAGGTCATTCTGCGCCCCCGTGGACGCTTCGCCGTATTCGACCTCTTCGGCCGCCCGGCCGCCAAGCATTCCCCGAATGCGCGTCAGCAGTTCGGTGCGGCTCAGAAGGAATTGATCGTCCGCGGGCAATTGGAGAGTGTAGCCCAGCGCAGCGTGCCCACGCGGAATAATGCTGATTTTGCGAACCGGATCGGACTTCGGGCTGAAGACGGCCACCAGAGCGTGCCCCACTTCGTGACAGGCCACCCGGCGCTTTTGCTCGTCGTTTATCCGCCGGCTCTTTCGTTCGGGGCCGGCCACCACTTTCTCAATCGCGTCTTCGAGGTCAATCTGGGTGATCTCACGCTCGTTGCGCCGGGCTGCAAGCAAGGCGGCTTCATTGAGGACATTGGCAAGGTCAGCCCCGGAAAACCCGGCGGTCGCCTGTGCAACCTGGCGAAGGTCCACGCTGCCGGCCAACGGCTTGCCCTTGGCATGCACCTTGAGAATGGCCTCCCGGCCATCAAGATCTGGCGCGTCAACCACAATCTGGCGATCAAATCGGCCCGGACGGAGCAAGGCGCGGTCAAGCACCTCGGGGCGGTTGGTAGCCGCCAGCATGATGACACCGGCATTCGGTTCAAAACCATCCATCTCGGCGAGCAACTGATTCAAGGTTTGTTCTCGCTCGTCATTGACCGCTCCGAGGTGGACGCTTCGTTCCCCGCCTATGGCATCCAGTTCGTCCATGAAAATGATGCAGGGAGCTTGCTCTTTTGCCTGCTGGAAAAGGTCGCGGACGCGGGCGGCGCCCACACCGACAAACATCTCGACGAAATCACTGCCGTTCAGCGAGAAGAACGGGACTTGGGCCTCGCCGGCCACGGCCCGCGCCAGCAATGTTTTGCCTGTGCCGGGTGGCCCAACCAGCAGGACACCTTTGGGGATCTTTGCGCCAAGCTCCTGGTAATGTTTTGGATTCTTGAGGAAATCCACCACCTCCCGCAGTTCCACTTTCGCTTCATCACAGCCGGCCACATCCTGGAAAGTCACCCCGGTGGTCTTGTCAGCCATGAGTTTCGCCCTGCTCTTGCCAAAACTGAAAATAGATTGCCCGGCGGTTCGGAATTGGCGTCCCAAAAACACCCACAATCCGATCATGGCGGCAATGGGCAGGCCCCAACCCAGCAGGAACTGCGATAAAAAACTAAGACGCTCCCCGGCGTACTGCACGCCGGCCGCTTGCAGTTCCTTGAGCATTCTGGCCTTCCTGTGGGGTGGACGCATGTCCTTCCTCAACAGCCAGGCCGGGCAAAACATTCGCAACTCCCAAGGCAAAAGCAGCGTAAACAAATGTTCCCCTCAGGATGCGCATCCAACCCCCGCCATCCACAACCTTTGAAGATTTCTCGTTTCATAGATTCCAATTGGTCACAAGGATGGCTGACAGGCTTATTGTTGGACGGACCTTGTCCCGTTTTGAGACAACTTTCTAAAGGTGAAGTTTTTACTGGTCATCAAAATGACCGCCATGAATAAGTGGCCGCCCCCATTTGGCTGCGATAAAGTGGCCAAAGCGGCCAATATATGGTGGTGGTCACACTGCCAAAGGAACTTGGGCTTGAGGTGGTACCGACGGAGGGGGTCGAACCCACACGGCCTTTCGGCCACTAGATTTTGAGTCTAGTGCGTCTGCCAATTCCGCCACGTCGGCCTCACCAAGAGCCGGAGAATAGCAGTACCGGGTTTGTCAGAGCAAGCAGATTGCTCGGAGCGATTGTGACAAAGGAAAAGGCCCGGAATTTGGTCCGGGCCTTTTGCAAGTTGCGGCCAAACACGAACCGCAACGGGTCAGACGTCATTATGGCAGCACGTGCGTGGTGGGGACGATCAGACAAACCGGCGGCGTGCCGACGTTGTTGGGGTTGTAGCTGGTGGCGAAGGAGTTCTGAGGGTCAACCGGGCAGGTCGGCAATTCGCCGTTGGAGCCGCGGCCCAGATAGGGCTGCAAGTCCGTTCCTTGCGGCGTATCGGTGGTTTGCTTCTTCTGTTCCAACGCCCATTGCTGCTTGGAGGAGTCAACCAGGCGCAAGTTATTGATGCAGGCATTTTGCTGCGAGGTGGTGCGGGCTTTGACGAAGTTGGGAATGGCGATTGCGGCCAGCAAACCGATGATGGCGACAACAATCATGATTTCCACCAGCGTGAAGCCCTGCTTCTTGGCAGTAGTCTTTTTCATACTTCTCTTTCTTCTGATGCGGCGTGAACGCAACCGAAGAGCGGGTTATTATTAAAACTTACGTCCACTCATTGCTCTTCGGAAACCGCCTGTGTGAATTCAGCATTCGCCGTGCCAGCAATCTGACAACGAATTGCCTTGCGGCGAAAACTCGCACTTTTGCGAACAATTGTCATTGTACCACCGCTTCGCCACTATGGCAAACGGAAAAGTCTGCAGCCTGGGAAAACCCGTCCCCCGTCGAGCCTCCGATCCTGAGCAAGGCAGGGCGCGTCAGGGAGCCAGCCGGGCAGGGCGCCCCGCCGGGAACGATTCCCGGCCTTTGGCAGCGTCGGCCGGGCCGGAGACGGGCAGCTTTTCCAGGGCCAGCTTGGGAAAACGGCGTGCCTGGCGCACCAAAACCACGGCCAAATCGTCATAGTAGGCCACTTGCCACCCGGCTCTGTGCGACAAAGCGAGCGTGCCGGCCAGATTTGCCGGTAAGAGGGCCAAATCTGCCTTCCCGATGTCCAGAATTTCCGGATCCACTTCTTCCCCTCTGTAAAACTTCCAATGTTCCGGGATCAGGGCGCGCGGGTAGCAGGTTTCCCATCGGCCATCAAGGGAGAGGGCGCAATCCGGCAAGGCCCAAAGGCACAACTCGCCCCAGTCGAAGAACACCAGCAAGTTGCCCCGCAACTCGTGGGCGCGCATGAAGGCCATCGCGCTTAAAGGGTACTGGCTTCTGGGCACTTCCATGGTCAGCGGGTGGTCCTTGTGCAAGGTGAACGCCCCGACGCCGGCGCCCAGAGCCGCCGCGGCCAGAAGCCCGCTCGCCACGAATTGGACGCCGCGACGCCGAAACAATTCTTCCAAGCCGGCGAAACGATCGCGGAAGCGGGCGATGACATCGGCCAAGTGGGGCGGAACAAAGGCCAGCGCCGCGATGGCGAACAAGGGCGTGTGCCGCACCGAGCGAAGGGCGAACAGGGCCAGACCGGCGCACACCGCCAGTTCCCAGAACGCGCGCCGCCGCCGCGAGAGCGCAAAGGAAACCAGCGCCAGCGCGGCCAAAACGAACAGCGCCGCATGGTTCCAGCTTGGGGTTGTCGGATGCCATTCCTCCAGTTCCGTCCGGTGTTGCAGCCAGACCACTCCGCTGATCGTCCAGCGAATCAACTCCCAGCCGTAAGGATTGAGCAGCAAAGCGGCGGCGCAGAACGGGCAGCAAATCCAAAGAGTCAGAACCGGCCGCGCCGAAACGGGGGGAATCCCGGCCGCCGGGACCGGGCGCCTGGCCCAGAGGAACTGGGCCGACGTCGCCGCCGCCGTGACCAGCAGCACGGCCAAACCGGCCAGCACGCCGCCATGAGTGTTGACCCAGAGGGCCATCAGAAGCGGAAGCGCCAGCGCCCAACGGGGCTTGCCGCGGACGATTTGCCGCAGCAACCAAAGTTCGATGGACAACGCCAGCGCGGTGAAGATTTGCGGGCGGGCGGCAAAGCCGTAGGAGATTTCGACCACGGCGATGGCGCCCACCGCCCAGGCCACGGCGCGCGGCGGCCAGGGGAGATCGGCGGCGCCGAGTTTGAGGGCAAGGCCAAAGGTGAGAAATCCGACCAACACTTTGAGCAGAAGAATCCCTGTTCCACCCGCCAGCAAATGCGCGCCGCCGAGCGCCATTTCAGCCACCAGTTCGTGATTGATCCAGGGGGTGCCGGGCGCCGTCCAGGAGTAAGGCTCGACCTTTTGGAGGTGGCCGGTGAGCAGAAGGCGCTCGCCCACCAGCGTATGAGCCCACAGGTCCGGGTCCGCCGTGTCCTCGGAGAACTGGTAGAAAGCCAGCGCCAGCACCGAGGCGCAGAAGAAGCTCTTCAAGACTGAGGATAGCCGGTCAGGCGCCATCCATCCACTCCATCGTATTTTGCTGTGGCGAACAAGAGAATAAAAAAGGCCTGGATTGCTCCAGGCCTTCTTGCGGGTCGTGATCTCACAGGGTCACGACAAAATGACGTCAGGGCAGAACGTGAGTCGTGGGGACGATCAGGCAAGTGGGTTTGCTGCCGACGTTATTGGGCGTATAGCTGGTGGTGAAGGAGTTCTGAGGGTCAACCGGGCAGGCCGGCAATTCGCCGTTGACGCCGCGGCCCAGATAGGGCTGCAAGTCCGTTCCTTGCGGCGTATCGGTGGTCTGTTTGCGCTGCTCCAAGGCCCATTGCTGCTTGGACGAATCAATCAACCGGAGGTTGTTGATGCAGGCGTTCTGTTGTGAGGTGGTGCGGGCTTTCACGAAGTTGGGAATGGCGATTGCGGCCAGCAAACCGATGATGGCGACGACAATCATGATTTCCACGAGCGTGAAACCTGCCTTGCGGTTTAGTTTCTTCTGCATAGTATGTATGTCTTTCTACTGTTTGCGGTGTGAACGAAGCAAAAGGCGGGTTAATACAAATACAGTCATGTTCACAAATTGCCTTTTACCGACCGCACACTCAATCCTAGCACCGACTGTGCCAAGATCAAGCTCCGAGCGGATTTCCGGGCGGGAATTGCCAGGGGGGAAGCCCCTTTTCTCTTGCGAGGGATTCACCGACAAGCCGGGTCTTTGGCCAATGGGCCTTGATTTCCTTTCCCATTATTTTCTTTTGTCCCGGCCTTTTTCGGGCCATTTTGGCCAATATGGGACAACGGCGTGAGGCTCGAGAGAGGGCCGTGCAATTTCTCTTTCAGTACGACCTTAATCCTCCAGAGAACCTGGGGGAGGCGCTGGAGCATTTCTGGGATTCGCAGCGCGCCCCGGCGATAGCGGGGGAAAAGGCCCGCGCGACCTGGGGCCAGAAAGTCGTGCTGCCCCCGCCCACGGAGGAGGAACTGGCCACCCGCCGGTTTGCCGACAAACTCATCCGCGGGGTGCTGGAACATCGGGACGAGCTGGATCAAAGAATCCAGGAACAGGCCCGGAACTGGGACCTCCGGCGGATGGCGGTAGTGGACCGGAACATTTTGCGTTTGGCCATTTACGAGATGCTCCACCGGGACGATATCCCGCCCATTGTGTCCATAAATGAGGCGGTGGATGTCGCAAAAAAGTACTCCACCCAGGACAGCGGAAAGTTCGTCAATGGCATTCTGGACAAGATCAAGGGCCAGTTATCGCGGCCGGCGCGGGTTGTGAAATGAAGCCCTCGCCTGCCATCGTTGCGCAAAACGCCGGCGTCACCGGCGAACTTTATGTTGATCTTCATCTGCACTCCATTTTCTCCGACGGCACGTTCACGCCGGAGGAACTGGCGAGGCGCGGCGCCCGGAGCGGGCTGGTGGCGATGGCCTTGACCGATCACGATACGGTGGAAGGCTGCGCGCGGATGGCGGAGGCGTGCCAGACTTTGGGCATCGAGTTTATTGCGGGCACGGAACTGACGGCGGAGTTTGAGGGGCATGAGGCGCATTTGCTGGGGTATTTTCTGGACACGCAGCAGGCAAAACTGCTGGAGGAAATCAAGAAATTTCAGACTGTTCGACAGGCGCGCATCCGGGAGATGGTTTCGCGGATCAACAAACTGGGCGTCGCGTTGCAGGCGGAAACGGTCTTCGGCCTGGCCAATTGCCAATCTCCCGGCCGGCCGCACGTGGGCCGGGCCTTGGTGCAGGAAGGGCATTGCGCGACGCTCGACGAGGCCTTTGAGCGGTTCCTCAAGAAAGGCCGCCCAGCGTGGGTGCCCAAGTACAAAATCTCCACCGCCGACGCCATGGACCTGATCCACCAAGCCGGCGGGCTGGCCGTGCTGGCGCATCCGGGACTGAATCATTGCGACCACATCATCCCCCAACTGGTCCGGGAGGGCCTGGACGGTTTGGAATGTTTTCACTCCAAACACAGTGCGACGCAAAGCGAGTACTATCTGGCGCTGGCCCGTCGGCTGAATCTGGCCGTGACCGGCGGCTCCGATTGCCACGGTTACAGCAAGGGCAGGCCCCTCATCGGCGGGGTGAAACTTCCAGTCCTTTATCTGGAGAAACTCAAGGAAGCCCGGCGCGCGCCAGCGGCCGCCGCTCCGTAGAACGGCCTCATGGGATTGTTGCAAAAGTTCAAAGAGGGCCTGCTCAAAACGCACCATAAACTGGCCCACGAAATCAAACGCATTGTCACCGCCTCGCCCAAGTTGACCGCCGGCGGGATGGACGAGTTGGAGGCGGCGTTGATCGGCGCCGATTTGGGCACGGCCATGACCGCGCAGATTCTGGCCGCGGTCAAACATGCTTACGAGACACAGGGCCGCGCCGGGCTGGACGTTTTCGCCATCGCGCGCGCCCAAGTGGGGCAGAGTCTGGCCGGCGCCGGCGCCCCATTGCGCCGGCAGCCCAAGGGGTTGACGGTCGTTTCGCTGGTGGGGGTCAACGGCACCGGCAAGACCACCACCGCCGCCAAGCTGGCGCACCTGGTGGGCACCCGCGGGCAGACGGCGCTGCTGGCGGCCTGCGACACTTTCCGGGCCGCCGCAGTGGAACAACTCAAGCTTTGGGGCGAGCGTCTGCAAGTGCCCGTGGTCGCCGGCGCCCGCGGGGCGGACCCCGCCGCGGTGGCCCACGACAGCCTGGCCGCGGCGCTGGCGCGCGGGGCCGATTATTTGTTTCTTGACACGGCCGGGCGCCTGCACACCAAGCACAACCTGATGCAGGAATTGCAAAAGGTGCATCGCGTCATCGGGAAAATGCTGCCCGGCGCGCCGCACGAGACGCTGCTGGTCCTGGACGCCGGCACGGGAATGAACGCCTTGGTCCAGGCGCGCGAATTCCACAAGGCCGTGCCGTTGACCGGCTTGGTGGTCACCAAGCTCGACGGCACCAGCAAAGGGGGCATGGTCGTTGCCATTCAGCGGGAATTGGGATTGCCTGTGAAATTCATCGGTTTGGGCGAGAAGCCCGACGATCTGCAGCCCTTCGACGCCCAACAATTCGCCCGCGCGCTGTTTGGAGACGAGTGAACGCGCTCAGACAAATTTTGTTTTGCCGGGCATGGCCCACGAAGGCACGGGGATGGGCGTCTGCCAGTCCAACTTCTCTGGAACGAGTTTTTCCTGCGAGTTGAGCGCCATGTCCCAGGTGATTTCCTGGCCGGTGTAGGCGGCCATGCGGCCCATGATGGCCGCCAGCGTGGTGTTGGCCATGCGCAGGCCGTCGTTGATCGGCTGGCCGGAACGGATGGCGGCGAATAACTCGTTGTGCTCAATCTGATACATGTTCGGACGCGGGTCTTGGTAGCGCCATTTGTTTTCGCCCAGGATGAACGGCAGGCCGCCAAAGCCCAGTTCGCGCGCGTCGCCTTTGGTTCCGAAAATGGTGGCGGTGTAGTCGTCGGCGCAGCCGGATTGCTGGCGGCTGCCGATAAAGCCGCGCGCGCCGCCGGCAAACTCATAGTTGACTTCAAAATGATCGAAGATATTGCCGCCCGGCGACGGAATCTGCCGTCCGCCCACCGCCAGGGCCGTCTGCGGCGGTTGGTCATTCAAAGCCCAGAGCATCCAGTCCACCGCATGGACGGCCTGTTCGACGAAACTGTCCCCGGCCAGCCACCCGAAATTGTACCAGAAGCGCAATTGCCACTCCAGGTCGCCCATCGTCGCCGGGCGCTGGCTGGCCGGGGGCATGGCCCTGACCACGCTGGTGTAGCAAGTTGCATAGACCACCCGGACGGCGCCGATGGCGCCGTCAAGAATTTTCTGGAACAAAGCCCGTTCCGCCAGGTTGTAGCGCCAGCAGAGGCCGGAGACCAACACCAGATTCTTCTCTTTGGCCTTGGCCACCGTTTCCAGGACCGAACGCACGCCCGGGGCGTCGGTGGCCACCGGTTTCTCGCAGAAGATATGTTTGCCCGCCGCGACGGCGGCCTTGAGATGTTCGGGGCGGAATCCGGGCGGCTCCGCCAGCAGGACCACGTCCACCCCGCTGTCTATCAGTTTTTGATACGCATCCAGGCCGACGAAGCAATGATCCGGCTCGACGCGGACCTTGTCGCGCGCGTGTTCTCGCAGGGCTTCGAGGGTGGGCTTGACCTTCTCCTCGAAGACGTCCGCCAGGGCGGTCAGCACGACGTTTTTGTCCGCCGCCAGGGCCTCTCCGGCGGCGCCGGTGCCGCGGCCGCCGCAGCCGACAAGGCCGATTTTGAGAGTGGGGCCGTCCTCGGCGGCGTTGGCTCCGCCGGGCAGGATGGCGGGGGCGACCAGAGCGCCTCCCGCCAGGGCGGATGTTTTGAGGAACTGCCGCCGGGTCGTGGTGAAACTGTTCGTCATAGTGAGATCAACAAAAGATGTTTTTGCGCGGCAAGTCAATGCAGCATAATGACCGATATAGTTCAAGGACATGCAAATGAGAGTTCTTCGGATAAAAGCGTCCGCGTCTTTGGCATGCCTGCTGGCGCTGGCCGTGGCTTCCGCGGCTCAATCGCAACTCGTTGCGGGCGGACTGGCGTGGGAACGGCAGCCCGCCTCGCTCGCGTTGCAGCGGGGCGGGCAAATCGTCTGGCGCTTCAACTTTGGGGCCAACGAAGCGAAGCCGAATTTTCACCCGCTGGCCCTGGCGGCAGGACCGGTCTTGAGCTGCTACCGTCCGCAAGATCACCCCTGGCATCGGGGTTTGTGGTTTTCCTGGAAATACATCAACAAAGTCAACTATTGGGAGGAAGACCGGAAGACCGGCCTGTCCGCGGGCAAAACCGAGTGGGCGGCGCCGCTCCTCGAAACGCACGCGGATTTTTCCGCCCGCCTGGTTCTGGACCTTTCGTATCATCCCGCCAACGGCCCCGTTGTCCTGACCGAACAGCGCGTCATTGAGGTTTCGCCGCCGGGCCCCGCGGGCGCCTACCACTTGGATTGGACCATGACCTTTCGCGCCGCCGGCCGGGAAGTCGTGCTGGATCGCGCGCCGCCGGTGGATCAGCAGGGGCGCAACGCGGCGGGCGGCTACGCCGGTTTGGGCCTGCGCGCGGCGGAGGACTTTGCGGAGGCGCAGGTGATAACCGGCAACGGGCCGGTGAAGTATGAGAACAACCGTTTTCGGGGGAAGGCGCCGGCGCTGGACTTTTCGGGGATGATTGGCGGTCGCGCAGCGGGGGTGGCCTTCTTGGACAACGCGGCCAACCTCAACAGCCCGACCCCCTGGTACGTGGTCAACAACCCTCCCATGTATTACATCAGCCCGGCTGTCATCACTTACCATCCGCAAACGCTCAAACCCGGAGAAACCCTTGTGCTGCGATACCGGGTTGTGGTGCATCCGGACCGCTGGACGCCGACGCAGCTTCGGCAGGCGGCGGAGTGCTATGCCGGCGGCAAATGACGGCGATCAGCTTAACAAACCTGCGGGAAAACTTTCAGCGTTCGTCAGCACGGCAACCACTCAGGTCTTCTTCCGCGCAATGAAAATGCCTTGGGCGATCTTGCGCGCATGGGCCAGTTGTTGCATGAAGGCCATCTCGCCACCCAGGGCCTGCATGAGCGCCATGTCGAACCCGATGATCCGCAGCGCGTCGTAGGTGAGCTGCTTGTTGAGCATGTCGAGGTAGAGGTCCACGTACGGGGCGAAGCGCCTGGTATCCTCCGCCACCTGCACCTGGCAGCCATTGGCAACCAGCAGGTCTTGGTAGCCCTTTGGGTCCTGGATGCTCGGGAACTTCATGAATGTCAGGAACCGCTCCGCCTCTTGCTGGGACATCCCGGCCGGTCCCTCGACCCAGTCGGTGAAGGCAATCAGCCCGCCCGGTTTGACCAACCGCGCCGCCTCGGCGATCAGCGCCGCCTTGTCCACCACGTAGCACCAGGCGTCCTCGCCCCAAACGAAGTCGGCGCTGGCAGCGGGCAGTCCGGTCGCGCAGACGTTGGCGAGGGTGAAGCTGATTTGCTTGTCTAATCCCGCGGCTTGGCAGCGGTGGCGTCCGCGCTCGACAACTTTCGCCGTCGCATCCACGCCGCGCATGGCCTGGACGCCGCGGAATTTCACCAAGAAGCGCATGCCGGCGCCGTTGCAGCAGCAGAGGTCAACCCCTTGCATGCCCGCCCCGACTCCCGCGCGCTGGGCCAAATCCATGGACGATGCAAAGCCGCCGATGTGGATCTGTTCTCCCATCACAAGTTCCCACAGGTCCCCTTCGGGACCGCCGTAAACCGCCTGCACGTTCTCCAGTCCAATACCGTTGATTGCTTTCATAATAATGCCGTTTTGTTGCTGGTGTTGTGGTGATTCTCAAAACTCCCATTTTGTGGTGAGGCCCCAGACGCCGTTGGCGGCATGGTTCGCCACCGTGCCGAAGTGGCCGTAGCCCACGGCGAATGTCATGTGACGGTTGATCACATAGCCGGCGTCAAGGGTCCACCAATCGTCCGGCGCACCGATGAGGGAAGAGGAATTAAACCCTCTGGGTTGCTGTTTGTATTCGCCTGCCACCACGAACTTGTCCGTGAGCAGCGCCACGATGCTGCCCTCAAAGACGAAGCTGTAGTGGTCGGTGAAGCCCAACAAACCGAGTTCCGCGCTCTTGGTGGCCCGTCCACCCAGGTTCACCAGGACCGGTCGGGGCAGGAAGGTCAGCATCTTGGAAGCGTACAACGTGTAATCCAGCCCCTGGTCATGCGAGAGGCCCATGGCGTCGAGGGCGCCGCCAAGCTGGTTGTTAATTTGGCTGACACCGTCGTTGTACTTGTAATGAATCCCGGCGGTGATTGCCGGCAGCCACTTCTGGTCGAACTGTCCCTCCTGCAAAATTTGCAGGCGGGCATTGGCGTTATACAAGCCCAGCGTGTTGTTGATAACGATTTTGTCCTGGGCCGCGATCTCTGTTGGCAGGTCCCCCAGGTCCAACCGGTCATAGCCGAACCCCAATTCGAGGCGTTTCCAGGGAGTCTCGGTCAGCGTCCACGCGGCCAGGTCCCGTCCGTGGCCGATATCAATATAACCGAACCCCACGCTGGGCCGTCCGACCGGCTCGCCGTTGCGCGGCGGATTGACCAGATAAGCCGAAAGAGTGGAAAAGACTCCGCCGTTGCCTTCGATCTCGTGCAGGGGCAGTGGCATCGGTTTTTCAGCCGTTGCCATGGCGTTGGTAGGCTTGGCGGAGGAGTTGTCCGCCACGATGGGCGGTGCGGTGGGGGAAGCGGAAGAATTGGAGGAGGTTTGGGACGAGCCGCCGGCGGGTTCAGCCGCGGTTGCCGTCCAGGCCGACGCCAAAGCGAAAACCAGCAAGGTGGTTCGAGTAGAATGGTTCAAGATTATTCCTTTGTCTGGGGTTAACTGACAGGCACTGCGCGGCTCCATCCAACGGCGAACAACACCCTGCCGCCATGACCGGGTGAAGGTCGGATGTTCGCGAGTGATTCGCAGATCGTTCGCGCGTCTGCATTGGCGCCCATTCTGGGCGCAGCCGCCACAGGACGCAAATGGAAAATAAGCACAAGTGATGAATCGAATACGGTTCATAAGATTGTCAACTGCACACCGCCGGCCGGGCGAGGATTTGAGCCTGCCGATACCGATGGCGTTGTGCGAGCGGTTTGATACGATGAGCCGAACCGATGTCATTGCGCATTCTCATCGTGCCGGACAAATTCAAAGGCAGCTTGACGGCGCGGCAGGCGGCCGGGGCCATCGCCCGCGGCTGGCACAAGGCGCGGCCCGGGGATTGCCTCGACCTGCTCCCCATGAGCGACGGCGGCGACGGCTTCGGCGAAGTCCTCCGCGGTTTGCTTTGCGCGCGGCCGCGCCGGGTGAGGACGTTGGACGCCGCACATCGCCCGTTGCGCTGCCTCTGGTGGTGGCTGGCAGAGAAGAAGACCGCCATAATCGAATCGGCCAAAGTCATTGGCCTGGCGATGCTGCCGCGCGGAAAATTTCATCCTTTCCAGCTTGATACCTTTGGCCTTGGAGAAGTTTTGCGCGCGGCACAGAAGGCCGGAGCACGGGAGTGCGTCATCGGCATCGGCGGCAGCGCGACCAACGATGGCGGGTTCGGCCTGGCCCGCGCGCTGGGCTGGCAATTCTTCGGCCACTACGGCGAGGCGTTGGAGGAGTGGTGGCAGTTGGCTGAGTTGTCCGGCATCCGGCCGCCCTCCGTGCCGCTGAAGCTGCGCGTCATCGTGGCGGTGGACGTGGGCAATCCGTTGCTCGGCCCGTCGGGCTGCTCGCGGATTTACGGCCCGCAGAAGGGACTGCGACCGGAAGATTTTGACTTGACGGAGAAATGTCTGGCGCGACTGGCGGCAGTGTTGCAGGAGGGGCGCCAACTCGGAGAGGCGACCGCGCCCGGCGCGGGGGCGGCGGGCGGCCTGGGCTTTGGCCTGACGGCGTTTGCGGGGGCGAGGATAAAGTCCGGTTTCGATCTTTTCGCACGGTATGCGCGATTGGAAAGGCGCATCCGCGCGGCGGATGTGGTGATCAGCGGCGAAGGGGCGATGGATGAGCAGACGCGGATGGGAAAGGGCGTGGGGCAGATCGCCCGGTTGTGCGCGGGCCGCGGCGTGCCGTGTGTCGGGCTGGCAGGCGTGGTGGATAAGGCGGTCCAGGAGAGCGACCTTTTCGCCCACACTCGCGCGCTGACGGAAATCACGACCTTGCGGCACGCGCAAAGGCAGGCGGCGCGCGGCCTGGAACGCTTGGCGGAAGAAACGGCCCGCGCCTGGCCGGCAACCAGGGTTTGCTAACGCCGCGCTTTCAGTGTTCAGTTACGGCATGACGCTGGAAGATCATTTGGGGGACATCATTCGCAAGGGGCGCGAGGCGGGGGGCGTGACGGTCGAGGCGGCGGCGCGCGCGGCCGGCTTGTCGGAGCCGGATTTCAACGGCTTGGAGGAAACCGGCCGGGTTTCTCCGCCGGTGAATTTTCAGGGCCTCGGCCAGGTGCTGGGCCTGAACGGAAGCAAGCTCGAACGGCTGGCCCAAGGCTGGCTGCCTGCATCGCCCGATCTCTCGCGATGGCGGGAGTTGCGGCCCATCACCACCACCGCCAACGGTTTGGCCGTCCATTGCTACCTGGTTTGGGACGAGGTTTCGCGCGAGGCGGCCTTGTTCGACACGGGCTGGGAGGCGGCGCCGGTCTTTCAATTGATCGAGGAGAACGGCCTGACCTTGCGGCATCTGTTCGTGACGCACACGCACGAGGATCATATCGCGGCCCTGGGCGCGGTGCGGGCGAAGTTTCCGAAAATCCATTTGCACACCAACGCCAAGAGCGCCCCGCCGCAACACCGCAACCGGGCCAACGATTTCGTGCATCTGGGCAGCCTGCGCGTGACCCACCGCGACACCCCCGGCCATGCCGAGGATGGAGTCACGTATATTGTGGGCACCTGGCCCGAGGACGCTCCGCACGTGGCGCTGGTGGGCGACGCGATTTTTGCCGGCTCGATGGGCCGCGGGAACCAATCGTGGGCCCTGGCGCGGCAAAAAGCGCGCGAGCAGATACTCACCCTGCCGGCCGAAACGCTCCTGTGCCCCGGCCACGGCCCGTTGACCACGGTGGCGGAGGAAAGGGCGAACAATCCGTTTTTCTAAGCCGTTGATCCCGCTTCCATCCCCGGTTCGCAGGGCCAGCCGCGGCCTAGCGAGGGCGGAGGCCGGTCCGCCCCCGTGCCCGCGGGTCACTTTGATCCGCTTTGATTGAGTTTGATTAGCTTTGATTAGGTTTGATTGGCTTTGATTGGGGTTGATTGGGGTTGATCAGGTTTGATTGGCTTTGCACGGAGCGGGCGCGGTTCCCGTCCCGGCGGGAACAAAACCAAACAGACACGCGAATCCACTGATTCGTGTTGCTTGCGCCGACTGTTGCTGCAACCAGCATCATTAGGTGTATTACCACAGCATAATGGGATGTGCAAATTGTTTTTTGGGGGGCCTGGACGGCCGCAACTCCGGGGTTGGCTTGCGGGCGGGTTGCGCTTACCTTGCCCATTGCGATGACAACGACGCCGCGACAGTTATGGGACCGGTTCAAAAGGCATTATGCGGAATACCCGGCCATCGGGCTTTCCGTGGACCTGAGCCGGATGAATTTTCCGGACGATTACTTCGGCTCCATGGAGGGCCGGATGCAGAGGGCCTTCGCGGCCATGGCAGAATTGGAGGCGGGCGGCATGGCCAACCCGGACGAGGAACGGATGGTGGGCCATTACTGGCTGCGTCATCCCGCCCTGGCTCCAACGGCGGAACTGCGCCGGGAGATCGAGAAGACTGTGGCTGGCATCAAGAATTTCGCCGCGCAGGTTCACAGAGGCTCCTTCCGGGGGGATGGCGGGCCGTTCAAGAATCTGCTCGTCATCGGCATCGGAGGGTCAGCGCTGGGGCCGGAGTTTGTCGCCAACGCCCTGAGCCAGCCGGCCACCGACAAATTGGAGCCGTTCTTCTTCGATAATACGGATCCCGATGGAATGCAGAAGGTTCTGGCGCGCATCGGGAGGCGCCTGGGTCAGACGCTTTGTGTTGTCATCTCAAAATCGGGGGGGACCCAGGAAACTCGCAACGGAATGTTGGTCGCCCAAGCGGCATACAGGGATGAAGGGTGCGATTTTGGCCGGCATGCTGTCGCCATTACTGGCAGCGGAAGCAACCTGGACAGAACTGCATTCAAGGAAGGCTGGCTGGCGCGTTTCCCGATGTGGGATTGGGTTGGCGGACGCACGAGCGAGACTTCGGCCGTCGGCTTGCTGCCTGCTGCGCTGCAAGGGTTTGACATTGACGAGTTGCTTCGCGGCGCCAAGGCGTGTGATGAGATCACTCGCATTAGTGACGTTAAAGCAAACCCGGCGGCGCAGTTGGCGTTGATGTGGCACTATATCGGTAACGGTAAAGGCGCCAAAGACATGGTAATTTTGCCCTATAAGGACCGCTTGGAACTACTTTCCCGTTATTTGCAGCAGTTGGTGATGGAATCGCTGGGCAAGGAGTTGGATTTGGATGGGAAGAAGGTGAATCAAGGGATAGCAGTCTATGGGAATAAGGGATCAACGGACCAGCATGCTTATGTCCAGCAGTTGCGCGATGGGGTGAACAACTTTTTCGTGACATTTATTTCCGTCCTGCATGACCAGCAAGCGAAGCCATTATACGTCCAAGATGGAGTTACGTCAGGGGACTTTTTGCATGGTTTTTGGCTCGGAACAAGGCAATCTTTGCATGAAAAAGGGCGAGAATCAATATCTTTAACGATAACTGAAGTTTCTCCGTTTTCGATCGGAGTCCTGATTGCACTCTTTGAGCGAGCGGTCGGATTTTATGGCTCTCTCATAAATATCAATGCCTATCATCAGCCTGGCGTCGAAGCGGGCAAGAAGGCGGCAAATGCCGTGATTGCCTTGCAGTTGAAGGTTGTGGCTTTTTTGAGGGATCATCCGAATTCGACTGTTGCTCAAATTGCCGAGGCAGTCGGTCCAGACGAAGTTGAGAATGTGTTCAGGGTTTGCGAGCATCTGGCAGTCAATCCGGCCGATGGCCGGGCCGTCAAAAAGACTGCTGGAGCCACTCCGTTCGAGGCAACCTACCGGGTTTTCTGAGCGATGTTCGTCTATCCGAAGAAGTATGATGTGATCGTGGTTGGCGCCGGTCATGCCGGCGTCGAAGCTGCGCTTGCCGCCGCGAGGATGGGGGGCGCAACCCTGTTGCTGACGCTCAACGCCGACACCATCGGGCAGATGTCATGCAACCCTGCCATTGGCGGTCTGGCGAAGGGACACTTGGCGCGGGAGATTGACGCGCTGGGCGGCGAGATGGGCAAGGCCACCGACATGACCGGCCTGCAGTTTCGGATGCTCAACACCAAGAAAGGCCCGTCGGTCTGGGCACCCCGCGCACAATGCGACAAGAAGGCTTATCAATTCCGGCTCAAGTGGATTTGCGAACGCGAGCCGAATTTGGACGTCAAACAAGGCCAAGTCGTCCGGATTCTGCAAAAGGACGGCACGGCTTACGGAATCCAGACGACCTTGGAGATCGAATACCACGGGACAACGGTTGTGATTACGACGGGGACGTTTTTGCGGGGCTTGATGCACATTGGGGCAAACCAGCAATCAGGGGGCCGGGCAGGAGAGGCGGCGGCGATGGGCCTGTCCGGCTCATTGAAGGAGCTTGGGCTTGAACTGGGTCGGCTGAAAACCGGCACGCCGCCGCGGCTGTTGCGCCGTTCGATTGATTTTTCCAAGACCGAGATTCAGCCCGGAGACGATCCGGTGCCCTATTTCACGTATTGGAGAGAGGATTTGTTCCACGTGGAACAATCCGGCAAGTACCCGGCGGGATCCATCCTTGAGCGGATCAACGGCCAATTGCCCTGCTACGTCACTTACACGACAGATGCGACGGCACGGATCATCCAAGCCAACCTTCATAAATCGCCGATGTATTCCGGGGTCATCGAAGGTGTCGGCCCGCGCTACTGTCCGTCCATCGAGGACAAGATCGTCAAGTTCCCGGAGAAGGAGCGCCAGCAGATTTTCCTCGAACCCGAGGGGATCGCCACAGACGAAATCTACGTGAACGGCTTTTCCACCTGCCTGCCATTCGAGGTGCAATACGAGATGGTCCGCACGATCATCGGTTGCGAGGCGGCCGAGATCATGCGTCCGGCTTACGCGGTCGAATACGATTTTGCTTTTCCGACGCAGCTTCATCCGTCACTGGAAACGAAGGTCTGCCGCAACCTGTTTCTGGCCGGCCAGATCAACGGCACCTCCGGCTACGAAGAGGCTGGCGCACAAGGGATCATGGCGGGGATCAATGCCATCCGCCGGGTGCGGGACCGGCCGCCGATCGTGCTTCGCCGTAACGAGGCCTATATCGGTGTTCTGATTGATGACTTGGTCACAAAGGGCACGATTGAGCCGTATCGCATGTTTACGTCCCGCGCCGAGTATCGTCTGCTGCTGCGCCAAGACAACGCCGATTCACGCCTCTCGCAACTTGGCTACGACATTGGCCTTTTGCCAGAGCGAAACCATAAGAAATTTGAAATCAAGAGGGCGGCCATTGACGGGGAGCTTGCCCGGCTGGAGAAAACCCGCGCCGGCTCCGAAACTCTGGCGCAACTGCTGCGGCGGCCGGAAGTGGCTTACGCGGACCTGCCGAACCAAGACGCAAGCCTGTCCAAGGAAGTTATCCAGCAGGTCGAGATCGCTTTGAAATACGAAGGCTACATTGCCCGCCAAGAAGTCGAAGTGGCCAAGCTAAAGGGACTGGAAGACAAACAGATTCCGGCCTGGCTCGACTACGCCAAGGTTCCGAGCCTGCGCACGGAGGCGCGGCAGAAGCTGGCGAAAATTCAGCCGGCGACCCTTGGCCAGGCCTCGCGGATATCGGGTGTATCCCCTTCTGATATAGGAATACTAATGATTTGGATTAAAAGTTCTTATTCATCCGAATCCGTCGCGCGAACGTGAGGGCTGGCGAAAAATCAGCTCCAGTTCTTCCCAATCTTCTCCAAACCGGCCTTTTTCAGGTCGTCAGGAGTCATGACGACCCGAAGGTGGACATCGGCTTGGAACGTCAAAAACCACGGCTCCGAAAGCGATGGAATCTTCGACGGGGCCGGCAAATCCACGATCAGAACGGCGCTCCGCCGTCCATTGTCGTCGGTGAAATAAACCGCCTCGGGTTTGATGGACTCCAAAATCCGCATCAACTTGGTTCCTGCCGTGCCGTCTTTCACGGCGGCGTTGAACGGTTGATGGGGGAATGTGACATTTAGCAAGACTCGCATAAATATGCTCTTTCTTTTTTTTTTTACTTTTGTAGTGGCGGACTCAATCTGAACCAGGGCAAAGAGAAGTCAAGCCTGGATGCACGACAAAAATCTTCACCTTCCTGGCAGGGCAGACGTGCCGCTCCGCGGTGAAGCGGATGCCCCTTTTCTCGGTGTCACCCATGCGGTGAGTATGCCCCCAGCACCGCCCTACCAACGGCGTGAAGAGCCGAGGGAAATATTCCCGGCTTGATGCAGGCGGACCCGAAAGCGGGTTGAAGAGAGAAGATGAAATTTCTGAATGCCTTGACAGTCGCCGCGAATGGCACGACGTTGCGTCTATGACGCACACTGGCAAGAACCGGTTTTCCACGGGCAAATTGAAACTTATCCGGGGTTTGCTCGTCGGCGGTTTGATCGGGGTGGGAGTGGCCTTCCGAATTCTTGGCGCGGGTGAAAGCGACCAGGACAGAACGTTCAAGCTGCGCGAGGTTTCGGTTTTCGACCAGAGCAAGGAATCCTTCATGCAGGGACAAATCTGCGTATGCCGGAACAAGCCCTTCCGGGAAGTTAAGAACTACCCAGACTTCGCCTCCCAGGCACCCATCTTCGGCGCGATCCGGTTTGGCGCGAGAGCCTACCAGCCGGACTCCGGCCTGCTGTATTATTTTGCCGTGGATGAAAGCCGGGGGACCGGCAAAGGCTATGACCGCCTCTATTTCGACGGCAACCGGGACCTGGACCTGCGCAACGATCCGGTGGCCAAACTCCAGCCATATCCGCCCGATCACGGTTATGCCCCGAGGTTCGCCGGCATCAAGGCGAAAGCAGCCTTCGATTTTCTCAAGGTCAACCTGGGGGCCAATGACGGCAACCCCAACTTGGTGGAAATCATGCCGCGCCTGCTGCTGGCGGGGAGCGACAAAGCAACCTTCCGCTACATGTTTTTCGTGCGCACGCATATATTTGAGGGCGACATCCAGATCGGGAGCGAAAAGTTTCACGCCCAACTCGGCAATGATTATACCATAACCCCCAGCCTGGATGCTCCTGGCACGGCCTTGGTGTTGAGCCAGGGAAACAACAATGCCTTTAACTGGTCGGGGGGCGACCGGCTATCGGCCATGCACAAGGTGGACGGCCAGTTTTTCAGCTTTTCCGCCACCCAAGCCGGCGAGTTGACCGTGCATCCGTATCAGGGCGACTTGGGGACCTTTGAGATTGGACCGGTTGGCCGGCAGTTGGCCAACTTGGGCATGTCTGGCTCGTTGCAAGCCAGGGATTGGGCTGTGCCGGTGGGCGGCGAGTCCAGGGGCAGCCGGTCGGCCGAGGTCGGCAGTTGCCAGGTGCCGGTGGGCGATTACCAGCCGGAATATCTCACAGTGCGGTTCGGCCGGCTGACGGTTGGCGTTTCGCAAAACAACTATTCGGAAGCCAAACAGGGGAGTCGGGCAGTCCGCCCGGATGTTTTCGGAATAACGATCCGCAAGGACCGTCCGTTCACGCTGGATTTTTCCAACAAACCCGAGGTGATGTTCGTTTCCCCCGCGCCGAACCGGCGGGTCAAACCGGGCGACACCCTCATGATCACGGCTGCGCTGGTGGACCCGAAACTGGACATCATGATCCGCCGGCTGGAAGACACTTCGCGCAAGAAGACCAAGGATGCCAATGGCAGACCCTTGCGCTACGAACAAAACCTGTCGCTGGATCCGACGGTGATGATCACGCGGGCCGACGGCGAGAAAGTGGCTGAGGGCGTCATGCCCTTTGGCTGAGGGGGCACCTGCGGGTACTCATGGCGGGTACCAAAAGATCTCCAACTCAACGGCCCGGAGGAAACTTTCAACATCCAAGTGGTTTACGACACGCTGGACCTTTACGGAAAGGTCAGCGCCAGCCGCCCCATCACGGTGTATCACAAATAAGCCGCCCGCCCGCCATCGAAGCGAGGGCGCATAACACGGCTTTGGGTGGCGGTTTCCGGCTCCTGCTCTTAATCCTTATCTTAATCTAATCTAATTTTTCCGCTTCGGCGGCCTTTTGCGGCAGGGCGAAACAAGGCTCGATGGCGCCGCAGGTGGTGCATTCCAGGCAGCGGATGCAGCCGGAGACGTTGACGGCTTGGTCCACTTTCACACCCATCGAGCAGCGGCTGCGGCAGAGGTTGCATTCGACGCATTGCGCCGGATTGAACCGGAGATGAAAGAGGCTGAATCGGTTGAAGAGCGCCAGCAAGCCGCCGAGCGGACAAAACATCCGGCACCAAGGCCGGTGAATGAAAAGCGCGGCCGCCAGGAAGGCAAGCAAAATGCCGGTCTTCAACCCGCTCATCATCCAGCCGTTGCCGGCCAGCAGACCTTGCACGGAATAAGGCACGCCGGCTTCCAGCGCGCCGGCCGGACAAAGCCGGCAGATGGAAATGACCTGTTTTTCAAAGGGAATGCCCTTGAAACCCAAAATCATCGGCAGAAGGATCACCAGACCGGCCAGAACGACGTAGCGAAGGAAACCGGTCCAGGAGGGCAGGGCGATTTTCCGCCTCGTGATTTTGCCGAGCAAGTCCTGGAGAAAACCGAACGGACAGGCCCAGCCGCAAACGATGGAACCGCCGGCGGCGCCGACGAGCAGGAGCAAGCCGATCAACAAATAAGGCACTTCCCCCACCACCGGCAGCAGCGCGGCGTAGTTGGCCATCACACCCACCGGACAGGCGAAGGAGGACAGCGGGCAGGAGTAACAGTGGAACACGCAGCCGGGAATGCCGTGCAGCCACCGGCCCACCGGCGCCAGCCACACGCCCAAAAACGCGGTTTGCACCCACGGACGCCACCGCGAGAGCTTTCGTCCGAGCGTTGCCGGCTTCCATTGAGGGCAATTGGGAACAGGACATTCCATGCGGAACAAGTCGGCCACGCCACGTGGCCGGAATTTATTTTATTCAGGTGGGACAGGGCGTTTTGGCGCCGGCGTCCACGCGGATTTTCCACGCCGGCGGCTCGGCGTGGGCCTGCTGTTTGGCCCACCGGTCCAGCGCCTCGCCGGGATTGGCCAAGCCATCGAGTTTCGGCGGCGGCGGCAGGGCGACTTGATCCGGGTATTGCAGGCCGCCGCAGGAGAAGGCCTTGACCAACTGAATTTCCCACGCGGTGTTTCCGTCCACGGTGTCCACGTCGGTCAGGTGCCGCGCGCCGCAAAAGGCCATGACCGCGCCGGTCAGTGCGACGGCGAAGCCGAGCCAGAAATCATGGCCTTCCCGCGCGCGCAAGGCGCGATTGACCGGCGGCTGGGGGACTCGTTTGAACATGCTAAAGATTGGGGGAATTGGCGGAGGTGCATGGGAATCGAACCCACCTGGGACTTTGTAGAGCCCCACACTGGTTTTGAAGACCAGGAGCGCCACCAGGCCGCCCCACACCTCCAGACCGGGCCGCCGCGCCGCCTGCCAATGGCAGGCGTGATTGTTTTCCGGCGGGCCGTCTCACACCAGTAGTTTGACCGGTTGAACCGGAAAGTTCAAGCCGATTCGCTCGTGAGCCGGATTATTCGCAATGGCCTTTATTGACCGGGCAAGACCTGATAAAAACGATGCGGATTTGCGGGCAGCGACGCGTCACTATTGGTATCCACCCAAAGCTGCACCGGCTCCGTCAAAGTCAGATTGGTCAATGTAACCCAGGCGTTGGTATTACTTAAATCTGTCGTGGTTTGAATGATGTAACTATAGCCAACCACCCCATTGATGGTCACGCCCGGATATAATCCGAGGGACACCCCGGCCGGTTCAACCACCACGAGTTCCGGTGTGTTCGTAACGCTACCCAATGGGCTGCTAACCACCACCGAGTAAAGCCCGTCATTTGTCAACTGAATGCTCGAGAAGTCCAACGTTTGATTGGTCGCGCCCGAAATGGCGGCGCCATTATCGAACCACTGATAAGTCAGCCCGGTTCCCCACGCATCCACACTGAGCGTGGCGCCTTTTCCCCAATACGTCACAGCGCCTGCAAATGGCCCGGCCAGGAATGGATACATCGAGAGCGTCGCATTGGAACTGACGGCGGAGCTAAAAACGTCACTCACAACAACGGCATACGTTCCTAAATTGGTTTGCACCACGTTTGAAATCGTCAAACTGTTGGCAGTCGCTCCTGGAATGTTGGTGTCGTTCAATGACCATTGGTAGCTCAACGGCACTGCGCCGGCGGCGGCCACGCTGAATGTGGCCGTGTTATAAGCATGGACGGCCAAGGACTGCGGTTGGGCGGTGATGGAAAGCGGGAAGTAGATGTAAATGGCGGGTGTGTTGGTGTAGCCAAACCCGGCGTTGGTAATCGTGATGCCGGTGACCACGCCGTTGCTGACAACAGCCGTGCCGGCCGCCCCGGTTCCCCCGCCACCCACAATCAAAACGGGCGGCGCGTTCGTGTACCCACAGCCGCCGTCGGTAATGGTTGCGCCGACCACAAAATCGTTCGTTAGGATTGCGGTGGCCGTGGCAGGATAGGGGATACAGGGCGGGGGCAGCAACTCGTAAGCATAAAGTTCCTGCACTTCATTGGACGAAAGGGCGCGATTGTAGATGCGAAAATCATCCAGTCGTCCGAAAAACGTTTCGTGGGCGCTTTCGGTTATCGGATTAATTGAGCCGATAATGCACCCGACGTTGTAGTTATAATTGGACGCAGCGGAAACGGTTGGTTGGCATGACATTTGGCCGTTAATATAAAGGGTATATAATGTGTTGCTCTTTGTCAAAACCGCCTGGTACCACGTCTGATTTGTGTAATTTGTATTGCTTCCGTGTAGGTTGAGCGCTGACCAGGTGGTTGCCGTGCCAACTGCAAAGGCGACGTAATCCGGGTCGCTCGGGTTGTCAAATTCCATGCCAATCCCTGATTCTGGAATCGAGTTGAAGATGAGCTGATAAGTCGTGGTTACATCATCGCTGGCAAACCAGCCGGATATGGTGTATCCTGCCTGGCCAATGTTAAAGACCGTGTTGGTCACCTTAATGGCAGCGTTAGTCCCGTCAAAATGATACGCGTTGGAGGCGTTCCCAAAACGGTCTGTGGCGGGAACAACATCCCCAATGATGATCCCGTTGTTCCCATTGCCCGTCGCGTCATTGGCGTTACCGTTGAAGGGGTAATAGGCCACCAAGTTGTTGGTGAACGGGACCTGGGCCGCAGGCTCGGGCACCGATTCGTAGGCATAAAGTTCCTGCACTTCATTGGACAAAAGGGCGCGATTGTAGATGCGAAAATCATCCAGTCGTCCGAAAAACGTTTCGTGGGCGCTTTCGGTTATCGGATTAATTGAGCCGATAATGCACCCGACGTTGTAGTTATAATTGGAGGCAACGGAGACGGTTTGTTGGCACGACATTTGCCCGTTAATGTAAAGGGTATATAACGTGTTGCTCTTTGTCAAGACCGCCTGATACCATGTTTGATTTGCGTAACTTGTATTACTTCCATGCACGTTTAACACTGACCAGGTGCCGGTTGCCGTGCCAACCGCAAAGGCAACGAGACTCGGGTCGCTCGGATTGTTGAATTCCGTGCCGATTCCTGTTTGTGGAATCGAATTGAAGATGAGCTGATAAGTCGTGGTTACATCATCGCTGGCAAACCAGCCGGATATGGTGTATCCTGCCTGGCCAATGTTAAAGACCGTGTTGGTGACCTCAATGGCAGCGTTAGTCCCGTCAAAATGATACGCGTTGGAGGCGTTCCCAAAACGGTCTGCGGCCGGCACGACATTTCCGATGATGGTCCCGTTGTTACCATTGCCCGTCGCGTCATTGGCATTGCCGTTGAAGGGGTAATAGGCCACCAAACTGTTGGTGAATGGGACCTGGGCATGGACCTGAGCCGCCAGAGCCATTGTGATGGTGAGTATTCCGAATAGTGCTTTTGTTGTTTTCATAGACGTTTTCATTGCGCCGGGAAGCCCCAAGCCTGACCGGGTTTGGGTAGTCGTCCCCGGCAACAAAACAGACCTTTTCATCGCAATTTCACATTCTAAACCGTTTCCATAAGAAGCGCAAGCGAAATCTTTCAAAATTAGTCGTTAACGACATGGCTACATTTTGCGGCTCGTGCTCTCTAAATTGGTCATGTCGGCCAATCAAAAACACCGCCGTCTGTTGGGCGAGGCCGTTAGGAGCAAACGGAAAGACGCAGGATTCAGCCAGGAAAAATTGGCTGAACGGGCTAATCTCTCCACGGTTTTTATCAGTCGGATTGAACGGGGAATTGAATCCCCGTCGCTGGATAATCTGGTGAAAATCGCGAAGGCTCTTGGCGTTCGGGTGCGGGACTTGGTGGACGGATTTTGATGCGGGCCAAACGTCACAGAAGCCCTCGTCAGACTTGGAAAAACCAAACAGAAGATAACGAAGGCAACGAAGAGTGGAAGACAAACTGCAAAAGTCCATCCCAGAAATGGCGCTTCATGAGGAATTGTGTCATGCGGCGGGCGAGGCGAGCGGTCACTTCGGCAGGTTTTTGATCTGGGCGTCCAGCTCGACGAGGGCGAAACCTTCGGCGACGATGCGGTGATGGGCGTCGGTCAGGATGAGCCAAGGCAAGGCGGGAACGGCGGTGGCCCATTTTGTTTTTTCGGATTTCTCCGCCGCGCGGCCGAGCGGGAAGGAAACCGGGCTGGCGCTCTTCCATTCATTGAAGATTTCCCCGCCGGTGACGACGGCTTGAACGCCCAGCACGGTCACGCCCTGCTGCCGGAGGGCGGCGGCCTGTTGATCCAACTGGCGGACGATGTGCCGCGAGGAACGCTGGCCCGCATCGAACAGGCACAACAACACCGGCTGGCCGGCAGGCGCGGCGTCGCCGGCTAGATTCACGCCCGCCAAATCGGGCAGCGGAGCGCCTTTGAGCGAGGCGCGAGCGGGCGCCTGGCGGACCATCCCCGGCTGGGAGCCAAGGGTCAGCACGACGTTGGTGTCGCCCGCTTCAGCGGTGGCTTGCCCGAAACCGCCGCCTTGGGGTGAATTGGCGAAAAGGCGAACCTGTCCTTCGCAAACCTTGAAATGGAACCGGCCCTTGCTGTCGGTGGTCACGTTGCCGTTGGGCTGGTCTTCGCCATTCAAATTGACGTAAGCGCCGGAGACCGGCTTGTCATTTTCGTTCAGGACCTGGCCGGCCAAAACACGGTCGGCGAGCTTGAGGACGAAGGGCGATAGTTCCAGGCGGTTGGTTTCCGCATCGCCCGGAACTTGCTGCTGGCTTCGGCCGTGGCCTTTGGCGGAGGCGAAAACAATGTAGGAGCCATCCGCCGGCAGGCACTTGATTTCGTAGGCGCCTTGGGCGTCGGAGGCGGCCATTTTATCGTCCAACTGGTTGTACATATTGCCCGTCTTGAGCCACACGCCGACCTCCGCGCCGGCCAGCGGAGAGTCGTCCGTATTTTTGACAAGCCCGGCCACGGTGAGGGCCGGTTTCAATTTCACGTCGAGATTGGTTGTTTCCTCCGGCAACTCCTCGGTGGCCGCCAGATTGCGGGCCGTGTCGCGGGCGACCAGCAGTGCGACGCCGGAATTCTGCATTTGCCAGGGCTGGAGCGACCAAGTGAGGCTGAAGGCGCCGTTGGTCGCAGTCTTTATCCAGTGCGAGCCATTGAACGACGGAAACACTTCGACTTGCGCGCCGGCGTCGGGTTTGCCCTCGGCGTCCGCCACCGTGCCATTGAGTTTATGCGAGGTGGAACCGGGGGCAGTCATGCTATTTTCGCCGAGGTGCAGCACGACGTTGGTGTCGCCGGCTTCGGCGGTGGCTTGGGCGTAACTGCCGCCTTGAGGGGAATTGGCGAAAAGGCGAACCTGTCCTTCGCAAACCTGGAAGTGAAACCGGCCCTTGCTGTCGGTGGTCACGTTGCCGTTGGGCTGGTCCTCGCCATTCAAGGAGACGTTCGCGCCGGAAACCGGCTTGTCGTCGGCGTCGAGCACCTGGCCGGCGAGTTTGAGGTTGGCGGGTTTGAGTTCAAAGGGATCGAGTTCCACGCGTCCGGCTTCGGCGGAGGCAGCCACGTCGTTAACCATCTTTTGTCCGTAACCTGGAGCGGAGACGCGGACGTTGTATTTGCGTCCGGGCGGAATGGCGGGAATTTCAAACCGGCCCGGCAGGTTGGTTCCACGGCTCAACCCGGCCAGCGGCATGCCTCTGTTGCCGACCCGGAACATCAGTGTGGCGGTAGCGTTCGTGAGTGGTTTGCCGCCAGATTCCACCCGGCCCGCCAGCGTCAGCCCCGGCGCGAGTTTCAGGTCCAGCGGGCCGGTCTCTTCGTCAATGTCCTGCGCCACGGCCAGATTGTGTTCCGCGTCCTGAGCCAGAACGCAGGCGGTTGGTTCGTTTTGACCGAATCGGCGCGGGTTCCATTCCAGTTCAAACTTGCCGCCGGCATCGGTCTTGACGTTGGCCGACTCGGGGCCAAAACCACCGACCAATCTGACGCGCATCCCGACCGCCGGCTGGCCGTCGGGCTGGCGGAGGAGGCCGGTGATTTTCAGCGGGGCGGCGATTTCAATTTCCACGCGGTTGGTTTTGCCGGCTTCGACGCTGGCGGAAGTCTGGTTCTGATTCCCGGGCATGGATGCGCGAGACGCCATAATCTGATAATCTCCCGGTGGCAGGCGCAGGAAGGCAATGCCGTTGCTGTCGGAATCGGCGGAGGATTGAAAATTTTGCTTGTAGGCATTGACGCTGACCTGGGCCTGCGGTTTGTGATCATTTTGTCCCAGCACGGCCACTTCCAGCCCGCCGCCGCGCACCGCAATCACCTGAGCGTCGCGCGTAGGTTGGCCGGACCCAACCGAAACCCGGACCGTTTCGGCGACCCAATCCGGAACGGCATTGGTGCCAAAGAGGGCCTGAATGCGGTAGGAACCGGCAGGCACGTCGTTGATGCGGAAGGCGCCGTCCGGGCCGGATTGGGCCTGCTCACGTTGCCCGAAACCGAAGAAGCCCCCGTTGTTATCTGACTGCAAGGTCAACTGTGCGGCGGGCGGCGGTTGGTTGCTTTGTTCGACAATGATTTTACCTTCGATGCTGCCGGCGGGTTCGACGACCAATTTGATGTCCTCCTGGCCGGCGCGCCAAGGCAGCGAGTTCCACCCGGAGAAATTCTGCTGTTCCTGGCTGAGAGTTAATCCCGGCGCCTTGACCGCCAGGGCGGCGGTGGCATTGGTGGGAAAATTTTCGATGCGGAAACGGCCGGCGGCATCGGTGCGGGCGCCAAAACAATCATGGGCGGCTATGCCGAAAAGATAATCAAGACTGCGCCCTCCGTCTTCCCGCAAAATCTCGCACAAGGCCGTGGTCACGAAAACCTCGGCGTTGGCGAGAGGTTTGTCCGTTTGGTCCACCACCCGGCCGGCCAGCGCCGCCGGGGGCGTCAACACCAAGGATTCCTCCATGTCACCGATGGGATTAAACGGCTGGCCGAGGAATTTCCAGGCCGGGGCCAGACCCGGTTTTCGCGCCAGCAGGAATCCCGCCATGCGCGACACTTGGAAGGCAAAAGAGCCGTTGGCTTCCGTGGTGATTTGCTTGACCAATTCCGCGGAATTCCCCGCGAACCAATCTCCCTTGTAACGCCAATACTCCACCGTCGCGCCGGCCAGGGGATGGCCGGCGGCGTCGGTGACCGCGCCGGAGCACTTGAATTGTTGCGCCTCGGCGCTGGCGGCCGGGCCAGTCGCATTATTTACAAAAACCGAGCGCAGCCCCGGCATCTGGGCGCGCGCGCTGACGCCCAAAAGCACCGAAGCGGCGGAAACCAGCAGGAATCGCCGTATCTTTTTCATGGCATGATCAAATTACTCGTTTGCTTTGAGCGTCACCGGGCTTGTTGTATCTTTAGGTTTGAGTGTCAGCGGCGTCGTGCGGATATCGAACGGGCTGAAAACTTTGACGCTGCCAACCAACGGACGCTGCACATTTTTAGGCTCCCGCCATGAGAGCGAGCAAACGCCACCTCACCCAAACTCGAAAGTGTTGGTGGAACAGACTATCCCGGCGGAGTTGGCCAGCATCAGTTTCGGCCCTTTCGGGCGCTGCCCCTCGCGCAGCAACTCGATGGATTCATTTTGGCGGCCGCGGAATTGGAGGTCGAAGGCGATCAGACGCTTGGCGCCCTCCTCCGCTTTGAGCACGGCTTGCACCGGCTCGCCGATCTCCAGCGTGGCGGCTTTATCGGCGGCGGCCTCGAAGGCGGCGGATTTGGGGAAATCATAGCCTGAGAGCGTCCAGGCGGCGCCTTTATCATCCTTGCGGTTGATGGTCCAGTGGACGATGCGGTATTGGCCTTCCGGCAAGGTGAACTGGCCCTTGACCGGTTTGCGCGCGAAATCGCCGTTGGCGCCGAAGGCATCGAATTCGGATATGTTCTCCGGCACATGCACCTGGCCGAGAATGACGTTCTCCGCCTTTTTCACTTTGACAAACGCGCCATCGCGGGCGACTTCGATCTGGAAGAACTTCCCGTCCACTTCCAGCATCCGGCCCAGAAACCGTTCGTCCGCCGGGTCGCCCTCGAACTTGACGCGGTCGCTCTCATAAGGATCCGGCGCCACGTCGTTGAACGTGCCGTTGACATCGCCGTCAATGAGCTGGATGCGTTTTTTGACGCCGTCGAAGTTGACCAGGCCTTCATACCAGCCGGCCGACATGGCCATCAGTTGCGCGGGATTCTTTTCGTATTGATAGAAGCGGAACATCAGATGATAGGTAATCGGCCCGTCTTCCCCCTTGAAAACAAGGGCCGACGGCGGGAAATGGGCCATGTAGGAATCCACCTGTCCCAGGATGGGCGTTTTGTCGTCCAGCCGGCCGTTGCCGGTGCTGTCAATGAACAGCCGGTTATAAGGCCCGGACTTGCGCGTACGGTCCAGGCAGAGCCAGCGTCCGCCGGCGGGGTCCATCGGCGTGGACCAGCGCGCGAAATAAGGCGACGCATTGAGCTTGGGCAGGGCGACGCCGGCCGGCGGATTGGTCGTCAGTTTCATCTGTTGGTAGGCGTGGGCCTCGGTGCCGGTGTGGTATTCGAGCCATTGCTCGGATTGGGCGAAGGCGCCGGCGGCGAGAAGCATTCCGGCCAGAAGCAGTGTTTTGGAAGATTTCATAATGTTGTGATGGGTCTTTTGTTCATGGAGGTCAAGTTTATTAACCCGACTTTCTCTACTGGGGGGGGTGATGCTTCGTAAGTCGTTGAAAATCAAGTCAACGTCCTAAAAGGTCTGCACCAAACTCACCCTCTCAAATCAGGCCGCTCGCGGCGCACTTCTGGATCATCTGTTTTCATCATTTTGCATATTACCACAGTCAGCCACAGCGGCGAAAGGGGGTAGGTCTGCACCAAACGCAATTTTGAAGAAAAATCCGTCTCGTTCCCTCGTAAGCCTGTTGCCGACGGGGTCAAAAAAAGTCAAAACCGCCCTCCAGTAGAGAAAGTCGGGTTAAGCGGCCGCCGGCAAAGGCGCCATCAGTGGCGGCGTTTCGGGTGTGACGCGCAGCAGCGCCTTGAGCCGTTGGCGGAAAAACGGACTGGCCGAGGAGAGAATCAGGAACGGCAGCAGCATGGCGAAAGTGAACAGAGCCATGAAGAGTCCGAGGAAAAGAAGCGGCCCGAATTCCATGTTCAAGAGCAAGGCCGTCGGGCACAAAAAATGCAGCGCCGCCGCCAGCGCAACCCAGACTGCCACCAGGGACAAGAAAAGCCACGCGCAGAGCCGGAACCGGCCATCGCGCCCCCGGCAGGCCAGCCCACCCAAAAGCATGGCCGCGGCGACCACCAAGGCCAGCAGCGCCAGCGGAACGAGCAACGGCACCGCCATGACCCCACCGCCGGTCGTGGCCGCAAATTGTCGCGGGTCTAAAAGGCCCATGATCGGCTCCACTCCCTGGTCCCAGCCGGCCAGGGCCGCAAAGCTGAAAACGATGAAAACCAGCAAGAGGAACCACGCGCCCAGAAAAGCGCTGAGGCGATGGCTGCGGCCAAGATAGGATGCCAGCAACCAGAGCGCGGCCAACCCAAAAACCAGAGCGACGGGAACGTCGAACAGAACGTCCAACGCACCGTTGGGCAGGCCCGTGTTGGAGCCTTCGATTGCCCGTTGCAAGTAATGCCACCCGGCCGCCAGACCGGCCAAGGGCAGCCAGATCCACCAGGCGGACCAACCGCGATTGGGTTTGAGCGCCAGCAATGCCAGGATAGCCAGCCACGGCAGCAACGGCGGCATCGCGCCCTCCGCCGTCCAATCACAAGTGACCGGCGGACCTTCGGTGGCGCCCAAGCCGTCCAAACCCCATGAAGCTGCGATTTGTAGATTGCCTGTCCTCATAGAGGGTACTCGCCATGAGTACGAGCAGAAGCCGTCTCAGCCAAATTCAAATTGGCCCGCCCCGATTTCTTTCCCCCCCTTGCAGACGGTAAATTGCGGACTTTGCCCGTTGGTCCCTTGCCACACTTTGTATTCTCCGCCGCCCGCTCCGGTCAATCGGTAGCTGAGCATCAGTTCCCGTCCGTGACGGGTGGCGGCGACGCCATTAGTCAACGGCCCGCCCACGGCTAAAACCGCGGGCCGCCGATCATTCACCATGACGGCCTGCTCTGGCGGCGGATGGCTCAACACCGGCAGTTTCGCTCCTGTGACCTCCTCGAGCACATTCGCCATCCCGCTTTGCGGCAGGCCGAAATTGAAGTAGGCTCGCGTCTGGCCCTGCTGGAGCCAGACGCGATAGGGGCAGTACCGGCCGGTCGGGACCTTCACGCTGGCCGGCGGTTGGGCCAGGACGACCACATACGTTTCTCCCGTCAGCACGAGGCGTTGAATGAAGCTGCCGGTGATTCGCAATTCGCCCAGCGCGGTTTGTTGTTCGGTCAACCGCAAGGCAAGTTTATCCCCGCGGCCTTGAGGTTCGGCGCTCCAGTCCAGTAAACAGGCGTGTCCCTCGAAAAAAACCCTCGGTGAAAAGGCGAAGGCGTCGGACGCCCGGACGACACAGTTCTGCTCTGACCAGGGAATCACGTACGTGTCTCCCGGCTCGCTAAAGGCGTGGAACGCGCGACTCGACTCTTCCCAGGGACGCAGCAACAATTGGCCCTGCCGGAAGGAGCCTGGGGCGTCTGACATATTTTGCACCAACCCCACCTGCCAATCATGCCCTTCCAGCGTCACTTTGCCTTGCCAATAGGAGCGCAAGGCCGCGTTGCAGAGCGGCTGCCCCGGCCGCCGGGCGGTGTCCAGGCAGAAACGGAGGTCAACCAGCATCGGCGCGCCGCCGGAGGAGGCGGGAAAGGACAGGTGGATGTTGGTGAACATCTGAGCGATGAAAGTCGGTTCCGCCGACCACATGACCCGCGCGGAAAACATCCCGGCAGAATCGTCGGTCAAATCCTGGCTGCGATTCAGGCCCAAGCAGAGCCTTTTCGCGCCCGTTTGCCACAGGAAAGGAATGGCGTTGCTTGGATGGCCGCCGAAATGCAGAACACCCCGAACGACAGGGCCGGAAGCCGCCGCCGGCTCTTTTGGGAATGGAACCGGCCGGCGCTCGATGGGAATGTTCCGGAACAGAAATTGGAAACTTGTCTCCCGGTACTCCAGCGGAACCGTCGTTGTGTTGGAGGACGCGCCACGAGCATTACCCGGACAAAGCGCAACGATCAGCGTGGATGTCAAATAAAACTGTTTGAGAAGTTTCATCCTGACGCCGTTGCCTTTTGTTCATCGCCGTCAAGTTTTCAAACCGGCCGCCGGCAAAGGGGCGATCAGTGGCGGCGTTTCCGGGTTGACGTGCAGCAAGGCCTTGAGCCGTTCGCGGTAAAACGGACTGGCTGAGGAGAGGATCAAGAAGGGCAGCAGGATGACGAAATGAAACAGGGCCACCATGGGAATGAAAACAAAGAACTCACTCCACCCAATCCTCCCGCCGGAAGCGATCAGCGCGAACACCAAGAAAGGCGCGGTCACCACCAGCCAGATGACAACCAGCAAGATGAGCAGCCACCCATAAAGTCCGACGCGACGGCAACGACCGCGGCAGAGCAATCCGGCCAGACTTAACGCCACCGCACTGACCAGAACGCCCAAGGCCAGCGCGATGCCGCCTTGAAACAATTCAATCGAAAGACTCCCGGCTTGTTGCGACACAAAGGCCAGCGCGCTGAACCCCGCCAAGGCCAGCAGGAGGCACAGAAAAGTGACCAACCGATGTGACTGCCGGAGATAATTCGACAGGAGCCAGACGGCGGCCAGACCCGCCGCCAGCGCGGCGATGACATCGAGGAAGAAATTTGTTCCCGACGGCAGGATGGCCGGCGGCGCCAGGGTAAAGGCGATGACACAGCCCAGTGGCAGCCAGATCCACCACGCGGCCGCCCGGCGATTGGGTTTCAAGGCGAGCAATGCCAGAATGGCCAGCCACGGCAGCAGCAGCGGCGCAATGCTGGGCAGCACCCAAGTGTAGGTGACCGGCGAACCTTCCCTCGGGCCGAGGGCGCCGAGGTCGGACGAAGCCACGATGCTCAGTTTGCCGCCGGCGGTCAGAGGCACTCGCCATGAGTGCGAACAGGTGCTGCCTCAGCCAAACTCAAAGGCGCCGGAGGCGATTTTTTTCGCGCCCTTGTAAATGGCGAAAGCCGGCGGCTTGGAACGGTCTTGATTGGCCAGTTGGTAAGTCTCGCCGCCCGCGCCAACCAGGCGATAATCCAGACGCAAATCCTGCCCGTGGCGGCTGGCGGCGACGGAATTGGTCAACGGCCCGCCCGCGTTCAATACCGCCGGTGTCTTGCCGCCCACGGAAATCTGCCCGCCGGTTTGCATGGAGCCGTAATTGCAGAATGCCTGGACGCCGTTTTGTTCGAGTAGAATATCGGGCTGGTTGTAAGTGCCGGCCGGAATTTTGACCACGCCGGCCGGCTGATCGAGAATGACCAGATATGGCCTGCCCGTCAGAACCAGGCGGCGGATGTATTGGCCGGTGATTTTCACTTCGCCCAGCTCTACGGATTGTTCCGTGAATTGGAGCGAGGACCGGGCTTCGCCGTCTTGTGAACGGCTGATCCCCTCCAGTTGATAGGCCTGGCCATCCACAAAAAGTTTCCGCGAAAAGGGCACAGTGGCCAGCAAACCAATGTCGGCGTTGAACGCCTGGTCTCGTTTTTCCCACGGACGCAGCAACAACCGGCTGTTCTCGAAGGAGTCCGTCTGGTCCGATACATTTTGCACCACCCCCGCCTGCCAGTCCCGCCCGTGCAACGTCAGTTTGCCTTGCCAGAACGAGCGCACCATGAGGAAGCACATGGGCTGCGAACCGTAGTCATAGAGGCTGAGGTCCGCCAGCATCCGGCGCCTGCCGGAAGCGGTGTTGAAAAGCAGGTGGACGTTCGTGAAGGTCTGGTAATTGAACTGCCTGAACGGCCTCGCCACGGGCGCCACAAACACGCCGGCCGGATCGTCGGTCAAATCCTGGTTGTGATTGAGGTCGAGGTAAAGTTTTCCCGCGTCGCGCTGCCAGAGAAAGGGAATGGAATTGCTTGAACCGGGGCCGAAGTTCAAAACGCCGCGAATGATTTTGCCCGCCGTCGCCGCCGGCTCCTTTTTGAAAGGAGTTGTTTGCACCGTCAGGGAAACGCTCCCGTTGACGACGCCATAGCCGGTTTCCTGATATTCCAGCGCAGCCAGGGTCGTGTTGGAGGACGGGGAATCGGACAGAAGCGAATCAGCGGCGCGCAGAGCATGTCCCGGACAAAGCGCAGCCATCAGCGCGAAGGTCAACCCAGCCACCCGGACTCTCCCTCCCCAGTTCCTTGAGAAGCAAGCAGTTATTTGCTTTGCCATTGCAGGCAAACTAACAAATCCAAGAATCCATTGCAATATAAATCTGCCATGAGATGACAGAGGGTGCATGACAAAAACCTTCACGTCCCTGGCAGGGCGGCGCTGTCGAGCCGTGACTCGATTTCTTGGCGCCTGCGGTTGTCGTTTTACTCAGGGTTCGACAGAATCTCGCCCTGCCGTAAAGCTATGGCTCGTTCTCCGGAAGGCGGTCAACCTTGGCGGCGAAGACGAAATCGCTTTCCGTCAGGCCGTCTATTTTGTGGGTCCAGAGGGTCAATTTCACCTTTCCCCAAGCCAGGTAAATGTCGGGGTGGTGATTTTGCTCCTCGGCCAGGTCGCCGACGCGGTTGGTGAACGCCAGGGCCTGGCGGAAGTCCTGGAAGGTGAAATCCCTTTCCAGGTGGTGTTCATTGACGACCCGCCAGCCGGCATCCAATTGCCGCGCCAGGCGGGCCAGATCGTTGCCGGCCAGCGGCGGCACGCCGCCCTGGCAGGGCACGCATTGTTTTTGCGCCAGATCAGACATTCGCCACGCTAGGGCCAATTGCCATGCCACGAGGGCACGGGGGCGGAGACATGCTGCATAAACCAAGTCACATCGTTGACGTTACCGTGGGTCGCCTCGTATTGGAAAGTTAAAATTCGTCCTGTCGCCTTGATGACAATGTTCTACTCGAATTCCCAAACCAATCACGGCCCTGGCTCGCTAATCCTCTCTAAGATCCATTGATAGTCAACATTATTAGCCATCGACACATAACCGGTTTGGTTAGGGTACTTCTCATACAAAACCGGGCGCACGGTCCTGTGGTCGAGCCATTTTTTGATTTCGGAATGCCCGTCCGCGAAAGCAAAGCCGCAGGCCCCGTTGTGATAACTGGCGGGCAGATTCTGAAACTCAATGGCCCACATGCAGCCGTCATCAATGCTGTCAGGATGTTCGTCCAGGAAGGTAAAGGCGCGGGCGGGCGGAAGTTTGCGGAAGTCGGAAAACTTCAGAAAGAACTTGTACTCGTTTTCGTACTGGCCCTGAGAGGCCGATTCGCTGTCGGTGCTCGGCCCAATGTAAAAATTGAGAGAGACGCTGCGGACACGCTCGGCCCAATGCAATGTGATCTGGGCACTTGATTCATAGGCGTCGGCCGGGCATTTGTAGATGTTCTTGCCGGAAGCTGTATAAGGGGCCAATAGCGCGTACTGGGGGTCCGTGATGAACAGCAGGTTGGTATTGTCCGAAGAGCCCGTCCAGTCCAGCCAGCCCGTCACCCAACTGCTTATCGTCCCTCCACCAGTCCAAGCTTCGTTCGTCACGAAACGGTCGTTGTTATCGTGGGCGTAGGAAATCCAAGCCAGGCAGAGTTGGCGCGTGTTGTTCATGCAGTAGATGCCTTGCGCGTTCGCCTTCGCCTTGCTTAAGGCAGGCAACAACAGACTGGCCAGGATCGCGATGATGGCTATGACGACCAACAACTCGATCAAGGTAAACCCCCTTGACCGCCCGAACGACGGCTGATCCGTATTCATAATTGCTTGCTCGCTGACTTCCATGATTTTGATGATCGCACGTGAACCACCAATTTTACGCCCATCAACATACCGCGGGTCGAAGCCCCTGTCGCCCCGAATTCCGACAAAGACTATCAAAAGTTACAACCCTGTTTCACCCTTGTGACAAACGATCCGCAACATTGGCCGCCCAGAATGAGATGCGGCTTTGTTGTCAAAACTAGCAGATCAACCCAACCCCAGCCAGCGTCCGCCCTGGTAGGTGAGAAAGGCGAATATCCAGGCCAGCGCGCCCATGTAAACCCATTGGAAGAGCGGCCATTTCCACGAGTTGGTTTCGCGGCGCACCACGGCCACAGTGCTCGCGCATTGCAAGGCCAGGACGTAAAACACCATCAACGTCACGCACGTCAGCGTCGTATAGACGGGCCGTCCGTCCGGCCATTTCTGCCAGCTCATCACTTCGGCCAGGTCCCGCGTGTGCCGGTCCTCGTCGGTCCCCTGGGCGACGTTATAGACAATGGACATGGTGCTGACGAAGACTTCCCGCGCGGCAAAGGAAGAGATGACGCCGATGCCAATTTTCCAGTCGAAACCCAGCGGCGCGATCACCGGTTCAAGCAGGCGGCCGGCCTGGCCGGCAAAACTCCCCCGCAGCCGCTCCCCGGCTTGGACCGCGTCGAGTTCCTTGGCGTGCGCGGCCGCGCCGTGCCGGGGATAGCTGGCCAGGAACCAGAGCAAAATGTTGATGCCCAATATCACCGTCCCGGCGCGGCGCAGAAACAGCTTCGAGCGGTCCCAGGTGTGCCGCAGGACGGTGCGCAACAGGGGCCGCTTGTAGGGCGGCAATTCCATGATCAGCATGGGCGTCTCGCCCTTGAGCAGCGTTTTCTTGAACAGCCAGGCCATGCCCAGCGCGACCACGATGCCCAGCAAATACATGCACAGCATCGTCACGCTTTCGGCGGCGATCCGTCCCGGCAGGCACGCCCCGATCAAGAGCGTATAGACCGGCAGCCGCGCCGAACAACTCATCAGCGGCGCGACCAATATCGTCACCAGCCGGTCGGTTCGCGTCTCAATGGTCCGCGTGGCCATGATGCCGGGGATGGCGCAGGCAAAGGAACTGAGCATCGGGATGAAACTTTTGCCGTGCAACCCCACCTTGCTCATCAAGCGGTCCATCAGGAAGGCCGCCCGCGCCATGTAACCTGTGTCCTCCAGCAGGCCGATGAACAAAAACAGCAGGCAAATCTGCGGCAGAAATACCACCACCGCCCCCACCCCTTGGATGACCCCTTTGACCACCAGCGCCTGCAAATCCCCGGGCGGAATCCAGCGCCCGGCCATGTCCCCGATCACCCGGAACATCCCCTGCAACAAATCCATCGGCAATTGCGCGAAGCTGAAAATCGTCAGAAACATCGCCGCCATGATCCCCACAAAAATCCCCATGCCCCAAATCTTGTGCGTCACAACCCGGTCCAGCCGGTCGCTCACCGTCTCCGCCGGCGCCTCCGCCAGCAGAGTGACCTGCTGTTGGATGGCGGCTATGCGCGCGTAGCGGGCTTCGATGGGCGCGCCGCGCCAATCCATCCCCGCTTGCTCCAGCCGCTGCCGCGCCGCCGCCGCCGCCTGGCGCAACTCCGCCGGATACCGCCCGGGCGCGCCGGCCGGGAACTTCTCGTCGGTCAAAACCAGCAGCGCCTCGGCCCGCACCGACGCCGGCGGCCGGCCCGTATGCCGCGAGAGCATCGCCGCCAGCCCGTCCAACTCCGCTCCGAAAGCGGCCGGCCAGTCGCAAAACATCGGCGGCGCCGGGCGGGACGGCCCGGCGCGCACGACGCGGATGATTTCCTGCCGCAGCTCGCGGACGCCTTCGCCCGTGCTGGCGACCATCGGCACGACCGGCGTCTCCAAGGCCGCCGCCAGTTGGCCGGCGTTGATTCTCTGGCCGATTTTCTCCGCCACGTCCACCATGTTCAAAGCGATGATGGCCGGGCAGCCCAGTTCGATGACCTGGGTGGCGAAATAAAGGTTGCGCTCCAGGTTGGAGGCGTCCACCACCACCACCACCACCGACGGCGCGGGCACCTCGGGCAGCCGATGGAACAGGACGTCGCGCGCAATCTGCTCGTCCAGCGATTGCGGGCTGAGACTGTAGGCTCCGGGCAGATCGAGCACCGTCATCGGCAAATCGGGGGGGCTGGCATGGAAACGGCCCTCCTTGCGTTCGACGGTCACGCCGGCGTAATTGCCGACCCGGGCCCGCAACCCGGTCAGCGCGTTGAAGACGGTGGTCTTGCCGGAATTGGGATTGCCCGTCAGGACGATGTAGGAGGCCGCGGAACGGGGCCGGGCGGCCGGGCCGGCCTTGGGCGCGAAGGGGCGGGCCAATTGAGACTCAGTCGCAATTGGTCCGCCCTCTTCTCCCGTTCTTGGCTCCGTGCTCATCGTTCAACTGGGGATGCCGCGTTCAACCGGCCGGTTGCACCCAGATCTGGTCCGCGTCCTGCCGCCGCAACGTCAAATGATACCCGCGCACCTTGATCTCCACCGGGTCGCCCAGCGGCGCGAAACGGACCAGTTGGACGGGGGTGCCGACCAGCAGGCCCATTTCCAGCAGGCGTCCCCGTTGGTCGGGGCGCAGCTTGATTTCGGTGACGGTGGCCTCGCCGCCGATTTTCAACGCGGTCAGGGGATGGGAAGTCATGGCTTCAAGCGACCTTGTGGCGCGCCAGAGGCTCGACCAGGATTTTCTCCGCCAGACGGGAACTGATCCCCAGGCGGGCGTTGCAGACCTGGCAGATGAGGTTGCTTTGGCGGCTGAGCAGCTTGATCTTTTGTTCCTCGCAGAAGCCCATCTCCCGCAGCCGGTGGGTCACCTCCGGCGGGGCGGACAATCGTTTGATGCGCACCGCCACGCCTGCATTGACACGGTTCAACGGACACAGGAACGGCTGGGGACAATCTCCTGCCCCGCCGCCCTTCTGCGGTTGCGAACTCTTCACCCGATAAGACTAGGGCACCTGAGATTGAGTTGCAAGAGCGATTCTGCGCGCATCGGCGCGGCATTCTTGCGGATTATACTTGATATTAAGGGCAAAGTGGGCTATGGGTATTTTCTGCAAAGAGCCAATGTATAGCCGACGAAACGACGCAAGACCGGCCCCTCTTTGGCGCCCGGTTCACCAACCCCGGCGCGGGCGGGCGTTTACGCTGATCGAATTGCTGGTCGTCATTGCGGTCATTGCCATCCTGGCCGCCTTGCTTTTGCCCGCGCTGGCCAAGGCCAAGGAAGAAGGCCGGCGCGTCAACTGCATGAGCAATCTCCACCAGTTGCAGGTCTGCTGGGAGATGTATGCCGATGATAACGGCGGCCTGCTTTGCCCAAATGACTGGATTGACAACTTCGGCCCGACAAACTCCGAAACCATGGCGCAGACAACATGGTGCGCCGGCAGCGCGCGAACCGACACCACCACCGCCAACATTCAGGCGGGGCTGCTTTTCCCTTACGACACTTCGACGGGCATTTACCACTGCCCCTCCGACATGTCCACCATTGAGGACGCGAACGGAAACCTGCTCCCGCAAGCCCGTACGCGGAGCTACAACATGAGCCAGTCGGTTAATGGCTTGGGCATGGTGCCGAATCCGTACCAGTTGGATCCTGACGGGCAAAATGCTCCCGTTGATGTGATTCAGCCTTGTTTTGAGAAATTCAGCGCCATCACCAATCCCACCCCGGCGCGCCTGTTTGTTTTCCTGGATGAAAATGAGGGCACGCTTTATGATGACCAATTTGGCTACCCGATGCCCAATTACGACCCGGGTGTATGGTGGGATATGCCCTCCAACCGCCATAATCAAGGCGCTGACTTTTCCTTTGCCGACGGCCACGTCGAATACTGGCGTTGGAAGGTCCCAATGATTTGCACGCTCCCGGAAGGGGAGATTGGGCAATGGGTCCCTCCCGGACAAATGCCAGATTACACGCGTGTCGGCAACGCCATGCGGCAGAAGCCCGTTGATTGGACCGCCGATTAGCCAGCCGGGCGAAGCATTGTGTGGTTTGACTGGCCGTTAAAAATGGTGTCATATTATAAGCCGTGACCGGCCAGTGCATCAACTTGAAGCGGGACGCCGACCGGCCCACGCCGGGGCGGGCGGAGGCGGCGGCGTTTACCCTGATCGAATTGCTGGTCGTCATTGCGGTCATCGCCATCCTGGCCGCCCTGCTTCTGCCCGCGCTGGCCAAGGCGAAGGAGGAAGGCCGGCGCGTCAACTGCATGAGCAATCTCCACCAGTTGCAGGTCTGCTGGGAGATGTATGCCAATGATAACGGCGGCATGCTTTGTCCAAATGACTGGATTGAGACCATCGCCGGATCCAATTCCGCAACCATGGCGCAGACAACATGGTGCGCCGGCAACGCGCGAACCGACACCACCACAGCCAACATTCAGGCGGGGTTGCTTTTCCCTTACGACACTTCGACGGGCATTTACCACTGCCCCTCCGACATGTCCACGATTCAGGATGGGAACGGAAACCCGCTTCCGCAAGCCCGGACGCGAAGCTACAACATGAGCCAGTCCGTCAATGGCTTGGGCATGGTGCCGGACCCTAGCAACGACGGCCTAGCCGTTGACCTGTGGCAGCCTTGTTTTGAGAAATTCAGCGCCATCACCAATCCCACGCCGACGCATCTGTTTGTTTTCCTGGACGAAAACGAGGGCACCCTTTCCGACGACCAATTCGGGTACCCCATGATCAATGATGGCTACTACGGCACTTGGTGGGACATGCCCTCCAACCGCCATAATCAAGGCGCTGACTTTTCCTTTGCCGACGGCCACGTCGAGCATTGGCATTGGGTGGTCCCCAAAATATATGCCTCCGGTTATGTTGACGACGAACCGAACGCCCAACAGGTGGCACCCGGCGAGATGCCCGATTACACGCGTGTCGGAAACGCCATGCGCATGAAGCTCATTGATTGGATCGCCGATTAATATTAAGATTAAGGATATGAATGACAGAATCTCACGCCGCGCGGCCTCCCTGACCCCCTCGCTGACCCTGGCCATTGACGCCAAGGCCAAACAAATGAAGGCCGACGGCCTGGATGTCGTCGGCTTCGGCGCCGGCGAGCCGGATTTTCCGACGCCCCCCCACATCGTGGAGGCGGCCATCAAGGCCTTGCGGGATGGATTCACCAAATATACCCCCAGCAGCGGCATCGCCGAATTGCGCCAGGCGGCGGCGGACAAATTCAAGCGCGACAACGGGCTGGATTACAAGCCCTCCCAGATCATCATTTCGTGCGGCGGCAAGCATTCCTGCTGCAACGTCATTCTGGCCACGTGCAATCCCGGCGACGAAGTCATCATCCCCGCCCCTTACTGGTTGAGCTACCCCGAGATGGTCCGCCTGGCCGAGGCCACCCCGGTCATCATCAAAACGACCGACCAGACGGAGTTCAAAATCACCGCCGCGCAATTGCGGGCCGCGATCACCCCGCGCACGCGGCTCTTCATTCTCAATTCCCCCAGCAATCCGACCGGCTCGCTTTACAGCCGCGAGGAGATTCGGGCCTTGGGCGACATCTGCCTCGAAAAGGGCGTGCAGATCATGAGCGACGAGATTTACGAGAAGCTCGTCTATGACGGCGCCGAACATGTCAGCGTCGCCGGCTTCTCCCCGCAACACCAGCAGAACACGATCATCGTCCACGGCCTGGCCAAGGCTTATTCCATGACCGGCTGGCGCATCGGCCTGACGGCCGCGCCGGCAGCGGTGGCCAAGGCCATTGACGCCATCCAAAGTCACAGCACCAGCAATCCGACTTCCTTTGCGCAAAAAGGCGCGGTGGCGGCGTTGAACGGGCCGCAGGACCACCTGCCGGTGTGGCTGGCGGAATTCGCCCGCCGCCGGGCCTATGCCTGGAAACGGCTCAACAGCATTCCCGGCCTCTCCTGTGTCAACGCCAAAGGGGCCTTCTACCTTTTCCCCAACGTCTCCCAGACCAAGCTCAACTCGCTGGAATTTTGCGCGCAACTGCTCGAAAAGCAGAAGGTCGCCGCCGTGCCCGGAACGGCTTTCGGCGCCGGCGATTACATCCGCATCAGCTACGCCACCAGCATGGAGAACATCGAGAAGGGGCTGGACCGGATTGAGAAGTTCGTCCGCGACCGCCGATGAAATCGTGGCGGAACCATTGGCCCGCGCTATGGCTCCTGCTGATTCTGGCCTTCGTGGCCGTGGCGCGGATTCGCCTGCTCTCCCTGCCGCTGGAACGGGACGAGGGGGAGTACGCCTACGCCGGCCAACTGATGTTGGAGGGGGTGCCGCCGTACCGGCTGATGTACAACATGAAGATGCCCGGCATCTACGCCGCCTACGCCCTGGGCATGGCCCTGTTTGGCCGGAGCGCGGCCGGCATTCATTTCGCCTTCATGCTGGTCAATCTGGGGTGTGTCGTGCTGGTCTATTTTCTGGGCCGCCGCTTCCTCCAACCGGCCGGCGCGCTGGCCGCCGCCGCCGCTTTCGCGCTCCTGTCGCTCAGCCCGGGCGTGCAGGGGCTGAACGCGCACGCGACCCATTTCGTGGTGCTGGCGGCCCTGGGCGCGACTCTGGCGTTGCTGCGCGCGCAAGAGCGCGGGCGGCTGGCTGGTTTTTTCCTGAGCGGGGCGCTCTTCGGTGTCGCCTTTCTGATGAAACAGCCGGGCGGCGCGTTTGCCTTTTTCGGATTGGCCCTGCTCCTGTGGGCGGCCGCGCGCCAAAGTCCGCCGGCTTGGAAAGCCCACGGCGTCCGGCTGGGGACCTTTGCGGCGGGCGCGGCCGCGCCGCTGCTGCTGACGGCGCTCCTGCTGTGGCGGGCGGGGGTTTGGACAACGTTTTGGCGGTGGACGGTGACCTACGCGGGCCTTCACGCCACAGTGGCGTCGTGGCCCTTCGGCAGAGCCATGCTGGCCGGCTATCTCGGGCGCTTGCATTGGGACGGGTGGTTCTGGGTGCTGGCGGCGGCCGGACTGGCCGGCGCGCTCGCACAAAAAAATCGGGCCGATGAAAAGTTTTTTCTTCTCGCCCTGCTGCTTTTTTCCGCCGCCGCCGTCTGTCCGACCTTTCACTTTACCGACCATTACTTTGTGCTCATGCTGCCGGCAGTGGCCCTGTTGGCGGCCAAGGCCTTCGACATGGCGGCGGCGCGGCTGGCTTCCATGCCCTTGGCGATGATCCATTGGGCGCCGTGGCTGTTGTTTGCTTTTTCGTGGGCGGGCGTCGCCTGGACTCATCGCGGCGTTTTCTTTGAGTGGACGCCAGCGGAGACCGCCGCAAGGCTTTATCCCGTCAATAACTTCCAAGTCTATCCCGTCATCGGGGCTTATCTCGGCCGGCACGCCTCACCGGCGGCCAAAATCGCCGTGCTCGGCTCGGAACCGGAGTTGATGTTTTACGCTCACCGGCGGTCGGTCACGGGCTACATTTACATGTACGATCTGGTGCAAGAGCAACCTTTCCGCGAGGTAATGGACGGCGAAATGATCCACGAGGTGGAACAGGGACGTCCGGATTACATTGTCTTCGTCAACCTCACACTTTCCTGGCGGCCCGACCCGCCGGAGAACCTTCAGACGATGCAACGGTGGCTGGAGGATTATACCGACAGGCTCTACAAGCCCTACGGCGTGGTGACTTTTCCGCCCAACCTATACGTTTGGGGGCCGGATTGCCTCCGGCGGGTTCCCCCCGATCATCGCTTCGTCACCCTCTTCGAGCGCAAGGACCTGCCTTGAAACTTGGGTTTCAAGCCCGAGGCGTGGCTGGCGCGGCGGCGCGGCGTTTTTCCTGGTATTCCCAGTACCAGGCGATCCACACCGCCACTTCATAGAGCACTTGCAGGGAGATGGCCATGCAGATTTGCGTGACGACTTCCGGGGTGGTCAGCAAGGCGCCCAGGATCAGGTTGCCAACGATCATGTAGCGGCGCATGGCGGCGAGTTTTCTGTAATTCAGCAGCCCGATCTTGACCAGGGCCAGCAGGACCACCGGCAATTCAAAGCCGACTCCCATCCCCAGCATGAATTTGATCAAAAAGCTCGAATAATCCACCGCGTTCCACAGCGGCACCTTCACTCCCATCCAGTTGGAGTAAAGGACGGCGAATTTAATGGCGGCGGGCATGACGCCAAAATAAGCAAATGACACGCCGCCCAAAAACAAAACCGTGCCGAAGTAAAAGGCAGGCATGAAGTGCTTCTTTTCGCGGATTTTGAGCGCCGGCATGACGAATTGACCGACGAAGTAGAGCACAAAAGGGGAGGCCAGAATCAATCCGCCAAAAAAAGCCAGGTGCAAAGAAAACATGAACGGGTCGGCCGGACCCATGAAAGAGAGCCTCGGCCCGGCGTCGGCGGGAGGCGCGCCATTGGTGACCACGCGCAGGGACAACAGCGTGTTGGAGCCGGCCGCAACAGGCTCCAAAAGCAGGGTGGGATACTGGTTGGTGCCCAGGTCTATGGAGCCGAGCCGGTTGGACTTCGCCTCGACCGTTTGCAAGACCAATCCGCCGAGCCGGACGGTGACCATCTGGTTGGTGTCTTCGGGCACCAGGGCCACGTGCCGTTGCGCCGCCCGCACCCGCGGCCAATCGAGGAAGACGACCAGATATTTGACACCGAAGAGGCAGACGATCATCGCCAGCAGCACGGCCGTGCCGCTCTTGATCAGCGTCCAGCGCAGGTCCTCCAGGTGCTCAAGGAAGGACTTGACCGCGCCCCCCTCAACCTCCTCGTCTTCGGGCCGAATTTCTTCCTCGCCTTCCGCCATGATCAAGAATGAGCGAAAGGGATCAGGACTTTGGCACGCTCGAGGCGGGAGAAGTTGTTTCGGAACCGGCCGGCGGCTTGGCTGCCGGCGGCGGCGCGGCGGGCGGTGTCTCCTGGTTCATGGCGTTGTGAATCTCGTTGCTCACTTCGCTGGAAGCCTTCTTGAACTCCTTGATACCCTGGCCCAGACCTTTGGCAAATTCGGGAATCTTCTTCGCGCCAAAGAGAATCAAAACCGCGACGAGAACCACGATCAGTTCGCCGCCGCTCAACCCAAAGACTGCAAAAGTTGTGTTCATACGAATACTTTCTTCCTTATACCTACCCCACCCGGCGCCATTAGTAAAGGGGTAAATCCCAAGGCGAAGAAGCGCCAAGAAAGGTCAAATGCGCCCCTTCCGCCCGCTCGCAACACGCCGGGCTTTACACGCCGGGGCAAAAGCAGTAACTCATGCGGGCAATATGAACACCGTCACATCGCTCAAAATCGTCCAATCCAAAGTCGCTCCCATCGTCGAAGCCGCGCTGGCCGAGAGCGGCGGATTGCTGCGCCTGGCGCCCTGTTGGGTGCCCCGTTCCTTCCTCCAGCCGGGCCAGCGCCTCAAGCTCCATCCCGACGACCTCTACGCCTTTGGCTTGAACCGGGGCGGCATTGATGAACGCTGGTTTTCCTCCACCATTCCCGCCGCCAATGAGAACCGGACGCCCGACGAGGGGTTGAGCTATGTCGTGGCCGGCCGGCAACGGTTCACTTTGCAACAAGCCGTGGCGGAGTGCGGCGGCCTGCTCGTGGGCGACCGCCTGTGGCGCACATACAAAAAATGGCCGGTCTATTCCAAGTTCTTCGACAACATGGGACCCATTCCGCACCACCTGCACCAAAATGCCAAACAAGCCGCCCTTCTCGGATTGGAAGGCAAGCCCGAATCCTACTACTTCCCGCCGCAGCACAACAACGTCGGCAATCATTTCCCCTACACCTTCATGGGCCTGGAACCCGGCACGGCCAAGGCCCAGGTCCGCCGCTGCCTGGAGAATTGGAACAAGGGGGACAACGGCATTCTTGACCTCAGCCGCGCCTACCGGCTCAAGCCCGGCACCGGCTGGCTCATCCCCCCGTGCATCCTCCACGCGCCCGGTTCCCTTTGCACTTTCGAGCCGCAGTGGGGCAGCGATGTTTTCGCCATGTACCAGTCCTTGGTCGAGGGCCGCGAAGTCCCCTGGTCGCTCCTGGTCAAGGACGTTCCCAAAGAGCATCACCAGGACCTGGATTATCTGGTGGAACAACTGGACTGGGAAGGCAACACCGACGAGCATTTCAAGGACAACCACTATCTGGAACCCATTCCCGCCGCCGGCGGGCCGGGCGCCGGCTTCACGGACCGCTGGATTGTCTATGGCAAAATTGAGGGCCAACAACTTTTCTCCGCCAAGGAACTCACCGTCGAACCCCGCGCCCGTTGCACCATCAAAGACCAGGGCGCCTACGGCTTGATCACCGTCCAAGGCAAAGGCAGAATCAACCGCCTCAATCTCGACTGCCCCAAGCTCATCCGCTTCCACGAATTGACCGAGGACGAGGTCTTTTGCGCCGAGAGCGCGGCCAAAGCCGGCGTCACCTTCGAGAACACCAGCGACGTGGAACCGTTGGTGGTGCTGCGCTACTTCGGCCCGGAGGCCAATCCCGGCGCGCCCGCAGTCGGGGCTTACAAAGGATGAAGGCTATCATGAGCGTCTATGACAAGTTGAAATTCAATGCCGACGGCCTCATCCCGGCCATCATCCAGGACCACCGCGATGGCCGTGTCCTGATGATGGCCTGGATGAATCGCGCCTCGCTGGAGGCCACCGTGGCCACGGGCAAAACCCACTTCTGGAGCCGCTCCCGCCGGAAATTCTGGATGAAAGGCGAGTCCAGCGGCCATGTCCAAACGGTGCGCGACATCGCCTTCGATTGCGACGGCGACACCCTGCTGATCAAAGTCGAACAGGCCGGGGCGGCCTGCCACGAGGGCTATCGCTCGTGCTTTTTCCGCTCGCTGGCCGAGGGGGGCGCGGCGGAGCGGGTGACGGAGGCGCGGCTGCAAACGCCGGAGGAAATCTACGGCAAGAAATGACGCGGGACATTCTTCCTTTCGCCAGCCGCGCCTGGTTTGGCCTGCTGGCCCTCCTGTTCTTCGCCCGCGGGATGGATTTCCTGAGCACCTGGGTGGCGACGCCCAACCTGGTGCTGGAAGGCAATCCGCTGGCGCGGAAATTGGGCTGGAAATGGGGCGCGCTGGTCAACGTCGCCCTCTGCTTCACTTTCGCCTTTTGGCCCCCGCCGGCCATCATTGTCATCACGGCGGGGCTGCTGGTGGCGGCGCACAATTTCCATTCCGCCTGGCTCATGCGCGCCATGGGCGAGGCGGCTTACCGCGAGTGGTTTTCCCAGCGCCTCTCGCAAACGCCGTTGGCTCTTTATCTCGCCTGCCTCCTGGGGGAGACGGCCTTGACGGCCCTGCCCGGCGCGGCGCTGATCTGGTGGAGCCCGGACGACAGCGTCGCCTTTTCCATCGGCTGCGGCCTCGTGGCTTACGCCGGGATTGTTCTTTTTTACACCTCGCTTTCCTTGTGGCGCTTGCGCCGCCGAAAGGTTAAGAAAGAGCCGTGTATTATCCAGGACAAGACGAATTCCTGAAGCTGGCCGGCCAGGGCAACCTCATTCCGGTGTCCCGCTGCATCCTGGCCGATTTGGAAACGCCGCTCTCGGCCTACCTCAAAATTCGCGGCCAGGCCGAGTCGTTCCTGTGCGAATCCGTCGAGGGCGGCGAGCACATCGGCCGTTATTCCTTCGTCGGGTGCAATCCCCGCGCCGTCATCAAGCAAACCGGCGCACGGGTGGATGTCATCGAAAACGGCAAGGTCGTCGAAAGTTTCGCCATCGGCCGGACGGTCCGGGACGGGTTGGCGGTCATCGAGCAGGTCATGGGGCGCTTTCAGCCGGTGGCCATTCCGGGATTGCCCCGCTTCAGCGGCGGGGCGCTGGGCTTCATCGGCTACGAATTTATTCATGACATCGAGCCGGTCGTGCCCCGCCCGCCAACCGACCAATTGAACACGCCGGTGATGTATTTCCTGATCGCCGACCAGTTGCTGGTCTTTGATCGCGTCGCGCAAACCATCACCATCCTGGTCAACGCCGTCCTGGACGGGCGGGCGCCGGCGGAGGCCTACGACGAGGCGGTGGGGGAGATCGAGCGCCTGGTCTCCTTGCTCGAGCAGCCCTCGGAACACGCGCCGGTGGACGTGCCGCGCGAAACGCCGGAAATCCCGTTCGACTCCAACGTCACCCGCCAGGCCTTCATGGAGAACGTGGAGCGCGCCAGGAAATACATCACCGCGGGAGACATCATCCAGGTGGTCGGTTCGCAGCGCTTTTCCACTCCCTTCAAGGCCTCGCCGGTGGACCTTTACCGCGCGGCCCGCTCGATCAATCCCTCCCCCTACATGTTTTTGCTGGAGTTGGACGGCTTTTCGCTCGTCGGGGCCTCGCCGGAAATCCACGTCCGGTGCGAGGCGGGCCGGGTGGAAATCCGGCCCATCGCCGGCACCCGCCGCCGCGGGCGCACGCCGGAGGAGGACAAGGCGCTGGAAGCGGAATTGCTGGCCGATCCCAAGGAGCGCGCCGAACACGTCATGCTGGTTGACCTGGCCCGCAACGACATCGGGCGCGTGTGCGATTTTGGCAGCGTGCAAGTCAAGGATTTGATGATCATTGAGCGTTACAGCCACGTCATGCACATCGTTTCCCAAGTGGAGGGGCGCCTGGCGGAGGGCCGCACGCCCTACGACTTGATGCGCGCCACTTTCCCGGCCGGCACCTTGAGCGGCGCTCCCAAAATTCGCGCCATGCAGATCATCGCCGAGTTGGAGCAGACCGCGCGCGGCCCTTATGGCGGTTGCATGGGTTATTTCTCCTTCAACGGCAACCTGGACTGTTGCATCACCATCCGCACCGCCCTGCTCAAGGACGGCAAGGCTTACGTGCAGGCGGGTGGCGGCTGGGTCAACGACTCCACTCCCGAGGCGGAATTTCAAGAGACGCTCAACAAAGCCAAAGCCATGCTCAAAGCCGTGGCCATGGCCGAAAACTTCTCCCATCCGCCGTCGGCGGCGGCGGAGTAGGACCCCGCTCTTAAATGGCAGTATGCGGCATCCAAAATGGCATGGCCATGACCGGAAAATTCAAACGATTTGACACGCATTCCTTGGCCTTTCGGAAGGTCTTGAGCCTGGAAATCGTGGCCCTGGTCGGCCTCTTCGATTATCTCACGGGCTTTGAACTTAATTTTTTCGCCTTCTACCTCATTCCGGTGACCCTGGCCGTCTGGTTCGTCGGCCGGGGTTTTGGCATCCTCGTTTCCGCCTTCTGCGTCGTGGTCTCCATCGCGGGCGATCTCATTGCCGGCGCGCGCTACTCCAGTTCGCTGGTTCCAGTCTGGAACACCGCCATTGCCTTCACCTTTTACTTCGTGGTCGTCTGGATTCTGGCCAAGTTGCGCTCCTTGCACAACCAACTGGAGGAACGCGTCCGCCAGCGCACGGCCGCGCTGCACAACGAAATGCAGGAGCGCATGCGGCTGGAAGAGGAAATCCTGAGCATCAGCGAACGCGAACAGCGGCGCATCGGGCACGATCTGCACGACAGCTTGTGCCAGCACCTGACCGGCACGGCCTTGGCGGGACAGGTTCTGAGCGAGCAATTGGCGGCCAAATCACTGCCGGAAGCCGGGGCCATGGACCATATCGTCGAAATGGTCGAGGGCGCCATTGATCTGACCCGCACCCTGGCCCGCGGCCTTCATCCCTTTGAACTCAAGGGGGAGGGATTCACCGACGCCCTTCGAGAATTGGCCGCCACCATCACCGAAGGATTCAAAATACCTTGCGCTTTTGCGTGCGACACGCCCGTGGAAATTCGTGATCCGGGCGTGGCCACTCATCTCTATCGTATCGCGCAAGAGGCCATCAGCAACGCGCTCAAACACAGCAACGCCAAGAACATCGTCCTGCGCCTGGAGGCTGGGAGCGATGGCCTGACGTTGACGATCAGCGATGACGGTGTCGGCATGCCCCCAAAAATCCCGGGCGGCATGGGCTTGCGCACCATGGCCTACCGGGCCAGTGTCATCGGCGCATCCTTCAACGTCGAGCGCCAGCTTTCGCGCGGCACGCGCGTGACTTGCAAATTGGCTGCTGGCCGTTTTGCCTCCCAAACCCATGACACGAAAAGCCAAAGTTTTCCTGGTGGATGACCATCCCTTGGTGCGCGAGTGGCTCGCCGCTTTGATCAACCGGCAAGCCGACCTCCAAGTCTGTGGAGAGGCCGACAGCGCTCCGGCGGCCTTGCAGATTATTGGCCAGGTCAATCCCGACATCGCCATCGTGGACATCTCGCTGGAGGAAGGATCGGGGCTTGAACTGATCAAGGACATCCGGGCCAGTCATCCCGACGCGCGGGTCATTGTCCTCTCCATGCATGACGAAGCCCTTTACGCCGAACGGTCCCTGCGCGCCGGCGCGCGGGGTTACATCATGAAACGAGAGGCGACCAAAAGGGTCCTCCAGGCGATTCGTTGTGTTCTGGGCGGCAAGCTCTACCTGAGCGATAAATTGGCCATGCTGATGGCCGAGAAGTTTGTCGAAGGCCGCCCCGGCACGGCAGGCTCCGTCGTCGAAAAGTTGAGTGACCGGGAGTTGGAAGTGTTCCAATTGTTGGGCCGGGGTTACGGCACGCGGCAAATCGCCGACGAATTGCACGTGAGCTTCAAGACCGTTCAGTCTTTTTGCGCCCGCATCAAGGATAAACTCCAGCTTTTCAGCGCGACTGAGCTGTTGCGTGAAGCCGTCCGCTGGCACGACAGCCAGCAGGAAAAATAGTTCGGGCGCGCCACTGTACGACCGCGCCCTACAAAAGAATTAGGCGGCACTCCACAGACATTCCACCGCGCCCCAATTATCGTGGGGCTGTGAAAAACACGGTTCGGTTTTATCGCAGAGCAGCCACGGTGGTTGCCTTGGTTGCGGCGGTTGTTTTTGCAACCGTCCTCCTGAAATCCGGCTCCGGACAGCCGGCCGGCACCAGCCCGCCGCCGGCGCCAGGGCCGGCTTCCAACGCCCCCCCAGCCGAAGCGGCAGTGAACTTGCTGGCGAACCAACTCAACGCCATCAAAATCCAAGCGGTGGGGACTTACCGTTTCCCCGTTGAAAAAGAAGCGGTCGGGAGCATTGACTTCGTTGATGACCTGTCGGTCCAGGTCTTTCCGCCCTATCAGGGAAAACTGCTCAAAACATTCGTCGAACTGGGAGACGACGTGCAGAAGGGGCAGCCGCTCTATACGATTGACAGTCCCGACCTCGTTCAAGCTGAATCAACCCTGATCAGCGCCGCGGCCACACTCGACTTGACCACCAAAGAACTGACGCGCGCCAAGGACCTTTACGGAACCAATGGAGTTTCCCAACGGGAGTTGGAACAGGCGGTCAACGACCAACAAACTACCGAGGGGGCGCTAAAGGCGGCGCGAGATGCCGTTCGCATCTTTGGCAAGACGGAGCCAGAAATAGATCAAATCGTTGCCGCGCGCAAGATTGACCCCGCGTTGGTTGTGCCCAGCCCTCTTACGGGCCAGATCATTTCAATGAACGCTCCGCCGGGGTACTTGGTGCAACCGGGAACAGCGCCGGCGCCTTTCTCGGTTGCTGACGTCTCGCTCAAATGGATGCTGGCCAATGTCACCGAAAGCGACAGCCCGCTCTATCACGTGGATCAGCCGGTGGAAGTCAAAGTGATGGCCTATCCGGGCCGCGCCTTCAAGGGCAAAATCTCAAAAATATACGCGACAGTTGATCCAAACACCCATCGAGTCACGGTCCGCTCCGAGATCGCGGACCCCGCGCATGAACTGCGTCCCGGAATGCTGGCCAATTTCGTCATTCAAGTGCGGGACCCGGTGGAGTCCCTCGCCCTGCCGATGAACGGCGTGGTTCGAAATGGCGATGGCACCATGGCCGCCTGGGTCACCACCGATCGCCGCTGCTTCACACAACGAATCGTCAAAATTGGCCTGCAAAAGGACGGCCAATATCAAATCCTCGAAGGCCTGCGCCGCGGAGAACTGGCCGTCACGGAGGGGGCCATTTTCCTCAGCAACATCCTCTACGCCCCGCCCAGCGACTAGAGGACTCCACCCAGGCCGCTCATGCTCAAGTCTCTCATCGCATTCTGCCTCAGCCGCCGCGCCATTATTGTGTTCGGTTTGCTGGCCTTCGTCGGGGCGGGCTGCTTTGCCTTCAAGAAGCTCAACATCGAAGCCTATCCCAACCCGACCCCCGTCATCCTGGAAATCACGGCCCAGGCGCCGGGTCTCTCCGCCGAGGAAATGGAGCGCTACTACACCATCCCCATTGAGATCGGCCTTTACACCACCCCCGGCATCGAAGTCATCCGCTCCACCTCCTTCTATGGCTTGTCCTTTATCCGTGTCGTCTTCAAGTATGGCATTGACTATCACTTCGCCTACGCCCAGGCGGATATCGCCATCCAACAAAATGTCACCCTTCCCGGCAATCAAATCCCTCAAATTCAACAGAACAGCTCGACCGGCGAAATCTATCGTTACCAGGTGGTCGGCCCAAAGCGTTTCGGGCTGACCAATCTCCGCACCGTGCAGGATTGGATCGTCTTGCGCCGCCTCTCCACCATTCCCGGCATCGTTCAAATCAACAGTTGGGGCGGCACCACCAAGGAATTTGACGTCCAACTGGACCCGCAAAAACTGGAAGCCTACAGCGTCACCGTGCCGCAAATCCTGGCCGCCCTGGGCAACGCCAACATCAACGTCGGCGGGCGCGAAATCCGCATCGGCCAGCAGTCCATCAACATCCGGGGCGTCGGCTTGATTGATGACGGCGGCAACGATGATCTGACCCAGGGCTACAAGGTGGATGACATCGAGAACGTGGTCCTGCGCCAATCCAACGGCGTGCCCGTGCTGGTCAAAGATGTCGCCAAAGTCAAGGTGGGCTATGTCCCCAGGCTCGGTATCTGCGGCCGCGACTGGGAGGACGACGTGGCCGCCTCCATTGTGGTCATGAGCCGCGTCGAGCAAACCGCCAAAATGCTGCCCAAGGTCAAGGCCGAAGTCGCCAAAATGAATCGCGATGGCAGCCTGCCGCCGGGCGTCAAGCTGGTTCCCTTTTATGATCGCGGCTCGCTCATCAACCTCACCACTCACACCGTGCTGCACAATCTCATTTTTGGATGCCTGCTGGTGTTCCTCATCCAGTGGATTTTCCTGGGGGACCTCCGCAGCGCGGTCATCGTCGGGATCAATATCCCCTTTGCCTTGTTCTTTGCCATCATGCTCCTGGTCATTCAGGGTGAAAGCGCCAACCTCCTGTCCGTCGGCGCGGTGGATTTCGGCATCATTGTGGATTCGGCGGTCATCCTGGTGGAGAACATCTTCCGCAATTTCCAACGGCCCAAAGAAGAAAGGCACAGCCTGCTGGCCCGTCTGACCAACGGCTTCTATGGGCCGGACCCGACCAGCAAGTCGCATGCTTCGCCCGCCCACGGTTGGACCGAGCGCCTGCGGCTTATTCTGGTCAGCGCTCTCCAGGTGGACAAGGCCGTCTTCTTTTCAGCGCTCATCACCGTGGCCGGCTTCGTGCCGCTCTTCACCATGCAGGGAGTCGAAGGCCAGATCTTTGGCCCCATGGCCCGCACTTATGGTTACGCACTGGCGGGCGCCTTGCTCGCCACCTTCACCGTCACCCCCGTGCTCGCCTCGTTCTTTCTGCCCGCCCACGTCAAGGAAGCCGAGACGGTTGTCGTCCGCCTCTTGCATCGCGTTTACAATCCCGCGCTGCGTTTCGCCCTGGCCCATCGCGCCGTCATGGTCGGCATCGGTTTGGTCTTTCTCGCCGCCGCCGCCTTCCTCTCCCAGCGGCTCGGCAGTGAATTTCTCCCGCAATTGGAAGAGGGCAATTTTTGGATCCGCGCCTCCATGCCCATCACCCTCTCCCTGGAAGACGGCGAGGCGGCGACAAGAAAAATGCGCTTGATTCTGCTCCGTTTTCCGGAAGTTCTCACCGTCGTTTCCCAGCATGGCCGGCCCGATAATGGGAGCGACGCTTCGCCCTTCTCCAATGTTGAACTTTTCGTGCCCCTCAAGCCCTACGACCAATGGCCCAAAGGTTTGACCAAGGAGAAACTCACCGAGCAGGTCCAGGCGGAGTTCCAGCGCCAATTGCCCGGCGTCACCTTCAATTTCTCCCAATACATCCAAGACAACATTGAGGAGGCCATTTCAGGGGTCAAAGGCGCCAATTCCGTCAAAATCGTCGGCCCCAATCTCAAAATGTTGGAGAAGATTGCCGCCCAGGTCAGGGACCAAATGAGCCAGGTCCGCGGCGTGGCGGATTTGGGTATCTTCCCGGTCCTGGGACAGCCGAACCTGAACATCAAGGTGGATCGCGCCAAGGCGGCCCGCTACGGCCTCAATTCCGGCGATGTCAACTCCGTCATCCAGGCGGCCATGGGCGGGGCGGTGGCCACGACGGTGCTGGAAGGGGATCGCCAGTTCAACCTGGCGGTCCGTTTTGCGCCCGAATTCCGCGACAGCATGGAAAAGATTCGCAACATCAAGGTGGCCTATCAGTCCGCCAGCGGCGCCATCGCCTACATCCCTTTGAGCGAACTGGCGGCCATCTCCCTGGACACCGGGGCCTCCTGGATTTACCACGAAAGCACGGAACGCTTCATCCCCGTCAAGTTCAGTGTGCGCGGGCGCGACTTGGGCAGCACCGTTGCCGATGCCCAGGCGCGCCTGGCGAAAAATGTCACCCTTCCCAGCGGCTATCGCATGGTCTGGGCCGGCGAGTTTGAAGACCTTCAGCTTGCCAAGGAGCGCCTGGAACTGGTGGTGCCCGTCAGCCTCGCCCTCATCCTCGGATTGCTCTACTGCCTGTTCAATTCGCTGCTCGAGTGCCTCCTGACCCTTTCCGGCATTCCCTTCGCCATCGCCGGCGGCGTGCTGGCGCTTTATGTCGCCGGTCTCAATTTCAGCATCTCCGCCGCCATCGGCTTCGTCTCGCTCTTTGGCGTCTCGGTCATGAATGGCATTCTCTTGATCACCTATTACAATCAGGCCAGGCTTCACGGCTGGGCGCCCGTGGAATCCATGTTTCACGCCGCCTCCACCCGCATGCGGCCCCTGCTGATGACCAGCCTCTCCGCCTGCATCGGCCTGTTTCCGGCGGCCATTTCCACCGGCATTGGCAGCCAGGTGCAGCGCCCGCTGGCCACTGTCATCGTCGGCGGCATGTTGGTCGGTCCCGTCATGCTGCTCATCGTTGTGCCGGCCCTCAAAATGGTCTTCCTGGGCCGCGGACACGACAAACCCCAACCGCAACCTCAATCCGCCTAGAATCATTATGAAAACGGCGCGCATCCTTTTCACCATCGCCGGCTTTGGCGCTTTCACTTTTGGGCTTTGTTATGCCGCCGAGCCGTCCCAGCCACCGGCGGAACAAGATTCCCGTCAGATCCATGCAACCGGCAACCGTCCTGCCAACCGGATTCATGACAGCAGAACCCAGGCTGACCCAAAGCCTGCTCCATTGAATCATAACAGCCGCGCCTCCGAGAGAAGCAGCCCGGCCGGCCCAATTCATACCCGGACCAAACACCCATCGGGAAATGATCTTCATCAACCGGGGCTTAAAAAGGCCGCCCCCGCCGCAAACGGCGGATTGATGATGAGCAAAACAGGAAACCATTGCGAACAACCTGCCAAGTTGGCGCTTGGCAGCGGGAGGACGGCATCATTGCCCGGCGGTGTTCGCACCCGAAGCGCCGCCGCGGCGGCCATCGGTGGCATGGCGGCCGCCAGCGCCAAACACTCGGCGGCGGCACTCAATGGCGCCGATTTCATGAAGCCCAAACCTTAGCTGATTTGATTCTATGACACCATCCCGCAAGCCGCTCGTAATATGTTTGACGGCGCTCGCCGTTTCAACCCTTCTCACCAGTTGCGCCGTGGGGCCGGACTTCAAACAGCCCGCCCCTCCGCCGGTGAGCGGTTATACCGCAACTCCGCTGACCAACACCCAATCCATTACGAACACCATTGGGGGCCAAGCGCAGCGATTCGTGGAAGCGGCCGATATTTCAGGACAGTGGTGGACGCTGTTTCACTCCAAGCCGCTGAACGATCTGATTGAGCGCGCGCTGACCAATAATCCCACCATTAAATCAGCGCAGGCGGCTCTTTTGGCCGCGCAAGAGACCACCAAGGCTCAACGGGGCGTTTTCTGGCCCGGCGCGGACGCAAGTTTCTCCGCCAGCCGCCAGAGAACCTCCGAACTCTTGGCGCCCATCCCCAACGCCAACATTTTCACCTACAGCTTATACACGCCCGAAGTCGCGGTTTCCTACTCGCCGGATATTTTTGGCCTCAATCGCCGCACCGTCGAGTCCTTCAAGGCCCTGGAAGAAGAGCAGCGTTACGCGCTCCTTGCAGCGCGTATTACTTTGAGCGCCAACGTCGTCAGCGCGGCCGTCAACGAGGCCTCACTGCGGGCCCAGATCGCCGCCACCACGAACCTCATCGCTGAAAACACCAAGGCGCTTGACATCTTGCGGGCCCAGTTTGCCAAAGGATATGCCAGCCGGCTGGACCTCGCCGGACAGGAATCTCAACTGGCGCAACTCGCGGCCACCTTGCCGCCATTAGTCAAGCAATTGGCGCTACAGCGCGACGCCTTGGCGATTTTGATTGGCCTTTTCCCAAGCCAGGTTCCTCCTGAAAAATTCGAGCTGGGGAAGTTGCAATTGCCGGTGGACATCCCCGTGAGCCTTCCCTCGCGCCTCGTCCAGCAACGCCCCGATGTCCTTCAAGCCCAGGAAGCCTGGCACTCGGCCAGCGCCCAAGTCGGAGTGGCCATCGCCAACCGACTGCCCAATATCACTCTCACGGCCAATGTTGGCAGCAGCGCGCTGGCCATCGATCAATTGTTCACCTCCGGCACGGGCTTTTGGACCTTGGGCGCGGCCGTCACACAACCCATCTTTCACGGATTCGCCCTCTTGCACCAGGAGCGCGCGGCCAAAGCCGCCTACGTCCAAGCGGCCGAACAATATCGCAGCACGGTCCTGACGGCCTGCCAAAACGTGGCCGATACGTTGAACGCCCTGGAACAGGATGCTCAGGCTCTCAAAACGGCGGTGGATGCCGAACATGCCGCCAAGGTTACGCTTGATCTGACGCAAGCACAGTTGCGAAGCGGCTACGCCGATTATCTGACGCTGGTCACGGCGGAGACGGCCTACCAGCAAGCCGTGATCAACCTCGTTCAGGCCCAGGCCAACCGTTTTTCCGACACGGCGGCGCTCTTTCTCGCCCTCGGCGGCGGATGGTGGAACCGCGCCGATCTCACCAAAAAGTAGTCAGCCAAACCGCTCCCGATGCCACAAAAAATGACACCCCAGACGGACAGTGGAAAAAAAAGGGTCTTCATTGTGGATGACCACCCCCTGGTGTGCGAGTGGCTCGCCACTTTGATCAACCAGCAATCCGACCTCATGGTCTGCGGCCAGGCCGGCTGCGCCGCGGAAGGTCTCAGACTCATGGCCACAGCCCAACCCCACGTGGCCGTGGTGGACATTGCCATGGAGGGCGGATCGGGCATCGAATTGATAAAAGACATCAAAGCCACTCGTCCCCAAGTGGCGGTCATTGTGCTCTCCATGCACGATGAATTGCTTTACGGCGAACGCGCCCTTCGCGCCGGCGCCCGCGCTTACATCATGAAGCGCGAGGCGACCAAAAATGTCCTTCAAGCCATCCGCTCCGTGCTCGAAGGAAAACTCTATCTCAGCCCGAAAATGGCCAGACTTTTGGCCGGAAAGTTTGTCGAAGGCAGACCCCCGGCCGCGGGTCCTCTGGTCGAACGGTTAAGCAACCGGGAGTTGGAAGTGTTCCAATTGTTGGGCCGCGGCTGCAACACCCGGCAAATCGCGGAGGAAATGCGCGTCAGTTTCAGGACCATTCAGGCCTTCTGCGCCCGGATCAAGCAAAAGCTCAACCTTGCCAACGCCACCGAACTGCTCCGTGAAGCCGTCCGCTGGCACGACCGCCAGAACCTGGGGTGACTCCGCTTTCTTCTCTGGTTCCTGATCCTGATCTTGATCTTGAATTCTCTTGGGAGATGAAATGCCCGATGCCCCGCGATTTGCTCAAGTCTTGCGTTGACAAGCCGATATAAGACGCTGGGAGCCGTACTTTATGACGAAAACTCGGTTGTTCAGCTTGGCCCTGATCCGGGGTCTGGCAGCGGGCTGCTGTCTTTGGTTCGCTTGGTGCTGTTGCCAGGCCCAAACATCCATCTACTCCATCGGCCAGGTGGATGGCAACGGCTTCGAAGTGGTGGCTGGCGCCGTGCATGTGACTAATAGTCTGGCGGCCAACGGCGCCTTGGTAGCCGACAATGTCGTCTCCAACGCCACGGGTGTAACCCTGACGCAACTCCGGGCAAGGGATTCCGCCGCCGTCATCTTTGCCACAAACGACTTCGTCACCTTGAATCTCCCCACGGACCCGACCCTGGAACCGGTCATTAGTTTCCAGCTTACCTTCGTCTCCTTCAACCAGACGAAATGGAACGCCCTCTTCCCGAGCAACCAACCGGCTCCGTTTAATTTCCTGGTTTGCTCCCTGCCAACGGCCCAAGTCTGGCACCAGCGGGGATGGCTCAACGCCACGCCCGTGGCGGACAGTTTTCCCCTGTTGATAGACCCGCACAACGGCACGCCCGAAATCTCTTGTAGCTGGAACCGCAACTGGGGCTATATCTGCCCCCTGGCCGGTCATCCCATTCCCATGATCGGACTGTGGGACCCATCGCAGAGTCTCTACGTCGGTTACGATTTCCAAGCCTCGCGCGCCACTTGGACCCAGAGCGAGAGCCAGATCGCCACCGTTTATTGTTGGGGGGCGGGAACTTCGTCCAACTTCATCGCTTTGGCCTATCCCTCCGGCGGTTCTCGCTTCGGCAACCTGGTCTTTCCGGCGACCAACCAATCCATCTCGGCTTCGTTCAGCTTGATTATAGATACGAACATGCCCGGCACCGAGGATCCAAACGAGCGCTTTCAGGAGCGGCTCTTCAGCCGTTATTCCAACTCCCTGCCGCGCGTGCCGGCCATGAACGACGTCGCTTGGATTCCCGGGGTGGCCCGCCTGATGGATTTTGTCGGCCCTGTTGGAACAGAGTTGTATGGCAACCTCGACGAACCCGATTATTGTCAGACCAATGCCGTGGGGCTGGCCGGCTTTGGCGGGCATCGGGAAATGCCGGTGGACGCCTGGGTCTTGAGCGGCACTTCTCTTGCTTACGTCCGGACCCAGCTCGCGGCCTTGCTGGCGACCAACTATGCCCAACGCTTTACCATGAGCAACGACGCCTGCTTGTGCTGGACCAAGCCGCTGGCAGGCGCCTGGTTGCCCGGTTACGGCTCCACCAACGCCGCCACCCTCCATAATTCGGAGGGTTGGTTTACCGCGCGGGTGCTGGTCGAGCTTTACCGCTATGACCTCGCCCACGGGACCACCGACACCAATTACTTGACGAACATTGACTGTCTTTTCAATTGGGCCACGCATTTCGTCTGGACCCGCGCCGAAATTGACGACGTGCCCTCTTCGCCTTTCGCCATCGGGGCCACCTTGAGCACGGCCTTTCTCCTGGATTACCACTTCACTTTTATGACGGACCCCGTGCGGAGCAACAATGCCGCCCTGGCGCTGAGCCTGGCCCAAAATCTGGTCTGGCGCTGTCTGAGCGTCTGGGCCATGGACTCGGATAATTGGGATGGAGCATTGGACAGCGCTTTCCTGGCCGAGCCTAACAGCGGCCGGGATTGGGCGGGCTTGGGATCGGCCAACGAGGTCAACTGGATGTTGGATATCCTCGCCCAGGTTTACGTCCATGCGGGCGATGAGCGCATGCGCTACTATTTGCGCGGCATGTTGCAGCGCTGGCCCAGTCTCTATCGCTGCGATTACCAACCGTCCCTGGCCGACTTCACTGACTTCAACGACGGCTTGACCGAGGGTTATGGGTTGGTCACCGGCTCGGGCCCGGGCCGGGGTTCTCGTTATGACTACGGCTTCACCGAGTCCCTCGCGCTCATTGAGCCGGTCAGCAACTCCATCCTGCGGGTCGTCGCCGGCGATGCCGCTTGCATTGCCTTTGACAAGGGGGTGACGACGGCGGACGTCACCAACTACCGCACCGGCGGCAACGGGGCCTGTTCCTTCACCATCGTTTCCTCTTCACCGGCCTCCTTTGATTTGAGCTTTTCCTATCCTTTCGTGAACATCCATACCAACACCGTCACCTGCAATGGATTGGTTCTCGGAACCAATGTGGTTTACCGCCCCCTCCAGGCCCCCAGTTCCTTGTATATTTCCGGGGTGATGAATGGCGACACCATTGCCATCGGTCCCCCCTTTGGGAATCCGCCGCCTTTTTCGCCCGATGACTCCCTGGTCTATGCCGAGTCGGCTGTGGAACCGATGACTAACGGTTCGTTTGTGACCCTGACTTTGGCGGGCGACTATCTGTTGCCGCAAGACTGGACCGATTTTCATTCGTTCGCCGGAATCGTCCCGGGGCTGCATTGGAATTACGGCGTTCCCTACCAGCAGCGCCTCTATGCCGCCACCAATGTCACTTCGTTGGCCGCGCCCCAGGCTTACGCCATCTTCGTGGCCTATGCTCCCCCGGAGAACGCGACTCTGGGCCAGGAGCCGGGGCTGATTCTCGACACCGCCGTTAGTAACAGCACCCAATTGGCCTTGCGCGGCTCCCCGGTCATGGCTTGGCGCGGATGGCCCACCATGTTCGATCGCATGGTCCTTCTGGACTACGCCTTGGTGCCGTCGGGACATACCGTTGTGGCGGTGGACCCGCAAGGTTCCCTGGTCATGGGCGTCACCGCCTGCACCAATAATTCCACCTCCTGGCAGTGGGTCCAACCCGGACTTTCCAACGCGGCCAAGGCTTTCGTCCAGGAGGAAAAGAGCCGTCTGGGCCAGGTGGCCTTGGAGAATTTCTTCTCTCAGTTCCCGGTGGACAGGATCGCTTTGCTGCCAGGGGGGCAATCCGTTGATTACCCGGGGCCTGCCCTGGATTTTGCCGGCAGCAATGGCCTGGCCGCCCGCTGGACCACGCTCACGCCCCAGCAGTATGCCGGCACGAACTCATTCAACGCCGCTCTCTTCCCGTTGGCCTTCTACATGGGCAACGATTATTACGTCGCCAATGTCAATACCACCAATGACGGCCGGACTGCCGTGCTCAATTATTTGCAGGGCGGCGGCACGCTCGTGGTCATGTCCCCTTCGGCTTCTCCCTTCTTTTATGCCTGCAATGCAGGCCAGGACTCCGGTCCGGTGGATGGGACTAATGGCTTGTTGTCTTTCATCGGGCTTCCTTGGGTTTATTATGCCGACGCCGCCACCAATGCAGTTTTCCAAGTGGATGCCAATTATGCCACCATGCCAAACCTCGCTCGGTCTTTTTCCTTCCCGCAGTCTGGGGTCAAGTCCTTTGGCCTGATTGACCCGACCCAGGTGCAGCCGGCGGACCATTACGTCCCTTGGATTTCACTGTTCAGCAACGTGAGCAATGCCAGCCTTATTGGCGACGCGGCTGCTTGCATCGAACTTCATCACGGACCGGCGGCCAATGGGAGGATCGTTTACATTTCCAATGCTCTGCTCTTGGGCTCTCAAGCGCCGGTCATCATGGCCGACGCCACTTCCTGGCTTTGCGAGGCCGTCTCCGGGGGCTCGCCGCCATGGTTGGATTCAATTCAATTCAGTCCCGTCGGCGTCGTCTTGGGATTCCAGGCCCAACCCAATCTGGACTACCGGCTTGAGTGGTGCGATGACCTGGGCAATGGCTCCTGGTCAACCCTGGCCGACTTGCCCGCAACGGCCACCAATTGCCCGATGACCGCGACCGATTCCTCCGCCAATTCCGGTTCCCGATTCTATCGGCTGATGGTCCACCCTTGAATCTCGCTGCTTTTCCTGCGCGAGCTTTGCTGGCAAATTGTGAAGATGGAACCAACTGAAGCGGAGTTGATCGCCGCCGCCCGCAAGGGCGACCCCGCCAGTTTCGAGCCGCTGGTGGCCAAATACCAGGGGCGCGTCTTTGCCGCCGCCCGCCGCTACGCCCGCCGCGAAAGCGAAGTCGAGGACATCGTCCAGGAAGTCTTCATCAAAGCCTTCCAGAAGCTGGACGGATTCCGCGGCGAGGCCCCCTTCGAGCATTGGCTCATGCGCCTGGCGGTGCGAACCTGCTACGACTTCCTCCGCAGCCACCAGCGCAACCGCGAAACACCCTTCACCGAATTGACCCAAGCCGAGAGCGATTGGCTCGATCGCTTTGTCGTCCAGCCCGACACCGCCGGCGAAGAGGCGGAGGCCGCGCGGTTGTTGATTGACAAGGTGCTCTCGCGCCTTTCGCCCCCGGCCCGCCTGGTCATTACTCTCTTGGAAATCGAGGAACGGTCCGTCAAGGAAATCTCCGCCATCACCGGCTGGTCGGTCCCGCTGGTCAAGGTGCGCGCTTTTCGCGCCCGGGCGGAAATGAAAAAAATTCTGACCCGCATCGCCCGGCACAAGTACTTGTAACCCCAAGGCCCCCCGGGCCGTCTGAAAAATCGTGATGAATGTCAACGAGTTGCACGCAAAACTGATCGCCGTCGCCCGGAAAAATCCTCCCGCAGACCATGTGCCCTGCGCCTTCGAGAAGCGGATCCTGAGCCGGCTGCGCGCCGCCTCCCCGCCCAATTCCTGGGCCTTGTGGGGCCGGCCGTTGTGGTACGCGGCTTTTTCCTGCGTCGCCATCACCCTCTTGTGCGGCCTGTGGTCTTATGCCAGCGGTCCGAAGGCGGACAACGCGGACAATTTTTCCCAGGACTTCGAGGCCGTCGTGCTCGCGCCGGTCAATCAACAGCTTGAGGACGCCTGGTGAGCACCTGGAAAGTCATCCTGGCCACGATGGTCATTTTCACCTGCGGGATCATTACGGGCGCGATGGTGACCCGAACCGCGCCTGTTCCCCTGGCGGCCACCGGGCCGGCCAACCCGCGCCCGCCGGCGGCGCCGGTTTTCCCCGTCCAGCGGGCGGAATTTCTTAAGAGGCTGGAAAAACAATTGGACTTGACCCCGGAGCAGCGCGACCAGATCGCCCGCATCATGAAAGAAAGCCAGGAGCGGACCGGGCGGGTGTGGAACCAGATCGCGCCCCAGATGGGCCAGGAACTCAAAGGCGTCCGCGAGGAAATCCGCCGCGTGCTCACGCCGGCGCAACGAAAGCAATTCGCCGAGTTGATGAAGCGCAACCGCAAAGCCGATGCCGGCCCGCCCGGCAACCGCCCCGCCCGCCCCTTGGAATCCACCAACGCGGAAACCCAGGCGCCGTAGGCGGTGTCGTGTATGTCAAGACTGTTTTTCCCCGGTTCTTCATCCTGCTCTTAATCCTAATCTTAATCCTAATCCTAATCAATTCTGATGATTGGTCGAGTGGAGAAGATTGGGATTAAGATTAGGATTATGAGCCTCCCTCTTCCCCCTCAAGCCGGCTCGGTCGTCTCCAGGAATCCGGTGAGCTGGCGGATGCGGGTCGGATGACGCATCTTGCGCAGGGCCTTGGCTTCGATCTGCCGGATGCGCTCGCGCGTGACTTTGAATTGCCGGCCCACTTCCTCCAGCGTCCGCGAGTAGCCGTCGCCCAACCCAAATCGCAATTCCAGCACTTTGCGCTCCCGCTCCGACAGGCTGGCCAGCACGTCGCCCAATTTGTCCTTCAGCAGGCTGTAGCTGGTCATGTCGGACGGGTTCTCCGCTGCTTTGTCTTCGATGAAATCCCCGAAATTGGTGTCTTCGCTGTCCCCCACCGGCGATTGCAGCGAGATGGGCTGCTGGGCCATTTTCAACACGGCCCGGACCCGCTCCACCGGTATCTGCATCTCGTCGGCGATTTCCTCCGGCGATGGCTCGCGCCCAAAGTCCTGGATCAATTGCTTTTGCACCCGCATGAGCTTGTTGATCGTTTCGATCATGTGGACCGGGATGCGGATGGTGCGCGCCTGGTCGGCGATGGAGCGCGTGATGGCCTGGCGAATCCACCAGGTGGCGTAGGTGGAGAATTTGTAGCCCCGGCGGTATTCGAATTTTTCCACCGCCTTCATCAAGCCCATGTTGCCTTCCTGGATGAGGTCCAGGAACGAGAGCCCGCGGTTGGTGTACTTCTTGGCGATGGAGATGACCAGCCGCAGATTGGCTTCGACCATTTCCGTCTTGGCCTGGATGGCTTTGCGCGCGAAATGTTGCAGTTCCACATAGGCATTGAGATATTCCACGCAGGGCATGCGGACGAATTCCTCCAGCGCCTTGATCTTGCGGCGCTCCGATTCAATGATCTGCTCGTACTGCGCCCCGTGGCCGTGCGCCTGGAGGTCCGCGATGGTGCGCAGGCTCAACTGCACTTTGTCGTGGATGTTGTCCGCCACCAGCGCCATCTCCTCGATCACTTTTTGCTTGTAGTAAAACTTGTGGAAGGTGCGTTGCAGCCGCTCGTCGAGCCTTCGGTAGTCCCGCTCCGGCTTCTCCCGCGCCTTCTCGTCCCCCGCCTCGGCCTGCAATTGGCCGTACTTGTCGTCCACCTCCAGGTCCAGCGCCCGGACGTGTTTGACCAGACGGCGCAGTTGCCGCAGGTGGTTGTCCCGGCTCTCGACCTTCTTGTCCACGATGACCCGGTCGAACCGTTCCTTCGGCGGTTCGGAAATGAGTTTTTCCGCCAGCGCAATGTGTTCCTTGCCCGCGAAGCCAAAGCCGTAGATGATGCGCTTGACCTCGTTCTCCGCGTCCTCGATGCGCTTGGAGATTTCAACCTCCTGTTCGCGCGTGAGCAAGGGCACCTGGCCCATCTGCTTGAGATACATGCGCACCGGGTCATCCAGAATGTCCAGCCGCGTCTTGTCATCGTCTTCGTCCGGCTCGGGCTGCTTGACCCGGTCCACCTCCGCCTGGTCAACAATTTCCACTTCCAGGTTGCGCAGCTTGCTGTAGAGATCGTCCAAGTCGTCCGGCAATACCAGGCCGTCGGGCAGCGCGTCGTTGATGTCGTTGTAGGTCAGGTAGCCTTGTTCCTGGGCCAGACGGACCAGTTCCTTGACTTTTTCCGCCACGTCCAGGCGCGGTTTGCTGGGGGCGCCTGGCGCGGCGGCGGCGGACTCAATGTGCAAGCGGGCTGCGGGCAGGTCTGTCATGGCGGCGGCCACCGTCTTCCGCGGTTGTCGGGAGCCGGAGGCGGATAGGTTTGCGCTCTCCCCGGCAAAGGGGAGCCGGTCTTGGGCGGACTCGGCGCGTGGTTTCACGACTGTTTTTCTCTTTGAATCGTTCAAAATTCAAAAATGGGAGACAATATGGTTGCCGGGCGGCCATTGCGCAAGGATAGACGGCCTTTTTTTTGTCAGTTAAATTCCACCCTTCCCATGCCGGTTGGCACAGGGAATGCAGCGTTCTACAGCTTCAGCACCGCCTTCTTGATCTCATTGAGCCGCGCCCCCGGCCCTTTTCTTTTCAGCCGCGGAAATTTCCCCCCGGCCATCACGTACTGGTTGTTTCGTTGCAGCATCAATTTGTCCTCCTTGGTTTCAATGACCGTCACCCCCCGCGCGGCCGCCGCCATCTTCAGCCCGGCCACTTGCAAGGCCATTTCCACCGGCCCGGGCGGCGGGCCGAAACGATCGCGCAGTTCATTTCTCAATTCCTCCAGCATCCGGGCGTCCGTCGCCCGCGCCAGTTTGCGGTACATTTCAATGCGCAGTTGCGGTTCGGCTATGTAACCGGCCGGCAGACACGCCCCGCTTTCCGGCTCGCTGCCGCCCAGAAAATCCAGCCGCACCTGCACCTCCAGCGGCGGCCGCGCCGTCGCGCCTTTGAGCCGGCCGACGCTCTCCTGGAGCAACTGGCAATAAAGCTCGAAGCCGACCGCGGCGATGTGCCCGCTTTGTTCGGCGCCCAAAAGGTTGCCCGCCCCGCGGATTTCCAGGTCGCGCATGGCGATCTTGAACCCGCTGCCCGGACGCGAGAACTGCCGGATGGCGCTCAGACGCTTGCGGGCGTCGGCCAGCAGGCCGGCGTGGCGCGGCAGCAGCAGGTAGGCGTGGGCCTGGTGTTTGTAGCGCCCCACCCGCCCGCGCAATTGGTAGAGGTCGCTCAAGCCGAATCGGTCCGCTCTGTCAATTATTATTGTGTTCGCGTTCGGTATGTCCAGCCCGCTCTCGATGATCGTCGTGGACAACAGCACGTCGCTCTCCCCGTTGACAAACGTCGTCATCACCGCCTCCAGTTGCTCGTTGGGCATCTGCCCGTGGCCCACCGCGATCCGCGCCTCCGGCGCCAGTTCCCGCAGCCGCCCCGCGGCCGCCTCAATGTCCATTATGCGGTTGTGCAGATAGAACACCTGCCCCCCGCGGTTCAATTCCCGCCGGATGGCCTCCCGGATGAGTCGTTCGTCGTACTGCGCCACGATCGTCTCCACCGGCAGCCGGTCCTGCGGCGGGGTCTCGATGGTGCTCATGTCCCGCGCCCCAGACAGCGCCAGGTAAAGCGTGCGCGGAATCGGCGTGGCCGTCAGCGTCAGCACGTCCACCAACGTTCGCAGCTCCTTGAACCGCTCCTTGTGCCGCACGCCGAAGCGCTGCTCTTCGTCAATGACCACCAGCCCCAGGTCTTTGAACGCGATGTCCCCCTGCAACAGCCGGTGGGTGCCGATGACGATGTCCACCGAGCCGTTGGCCAGGTCGCGCGCCACCTGGTTCTGCTGGCGCCGCGTGCGAAAGCGGGACAGCAGTTCGATGCGGATGGGATAATCGGCCATCCGTTCGCGGAAGGTGTTGAAATGCTGCTGCGCCAAAACCGTCGTCGGCACCAGCACCGCAACTTGTTTGCCGCCCAGCGCCGCTTTGAACGCCGCCCGGATGGCCACCTCCGTCTTGCCGTAGCCCACGTCCCCGCAGATGAGGCGATCCATCGGTTTGGCCGCTTCCATGTCCTTTTTGGTCTCCACGATGGCGCTCCATTGGTCCGGCGTTTCCTCGTAGAGAAAACTGTTCTCGAATTCCCTCTGCCAGCCCGTGTCCGGCGCGAACGAATGCCCTTCTTGCGACGCGCGGGCCGCCTGGATGCCCAGCATTTCCGCCGCCAGGTCGCGCACCGCGTTTTCCGCCTGCGTCTTCGTTTTGGCCCAGCGTGTTCCGGTCAACGTGTTCAGCGGCGGACGCGCCTTGCCGGCCCCGATGTATTTGCCCACCAGATGCGCCTCGCTCACGGGCACGTAAAGTTTCGGCGGCGGCTGCTCCGTGTCGGCCCCGGCGTATTCGATCACCAGGCATTCCCGCCCGGGCAAGCCGGCGGGCGCGCGGCCCGTGTCGGGCATCACGCCCAAACCGAGGTAACGGCCAATGCCGTGTTGCAGATGCACCACGTAATCCCCCTCCTCCAATTCCGCGAAATTGATGTCCAGCAACGACCGGCTCGTGGCGGCGTGCGGCCCTTTGAGGCGCCGCGGCCGCTGCACCTTGTAACGGCCGAAGATTTCCGCGTCCGTCACCACCGCCAATTTGGCCGCCTCCAGCAGAAATCCCCGCGAGAGTGCGCCCAGCCGCGTTTGCAGCGCGTCCGGCTCGCCCAGCCCGTACTCGCGCCAGATTTCCTCGAACCGTTGCCGTTCCCCATCGTTGTTGCAAAAGAGGTGGACGCCGTAACCTTGCCGCAGCCAGCGATGCAGTTGCTGGAAGAACTCCCGCCGTTGCGCCTCCGCGATGTGCGGCTCGGGCCGCTGCTCCCCAATCGGGCGGAAGACCTCCAGGCTTTGAAAATTTAACCTCTCCGCCCTTTCCAGCCGGTCTCCGCCGATGACCACGTCCTCGGTGAACGGCTCGCCCAATTGCCCCGCTGTCAGCGCGACCATGCCGCGCGCCGGCATTTCCCGCCGGAATTGCCCCCATGAAATCAGCAACCGTTCGCCGGAGGGAACCTGCTCCTCGTAGCGTTGCGCCCGCGCCGCCAGCAACTCCGGCTCGCACAACAGGAAGACAGTTCCCGCCGGCAGGTATTCCAGCAGGCTGGCCGCCGCACTCCCCGGCTCCTTCTTCAACAATCCGATTTCCCCGCCAGGGGCTATCGTGATTTGCGCAATTTCCTCCCGCGACATTTGCGTCAGCGGATCGAAGTAGCGCAACGACTCCAGTTGGTTGCCCGCAAACTCCAGCCGCGCCGGCCACGGACTGCCCAGCGGCCAGACATCCACGATCCCGCCGCGCATGGCCACGTGCCCTTTCTCCGTCACTTGCGCCTCGCCCTCGTAGGATTGATCCTCCAGCCATTCGATCAAGTCCAACGGGTCCAACGCCTCCCCGCGGCCCAGGTGGCGAATCCTCCGTTTCAATTCCGCCGGCGCTATCGTCTTTTGCAGCAGCGCCGTCACGTTGGCCACCACGATCGGCCAAACCGGCCGGTCCGGCCCTTCCACCAGCGAAATGAGCGTGGCCAGGCGGTCGCTCACCACGTCGGCGTGCGGCAATCGCGCCTCATGCGGCAGGATTTCCCACTCTGGATAGAAAAGCGGTGGCGCGGAACGCGCTGTGTTGCCGCCGCCCCGTTCGCCCGCCCAGGTCTCGACATCCTGGTGAAAGACCTCCTGCGTTTTCAAGCCGTCCGTGACCGCGACAACCGGCCGGTTGGGGAAAAGCCGGGCCAGAAGCACCGCCAGAAAAGGCTGTGCGCCGGGGCTGACCGGCTCCAAAGACAAAGACTCCCCCTGTTCCAGTCGCTCGCGCAGGGCCTGCGCGGCGGGAACCGACGCCACCGCCCTGAAGACCTCACCGGTCGTTTGCTCTGACCGGTTCATCAATCCCCTAAACCTCGCAGTCCGCCCCCGCCCCGTCAAGCCGCCGCAACATCCCCTGGACCATACGCGCGTCGTTTCTTGACTGGGACCGCGACCGTCCCGGTCGCAGGGCGGCGCGTCTCGCGCCGCCCTTTCCGATGAGTACCTTGCGCGCAGGGAAACCCCATGCCCAAATCCATCCCCAAGGCGGGCGCGAAACATTCCGTGCAGCACACGCGCCCCGCGTGCCTCAGTCGGCGCCCTCGCCGACTGCTTTCCGATGTGGCAGCGGCCTTCCCTTCGTTTGATGCCAGTGACTATTTGAAAAAGCTCCGCAAGCGCGACCCGTCCTTGGACGAAGTTTTCAAAGGGTGGGTACAAATTGTACATACCCTCTCCGTCCCCACCGACGGTGGCCCCCAACCAATGCTCTGCGCCAATACCGAAGGCCTCTTCCGCCTCATCCAACCGCCGATCTGCCAAACGTGGCCGCCACAAAGCCGGGCGCCAAAAAATCCTGACCATGCCACGCCCCCAACCGGAAAAACCTGAACCGCAGATGAACGCCGATGAAAGGAAAACCGTCCCGTCCGAAACCAATCCGCGTTCATACCCGTATTCGTCGCCTGCGGTGATTTCATGAAAAAATAAATATTGCATTCCCACTAAAACGTGGTAGTGTGGTCCGTGTGCGGCGCTCACGCGCCTGTTCTTTGACATTTTGCAGGGGGAAAGGGACCGGGAAGACAAGGACGGAGGCTGAAGGCTGAAGGAAGAAGGCAAAGGCCGGATCTTCCTTGCGCCATTGCGTCCTCGCGCCCTTGCGTTAAAATTCTCTTCCCGCCGCCTTATTGCACGGGGCGGTTTCTTCGACGCTGGTCAGCCGCCAAGTTACGGTCAGTTACGGTGGGGACACCCCTTCCGGGGCGACTCCAGTCCCGTCCGGCCGCCAGACCGGCAATCTTTGCCGGTCAACGGAAAAAGCGCCGGCTTCCGCCCGTCTCATCAAACCTAATCAAAGCTAATCAAAGTCAATCAAGGTGAAAACGCTTCCAACAATGTTTGATCCGGCCGGAGGGCGGCCCGAACCGGCAATTTTTGCCGGCACTGGCGGGGCCGGACACGATCGAAGGGAAACCCGGCCAATACGGCTAATTCGCACCAAATCGCACCAAATCGCACCAAAAAAAATATTTTTCGCGCCCACCCGCCCAAACCGCCTCCGATTTGGCCTCCGATTTGGCTTGCGTTCCGCCGCCGGGAGCGTATGTTTGCCCTTGCCCGAACGCCGTGTGTGCGGCTGTTCGTTAAGGCTGAGAAAAGAAAGTCAACAGTGGAACCTAACCTTTAACCTCCGTTGCCACGCAACGCGGTCAGGTAGGCAATGGAGCCTTCGCCGGCCTCCCGGCCAAGTCTCCCAGGCAGTTTGTCCTTACGCCATACATTATATTATGCTCACCATGGAAGAAGCCCTCAAGCAAAGCCCCCCGCGCTTTGCCATGGGCCAGATCGTCAAAGGCACCGTCATCGAAGTCCGCCCCAAGGAAGTCCTGGTGGACATCGGCTACAAAAGCGAAGGGGTCATCCCCGCCAGCGAATTTGATGACATCAAAACCGTCAAGATCGGCGATGAAGTGGACGTGCTCATCGAGAAACTCGAAGACAAGGAGGGCATGGTCGTCCTCTCCAAGGAAAAGGCCGAGTTCAAAAAGAATTGGGATAAAATCCTCACCATCTGCAACGAGGGCGGCACCATCACCGGCAAGGTCAAGGCCGCCGTCAAGGGCGGCTTGATCGTCAACATCGGCGTCGAGGCCTTCCTGCCCGCCTCGCAAATTGACATCATCCCACCCAAGAACCTCGCCCAGTTCATCGGCAACGCCTATGATTTCAAAGTCGTCAAGATCAACCAGGAGCGCCAGAACATCGTCCTCTCCCGCCGCGAATTGATCGAGCAGCAGCGCAACGACAAGCGGGCCAAACTCCTGGCCGAAATGACCCCCGGCGACATCCGCAAGGGCACCGTCAAGAATATCACCGACTTCGGCGCCTTCATTGACCTCAACGGCATTGACGGCCTGCTCCACATCACCGACATGAGCTGGGGCCGCATCGGCCATCCCTCCGAAATCCTCAAGGTGGGCCAGGACATTGACGTTGTTGTACTTGACATCAACCGCGAAAAGGAGCGCGTCAGCCTCGGCCTCAAGCAGAAGCTGAGCAATCCTTGGGAGAACATTGACGCCAAGTACCAGGTCGGCGCGCGGGTCAAGGGCCGGGTCGTCAACCTCGTGCCCTACGGCGCTTTCGTCGAATTGGAGCCGGGCGTCGAAGGGCTGATCCACGTCACCGAACTCTCCTGGACCAAGCGCATCGCCAAACCCTCCGACGTCCTCAAGGCCGAGCAGGAGATCGAAGCGGTCGTGCTGGGCATCAACCGCGACGAACAGAAAATCTCCCTGGGCATCCGCCAGCTCGAAGCCAACCCGTGGGACAAGGCGCCGGAAAAATATCCCGCCGGCACCAAGGTCAAGGGCAAAATCCGCAATTTGACCAGCTACGGCGCCTTCATCGAGTTGGAAGAGGGTTTGGACGGCATGATCCACGTCTCGGACATCTCCTGGACCCGCAAAATCAACCACCCCTCCGAGGTCTTCAAAAAGGGCGACGAAGTCGAAGCCGTCGTCCTGGAGGTGGACAAGCCCAACCAGCGCATTTCCGTCGGTGTCAAGCAGTTGACCGTGGACCCGTGGAGCAACATTGACCAATACCACAAAGTCGGCGACCTGGTCACCGGCAACGTCACCAAGCTGGCCAGCTTCGGCGCCTTCATCGGCCTGCAGCACGACATTGACGGCCTGGTGCATATCTCCCAGGTCAGCGAGGAGCGGACGGACAAGATCAAAAACGTCCTCAAGGTCGGCCAGGAAGTCACCGCCCGCGTCATTAAAATTGACAAGTCCGAGCGCCGCATCGGCCTGTCCATCAAAGCCGCCGCCTATTCCACCGAGCAACTCAAAGCCGAGCAGGCCATCCTCGATTCCCTCAAGCCGGGCGAGGACCTCGTCGCCCTGCAACACGCCTTTGACGCCGCCGACGAATCGGCCCGCCAGCAGCAGGGCCAATAATTGAGGCCGCCGGCGCCGGTCCGCCCACGCGAGGGCCGGCGCCGCGGCCCGCCCGCGGCCTGCGCGCCCGCCGTGATGAAAACGCTGCACTCATACCTGGCCCGCCAGATGCTGGCGACGCTGGGCATGGCGGTGTTTGTCTTCACCTTTGTTCTCCTGCTGGGCAACGTCATCAAGGAAGTTCTTCAGTTGCTCATCCACCGCCAGGCCACTCTGGGCCTGGCCTTGCACGCCATCCTTTTGCTCATTCCCTACGTGCTGGCCTTCTCTCTGCCCATTGGCCTGCTCACCGCGGCGCTCTTGGTTTTCGGGCGATTCAGCGCCGACCAGGAATTGACCGCCGCGCGCGCCAGCGGCATCAGCCTGGTCAGCCTGGTCACTCCGGTGCTCTTGCTCAGCGTGGCCGTCAGCGCCCTGTGCGCCTGGCTGAACTTCGACATCGCCCCGGCCAGCCGCACGGCCTACAAGGTGCTCCTGTTCAACGCCCAGACCAAGCACCCCTCCAACGTCCTCCGCAGCGGCGAGATGGTGCCCTTGGGCGATTACATTATCTATGTGGAAAAGGTCCACAAGGACGGGACCAATCTGGACAACGTCAGAGTCGTGCAGTTTGCGCGCGACGGACAATTCAAATACTCGGCTGAAGCCCCGTCAGGCACCTTGGCGCCCAACCCCGAGAATCATCAGCCCACTCTCACGTTGTTTGCCGCCTCCGCCTGGACCTACACGTCCAACAGTTGGGTGCCTTCCGCCGGCGGATACCTGCCCCTGCCCGTCAACGTGGACGCGCAGGCGCAGACGATACTGACCGTGCCGCCCAGCGACATGACCTTCCGGCAATTGCGCGCGCTCCTGCATGAATTGGAGCGGCCGATGCCCCCGCCCATTCCCCGCCGCAAGCCGGACGACCCGTCGGCCAAAGCCCCGCGCGAGGCGGGGCAAACCTTTTTTGACGTCACCCCGGTCATGGTCTATATGCACCGGGAGGTTGCCTTTTCCTTTGCTTGCATTGGCTTCACCCTCATCGGCATTCCGCTGGGCATCCGCGCGCATCGCCGCGAGACCAGCGTCGGCGTGGCCACCGCGCTGGTGCTGATGCTGGTTTATTACAGCTTTATTGTCCTGGCGCAGGCCTGGCAGCACCATCCGGAGCGGGCGCCCTGCGTGATCGTCTGGCTGCCCAATTTCATCTTCCAGGGAGTCGGCGCGGTGCTCTTGTGGCAGGCCAACCGCCGGGCGGGACGTTAGTCTTTGTCCGTCAGCGCCTTGAGCCGTTCTCTGGCCTGGGTGAAATTGGGCGCCAGCCGCAGCGCCTCGGTGAATTCTTCCATCGCTTCCCGCCGGCGGCCTTGCAGCGCCAGAACCGCCCCCAGATTGGAATGAATTTCCGGGCTGCCGGGCCTGAATCGCAACGCCGTGCGATACTCGGCTGCGGCCTGGTCCAATTTCCCCTGGTCCATCAGCAGATTGCCCATGTTGCAGTGCGCTGAGGCATCCGACGGGCGCAGCCGCAGGGCTTGCGCCAGCTCGGTCATGGCTCCCGCCATGTTGCCTTGGGCGGCCAAAACGCAGGCCAGGTTGCAATAAGCGTCCTCCTGGTCGGGGTCCTGGCGCAACACCTCCTGGTACAGCCGCGCCGCCGCCTCGTTTTTCCCGTCGTCAGCCAGGCTGTCGGCCAGGCTCATGCGCGCGGGGATGTAAGTGGGGTCCAGCGCCAGCGCCCGGGCAAAGTAGCGTTCCGCCTCCGGCCGCCGTTGCAGCGCCGCCAAAGCCCTGCCCGTGTTGCGCCACGTCACCGCATCCTCCCGCAGCAGGAGGGACGAGGTGAAACACCGCAAGGCCTCCCTGTTCTTTCCATGAGTCAAATAGTATTTTCCAAGATTGTTCCAGGCCACGTAATTGTCCGTCGTCACGGCCAGCGCGCGGCCAAACAACGCGGCGCTGTCGCTCCAGAAACGCAATTGCGCCTCGGTCACGGCGGCGCAGGCGGCCAGGGCCAGCGTTCCCGCCAGCGCCGGCGCCCAGGCCGGCGGCCGCCATCGGTCGGCCAGGTCCGCCGCGCCCCAGACGATCATCAGGAAAATGCCGATCGAAGGAAGATAAGTGTAACGGTCGGCCGAGGCCTGCGATCCCGCCTGCACCAACCCGATCACTGGCACCAGCATTCCCAGGTACCAGAACCAGCCCGCCGCCAGGTAGCGCCGCCGGCGCCATCCCAGCGCCAGCCACGTTAGCGCCACCAGCAGCAGCCAACAACCGCACATCTCCAACCGCGGCCAGTCCGCGTGGTACGGGTAAATCACCGACAGCCGGGCGGGCCAGAGCGTGCGCCCCAAATAACGTCCGTACGACAGCAGCGCGTTCTCCGCGCGAAAATAAAACGGGTAGGCTTCCGAGACCGCCCCCGCGTGTTTTTGCACCAGGTAAGTGACCACGCACGAGACGGCGGACAGGGCGAAAAAAGGCGCTTTCTCCAGCGCCAATCGCGCCCCGGCTCCGGGAGCGAAGCGATCCAGCGGCCAGTAATCCAGCAGCAACAGCACGAACGGCAGCGTCACCACCATCGGCTTGCTCATCAGCCCCAAGGCGAAACACAGCAACGCCAGGAGGTAGTTGCCGGCCCGCCTCTGCCGCGCGAAGCCGGTGTAAAACCAGATCGTCCCTAAAAAGAAAAACGCGCTCAACACGTCTTTGCGTTCCGACACCCACGCCACGGATTCGACGCGCAAGGGATGCCATGCGAACAGCGCGGCCACTGCCGCGGCGCGCCAGAGCGCCCCGGTCATCCGCCGCAACAGGAAGAAAAGCAGAACGGTGTTGGCCGCATGCCAGGCGATGCTGGTGGCATGGTGGCCCGCCGGATTGAGGCCGAAGCAGGAGCAATCCAGCATGTGGGACAGCCACGTCAGGGGGTGCCAATTGGCCGAGTGCCCGGTGGTCAAGGCCCAGGCCGCGCCGCGCCAGCTCAGGCCCTCGCGCACCACCGGATTGGCCGTCACATAATCGTCATCGTCATAATCAATGAACGAATGTCCCATCGCCGGCCAATACAGGCAGATCGTCACCAGCGCCAGCGCCACGCCGATGCCGGCGGCGGTTTTGCTCCCAGCGGCTTCATGCGCGGCAGGAATCTCTTTCATTTTGTCTTCTGTCCCGGGCCGGGCAAGGATGAGGCGGGCGGCGCCAATTGGCAAGACCACCAAACTATCCTTGACTCCGCCGGGCGGTTTGAGCGCATGATCCGCCATGTATCGCAATTCTAAAAAAATCGCCGTCTTGGGCGTCGCCCTCGTTCTGTCCGTTTGCCGGGCGGCGCGGGCGGATTCCGGCGTCACCCTGCCGCGGATCTTTTCCGACAACATGGTTTTGCAGCAAGGAACGACCGTCCCCGTCTGGGGTTGGGGCGTGGATGGCACGACGGTCACAGTCAAGTTCCGTGATCAAACCGTCTCCACGCGCGTGGCCCGTGGCCAATGGATCGTCCGCCTCCGCAACCTCAAGCCGGGCGGCCCGGATACGCTGACGGTCATCGCGGCAAACCGGCGCGAGTTCAAGAATGTTCTGGTGGGCGAAGTCTGGCTGGCCGGCGGCCAGTCTAACATGGAGTTCCCGCTTCAATCCTCCTTCCAGTCCGCCGCTGACGTCGCCGCCGCGGCCAATCCGGGCATCCGTCTGTTGAAGGTGCCGCACGTCCGGCTGGAGGCTCCGACCAACGATATCGGCGCCGATTGGACCGAATGCAATCCCGACCGGGCGGCCGGCTTTTCGGCCGTCGCCTTCTATTTCGCGCGCGATCTGCAAGCCCGCTTGCGCGTGCCCGTCGGCTTGATCGAATCGGACTGGGGCGGAACGCCGGCGGAAGCGTGGATGGAGTACGGTTTTCTTCACGCCAACCCGGCTTACGAAATCGAACTGATCAAGCAATGGGCGCTGGATGAGGAGCGCTATGAGCAAAGCCTGGATGAATACAACAAGGAAAAACAGGCGGCCGCCCAGAGCAACACCGAGTTCAATAAACCCGCTCCCTGGCGGCCGTGGAAGCCGGGCGAACTTTACAACGGCATGATCGCGCCCTTGCTTCCCTTCGCCATCCGCGGCGTCTTGTGGTATCAGGGCGAAAGCAATGCCGGCAGCCCGGCCCGCGCCGAACAGTACCACCGGCTCTTTGCGGATTTGATCCGCAATTGGCGCTCGGCCTGGGGCGAGGGCAATTTCCCGTTTCTGCTCGTGCAACTGGCGCCCTTTAAGAGCATCCAAAGCCAGCCCGGCCCAAGCGCCTGGGCCTCCCTGCGGGAGGCGCAACTGGATGCCGCCCAAAACCTGCCCAACGTGGCCATGGCCGTCATCACCGACCTCGGCGACGAACGTGACATCCATCCGACCCGCAAAAAGCCTGTCGGCGGCCGCCTGGCCTTGGCGGCGCGGGCGCTGGCCTACCACGAGCCAATCGAATACTCGGGGCCGCTCTGCAAGGGGATGAAGGTGGATCGCGGCGAAATTATTTTGACGTTCGACCACGTGGACGGCGGCCTGGAGGCGCGCGGCGGGGACTTGACAGGCTTTGCCATCGCGGGCGCGGACGGGAAATTCGTCTGGGCGATGGCGGACATCAAAGGGAACACGGTGGTGGTGCGCAGCCCGGAGCTGGAGCATCCGGTGGCCGTGCGCTACGGCTGGGCCGATTACCCGGTGGTCAACCTCTGGAACAAAGCCGGCCTGCCCGCCTCGCCCTTCCGCACCGACAACTTCGCCCAATAAGAAATGCGCCGCCTTTTGTATGGCCCGTGAATCCCTCGAAGCCCGCAAGGCGCGCGCGCAACGGATCATGGCCGGGCTGGCGGCGGCTTATCCCAACGCACATTGCGAGCTGAACTATTCCACTCCGTTGGAATTGCTCGTCGCCACGATCCTTTCCGCCCAATGCACCGACCGCCAGGTCAATATTGTCACGGCGCATCTTTTCACCAAGTATCGCACGGCTGCCGACTACGCCGAGACGCCCCTGGCCGCGTTGGAATCGGACATCCGGCGCATCGGCCTCTACCGCAACAAGGCGAAAAACATCCGGGCCGCCTGTCAAACATTGGTCGAAAGACACGGCGGCCAGGTCCCGCGCAGCATGGAAGAATTGACCGGGTTGGCCGGCGTCGGGCGCAAGACCGCCAACGTCGTGCTGGGCAACGCTTTTGGCGTCAACGTGGGCGTCGTGGTGGACACGCACGTCGCCCGCTTGTCCCGCCGGCTGGGTCTAAGCTCACAAACGTCGCCGGACAAGATCGAAGCGGACTTGCAGGCGCTGACGCCGCAAAAGAATTGGACGCAATCAAGCCATTGGCTCATCTGGCACGGACGGCGGCGCTGTTTCGCGCGCGGCCCGGACTGCCCCGCTTGCGAGATCAAGGCCGATTGTCCCGCCGGCCAAAAAGTGTTGAATCCCAGGCTCACGCCGGAGCAGCAAGAGAAATTGAGGATGCAGATCTAGGATTGGCAGAATGACGACCGGCCCCAACCCCGCCCTCTGGCTCTTGTTGCGGCAAGGCGGGAACGCAGCCGATTACAACATGGCGCTGGACGAGGCTCTGCTGCAATCGGCGCCGGAAACCGGCCGGCCCGTCCTGCGGTTTTACGGCTGGCTGGAGCCGGCCGCCAGCTTTGGCTACTCGCAAAAATTCGCGGACGTCCAAAAGTTGACCCGGTTGCGCCCCTTGGTGCGCCGGCCCACCGGCGGCGGCCTGGTGCCGCATGACGCGGATTGGACCTACAGCCTGATTTTCCCGCCCGGCCACTTCTGGCATCGTTTCAGAGCCGTGGAAAGTTACCGGCGCGCGCATGAATGGATCCGCGACGCGTTCGCCAAAATGGGCGTCGCCACCACCCTCTCGCCAGAGAGTCAAAAAGAAATTCCCGGCCAATGTTTCGCCGGCGCGGAAAAGGACGACGTGCTCTGGCAGGGCCGCAAAATCGCCGGCGCCGCGCAACGCCGCACGCGCAGCGGCTTGCTGATCCAGGGTTCCGTGCAGCCTCCGCCCATCGGACTGGCGCGGGACCAGTGGGAGAAGGCGATGTGCGAAATCGCGCGGACAACTTTTTCCATTGAATGGCAAACGATGCCGGCTCATGGCAAAATGGAGGAACTGGCCAACGAATTGCGGTTGAGGAAGTACAGCCAACCGAGCTACAACCAGAAAAGATGAAATCAGCGGAATTGCGGTTTGAGCTCGCCTTTGGCGGTGTACATTCCGGTGGCCGCAAGAAAGCGGAGGATGGATTTCCTGCTTGAGCGAATCCGCTTGCCTGCAGCGCGCAACTGGCGCGCTTCAGCTTGAACCCCGTTGGATCCCGCCGGTTTGCTCATGATCGTTCTCACAGGAAAAAAGTACCACAAACCAGCGCCGTACACAGTTGTTTTGTTCATACCCCGCGTGCATCAGGCCGCATCCCAGCCGGTCGTGCCCCGAATTCAGGGTTGACGGAACCGCCGGGCGGGGGTTGAATCGTCCCACACGAACGAATTCAGCGTAGTCGGAAGGTCGGACAGGAAACCGTGAATTTGATAACCATGCCGGACAGAGCCGGAAGGCCAACGCCCCATAAGGTCGCGGCCTGCTGTTTCTCTGTCCTCGGCGGTTCGCTGTGCCTCTGTCCGGGTGCGACAGGTTCGCGCCTTTTCCCTTCCCGATTACAATACGGAAGATGTGATTATGCGTACCCGAATAAATCTGCACTTGTGCCGTTTGGCGGTGGCTTTCGTTTGGGCAGCGTTTGTCATCCAGTGCGGGTATGCCCAAGGCACCGCATTCAGCTATGAGGGACAATTGCTGAGTAACGGCCAACCTGCCAACGGGAATTACGACATCACGTTCACCCTGTTCGCGTATAGCCAATACGGCTTTCCGGTCGGGCCCGTCCTGACGAATCTTGACACCCCCGTCAGCGGAGGCCTCTTTTCTGCCACGCTGAACTTCGGAGCGGTGTTTAACGGGTCAAACTATTGGCTCGAAATCGCGGTGCGCACGAACGGAAACGGCTACTTTACGATTCTCGAGCCTCGCCAGCTCGTAACACCCGTGCCTTACGCCGTTTTTTCGGCCACTGCCAGCAACGCAGTAGCAGCGTTGAGCGCGGCGTCGGTTCCTGCCGGTGGTATTGTAGGAACGATTCCAACCGGCAGCCTGGGCAGCAATGTTGCACTCCTCACCGCGAGCGGGACCTTGCCTACAAATGTATTGCCTGCGAGTGTTCCGCTGCTTGGAACGAATGGGGTGCTCTCCAGCAATGTATTGCCGGTCGGCTTCCTTTCTTCAGGAAATATCAGTTGGCAAGTGCCGTCCACAACCGCCGTCCAAGCGCAGCCTAACAGCGGGTATCTGGTAACGAATTCGGAACAGGTTACGATAACGCTGCCCGCCACACCCAACGTCGGTGACGTTGTCGAAATTGCGGGACGCAGCTTCGGTGAGTGGCTTCTTGCGCAAAACGCTGGCCAGATGATAGCGGCGTCTTTCACACCAGTGGTTCTTCCCGGTGACGCGAGCGGATACTGGAATTCCATCGCCTCCTCGTCAGACGGAACAAGAATCGCGGCGGTGAGCCCCGGTGGCTACGGCATTTGGACGTCGAGCAATTTCGGCACGAATTGGGCGCAAACCAGTGCGCCAACCAACCTGTCTTGGCGATCCATCGCCTCTTCGTCAGACGGAACGAAACTCGCGGCGGCGGCGTGGGATTCTGGGATTTGGACTTCGAGCGATTCGGGCACCAGTTGGGTGCAGACCGGCGCGCCAACCTTCTCAACCAACTTGAACATCGTTTGGTCTTCAATCGCTTCATCGTCAGACGGAACGAGGCTGGTAGCGGTGAACGGCGGCGGGCTTGGCGGCGGAATTTGGACTTCGAGCAATTCGGGAACGAATTGGGTGCAGACCAGCGCGCCGACGAACGCGGGTTGGTATGCAATCGCTTCGTCGTCGGATGGAACCAAGCTGGCGGCGGTGAGTCCTGATGGCTACGGCATTTGGACCTCGAGCAATTCGGGGACGAATTGGGGGCAAACCAGCGCCTCCACTCAGAATGCGGCTTGGCAGTCCATCGCCATGTCGGCAGACGGAACGAAACTGGCGGTGGTCGCTTCTGGCGGGGGCATTTGGACGTCGAGCAATTTCGGAACGAATTGGATGGAAACCAGTGCGCCAAGCGCGAATTGGTCGTGCATCGCCTCATCGTCAGACGGAACGGAACTGGCGGCGGTGGATAACGGCGGCGGGGTCTGGGTTTCGAGCGATTCGGGGACGAATTGGGCGCAAGCCAATGCGTCCAGTCCGCTCTTATTTTCAATCATTTCGTCGTTGGGGTGGACTTGCATCGCATCATCGTCGGATGGAACGAAGGTGGTGGCAGGGGTTTCTTCTGGCGGAATCTGGACCTTTGTCGATGGCGTCCTGAGCCACCAAACCGCAGCAGCATCAGGCGCAACGACGGTTGGAACTGCGGGTTTCTTACAGGGTAACTTTGGGACAGTCGTTGAATTAGTTTATGCAGGAGAAGGCCAGTTTATCGCACTTTACCAAACCGGCTCGTTATCTGGTCATTGACCAGTCTGATAATTGCCTCATTATGCGAAGTATGGTTCCAATTCAGCGAATCACGATTAGAGCACGGGGAACGAGGACGCAACTCAAATCCCGTAGAAGGATCACATGATTGTCTTCATTATCATGGCAATGCATATTTTTACAGCCTCTTCAACATCAGGAATCAAATTGACCAAGGTAGCCTCATCCGGCTGAGCAAATCTTTCGACAGACTTTCGTCCTTCAATATCCGTACGCACATTCCCATCTTGCTGAAAAATGGTTCGATAGACGACGCATTCATTTCCTTCAAGCTGAAATTCATATTGAATCAAGAGAGTTCTGTTATTGGCTATGTTCTGCACTGCCAATGGATAGAGATAAATGCCTTCATAGCTGAAGTTCTTGAATGCGAGATCGGCAATGTTTTCCATTATAAGGACGAATTGGTGATCCTTGTTCTTGTTAGGGAAAGAATGACTTAATGCCAATGGAGAAAAACCAAATAAACCAGGAAGTTTTCGCACGACTGCAACGGCCAGGCCGTCGAGATTGCCTTCAAACGTTTGCACACTCTGTTTGATGTTTGTCCTAAAATTGAACACCCGTGTCTTCGAGTCTTGCTCTAGCAAGATTTCAGCGGCATGATTCAAAATCGACTGCAAATCCTCGTTGCTAGCCGGGGCGCCAGGATTCAGAAGCTCGCGGAGCCGATTTTCCAATTCGTCAACACTCTGAAAACGCTTATCGATGTCCCTCTGAAATCCCTTTGCAAAGAAAGTGTTTATCTTTCTTAACTGTATTTCATCACTGCATTTCTGTCTGAGTTTCGATTGAACGGTATAATGAATTGGGTTACCACTTGAATCTTCGAGATTCATTGGAGGTTGTTCGGTCAAGCAGTAGTAGAGGATCGCTGCTACATCTGTTACGTCAGATCGAGGATCTCTTTTATTCTCGCCGTATCCCGTGCGCTCCGGCAATTGAATCAATTTGTTTCGGAATGGTTCGTCTGCCTCTGTGAGGTTGGAACCATTGTTAACATGAAATGAAATCCCAAAATCGAGTATAACTATATCGAATGTTTCTAACTTTCTAACCATGACGTTCTCTGGTTTGAGATCGCGATGAATAATTGGTATATCAACAGCTATTCGCAGCGTCTCCGCAAGCGCAAGGCAAACCTTCACTGATTCTTCAAAACTCAGACCGCCATGTGCCGTTATTAACTTGTCCAGTGTTTGCCCTGGAATGAATTCCATGACAAAATAGAGTTCGGTTTGCAAATCAGAGATATTTTCTGGGTTTGCCTCAAGTACCTGAGGGACTTTTGCCCCGCACGATTTCATCATTCGCAGATTATTAACTTCTGCAGACATTCTGGCACGAGCTTTGGGATTTTGTTTGTGTTTCTCTAAAATAAGTTTGAGAACGCCTTTGGGAGTCGCCCGATTCGGCACAGCAAATGTTTCTCCCTGACCACCTTCACAGAGTGGTTCTCCTTCGCCCCATTTGGCCAACCAGGGCTTTTTCAGTGTCTGCATAACAGTTTGTGTGGGCGTGTCCGTGTCAGTCCTCACTATTGACCCTTCTTGCCGTGCGCCGCTGACTGAAAGTCGCACAATCAGGCCATAATCCTTTTGATCGTTCCACGGCGTCCGAACAAGCGAGGTCAGTGAAAAAATGTCTAAACAGCAGAGCGAGGCTGGCAGGGGCCAGCCTCGCTTCGGTTCCTCCAATATTCAACGGATGGCTTAGTAGTCCATGCCGCCCATGCCGCCACCGCCATGACCGCCGCCCATCGGAGCCGGTTTTTCCTTCTCCGGAATCTCGGTGACCAGGCATTCGGTGGTCAGGAGCAGACCGGCGATGGAGGCCGCGTTCTGCAAGGCGGTGCGCGTGACTTTCTTGGGGTCAACCACGCCGGCCTTGACGAGGTCTTCGTACTCGGCGGTGGTGACGTTGTAGCCCTCGTTGCCTTTGCGGCGCTTGACTTCCTGCACGACAATCGAGCCTTCGACGCCGGCGTTGGCGGCCAACGCGCGCAGGGGTTCCTCGATGGCGCGCTTGACAATGTCCACGCCGATCTGCTCGTCGCCGCGCAACTTCATGGCGTCCAGCACGGGCAGGCAGCGCAACAGGGCCACGCCGCCGCCGGCCACGACACCCTCTTCCACTGCCGCGCGGGTGGCGTGCAGCGCGTCTTCGACGCGGGCTTTCTTTTCCTTCATTTCGGTTTCGGTCGCGGCGCCGACGTTGATGACGGCCACGCCGCCGGCCAGCTTGGCCAGGCGTTCCTGCAGTTTCTCGCGGTCGTAATCCGAGGTGGTTTCCTCGATCTGGCGGCGGATTTGATTGACCCGGCCCTGGATCTCGGAGGACTTGCCGTTGCCTTCGACGATGGTGGTGTTCTCTTTGTCAATCACGATGCTCTTGGCGCGGCCCAGGTCCTCCAACTGAATATTTTCCAGCTTGATGCCCAGGTCCTCGCTGATGAACTTGGCGCCGGTCAGAGTGGCGATGTCTTCGCACATGGCCTTGCGGCGGTCGCCGAAGCCGGGGGCTTTGACGGCGCAGGCGTTGATGGTGCCGCGGAGCTTGTTGACCACCAGGGTGGCCAGGGCTTCGCCTTCGACTTCCTCGGAGATGATCAAGAGGGGCTTGCCCACCTTGGCCACGCGCTCCAGCAACGGGAGGAGGTCTTTGAGGCTGGTGATCTTTTTCTCGTAGATCAGGATGTAGGCGTCCTCGAGCTTGGCTTCCATGGTCTCGGCGTTGGTCACGAAATAAGGGGAGATATAGCCCTTGTCAAACTGCATGCCTTCGACCACCTCGAGGGTGGTTTCGATGGACTTGGCTTCTTCGACCGTAATGGTGCCATCCTTGCCGACCTTGTCCATGGCGTCGGCGATAATCTCGCCGATGGTCGTGTCCCAGTTGGCCGAGACGGTGGCCACTTGCTTGATCTCCTCCTTGTCCTTGACCTTCTTGGAGATCTTGGCCAGTTGATCCACGGCGGCCTCGACGGCCTTGCCGATGCCGCGCTGGATCTCGATGGGATTGGCCCCGGCGGTGACGAATTTCAAGCCTTGCGAAAAGATGGCCTCGGCCAGGACGGTGGCGGTGGTGGTGCCATCGCCGGCGGCGTCGCTGGTCTTGCTGGCGACTTCGCGCACCATCTGCGCGCCCATGTTTTCGTACGGGTCTTCCAGTTCGATTTCCTTGGCCACGGTGACGCCGTCCTTGGTCACGGTGGGCGAGCCGAATTTTTTGTCCAGCACCACGTTGCGGCCCTTGGGGCCGAGGGTGGCGGTGACGGCGCGGGCCAATTTGTTGATGCCCTTCAAGAGCGACTGGCGCGCGGCCTCTTCAAATATGAGTTGTTTTGCTGCCATATAATGTTCCTTTTATTAGCTGTGAATTAGAGGTTGAGGAGTGTGCGGTTACTCAATGATCGCGATGAGGTCATCGGCATTGAAGATTTTGTAATCCTTGTCATTGAGTTTGATCTCGGTGCCGCCGTACTTGGTCACAAGCACGCGGTCACCCTTTTTGACTTCAAACGGAACCTTCTTTCCGTTGTCGTCGGTTTTGCCGGTGCCGAGGGCGATGACGATGCCTTCGGTGGGCTTTTCCTTGGCGGAATCGGGAATGATGATGCCGCCCTTTTTGACTTCTTTTTCCTCAGCCGGTTCGACAAGAATCCGGTCGCCGAGGGGTTTGACGTTAATGGTCATAGTTATGTTTTCCTTTGTTACAGTTCGTTTTTATTCTCTGCGAATCAAAATCCCACCGCACTCACGGCCGGGAAAAGTGATCGAAGCCGCCAGCACCGGGCCGGCGGCCACCAGGCGTTTTCGCCGCGCGTCCACCTGGACGTTCATGCCTTTCATCGCGCGGGAGCCGAGCAACGAAAGATCGCCCTTTTGGCCGAAAACCACTTCGTCAATGGTCTCGTATTGGTCCACGCGCAAAATCGCGTAGCCAACCGAACGGGTCAGAAGTTGTCCATTGGCCATCTGAATGAGCAGGTCTTTCTTGACCGGCTCGACGCCGATGCGCTGCAAAACTCTGCCTGGCAACCAGGTAAATACACTCCCGGTATCCACCGGCAGCTTGGAAACCACCGCGGACCGTTTTGGGTCCTTGTGGTTCTCCACCTTGCAACCAACGTAAAATGTGCCCATTCGTTTCAAGCTTTCTTTCTCATCGCTCGTCGCACGAGTAAACTGGAGTGTTGTAATCAACCTTGCGATTCAGAACTTCTGCTGTCAGCGGTTCGCGAATTCCCAAGGCGCGATTTCTAAACCACGGATAAATCGTAAAAAAACTGTCCGGCATGTCCGGCTTGGGCAGTTTAAAAACCAAGTGCCAATAGTTCCAGGACTCGCGATCAAAAATCTTGCTCGGCGGATTGTCCAAAACTGCTCGCAAGGCGGATTCTCCGAAATGCTCCTCCACCGTATTCGTTTCCTCCAAATTGCCGGCTGCCATCACTCGCGCGAGAAACAGATTGGTTTGCGACACAGCTTCACTCGGCAATAAATCCGGCAATACTCGCTTCGCAATATTTTCCAGTTGTTGGCTCGTTGGCATTTGTCTCAGTATGATGCAAAATCAAAGTTGTCGGTAAACGGTCGCTTCTCGGCGCGGTCGCGGAAGGAAAACCCGTACCTATCGCAAGCATTATTTCTTCTCGTCCACCACTTCGGCGTCAATGATGGGGCCTTCTTCCTTGCCTTTGCCGGCGTCGCCTTCCGGCGGCCCTCCCGGCTTGGGGCCTGCGCCGCCGCGGGCCTTGGCGGCTTCGGAGGCGGCGCGATACATGTCGGCGGAGGCGGCTTGCCAGGCTTCGTTGAGCTTTTCGGTCGCGGCGCGGATGGCGGAAACGTCGGTCCCCTTCAAGGCTTCGCGCACGGCCTTGGCGGCTTCTTCGATGGCCTCTTTCTGGGCGGAGGCGATCTTGCCGGCGTTGTCTTTCAACATCTTTTCGCTGCGATAAACCGTGTTGTCGGCTTCGTTGCGGGTCTCGACTTCCTCGCGCTTCTGCTTGTCTTCGTCGGCGTGGGTCTCGGCGTCTTTGCGCATCTTCTCGATCTCGTCCTTGGACAAGCCGCTGCTGGCGGTGATGGTGATCTTCTGCTCCTTGCCGGTGCCTAGGTCCTTGGCGTTGACGTGCAGGATGCCGTTGGCGTCAATGTCGAAAGTCACTTCGATCTGCGGCACGCCGCGCGGGGCGGGCGGAATGTCGGACAAATTGAATTTGCCGATGGTCTTGTTGTCGCGGGAGAACTGCCGTTCACCCTGCAAAACGTGTATTTCCACCCCCGGCTGGTTGTCCGAGGCGGTGGAGAAGATCTCCGATTTGCGGGTGGGGATGGTGGTGTTGCGCTCAATGAGCCGGGTGAACACGCCCCCCAGCGTCTCGATGCCCAGCGAGAGCGGCGTCACGTCCAGCAAGAGCACGTCCTTGACTTCCCCCTTGAGCACGCCGGCCTGGATGCCGGCGCCCACGGCCACGACTTCGTCGGGGTTGACGCCCTGGTGGGGCGGTTTGCTGACCAGCGACTGGGCGGTCTCCACCACGCGCGGCATGCGGGTCATACCGCCGACGAGCACCAGCTCGTCCATTTTGTCGCCGGTCATGCCGGCGTCCTTCAAGCAACTCTTGACCGGGCCGATGGTGCGCTCGAAGAGGTCATCGCACAACTGCTCCATTTTGGCGCGGGTCAGTTTGGCGCTGATGTGCTTTGGCCCGCTGGCGTCGGCCGTGATGAAGGGCAAATTGATTTCATAGACCTGGGAACTGGACAAGGCGATTTTGGCCTTTTCGGCTTCCTCCTTGATGCGCTGGAGGGCGTCGGGCTGCTTGCGCAGGTCCATGCCGTGCTCCTTTTTGAATTCATCCAGAATCCAGTCCATGACGCGGTTGTCCCAATCGTCGCCCCCCAGATGGGTGTCGCCATTGGTGGCTTTGACTTCAAAAACGCCGTCGCCGATTTCCAGCACGGAGATGTCGAAGGTGCCGCCGCCCAAGTCATAGACGGCGATTTCCTCGTTCTTTTTCTTGTCCAATCCGTAGGCCAGCGAGGCGGCGGTCGGCTCGTTGATGATGCGCAGGACTTCCAAGCCGGCGATGCGGCCGGCGTCCTTGGTGGCCTGGCGCTGGGAGTCGTTGAAGTAAGCGGGCACGGTGATGACGGCCTGGGTGATTTTCTCGCCCAGACGCATTTCGGCGTCGGCCTTGAGCTTGCCCAGGATCATGGCGGAGATTTCGGGCGGACTGAATTGTTTGGGCCTGCCGTCCACTTCGACTTCGACGGCCGCGTCGCCGTTGCCGGCGGCGACGACTTTATAGGGGACACGCTTTATCTCCTCCTGGACTTCAGTGAACTTGCGGCCCATGAAGCGTTTGATCGAATAGACCGTGTTGCGGGAGTTGGTCACGGCCTGGCGTTTGGCGGCCTCGCCGACCAATCGCTCTCCGGTCTTGGTGAAGGCGACGATGGAAGGGGTGGTGCGTTTGCCTTCGGAGTTTTCCAAAACCACCGGTTCGCCGCCTTCCATAACGGCCATGCAAGAGTTGGTGGTTCCGAGATCAATGCCAATAACCTTAGCCATAATAATTCACCCCTTTACCAGCAAACTTGGTGCCAGAGTCTTGGTTTGTAATGTATGTTGTTTATTACCAGCAACTAATGAAATAATTGACCCGTTCCGCCGCGGTCAAGGGAGCGACACAATGGCACAGTAAGCGGGTCAGGTGTCACACTTTAGCGCCCAAATGGCGCACAGGCCGAGCGAAGGACGGTGAAAATTTTTATTTGGTTGTATTCACTGATATTCACCGATATTCACCGATATTCACTTGTATTGGCAGGGCTGAATCGCAGGCGGCCGGGTCCAATTTTTCGCGCCCACAGGCCCGTGAGCAGGCCCCGAATGAATGCCTGGATGGCCGATTGGCCGCCGTTTGCCGTTAAGCGCCAAGTTGCATGTACCTGCATGTACCTGCATGTACCTGCATGTACCTGCATGTACCTGCATGTACCTGCATGTACCTGCATGTACCTGCATGTACCTGCGACTTTATCGTTATCGGTCAGGCTTCAACAAGCCGCAACATGGGGAGGATTTCAACGCCTCCGCCGTCGTTAAAACTTCCGCCTTCGCCAAGGCTACAGCGGACAGGATGGCGGACAGGAAGGCGCGAAGAGGCAACGGCGCAAAGAGGGGCCGGCTTTTGCCATCATCCCTGCCTGCCCGGCCCCTTGACCGCTTTCCCCGACTGCAAAATGTCAAAGAACAGGCGCGTGAGCGCCGCACACAGGCCACAATACCACATTTAGATGGGACTGCAATTTATTTTCTACAGAATTTACCGCAGACCAAGCAGAATACGCAGAAATGGGACGGGGAATTTCCGCCAATTCCCGTATTCCGCCCTGCTATCTGTCAGAGTCGTTGATTATGAGAAAGATTTTTAACCACGGATTTCACGGATTTCACGGATGAAAGACCTGCCGCTTCTTATCCGTGTCATCAGTGAAATCTGTGGTCGCCTTTCTTTGGTTGCGCGCTTGCGGCGCTGTGCATTTTGCTGTTCGCACCCCTCTTGGTTGCGGGCTTGCAGCGGGGCAGATGCCAAAAAAAGACGGGGAAATGGGAGGGGAAAACGAACCGCAGATGGACGCGGATAGACGCGGATTTTTGACTTTGGCGGGAGGCGCGGGCGGTCAAATGAACCGCAGATCCGCCTGCGCCGAGGCTTCCGCCTGCGCCAAAACTACGGCGGACAAGTCGGCGGACAGGTGGACGCGGATGGACGCGGATGGCAGGCTTTTGGCAGGCCGCAGCCCAAGGGGTGACATGGACAGGATAAAGTCCTTTTCGGAGGAACCTGCGCGCGTGCAAGCACACCTGTTCACCCTGGTTTGTCCGCCGGAAGCGGCGCATTAGGAATATGCGAATACGCAGAACTGAGCGCCATTAGAGCCCACTGCACATGTCGGTCCCTGTTTAACATCAGGCTGGTTTGAAGGCGGAGATTCCAAGTTTGAGGCGTTTGCCTTTGGTGGTGCCAACACTGCGGCCAATGCGCAGGGCCAATTGCGCGTCGGGCATCGTTCCGAGTTGTTTTATCTCGGCGGCTGACCAAACGCGATAAGCAAAGGGTTTAATACCAAGCCTGTGGCGACGCCAGGCAACCGCCCCAGGGGAGATCGCCAGTTTTGCGGCGATCTCCTTGTCAGGACCGGTGCCGAGCAAAGCCTCTTCTTCCGGGGTCCAAGCTGGCGGAATTATCCTAGGAATTCCAAGCGACAGCCGCTTCTTCGTCACAGCGTCTCTCGAACGTTGCAGGCGCTTTGCGATGTTTTCATCTGTATCAGCGCCCAGAAGCCTCATTTCCTGTTTGGTCCAGGAGCGAAGTACTCGTAACGGACTGGGATTGGCAATGCCAAGAAGCTGCCTCTGGGAACACACCCCTAGAAGGGAGTGTCCTGTCCGTTTGGCAACCTCACGGTCCGGAAGTTTGCCCAAGAGAGCCTTGTCGGCTTGGGTCCAGAATAGTCGGCCAAAGGGCGCGATGCCCAGGGCATTTCTGCGCTGTTTGACCAGGGCGGGGTGCCTGCCTAAACGGGCGGCAATGTTTTTGTCCAGATCGGTGCCCAAGAGCTTCTCTTCCTGTTTGGTCCACCGTCGCCAGTGTGGCGATGCGGGAGGGATTCCGCGTATGTTTCGGCGGGCAGTGACAGCGAGAACCGTACGGCGCAACTCGCGGGCCAAAAGCTCATCTCGCTTTGTGCCAAGCAACCTTTCCTCGGCCTTTGTCCAGGGTTTGCGATCGAGGTTGCTGTTGGGGATTTTTTCCAACTGCCTTTTGCTCGTCACTGCGCTTTTGGTGCGGCCAATGAATCGAGCGATTTCGGCGTCGGATTTTGTGCCCAAGAGTTTAAGTTGTCGTTTGGTCCAGCGGGCCGGTTGTTGCCCGCCGATGAGGGGCAAGGCAAGTTGGTATCGCTTCCCAGCAACAGACGCAAAGGTGCGGCGCAGACGTTTGGCGAGTCGGTAGTCCGGCATTGTTCCGACCAACTGTTCCTCGCTTATGGTCCAATGCCGCGGCGTATAGATGAACGGTAAAATGCCCAACTGCTTGCGACGATGCCGCACCTGATGTGGCGGGCGAGAAAGTTCATGTGCGATCTGGTCATCACTATTGGTGCCAAGGAGCTTGTCTTCCTCGGGTGTCCACGGTCTCGTGAGGAAACGAGGGATGCCTAATTGGAAGCGGCGGTTGTGGACGGCACCAACGCTACGCTGAAGACGGCTGGCCACATCCTTGGCAGGCATTGTTCCAAGAAGCGCATCCTCCTCTGAAGTCCACGGACGAAACTCGTTCGGGCCAAGGTAGCGGGGAATTCTCCGATTATTGCGCTGGGCTCGGACGGCCCAGATGGTACGACCAAGCTGGCCGGCCAACTCGAGGTCGGGCGTTGTGCCGAGTAGTTTCAGCTCTTGCGTTGTCCAGGGCTTATGAACCACAGCGTCTAAGAAAAACCAGTTTTGGCAGCGGCTCAAGAGGTTTTTTACTCGATGTCAGACGCCATAAGCTCGAACTATGCTTGTACTACCGTCGGACTGCCGTTGAACTTCCTAAGAGCCTGTTTTAAAAATACGATTTCTTTGAGCACCCTCCGGCAAATGGCTCGGCGGGAGCCTCGCCCTACCGATGCGTTTCTGGTAGGACGAGGCTCCTGCCGAGCCGGGGCGTTATCAAAATGAGATCTTTAAAACAGGCTCTAAGAATTGGGTTGCGGCGGAGGGGCGGATTGGAGCCGCTCCAGATTTTCCTGATAGAACAGCTTCACGGGAGCGCCGCCGAGGGCGATGGCACACCAGGCGGCCTCTTCCAGTTGCGCCCGGGGTATGCCCATTTCGCGGGCCTTGCGAGCGTGGGCCTCAAAACAGGGCTGACAACGGCTGCACACAACCAGGCTGAAGAGAATGAGTTCCTTGGTCTTTTCATCCAGCGCGCCGGCGGATTGCACCGAGCGCATGAGCGCGCCAAAGGCTTTTTGCGAATCGGCGGACGAACCGGCCGGGATTTCGTTTTGGAATGCTTCCGCGCAGCAAACGTCGTGGCCGGGCGGAGAATTTTTTGCGGGTGTATTCATGGAATCAGTTGGTGGATTGAACGGACGAGGGAGTTCCGTCGGCGAGACGCCGACGGATGCGACCGGGACGGTCGCGCTCCCAAAATTCGCCGAGGATCGGGGTGAAAGGGAAATCCGGCCGGCGGTTCCGGCAATGATCTGGCCGATGACAAAATGGCCGGCGCCGCGCCGGGCCAAAGATTGACGGAGCCTCTCCAGGCGCTCCGGCGCAACGGCGATGAGCAATCCGCCGGAGGTCTGGGCGTCCAATCCCAGGTTCACGGCCGCCTCCTCGACGCCGGGCGCGAGGTCAATCGCGCCGCCGGCATACTCGCGGTTGCGCTCAATGGCGCCGGGAATGACGCCTTGCCGCAGGGCGTCCATGGCGCCGTCGAAGGCCGGGAGGGCGTCGGCGAAAATTTCCGCGCCGAGTCCGGCGGGCCGCAGCATCCGCAGCAGGTGGGCGAAGAGGCCGAAGCCGGTGACGTCCGTGCAAGCCGAGGCGCCCGCTTCGATCATGGCCTCGGCGGCGCCCTGGTTCAGGGCGGCCATGGAAATTTCAGCCGCCGCCATGCCGGCGGGATGATCGCGCCCGATTTGGCGGCAAAAGGCGAGCACACCCGTGCCCAGCGGCTTGGTCAGGACCAGCGTGTCGCCGGCTTTTGGTTTGTCCAGCGCGGCGGCGACGGCGGGGTCAATCAAGCCCGTGATGGCAAAGCCGAGTTTGATTTCATCATCCTTGACGCTGTGGCCGCCGACGAGGGCGACGCCGGCCAGCTTGAAAATCTCCATGGCCCCGGCGAGCATAAGATGGATGATTTCGCCCGGCAATTTTTCGGAAGGAAAGGCCAGGACGCTCAAGGCGGTGCGCGGCTGGCCGCCCATGGCGTAGATGTCGGAGAGACAATTGGCGGCGCAGATTTGGCCGAAGAGGCGCGGGTCGTCCACGCAAGGGGTGAAAACGTCCACCGTCTGCACGAGGCAAAGGTCGTCGGTCAATCGGTAAATGGCGGCGTCATCGGCGGCGGGCAGGCCGGAAATGACGGCCGGGTCTTCCACCGGCGGCAGGCGGGCCAGCACGGCGTCCAAGTCGGCGGGGGCGATTTTGGAGGCGCAGCCGGCGTTGCGGACCAGTTGGGTCAATTTGATTTGTGAAAGGTCCATGGCCTCGGGCCGCTCGCCAGCGCAGGGACAGAGGTTCTGTTCGAGAAGAACATCGCAGGGGCAGGGACGTTGCACGTTGCAGATGCAATGACCCAGAAGCTGCGAGCGCTCCATGACGCGGCGGCGTTTGGCAAAATCAATGTTCATGGCAAAAGCTTTTTCGCTTCCGCGCCCGGTGTGCGGTTGTGGCCGGTGCGGACGGTGAAGCGGATTTTGTCCAGGTAATCCGCCAGCGGGACGGCGAATTTGCGGCTTACGCCCAGCGCGTCGCGGAATTCCATCGTGGAAAAGGCCGGGGCGCGCGCGAAAAGTTTCAGGGCGGCCTGTTTGCCGGCTTCGACGGCGTCGCGGTGCATCCAAACGTGGTCATCCAGGCGCGCCAGCACGCCGCGTTCGGCCAGCAGGCGCGCCATGGCGAGGACGCGCGGCAGCGGCTCGCTGGCGGCGGCGGCCAGCTCTTCCAAAGCCGGAGGCGCCCAGCCGGCTTGCAGCAATTTGGCGGCGATGTCGTCGCATAAGCGCTGGTCGCGGTCTGAAATCCGCGCGTTCCAACCGGCCTGCGCCAAAAGTTCGCCGTTGCGTTCGAGTTGCCCGGAGTCCAGCAGCGATTCCACCGCGGCCTGGAGAAAAAGGGGATTGGAATTGAGCGCCGCCCGCAGTTCTTCGAGGCTGAGGCCGGCGCGCTGCGGGTTGGCGGCGTGGAAAGTCTGGGCGGCGGCGAGGACGTTCTCCGCCAACTTTTGCAAAACGGCGCGATGAAGCCATCCGCCGCCGGGGGCCTGAACCACCCGGTTTTCGGCGCGCAACGTTTCGAGCGCGGCGGCGATTTCTTCCGGGCGGTTCCAGCATTTTTTTTGCAGGCCGGCGACGGTGGCAGGCGAATCGCTTTCGCGCACCATAAGCTCGCACCAGCGCAGCGGATCGGCGATGGCCTCGCGCCGTGCGGCCAGCAGGTCGAGCGTCCAAGTTTTTTTCCGGCGCAAGCGCAGGTTGCTCAAGCCGAGAATTTGTCCGCCGCCGATGGTGGTCAGCCCGCTGAGGCCGGCCGCCGCGACATTGGCCCGCGCGACAAAGCGTTCACCGGGCACGAGCGGCAGCGGCGAGGCGAGGCGAAGCTGGACAAATTGTTTCTGCCCGCCGGTCATGACGGTGTTTTCGAGCATGGCCAGGCGCGCCGGGACCGAGGCGGTTCCAACATGGAGTTGCACTTCAAGGTAGTCCTCGATTTTGCCCTGGATGGAGTGCAGGATTTGCAATTCCGCCTCGGCCATCATGGCCGACTCGAACCCGTTGGAGGCGCACAGAACCATGCCGCGGCGCACGGCTTCGTGGTCCAGTTCCGGAATGTTCAGCGCGACACATTCGCCGGCGCTGCCCTCGGCGGCGTCGTTGCCATAGACCTGCATCCGGCGGACGTGCCCGGCCAGCCCGGCGGGCAGGAGACGAAGCTCGTCGCCGGGGCGAACGCGGCCGTGGGTGGGAATGCCGGTGACGACCGTGCCCGTGCCGCGAATGGTGAAGGCATCCTCGACCCATACGCGGAAAGGCCCGGCGCAAGGCCGGTCGCCGCACGCGTCCACGGTTCGGTTGAGCGCCGCAAAAAAATCGTCAAAGCCTTCGCCGGTGAGGTTGGAGACCGGACAGATGGGCGCGCCGGCCAGAAAAGTTTCCGCCAGAAGGCAGCGCAAATCCTGGATGACAAAATTCCGCCGGGCGGCGTCCACGAGATCAATTTTGGTCAGCGCGACCAGCCCGTGGCGCAACCCCATGAGCGTGAGGATATGCAGGTGCTCGTGCGTTTGCGGCATGATGCCGTCGTCGGCCGCGACGACAAAAATGACCACGTCAATGCCGTGGGCGCCGGCGACCATGTTGCGGATGAAATCCACGTGACCGGGCACGTCCACCACGCCGACGATGCGTTGGTCGGCGAGTTGGCAGGGGGCGAAGCCGAGGTCAATGGTCAGGCCGCGCTGTTTTTCCTCGGCCAGCGTGTCGGTTTCGCAGCCGGTGAGCAGCTTGACCAGCGCGCTCTTGCCGTGGTCCACGTGGCCGGCGGTGCCGAGCATGATGTTGCGGCGCGGCGCGGTCATGAGACGGCACGGCCCAAGGCCGCGGCGATGGCCGGCAGTTGATCGTCGGTCAGCGTGCGGACATCCAGGCAGAGGCGGTCGTTTTCGATGCGGCCAAAAACGCAGGAGCGATCCAGCCGCAGCCGCCGGGCCAGCTCGGAAGCGCTGATTTCCGGCAGGGAAACCGACACGACGAAACTGGGGATCGCCTCCGTGGGCAACGAACCGCTGCCGAGGAAGGCCTGGCTTTGGGCGATGGCAATGCCGGCGCTGGGAGCCTGGGCAGAAATCAGGCGCGCGAGTGTTTCGGCGCGCGATTTCAGCGCGTCCGGCGGCGTGCAGATCATGCGGTAGGTTGGATGTTCGCGCGGCAGGCGCGCCGGGTCGCGGAACAGTTGCAGCGTGCGCTCCAGAACCATCAGGCAGGTTTTGTCCACGCGCAGGGCGCGCATGAGCGGATGTTTGCGGAGTTTTTCAATCAGCACTTTTCGACCCACGATCACGCCGCACTGGCCGGCGCCGATGAGTTTGTCGCCGCTGAACAGGACGACGTCGGCGCCGGCTTCGATGGATTCGCGCACGGTCGGCTCGTGGGGCAGGCCGAAAGGTTCCAAATCCACCAGCGCGCCCGCGCCCAGATCATCGAGCAAGATCAAGTTGCGGGCGCGGGCCAGTTCGGCCAGTTGGCGCAACGGGACTTCGCTGGTGAAACCGACGACGCGATAATTGCTCGGATGCACCCGGAGGATGGCGGCGGTGTTTTCCGTGACGGCTTTTTGGTAATCCGCGGGATGCGTGCGGTTGGTCGCGCCGACTTCGACGAGGCGCGCGCCGCTTTGCGCCATGACATCGGGCAGGCGGAAGGAGCCGCCGATTTCGATGAGTTGTCCGCGCGAGACGATGACTTCCCTGGACGCGGCCAACGCCGCCAGGACCAGCATGGTGGCGGCGGCGTTATTGTTGACGACCGTGGCCGCCTCCGCGCCGGTCAGCTCCGTCAAAATGTCTTCGACCAATTCATCGCGCTCGGCGCGTTCGCCGGATTCGCGGTCCACGGCGAGCGTGCAATAACCCTTCAACCCGCCGATGATCGAATCCACCGCGCCCGGCGGAAGAACGGCGCGGCCCAGGCCAGTGTGCAGGATGATGCCGGTGGCGTTGATGGCTTCGCGCAGGCGCGGTTCGGTGGCGCGCTGGAGCAACGTTTCCGCCCGCGCCAGCACCGCCTCGGCGGTGACGGACGGCGGGCCGCCGGGGCCGGCGTCGCCGTTGAGGAGTTGCCGGCGCCATCCGGCCAGCGCGCGGCGCAGACATTCGGTGACGAGCGGCCGCGGATGTAGCCGTAGCCAGCCCGCCGCCGTCTCGCTTTTCAGCAAGTCAGTGATGGCTGGCAGCGCTCGAAGCAATTCCTGTTTTTCATCCGGCATATTTCTAATATCGGAGAACGATACCGCTTCCACCCCGCCTCCGCTACACATGGATTGTTCTTAAAAAAGACAAAATATGGTTAGGTGGGGTGTTTTGAGAACCGCTATTCTCGGAAAAATTGACCGCAAGCCAATTTAAGCAAAGCCCTTTGTCGCCCGGAAGGCAGGATAACGCCGCCAATTTTAGCCATAACCCCACAGCCAGGCCGCCAGTCCCACGGCCACGCTTCCAGTCCCACGGCCACGCGGCGGTGTCCTAATTTGAATTCTCCGCCATCAGAGATTAGACTGTCTTTTCTTTTAATTTATGCTCCCTCATTTCTTCAACAGCCTTCCAGAGTTTAAGCAATTCCTTGTCATCCAATTGATGGTAATTCCTTGGCTCTTTATTGAAGTGTTGGATCTTCCGGACCACCCTAATTCCTCTTTCTGCTATTAAATTGACAAGTTCTTTCCACGGCATTGGCCCCTTATTCCCCATCCCACCCCAATATTTAAATCCAAGAGAACGATCCCGATTTTCCAAAACTTTGTATAGTCCACTCATCGTTTTCCTTTCTTTGCGTTCGCCCAATTATGGGCCAATGGCACCAGATTTCAACACAATTCTCAATGGCCAAGAAGCCCCCCCAAAACTGCCGCAAAATGCCGCATGGTCAAAAATAGCCACTTTCAAATTAGTACACCGCCGGTCACGCTGCCAGTCCCAAGGCAAGAAAAAGGGCGCGGATACGCGCTGGCCTTCGTGGATGAGGGAATGGCGTTTCCGCAATTCCTTCAACCCCGCAATTAAAAGTTTGCCCGTTGTGCATTGTGCCACTTTGCCAGCGTATCCGCCGCCAGCGGCCCTAAACACCCAAGGAATGATTGTGTTTTTGTCCTTGTCAAAAGCCCTGCATTCCGCTAATCTCACAACACAAATGATCCTTAAGATGCACTGGATACCTTGGGCATTGTTAATGCTGGCCGTTATCGCGCTTGCGGCGGCCTTGCCTATGGCTCTCAGAAAACCCGTCATCCTCGAAAGGATTGTTGAAAAAGTGGTTGAAAGAAAAGTAGAGGTGCCGGTGGAAGTGGTCCGCACGAATTTTATAACAAATACAATTTCTGTTCCCCTTGACAAATTCGTGGAAATCCCAGCCGCAATCCCCGCTATCTACAAGTCATTTGGAACTTTCTATACAAACTATACAAATGCACATCTTGCCTCAAATACGTTCGACTCCCTAACAGGCATCAGTGCAATCAAAGTACACTTGTCCCTTGATGATTCGATCAAAAAAATGGCTGATGAAGAATCCGCACGCGCAAAGTTTGAGCTAAAGTTGCGTCAACTTGGCGTGCCAATCAGTGAAGCGTCTCCTTATCTGGTTTTGGTTCAAGTAATCGGAATGTGGGATGATAATGGTGTTGAAAGTGATACAAGTAGTCCTAAAGCTTCAATCCCGTGGTCGGCGGCTCGTGCTGAACGTGAATTCGCGTATGAACACTTTCACGGTGGGCAAAATCTGAGACTGACATATTCGATAACAACTACAGTAACGGAGTCGCAAACAATCGCACACGATGATGCTTTCCACCGAGTTTTTGTCACCATTTGGGCTAATGGCTCGTTCGGATATGCAGGAAAACAGGTTGCGCCGGACTCAATTCTGAAATCCATTGAGACTGAAGCAGAGAAGTTCGCCAATTCCTACCTCCGAGCCAACTCCGAGTGGTTGGCACAGAAAGCGCGTAATGAGACTCCAACGAAATGACCTTGTAATTTCGGGTTCAATGCACGTTTGCACTGAGAATAGCCATTGGGGTCAAATCTAAACATTCGGCATTTGACCGTTTTCAAATGTCGAATGTTTAGATGTGACCCCCAAAGGACTCGGATGGCCTGACGAAACTCCGACTCGTAGATGGCGTCATTGAGCGTGGCTTCCGGCGGCAGTTTTTCCGCCACCTCCAGGAGAATGTCTTTTGCACTCATTGTTTCGATGTGCAAATAATTCCATTTTAACCGCCAGATGGCAAGTTTTTTTGAGCGTTGAAACCAGCCGGCGAGGGCGCCGACCGGATGCCGTAGCGCGGCGTCCCTGCCAGCCAAAACTTCGGCTTTCGTTGAACTTGCGGCGGACAAGACTGCGGGACAGAGAACACGGGAACGCGCGGCGGGGAAAAATTCGCCTCTTGACAGCTCCACAACTGTGTGGCAGGCTTTGGTTAATCCAGGTTTCTGGAGGTGGATTGCCCGAAGGGGCAAGCGTAAGAAGGCCCTGAATAAGGGCCTTTTTATTTGCCTGGACAGAGATGTTTTCCACTGCCTTTTACCTCGCCGCTGTGAATATGACGGTGAAATTTGTTTGCGATCGTCGCCAGCAAGCGTCCTGCAAACGGACCGGGCTCTTCTGCTGTGCGCCCGAATTCGCGCAAAATGTCGTGGCGGCATGGCTGCGCCAAAAGATCGGCCAATTGCAGACCTGCAATATTGGCAGACTTCGGCTTGACTTTAATCTCTTTTGACGTGAGCGCAGGTTGGAAAGGGCCGCCACCCTGTGGCTGCCAACCCCAGATGGCCATTCCGAGCTTCTCAAAAATACTCTTTAGCAAGCGATCTTCTTTGCCACCCCTGCTCTCAGCCATGACGTCGCCGCAGCATTGTATGCTGACCAAGTAATCCTTATATTGTTCACAAAGGAACTTAACTCCCATGTTGTAGGGATGCAAGGTACCGTCAAATGAGCCGATTTGGTCCAACAGAGCCTTCTTGTCGATAACCACGGCAACTATGCGAAAGTTGGCTGCTCCAATAATCGCCAACAGCCGTTCATCGAAAAGTTGCGCTCTTTTCGGGTCACGCAGACTGCTGAAAACCCCGCGGCGATGCAAGATGTCCTCGCGGTGCAAAATGACCGGGTCGTCTGGGTGCGGGTCGAATAGTTCCTGTTTGAGCTGCTCCAAGAGGTGGACCCCTATTTTTAGACCACGGGTAAAGTTCGACTTTTGCTGGTTTGCTGTAGATAAGAAAGAGCAGACTTATGAAAGCAAAACGGAAACGACACAGTGCGGCCTTCAAGGCCAAAGTAG